>OFGP01000068.1_pt1 | contig 102684 bp, 91 predicted proteins | sample 1521781 | NCBI WGS metagenome assembly OFGP01 (sample SAMEA3504113, study PRJEB24116) | mouse gut metagenome | biome: mouse gut; feature: mouse-associated habitat; material: faeces | place: Denmark | collected 2011
TTTTATTCTTTTGGTTTTATTCTTTTGGTTTTATTCTTTTGGTTTTATTCTTTTGGTTTTATTCTTTTGTTCCTATCCTTTGATCTCTTATTCTTCTGCCTTTATTTTTCCTACTCTATCTTTCCGTCTTTTGTCTTTTATACGTTCAGCCTATAAATCCTGCTTCCTTAATACGATCCCTGCCGCTGCCGCATACAGGATCAAGAAGCCGCCTCCCACCAGGTATACATACAAATCCGCCAGTGAACCGTAATGGCCGGGACCCATGCTAAGAGAAAAATAGATTGTATATCTGAGCCAGCCTCCCACATGGAGCATATTCAGCAGGGCGTACAAGGGCCCCACAACCATGCCTGTTCCCAACAACACGGCAGCCAGGGTTCCTGCTGCTACGCTTCGGGTCCATACACAGACCAAAATGATCATTGACGCAAACGCAACGGTCAGCAGCCAGGCCCAGGTAAGATAAAAAAGCATATCCCCAAAAGACGTATACGGAACCACATTTCCCAACACCCTGTTCATCATCAGCACCGCAATACATTGAAGGACCAGATAACACAGGCTCACGATCCCCGCCGTCAGAATCTTGCTGGCCACATAATTCCACCTGTTCTGATGTATCGCCATCAGATTTTTCATAAAACCGCTCTGGTAGTCCATACACACAAACAGCATAACCCAAATACCGAATATCAGATTATACATCCCTCCGTCCATGCCGGTCTGGCGCAGCATCAACAGGGTATCCACTCCCTGCAGGATGTCTTCTGTCTGCGCCAGATCCTCCGCAGTAAATATGCCCCTCTCAACCGCCATTTCCTGCCCCTGGGGAGTGGCCACCAGCGAAACCATGCCCAGACTGACCATTACCATCATAAGCAATATGGCAAGGCATATATATACCGACTTGCTCCTAAGCATCCTATATAAATCCATACGCAGTAAATTCAACATATCACCCCTCCATCCGCTCCAAAAAATACTCCTCCAGGTCCATATGATGGAATCCCGACGCATATACAGCCACCCGGTTCTCCGTCAGTATCCGATTCAGTTCCGCCCCCTCCTCGAGCCCGTATATCCGAATGATACGGGCGTCAAACACCTGAGCCTCCACCTGTGGAAAGGATTCCTGAACCAGAGGCAGCGCCTGCCGCACGTCCGACACTTCCACCTGAAAATAATCCTGACATTTCTCCTCCAGATCACTGCGGGCGATCTGCTCCATCAACTCGCCGTCCCGGATAATCCCATAATGGGTAGCGATCTTACTCAATTCCCCCAGGATGTGGGAACTGAGCAGAATGGTTTTACCCTGCTCCTGGAGCTTCAGTACCAATTGCCGCAGTTCCCTGATGCCCTCGGGATCCAGGCCATTGATGGGCTCATCCAGGATCAGCAGATCCGGGTTGCCAAGCAGCGCCAGTGCCACCCCCAGACGCTGTTTCATCCCCATGGAAAAATGCTTTACACTCTTTTTCCCGGTATCCGTCAGCCCGGTGAGTTCCAGCACCTGGTCCACGCTCTTTTTCTCCTCCGTCAGGCCCATACACTTTGCTTTCATCACTGCATTCTGTCGGGCCGTCATATTGGGATACAGGCCCGCCGCCTCAATCAACACTCCCAGACGCCTGCGCGCCACCGGGTCGCTCACCGGCTTCCCGAACAGCCGCACCTCTCCCCGGTCAGGGCTGGCCAGCCCGCTGATCATCTTCAATGTTGTGGATTTCCCAGCGCCGTTTCTGCCGATAAAGCCGTAGATCTGGCCCTGCCCTACCTTTAAATCCAGATCCCTCACCACCGCCTTACCGCCATAGATCTTTGTCAGTCCCCGCGTTTCCACTGCAGGTATGCTCTCTTTTTCCGTAGTCACGCTTTTCTACTCCTTTCTGTTTACACATGCCATATGCTTTCTTACAAAAAACAGTATAAAACGCAGGGTTTCAAAAAGTGTTCAGGAAAGTTTAAGAAAGTTTAAAGCCCATTCCCCATACTGTCTGGATATAGCCGTCCGTCCCGCTTTTCTTCAGCTTGGAACGGATATTGCTGATATGTACATTGATGGTCTTGTCCTCCGCCAGATATTCCTCTCCCCAGGCATACTCGTAGATCATCTGCTTGGTAAATACCCTCCTGGGATTGCGGATCAGCAGTTCCAGAATGAGAAACTCATGCCTGGTCAGTTCCACCGGCCCGCCGCAGGCCGTCATCTCCTGCGTATCCGGATCAAGCGTCCAGTCGCGATAAGTGTATGTTTTCCCTACGGTGTTCTCGTCCCGGGAAACGGCCGGGGTTTCTTCAGCCCTGCGGCGGCGAAGCTGCACCTGAATCCGCACCAGCAGTTCCGGCAAGTCAAAAGGTTTGCAGAGATAATCTTCCGCCCCTGCCGACAACACCTCCACTTTACTGTCCGTCCCGTTTTTGGCCGACAATACGATCACCGGCGCTTTGCGGGAAAACAGGGTTACCAGTTCCTCCCCCGGAATGCCCGGCAGCATCAGGTCCAGGAGCACCAGGTCATATTTCTCCATGGAAAACAGCAGCTTTCCCTCGCTGCCGGAATAAGCCTGGGTGCAGACATACCCATGACTCTCCAGATACTCTTTCAACATCTGATTGTTGGAGGCATCGTCCTCCACGATCAAAATCTTCTCCATATATTCAATCCCTTTCAGGTTTTATTCCCACTTCCTTAGCTTATGTAAGATATAGAATCATACCACATTTCTAAAAATAGTCAAGGTATTCTATAAGAATCCTATCCCCGCTTGTCCTGACTCCATTACTTGATAAATCATAAACTTTCCGATTCCTTGACAGCGGTGATTCTCCGATGCAGTAATTCCTTTAATTTCATTTCTACAAATCAATTGCTTCAGAGCATTCTTTACGTTTCAAAATGTATCTGCACTACTTCCCCAAATTCTGATTTCTATTTCTAATAAAATACCACAATTACACTTATATTTCTATCAAATTTTCTTTAAATTTCTTCCTCCCTCCACTTGGTCTTGTTCTGCTGTCGACTCTCGTTTTGGAGTTCCTGCTTGGCAAGCAGGATCATTTCTTTTGCCCGTTGCAACAAAATGAAAAGCATCTGGATTATTTATTTTCCAAACGCATTTTAATACCATCATACTTATATTTAAAACCTTAGTAAATTTCCACTGGTATGTCTTTATCAAAAGAGCTATACGACGGCTTTTTTCTTTTGCCGTCGTGCGGCAGATAAGTTTTGATATAATGAATCAGTTTATAAAATCACAATAAGTTGGTTTGCAAAAATAGATGATTGCCAAGCTAATACCGCCAAGAAAAAGCACCAGCATAAACTGGATTCCATTTGTTACAGGCTTGAATAACTCTCCTGAATTTCCAGTTTGCACAATAAGATAAAAACAAAATGCACATAAATAACCACCGATTGTATTCTGCACTATGGAAGATAGGAGCAGCCCTATAAATCCCAATGTCATACTTGCAGCCAAAGTCCGAAAGGCATATGGAAAGAGCGAAAAAGAGCAGCCGCAAATTCTCATATAAATTTCAAATGCCAAAATCAAAAGTATTGAGCCGATTATAGAAAGCACTGTCCGCAATAAGACAATGAACCGTAAAGAGATTGAACGAAAGGCAGTCGTTTCATATAGGCCACGAAAATGTTCCTGTCGGATAAGGGGAGTGAACATTGGTATTCCAATCAATGCAACCATTCGCTCCAAACAGTCAGCAGATTGTAAATAGTCTAAATTCGTGGTTCCATAAACAAATGGAATAATAAACAATAGCGCAATAGCTGGTAAAAGTGTATATTTATAATTCATGCGAATGTTTGCGCCTATGATTGTTAAAAGATTTCCGGCTTTCAAACGTAATTCCCCCTTTCCTCTTTGCGTCATAAATAATTATGGCAAAGCCCACAAACAAAATTGCAATGCCAGACACAAGCACCCTGTTCAAAATCAGCATATGAATATTTTCCATCATGCGCCCATATCCTTTCAAAGTATTATGACGGATAATGAGATCAAAAATCCCGTAATTTCCCCCTGCTAATTTGTCAACAGACGGTCTGCAAAACAGCCAAATCAACCCCGCAAGCAGGACAGCAGAATAGTTTTCAGTCAGCACCGTTACAAACAAAGCAATGGACACAACCAACAAAACCGTCGGAAAAATCCACGCAAAGATATAAGCGGCAAAAGCAAATATGTTTACAGGAATACTGATATTACGGCAATACAGTACTAATGTTAGTAAAGATTTTGCCGGCAGGATAAAGACAGGGAGCATTATCATACAGCTTACCGCTTCAAAGCGGGTGAAAATTATTTTTGCAGAGCTTTCCGTCCGGGGATAAATCAATGTATTCATCTTGCACCGTTTATCTTTTAACAACAGGTCAATTATGACAAATGCGGGCAAGCATAATACAATGAGGGAAATGCTGTCACAAAAATAGCGGGCAAATGCACCTGTCACATGATCTTTTTCATAGAACTCCCGGTGTTGCTGCTCTGTGATCGGATTATCCTGCATATCATTTGGATAGTAGTACATGGAAAGCATAGTCCAGCTAAAGTAAGAATTGCGTCCAATCAGATTATTCACACAATCCATAATCTCTTTGAATCGGTCAAATGTAACCTGTATATCAAACCCGCTTCCCGAAATCTCCTTAGATTGTGACAACCCGGAATTATTCTCTACATATTCCCAATCCTCCGGCTCTACAATAAACTGCCCGTTCTCGAATGTACCTCCCTGCCCCGGATTTAAGACAAAAGCACCACCACCGGAAATTTGAAAATTTTCTGAATCCCGGTTTTCATCTGTGCCAATAATAAAGGGGTCATCAAGGCCTGTCAGCTCTTTCAGATATAAAAGGATTGTTGCCTGTTCCTTTTCGGAAAGCGTTTTTCTTTTCACATATCCAAACGGATAGTATTCGTAGCTATTACTTCTGTAATTATCTATAAGGCGTTTTGTCGCTTCAATCATCATAGTATATTGAGTATCTTCGCTCAATTTATCAGTATTATTTGCATACACACCATTTTCCGCTATATAAAACACGGAAGCCGGATTGTCCGTTTGGCGAAGCTCACTTTCAACAGTCGTTTCATAATTCTGAAAGACGGTTACAACTAAGGCTGCAATATACAACCAATACAGAACGCTTCGTGTAATTTTTCTGCACTCCATGAGAAATAAACGCTTCATTTCTTTACCCCCTTTTCAATAAACGCAACAGCTCCATGTAACCGTCCTCAACAGTCGGTACACATGAAACCGGACAGCCAATAGTAGGAATACTGTCCGCCAGTACACGGACTTTGGTATCTGATAGGTGTCCTTGACTGGATAGAATGCAGTAGTTTTGTTTTGCTGTCGTCAATTCATTTTTGGGAATAATCAGTTCATACACCTTTCCCTTTGCTTTTTCTGCCAGCTTATCTATTGCTCCAGCATACAGAAGCTGTCCCGAATCCAGTACGGCTACATTTGCACATACCGATTCAATATCAGCCACAATATGAGAGGACACAATCACAATGCGGTCACTTGAAAATTCGTCTAACAGATTATAGATACGCAGCCGTTCTTCCGGGTCAAGTCCAACAGTGGGTTCGTCAACAATCAAAACCTTTGGATTGTTCAGCAAGGCTTGTGCAATTCCAAGCCGCCTTTTCATTCCACCGGACAGTTTCCGAACTTTTATTTTTCGTTGTTCCCATAAATTCACCTGTTGCAAAAGATTTGGTATACGCTCTCTTTGTATTTCAACAGGAATTTTTGACATAGCTGCTAAATAGCGCATAGTTTCCAAGATCGACATATCCGGGTATAACGAAAATTCCTGTGGAAGGTAGCCAATCAAAGGACGAATCAGCTTTGTTTCCTCTAAAGGAATATTATCAAAAGTAATTTTTCCGTCAGAGGGTTTCAACAAGGTAGATAAGATACGCATTAAAGTTGTTTTTCCGGCTCCGTTCCGTCCAAGCAGTCCATACATACCGTTTTCGATTGTGAGGGAAATATCTCTTAGAACTGCATTTCCTCCATAACATTTTTTTAATGCTGTTATTTCAATTTGCATAAAAAAACTCTCCTTTCAACGTTTCCTAACGTTTGTGATAAGGAGAGTTTAACAGGGATTTGTCTACATTCCGTCACAATGCAGATAAATTTTCTGTTTTTATTTTTACTGTCACCCTTGCACCTTTTCCCGGCGCATTATCAAGCTGGATAAAACCGCCATGTTTTTCTGAAAGCATTTTACATATTGACAAGCCGATACCAAAATGAGCTTTTGAAGATTTCCCTTTGTAGAAATAGTTTGTTGCTTCTGCAAGGGCTTTCTGCGAAAACCCCTTGCCATCATCGGTTATCATAACTATAAGAAACGGCTGTGAAAAGGAAATATCTACTTCAATTTTTTCTTTACAGTATCGCAGGGCATTAGAAATAATATTTTCTGTGATACGGAATACCGCTGCTGTAGAAAGGACGACAGTTTGCTGTGGAAGTTCTGATGATACACATATTTTTTTAGTAGTTTGTTTGTCAATGATAGAAAGCTGGGAAACAATTTCTTCCTCAAAATCGCTCAATGATACTTCTTGATATTCTAAACGCATATCCTCTAAGGCTTGAATTTCATGGACGGAATCTGCATATTCCTCTAATCTGCTTGCTGCTTGATGAATATATACCGCAATTTCCCGTGTCCCGTCCTCAGTGAGAGTCCCTTTACCTGTATTCTTATCCAAATACTCACTATATCCTTTAATTACTGTGATCGGTGTCCGCAGATCATGGGATATGCTCGCATTGATTTTTCTTCTTTCGTCCACTAAGTTCCACATATAACGGTTATTCCTAACCAATTCCCTGCGCATAAATTCAAATGCACTGCATAGTTTACCTAATTCATCATGCTTTTGGTAATCAATTGTAAAATCCAAATCATTGTTTGAAATATGGTCAATTCCCTGCTGCAATGCTTTCAAAGGTTTTTTTAACTTGATATGATAAAAACTAATTGCAGAGAGGCCAATTCCTAAGACAGAAAACAAAACAGGCAACAGCACAATCAAAATCTCCATAGTCCTGCATATAAGCAATTCGGTATCCGTATATTTCATACACTCATCAGACGTATCGTCTGTTGGTGTTTCCATGATATACCGCCCGTTTTCAGGATAAATAAATGTACCATTTGCTATAAAAGCATGTGATAATGTAATTTCGTCATGTTTCTGGGAACAGATTTTTACTGTCACCGTAGAAAGAACAATGACAATCATAGCAGCGATAAAAACAATAAGACAAAAAGATTTTTTGAGCGACATACTTTTTAGTTTACCCATTTATAGCCACACCCCCAAACAGTTTCTATATAGTTTTTGTCCGTCACCTGTGACAGTTTCAAACGGATTCGCCGTATATGTTCTTTCAGAATATCGCTGCTTCCCTCTGCGTCATATCCCCAAATCCTTTCGTAAATTTTTTCCCGGTCAAAAACCTGTCCGGCATTGATTGACAGAAATTCAATAATATCAAACTCCTTTTTAGAAAAAGGAACAACTTGTTCATTGCAGTACACACAACGCCCTGCGTAATCAATAAATAATTCTCCACACATTCTAATATCGCTGCGGCGTACCCTGCTTTCCCTCCGAAGATGGGCTTCTACACGGGCGGTCAATTCTGCAAGACTAAAAGGCTTTGTAATATAATCATCACCACCAGCTTGTAAACCAACAATCTTGTCCTGCTCTGTAATACGGGAAGTCAAAAAGATAATAGGGCAATCAATATAATTTCGTATCTTTTTACAAAATTCCAGCCCGTCAACCTCCGGCATATTTATATCCAATAATATCAAATCAGGCATGTTTGAGAGTGCCTTGACAGCTTCGTCTGAATCTAAAGCTGTGTAGACAAGATATCCCTCTGTTTGAAAATGCAATTTTATCATATTGCATATGGATTCTTCATCATCAACTAATAAAATTTTAAATGGCATTTTTTCTTCCTTTCATTTTTCCATTTATATAAGACTGCGGCATGAAAATCCTATCAGAGAAAAGTCTATAAACGGTCAAATCATCACTTCTTTTTCAGACATTTATCAATAGGTTTTCCGGAGCCATAACTATCCTCCACAAATCTATATTTCATCCTATTAATGATAAAATTTCGTTCTTATCAAATCCTATAATTCCACTCTCCGAAATAATACCTATCTTCCAGATTAGTCACATCACTATTGCCATGTTTTGACTGTCCAGAAAGTTCCTAAAAAGCACCGCTTAATCGGATAGAACGACCGTCCTGTTCCCATTACGTCAATCTCTGTGATAAAAAATACCCACGTTTCCGGCAGCTTGTCGAAGTCCTCGCCCCTTTTCAAAAGGTTTGTGTCCATCATGCTGGAGTTATACCTTGCTCTTTTTCTCCCGCCTCCTTTGTCGGATCGCTGTACTTCCACATTCAGTTTTGCAGGCGAAAACCTCTTATACACTGTAAATCTTCCCACCTGCTTTCCCTTTCGTTTTCGTATCTCCATGCTATCATAAACCTCCTGATTTCACAAGCAGGGAGCCCGCGCATTTCTGATTCTTGGTTATTTCAACGCATTTTCCGTTTTCCATTCACATCTCATGTCAGCGCCCCCTTTGGTACCAGTATATTCTGAGATCACACTTTTGCCTTTTCATCCTGTATTATAATTGACGCATAAAAATGAATATGGTAAACTGATCTATATTCTGATGGGTAAAGGAGGCTTACGTATGTTGATTAACGCAGCTTGATCTGTTTGTCATTTCAAAGAGTTAAGGACAAAAGGAGGGCAGAAACAAGATGGGAATTATTATTTTTATTTTTGTGCAGTAGCAAAGGCTATTGTGCATTGCGTGCAGGCATCAGAATAATAGCCTTTGTTGATCCTAAATAAAGATATGGTTAGGAGATACAAAATGAGCTATATCAATATATACGATGTACTGCCGGGAGAGATGGTGGAACAGATCCAGAAGTATGTGGAGGGAGTCAAAATCTACATTCCCAGGAAGTCGGACAGTCGTAAATCCTGGGGAAGCAATACGGACACCAGACAGATGTTGTCCCTGCGCAACAGCCAGATCAGGGCCGACCACCGAAAAGGGATATCCATCCCTGAATTGGCCCGGAAATATTTCCTGGCAGAAAAAACGATACAGAAAATTATATACGCGAAGCAGTCTGAATAGGCGGAAAAGCGTCCGGGCCTTTATGGGTTCCCGGACGCTTCTTTCTTTGCCAACAGAGATGGAGGATGCCCTCCGTCCCCCTGGGTGGTATGTTTTAAGCAGGAACATTTCCATGCTGTCCATACAAAACAGGGGGGGAAACATTTTGAATCATTCACTGCCCATTCATTACTCACAGAATTACATACAGTCCGCCGGCCTGGTGGAAAAACTGCTTTCCCGGTCGGATATACACCCGGGGGACAGGGTACTGGATATCGGAGCGGGAAAGGGAGCCATCACCCAGGCCCTGCTCCGTCTCGGCTGCCGGGTTACGGCAATCGAACTGGATCAGGGCAACATGGCCTACTTGAAAAAGCAGTTTGGCAATGATTCGCGTTGCACCCTGCTCCCCGGCGACTTTTTGTCCCTGCACCTGCCGGAGAAGAACTACAAAATATTTTCCAACATTCCCTTTTTTATCACGGCAGATGTGCTGCGCAAGATTACCCAGGCCCCAAATCCCCCCTCCGACGCCTACCTGGTGCTTCAGAGACAAGCGGCGTTGAAATGCTGCGGAACGGCGGAAACAACGCTGAAATCCCTTCTGCTGAAGCCCCGATTTCAAATGGAAATACTGTACCGCTTCTCCCGTGAGGACTTCCGGCCCAGGCCACATGTGGACATCGTTCTCTTCCGCATCCGCAAACGCGCCCCAGGGGAACTGTCCCGCCGGGAATATGAGTCATATCGGGAGTTCGTCTGTTATTGCTTTCTGCATCACCAGACCTACGCCGAAAAAATATTTACCCACAGGCAGCGAAAGGAACTGGGAAAGAGACATGGAATATGGGATTTTCGAGTCTCTTCTCTGACATATGAAGAATGGCTGCAGTTGTTTCACTGCTATCTGCAATATGCCGATTCCTACAGGAAATCCCTTGTAGAAGGCTCCTACCGGCAATATCTGAAGCAGGAAGCGGGGCTGCAAAAACAATACAGAAATTTCAGCTCCCGTTGAACGCCTCAAAACGCTTCAGGGCGGACCGAACTGCACTCTCCAGTTTTTTGGTCACTTTTACGCCCGGCTCATACCAGATATGGGAGAGATGCAGCTTCCGCTCTCTCCTGTCATATACTGCTTCCAACCGCCCCACCAGTTCCTCTCCAAAAAGAATTGGCAGCACATAATAGCCGTATTTCCGCCGGGCCTGGGGCGTGTAAATCTCCCATTTGTACGCAAAGCCAAAAATCTCTTCCACCAGCCTCCTGTCCCACATCATATTGTCCAGGGGAGCGATCAGCTCACACCGCAGCCCGGCAGGAGGATCCTGGCTGACATGTTCCGCAATTTCTGCATCCTCCGCCAGACAGTACAGGGTATGGCGTATATGCTCCACCTGGACCGGTAGAATTCGCCCTTCGGACAATAATTGCGCAAATATATCATTACGCTCCCCGGCCTTCAGCCCAGGGATTCCCAGCCATGCATCGGAAGCCCGGTTCCACAGCAGCCCCACGGCGCCGATTCTGCGCTGCACCCGCCATTTTCTATGGGCGAAATCATCGGGGTATGGATCCGGGGCGCTCAGGTATGCTTGGGGAACACAGTTCTCAATCAAATCGTAATATTTTATGGTTCCGCTCTTGTGATGAACGGCCAATTCTCCGGTGAAATACATGTGTTCCAGCGCCGCTCTGGAGAGCTTTGTCTCACTCCAGTACCAGCTGACCTTCTTCGGAATATCCAGATCTGCGGAACACAGGGGGCCCTTCTCTGTGATGGCGGCAATGATTCTATCATGCACCTGGAGGATCTCCTCATGACTCCTCTCCCACCTGCGGTGATTCTCCCGCTCCCGCTCAAAATACATCCAATCTTCCACAGGCATAATTGACAGATTTTTGTCAAAATAGTCCAGCAGTCTCCGATCCACATACAGCAGTTCATAGAGCATGGATCTGGTAAATCCTTTCACCCTGGAGTGCAGAGTGATCTCCGGGCTCCTGCCGCATACATCAATGGGATCAAACTGAACGCATCCTGCCTGACGCACAAAGTCCAGAACCCCTTCCTTTCCCACAAATCGGTGCTCTCCCAGCAGTCCTTGTTTGTATAAAATGAATCTGCGGGCTTCTCTCTGTGTCAGATTTATTTCGCGCATTGCGCTCCCCCTCATGTCTTCTGTTTTCCCGGCAGGACAAAATAATCTCCATACTCCCTGCCGTCCTCACCGCCCCTTAGCTTTTCTCCGCAAGCAGTAAAGCCAAGCCGTCCGGCGGCGGCTATCCGCTCACCGGCAAAGGCCGGGATCTTGGTGGCCATCATCCGGCAGTCAAAAAGTTCAAACCCGGGATTTACAATCAGGGACAGGATTTCTTCGATTCGGTCAGCCTGCTCATAATCGCTTCTGAGATCCAGACGCAGCAGGCCGCAGTCATCAAAATAGTCCCGGGCCCTGCGGTTGAACAGTTCAATCGTCCCAACGGCCTGCCCCGCCCCCTTGTCCACAATGGCCCAGCGCACAAAACCCTTGTCCCCATATGCCCAGAGCCAAAAATCAATAGCGGCCTGCATGCGCTCCATAGTGGTATAGTGAAAGTCATCCCCGTTACAGTTGTCACTGTTGAAATAGGGCACCGCCTTATCATCAGAATACACCCTGAGCAGATCCGGCCCATCAGAAGCCTCCACCAGCCTGAGTAAATAGTTCTCGTTTTCATAGATCGGACATTGTTCATACGGACTTATCATTTTTCAGCCTCCTATTAGAGTTCCGCAGATCCCCTACAGCGCAGCTTTCTTCCGATGCACACAGGGCCGCTCAGCGTCCCCATGTGCATCCCTGCGCTTTCCGGGGATATGCTGTTTAGAGTTCCGCATATCCCCTACAGCCCAGCTTTCTTCCGATGCACACAGGGCCGCTCAGCGTCCCCATGTGCATCCCTGCGCTTCCCGGGGATATGCTGTTTAGAGTTCCGCATATCCTGTGGATATGGTTTGCATGGCAAGTATATCACGGCATATACGACAGCTGGTTGTCATACTTCTAAAAAATTTCCGGCTTTCAAACAGGTCGCTCAACATCCGTTCTTAAAGCCCCCTTTCTTATTCTGCTGTCCACGGGGACCCGCTGTACAGGGCCACAAGATTTTGCGCCGATTCCAGAATACGTCGGCGAATCCCCTCCGGGGCCACCACTTCCGCCAGGTCTCCCAGGGACAGCAGCGTGCCGATCCAGAACTGTTCATTCTCCACCACAGTCGCTTTCATCAAAACGCTGCCATCCCCATACTCCCGGGTAACGATTCCCTTCAAATACTCCCTCACCCGCCCTTTGGCCGCCTCCCTGCACCGAATCCAAATCTCCGTGTACCGGCGGGAATCATTTTGGTCTGACTCCCCCAATATCACTTCAGCGGCTGCATGTTCCTTTTCAAAGGGCATGACCGTAATCTGCAAGTCACGAATGCGCACCAACTTGTAGGTTCGGTAGTCCTTCCTGACCTTGGAATAAGCCAGCAGATACCAGGCATACCATCTGTACAGCACGGCCACCGGCTCCACATTGTGGAGCCGGGTTATATTGTCATTATTGGTATAGGCAAACTCCACGGCGCGCTTTTCAAGCACTGCCCTCTGCAGGCTATGCAGAACTTCCTGATCCCCCTCCCGCAAAACGGAGAAATCCAGAATGATGCCGTTTTCGCCGGGCTGGGAAACCTGGACAATTTTCTCCAGCGCACGTTTTGCCTTTTGATCCTCAGTGGCCGACACCAGGCCCTTCAGCGCAGTCAATATGTACGAATAATCATCAGAAGTGGCAAATCCCCTGTCCATGATAAAGCGTTCCGAGATTTCATAGCCCCCCGCTGCGCCGTTCACGGCGGCCACTGGAATCCCCGCCAGGCACAGAGAATCTATATCCCTCTGTATGGTCCGCAGAGACACTTCAAAATGCCTGGCCAATTCGCTGGCAGACGTCCTGCCGTGGTTCAGCAGGTATACGGTGATTGCATACAGACGTTCTGTTTTCATTCCGCCTCCCTTCGTCTGTGGCTCCTTTCTCCTCAAAAGAGGGAGTACATCAAACTTTATCGTACTCCCTCAGCATCCTTCTGACAAAATCGGCGGAAATCCGCGACGCCGATTCACAATTCCTCTCGAATTCTTCGATCCCCCTATGCTCCGGCGTATCCGTAATTGATCTCACAGAGATAAAGGGCGTCCCATTCACATGACAGACATGTGCGATGGCCGCCGTCTCCATATCCACGCACAGCGGCTCATATTTCCCGCAGATTTGCTCCCGCTTATGGTCTTCGATGAATTCTTCCCCCGTTATCATTCTTCCGAACATAACCCGGTATTTTCCCCAAGTATCCTCTGCCGCTTTTTTCCCCGCTCTCAGCAGTCCTTCATCTGCCCTGAAATAAATGGAATCAAGCCAGGGGTGAAAATCCGTCAGTATATCCTCGGCCACATCATGATAGGCGTCTCTGTGGAAATGACAATATCAAAAATCTGTAGTTTTTCATCCATTCCGCCGGCAGTGCCCGCGTTGATGATGGCCGTACATCCATAGGTATCTATCATTCTTCCACCATCTCTATAAACGGTTCCGCCTCGGTATCTCCGGCACATAAAATTCCTATTTTCATCTGCTCATCCCTTTCCGTCAGTCAATTTTTTCCTGTACCTAAAATAGAACAGCCCGCCCAGCAAATCCGCCAGCCCCCAGCCGATGGGAATGGCCCACCAGATCCCCACCACGCCCAGGGGCGGAATGGCCGCCAGGGTATAGGCCAGCGCCACCCGGGTCCCCAGAGATACGATGGTCAGCACCACCGATATACCCGGCTTGCCGATGGCCCGGTACAGCCCGTAGAACAGGAACAGGCAGCCGATCCCGCAGTAAAAAGGCCCCACTATGTGCAGATACCGCACCCCCTCCTCCAGAATAGCGATCTCTCCCGGATCAATGAAAATCAACAGCAGGGGTTTTGCCAGAAACCACAGGACCAGAGACACCGCCAGACAATAGGAGACAGTGGTGAGCACGCCGCAGCGCACTCCCTTTCGGACCCTCTCTCCCTTTCCCGCCCCCATATTCTGGGCAATAAAGGTGGAAAAGGCATTACCGTATTCCTGGGCAGGCATATAGGCAAAGGCGTCCACTTTCACCGCCGCCGCAAAAGCCGCCATGACTGTGGTGCCAAAGCTGTTCACCAGCCCCTGTACCATCAAAATCCCCAGGTTCATTACCGATTGCTGAACACAGGTAAGCCCAGAATAACTGATAATCTGCCCCAGACCGGCCCGGCTTACCCGAAACCTGGTAAAAGCCTCCCTTACGGCTTTACTGGTGGCCAATACATATATGCCGATGCCCAGACCCGAGCCGTACTGGGAAAGGATGGTTGCCGCCGCCGCGCCGGCAGTGCCCTGCTGCCAAACGGCTACAAAGAGGATATCCAATCCAATGTTCAGTACTGTAGCCACTCCCAGAAACACCAGGGGAGCCACGGAATTCCCCAGGGCTTTCAGATACGCGCCGAAAAAATTGTACAGAGCCACCGCCGGAATTCCCCAGAAGATCAGAACCAGATACTCCCGGGTAATGGACCAAATTCGCCGGGGAATCCGCATCCACTCCAGAATCAGGTCCACCCCCAGCAGGGAAAGAACGGTCAGCAGGGCGGCCACCAAGACCACCAGCAAAAAGGAGGCGCAGATCCCCTTTTCCAGGCCCTCCCGATCCTGTCTGCCAAAGCATAGGGAAAACACCACTCCGCTGCCCATACACAGCCCCAACAGCATGGAAGTCAGGAAAGTCATCAGGGCAAACGCCGCCCCCACAGCAGCCAGGGCGTCGGAACCCGCATAGCGCCCCACCACCCAGGTATCCACAATATTATAGCCCTGCTGCAGCATATTGCCCAAAATCATGGGCAGGGCAAAAAAACACAGGGTGGGGAATACTGCCCCCCTGGTCAGATCTTTCTGTGTCATAACATCACTCCGTTTGCCAATCAGCACCTTTTTCTCTCTTCTCCATAGTATAGCTGTTTCTATCCCCAAAATCAACTGCGCTTTTGCCTGTTTGCCGTAAGGGAATCGCCTCCGTCCATAAAAAACAGTCCCACCCTGCCGCGGCAGGATGGAACTGCCTGTTCCGAATCCCTACTGTTCCCGGTGGACGGGCAGCGCGGTAAGCGCCTCCCCTTCCACCCGAATTTCTATGGTGTCCCCTGTCTCCACCTGATCAGACAGGATCAGCCGGGCCGCCAGAGTCTCCACATGTTTCTGGATATACCTTTTCAGTGGACGGGCCCCATATACCGGGTCATATGCCTGGTCGATGATAAAACGCTCCGCCTCCGGCATTAATCGGATGGTCAGATCCCTGTCCTCCAGACGTTGATTCAGCTCCTTGACAATCAGCGTGATAATACCGCCGATATTTTCCTTGGTTAAGGGCTTGAACAGAATCGTCTCGTCCAATCGGTTCAAAAACTCCGGCCGGAAATGCCCCCGCAGCTCATTCATCACCATTTCCTCCGCCTCTGCGGAGATACTGCCGTCCTCCTGTATGCCCTCCAGCAGATAAGGGGCTCCGATGTTGGAAGTCATAATCAATATGGTGTTCTTAAAATCCACAGTGCGCCCCTGGGAATCAGTGATCCGGCCGTCGTCCAGCACCTGAAGCAGTACATTGAACACATCCGGGTGGGCTTTCTCCACCTCGTCAAACAGCACCACCGAATAGGGCTTCCTTCTGACGGCCTCCGTAAGCTGCCCTCCCTCCTCATAGCCCACATAGCCGGGAGGCGCTCCGATCAGGCGGGATACGGCATATTTTTCCATATATTCGCTCATGTCGATACGCACCATATTGTTTTCGTCGTCGAACAGAGCCGCTGCCAGGGATTTGGCCAGTTCCGTCTTGCCCACGCCGGTGGGGCCCAGGAACAGGAAAGAGCCGATGGGCTTGCCCGGATCCTTGATCCCCGCCTTAGAGCGGATGATGGCTTCGCTGACCTTGGTGACGCCCTCGTCCTGGCCGATCACTCTCCGATGCAGTTCCTCGTCCAGATGCAGGGTTTTGTTGCGCTCGCTCTCCGTCAGCTTGGCCACCGGGATGCCGGTCCACCGGGAGATGATCTTGGCGATCTCCTCATCGGACACTTTCTCATGCACCAGGGACATATCCCTGGCATTGACCTTCTCCTCTTCGATTTCCAGCTGCTTTTTCAATGCGGGCAGCGTACCATAGCTTAATTCGGCAGCCTTCTCCAGATTCCCGTCCCGCTGGGCGATCTGGATCTGGTTATTCACATCGTCAATCTGCTCCCGCAGCTTTGAAAGGTCCTCCACGGACTTCTTCTCGTTGTCCCATTGGGCCTTGCGTCCCGCAAATTCTTCTTTTAACTCCGCCAGCTCTTTCTGGAGATCGGCCAGACGCTCCTGACTCAAGCGGTCATCCTCCTTTTTCAGGGCCGCCTCTTCAATCTCCATCTGCATGACCTTGCGCTGCAGTTCGTCCAGTTCCGTGGGCAGACTGTCCAGTTCCGTCTTGATCAGGGCGCAGGCCTCGTCTACCAGGTCTATGGCTTTATCCGGCAGAAAACGGTCGGAGATATAGCGGCTGGAGAGGGTGGCGGCGCTGACCAGGGCATTGTCCATAATCTTTACACCATGGTAGACCTCATAGCGCTCCTTCAGCCCCCGCAGGATGGAGATGGTGTCCTCCACTGTGGGCTCATCCACCAACACAGGCTGGAAGCGGCGGGCCAGAGCCGGGTCTTTTTCAATATACTGGCGATATTCGTCCAGAGTGGTAGCGCCGATGCAGTGCAGTTCCCCCCGGGCCAGCATGGGTTTTAACATATTGCCCGCATCCATGGCGCCCTCCGTCTTGCCTGCGCCCACAATGGTATGCAATTCGTCAATGAACAGGATGATCTGGCCATCGGACTGCTTTACGTCCTCCAGCACGGCTTTCAGACGCTCCTCAAACTCCCCCCGGTATTTGGCTCCGGCCACCAGGGCCCCCATATCCAGGGAAAAAAGTTTTTTGTCCTTCAGCCCCTGAGGCACATCCCCCCGGACGATACGCTGGGCCAATCCCTCCACCACGGCGGTCTTGCCCACGCCGGGTTCACCGATGAGCACCGGGTTATTCTTGGTCTTGCGGGAGAGGATGCGGATTACATTCCGAATCTCGCTGTCCCGTCCGATCACCGGGTCCAGTTTCTGATTGCGGGCCCTCTCCACCAGCTCCTGTCCGTATTTCTCCAGAGTGTCATAGGTGGCCTCCGGATTGTCGCTGGTCACTCTCTGATTGCCCCGCACGGTGGAAAGCGCCTGCAGAAAGCGATCCCGGGTAATACCGTACTCCTTCCAGATGGCCTCAATCTCCCGGCTGGGAAAACGCAGCATGGACAGCATCAAATGTTCCACGGATACATACTCGTCCCCCAGTTGCTTGGCCTCGTCCTCGGCGGAGATCAGCACCTTGTTCAGATGCTGTCCCATATAGACCTTGCCCCCCTGCACTTTGACCCGCTTTTGCAGGGCCTGTTCCACCCGGTTTAAAAAATGCTCCTTCTGAATCTCCATCTTCTCGATGAGCTTCAGAATCAGACTGTCGTCAATGGTCAGCAGACTCTGCAGCAGATGCTCCTGTTCGATCTCCTGGTTGCCGTACTCATAGGCCAGCTTCTCGCAATTCTGCACCGCCTGCATGGACTTCTGTGTAAATTTGGAAATATTCATAAACCTCACTCCTTCCGACAGGTTCTTGTTTTTCTGTTCTACAACAAATATAACACTTTCCTGCCAAAATACAAGTTCTTTTTTCTAAATTTTTTCTAAATAATCTTCGGACAGAGATAAGGGCCATTGCAGAATAGCCAATTCTCCAACAGCCCTCCGATTCGCTTTCCGCATATCACAGGCAAACTAAGAAATTCCTACAGTTCTTCAAACACAAAATAGTCCACCGCCATACTGCCGCCGGAAATACCGCTCTCGTTGATGGCTGTCAGCCCTGCTTTCACCCCCACCCAGCGGCCGGGAGTGGCTTCCACACATTGTCCCACGGGAATGTATTCCCCCTCTTCCGTCAGGCTGTAGCAGAAGGATACCTCCGTCTCCTGCTTGACCAGCATCCCCAGATACAGGATTTCCGTGCCCTCCGGCAGCACCGCCGCCTCTCTGCGGATTTCATCGTTTTCGGTCCAGTTGCCGATGCGCTGCTGCAGAACCAGCTTCCCGTCCTTTTTATGGACCAACAGGCCGGTGTAATGCCCGCACTGGGATACCAGGCCCGCCGCATCCCCCTCTTTCAGATTGTCCAATCGGAGGCAGGCCGTAATCCGAAACTCAGGGGCAGGCCATTTCTGAAGCAGCAGATTAGGCACATCGCAGAGTTGAAGCCCGGGATCGCTGTCCTGGGCATACAGGGTCAGCCGGCCATTCCCCAGACTGTACCAGTCCTCCCGGTAATTGGCGTTCCACTGCCACTGAAGTCCCAGCTTTTCCCCCTCAAAGAAATCGCTGTCCTCCGGCGCGTCTATGGGATATGTAGCGCCCACCGCAGGCTTTACATGCCGCAGCACCGGCTGACCGCAGCCGTCCTCATCCGGGTCCTCGCCGATCACCGGCCAGTCGTCCACCCAGCGCATGGGCTGCAGATGTACGATACGTCCCGCGTTGCCCACATCCTGAAAATGCAGAAACCAGTCCTGTCCGTCCGGCGTATCCACCCATGCGCCCTGGTGAGGGCCGTTCACCGGGGTATCGCCCTGACGCAGCACGATCTTTTCCTCATAAGGACCATAGATATTACGGGAGCGCAGCACTGTCTGCCAGCCGGGCTTCACACCTCCCGCCGGAGCAAAGATATAGTAATATCCGTTTCTTTTATATAGCTTCGGCCCCTCGATGGTGGGCTGGGTGGCGTGGCCGTCGTAGACAAACTGCCCGTCATCCAGCACACCGGAACAATCCGGCTCCATGGGAGACATATAGAGAAAACTCTTGAAACCGATGCGGCTTCTGGCAAAAGCCGTCACCATATAAGCCTTACCGTCTTCATCCCAGAAAGGGCAGGGATCGATCCAGCCCACCACCTTGCGCACATAGGCAGGCTCGGACCATTTGCCCCAGGGATCGGTGGTTTTGCTCATCATGATTCCCTCGTCCGGCATGGGAACAAACACATAGTAGGTTCCCTCGTGGTAGCGGATGGAGGGAGCCCAGGCGCCGCAGCCGTGCAGGGGCCTGTCGTAAGTGTCAAAAGGCATTTGGTCCCAGACATAATTGATGACCTTCCAGTTCACCAGATCCCGGGAATGCAGCAGCGGCACCGCCGGCGCATTGCAAAAGCTGGAAGCAACCATAAAATAGTCTTCTCCCACACGGATTGCGTCAGGGTCGGAATAATCCGTATAGAGAATGGGGTTCCTGTACGTTCCGTCCCCCTGATCCGCAATCCACATTTTTCTTATTTTACTTCTGTCCATAGCTTCCTCCTGTCAGACTTGTGCCTGTTTGCTGTATACCTTCTGTAACAAAAACCATGGACTCAGTATAACATATTTTTCCTGCGCCTACAACACCCACAGGCAATCCTGCCCGTTTTTCACCCACATGGAGCCGGTGACGGACAAATCGTAACTGTCCTCTCCCTCCTCCACGGTCATGGACACATGGGTATCATAACCGTCCCTGGCCAGGGCCTCCCTGTCATATTCCAGCAGCAGCTTACCCTTGCCCACAAATTCATTCTGCATGATCCTGGGACGGAAATAGTCCCGGGTCATCTCCGCGTCCCGCTCCCCTGCCCGCAGCCGCAGTACCACGCCGGAATCCGTGCGCAGCAGAAACTCGTTGCCCCGGGGATAGAGACGGATGATCTTGCCCGAGGCCGGAGCGTAGACTTTGTTGTCCTCCGGAGTGAGAAGCACGCCCCGGCGTCCCTGTGCCTCCAATACGTCCACCTGTCCCGCCACCGGGCTGGCGATAGGATGTCCTGCGGGCTTGGCCTGTTGTTCCCGGTGAGAACGTCCACGGTATCTGCGCTGCATGTGGGCCTTCTGCCATTCCCTGGCTTCCCCCGCATAATCGCCCCTGTCCGGGCCCTGGGCGGTCCGCCTGGGCCAATACCCCCTGCTGTGCCCCAGCCCCCCCTGCCGAAGGGTATTTCCCGGTCTTCTGTCCTGCGAAGACCAGGTTCCCTGCTCCTCCGGATACATTTCCCGGTTTTCCGGCGTTTGCGCCGTCCTTCCCCGCTCCATAAGCGGATCTTCGGTCCGGGTTCCGCTCTCCGTCCATGCTGCGGTCTCGCCCTGAAGTCTTCTCCCGGAACGGATTCCGCCCTCCGTCCGTGCTGCGGTCTCGCTCTGAAGCCCTCTCCCGGAGCGGATTCCGCTATCCGGCCGTGCTGCGGTCTCACTCTGAAGTCCTCTCCCGGAACGGATTCCGCTATCCGTCCACGCCCCGGCTGCGCTCTGGGCCGCCGTCTCCAGCCAGCTTTCCCGCCGGGCCGGCGTCTCTGCGTCCGCGCCCTCCACCGCCAGCATCCGGCCCATGGTGCGGCTCATCAGATAGCCCATAATGTAAGCCACTCCGATAATCCCTGAGAAAACCCACACATTCAATGTAATTCCCATCTCTACTCCTTTCCCGCACAGTCCGGGCTGCGGACTGCGCTCCTGGCTCTCCGTCCCCGGAATCCTGCCGCTCCAAGGCTTCCCTCTGCACGCAAAGCAGCAGGACCGCCGGTTACAGACTTCTTTCTCATCCTGTATTCTTTGTAGGAGACGGTAAATTATACAAAATATTTACCATTTTTCTTGACAACTTCCTCACAATGAGATATGATGTAAAAAATTTACAGGGTTTATGAGGGAGTAGTTTGCAGCCCCGGGCTGCGGCAATGTCAACATAATGACGTTTTTTCGTCTGGCATTGCCTGACATGCGGATGTTATAACGAGACTCATGGACAGTCGGCGCCGAGACGCGTCCAATGTCCATGGGCCTCTTTTTTTCGCCGCCGCATGGCCCGCCCCTCCATAATCAAAACAAAAAGGCAGCCGCCCGGCACAACATCTGCGGAGCAACTGCGGAAAAGAGGGACTTATGACATTGCTTAATCTGTTTCTGATCGCCGTGGGTCTGTCCATGGACGCCTTCGCGGTATCCGTCTGCAAGGGACTGGCCATGGAAAAAGCACCCTTAAAAAAAGCGGCCATCGCCGGAGTCTGGTTCGGCAGTTTCCAGGCCCTGATGCCGCTGCTGGGCTATCTGTTGGGCAACCGCTTTGAGAAATACATAACCCATATAGACCATTGGATCACCTTTGGCCTGCTGGCCCTGATCGGCGCCAATATGGTCAAGGAAGCCTTCTCCAAAGAGGAGGAAAAAGCCAGCAGCACCATGTACTTTAAAGAAATGTTCCTGCTGGCGGTGGCCACCAGCATCGACGCGCTGGCAGTGGGAATCACCTTCGCCTTCCTGCGGGTGGATCTCCTGCCAGCCGTATGCTTAATCGGGGCCACCACTTTCGTGCTCTCGGCCCTTGGGGTCAAAGTGGGCAATCTCTTCGGCAGCCGCTACAAATCCAGAGCCGAACTGGCAGGCGGAATCCTGCTGATCCTGATGGGGGTTAAAATCCTGCTGGAACATCTGGAAGTGCTGTAATCCGGGCACATCCGATATCTCCTATGCTATCCCCTTTCAATTCTCCAGCCTGCGCAGTTCCGTGTAGGCCAGCAGCAGCGGGCCCACGCCCTTGGCATCATCCTCCACAATGGGCTCTGACATATAGTATTCAAAGCTGCCGTCCCTGCGCAAGTCACTGGCAGGGCCAAGGCCCGCCACCAGGCAGATCCCTCCCAGGCTCAGATGACCGTCCTTTTCCTTCAGATAGTTGCTGCATACGCCGTCAAAAGCCTTCAGGCCATATTCCCTGTAATGCTCGGGCAAAATCCCCAGGCGCACGCCCTTTAAGAGACAGTAGGCCATAATGGAACTGCCGCTGGTCTCCAGATAGTTGGGATCCTTCCCTCCCAGTGCGGGGAGTTGATACCAGAGGCCGCTGGCATGCTGGAATTTCAGCATGGAATCCACCAGTTCTATAAATACCTGTTTCAGATTGTCATAAGCTTCCCGGTATTCCTGACCGGGCTCGCATTTGTTCAAAGTGTCCAGCAGTGCCATGGAGTACCATCCCAGGGCTCTGAGCCAGAAATTCCGAGAAAGCCCCGTCTCCCGGTCACACCAGAACACTTCCCTGCTGGCATCATATCCGTGATAATACAGCCCCGTCTCCCGGTCCCGCATATTCTTTACCACATTGGCAAACTGGCTGAAAATGTCATTGTAATGCTGCCTCTGATTGAATTTGGTCTCATATTCCATATAAAAGGGCTGCCCCATATACATACCGTCCAGCCACACCTGGTTGGGATAGATCTTCTTGTGCCAGAAATTCCCCTCTGCCGTCCTGGGCTGGGTCTGAATCTGGGAATAAATCAGGTCGATGGCCCTGCGGTATTTCTCCCTGCCGTTTATCTCATACAGGGCAAAGAGAGTTTTTCCTGCGTTCACATTGTCAATATTGTACTCCTCCACCCGATACCCGGCAATAGAGCCGTCCTCCATAACCCGGTGGTCGATGAAAGCATCTGCAAATTCATAGTACTTCTTCTCCCCCGTGGCCCTGTATATTTCCAGAAGTGCCAGGATCATGCAGCCGTCTATGTAATTCCACCCGGCTTTCAGGCCGGCCCGGGCTTTCTCAATATTCCAGGCGGGCACGTCCAATGTGCTCTTCTCCAGGAGTTCGTCAATATATTTTTCAAATATAGGCATCTGCATCCTCAGTTCCTCCTACCGTTCCCGCATCTGTCCGGACCGCAGCGGATGTTTTCCGACTGCTCTTCCGGCAAATACTGTCTCTTATTTTAATCCCAGTTTACCTTAAAACGGTAAATCCGTCAATCGGCCATTCCTACTATAATAAGATGCCGCATATTCCCTGTCGGCGCAGGGCCGGGATTCCTTTCATAATAAATCAAATTGCCGGAATATGCCCGGTCCCCATCCATACACAGATCAGATACAGAATAAGCAGATGCAGGGGATAAAAAAGATAAAACAGATATTTTAAATTCAGTCCTCTCCTGCCGTTGTAACAGGCGATGGGGATAAAAGCAATGGGGGCCCATATCTCCCACAGGAAAACCAGACAGCCTCCCAGCATCTGCATCCATTTGACACGGCGCAGCGCATACAACACCATGATACAGGCCACACCCATATAGCCGTAATCCGTCCGCAGCAGTTCCGCCCCGGCCGCTCCTGCAGCAATAACCGCGGCAGCACAGGGTACCAGCAGACGCCTGTCCCTTACACGGGCCTCCAGCAGAGATACGCCCCACATGGTGATAACGCCCACCAGCAAGGTCAGCATAACACTCTGGTGTTCCAGGCAAACAACTCTGGACGAAAAGCACAAGTCAAAAGGCACTTCTGCGATAACCGCGAAAATTCCCAGCCGCAGGATGTATTTTTTCAGATTCCGGGTCTTCTGAAATCCCTCCACCAGCAGAAAGCAGTAGATGGGAAAGGAGATCCGGCCAATTCCCCTCAGCACCCGGTACAGGATAAACAACTGATTATAAGCCTCTATGCTGCCAATATGGCTCTGCATCCCCAGGAGATACCGCACCAGCACCGCCGCGCCGATATGATCAATCAGCATGGTGACCATGGCAATGATTTTCAAGGCGCTGCCGCTGAGTTCCAAACGCCTCCTATGTGTAGTCTGTTCCATCCTTATACCCCCTGTGCGCTTCAGCGCATACTCCAATCAATATTTGAAAGTTTACTTTCAAACTTCCCGGCATGCCGCCTGCGGCGGCACAAATAATCCGTGTGAAGAATCGCTTCTCCTGCGATTCTTCTGTGTGTAACTTAGAAATTCTTAGCGGGCATACTTTGACCGTTTAGAATTTCTTTACACACTTACCTCCTCTTCCCTGCAGTTCATACCTGAAACACAGCAAAAAATCTACCGCAGGTTCCCTGCGGTAGATCGCCTTACTCTTTGGCCTTTATGGGAGAATAATAATCCATTTGGTTATACCCCATTATTTTTTGCGCGGCAGGCGAAGTTATAATATGACCCAACTCCTGCCGCGACGGATCCCGTTCAAACCCGTTTTCTTCCAGAAACAAGTCGACTTCTCTTTTCAAGGCTTCCATATCCGTTTTTTCATCAATATCCGTTGCCACGGCATAAAAACCGCCTTGAAAATCAATGATCTCAAATTCCTTCGGTACGTCCATTCCATCTTCATATAAATAGAGCCAACGGAATCCACTGCCGTCCCAAAATAAAAAGTCCTTCGGAAATAAACCCGGTTTCTGCTTTGAAAACCATTCGTCAAAAGTACCAGCAGAATTTCTCATACAATGTCATGATGAAAACTCCTTTTGTCTTTTGTTAATATGAAATATTGTATATAATGTACCACAGGAAAAAGGAAACTGTCAATCGTGTTTTTACAAGGATCAATAATACCGGCATCCGCTCTTATCCGAATGATAAATGAATCGAATTTTAAATTAGTGGTTTACAAAGGGAACTCTTTGTGGTATACTTTTCATTGTTTGAAAGTGCAGATATGGTTCATCGGTAGAACGCTAGCTTCCCAAGCTGGAAAGGCGGGTTCGACTCCCGTTATCTGCTCTCGGAACCTCATTTGATGGGGTTCTTTTTTATCTCCATGTTAACAGCGGGATCCACGCCCCCCTCAAACCAAAGGTTTTTACAGATCGAAAGCGGCAGAATAGTTCTCACCTGCATCGGAACCGCAGCTTCATCGGATAATACGCCAGCACCATATAGAACTCCCTTTCATCAATCCGCTCCCATGCGCTCTGCGCAAACTGTAAATCCGACATAATCATGGGAAAAATGATGTCCCTGCACTCCCCCTCTTCCATCTGCAGGCTCAGTCCCTCCAGTTGTGGATTCAGCAGGTACATCAGTTCCATATCAAACTGATTTCCCCAGGCTCCGGATTCAAAGGCCATGTCAGTCAAATCCAGTATACTGCCGTCCTCCTTCTGTTTCTCGACTCTCAGCGTAATTAGCCCCACCCTTTCACGTTCCGTGGGATATTCCATTCCGTTTTCATCCACAAACATGCAATAGCCCGGACAAAGCTCCTGCAGCAGCGCACCGTCCGCCCACTGCCAGTTCGAAAAGGTTATCCTGTAATTCCCCGCCAGAATTGTATCCTGCAGCCCGCCTGTCCATATCTTCGGACTGGGATATCGCAGGTTCACCTGGAAAATCCGATAACCCACGACACAGGAAATCAGCAAAAGCAAAATCAGCACAATCTTTTTTCCCATCCTGCTCCACCTCACATCAATGTAAAACTACCGCTGTCCACCCTGTAAATCGTATCGGACAAAAATTCCAGTTCCTCCCTGTCGTGGCAGGCCAGTACAATCAGGCAGCCTTCCTTCCGATACCGAACGATCAACTCCCTCAGCATTTTGCAGCCGCCTTCATCCAGTCCGTTGAAGGGCTCATCCAGAATCAGAAGTTCCGGCCCTTCCATAATGGCGCAGGCAATTCCCAGACGCTGGCGCATTCCCAGGGAATACTTTCCCACCTTCCGTCTATCCCCGTGGTCCAGTCCCACCTGCTCCAATGCTTTTCGAATGTCATCCCCGGCGGCCTCTCCCCTGATGGCAGCCAGGAGGCGGAGATTTTCATACCCCGTGCGTTCCGGCAGGAATACAGGCGTCTCCAAAAGCATTCCCAGATTCCGGGGAAAGTCCTCCCCGCTTCCCAGACGGCTCCCATCCATCTCGATGCTTCCTTCCGTAAGGGAAATAAATCCGCACAGGGCCCGCATCATCATGGTCTTTCCGGAACCGTTTCTTCCCAGAAAGCCGTATACCGAGCCGCTTTCCAGAGCCATACTTACATCCTTCAGTACTTTTATGCCATAAATCTCCTTGGTTGCATGGCTTACTACGATCTTCATCCCACCACCTCTATCTTCAATTTTATATATTTTCAGTCGGAAAAATATCTTTCTTCTTTATATACAGGCAGCCCGTTGTCAACGCCGCCCCAATACATATCCCACATGCCGCCAGACAGTTAATGAAGGAAATGTCTTCATGCCCCTGCCAAAAGTCCCGGCGCAGCAACATGGCGTAATTTCCCAGCAGCACAGGCATCGTCCAGAAAACGGAAGCCGTCAGGTACCCCAACATGAGAAATAGTGCCAGTACCGGCTCCAGCACAAGGGAGAGCGTCATTTCCGCCAGGCACAGGGTCAGGGAAACCAGATATGGCGCAATCCACCAGGAGAGAATGATTTCCATGCCCTCTATTTCCTCCATCTCCATTCCATACAGAAATTTCATGGCTTCCCCTGAACAGGCAATCCCTCCTGTCAGCAATGCGCAGATGATCAGAACCACAGTCAGCAGACAGTAGTATGTCGTCACGGTACAGAGCACCCATACCGCCTTGCCAAGCAGCCAGTGTCTGCGCTTTCCTGTCCGCACCAATGCCTGGCCGCCGCTGCGGGTCAGATCAGCCGCTGGATAAAATCCCACAAGAAACAGCAGACAGGCATGAAACATCAGCCAGGGTACAGGAATCTCAAACCGTCCTGTTTCCACCGCAAAATATTCCGGCATTCCCCGGAAAAGCCAGGTCAGGTATCCCAGTACCCCCATCTGCCCCCGGGCCCCGGCGCACCACTGATACGCCATGTTTACAAAATAAATCTGGACCAGGAACGCGCCCAGCCATTTCAGCCTGCAATCCCGATACCCGTAATTCAGATCGTACAAAATCAGTTTTCCCAATCTTCGCAAACTTTTCTTCATAAGAATGCCTTCTCCTTATTTTTGAAATAGAGAAAAAACACTGCTCCTGCGCCTAAAAGCGCCCCCAGTTCCCCCAGCATCCAATTCGGAGCAGGGATAAACTGCTGGCTGGGCCGCAGAAAGCCTCCGGGACACGCCGAGAACTCCATGGCCGTGGTTCCCACGGAGAATAAAAAGGTGTAAACCAAAAAAGGCGTCAGTTGTACGGCAAAGCGGTTCCTGAAAAATACTGCGGCAGCAAGAGAAAGGGTATTGAATAATCCGTAAAACAGCCCGTCCATCCCCAGGTAAAACAGCAGATACAAAACAGGATTACTGAAATAAAGCGCTCCCAGAAAGGATTCCTCCCCAATCGGCGCAAGCCCCATTCCCGCTTGGGGCATTACGGCCGGAAGAAAAAGGTTGGTACTCAAAAAATCAAACGCCAGAGGCAGGACGGCAACCACAGCGCCGCTTAAGAATACCGCCAGATATTTTGCCGCCAGATACTTTCTCCATCCGCCCCGTACCGTCACCTGACTCCCATAGCCCCAGGCACAATCAGATACAAAACTTGTATTGTGGGGAAGCGCGCAGAGCATGGGCAGCCACATAAAATACAAAGAACCCTGGAAGGAGTAATTCTCCCCACCCATCCATTTGTTGAAAGATGACAGAGGATAACCGCCCCCATTGACATAATCCCTCACCGGTACAATGTACTCCCACAAATGCCAGAGGCTGATACTTAAGCCAATCAGCAAGACGCCCCCCATACGCCGGTTTTTAAACGCTCTGTCTAACTCAAATTTCAAAATACCTGCCATCTCTACTCCGCCTTTACGTCCAACTCAATAAAATAGCCGTTCGCGCTGCTCCCGTCATACTCATTTACATGATAATAAAGTGGATAAGGCCCCATGGAACCCATACGGCCTTCCAGGGTGGGATCCGCCTCCATGAGGCGGCCGCTGCTCCCGACTACCCATCCGATTTCGCTTGTCATGGTCGCTCCGGGCTCCAATACCCAATGATGCCTTTCGTTCTCCGTCCCCTCTGTCCAATCCGCATCATAATAGCAGGCTTCGGTCGCCCACGGGATCGTAACCAGAGAATCCCCTATAACCGAGATATCATTGTCGGTCCGAATAATCTCCCGGGACTGGTCCGTGATATTGGTAAAGGTAATGGTAAGGAACAGATACCGAAATCCTTCCGAAAGATTGCCCTCACTGTCCGTGTCTGCCCCCGGCGTAAATATATTCAGATTCTCCCGGTTCCTGCTTCCAAAACTTTCCGTATACTCCACATTCTCGATTTCATAGGAGATTCCTCCGGCAGACGCTGACTGGGTAATCGGCAGAATATCTTCCTCCCTCGTATACAAATCGTCAACGGTATCGGGTGCCGGAGATACGGCATCGGAAGAAGCGGCATTCTCCGCTCCGTTTTCTTCCGAAGTCCGATTCTGTACCAGTCCGCTCTCCCCGGTTGCCTGCATCGCTCCGCCCTCCCCCTGGACAGGCGTATTTCCGGCGCAGCCTGACAGCATTGCCATGAAAATTGCCATGAAAGTCAACTTTACAATTTTTACTCTCATACTGAAAAACTCCTTTCTTCTTTTCTGACCCTATCATAAAACATCCTTTTACAGCAAATCCCCCAAAAAATGCAAAAAAAAAGCAAAGACAGTCTCCGAAACTGTCCTTGCCGCTATTTCGGAACCCTCCTCACCAGGCATCCGAAAACTGAATCCTATACCCGCAGAATTCTCCCTCCACGGCATCATAATACAAAACCAGAGCGCCTTGTCCCATCATGCATACAAGCACCGCCTCCCTGTTGTCCGCGCATACCTGCCATTCCCCCCGAACGCAGCAATCCCATAAGGGTATCTCTCCCCTGATCTCCTGCACCTGCCCAGGCTCCATGGACTCTCCTTCCCGCAAAAGGGAAAGATACAGTTCTCTCACTCGATTTTGGTACTCCTGGCAGGTCTCATAGACTCCGTCGATTTCCTCCACATAGCGGCGCAGACTCTCCGTTTCCGAGTCGCAAAGCACGCCAAGCGCCTCTGCGGCCTCTCCCACTTCCGCCTCAGACGGCTCCTTGCCGCTTTTACAGCAAATCAGAAAGGGAATCAACGCATCGCTCATAGCTGCATCCAAACGATACTCTTTCCCTCCCTTTTCTGCCTGGGTCTGAAGCAGGAACAGACTTCTCCCCTTTACCGCCGACAGGGCATCCCAATAGCGTTCCTCTTCTTCCAGGCCCACCAGCGCAAAAGCTCTCTCATAGATCTCCGGCCCCAGGATATTCCGACAGTCAGCCACATGCACTTCCCTCTCTGCCTTCGGCATGCTTTCCGTTTCCTCCTGCAGCGGATAGCGAAATCTGTCCATAAAAAGTTCAGGCGCCATTATAAGTTCTTCCGGCAAAGCCTCCTCTTCATATATAATTTTGCCCGCATCAAAAATGCCTGCATATACCACCGGCAGCAATAGTACACCTGCTGTCAGAATCACCGCGGCCAGTGCCACTGTCACAATCATCCATGTTTTTCTCATTTATCATTCCCACATCCTTATGCTTTTTCCTGTAGGGACTTTAAAGGCAATGCCACTGAAACCCTGCTGCCCCGCCCCTCCCGGCTTTCGATCTGCAAACTGCCATGATGGGCTTCCACAATGGCTTTGCACAGGGCAAGTCCCACCCCGGAACCCCCTTCACTGCGGGAACGAGCCTTATCCACCATATAAAATGCCTCCGTCACACGCTCCAATTCCGCTTTTGGTATTCCTGTTCCGTAGTCACGCACCGCCAGGACCGCGCTGCCTGCTCTCTCCTCCAGTGTAACCCCAATCTCCTGTCCGGGCAAAGATGCCTTCAACGCATTATCCAACAGGTTCAGCACAAGAGAAGTAAGCAGAGCCTCATCCGCCTCCACCCACAGAGGCTGGAGCCTCCTTTGTACGCAGCACTGCCGCTTCGCGCAGACAGGGGAAAATACCTCCAGCGCCCGCTCCGCCAGTTCTCCCAAGTTCATCGGACGCAGAATCAACGCCGTCTCCTGAATAGTAATCAGTTCCATTAGCCTGGAAGAAAGAATCTTCAGCCTTTTTGCCTCCGCCGAAATGACAGCTGCATATTCCCGGCGCTCCGCCTCGTCCATATTGCTCTTAATGGTCATAATATCGGCAAATCCCAGAATAGATGTCAGGGGGGTCTTTAACTCATGAGCCATATTGGCGATAAAGGTCTCCCTTTCCCGGGCAAGTTCTTCTACCCGCCGGATACTGGTCTCCACTTCCGATGCCATCTCATTCATATGACGGGACAATTCCGCTATTTCGTCATTGCCTTTAACATGGATGCGATATCCGTATTCCCCTCCGGCAATATGCTCCGTGGCAACCTCCAGACGTTTCAGGGGCCTGGTCAAATATAGAATGGAACACAACAGAATCACTGCGGTCAAAAGAGAAACGGTTCCGCTCATCCACTGGCAAAATACCAAATCCTCCCGGAACCACCCAAACAGTTCCGACAAATCCGAATACACCTCCACCCGGTAGAATCTCCCCTCCCAAAAAACCGTGGTTGCCCTGCGGATTTGAATTTTTCCTTCTTTCTCCACAAGTTCGGTTCTGGTGCCTTCCGCCTTCGGAAGAAGCCGTCCCGCCAAAGCAGAAATGACAATCCCTTCCCCCTCTTGCATTGCGCCTTGAAAAGACCTGTCTTCGCCGGAACCAATGAAAAAGAGTTGTCCGTTTTCATCAAGACGGATTTTTGATAACATTACCCTCATTTCCGCTTCCGTCAGCATCAGACATCCCTTGGCTTCCTTTTCCTCCTGAATCAAATGCCCTAATTCCCGGACCGCGCCATCACACACTGTGCCTATCCTTTCCTTCGCCAAAACCAGACTGTCCGACTGGTTCCGGGTCAGCAGCGCCAGGGAAATGGAATTGGCAGCCAATGCGGTCAGGCACAGCGTCAACAGAAATATTTTCTGCCAGAGTCTCATGCCCTCACTCCCTCTTTAAAAGTTTGTAGCCATAGGTGGGGACTGCGACCAACTGCCCTGTCAGCTTCAATTTCCTGCGTACCTGCTGCACATGGGTGTCCACGGTTCTGGTCTCCCCTTGAAAATCATAATTCCAGACCGCCGAAAGCAGGCGCTCCCTGGAGATGACGATATCCTGATGCCGCATGAAAAAAGTCAGAACATCAAATTCCTTTGGGGAAAGAGAAATCTGTACTCCCCCCTTTTCCACAATATGCCTTTCCGTATCCAGCACAATATCCCCATAGGTATACAAAATCCGGGTCTTTTGATAGCGTTTCAGCACCAGTTCAATCCTTGCCAGCAACTCCAGGGCTTCAAAGGGCTTTACGATATAATCTTCCGCTCCTGATTTCAACCCACGCACCTTTTCGGCCACATCACAAACGGCGGTAAGATATATTACCGGTACTGCGAATTTTTTTACATGTTCCATTACTTCGAAGCCATTCAGGCCGGGAAGCATAATGTCCAGAAGCACCAAATCACAATCCCCTTTGCCGATTCTCTCCACCGCAGACAGTCCGTCGCTGTAGATTTCACTTTCATAATTCCCCACAGTCAGACAGGTCTGAATATATCTGGCGATATTTGCGTCATCCTCTACAATCAGAATCTTACATGGCATGTTTTATCGCTCCTTCCCTGATTTACTTTGCATTGCCCGCATTTTGTTCAGTTTATTCTTAAACCGGCAAAAAGTCAATGCCCCGGGTTGTCATGCAGCAAGGGTATAAAAACCCCCGGAGTTATTCCCTCCGGGGGTTTTGATTCCACCATAAAATTTACGCCAGTTTGGACTTTGCCAACTCGGCCAGAGTGGTGAAGCCCTCAGCATCGTTCACAGCCATCTCGGCCAGCATCTTGCGGTTCATATCCACGCCGGCCTGCTTGAGACCGAACATGAACTTGCTGTAGGACAGGCCGTTCAGCCTGGCAGCCGCATTGATCCGGGCGATCCAAAGCTGCCTGAACTGGCGCTTTCTCTGCTTTCTGCCCGCATAAGAACTGGTCAGCGCACGCATAACGGACTGCTTCGCAATCCTGTACTGCTTGCTTCTGGCGCCTCTGTAACCCTTGGCCAGCTTCAATACTCTATTGTGCTTTTTCCTGGCATTTAAGCCACCTTTAATTCTTGCCATCTCTTATCTCCTCCTAAACTATTATAAATAAGGCAAAATCTTCTTCATCGTCTTTACATTGGTTGCATCCGTGATGGCAGGCTTCCTAAGATTTCTCTTATTCTTAGTAGTTTTCTTGGTTAAGATATGGCTCTTGTAAGCCTTGTTTCTCTTCAACTTACCTGTTCCAGTCACCTTAAAACGCTTAGCTGCTGACTTGTTTGTCTTCATTTTGGGCATAACGGTTTCCTCCTAAATTTTTGCTTAATCTATTTTAACTAATGGGCTCAGCGCTTCTCAGTTAAAAACATGGTTAATGTCCTGCCTTCCACCTTGGGAGGCTTCTCCACCACCGCGATGTCTGACAGACTCTGGGCAAAATCATCCAGAATGTGCCTGCTGTTGTTCATATGCGCCATCTCACGGCCCCTGAACCGCAGGGTTATCTTCACTCTGTCTCCCTTACTCAGGAACTTTCTGGCAGCGCCGATCTTGGTGTTGAGGTCATTGGTGTCGATATTGGGTGACAGACGGATCTCCTTGATCTCAATCACTTTCTGCTTTTTCCGGGCTTCCTTCTCCTTGCGCGCCTGCTCATAGCGATACTTGCCGTAATCCGCGATCCTGCACACAGGCGGCTTGGCCGTGGGAACAACCTTGATCAGATCCACGCCGGCCTCTTCCGCCAGCGCCATGGCCTCCCTGGTCTGCATTACCCCCAACTGCTCGCCGTTCACTCCGATCACTCGTACTTCGCGATCTCTGATTTGTTCGTTGATAAATAATTCGCTAATGGCTTTACCCTCCATAAGAAAAAGTGGATAGCATAACCATCCACTTAAAAGTCCAATCCGCCAAAATGCTCCCAGTATGTCTTAACTGCCAGCCATTTTGAAATCTTCCTTTATAAACACTTACCAGCCTGCCGCCGTAAGGTGAGAGTGGATGCTCTGCTTTGTTGTTTGCGCTTTACGCACTAAAAAAGTATACCAGACATTATCTGCCCTGTCAACAATATTATGCAAAAATATGTAAAAACCGGCGGTACCCCCTCCGGGGTATGCCGCCGGTGCCGGAATCCCCGGCTTACGCCTCCTTGAAGGTGGCGCAAAGCGTCTCCCTGCAATCGCACGCGCCACAGCCCTGGATATCCACATGTTCCGCAGTACACTTATAATTGTCATTATACGTACACTTGGCGGCCTCACAGTCGATACTGATATTGCTGGTGGGGTGGCAGGTACAGTTACTGTAGGAATTGCTGGATCCCTTTCTGGGAAGAAAGCTCTCGCAGCAGGTCTCGTTGTCACAGCAGGCATGCTTGCCGCCCACCATGATGTCCCCTTTGGAACACAGTTTTTCCTTGTTGTACACGCAGTTTTCCACAGTACACTTTAAATCCGTCATCGCTTCCTCCATCCGCCCGCTCCGGCGGGCACCTTCCTCGACACTGATTCCGTGCTTACAGGAAGCCAGGTTTGGGGCTGCGCCCAAATCGGGAAATCAGGCGCCGACGCCGGCTTTCGAAAGCCGTTAGCGCTTGCAGCCCACGGCCCCCGACCTGCCACTGGCGCCCGGCACTTGTCTGGCTTCCAGCAGAAACATAAATGTTCCTTTCATCAGTATGGACGGAGAAAACATTTTTTATGCAAATTATTTTTCTTCCGGGATCTCTTCCTTCCGTATGGTCCTGGTGCGGATTTCCTCGCAGATCTGGCCTATGAACTCCGCCAACGGCTTCTGTCCCTCGTCGCCCGCAAAACGGCTTCTGACGGACACCAGAGCGCCTGCCTCCTCCTGCTCGCCCACCACCAGCATGTAGGGCACTTTGGCCAGCCGGGCTTCCCGGATCTTGAAGCCGATTTTCTCGGAGCGGCCGTCCACTTCCGCCAACACGCCGTTTTTCTTCAGCTCCCCGCGAACGGACTGGGCATAGGCTTCGTATTTTTCGGAGATGGGAAGGATGCGCACCTGCTCCGGACACAGCCATGTAGGGAACTTGCCAGCGTATTTTTCCACCAGCCATGCCAGCGTGCGCTCATAGCAGCCCATGGAAGTCCTGTGGATGATATAGGGACGCACCTTGTCGCCGTTCTGGTCGATGAAATACATGTCAAACTGCTCTGCCAGCAGGGCATCCCACTGGATGGTGATCATGGTATCTTCCTTGCCGTACACATTCCTGGCATTGATGTCGATCTTGGGACCGTAGAAAGCGGCTTCGCCCACATCCTCCACATAGGGAATCTGCAATTCCTTCATGATGTCCCGCATATGCTGCTGGGTCTCTTCCCACACCTGGGGTTCCCCGATATACTTTTCCCGGTTATCCGGATCCCATTTGGACAGATGGTAGGTCACATCCTCCTCCACTCCCAGGGTCTGCAGGCAATGTTTTGCCAGCGCCAGACATTTCTTGAACTCCTCCACCATCTGGTCGGGTCTGACAATCAAATGACCCTCGGAAATGGTAAATTGGCGCACCCTGGTCAGTCCGTGCATCTCGCCGGAATCCTCGTTGCGGAACAGCGTGGAAGTCTCGCCGTAGCGCAGGGGCAGATCGCGGTAGGAATGCTGGGTGGCTTTATACACATAGTACTGGAAAGGGCAGGTCATGGGACGCAGGGCAAAAACTTCCTTGTCCTTCTCCTCGTCTCCCATGACAAACATACCGTCCTTGTAGTGGTCCCAGTGGCCGGAAATCTTGTACAGGTCGGATTTGGCCATCAGGGGCGTCTTGGTACGGATATAGCCCCACTCATTGTCCTCCAGGTCCTCAATCCAGCGCTGCATGGTCTGGATGATCTTAGCCCCTCTGGGCATCAGCAGAGGCAGCCCCTGGCCGATTACGTCCACAGTGGTGAACAGTTCCATCTCCCGGCCCAGTTTGTTGTGATCCCGGCGTTTGGCATCCTCCATGCGCTCCAGATGTGCCGCCAGTTCCTCCTTGCCCGCATAGGCCGTGCCGTAGATGCGCTGCAGGCGGGCTTTGTTGGAATCCCCTCTCCAGTAGGCCATGGAGGAGGAAGTCAGTTTGAATGCCTTCACCCCCTTGGTGTTCATCAGGTGAGGGCCTGCGCACAGGTCAACAAACTCTCCCTGCCTGTAGAAGGATATCTCCGCGTCCTGGGGCAGATCCTGAATCAGTTCCACCTTGTAAGGTTCGCCCTTCTCTTCCATGAAACGGATGGCCTCTTCCCTGGGAAGTAAAAACTTCTCCAGCCGCGCCCCCTCCTTCACGATCTTTTTCATCTCCGCCTCCAGCCGGTCCAGGTCTTCCCGGGAAAAGGCCTCATGGTCAAAATCATAATAGAAGCCTTCCTCGATGCTGGGACCGATGGCCAGTTTTGCCTCCGGGAACACCCGCTTCACCGCCTCTGCCAGCACATGGGAAGTGGTATGGCGCAGCGCCGCCAATCCCTCGGGCTCCCTGGCCGTACAGATTTCCAGCCGGCAGTCCTGTTCCACCATGGTGCGCAGATCCACCACTTCCCCGTCCACTTTGGCGCAGCAGGCCGCTCTGGCCAGGCCCTCGCTGATGTCCATGGCAATGTCGTATACGCTCCTGCTCTCCTCATACTCCTTCACGGAGCCGTCTTTTAAAATAATCTTCATATTTTCTCCTTCTATAAATTAAGTTCCGCTTAAAATGGCGGTCTCAGTTCTGCCCGGCGTCTTCCGCAGGCGTTTCTTCTTCCTCTTCCTTATGGCCGTTTCCGCTGTTATTGCCGTTATTGTTCCCGTTGTTGCTGCCGATCATTACACCATGGGTCATGGGAGCGGTCTTTAAGCCATATACAATTCCTCCCAGCAGGCAGACTGCCCCTATGAGCCACAACATTGCCTTAGGCAGCGTCAGTTCCCCCTTAAAACAGTTTTTTGCGATTTCTTTTACTTTACACATTTCCTTCTCTCCTTTCCTGAATACAGAGTACCCGTATTTCGTCCCGGCCCGCAGGCCGATGCTCCGCTCCGGGCTTTTCCGCATACAAAAATCCCCTGCAATATCTCTATTGCAAGGGACGTAAAATACGCGGTTCCACCCTTGTTGCCAGGACCGTTAAGGCTCTGACCACCTTGATTCCTCCGTAACGCAGAGTTGCGTGCTCTGTTAAAGCCGCTCCGGGGCGGTCTTCCCATGCTTTCCTCCGGGCCTGCTCACACCATACGGCATCCGCCGCAGCCGCCCTCTCTGGGGATTCCCACAAGGTACTCTTCCCATCAACGCTTTACCTATGGGCTTACAATAGCACTTTTTTTCCAAAAAGTAAAGAGAAATTTTTGGAAATTTGAACCAGACCCCGGCTGAAAGGCAGCAGCAGGCATGTGGAAGCCAGGTTAAAAAAGAGATGCAGATTGGCGATCTGCATGGCAGGATTCTCCGGCGTCCAGGAACCGACCCAGGCAGTCAACGGCAGCAGCCGATCCGCCGCCAGAAAGACCGCCGTCCCCAGCAGATTGATCAGCAGATGCAGCCGGGCGCAGCTGCGGGCAGCGGGACTCAAGCGGGCGCTGGCCCACAGGGCCGTGACGCAGGTGCCGATATTCTGCCCGTAGACAATATATGCGCTTTGCTGCAGTTCCACCATGCCCTCCGCCGCCATGGATTGCAGGAGCGCCACGGACGCGGAGGAAGACTGAATCAGAGCCGTAAAAACCGCGCCCCCCAGCACGCCGCTCACAGGATGCCCCAGGCCGGACAAAAGCCGGATCAGCCCCGGCGAAGAACGGTAAGGAACCATGGCCTCCTGCATCAGTTCCATACCCAGCAGCAGCATGCCCAATCCCATAGCCAGCGCTCCCGCCAGCTTTATGCCGCCAGTCCGTTTTCTGCCAGCCAGTTTCTCCCCTCCCCTCACAGCCAAAACCGCCAGGGCACCTCCGGCCAGAAGCAGCGGCGCCAGCCGCCGGATGGGCAGCGCCGCCATCACCCCGGTCCCGGCGGTTCCCACATTGGCCCCCAGGATCACGCCTACCGCCTGCTCCAGCGTCATGATCCCTTTGTCCACCAGACTCACCGTCATTACGGTGACGGCAGTGGAGGATTGCACCATAGCCGTTATGACCGTTCCGGTCAATGCTCCGGCCCAGGGATTGGCTGTCAGCCTCCGCAGACTTTTCTCCATGGCCGGACCGGCCAATTCCTCCAGGTAACTGCTGATCAGATGCAGTCCGTACAGGAAGATCCCCACCCCTGCCCCCATGCGGACAAGCATTCCCAGAAATATCCCCATAGATCCCATGCCCCATCCTGCATTCTCCCTCTATTGTATGGATGAGCCCATAAAAATATGAGAGGCGCCTGTCCTGGCGCCTCTCTTTTTCCCTGTTATGTATCCTTATGTATCCTCTGGCTCCTGCCCGTAATACGCAAATTTGTTCTTACCGCTCTTCTTGACCTGATACATGGCTTCGTCTGCGCACATGATCAACTGTTCCACCGTGGTAGCGTCCTTTGGATAGGTAGCCACGCCGATGCTGCCTGTGACTTTACGCTTTGCGCCCTGGATGGTGAAAGCATTGGCAAAAACCTGTCTGCAGCCATAGGCGGTTTTCTCGATCAGTTTCCCCTGGCCGCTGAGAAGAATCATGATAAACTCATCTCCCGCGTAACGATAGGGCGTCAGAATCTGGGACTGCATGGCTTTCATACGCTCCGCCACCTGCTTCAGCGCCTCGTCCCCCGCCGCATGGCCGTACACATCATTGATGTTCTTAAAATCATCTATATCCAGCATGAGCACCGTACAGGGGATCTCCTTCTCAATGGCCTGGGTCAGATCCTCCATGAACTTGCTGCGGTTGTGAATACCTGTCAGGAAATCATGCTGGGAGGCAGATTCCAGAATCGTCCTTGCCCCCTCCAGTTCCGAGAGCAGTTTCCTGCGATGCAGATTATCATAGACCACAATCCCCAGGATCACCACCATGGCAACTCCGAATACCGCCATGGGTAAAATCACATTCTCATATTTCTCAAAAAAGGTGACCCTGTGATTGATCAACACAGTATCCTTGGGCAGCTTTCCTGTATCCAGTCCATAAGTACGCATTTCCTCCTCATTGATATAATACATATTGGGGCTTTCCGCCACCGGGATATCGGCAGGCGGCACCCCACCTATGATCCTGGTAGTCATCTGCCCGGCAAGCAGACCCGATTCCTTCATGGATACCACATACCCGCCCAGAAGTCCCTCCTCAATGCGGCTGTCCACCATACGGATCACCGGCACCTTGGTGTACTTGACCAATGTCTCAACGGCTTCCCTATTGGTATAGGAATTGCCGCTCTCATCCTCCGTCATGACGATAAAGAACAGCACGGTATCCTCGCCCTGCTGCCACAGCCTGCTCCGCAGATGCGTGGTACTGCATTCCGACACATTGACCTCGCCAAAGACCAGGTCGGGAAACTGCTCCTGCGCACTGTAAAAGTTCTCCCGTTCTGCCTGTCCCGTGAGAGAATCGTCCAGGATCGCGATAATCTTCTTGATGTCCGGCTTCAGCAGCAGGGCCAACTCTATATTCTTCTCCAGGGACAACTCTTCCACCACCCCTGTAACCAGAGGATCCCGCTCCGCCAGTTCCCTGGCATAGGCCACATTGTTGATACCCTCAAACACGATGGGAATACCGCCGAACAACTCCTCCCTGTAATCCATGGCAAATTTAAGCGCCGCGTCATCCCCTACCACCACCACGTCATAGGGCTCAACCACTGTCAGGGTATATTTCAGCCTGTCGTAAAGAAGCTGCTCCGCCGCCTCCACGTCCAGGCGCTTCGTATCCATAAATTCGTAATCTGTCTCAATCCCCGGCGCCAGACCTTCCACAAAGCCTTCGATCTGAAGCTGGACGGTGTCCCATCCGTAGGAATAGGAACTGATGAACAGTACCCGTCCCTGCTCCCCCTCGGCGTGCGTCGGCAGCCCCGCCATGAGGAAAAGAAAAATACCCAATAAAAAAATCCATACCCCATATGTTTTTTTCATGTGTATGTCCTTGGTCCTTCCCTGTAAGATCACATGAATCAGAAGTAAAAACTCTTACCCATAATTCCATATCTATATTTTCTCTTTATTATAATATATTATCTATATTTTTGCAAGCAATTTGTTTCTAATTCACCCGCCCTTTTCCCCACCCCCCACAAAAAAACGCACCCTGTGGACTTCTGCCCCCAGGGTGCGCCAATTACGCTATGATGGTTTGATCAGGCCGCCGACAGATCATCGGATAAACCCGGGACCCTGCTACGGGCGAAGCCCCAAGCCTCCCTCCAGGGTGAGGGTCTCGCCTGTCATATACTTGAAGTCAGGAGAAGCCAGCTGCACGCATACCCGACCGATCTCCAGTTCCGCGTCGCCCAGATGGCCCATGGGCGGAATGTGCACATTTTTCTCATATGCCTCGGGATAAGCCTGCTTAAACTGCTCCAGCTGTGCGGTCCACGCCAGAGGACAGACCACGTTCACATTGATCCCGTCCTTGCCCCACTCAGTGGCAGCCACCCGGGAAAGCCCGCGAATCCCCTCTTTGGCCGCGGCGTAAGCACATTGTCCGTAGTTGCCGAACAGGCCCGCGCCGGATGCAAAATTAATAACGGATCCCCTGCTTTTGGCCAGATAGGGATAGCAGGCCTGCATATAGTAAAACGCCGCATACAGCCCGGAGTACAAAGCCAGATCAAACTGCTCTGTGGTGTGGTCTGCCAGCGTTACGCCGGAGGCGGATGCCTGGGCATTGTTGATCAGCACGTCAATACCGCCGAAGGTTTCCACCGTCTGCTTTACCACATTTTCCACCACGGCCTTGTTGTCCGCCCCTGCGCACACATCGGCCTGGACGCACAGGACTTTCACGCCATATTTCTCCTCCAGTTCCTGCCTGGCGTCCTCCAGCTTCTTCACATTGCGTCCCGTGATGACCAGATTGGCTCCCTCCTTGGCGTAGGCCGTGGCGATACCGTACCCGATGGAACCGCATTTCCCATCGCTCAGGACCGCCCTCCCTGCCCCCGTTATGATCACTGTCTTACCGCTGAAATTGCCCATAGCGTTCTCCTTTCCGCTAAAAACCTGTTTTTATGTTATGATAAATATACCTGTTTTATCCGCACAAGTCAACCATGACATACCGCCGATTCGAAACTTACAGGGCCTGTATGGGGAATACCACGATCTGATATCCGCAGATCACCACAATATAAAGAGGGCTGTCTCCCTGAAGCAGTGTCTCCGGCACCTCAAAGGCCAGATCCCCTTCCTCGGATTCTCCGGGCTCCAGAAGTTCGCTGCTCAGATAATCGGACATCCCGATCAGTTCCGCATATTCGTAAAATGAATCCAGGGAGGCATCGGTGACTCCGATGGACAGATTCGAGGACATGGACATCATGGGAAGGAATGTGTCCTCCCGCAGTCCCACATTGGTGACACTGATCCTGGCCTTCACATACTGGCATCCCTCTCCGGCCGTACTGCCGAATATGCCATTGTCAATGGTTTTCACAATCTCACTGGAATGCAGGGTAAGTTCCCAATTGCCCACAATAACAGGTTCGTCCATGCCGAATTCCTCCTGCCCCCCTAACTGGTCCGTCAGCGCCACATAGGCCTCCGGCTCATTGACATGGCGGTAAATATAGGCCAGAGCGCCCGGTTCCACCGGCGCCGGATACTGCAGCGGACTGTCCCCATAACTGGTAAAAATGGAAGAGGGAGCCTCCTCAATCATGGTTCCCAAATGGCGCAGGAACACACCTGTCCCAGCCTGGTATAAGTCGATGGAGGTATAGGAATAGATCTCCTGGAACTCCGATTCACTCCCGGAAGTACGGTCCTGATAGAATGCGCCGTACCCATACTCCGGGGTCAACACCAGGTAATAGTCCGCCTCCGCCGCTGTGGCCGGAACTTCCTGATCCGTGAGATTTAACATAAAGTCCCCCAGAACCCGCAGAGGAGCAGGCGAGCCGGAAAACGTCTCCCCATGAGGATTCCGATAGAAAGCGATAACCTTCTTGCCCTCCGTGTCAATCACCTCCGGCAGGCCCTCTTCCCCGGGCTCCTGCAGAACCAGTTCCTCTTCCACCGTCACAGCCAGTTCCGTATAATAACAGGTTTCCCCTGTAGCTTCCGACTCCTTCTTAAATTCCTCCTCCCCGAACTGCTTCTCCTGCATGGGAAGCAGATGGTCCCGCAGGCAGCCCACATAGGCCAGCGCGCCGTCCACCGAGTCCGTATGAATCTGGTCCGAAGACAGGAATGCCCGCTGCCAGTCCATCAGATCCCAATCCTCAAAATAGCCTGTCTCCGCCAGGCTCTGGCCGCACAGGGCCAGGCGCGCCGGCTCTTTTTTGATCCAGTTGCCGATAGCTTCCCTGATCCTGTCGCCCTGCAGGGAATCTTCGGGAGCGCCCTCTATCAGTGCCAGCAGACTGTCCCCGTCCAATTCCTTTGCCGCCGCGAACACCGCCGGGATGCCGTCGTAGGGATAGGCCGCTTCTTCCATAGCCTCCCAGAAAGCCTCACCCTCCGCGGATACCTTCGTCAGAAACGCCTGGGCATAAGAAGCCCCCACCGGATATTCCGCCCGGTACATGGCCCCTCTGGCTTCATCGGAACTCTGCACGGATGCATTCCACAGATCCAGATCGTATCTGATGGTCTCGCAATATTCCAGCATGCAGATCAGGGCGGTGGCCTTAAGCTGCTGGTCCAGAGGCGTCTCCGCGTCCTGCAGCACAGCCTGCAATGCTTCCATATCTATCTTGTCGATATTTTCCTTGACATAATTCTCCAGCTTACCGTCCTTGGATGCCGCACTCCAGTGACGCTGGGCCGCGGATGTCTGCCCACAGGCAGTCAGGCAGGCCAATGTGAGACAGATACAGATCATACCTACAATCTTCTTCATTCTCTTCTCCTCCTCGTTCATTCCTTTTCGCGACCCGCAGAGACCGGCGGGGATCGCCTTTTACGCAGGAAAGGGGCTGCCGCCGCAACCCCGCTCACACGTTATTTACACCCTCTCGGCTCCTGCTCTGTCAGACCGGCACGGCCCGTCTCTGGTCGGCATACTTCTTAATGTTGGAAGCGTTCACATACTTCCTGCTGTCATTGCCTTCCACCACCACCAGCGTGGGAGCCTGCATGACGCCGTAGCGCCTTGCCAGTTCCATATTCTCCTCCGCGTCTATGACCAGATACTTCTCCCCTTTCAGATATTCCCTGGCCATCTTGCAGTTGGGACAGGTTCTGGTGGTAAACAGGTATTTTACCTCCTGAGGCTGCCGGATCTCCACCTTCATCTCGTCCACAAGGCCGGACAGCGTTACCATGCTGCGTACGGGACGCTTAAGCACGGATTTCTCCACATTGTACTCCGTGCGGTTGGCATACTCCTGCAATTTCCCGTCATTCCAGTTCTGTACAGGTCGGTAGTAGCCGGTGATGCGGCTGTAGACTTCCGTCTTGCTGCCGCAGTGGGGGCAGGTGAACTGCTCTCCCGCCAGATAACCATGCTGCCTGCAGATGGAGTAGGTGGGAGACATGGTATAGTAGGGCAGCTTGTAATTCTCCGCAATCTTCCGCACCAGGGCCGCCGCCGCCTTCCAGTCCGGCAGCTTCTCTCCCAGGAATGCATGGAACACCGTGCCGGAAGTATAGAGGGTCTGAAGCCCGTCCTGGATATCCAGCGCATCAAAGATGTCCATGGTATAATCCACGGGCAGGTGGGAGGAATTGGTGTAATACGGTGTATCCCCCTGCTTCCCCGCCGTCCTGATGGCCGGCCATTTCTTCCTGTCATGCTTGGCCAGGCGGTAAGTGGTGCTCTCCGCAGGGGTGGCCTCCAGATTGTACAGGTCGCCGTACTGCTCCTGATAGTCGGACAGACGGCCGCGCATATGATTCAGTACCTCCTTTGTGAACTCCTGGGTGCGCTGATCCGACATATCCGCCCGCAGCCAGTTGGCATTAAGCCCCACCTCGTTCATGCCGATCAGCCCGATGGTGGAAAAATGGTTGTCAAAAGTACCCAGATATCTCTTGGTATAAGGGTATAAGCCCTCCTCCAGCAGCTTTGTAATCACGCCCCGCTTGATTTTCAGCGAGCGGGCCGCAATATCCATCATATGGTTCAGCCTTTTGTAGAAATCATCCTTATTGGAAGCCAGATAGGCAATCCTGGGCATGTTGATGGTCACTACGCCCACACTGCCCGTGCTCTCTCCGGACCCGAAGAAACCGCCTGTTTTCTTCCGCAGTTCCCGCAAATCCAGCCGCAGACGGCAGCACATGCTCCGCACATCGCTGGGCTCCATGTCGGAATTGATATAGTTGGAAAAATAGGGAGTACCGTACTTTGCCGTCATCTCGAACAGCAGTCGGTTGTTCTCCGTGTCGGACCAGTCAAAATCACGGGTGATGGAATAGGTGGGGATGGGATACTGGAAGCCTCTGCCGTCAGAATCCCCCTCGATCATGGTCTCGATGAACGCCTTGTTCACCATGTCCATCTCCCGCTTACAGTCCTTGTATTTGAAGTCCATCTCCCTGCCGCCCACGATGGCAGGCAGTTCCGCCAGATCTCCCGGCACGGTCCAGTCCAGCGTAATATTGGAAAACGGCGCCTGGGTACCCCAGCGGCTGGGGGTGTTTACCCCGTAGATGAACGCCTCAATGCATTTTTTTACTTCTCCGTAGGAGAGATTGTCCACCTTTACAAAGGGGGCCAGATATGTGTCAAAGGAGGAAAAAGCCTGGGCTCCGGCCCATTCATTCTGCATGATCCCCAAAAAGTTCACCATCTGATTGCACAGCACGGACAGATGCCTGGCGGGCGCGGAAGTAATCTTGCCGGTGATGCCCCCCAGCCCTTCCTTGATCAACTGCTTCAAAGACCATCCCGCGCAGTAACCCGTAAGCATGGACAGGTCATGAATGTGAATATCCGCATTGCGGTGGGCCTCTGCAATCTCGTCATCGTAGATCTCGGACAGCCAGTAGTTGGCCGTCACCGCACCGGAATTGCTCAGGATCAGACCGCCCACGGAATACGTCACCGTGGAATTCTCCTTCACGCGCCAGTCCTCCACCTTCACATAGCTGTTGACCACATCCTTGTAGTCCAGGATCGTGGACTTCATGGCCCGCATTTTCTCCCTCTGCTTACGGTACAGGATATAAGCCTTGGCCACTTCTTCATAACCGGCCTGTCCCAATACCTTTTCCACACTGTCCTGAATATCTTCCACATAGACCGCGCCGTCCTTCACCTTGGACTGAAAGTCCGCCGTCACCCGCAGCGCCAGCAGATCCACAATATCATTGTTATACTCCATCTGGGTGGCCGTAAACGCTTTCATAATGACATCATTGATCCTGCTGAGCGTAAAATCCACCTTTGAACCGTCCCTCTTCTTTACCTGAATCATCCAAACATTCTCCCTTTTTATGTAATTCCCCCGCCACACTCCGGCCATATGGCCTTTTTCGATAAACTGCATCTACTATTCTACCATCCCCCGGATTATAAGTCAATTAATGCTCCACAATATCTAGTATTTCGTTTGATAATGCATGGCAAATCTAGTATTTCTGTATAAGGTTCGACCGGCTGCAATCAGCGGGTGGACAGGAACTCATACTCCCGCCTGGCCACCTGGTCGTCCGGGTAGGTCTTGAGGTAGCTTTCCATCAGTACGGACGCCTGACGATAGTCATGCAGATACTCATAGGCCACCGCCTCGTTGAACAGCAGGGACTGCATCACATCATTGCCTTCGATCTGCATCCCCGACTGGAAGGCCGCCAGCGCCGCATGATAATCCCCCCTGGCCAGTTCGCACAGCCCCAGCTGGTTGTAGATCCGGGCGTCTGAGGTGTCTTTGGCCAGATAATTGTTGTACACGCTTGCGGCATAATTGTAGTCCCCGGTGGCCTCATAGGATTTTCCCAGATACAGGGAAGCCTCAGCCCCTCCCTGGTCCTTGGCGGTCTCCAGCGCCAGATAGGCAGACTGATACTCCTCCAGATAATAATACATCCTTCCCTTGTCATAAGCGCTCATCTGCTCCCCGCCCGCCTCCATGGCGGCACGCAGATAGGTCTGCCCCATCTCCTTATAACCATAGCTGTGGAGCACTTCGTAAATCTGGATCAGACGGTCGAAGTTCTTGCCGTCCATGACCACTACCTTGTCGAAATCCTCCTTGGCCCCTGTGTAGTCGTCCAGGCCCAAACGGGCATTGCCCCGCAGAAACAGGGCGTCCGCATTGGCGGGCTGCATATCCAGAATGGCGCAGTACACCTCCTCCGCCTCCCGGAACTTCCCCTCCTTGGTGTAAGCTGCCGCCAGATAAAAATTGATGTCATAGTCCACCGCTTCCACCCAGCCATCGGAATAGCCCAGTGCCTCCAGGAAACAGGAGGCCGCCGCATTATACTGCGTCAGGCCCATATAGGCGATGCCTTCCGCCCTGGCCAGCGCCTTGCCGGTCTCGCCCGCGGCTCTGGCCAGGTCAAAATTCTCTATGGCCTTCTCATAGTCCAGCGCCTTCAGCGCCTCCATGCCCAAAGCCGTATTTTCCCCGCCGCTGCCACAGCCTCCCAGAAATACAAGGCATCCCAGCAGCGCCGCGCCCCGGCCCATCCTTTGTCCTATGGTCATATTGCCTTTTCCTTTCCGTATATCTTCCGCTCTGCCATACCGAAGCGTTGTCTCCCGCCTACTGGGTTACTCCGGCTTTCTGGCATGTTTCTTCCCGCGCTTCTCCTGATACATGTTCTTGTCCGCCTGCTGCAGACAACTGAGCAGCGGCACACACTGGTCGCATCTGGCATAACCGATGCTGGCGGACAATTCGTAAGGCTTTCCCGATTCTTCATTAAACTGCAGAATCTGCCGCCGGATGGCGGCAATTCTGGCCTCCACCATTCCCTGGGACTGGGTGGCCAGGCAGATCTGAAACTCATCTCCGCCCGTGCGGGCCGCAATCCCCGCCTCCCCCTGTTCCGCCGCCAGAATCCGGGCCAAGGCTCTCAGGGCCTCATCCCCCTCCAGATGCCCAAAATGGTCATTGATATATTTCAGACCGTCCATGTCCACGCTGACCACAAAGAAACTCTCCCCTTTCTGGCGCAGCCGGTCATACTGCTTCTGCAGTGCCCGCTCCATCTCCCTGCGGTTGGGTATCCCGGTGAGTTCGTCTCTGCCATATTGCAGGCGCATCTCGTTCAGCGCCTGGTTCTCTTTGTACATCTGCAATTTCGCCAGGGCCATGGCCACCCCGGAAGTCCAGGTCTGGAACTGGTATCTCAGGTCATCGGGATAATCTGTCATCATCACCACATAGCCAAAACAGTCGTTCCGCTCGTGCAGGGTGGTGATATACAGGATCTCCCCCTCCCTGCGGTAGGAGGCGGGCAGCAATTCCTTCCTCAGAAAACGCTCCTCATGGGGAATGTCCTCTTTCGTGGTCATCACATTGCGCAGGATCATGTGCTCGGTGTACCGATTCATCATAACGGTATCCTCTCCCTGCCGCTCCTGCTCATCACATATGCAGATCAGAATCCTGTCAAAACGTATGGTGCTGATATAGGCCCTGCCCACATTCATCAGGGACCTGAAGGAATTGGTATTCTCCAGATCCACATACATGGTGCTGCTGTGGTAGAGTGCGTTTTGCAGCTGTTCCTTATAATGGAACAGCTTTTTCACGGCTTCCCCGTCGATGCTCTGGGCACAGCCGCAGGATCCCCGGTATTTGCCGATGATCTCCACATTCCCAATGCCCTCCCGGGCATCCCTCCCCTGCCACAGATTCTCCAGCATCCGCACCGCCTGACGGCCCATATCCCGGTAATTGACTTTAATGCTGGTCAGGGAGGGGATGGATACTCTGGCCTCCTCCACATCATCGAAGCCAGATACGGAAATCTGGTCAGGCACCTGGATCCCCCTTCTGTGCAGCGCGTCACATATGGACACTGCCATATAGTCATTGGCACAGATAATGGCCTGGGGCAGGGGTCCCCCCTCTGCCAGAAACCAGTCCAGCGCCTCGTCTCCCTGACTCTTCCAGTAATTACCATGGAAAATCATATGCTCCGTCACCGGCAGCCCGTAACGCTCCATGGTGTCCAGATAGGCCTTCAGACGCACCTGAGCGTCCTTCAGGGAACGCTTTCCCGACATGAAACAGATGCGCCGGGCCCCATGGACCTGAATGAAATGTTCCACCATATCGCGGATCGGTTCATAGTTTTCCACCAGAATGTTATGAAAACGCCGGTCCTCCCTTCGGAGGCAGATCACCGGGCCTGCTGCCTCCCGCTGCAGCAGACCCGTAAGTTCCTCGTACATCCCTTCCACATTCAAAGTGTCTCCCGCCAGCACAATGCCGTCATAGCTTCCCAAGTCCGGGATATAGATAATGCTCTGCTCCCCGTAGCCATGGAAAACATTGGCGCTGTAAGCCCCAAAATTATTAAAGACATGCAGACTGTACCCCTGCCTCCGGGCTTCCTCCGCCACGCCGCCTGTGACATCCGACTGATACTCTGCAGACATTTCCCCCACAAACATTGCGATTTTTTTCATCCTCATACCCCTTGTCCGTCCCGTCGGGCGCAATATCAACAGTTAAAAGCGTTTTTCCCGAACGGGAACCGTTCAACATATATCCATCATACTCTTTTTGGGGCAAAATGTCCATCAAAAAAAGAACCCTCTGGCTGTCATTTCAGCCTGAGAGTTCTGTTATCCGGGGATACGCCATCCTCGAAAACCCTTTAAACAGGGGCTTTTCCCTGCAGCCTGTCCGCAATATAAGAACAGACCTGGCTCCGATCCATGCCCAGGGCCACTGCAAGTTCCCCATAGAGACTGTCCTCGGCCTGCTTATAGTATCTGCCGTCCACTGCCGTTTCCTTGCGGCCTGCCTGCAGACGCTTCTGCCTGCGGCCATGGATGGTCTTAATGACCCGCACCCACTCCGTACTGTCGTTGCTCCTCATACAACTGCGGTATTCCTGCTCCACCAGCTTCTCATTGGATATTTTCAGGGGATCAATCTCCGGAATCCGGCTGACAAGCCTCTCCGCCTGCTCCCTGGTCAGCACCTCCCGCAGGGACGCCGCATTCTCAACCGGCACATAGACCGTGCTGGCCGTGATATACTGCGGCTTCAGAATATAGTACAGTTTGGCCTTGTCCACACCGGAGATATCCAGTGTGGTGATATCCTCCACTGTGCAAACGCCCTTATTTCCACATACTACATACTGCCCCACACTGTACATATCTGCCCGCCTTTCCGATTCAACATTCGAAGTTTTTAAAAGATAATTTGAAGAAATCCGCATATTTTAAGTTGCTATTTATATTCTTCCTATATTTTAACACTTTTAAACATACATTGTCAGTAAAATATCTGACTTTTTTTAAACTTTGTGAAATGTGTCCGCGAATAGGGGGCTATGCCTTGTATATTCTGTCTATGACTTTTTTCCTAAACCAATGCTACCACGGGCTTACGGCACAAAAAAGCACCTGCGGAAACGCTCTGTTCCGCAAGTGCCCTGCTTTTACTGCCTGTATATTCCCGTTAAATCTTAAACTTGGCAATGGTACCGTGCAGCTGTTCCACCACCTGGTTCAGATCCTTGGCATTGCTGTCGATACTCTCCATGATGGCACTCATCTCTGTTGCCGATGCGGAGGTCTCCTCGGTGCTTGCCGCATTTTCCTCGGCAATCGCCGTCAGATTCTGCACCACGTCCACCACCTTGACTCTGGCCTCGTCCAACTCCTTGGTTCTTCCGGATACGGCCCGGATGCCCTCTATGGAATGCGTAATGCCGTCCTTCACATCGCCGAAAGCCCTCTCCGTCAGGGTTACATTCTCGTCCTGCTTATCAATCACTTCCCTCACATTTGTCATGGTCTCTACGGAGCGCTGGGTCTCCTGGATCAGCAATTCAATGATGCCCGTGATCTGCTGGGCAGACTCGTTGGACTGCTCGGCCAGCTTCTGAATCTGTCCGGCCACCACCGCGAAGCCACGGCCCTGCTCTCCGGCCCGGGCCGCCTCGATGGAGGCATTCAGTGACAGCAGATTGGTCTCCTCCGCGATATCCGTGATAATATCCACCGCTGTCTTGATCTTCAGGGCGGACTCATTGGTCACATCCGTCTGCTTGGAGATCACGGCGATGGCATCCTTGGTCTGCTGGTTTACCTGTCCCAGGGCCTCCAGTATCTCCATGGCCTGTTCTCCGGCATCGCGCATCTTACGGGCATTCTCCCGCAGGCTCTCCACCTCCGCGTCCGTCTGCTCGATCAGATTGCCCATGACAATAATCTGCTCGGTGGCGGTCTGGGTCTCCTGAGCCTGGCTGGTGGCGCCGTCCGCGATCTCGTTCACCGCTTTCTCCACCTGCTCCACCGTATTCAAAGTCTCCTCCACGCTCTGGGTCATATGGCCGGCAGATGTGTTGAGTTTCTCACACTGCTGGTTGATATTGGCCGCCACCATGGCCAGTTCCTGCTGCAGTACGGAGATGGCATGGTTCATCACACCAGTCTCGTCTCTGCGCTCCCTGTGCAGGATGCTCTTCTTCGTCTCATCCCGGGTGAAATCCAATTCCGCCAGACGGGCCGCTTCTTTCGTGGTCCTCTCGATGGGCTTCACCAGCTTCAGTGCCACAATAAATCCTATAATATTGCACAGGAAAAGCACGATCACCCCTCCGATGCAGCTGTTTACAGTCAAAGTCCTGACCGCCCTCAGAATTTCGCTCTCATCCCCGGTCACCACCAGGATATAATTCATATCCTGACTGATATAGAAAGCGGCATACTTGATCACTCCATTGAAATTGTAACGGATTACATCTGTCTCCGGCCTGTTTCCCCGGCTGATCTCCCCCATAAGCAGTTTGACGGCGTCATTCTCCACCGGCTGGCCGATCTTGTCCGCAGTGGGATGGTACACCATCGTGCCGTCCCGGGATACCAGATAAGCATAGCTGCTGTTCATGCCTCTGACCTTCACATTTCCCAGATGCCTCTCCAGGGCTTCCGAATTCATTACTTCGTCATGCCCCAGAGCAGCCACATCCCTCTCCAGACTCTCCCCGGCGATATATACCAGATCCTCCATATAACTCTCCGTGCGGTCCAGCATACTGCTGCGGGCCAGCGGCACGGCAGTGGCAATGCAGATTACCACGCTGGAAAAAACGGTGCCGAATACCAGCATTAAAATCTTGAATTTGATGGAATGAAAAAATGAAACCTTGTTCTTTTGTTCTCTCATTGTCTGCGATACCCTCTCTGAATTGTTTGCCATGAGTTAAAGTATATTTATTGTACTACACTTTCAAGTATGGCACAAGTTATTTTCTCATAACATACAAGGCTATATTTTAATTTCCGTCCACTTCCCCCGCTTAAATCGGATGGAGGCAAACAAAAACCGGGAAAGCTGGTCCGCCACCACGCCCATCCAGATTCCGGCGATGCCCCAGTGCAGCACATACCCGAAAAACCAGGAACCTGCCGTTCGGATCACCGTGACGCTGATCGTGGAAGCAATGGCGGTATACAGGGTATCCCCCGCCCCCCGCAGGCATCCCATATAGATCACCTGGGCGATCTGCAGCAATACCACAAAGATGATGATCCGCATGATCTGTACGCCGGTGGCTATGATCTCCGCTTCCTCAAAGAACAGACCATAAAGCCATCCTCCTCCGAAGAAATAGGCCACCGCCAGCACCACGGAGACACAGCCTCCCAGCATCCGGCAGATGGCCCCGTACTCCCGGGCCTTGGGGGGATCTCCCGCCCCCAGGCTGTAGCCGATCAGGGCCACCGCCGTAGCCTGCAGGCCGTCCCCGAAAGAGAAGGACAGGCTCATCACATTCATCCCCACCTGGTGGGCGGCCATGGCGAAAGTACCCTGGCTGGCCGCCATCAGGGAGGTCATCATAAAGCCGATCCGCATCAGAAGCTGTTCCGCGAACACACTGTACCCCACATGGATGATCTGCCGCATGGCCGCCATCCCCGGTCGGATCTTTTGCTTCAGGATATAGGCCAGACTCACAAAATTCTCCTCTTTCCGAATGGACCACAGACTCATAAAGCCGGCCACCACCGTGCCGGATACCGTGGCCAGCGCCGCTCCCCGGATGCCCAGAGCTGGAAAGCCCATATGTCCCTGGATTAACAGATAGTTCAGAAGGATATTGATGGTGTTGGAGACCAGATTGGTGCGCATGGTGATCCGGGTGTTGCCCGCCCCCCGCTGGGCGGCGTTGACTCCCATCTGCACACAGTTAAAGATCATGCCCCCCATAACAATCTGAAAATACTGCACCGCATCCCTGTGGGTGTCCGACTCTGAACCGCACAGCCGGATAACAGGATCCGCAAAGACCACCGCCAATACGCTGATCAATGCCGCCGCCCCCAGGATGAATACCAGGAAAGTTGCCAGAATCCCATTGGCTCCCTCCTTATTCCCCTCTCCCTTGCGCCGGGCCACCAGAGCGGATATGGACACATTGGCCGCAAAAAAAAGCGCCAGCCCCACCATCTTGGGCTGGGTAGTCAGTCCCACCGCCGCCACCGCCGAGGAGCCCAGGGAACTGACCATCAGAGAGTCCACCAGCCCCGCAAAAGCGGTAAAAAAAGATTCCAATACCGCAGGCCAGGCCATGCCGACTGCTTTCTTTACATCTTCCCTGGGATAACGAAATCCTATCATTTGTCTCTCTCCTATTTAAGGTTCCGCATGTCTGAAGTTCCGAATCTACAAAAAGACCTGACAGGCGTCGGGCCCGTCAGGTCCATATTTATTTTACACCGCTTTTCGGATAATGCCAAGCCCCAAAGGATAGGGACCTGTGTGTACCGATATGGTGGCGCCGATCTGCAGGAGCAGAATGTCCTCCTCCTTCAGCCTGCCTCCCAGGGCCTGGGATACCAGACGGCGGTACTCCACCGCTTCCTGATAGTCATATCCGTATCCCACCGCTATGCTGAATCGGCTCACATCCTCTCCGCTTTCCGCCAGATAAGCCTGCAGCAGGGAAATGGTCTTATCCAGGTTCTTGCGTCTGCTGCGGCCGATGCCGCTGGGGAATATCTCTCCCTGCTTCAGCGTAATCACCGGTTTGATCCCCAACAGGCTTCCTGCCACGCTGCTCACCTTGCCGATCCGCCCGCCATGGGCCAGGTATTCCATATCTCCCACAGTGAAAAAAATCCTGCCTGTGCTTTTTATTTCCTCGATCTTGCGGATGGTCTCCTCGTAAGTCATACCGCTCTCCTGGCACTTGACCACCTCCAGCACCAGTATCCCCTGCAGCACTGTATTCACGGTGGAATCAATGATCTGTATACGGGCCTGGGGCCTCTCTTCACGGATGATCTGCAGAGCGTTCATGGCCGACTGCATGGAGCCGCTGAATTTTGTGGTGATGCAGATGCAGATTATGGGCATGTCCTGCTCCACCCAAGGCATAAAGGCATCTACATAATCCTGGGTCGAAGGCATGGAAGACTTGGGATATACCCCTTTGCGGTCCACCATCTGCTGGTAAAAGTCCCGAATGCCGATGTCCTCAATCTCCTTGCAGTAATGCTCATCGTCAAAGGATACGTAAAAAGGAACCACCGAATATCCCTTCTGCTCCGCCCACTCAGGGGGCAGATCGCAGGAACCGTCTGTTATGATATGAAATAACTTACTCATAGAAAAAAATCCTTCCTCAGCTCTACATACTGTGCGTTCCATGCCCGGGTATCCTGCCCGCATTCCATCCGGGCTCCTCCTGCCCGTATGCGGACAAACCCGGAAAATATTGGCATGGCTATTGCTCATAAGTAGTCTAACATGAATACTTTCTTTTTGCAATAGGTATGTAACATTTTGTAGTTCGGATATTTTTTCATGTAGTTTTTAAAACTATTTTGTAAACTGTGCCTTAAACCATCTGCCCGTATCGGACAACTCCTGGTCGCTCCAGTCACTGAGTTTGCCGCATCCGCTGCTGATCAGCGCCGCCGTCTCGTTCTTGTTGCTGGCGGCCCAGGCCACATAACTCACGCTGTATTGGTCCAGCAGGTCCACCCACGCCTGGGCCGACTTCTCATCAATGCTTCCGTTGCCGGAGGCGTCACAGATGCTGCACTCACTGACAAACACCGGCAGACCGTCCTTCAGCGCCTTCTCCAGATTCCCCCGCAGGTCCTCCTTGTGGGTAGCCGCATAGAAATGCAGAGTATACATAATGTTGTCATAACCCTCTATGGGGTCGGCGGCGGCATCCCCGATCAGCTGGCTCCACTGGGGCGTACCCACCAGAATGATGCCGTAGGGATCGTTGGCCCGGATCACCGGGATCACCTCTTCCGCGTATTTTTTCACATCCTTCCAGGACACGCCGCCATTGGGTTCATTGCAGATCTCGTAGATCACATTGCCCTGGTCCCCATATTTTTCAGACATTTCATCAAAGAAGTCAATGGCGTCCTCTTTGTGAATATTGGGATTTCCCTCCCCCAGCACATGCCAGTCTATAATCACGTACATGCCCTGGCCGGAAGCGTACTCCACTCCCCTGTCTATGAGTTGTTTCAGTTCCTTCTTATCTCCCCCATTACTATATCCACCATATTCATCACTATACATGGCCAGACGCATCAGATCCGCGTCCCAGTCGCTGCGAAACGTGCGAAAAGTCTCTTCCGACACATATTCCGGGAACCAGGCCAGGCCATGGGTACTGACGCCGTGCATCTGGTAGGCTTCCCCGTACTGATCCACCAGGCTGCCGTTCTCCACCCGCAGCCGCCCGTGATCCCCCACCGGCGTACCCTCCGTCACCACAAATCCCCCCAGTTCATCCCCCGTCCGGATCTCCGGACCTTTGGCTCCCTGATTTGACATTCCCTGACTCTGTGCCCCCTGATCGGGCCTTTGTCCGGTCTCCTGTCCCGGTGTCTGCCCGTTTCCGCTACTTGCCGCCGGAGCATTCCCGTCCTGTACGTCAGAAGAATCAGACCGGGGCAAAGGCGCATCCCCCAGAGCAGCGGTGATCTTCCCCTCCGTCGTCTCCGCCTCCAGAACCGCCTCTGTCAGTTCCCGTTCCTTCTCCGTCACCACGGTAATGCCGATCCCCTCCACTCTGCTGTTCTCCCAGATTTCCTGATTAAAGTCCGCAGGCGTGACGATCAGGTTTTCTCCTTCCGTCTCCAGTTCACAGCACCAGTAAGAATCCACCCTGCAGCCCTCAAAGCCGGGCACCGTAATCTTCCAGTCCGTAATCTTACTGCCGGAATCATTTATGATGGAGACCAGGTACTGGCAGTAATGGCCCTCCTCCCCATCCCAGCCGCCGTTTAACCGAAAGTCCAGACTGACCGATGAAGAACCTTCCTCCGGCCCCGGTTTGTCCTGAGCGCTTTCGGAAGCACCGCTGCCCTGTTCCGGCTTGTCCTGAGCGCTTTCGGAAGCGCCGCTGTCCTGACCCGGCTTATCCTGGGAACCGTTCTCTCCCTGCCCGGTCCCATTCTGAGACTCCGAAGATTCCACTGAAGCAGTTTCCCCATGATCAGGCAGTTGGGGGGCTTCCCCCGCAGCAGCCATAGGACTGCTGTCCGTTTCCAGGGCTTCCCCCTGCCCCTTGCCGGGGAAATAGCCCAGTGCCCACAACAGCGCCAGCGTAATCACCGCTCCCAGTGCAATGCCCGCCAGCAGGCTCAGCGCCATATTGCGGGAATATTTTTGTTCGTTCATTTCTCTCATGCTTTCTCCTCCACCAACAGGGGCAATTTATAATCCCGGCCTCCGTTTATGCCTTCTTGTCAAACAAGGAAATGTGTCCGTTGTCCGCCATATTGACAAAGGTGTACTGATCATTATGAGGAAACAGCAGCTCCATATACAAATTTCCCAGCAGACTTTTTACTTTGTCCGCATCCATATTCTCCACCGGAAAATCATTTATTTCCAGGCGCTGCAAATTCTTCAGAAGGGTCTCTATACTCTGCCATTCAAAGGACTCCTGTTCGGATTCCTCCTTTTGGGGGGCCGCGGCCTCCGGTTCCATAATGGACTTTATTTCAGGAACCTTATAAATAACGTTTTTACAGGTTTTCTCAAAGCACTCCGGGTCATACGCAGCCAAATAGCCCAGGTCGTCCATGGTCAATGTTCTTTTATGGTGTATCTTAAGATATATATTGATCAAACGCGTGTCCTTTGCCATACTCCCTCCCCCCTTACGTCCTTCCCCTCTGTAAGAGAAATCCCTTCCCTATACAAGTAAGGCAGAACATCTTTATATGCTCTGCCCGTCCCGCAAATCAGTCCCCTGTCCGCCTTCACCTCTGTCTCTTTAATCTTATTATACACAGCCCCGGGGGAAATTGCAATTTCAGAATTAATATTTTATTCTACATTTTCTATTCCACATACTCCAAAAATCTCCTGATATACTTCTCCGGCATTATGCCGCTGCGCATACAAACGTTCCACTCCATGCCCCGAGCATCTCCGATACATATATCCGTCACAAACTCTCCCGTGAACACGCCTCCGGAACTCATATTACTGAACTGAATCAAGGGCAGCAGCTCCGCGATCTCCTCGGGAGCGGTAATGGAAAAACTGTAAACCGAAGGCACCTGTGTAAACTGCGTGCTCCCTCCTTCCGCCTCGTTCTGCGCTGCCTCCGCCGGCGGCAGATCCGGCAGGCTCTCCGGATATACCCCAAAATAACTTCTTATGCACCGCTCCGCCGGGCTGATATGACTGTCTCCCCTGTACCAGTACTTACTGGCCGATATATTAAAGGTGAGGATCTTCACATCCTCTGTCCGAAAAGGCAGACTGTCGGTCAGGATGCCGCTTTCTTCCAACACTTCCAGAGTGTGGGACATATGGTCCATTATATACAGATACCGTATTCTTCCCTCCTGCATCCTCATGGCAATCTGCCCCAGCAGCCGGCCCTCCCCCAATATGACTGCCTGGGGATTTTCCATCAGATCCTGGTTGTATGCCTCCGCCACCTCCCGAATCAATTCTCTCCTGTCAGTCTCCGTCTCGCTCTGCCCGTTTATCTCCCAGCAGAACCGCATACTGGTACAGTTGTCCGTCATCTGCCCCTTCACATAATAAGCGGCATCCGCATATTCCTTACTGCACAGCAGAGGAAGCACCACATCCGCGTCCCACTCATAATAAGAGTATCTGCGGGTATAGCTGTCCCCATTGTCCAGCATCACCCGTACCGCAAAATTGTCTCGGTCAAACCGTTCTCCGCTGTAAGCCTCCTCCACCCTTATATCTTCGGGGCTGTGTGTCCGGCCTTGGGCATTCTCCACGCCTCTCTCCAGAAAGTCGTAAATCCGGGCCGCATCCGTAAATTCCATCCCGTACAGCATCTGTTCCAGGCTGTAATTGCCATAAGATCGGCAGGCAATGGAAGCCGCCACAATCTGTTCCTGATCCGGCAGATAACGGTCATATCCCATCCAGTCTCCCTGGAATCCAACACAAACCATCAACGCGGCCCCCATAGCCATGCCCATACCCCACTTATGCCGGAAAAATGCCTTGAAGTCCATGGAAAACACCACATCCGAAACACCATAGCACAGTATGCCCCCCAGTAAGGCTCCAAAAAGACTCCAGACCGTGTGTCCGTTGCTGTCTCTCATCAGGTAATACATAAAAACCCAGCCGCTCATACCGCCCAGGACACTGACAAAAAAGCGAAGCGGCCCTGCCACCCACCATAAAGTAAGACCCCTTCCTGCCCGCTCGGAGGGCCTTCTGAGATAGGCCAGCCATGCCAGCGCCCCCAGGGTCAGAGCCATGGCCAGGCATTTGGGCAAAATGGCGGGGAAACCGTTCCCTACTTGAGAATCATTGTCTAAATAAGAACCCAGCAGCACAAAAGGAGCCGCCAGCGGCGAACCATAGCTGGCCAGAGCCAGCCCTTTCATTTCTGCGTAATGGGTGTGGAAAAAAGTGGTCGTAAAACCCAGTGTCAGCCCATAGGCGGCGATCACGCCGCAGCCCAGGATAGAAGCCACCGCCAAAGTATTCAGCATATTGCCCGTGAGCATGGTGGCCAGCAGCAGCAGATGGTAGATCAACAGAAACAGGACCATAAGCACCGCTGTATTTTTGGCTGCCTCCAGTATCAGCCCGAGAATTCCTCCACTGCCTCCCACCCTGGCCAGCAGAATCCCGGCAAATACCAGAGTCAGAACCGTACAGAACAGATAGGGAACCAGCCAGATCAACAGGCCGTTTATATATTTGATCCCAAATAACTGCGTCTTGCCCACAGGCAGACTGTGATAGGTATCCACCATGGATTTCTGCTGCAAATAGTGAAAACACTCCAGTCCCACCACCACGGCCCCCAAAATAGCGATTATACTGGCAGCAATTACCAGCCCTTTTCCGAAAAAATTTATCATCCTTTCCGTGGACTGGGCGATGGCTTCGGCCTGCTGCCGGGCGGTCATTTCGGATGTCAGCATTCGGACATCCGCGAAGGCCACATCACTGTAATTCAGCAGCCACAACACAGGCATGGCCAGAAAGTTCCCCAGCAGGGACAGCGCCAGCATCCAGACTTTGTGCCGCAGATCTTCCTTCATTCCCTTAAGAAATAAGTGCTTTGATGTCATATCCGTTTACCTCCGTCTCACTGATAAAGATTTCCTCCAGAGAAAGAGGAAGCAGTTCATAAAATACAGGATTCAGCAGTTCCATATACTCCACCAGTACTTCCCGGGTACCCCTTATGGTAAAGGTATACAGCGTCCCCCTCTGATCCATGGTCACCACCTCCAGGTTCTTTCGGATATGTTCCAGGGTGGCCTGCGTCTTAACCACACATTGTACCTTGTGCAGATTCAGTTTCATATCATCCAGATCTCTTGCAAAAAGTATCCCTCCCCTGTGCAGCAGTCCCACATACTCGCAGATATCCTCCAGTTCCCGGAGATTGTGGGAGGCAATAATGGGAGTCAGCCCCCTCTCTTCCATCTCCCGGGCAAACAGGGCTTTCACCGCCTGCCGCATCACCGGATCCAGCCCGTCAAAGGTCTCGTCACAGAGGAGATACTTGACGCCCGCGCAGATACCGCAGAGCACCGCCAGCTGCTTCTTCATTCCCTTGGAAAAGGTGTCGACCCTGCGCCCTGCGTCCAGGCCGAATTTCACCAGCATTTCCTCGAACCGCTTCCGGTCGAAGGATGGGTAGTAGGTTTCGTACAGCCGGGCCATGTCCCGGGGAGTGCCGTTTTTGAAAAAGAACATCTCATCGGAAATATAGAAAAATTTTGCTTTCACACGGGGATTGTCATATACTTTCGCCCCGTCCACCAGCACCTGTCCCCTGTCGGCTTTCAGCACGCCGCAGAGCAGCCGCAGAAAGGTGGATTTGCCCGCCCCGTTGGTTCCGATCAGTCCAAATACATGCCCCTCCTCAATCCGGGCCGTGATCTGATCTATCGCTTTGATATCCTCAAAGCTTTTCTGTAAACCGGTCACTTCTATCATAATTGCCTCCTTCCGCACTGCCGGGTACTTTCTTCCTGCTGCCGGATACTTCTCCGCCCGGGGGTGCTTCCTTCCCATTGCCGGGTGCTTCTCCGCCCGGGGGTGCTTCCTTCCCGTTGTCGGGCACTTCTCCGTCTGGGGCTGTCTTCTCTTCTTCCTTGGCCTGACTGTATACCTGGGTCAGATGCTCCCCCAGAATCTCCTGTGTAAGCCCCGCATCCCGGGCCCTGCGGGTCATAGCCACCCACGCCGCCAACACCCGGCGGCGCTGCCCGTCCCGCCATTCCCGCTCCGGCGCCACAAAGCTGCCCCGTCCGGTAATAGTATACAGATATCCCTCCTGTTCCAGCAGGGTATAAGCCCGCTGCACTGTGTTGGGATTGATCGCCAGTTCCACGGCCAGGCTTCGGACGCTGGGCATCTTACTGCCCTGCTCCAGCCCGCCGCTGACAATCAGCCGCTCCAGCTTCTCCACCATCTGTTCGTAAATAGGGCGTTTGTCCCGGTAGTCCAGCAGAATCATGGGATTGCGCTCCTTTCAAGTGTATTAAGTCTCTTAATACACTCAATATAACATATTCCTTTCAACCGCACAAGAGGTTTTTAGAAAAAACGCATGGAACTGTTGGCAGGACGCACGTTTTCCTTGTTCTCCCATGGATTTTGTGCTATACTTTTTCGGAAAGCGTTTTCATATTTCTAGCACCAGCAAGGACAACTCTACGCCGTCCAAACGGGAAGCCATAGTCTATGGTATTCCATGTTAAAAAAGGAAAAAAGAAACGAAAACTTCAAGTAAAGAGAGGACAAAGAAATGGCATGGTATGACGAGGCAGTTTTTTATCACATATATCCCCTGGGGATGTTGGATGCTCCCAGAGAAAACTCTTACGGGGAGCCGGTTCATCGACTGCCCGCCCTGCACCCCTGGATCGGGCATTTGCAGCGGCTGGGGGTAAACGCCCTGTACATCGGGCCTTTGTTTGAGTCCGTAGGGCATGGCTATGAGACCACGGATTACAAAAAACTGGACAGTCGCCTGGGAGACAACGAAGATTTGAAAAATTTTGTGGCTAAATGCCATGACGCTGGCATCCGGGTAATCCTGGACGGCGTGTTCAACCACACCGGCAGAGACTTTTTCGCCTTCCAGGATATCCGGCGCAACCGGGAAAACTCTCCCTACAGAGACTGGTACTGCAATGTAAATTTCTGGGGGAACAATGAATACAACGACGGATTCTCCTACGACAACTGGGGGGGCTATAATCTGCTGGCGAAACTGAACCAGCGCAATCCTGCGGTTCGGGACTATATCTGTGACGTGATCCGCTTTTGGGTCAGCGAGTTTGACATTGACGGCATACGCCTGGACGCTGCCGACGTACTGGATTTTGACTTCATGAAAGCGCTGCGGCATGTGGCAGACGAAGTAAAGCCCCAGTTCTGGCTTATGGGCGAAGTAATCCACGGAGACTACACCCGTTGGGTCAACGAGGGCACGCTGCATTCCGTGACCAATTATCATCTGCACAAGGCTCTCTACTCAGGCCATAACGATCACAACTACTTTGAGATCGCCCACACGGTAAAGCGCCTCTATGGCATGGGAGGCAACCGCCCCGACGGGCTGAAGCTGTACAACTTTGTAGACAACCATGATGTGGAGCGCATCTACACCAAGTTAAACAACAAGGCGCACTTCGCCCCGGTGCATGTGCTGCTGTACACCCTGCCCGGCGTGCCCTCCATCTATTACGGCTCCGAGTTTGGCATTGAAGGAAAAAAAGAAAAGTTCTCCGATGCCTCCCTGCGTCCCGCTCTGCGGTATGAGGACTATGCCAACGCCGTCACGGACAATCCGATGACCCGGCTCATCGCCGCCCTGGGCAAAGTGCGGAGACAGACAGGAGCCCTGTCCTATGGGGATTACTGTGAACTGACGCTGACCAATCGCCAGTATGCCTTCTCTCGCACAGCCGGAGAAGAGACCGTGCTGGTGACGGTAAATAACGACGAGAACAGCGCTTCCCTGACCCTGCCCGCAGGCAGCCATGCCGCCTATGTGGGGGCCCTGTCCGGGATGCGGGCAGCGGCAGATAACGGCAATATCACAGTGACTCTTCCCGGGTGCTCCGGAGAAATCTGGCTGCCTCTGGGACATGGGGAGGAAACGCCCGCCATAAACGATGCGGCTTCTGATGCTGAGACAAACACTTCCGTAGGTGATGCGGCTCCCGATGCCGAGACTGACGCTTCCGTAGGTGATGCGGCTCCCGACGCCGAGGCAGACGCTTCCGTAGGTGATGCGGCTCCCGATGCCGAGACTGGCGCTTCCGTTTACGATGCGGCTCCTGAGGCCGAGGCAGACGCTTCCGTATGTGGTGCGGCTCCCGAGGCTGAGACAAACGCTTCCTCCAGCGATTCCGCTCCCACACGGGCCGCCCTGGAGGAGGCCTTTGAGAAAGGCCGGATCGCCGGACTCCAGGAGGCCATTCTGGCCATAATGAGTAAAAACGGCCCTGTCACCGACCAGATGCGCCGGGATGTCACCGACAATGTATACCCTGACTCTCTGCTGAACTGGGTCAAGAGTTTCCGATAAAGTGCTATTACAGCCAATACAAATAGGGAGAATAGACAATGGACCTGGGAATGCCGACCCTGATTGAATTGCCTGAAGTAGAAGACTGTGCCGCGCTGTGCGCGGAACTGGGGCTGCAGTTTGTGGAACTGAACATGAACATGCCCCAGTTCCAGACAGGCAGCTTGGAAGAAAGCCGATTGGCAAAACTCTCTGAAAAATATGGTATCTATTACACCATCCATCTGGACGAGAATCTGAATGTCAGCGATTTCAACCCCCTTGTGGCCGAAGCCTATCTTCATACGGTGCAGGAAACCATCATCTTGGCCGGAAAACTGCATATCCCGGTGCTGAACATGCACCTGTCCCAGGGCGTCTACTTTACGCTGCCTCACAGGAGAGTATACTTGTTTGAGGAATATCTCCAACAATATCTGCGCAGCATTCGCCTCTTTCGAGACAAGTGCGAAAAAATGGTGGGAACAGGGGATGTCAGAATCTGTGTGGAAAACAGCAGCGGATACACGGCTTTCCAGCGGCAGGCCCTGACCATCCTGCTGGAGAGCCCGGTGTTTGGCCTGACCTTTGATATCGGCCACAATCACTGTATCGGGGGCAGGGATGAAGCCCTGATCCTAGAACATCGCGACAGGCTCTGCCACTTCCATTTCCACGATGCGCTGCCCGGAAAAGACCATCTCCCCCTGGGAACGGGAGAAATTGATTTACAAAAATATCTGCGTCTGGCTTCCCGGACAGACTCCCGGATCGTTTTGGAGACCAAAACCATTGACGGCCTGCACCGGTCCGCACGCTGGATAAATGCTTCTGTTTAAATGAGCCGCACATCTATTGCCCTCTCCTGGCCGCCGTCAAGAACTATTTTGTAGCTGACTTTTTTTCCAATGTAAGACCGATCAATACCCGGATTGTCAAATTCATGGAATTCCCACAAAAACCACCAGATCATGAAGCGCTATATCCGCTGATTCAATCTTACCGAAATTTTTAATCATTATATGCAAAACCAAAAAGTGCCCCCCCCTTTACCGTTTTTAGTATTATTTGCGCATCCGTGCTCCCAGCCGTTCCCCAAGTGACTATAATTGTAACATTTTCCCTACTTGCTGTCAAACATGAGACCTGCAGTCCTTTCAGCCTGTTTCGTCAATCCAAAGTCTCCGCTCCAAGATTGCCTACATTTCCGCCAGTTGGCAGTCATGCTTTTTAAAGAAATCTACTCTCGGTTCCAGATACTTTAATTTATGACTCTCCACGTCTGCAATATAAAAGGAAACCGGCTCAAATATATTACTCCAATCCCACAATTCTTCTCCCAGATTTAGATATTCCCTGAACATTTCACATCCTTCCGGTGCAATTGGATGAATTAATATTGCCATTACCTTACAAGCATAAAAACAATCAATAACAAGTTGTTTTCTGAATTCCGCATTGTCCGCGGCATCTGCAATCTTTACATTGTTTACCCAATGCTTGTTTACCCCCCGGATAAAGTCATCTAAAACATAAGAGATACGATGAAACTCATGGTTATACATATAACGCTCATAATCAAGAACAGCTTTCTCTGCCATAAGTCTTATTTGTTCACTCACATCGCCCTCAGGAATTTTTCCGTCACAATTATTCTGAATAGCATAGAAGCAGGTTCGGATTAGTCGGTTATACACATTGGTTATTAAATTACCATCTTTCAGAACCATATCTACGCCAACCCTGTCTTCCTCTTTCATAAATACCTGCGGTTTAAAGCCTACGCTTTTGGAGGACAGACCCAAACTCATAAAATGCATTCGCAGCTGATCCTTGGTGTAATAATTAAGCAATTCATCTGCCATAGGAGGCTTCAATTCGGAACTGCTGCTGGCTTTTGTATCCATATACAATAAATGTCGATTGGCTATGATGTGAGATAAGTGTACTTTCTCCACATCCGCTGCTTCCCCTTTGGGAACCTGTAATCCTGTAAATAACCCCGTCTGAGCGATGGCATAGAAATAAATATTATCTTCTCCAATAAACTGATAAACTTTAGATTCCTCATCATACCACCACCTGGATAAGTCGTCCTCTTTTCCCTGCTCTTTCAAATATGCTAAGGTAAAGGAAATCGGCGCCCATAGCGATTCAGGCCATACCCAAAAGGTGAGGTCTTTTAATCCTTCACATTCCGGGAATGGTATCCCCCATTCTACATTACCGGACAGCCGAAAGGGAACCAGTGTCTTTCCGGAAGTATAATGAATGTTGCTGGCTTCCAATACATTTTTAGCTTTGTCACGATCATCCAGATTTTCAAATTCAAATACAACAGACGGTTTCTTTTCCTCATCGGTTAATTTATGAGGGGGCAGCTTAGCTGCCAGTTCTGCCAGGTCAACGATATACTTTCTTGGTACATATAGGAACGGCTTTTTCAAAAATTCTTCTACGGTTTCTAACTGATACTTACGCGTATTTGTATTCTTTCGCAAGAAATCGTTATATTCCTTTACTGTATGGATACAATATTCCAAATCGAAATACCAGTTTTCCACCTCTCTGAGAACAGGTTTTTTATTTGATAAGCAACTGACAGGATTGATAAGTTCCGAAGGCAAAAACTGATGTCCCAATGAACACTCATCGGCATACGCATTCTCCGAAGTGCATCCTGGTATCGGACATTTCCCTGTTACTTGCCTTCCGTTTAAAAACATCTTTTTTTCTTCATCATAAAACTGAGGCATGGACATTTTTTTAATATATCCATTTTTGTATAAAGTGTGAAATATCTTCGCTGATACCTGCCTGTGAATTGAACCTGCTTCTCCCAGCGCCGATGCTCCAAAGAAATTTAAGCTGATACCATAGTTTTCCAGTGTTTTCTTCTGATTCTCATGATTAACGCGGACATAGTCTTCCAAAGTACCTTCGTACTCTGCCTCCTGCAGCTTGCGATAGCTTTCCATAATGGGAGAACCATAACAATCTGTTCCTGAAAGAAAAATAACATTATCTTTTCCGATTCGATCTCTTAAAAATCGGGCAAAAATATCTGCATGTATAAACATACCCCCCACATGCCCGAAATGTAAATTTTTATTTCCATAAGGCATACCTGCCGTAATAATTGCCCTCTTAGGGAATATGGGTCGTTCATTTGAAGTTAAGCGCTTACATATCATATCATTCTGTTCCTTTCTGTTATTTTCTGCTATTTTCTGTTGTTTCTCGTTATTTCCTTCAGTTATCACCTCTCACTGTTCCGGCATAATATACCCCTTTCCAAATAAAAACGGCCAAAAACTCGTATTGAGCTTTCGACCGTTTGGTTCAGATTAACCAGGATAAGACACTTGTTATGAACACAGCCCAAAAAGCCCGTTGTCAACTTTGACAATAAGCTGCTGTTGCTGGTTGATTTTGTTTATAGTAAATGAAAATTTACTCATTGGCTTATCTTTCCTTTTGTTTTGTTAAATTTTTTAATGCTAATTCAGAGCAGGGAGCAATACAATACCTTCATAGATAAGTACTGCTATGTTGGATATTATATGTTGCATAAATAATATTCATTCTTAACCCTCGCACAAACCTTTCTGCATATAAAATTCACTCAGATACGTACCGTCCTTGAGTTTGAAGGCATTCGGCTTTTCAGAGACAACACGGAATCCGAATTTCTCGTACAAATGCCTTGCCCGGTCATTACCTTCTATAAACTCCAACTCCATAATCTCAATTCCTCTGTTTTGTGCTGCTGCAACAAGTTCCTCAAACATTGCAGTGCCGATTCCAAGGTTCCAGTACTCTTCAAGAATTGCAATGGCAATGGTCGCCCGGTGCGAAATTTTCATATCACTTCTAAAGCTGATCTCGCAATTTCCTGCAACTTCACCGTCAATATAACAGGTGATGCCCAAGGTATCGGGAGAGGAACGCAGACGGTTTACCCATGCCTCTTCCTGCTCGACGGTCATGGTCCATTCTTCGGGATAACGTATGAGAAAATCAGTCTCACCACAGGATTTCTTTATATAGTTCAGCAACTTGTCCGCATCCTCAGTACGCGGACTTTTTAAGATGGCTGTTCTGCCGTCTTTTAAGGTTATCTGCTTATCTTCAAATAGCATTGTGATACTCCTTTCAAGCCTTACACAGTTATTTTCATTCTGCCTTCCATTCAAGATACCCGCTTGTAAACGGAAGATGGTCGAACTTCTTCGTTCCGATATGAGCAAATCCATTTGCAATGTACCAGTTCTTCAATACGATACTTTCTTCGATAATGCCGATCTTTATCTTTGTACCACCCAGAGATATCACCTTTTCCTTTGCAAAATCAAGAAGAAGTTTTCCGAATCCATTGTGTCTATACTCTGGCAGAACAGCAAGGTTGTGAAGTTCAAAGGCATCGTCGCTTTCTTTGGATAGCGACATATATCCGATAATTTTCTTTCCGTCATACAATGCGTACATATGCCATCCCCAATTCATCTGTGTCTCAAGAAAACACAGTGGAATAAAACTTGTATGCTTGGGGCAATTCTCCTGCGTCAAACCAAACTCGTCAGCCACTGTTTTGAAACTCTGGTGAATGACGTCCAGGCACATTTGAAACTCCGATGATTTTACTTCTGCTATTGATACATTCATAAATATCCCCTTTCTCAGAAAATAAAAAACAGTGCATTCGAATTCTCCTTCGACTTGCACTGTCATCATCCTAAAATCTTGTAGTCCAATAACCGACTATACTGAAATTCGGATACGACAATACCAGCCCGGCGAAGTCTGTACGAATTCGATGCGCTGCATAACAGTAGTTATATTGTGCATGGAGGTATGTACTGTCATTGTTGTATGCCCTTTCGAAAATTTCATTAAAAATATCACACCTTCGCGTAAATGTCAATACATAATCAAGATTTTATGAAAAAGTCCAACAATACATAAAAGGTGGTTCTCACGTCCTTGCTCTAATGAAAGGGGGACTTTTTAGCCCCCCTCCCGCAGATATGCTATCCGAAATTCACCGCATTCCACAGCAAATTCCTTCTCTAGTTCCTTTTCTCTTTAACCTTAAAATAAATCTGGTAAGGTTCATATCCGACTGTGTTCAGCTTCACGAAGCTGATGCCGGGATCCTGGTTTTCCGTGCGGTAGAATGTGCGGAACTCTCCCCATTGCCGCTCCGTATCCGGGGATAACTCTTCCTCCGGCCGCTCTCCCTCAAGATACAAGATTCTCTCCTGTCCGGTTATTCCCGCCAGCACATCCGGCCCATATCGGAACGCACCCATGGAGTTGTCATCCGGCAGCGGAATAAAACGCAGACCGATGGGCAGATACAGTTCTACCCTGTCTCCCTCCTTCCACATTCTGTCAATCTTCACAAAATGATCGGTTTCTTGGGTCGTCAGCAGTTCTTCCCCGTTTACACAGACCCTGGCCTCCCCGGTAATCCAGTCCGGCACTCTCAGATGCAGGGAAAAAGCCGTCTCCTCCGGAACCTCCAGGGTGAACACATATTTTCGGAAATCCGGTCTGTTGGCATAGGCCCCGGCGATGGCATTGACAGTCTGCCGGGCATCGTTTACCGAAGAACTCTGAAGGCTGCCGTTCATATAATCCTGTCTCTGACGCAGGCATATTTCTCTGCCCTCTATCTCAAAACGCGCCTCCGAGTTGGCATACTGGGTCACAAACAGGTCTTTTTCCTCCTGGTAGTACATGCAGCGATTTAATGCGGCATTGGCCTGCACCATAGTGCCGTGACAGCAGAAAAAGCTGTCCATCTCCCCCGCCCAGTCCTTTCTGCCAGGAGCCTTCATGGGCAAAAAATAGGTCAGCAGGCCCACGCCCGGCTTTCCGTCATGAGACTCTCCCCGCCAGTAGCTTTGCGCGAATATCCCGTTTTGTACATTGTATTCGATATAGTGCATATAGCGGGGATCCCCGGTATGCCGGAACAGGAATTCCGCCAGCCGTACCATATTATAAACGGTACAATGCTCCTGGTTCTTATCCCCCAGCCTGGCTTTCAGCTTTTTCATGGGAGTCCAGATCTCGCCCTGGGTCTGGCCTCCCGTCACATAACTTCCCCTGTCTGTCACCGCACATTTCCAATAGCTGTTCACAATAGCCAGCCACTTTTCTTCCCCTGTGACTTCATAGGCCCTGGCACAGCCCAGTATCTCGGGAATCGTGGTGTTTGCGTGCATGTTTGTAAGAACGTCTCTGCCTTCCAGCAAGGGCTCAAACAGGCGCTGGCGATAATATCTGGACAGCAGTTCCCGGTATTTTTCATTGCCTGTTATCTCCAGAAGTTCAGCCCATATTTCCAGCATACCGCCGGTCTCCACATCCAGAATATCGTCAAACTCTTCCCGGCTGTAGGACCCGCTCCAGCGGTAAAACCAATCCGCAAGGCCTTCTGCAATGGAAAGCGCACTCCGGTTATCCATGTACTTATATACGTCCAGCAGCCCCATAAAAAGTTTATGCAGATTGTACTGAGGAGCCCAGATGTTTCTGCCCTTTCCGATCCAGTACAAATATTTTTCCGGGATGGGCGCCACCCAGCCGCCGCCGTTTTCCTTCTGACAAATCTCCAGCTCTTCCACAACCCCGCAGGCTTTTGCCCAGAGTTCCTTATCCCCGGTCTCATGATAGCGAATCGCCGCTGCCGACAGCCAATGTCCCAGAAAATGTCCCCGCAGCTGGCAGGAGGGATCTTCCCAGCCCCCCATGGCTTTAGGGTCCATTCCCCGCCCGGAGATCCGTCCCGCCTCCAGCAGATAGTTGCGCAGCAGATATCTGTTTTCCAGTTTCATCAGGTATGTCCTGTTGTCCTGCTCCCTTCTAAGCAGTTCTCCTTCCTGGACCGCTACCCGGTTTCCTTTCAATTCCTTCAACATACTATTTCCTCCTGATTTTAGTTGCGCATCTCCCCTTCCGGCGCACTTTTCCGGCGAAGAATGTCTGCGCCATACGGGGACATGCTGTTTTTTAGTTCCGCAATTCCCACGCCCCTGCTATGATTCATCGGTGATATATCAGCACCACGTCCCCCTCTCGGATCCGGCTGTCCTCCCGGGGCTGGAGATTCTTGTTCCCCCGCTTCAGCATAATCACATGGCTGCGCCGGGAGATGTCCAGATCCCGAACCTGCATGTCGATCCAGGGATGCTCTCTCTCGATGGCCACCTCTTCCAGGCTGGCCTCGATGCGCATACGACACATGCTGCCCAGCACCATCACGTCCTCGGCCTGGATTTTCAGATCCCCGTGGGGAACCAGCACTTCCCTGTCCCGCAGCACGGTGGCCACATAAAGCCCCTGGGGCAGTGTGAGCTGTTCCAGTTCCCGGCCCGCAAAAGGATGCCCCAGCGTAATCTCCAGAGTCACAAAATCCGCGTCCAGACTGGTGACGGTCCCATCCTTGATGCTGGTATAATACTCCACAAATCCCGCCGAGATAATACCCGTGGGAATGGCCACCATGCCCACCCCCAGAAAGGCGATGACAATGGCCATTGCCTGCCCTCCCACCGTGACGGGATAAATATCTCCATATCCCACTGTAAGCAGCGTGGACACAGACCACCAGATGCCGGAAAAGGCATTGGAAAAATGATCCGGCTGGGCCTCATGTTCCAGGCCATACATGCACAGGGAAGAGGCCATCATCAGCACCAGCACCAGAAAGATGGAATACAGAAGCTGGCCCCGCTTCTCCTTCAGTACCGTGGTGATCACATGAAAAGCGTCATACTTGGCGTTGATTCGGAACAGCCGCAGGATGCGCACCACCCGGAACATGCGGAAGGCCACCGCCCCGCTGGGGAGCACAAAGGGCAGAAAATAAGGCAGTATGGTCAGCAGATCCACAGCGCCGTAAAAAGAGCGCATAAATTTCAGCCGCGCCTGCCCGCGCCCTTCTTCCGGATACAGATACTCCGCCGTCCACAGCCGCAGAATATATTCCACCGTGAAAATGACAATCGTAGCCAATTCCAGAGTCTGCAGCAAAGATTCAAACCGATTAAGCTGTGCGAAAGTCTGGCAGAAAGTAATCACAATGTTCAGCAGGATCATGCATACAATAAATATGTCGAATGCCAGACTGGGCGTATCCGTCCGGTTCCCGATCTGAATGATTTCAAATATCCGCTTCTTGACGTTTTCCAGATTTTTCAATGGACTAGTCCTCTCTCAATCTGTCTCAGGCGGCCCGGCTACGCATGTACATTTCGTGCCGCGCCTCCTCGCGCCGCAAAATCATGGGGCTCCCCGCAGAGCAGCCCACCGCCTGCCGCTTACTTCATAAACACAAATGCCTTCAGTGCAAACAGCATACGTCCTCGGAAGAAACCGGCGATCCAGTCCGACGGGTCCTCCTTGTCCGCACTGTTGTGGTAGCCCGTGGAAACCGTGAAAAACAGAGCATGTCGTCCCGTCACCTTCTCCACAACGGCATGTATTGTGCCGTCGCCCTTTCCCACCGGACAGCAGCCAATCTCCCGGCCCTCCTCACTGTCTATGCGGATATGTAATGTGCTCTCACAGCCGCAGCCCTCCACCATGGCGGCAAACTCCATGGTCTTGCTGGAATAATCTTCCCCAAAGTCAAAATACTTGTATCCGATCACACTGTTTTCGGTGATACCCGTGACCACCCGTTCAAACACCGATTTCTCTGTGACATACGCACCGCCCTTCAGCACACAGGCGATATCCGCAGGGGTCTCCCTGTAAGGAGAAAGCGCCTCCTCAAAGCCCAGAGAGGTCATCTCCACCGGCGGAATGGTCCCGTCCGGAAGAATGGTAATTTTTTCCACGCAGGCCCTGCGGGAAAAGACGCTGTTGTTGGTCATACGATGGTAAAATATATACCACTGCCCCCTGATGCAGGCGATAGAACCATGGTCATTTCCCCCCGGATACTCCACTCCGTTGTCAATGATATACCCTCTGTAAGTAAAAGGCCCCATGGGGCTGTCCGAAGTGGCATAGGCCAGCCTGCTGCCTCTTTTTGGCGAATAGATCAGATAGTATACATCCCCCACTTTCCGCGGAGAAGCCGCTTCAAAGAAAAGACTTTCCTTCTCGCAAAATCCCTGCTCCTCCTGTATTTGGTTGGGAATGATATGATCGATGCAGGTCCCGTCCAGCACTTCGTACATATTGTCGGGGTTGATCTGAGCCATAAAGGAATGCTCAAAACCGCAGTAAATATACACCTTTCCATCATCGTCCACCAGGACGCCGGGATCCACAAACCATCCGTCCTGGCAGATTTCGTCCGGTATGGTATACTGATATCTGGACAGCAGCCGGAAAGGCCCCTCCGGCCTGTCACTCACCGCCACGCAGCCCTTGGCCCCAATGATATAGGCAAACAGATAATATTTGCCGTCTTTCTCCACCACATCCGGCGCGTAGAGTTCATTGCCCTCCCTGGTCCAGTCCGTGTCAGCCGGATGATCCCTGTCCGCCAGAGTATGAAAAATATCCCCATGGCAGACCCAGTCATTCAGATTGTCCAACGGCGCGCTCCAGCATTTCAGCACATAATCGCAGAACCTTCCCGATCCCGCCTTGTCATGGGAGCCGTAGATATAGACCCGCTCCCCGAATACTCTGGGTTCCCCATCGGGAATATACTCCCAGTTTGGTAGATATGGATTTGCCATATAAAACCTCCTTGCATCTCTCCGGCATAACGTTTATCCCTCAGCCATACCTTCGGCATAGCCGCTTCGGAACCGTCCTGCCGTATATTGTGTTTTGCGCCCGTCACCGATGCCGGCCATCCGCTTAACATCGAACTGTTTGTGCTTCCGCGTCCCTTTCGGCCAGGGCCGTTTTACTCATTGTAACATAACTCCCCTGACCTTACTACTCCCATTCAGGCATTCCTGCAAAATTGTGTGCATCATATAGATTTTCGTCATATAGATTTTTCACTTTCCCTCTTCCCTTTTATCTCTCTTTATGATATAGTAGGTGCATGGAAGCATAGCTCAGCTGGGATGAGCGCTCGCCTGACTAGCGGGAGGCCAAGGGTTCGAGCCCCTTTGCTTCCATTTTTATTGCCCTGAACCCCAGAGGAATCCGTATTCTCAAACATAAAATCTGCAAAATTCCACATAGTAAAATAGCTGTTTGAGATCTCTCTCAAACAGCTACTACGACCCAGATCGGACTCGAACCGACGACCTCCGCCGTGACAGGGCGGCGCTCTAACCAACTGAGCCACTAGGCCAAAACAGATGAAATTGTAATAAATGGACCTTCGGGGACTCGAACCCGGGACCGACCGGTTATGAGCCGGTTGCTCTAACCAACTGAGCTAAAGGTCCGCAAACCCTTTCGGGAATCGCATAAAGCGATGACTCCAACGGGAATCGAACCCGTGTTACCGCCGTGAAAGGGCGATGTCTTAACCGCTTGACCATGGAGCCAAATCACAGCTATATATGGTATATCTCTTCAACGAGTTATATAATAACATATTCTAAAAAATTTGGCAATAGTATTTTTTCATTTTCCACGGAATTTTGTGGACGGACTTTTCTCTTCATATCCCGGGCCGCGGATGGCGGCATATGTGCAGCGCGTCACCCGGTCTCGGCCACCATCCCCTCATGGGATATCTCCACATTTACTGAAATGCTTTCCAGAAAATCAAAAATTCTTCTCCGTTCCTCTTCCTCCTGGGCATATATCGTCCTGCATCCCGACTGCACCGCCGGAATCACCTGCACCTCCAGCCGGGCCTGGGCTTCATCTCCTGAAAAGTGCAGCTGCAGCAGCATGGTATCCAGGGTTTTCTCATTGAACCAGTAATTCCCCAGGCTATAGACAATGGGTTTGCCGTCATAATATTCCATTCCCTGGAGACAATGGCTGTGGGCACCGATCACTGCGTCCGCCCCCGCGTCCAGATAAGCCCTCCCCGTCTCCAACTGAACCTGCTCCAGATCATAGCTGTATTCCGTTCCCCAATGGACAAAGGCAATGCAAAAATCCGCGTTTGCTTTCGCTTCCCGGATGGCCTGTAAAAACAATTCCGTGTCATAGCACCGCAGAATTCCCGGCTCCGTTTCGGTGGCCTGGGGCGTCATCTTATATTTTTCCGCTCTGGATGCCGCCACCAGCGCCACGGTCCTGCCCTCCACCTCCAGATACAGGGGTTTCATGGCCTCCTCCAGCGTGCGCCCGGCCCCGAAGTATGGAACTCCCGCCCCCTCCAGCACCGTGAATGTATCCAGCAGGGCTTCCGGCCCGTAATCATATACATGGTTGTTGGCCAATGTCACCGCATCCACTCCAAGCTGTTCCAGCACCTCCACGCGCCCGGGATCGGCCCGGAAGGTATAGGCCTTCCCCGCCAGCGGAGAACCCCCTGCGCTGTAAGTGAATTCGTTATTCAGGCACATAATATCCGCCGCCTGCATCACCTCCACCAGTTCCGGGGAGATACAGTCATAGATGCCGCCGGGCTGGGTGTCCAGAAACTGTGTGGTATACCAGTTTTCGTCCAGATTGATATCCCCCGCAAAGCATATCGTAAAATCATATGCCTTGTCTACGGAATCACCGGCAGATTCCGATATTTCCGCAGAAGCAGACTCCTCCCCGGCAGACAGATTCCCGGTCCCATGGCCGTTCTCCGAAGGCAGACCCTGATCCGAACCGCCGTCCACAGCCCCTTCCGGCAGCAGGCTCTGGTCTGAACCGCCGTCCGCAGCCCCTTCCGGCAGCAGGCTCTGATCCGAACCGCCGTCCTCAGCCGCCTCCTGCCCGGCATACCCCGAATATGCGGAAATACCCTGGCCCGGCCATGACGCACAGCCTGACAGCCCCAGGCACAGCAGAAGCAAAAATATATGTTTCCTTATTTTATGTCCCATTTCGTTCCTCCTCAGCGGTTTAGTGAAAACTCACAAAAAGTCCACCGTCACCACCTTGTCTGACTTCATGAATATATCATAGATTTCCTCACGTCCCACCGATCTCTTCACAAACAGCACCATATGCACGGAGACACCCTCTCCCGTCTCCTTGGACTCGCTCAGATCCATGGAATCTATGACGATGCCGGCCTCCTTCAGATTGTGTATGACCCCATGTAAATCCCTGCTCTCCTCCAAATCCACAAACACATTGCAGTAGCGGGAATGTCTGGCCGCGAACCGCTCCACATAGGGAAGCACATGCAGAGACAGCAGCATCATCGCCGTGATCAATACGCCGCCTTCCACAAAGCCGATCCCCACCGCCAGTCCCACGCAGGCGCTGGCCCACAGGGTAGCAGCGGTTGTCAGTCCCCGGACCCGGTGCCTGGAAATAATGATGGTTCCCACACCGATAAATCCTACCCCACTGATCACCTGCGCCGCCATCCGATTCATATTGGCCAGGCCCGGAAGATAAACCTGGATGTATTGTTCCGTCAACATCACCAGCGTGGCTCCAAGACAGACCACCGTGATGGTCTTTGTGCCCGCGCCCCGGTGCTTCATTCCCCTGTCCAGACCGATAACGCCGCCCAGGATTGTAGCCGCCGCCATTCGGATCAATAGATTCCCCATATTCCATTCCGCAAAATATCCCAGAGCCATTTGCCGTCTCCTTTTCCCTGTTGTCCGCCCATATCAAATTCATCTGTTGCAATTATACACCCGGCGGCTGTCTTTTGAAAAGGGGTTTTGTTGACGCCTGAAAGGGACTGTGATATGATCGGAACAATCCGAGAAGCAGCGGCGTTATGAGACAGATCGGAATGAAATATTGTTATTCTTACCAGGAGCAATGGCAGCCCAAAAATCAAACGGTGGTATTTCGGATGTATCAGTTGAATTTTGACGGGCAAAAAGACCGGGTCTATCAAAAATACCGGGATATGTACAAACATTTTGTGGAAAAGGATCTCTGATACAGACAGACGCGCTTCTCTCTAAAAGCAGAAGCGCGTCTGTCTGCCGGTTATAAGGTATATTCCCTGGAAGGCCGGTAATAAAATGTCCGCAACTCCCGGGCCGCGTTATATGTGACGGTATGGCAGGTCATGGGCTGCTCCTCAGCCATGGCCTTTTCCAGAGCGGCTGCAAATCCCACTGATCTGGGAGCTTCGGACTGCTGCCGTTTGGAACTGCCGTTTTCACGCCCTGTCCTGGGGGCCAGGGGAACTACCTGTACCGGATACACCATGAAGTTAGAAAATCCGTTTGCTGCGACAATCCCTCCTTGGCTGCGTATTTCAACAGTGACATTTGGTTCTTTGATTAATATATCGGCAGAATTTCGGGATTATTAACAGTAAACTTATATGCAAAAAGAAAATTTTGCAAAAATTATTTGTTTTTCTATAGTCTTATCTGTACATTTGCATACTATCAATATGGGGAATCCTGTCCCCCCAGTCGGCCCGGTTTAGCTTTGGGCCAGATACACTTTGTCGATCCGAATCTGTTCGTCAAAGCTGACCATATCCGCTTTCCGACCGGGTTCCAGCACCCCGATCTCCCGTTCCCCCAACGCCCGGGCCGGGTTTCGGGTCATCATATTCACCGCCTGCCACAGCGGGAGGCCCACCTCCCGGTACATGACACGGATTAATCGGTCCGCAGTGGCCACACTGCCCGCAAAGGACACGCCGTCCGGCATTCTGGCCACGCTTCCGTCGGACCACACGGTCTGCCCTCCCTGCAGGCTTCCCAGCTTATAAGAGCCCGGGGGAAGTCCTGCGGCCCGCATGGCATCCGTCACCAGAATCATATGATGAGCCCCCTTGGTCCTGAGAATCAGCTTCAGCAGAGAGGCCGGAAGATGCATCCCGTCCCCGATGACTTCCACATCCAGTTCCTCAAACAACAGGGCCGCCTCCAGCACTCCCGGCCTGCGCATACCGTTCTCCCGGACGATGGTGGACATGCTGGAGTACAGATGGGTAGCCATGGTGTAACCGTCCCGGACCGCCCGCTCCACATCTTCCAGACGGCCATCGCTATGCCCCACAGACAACAGTACTCCCGCCTTTCTTGCCGCCCGGGCCACCTCCTCCATGCCTTCCAGTTCCGGCGCCGCCGTGAGAATCCGCAGCACCCCCGCCCCTTTTTCCAGCAGCCATCCGGTGAATTCCCTCTCCGGCTTCCTGATATACCTGGCGTCCTGGGCTCCCTTCATGCTCTCTGCTATATAAGGCCCCTCCATATGCAGCCCCAGCAGACGGGGCCCGACATTGGTCTGCTCCCGGCGAAACTCCCTGTACAGGGAGAAAACCCGCTCCATTTCTTCCGTGGCAGCGGTCAGGGTGGTGGGACAGAGGGCGGTGGTACCATGCCGCAGATGGGTCTCCAGGGCCTGCTGCCAGCTTTCCCGCTCCCCGTCCATAAAATCACCGCCCCCGCCGCCATGTACATGTATGTCGATAAATCCGGGAGCCAGATATTTGCCCTGCAGATCCACCACCTCATCCGCTTCCTCCCGGAGTTCCCGCTGCAGCTGCCGTTCCCCGCCGGGGCGGATCTCCCGGATTCTGTCTCCCACTGTCAGCAGGCTTCCCTGTTCCAGAATCCCGTCCTGCAAAATAATCTTTCCGTTTATATACAATGTGTGTTTCATTCTTTCTTCTCGCCCTCCAGTTTTCCAAGCAGCACCTTCCCGAACCAGGCCCCGAATCCCAGGGACAGAACTCCCTGCAGCAGCAGAATACGCTGGGCGGGAGCGATCACTGCCCCGCCGACCACCCAGTCCCGGGGCCAGAGTTTCAAAAGCAGAGCACTCAGTCCCTGCCCCCACAGAGAACCCGCGCTGACCAGCATTAAATACCAGGAGAGATATGCGGTCCTGTCCTCCTTGGGTGTAAACAGATACGCCATATTGTTAAAATAAAGAGTCCCCCCCGCCAGCACCGCCTGATAGGCCAGCATGGTCACCGGAAGCAGCCACAGATAATTGCTTTTTGTGACCAGCATATGCAGAAAGGGATACAGGGGAAACAGCAGAAATACCTTTTGAAACGCCCTGAGCCAAGAAGTCCGAAGCAGCAGCCTGTGCCAGAAAGGCATCACCACTGCCGTGGTTACAAGGTTCATGGCCTGCAGAGCGCTGATAAAGACATAGCTGACCTCCACCTCCTGCAGCAGATAGGCATTGGCGCAGTACAGGGTCATGGTGGAAACCATCATCCACGCAAAGACCGGGATCATGGTGAGACAGAACTTCCGATTGCCGAAGGGCAATGTCAGGAGCCGTAAGCCCCCCACGCTGCTCCTGGGGTACTCCGGTTCCCGGGGCAGCAGCAGAAGAATCACCTCCACCAGCGCCAGACCGAAAGCCGCCAGCCGGATCACTCCCATCCAATACATCTGCCTTCCGGAGGCTTTGGCCGCATCGGCCAGCACGCTGGCCCCCAAAGTGGCCAGCGCCGTAAAGACGCTGTTTACAATCCCTGACAGGGCAAAAAAACGCCCTCGTATATTCTCCGGCAGAAAACCGATATGCCATGCGGGAAAACCGCTGGCCACCAGGATATTGCACCCGTTTCCCAGAAGGAGGGCGGCGGCCATCCACCAGAGCAGGCTGCCCCCTTCGACCCAACCCGGCAGCAAGGTCACGCACAGGATCACCAGCCCATGATAGAGCAGTCTGGCGCTTCCCAGCACCGCTTTTCTCCTCCTGCATTTCTCCAGCAAAAGAGGGGAGAGGGGGTACAGAATGCCGGCCAGCAGGGGCAGGCTGGTCACCAGCCCGATCTGTACCTGATCCATTCCCGCGTACAGCAAAAACCCCGTGAGGAACACCCCTGTGGTAAACGCCGTGTACACCGCTTTCAGACATTCCGCCCCCAGGATGCACAGTCGGGCCCTGCCCTCCGCCTGGTCCGGGGAAAATAAACCCTCACCTTTCATAGTGTCTGTCCCTCCGTCCCCTCCCCACTATCGGACGCCGCCCATGGCCTCTGCCTTCCGCCTGCATCACTACAATTCACCTATAAACGCCTCCATCTCCACCAGCCGGCCTCCGGCCAGCCGAGACTGCTCCGCTGCCAGGGCCATATAATGGCTCTCCAGGGACTGCCTTAAGGAGGTCAGCGTCCCGCTGCCCTGGCTCCGGGCCAGAAACATGTCATGAAGCATGCGATAGTCCCCGCCGCCATGCCCGGAAATGGTCTCCTTTACGTCCATGTGAAAGGTCTCCACTTCGCCGCCGAAGCGGTGAAGCACCAGCGTCTCTTCCTCCAGATTCCCGGTGATATCTCCCCTGGTCCCCATAACATGTATGGTTCTGTGGTTGTCCCGGTTTAATCCGCACATGTGAAAACTCACGGTGACGCCGTTTTCCATCTCCATTGTGACGGACTGGTGATCCACCACATCATTGTCACAGCGGAACACACATCTGCCGTAAGGGCTGGTGTGCAGCGTATCCAGAAGGCCCTCCCGGGTGGGCTGTTCCATCACCGCTTTCTGAAGCCATCCGGCGCCGTTGGTGTCATAGCCTGTGACCGGGTCCGTCACATAAATCTTTTCCGCGTCAAAAGGGCACTCCGCTTTCACAGGGCAGCCCTCCATGCAATGATTGGGCGCACCCTCCGGCGCGTTCTCCTCCCGGAACCAGGACAGACTTCCCACGGAGGACAGCCGTCTGCAGCGGCTGCCCGTGAGCCATACCAAAAGATCCATGTCATGGCAGCACTTTGCCAGAATCATGGGACTGGTATCCCCACTCCTCCTCCAGTTGCCCCGCACAAAGCTGTGGGCCTGATGCCAGTAACCCACATTTTCACTGGCCTGTATGGAGATTACCCGGCCCAGAGTCCCCTCCTCCAGAAGTTCCTTCAGCTTCTGATAAAAAGGCGCATACCGCAGCACATGACAGACCGTTACATTTCTGCCCAGTTCCTCAGCCTTCTGAAGCAGCCGCCGGCACTCTCCCCCGTCAGCGGATACCGGCTTTTCCAGCAGAAGGTCATAGCCCTTCTCCAGGGCCAGACAGGCGTGGCGCACATGCTCCGCGTCCTGGGTACAGATAAAAGCCATATCCGCCAGCCTGGGCTGTGCGAACATCTCCTCCACCGTGGAAAAGCAATGTTCTTCCGCGAGTCCATACTCCCTCCGCATCTCCTCCAGCCGCGCCGGAATCCTGTCCGCCGCCGCCACCAGCTTCATCTGCTCCGGGAATTTTTTGGAATAGGGCGCGTAAGTCAGGCGTCCCCTGCCCCCCGCGCCGGCAATCACTACTGTGGTTACTCCCATGATTCTCACCTCTCTTCCCATCTGTCAAAGGATACCAGTTCCTCCACGGTCACAGGACGATGTTCCCTGATGCTCTTGTTGGCGGCCACACCGATCAGCACGGACATGGCGCCGTCCCTGGAACCCGCGAACTGGCCCAGCGGATCCGGCAAATCCCCTCTGAACAACATACGCAGCAGTCTTTCGTCCCCGCCGCCATGAGCGCCCGCCTCCTTCTTCAGATCATAGGTAAGAGCGCCCCCCTTTCGGTCAAAAACTTTGATATGGAAACAGTCGTCCAGAGCCTGGGTCCCCGTGTCAAACTGGGAGGCTTCCATTCTGCCCTTGGTGCCGCTTATGGAGATTTTCCAGCCCTCATATGGCGCGTGGGCCACCAGGGAATAGGACATAAGGGCCCCCTGCCGGTATTTTACGGCCAGCGACATGGTGTCATAAATATCGATCTCCTCCGCGAATACGCATCGATCCCGATAATAGCCGTCCTCAGACTCACAGCCATAGTACATTTCCCGCACCCAGGGAACCTGACTGTCCTGATAGATATATGCGCAGTCTCCCGCATGGGGACAGGTGCAGCATCTCTCCCCCCGTTTCTCACCGGCGGCTCCGTAAAAACGCAGCGACCCGTTGGCATAAATCTCCTCCGGCTCCTGTCCGATGAGCCAGTTTACAATGTCAAAATGATGAGTGGACTTATGTACCAGCAGACCCCCGCAGTTCTCCAGCTTCCTGTGCCATCTGCGGAAATAATCCGCGCCGTGAACCGTATCCAGCATCCACTCGAAATGCACGTTCAGCACTTCTCCCACCACGCCCTGTCCCAACAATTCCTTCATTCTGGCAAACAGGGGCATATATCTGCAGTTAAAAGTTACCGTGATCTTCCGCCCGTTGCGTTCCTCCGCATCCAAAATGGCATTACAGCTCTCCTCGTCCATGGTCATGGGTTTTTCACAGATCACATCCACGCCCCGATCCAGGGCTTTCACCACATACTCGCCGTGGAAACGGTCTACGGTGGTAACGATGGCGCAGTCCGGCCGAACCTCCTCCATCATCCTGTCAAAATCCGTGTAGACAGGTACCGAATAGGGAATCAGGCTCTCCACATACTCCGCCCGCTTACGGTTTACATCCATGATTCCCGCCAGATGAGCCACATCCCCGTATCTCTCCGCGATGGCCGAAGCATACATCCAATAGCCTCTCCCGCCGGATCCCACCAAAACATATTCTTTCATATTGTTTCATCCTCCTTCATCTGCTTTTGCTTTGTTTCCATTCAAAGCCACATTTTAAATCAACATTTCCGTAAACCCTCGTCAAAAAATTCTTCCGCCCTTCTGCCGCTGAAAGCGTGGCTCCCCGGATGGATGTCCGTCCAGAGCCTGTCTCCCGCCCCCGCCGCCTCGTAGATTTCCTTCACATAAAGATACCCCTGCCACATATCCTGGAAATAAAAGCAGGTATCCGCCGTCCCCATCTCCAACATCAGATACCGGGGAGCAATGAGACCTCCCACATCGTCCGTATCCATCCACTTCAGGATTTCCGGCAGAATCTGGGAACCGCAGAAATTCCCTCTGTGCACTCCAAAGGAGGCAAAAGGGTTGATATAGGCAATCACGTCCGCCGCCCTGATCCGGGGCTCCACCGCCGCCGTAAAGGCAGTGACAGTACCGCCCTGGCTCATACCCATCATGCCGATGCGCCCGGGATCCACCTCCGGTCTGGTACACAGATAATCCACACAGCACTTCATGTCCCAGATATTCAGCATCAGCGGATACAGGCCCAGAATTCCGCCCTTGAGAAAGTTCACATTACAGGTGTCCCGTCCCAGATAGTCGTCCCCGTCTCTCCTTTCCCCGAACCCCCGCAGGTCCGGCATTAATGTGAGATATCCCTTCCGGGCCATCTGGGCGCCGTAGTCATAATTCATCAGATCAATGTCCGCCTGATGCCCCGGCGTGGACACAAGCCCCGCCACCGGATCCTTTCCAAAGCTGCCGTGGCCATGGACACACAGAATGGCCGGCTGGGAGCGGTCCTTTTTAAAATGCCGGGGAATCAATACCTGGCAGGGCACCGACATATACGCTTCGCTGTCAAATACCACTCTCTCCCGGATAAAATCTTCTTCCTCCACGGAGTATTCCACCTCCGCCTCCAGAGGAACCTTCTCGGGAAATTCCCCCAGGAGTTTAAGCAGCCGTTCCAGCGTCTGCTCCTGCCATACGGGGAAATCCATGCCGCAGTTTCCGAACCGCAGCGCGGGCGCCAGTTCCGCCGCCCTTCTGTCCCAGTAAGCCTGCATGGAAAACTGTCTCCTGCTCATACACACCTCTCAATCCGCCCCCGCAGGGCTTCCTTTCTCTTATTTCTCTTTTTCCTTTTACTCCTTCACGGCCCCGATCATCATGCCCTTGATAAAGTACTTTTGCAGGAAAGGGTACACGCACAGTATGGGAACCAGCGCCACCACGATAACCACATATTTCAGCTGCAGGCTGATCATACTCATGGCGGCCGAGCCGGCCACTTCTCCGCCCACACTCTCGTTGTTGATCAGAATTTTCATCAGAAACACCTGGAGGGGCTGCAGGTCCTTGCGCCCGGGCAGATAGATCATGGCATTGAAATAGCCATTCCACTGATGTACCGCATAGTAGATAATCAATACCGACATAATGGGCATGGACAGGGGAATAAATATCTTCCGAAGAATGGTCCACTCCGAAGCGCCGTCTATCTTGGCCGATTCATACAGGCTGTCGGGAATGGTGGACAGAAAAGTTCTGGTCATAATGATATAGTAGGCCGCGGCCCCCGTGGGCAGCACAATGGCCCAGCGCGTATTATAAAGTCCGATTCTGTTGATCAACAGATACATGGGCACCAGCGTCCCCGAAAAAAACATGGAGAGGGTAAAAAAGAAGGAGAGTTGTCTGCGCAGAAAGAACTGCCTCCTGGACAGGGGATAGGCCGCCATCATGGTAAGAAGGGTGCTGATGGCCGTGCCCACCACAGTGTACCATATGGTGTTATAATAGGAACGCCAGACTTCCTTGTTGCGGAATACCATCTCGTAGGCTTTCAGGGAAAAGCCTTTGGGCAGCAGCTTCACCAGATTGGATACAACCGCCTCCGGTGCGCTGATGGACATACTGAACACATAGATCAACGGATACAATGTGACGCAGGCCGCCAGAAAGCAGAATACATAATTGCAGGATGTAAAAATCCTGTCCCCCGGGGACATTCTGCGGCGCTTTGGGCGAAACTGCGCTGTTTTCTTTTTCCAAGTCACCATAGAGACACCTCCGAAACCTTTCTGCTCAGCTTATTGGCAAAGATCACCAGCAGCAGATTGATGGCAGAGTTAAACAGCCCCACCGCCGATCCGAAACTGTAATTGCCCTCCACCAGGCCCGTCCTGTATGTATAGGAGGAGATCACGTCTGCCACATCCAGAGTGACGGGATTATACAGCAGGATGATCTTCTCATATCCCACGCTCATCAGGGTACCGATCTGCATGATGAAAGTGACGATCACGGTGGGCAGGATGCAGGGAATGGATATATGGAACACCTGCTGCAGCTTGCTGGCCCCGTCCACCTTCGCGGCCTCATACAGATCCTGGCTGACTCCTGTCAGCGCCGCCAGATAGACGATGGCCGACCATCCGAATCCCTGCCAGACGCCGCTGGCAATAAACACTGTCCGGAACCATTTTGGATCCATGAGGAAATTGATGGGTTCTCCTCCAAATGCCTTGATCACGGAATTGATGATGCCGGAGCTGGGGGAGAGGAAATTCACCAGCATACCGCAGATGATAACCGTGGAGATAAAATAGGGGATGTAACTTACTGCCTGCACCACCCTCTTATATGCCCCATGTTTTAAGTCGTTGGTCATCAGGGCAAATATAATGGGGATGGGAAATCCCCACAGGATGCTGTAGACGCTGATTAGAAGCGTGTTTTTCAGCACTCTGGTAAAATATGGGGAATTAAAAAACTGTATGAAATATCTGAACCCTACCCATTCGCTGCCCATAATGCCTTTTACTGCCGAATATTTTTTAAAAGCGATGATGTTCCCATACATGGGATAATAGACAAACACCAGATAGTGTATCACCACCGGCAGGATGATTAGAAGCAGAGCCTTATCTCTCTTAATGTTTTTCAGCAGTCGTTTCCCCCACGCCGCCGCCCGCTTCTTTAAAGGCTGCTTTTGTTTTTTCATTGCTTTTCCTTCCAAAGAAACCTTCTCCTTTCTTATTTTAGTTCCGCCTGTTCCCTACAAACACTTTTTTCCTATGAAAAGGACCGGCAGACAACAGCCGGCCCTTTCTTTTCCTTACTGCTGGGACACAAGTCTGTCATACTGGGCCTGCTTTACGGCCAGTATCTTTTCCACGCTCAACTGCTTTACATAGGACACATAATTGTCCCACTCCGCTTCGATGTCGGCAGTGCCTACGGTAAACTTGCCCGTCATCTCCCAGATGTAGGTGGCCAGGTCTCCCGAAAGGCCGCTGATGGAATCACTCTCCTCCTCGGTGGCGGGCGGTAATGTCATGCCCGGCACCATATAAGGCCTGGTGGCATCCGTCACATCAATGATCTTCTGCTGCAGATCCTCCGGATAGCTGAACAGCATGGCCTGCTCCCGCTTGTCGGACTTCATATAGCAGAGTCCCAGCTGGCAGCCATAGGAACTCAGAACTTCGCTGGCGGAAAGGCCGTCAGGATTGTTGGTCACTTTCTCCGTAAAGCTGTAAGTCCCGTCATTTTCCTTCACATAGGTGTCGCCTTCGATGCCGAAGTTCATCAGTTCTTTTCCCTCTTCGCTCATCATGAAGTCCATCAAGGCTACCGCCACATCGGGATGTTTACAGTCTTTGGTCACCACATACCCGTTCACGGTCATGTCTCCCACTACCTCGGTCATTCTGGCATAGGGACCCTGGGGCGGAATTACGGGAATCAGTTCCGCGCCTTCCACGCCGTTGGAGGCCAGCGCCGCTTCCAGTGTGGCAATGCGGGATGGATATGCGGTAAACGCGCCCACCTCGTCCCGGGCCACTTTCTCAAACAATTTGTTTTCGTCCCCCAGAGTCAGGAACTCCTCGTCCAGCAGCTTCTCCTCATAGAACGAATTCAGCCAGGTGTAAAACTCCTTGGCCTCATCACTGATAAACTCGTACTGCATCTGGCCGTTCTCATCCGGATACCAGCCGTCGGACTGGAACAGATGCAGTCCCCAGGCATTGGCCCAATATGTGGTATACCAGGCATGGCCGCCTGCAGAGAAGGGAACTTCATCGCTGCTGTCCCCATTGCCGTTGGCGTCCTGATCACGGAAAGCCCTCAGTACCGTCATCCAGTCGTCAATGGTCTCCGGCACCTCCAGATTCAGGCGGTCCAGCCAGTCCTTGCGGATAACCAGGCTATAAGGAGCGAAATACGCGCTCTCATTTAAAGTGTTCACGGAATAAATATGTCCGTCCGCAGATGTAAGCGCCTTTACATTGGGAAACTGCTCATATGCTTTCTGGATATTCTCACAGTTGGCAATGTAGTCTTCCAGGGGCAGGATGGTACCCTCTCCTCCCAGTTCAGCCAGGTTCAGGCCATTGGGCAGGAACATGATATCCGGGAGTTTCCCGCCGCCTGCGCCCACCCGCAGTTTCATGACATCCACATACTGTTTGGACGCCGTCACATCCCAGTTGATTTTAATGTTGGTGCGTTTCTGGATCTCCTCCCATATAGGAAGATTGTCTGCCAGGGAAGCCACTGCGCCGTCCGGCGTGGCTATGGTAAGTTCCACCTGCTCTGCCAGCGGGAATGTGACCTTGGCGCTCCCGGGCGCCTCCTGGGATTGTTCCTGAGACTGTTCCTGCGCCTGGCTGCCGGGCTGTGTGGAACCGGTCTGGGGATTGCCCTGCGGCTCGCCCCCGCATCCGGACAGGCATCCCACGGTCAGACTCATGACTCCTGCCGTTGCCAACAATTTTTTCCATCCGTTTCTTTTCATTCGCTATACCTCCTCGTATAATGTATAATAAGTTCGCAATGTCCGAATGCCGTCCGGGCCATTGCCTCGGTCTGTATTCCGCCTGCCCCTGACGAAGCGTATCGGAAGTAATTTCATCATATTTGTTTCTGACAGATTATACAACAATCCATTCTTGCACACATACAAATCTGTCAGAATCACCAATTTTTTACGGGAAATGCCGGTGGACGGCAAGAATTGTATCTTTGGCAAGAACGGTTTGTTGCGTCTTGAATTCCTTTCATAATATAATGAATTCTGTAAACAATAAGGTTCACCATACCGAAAACCAAAGGAGGATATCAGTATGAATTTACACATTAAGAAAACTCCCGCGCTGCTGGGCGAGAAGGCCGCCGCGCTCACTGCGTCCCTGCTGCGCCAGGCCATCGCGGAAAATGGCAGGGCCCGCCTGGTACTGTCCACCGGCAGTTCCCAGTTTGAAACCCTGGAGGCTCTGGTGAAGGAGGATGTGGACTGGAGCAAAGTCACCATGTTCCACCTGGATGAATATGTGGGGCTGCCCGAGACCCATCCCGCCAGTTTCCGCAAATACTTAAAGGAACGTTTTCTCTCAAAGGTGACCCTGGAGGACTATCATCTGGTGGACGGAAATCCCCAGTCCATCCCCGCTCTCACCGAGGAACTGAAGAAAGCCCCCATTGATGTGGGATTGATCGGCATCGGGGAAAATGCCCACATTGCGTTCAACGATCCGCCGGCGGATTTTGACACCAGAGAGAGCTACATCGTGGTGGATCTGAACGAAAGATGCAAGCAGCAGCAGGTGGGAGAAGGATGGTTTGCCACCACGGCGGATGTTCCGGCCCAGGCCATCTCCATGACTGCATGGCAGATTATGCAGTGCCGCCACATTATCTCCGCAGTTCCCCACCAGGTGAAAGCCAAAGCCGTGGCGGATACATTAAGCCACGACACCACACCCGAGATCCCTGCCACCCTGTTAAAGACACACCCGAACTTTGATCTGTTCCTGGATGCAGAATCCGCTTCTTTGATCAACGATTGATCTTTAGCCCCGCAAGGAGCCTGAAGAAGCCGACACGCCGCATCCATGCTCTGCGATACCAAGGAGGCCAACATGAAAGCGTTCCACTTTTTCAGACATTCCCGCACCTACAGACGCATGTTCCTACATACCTATGTGCTATATGCGGCCTCTTCCCTTCTCTTGCTCCTTGCGGCGGGACTCTTCCTCTTTTATCAGGATTCCCATACCATCAGGAACAATACCCTGCAGGCAGCCGCCAATCTGGCTTATTACGCGGACGACCGGCTGTCCGCCTGCCAGAAGCTATCCGCCAGTGTGGGCCAGAGCGAACGCCTTTTAAGTCTGTCCTCCAACGCCGCCACGGATCTGGATTTTTCCCTGCTGGACTCCACCACCCTCTTTGCCGCACAGCACGATCTGGTATCCGCCAAGGCGCTGAACCGTTTTGCGGCTACGCTGGGGGTCTATCTGTACAACAAAGGGTTTGTGGTCTCCGATTACGGGACCCTCACTTTGGAGAGTTTCTACCAGAGCATCTTCAACATGAGTCCTAATGTCTTTTCGGAATATCTGCGCCCTTTAGGATCCGGCAGTTACCTCTTTCTTCCCCGGGGCGCGGTGGAGGAGACGGGCACTCCCCAGCATCCTCTCATTGTGCTCTCTGTGATCGACAGCAACAGCAGACGTTACGGCAATCTCTTTATTTTCATGGATGAAAGACAGATGCGTGAAGATATTGAACAGCTGCTGAACAACCGTGATATGGAGTACTATCTTTTCGCCGGAGAGGGACAACTGGTGGTGAGCAACCGCTGCGCTGACCCGAAAGAACTTTCCCGAATATATTCCGGGCTTATGGAAAACGACAGCTATCAGAGTAATACGGGCAAATACTCCGGATGGACAGCCTTTGCCGGTTATTCCGATGCTTATCTGCGGGAACGGCTGCACCGCAGGCTCTGGATTCTGGCTGCCGGGCTGGCGTTTTTGCTGCTGTCCGGACTTCCTCTGACGCACGCCATCTGCCGTAAAAATTATGCCCCCATCCGGGAGCTGGCATACATTGTCAGTTCCCCCGAACAGCGGAGCGACAACAGAGATATGGAATATGAAGCGCTGAAATCCATTATTTCCTCCATCTTCAAAGACAAATCCCTGCTGGAGGAGCAGCTTCTGATTTACCGGCCCCTTCTGGTGAACAGTATGCTCCTGGAGTTGCTGGAGGGCGCCCAGCCCAGAAAAGAAGTCCTTCCCGGGCTGCAGAAACTCGGCATTCGGTTCCCCTATCCCTACCATGTGTGCTGCTGCCTTCTGACCGCCCGGGCCACCCAGGACTTTTTGATGAGCCTGGCCCAGGCCACGCGGGACGGGGAAACCGGCTGCCTCTATATCACCTTTCGGAAACACCTGGGCATTTTCCTGATCAGCGCCTCCTCCCCGGAAAAATGCGGTGACGCCGTGACCAGGCTTCTGGCGCTGCTGGCAGAGATAAACCCCGATGCTTTTCTGGGCGTCAGCGATGCGGTGGACGATCTGGAGCAGTTGGGCGCCGCATGCCAGCAATCCCGCAGCGCGCTGGAGTACCTGCCGTCGGACCCTTTCAGCCGGGGCATTTACTGGAGCCGGGTCAAGTCCTCCGGCATTCTGAAACTGGCCCTTCCCACATGTCTTGCCTCCCTCCCCAACGCCTTTGGCACAGGCCAGTTTGCGGAGGCACGCAACAACTTAAACCTGTATTTCCAGACTATTTCCCGCTGTGGTCTCACCAAAAAGGAGCACCTGACCCATGCCAGAGACCGACTGCTGGAAGCCATATCCCGGGCAGAAAAGGAGCATGGCCTGCTTTTTGACTCCGCTTCCCTGCTGAACTGGACGCCGGAGCAGCCCCATGCCCTGAAATGCCTTCAGGAATCGGCCTTCCTGGCCTGCGACAGGCTGGAACGAGATATGCTGGAATCCAGGGAGCAGCAGTCTCTGAACGCCGCGCAGAACCTGATGGATTATCTGCAGCTCCACCTGCGGGACGAAGATCTCTCCCTGAGTAAACTGGCCGAAACATTCCAGCTATCCGAGAGCAGCATCAGCCGCCGGATCAAACAGATTACGGATTACAATTTTCTGGAATACGTAAACAGAAAGAGAATAGAATATGCCTGCAGCCTTTTGTCGGAGACGGATTTGTCCGTCAACGACATCTCAAAGGCTTCCGGCTATGTGAATGATATCACCTTTCGAAGATTATTTAAAAAATATATGGGCGTCACGCCCGGGGAATACCGCCGCCAGGCATGACGCCGGGCGGTTAATTTCCGCCCGCAAACTCCCGGAGATCAATCATTGCGCCGCCGGACAGCCGGGACTGTTCCGCCGCCAGCGCCATATAATGGCTCTCCAGCGACTGCCGCAAAGAGGTCAGGGTGGCTCTGCCCTGGCTTCTGGCCTCAAACATGTCATGCAGCATACCGTAATCCCCTCCGCTGTGCCCGGAGGCGGTCTCCCGGGCGTCAATCCGCAAAGTCTCTTCCTTGCCGCCGAACCGATGAAGCACCAGCACTTCCTCTTCCAGATTACCGGTGATGTCTCCCTTTGTGCCCATGATATGTATGGCTCTATAGTTGTTGCGGTTCAGGCCGCACATATGGAACCCTACGGTGACGCCGTTCTCCATCTCCATAGTGACGGACTGATTGTCCACCACATCGTTGTCACAGCGGTACACACATCTGCCATAGGGGCTGGTGCGCAAAGTCTCCAGAAGGCCCTCCCTGGTGGGCTGTACCATCACCGCATTCTGAAGCCAGCCTGCCCCCTTTGCGTCATATCCCGTCACCTCATCCGTGACATAAATTTTCTCCGCGTCATAAGGACATTGCTCTTTCACGGGACAGCCTTCCATACAATAGCGGGGTGCGCCCTCCGGCGCGTTCTCCTCCCGGAAATGGGAACGGCTTCCCATGGAGGAAATACGCTTGCAGCGGCTGTCTGTAAGCCAGACCAGCAAATCCATGTCGTGGCAGCACTTTTGCAGGATCATGGGGCTGGTCTCTCCGCTGTTCCTCCAGTTGCCCCGCACAAAGCTGTGGGCCTGATGCCAGTAACCCACATTTTCACTGGCCTGTATGGAGATGATCTGCCCCAGACCCCCCTCCTCCAGTATACTTTTCAGCTTCTGATAGAAAGGCGCGTACCGCAGCACATGGCAGACCGTAACGCTCCTTCCCAGTTCTTCGGCTTTCTCCAATAATTTCCTGCACTCATCCACATCACCGGCCACCGGTTTCTCCAGCAGAAGATCATAACCCTTTTCCAAAGCCAGGCAGGCGTGGCGTACATGGTCCGCATCCTGGGTACAGATAAAAGCCATATCCGCCATCTTCGGCTGCGCAAACATCTCCTCCACCGTGGAAAAGCACTGCTCCTCCGAAAGCCCATAATCCTGCCGTATCTCCCTGAGACGCTCCGGAATCTTTTCAGCCGCCGCCACCAGCTTCATCTCTCCGGGAAATTGTTTGGAATAGGGCGCATAAGTCAGCCTTCCCCGGCTTCCCGCGCCGGCAATCACCACTGTCGTTACTCCCATTCTTTTTTCCTCCCTAATAAATTCAGTCTTTCACCATAAATCTTTCCGCCCGGCAAAATTCTCCTGTATTGTTTGTCACAAGAAATCGGCCCAATCCCCTGCCTTATAGTATATACCTGTAATAGATACTCCGTCAACAATTCCCACCAGGTTCCGGAACAAACAGAGAGGAAACAGCAGCCACTATTCTGTTTTTCGGATTAACATATATCGCATTTCCACCGTCGCCTATGGCTGCAAAAGAATGCTCCGTTTCATCTATAACCCACCACAAATACCCGTACTTTAGATGGCGTGCTTTCCAGACACTTTGTACCCGTGTACTCTCGGCAATCCATTTCCCGGAAATAATCTGTCTGCCGTTCCAGTATCCCTCATTTAAACATAATTGCCCTAATTTAGCCATATCCATAGTTGTAAGAGATAATCCCCAGCCCGCCGTATTCGTTCCGTTCGGATCGGCAACCCAGCCATTTGCACCTTTTGATTTATAAAAATCTACTTGTTCTTCTTTGCTTTGAAAATATATATTTTTATCAACAGAAATCTCCAACGGAGAAAATTTCCTCGTCCAATTCCCCCGATTCTACCATCTGCTTTATTTCCTCCAGAGAAAAATTATAGGATTTCAGACGGATAATAAGCAACATCGTTTCCAACTGTTCAATGGCATAGTACCTGTATCCGTTTTCCGGGTTGATTTCATTCAGCAGTATCAGCCCTATTTCAGCGTAGTATCTGAGAGTTTTGGCAGAGACTTTGCATATTTTTGAAAACTCACCAATCGACAGCACTGATCATCACCTCCCTTTTCTTTCTTATAGTATACACATTGCCCTAAGGGTAAAGTCAAAGGCTTTTTTATCAATACCCGCTGGGAACCGGGGCGATGCTTCCTTTCCCGTTCCTATTACCCTGCTTATGATTAACTCTTATCAGAAACACAAAACATTACGCAGAAAATCGTCCTTGAAAACAGGGCGGCACTTTCGCAGTATTGCTCTTATTTATTTTTAAGACCCAAGTAGTATTGACAAGATATTAAGACTGTGGTAGTATTTACTTGTGGCCACTACTACAGTCTTAAAAGGAGGTGTAATTGAATGCATAATAAACTTTTCGACTCTGAGTTGAAAGTGATGTCTGTCCTTTGGCGCGATGGTGATGTTCCCGCAAAACATATCGCCAAGCTGCTGAGCGAGGAGCTGGGCTGGAATGTCAATACGACCTATACCCTAATCAAGCGTTGTATCAAGAAAGGCGCGATTGAACGTTCCGAGCCCGGTTTCATGTGTCATGCGCTTGTGCCGAAAGAGGATGTGCAGGAAGCGGAAACGAACGAGCTGATTAACAAAGTATATGATGGCTCCGCTGCCAAGCTGTTCGCGGCCCTGCTGGGGCGGAAAAAATTAACTGCCGCACAGATTGAAAAGCTAAAACAGATTGTCGGTGACCTGGAGTGAGGTGGTGAAAATGAGCCTATTGCAAATGAGTTTTGCGGGGGCTGTGATGATTTTGGCAATTATTGTTATACGTCCCCTGACAGTCAATCTGTTGCCCAAAAAGACTTTTTTAGCACTCTGGGGAATAGCGGTTGCGCGGCTGTTGCTCCCGTTCTCCCTCCCATCCATGTTCAGCGTGTATTCGCTGATAGGCAATCATACTTCCGGGATTGCCACAACAAAAGTCCCACAGATTGACAAGGTATTGCCGATTGAAATGATCGGGCAAATGGCTACTATGCCCGGCGATATTGGGAATACCACAAGTACCGTTTCTATTGGGGGAGTTGTTTGGGCCGCTGGTATGCTGGTATGCGCTATGGTTTTTGCGGCAGCATACTGGAAGTGCCGACAGGAATTTCAAACCTCCTTGCCAGTGGAAAATGACTTTATCAAAAACTGGCTGAACACTCACCAGCAGAAACGCCCGATTTCCATTCGACAGTCCAGCCGGTTTTCCGCCCCGCTGACTTACGGCGTATTCCGTCCTGTGATTTTAATGCCCATATCCACGGATTGGGAAAATACCAATGGATTGCAATATGTTTTGGCGCATGAATATGTGCATATCCGGCGTTTTGACAGCATCACAAAATTGGTGTTGATTGCAGCGTTGTGTGTGCATTGGTTTAACCCTTTTGTTTGGGTGATGTATGTTCTTGCAAACCGGGACATTGAGCTGTCCTGTGATGAGGCGGTTGTCCGCCTTTTCGGGGAAACGACAAAGGCGGCCTATGCGCGGACACTGATTGGCATGGAAGAAACACGAAGCAGCTTTGCTCCACTGTGTAACAATTTCAGCAAAAATGCGATAGAAGAAAGGATCACAGCAATTATGAAAATCAAAAAAACCTCGCTATTTACCTTACTGCTTGCAGTCATATTGGTTGCAGGGTTTACAACCGCTCTTGCTACATCGGCGGCGGCAAACAATAACAATTCGATTTCCGTCCCCTCAATCATTCACAGAGATGATGCTACAAACAAAACATCTGAACCTGCTTTAGGGACCGAGGACGGTTATCAATCATTGTTAGCGTTAAAATCAGCAGACTACCTCAACCAGACTGTTGCCGATTTTGACAAGGCTCTTTTGGATTGGGGAAATCAACATTCAGAGGAACATGAGGATATTATCCAAAACGATATTGCAGCATATAGTTTCCCCGCACACCTCACAACGGAGGAGAAGAACTTTTTAGCTTTAACCATAAGAGCGTCAAATATTGAAAACTCACTATTAGTAAGAAGCTATTATGGCAGTCCGGTGATTGATCCTGATTTGAGCTTTGAACTTGCAAGAGAAAGCCAGGAAACGGACCCTCCCACATGGGTAAGTTTGATGTATGGCATTTCTTATCACCTTGACCCTCAAGTAGTTACAGTCGGAGAACGGGACACGGCACTCGCAAATGCAATCAATGACATTCAGTCTTTTTGGTATGATACTGACATCGAAACTCTTGCTGAAATGTCGTCTGACGAGGTGCTTTTTAAGCTAAATACAATCGCAGATAACAATAGCACAAATGCTATACAGTTTTCTGTCGTGGATGGTTATTATATATTCCAAGCATCCTCCATGTTTGAATAACCAACAACCAATAAAACGGCCTGCAGCGGAAGATGAAAAAACCGTTGTTGCAACGACTGAGTACCTGTGCGCCTAAACAAAATACCGTAGCCTGACGGCGGTTTTGATAAAAATCAAAGCCGCCGTGTCTGTTTTTGCTTTTCACAATACCCATGATCTGCATCGGTTAAAAAAAGTATAGTTCCCCCTCCTGATTACTCCGGCCTTGGATGCGAAATATGTAAGTACATAAAGAACTATGTCACTTGCCCTCCATATCGTTTCCCGGCAACCAAACCACAAAAACGATATGGAGGTACATACTATGACTATTATCAACTTGCGCGACTTCTACTACTGGTACACTCAGAACGAATATATTGAGGTTACTGACGATGTGGCCGAGACGCTCCGAGCCAGATCCTTTCGTGAAATCCCCCTGATAAAGATGTGAACCCGGCATTTTCTCGGATGCTAATTCAATCATTCTTGACGAGAAATCCTGCCCGTAGATGGAGCAGCCATGTTCATATAGTTTTGTTGTGAGCACACCCGTTCCAAACCCTAGATCCAGCACTGCCGCGTTTTGCTTTTCCATAATGGCCTATCATACCACAGACCCCCCGTCCCTTAAAGGTATTTCTTATCCTCCTCATACTGCTTCGACTTCTCGTAATATTTCGCCTGCGCTTCCCAGAGTTCCCGATATTTCCCTTCTGTGCCGATCAGTTCCTCATGATTTCCCCGCTGGATAATGCTTCCCTCCTCAAATACCAGGATCTCCCCGCAGAATCTGCAACTGGACAGCCTGTGGCTGATATAGATTGCCGTGCGGTCCCCCACGATGTCATCGAATTTCCGATAGATATCCGCTTCCGCGACAGGGTCCAGACTGGCTGTAGGCTCATCCAGAATAATGAAGGGCGCATCCTTATACAGCGCCCGGGCGATGGCAATCTTCTGACGTTCTCCCCCCGAAAGCTGAATCCCCTCCTCGTCAAAATCCTTAAAAAGCCAGGTGTTCAGGCCATCCTGGAGCTCTCCCAGACGTTCTCCGAAACCGGCATCCTCAAGACATTTCGCAGCCCTGGCTTCCTCCACATCGCAGGAGCCCGCCACATTCTGTCCCAGCCGGTGGGACAACAGACAGAAATCCTGGAATACCACCGAGAAAATGGCCATATATTCCTCATAGCGGTATTTTTTGATGTTTACGCCGTTCAGAAGAATCTCTCCCTCCTGGGGATCATAAAGGCGACAGAGCAGTTTGATAAAGGTGGACTTGCCCGAGCCATTCTCACCTACCACCGCCAGCTTGCTTCCTACTTCAAAACTCACCGAGACATTTTTCAACGCCCAGTTCTCAGAATTCGGATATCGGAAACTGACGTTCCGAAACTCCACATTGTACTTCCGATCCCGCCGTTTTTCCGTGGTCAGGCTACCCCGGTACATATTGTTGGGCAAATCCAGAAATTCAAAGATTTTTTCCACAAAACCCGCGTTTACCCTGAGTTCATTTGCCCTGGTCATAAATCCGGTAAAACCCGAGGCCAGCCTGCTTACCGCGCCCACATACTGGGTGACCTCCCCGATGCCAAAGGCTCCTGCCCAGGCTTTCAGGCAGACAAACAGATAAATCACGCTCATCAGCAGCTTCTCGCCCAGGGTTCTTCCCATCAGGCAGAGTCCAAAGCGGCCCTTGTACTGTCTGTCGCAGTTCCCTCCTACAAACCAGATATTCTCCTTCCATGCATAATGATTGGCAATCTCCGCCTGTGGATACATCCGATACTCCACCATACTGTCAGCATCGTCCCACAGATACCCAAAGTGCGAGAACAATCTGTTTCCCAGCCTTGCGGCATCGCTCATGGAGGCATTCTTCTCTGTCATCTTTGTGTTCAGCCAGGGGGCTATTGCAGCGGTCAGCACCATCAACCCGAGAAAACACAAAATGACCAGCGGATGATTCAGATAAGCAAATGGGCTTCCCGTCGGAACCTTCCTCACAAACAACCCCACCGACAACGCAATGGCTCCGATTACTGAAAAGAAATCCGATACAATACCCTCAAATGCCCAATAGATTTTCGCGAATCCCCAGCCTCCCCAGTTTCTGTTTTGAGCAATCTGGTCATACAGATCCCGAACCTTCTGATTTTCCACATCACAGTAATCCATTGACATGAATTTCTCGTCTTCGATCCTTCGCATATTAGCCCAGAAAAGAGAAGATTTTACCTCATATGCATGGTACATTACCCCGTTGATAATTCCAAAGGCCGCCGTCGTGAGGATTGAGACAAGCACCCACATTGTCAATGTTTCCACCCGCCTGTCTCCCGCCAGTTCGCCGATCAACCTTGCCATGATGACCAGCCCCGCATAGGAAGCAGCCACATTCAGCAGCGCTTTCACAACCGCATAGGGAAACATCCATTTATTTTTGGAAGCCAGAAGTCTGATCGCGCGAATATTGATCCCGATGGCCCTGTGCCAGTTGATTGTTTCAGATTTGGTTGACATCGAACTCCACTCCTTCCCTATAATATCTTGACTGGATTTCAAACAGCCGGGCATACTCCCCGCCCTTCTCAATCAGTTCCTCGTGAGTCCCTTCCTCGGCAACTTTTCCCTCCTCCAGATACAGAACCCTGTCGCAAAATCTTGTGGATGCCAGCCGATGAGAGATGAACACCGCAGTCCTGCCCTCTGTCATCTCACTGTACTTATTGTACAGATCCTGCTCGGCCAGAGGGTCAAGCGCCGCTGTAGGCTCGTCAAGCATCAGCATCGCTCCGTTCTTGTAAAGCGCCCGGGCCAGCATCAGGCGCTGATACTGGCCGCCCGAGAGCATTACGCCGTCCAGGTAGACACTCCGCCCCAGATGCGTGTTGAGTCCCTCCGGCAGTTCGGAAACCATTTTCGTAAGCCCGGCTTTTTCAATACAATCCTTTACTCTCTCCAGGTCGATGTCAGTAGCAGACTGCGCCACCGTCTCTGCCACAGTGATATCCATGATGTTAAAATGTTGGAACACCGCCGAGAACAGCCCATAGTACTCTTTTCGGTTAAACTCCCGAATATCAATTCCGTCCAGCAGGACACGCCCCTCATCCGGATCCAGCAGGCCGGTCATGAGTTTGACCAACGTAGTCTTTCCCGCTCCGTTTAAGCCTACCATCGCCACCTTCTCTCCTTTTTTGACAGTCAGGTTCATTTTATCAATGATCTTCTTATCCGACTGGGGGTAAGTATAGCTGACGTTTTCCAGACGAATCTCATGGGTTTCATCCCGGGGGATGCATTTTCCCCCCTCGAAACGAAAAGGTTCCTGATAATACAGGCATTCCATAAGACTGGAAAGATTCAGACACATTTTTCTAAGTTCCAGCAGATTGTTCAGAACGCCGCTGAACTGCCCGTTGAAGGAATTGACCGCCGAAAAATAGAGCATAAATTCCGCTGCGCTCATACCGCTTTCCAGACACATTTTCAACAGGATATAGCAGGTGGCCCCGCTCCTTAAGAATTCCAGGAGCGTACTGGAAAAGGTTCCGATCAGGTAAAAAATATGTTCCCTCTTAGAGTACGCCTGACGCGCCAGAAATGCCTTGTCTGTCAGACGCCGGATCCAGCTTTCCAGACCGAACAGGCGAATGTCTTTGGCCAGGGTCAGATCCCGGGTTCGACCGGTCAGATACCACATCTGTTTATCAAGATGCGAAAGTTCTTCACGATGTCTGAAATTATACTTATAGACATAGGAAGACACAATAAAATCCAGAATGCTCAAGGTCATTGCCACCCCAAAGACCAGGGGATGGACATGTGTCAGCACCGCGGCGAAGAAACCGAACATCGCCAGCCGAACCATCAGTTCCTGCAAGACATGCCAAATATACTCGCAGGCGGCACCATTGCTGTTACAGCACTGCTTGCCACGCTCCATAAGCCTTTGCCAATTCGTATCCAGACAATTTGCATAGGAAGTATCCGCCATCTTATTCATAAGTTCCCGCAGAATATGGGAACGCAACTCTACCTGATACGTTGCTTTCACTCCCCAACTGCCTATGCCATTGCCGATAAACGCAATCATGGCGTCCGAAACAAGACAGCCCCCGATCAAAAACGCCGCAGTCAGCAGAAGTTCATTGACAGGACTCCTCGCTTCGAGCTTCGCCAGAATCATTGGGGACATATAAAAACCAAACACCCCGCTGGAGATATTAAAAAGAATCTGCAGCAGCAGAATAAACGGAACCTCGGCACGGTATCGGAATGCCCGTGAGAACTGGAAGCCCACACAGCGCCACATACCGTACTTTGGTTTTTCCCTTTTGTTTTTCGTAGACATATTTTTCACTCCTTTTGTCGTTCTACTCGAAAGCCTTCACAAACATTATAAATCAAAAATCCCCGAAAATATTTTTCGGGGATGAGTCGTATTCAGTGGGGGATAAGTTGTATCAAAGCGCAGAAAACAGAATGGAACGAAACAGACTAACTCAGCGCCTCCGGCAGCAGAATTTCCGTTGTAAATGCTCCGTCCTCCGAATTTATAGACAGGTAACCGCCCAGTTTCTTCACCACCGAGTCTATTCTTCCCAGGCCCAGTCCGTGATCGCCGCCCTTCGAACTTCTGAAAAAATTTCCGATCTTTTTCAGCTTTCCGCCGTTTGTAAAATTTAAAAAAGAAATGTACAGTTGCACGCCCCTCATGTCCATATAGACCCGGATCACCCGCCGCTCCGGCGGCAGGGAAACGCTGGCCTCTATGGCGTTGTCAAAAAGATTACCCAGGATGGTACATAGATCCACCGGCGAGAAATTCAGCAGTGCCGGAACATGTGCGTCCGCCTCAACCCTGATCCCCCGATCGTTTGCCAGGGAAATCTTCGAGTTCAAAATTGCGTCTGTCATGGGGTTTCCGGTTTTAAACACAGTATCCACAGTGCAAAGATCGGTCTCCAGATCCTCTAAATAGGCAGTGATCGCCTGAAGGTCTCCCTTGTCGGCATAAGTCTTCAGAACCTGAATATGATTACGGTAATCATGCCGCCACCCCCGCATTTTGCGATACATGTTGTCCACCTCGGCAAAGTGGGTCTTGATCAGCTCCTGCTGATACGCTTCTATTTTTCTGTCCGATCTCCGTGGTATTTTCATGCCTATACCCCCTCTGTGCGCTTTAGCACACACCCGTCAAACTTTTCATCTCTTTAGATTTATGATCGCCCGATTGACTGTCTCGTATGCGCCCCTGGGCAGGGGGACCGACTCGCCGCCGCGAAGAAAGATCTCGGAGCGGGTCACCCGGGAAACATAATGAAGATTCACGATATAAGACCTTCCCACCCTTAGAAAGCGCTCGTCCAATTCCCTCTCGATCTCCTTAAGAGTTCTTTTTACGGTATAACTGCCTTCTGCGTAAACAGTGATATAATTCTTAATCACTTCAATGTAACGAATCTCATAGAGAAGTAGCTGAACCGTCTCTGCGGAGGTCTCGAACACGATCTTCCGGCCGTCGGTCTCCTGTTTTTCCAAGGCACGATCCAGTGTTGAAAACAATTTTCCCGGCGAGACAGGTTTTAGCAGATAATGCAGCGCCGCCACCTCATACCCCTCGGCGATGTATTCCGAAAAGCCCGTGATGAAGATAATCTGGATGAGCTTGTTCCTCTCACGAAGGCGCTTTGCCAACGCAACGCCGTTCATACCCGGCATCTCGATATCCAGAAGCACAAGATCGGGTACGAGATCCTCATATTCAAACAAAAAAGCCTCGGCAGTAGGGAATTCGCACACGCTTACATCCGTCCCTGACTGCTGCGACCACTCCCGTACCAAGGCATTTATGAATGCGCGCTCCTCCGAAGAGTCATCGCAAATGCAGATTTTAACATTCATGGCAACCTCCTTATACCCTATGACGACATGTCAAATCTCCATACAAAAACCTGTAAACATTCTGTCTGCAGGTTTCTTGGTAAGCTGTTCACTTTAACTCCCCGAGTAGGGCTCGAACCTACAACAACTCGGTTAACAGCCGAGTGCTCTACCATTGTATGATATGCAACCGGAAAATAATATTCAGCACATACACTCAAAATGCATCTACGTTTCTAATCCCACAATAATGTTTATGCCTCTACTTGGCAGTCAGGACACCAGTCTTTACAGGATCACTATATAATATGCTTTCTATAATCAATAGTATCTATCCCATACACTTGTGTATCTACACACTCAAACAAAGCCGGATCAAACAAAGCCAGATTATATCCATCGTTATGCATTACGCTTTTATATTCAATACCAGCATATTCTGCTGCATCATCATGGGTAATACTCTTAATAAAATCTGTAATATATTGCGTTGATACATAATCTAAGGCACTATCACTCCTTCTCATAATTTTACCCATTTCATCATTTATCTTATTTAAATGCTCTTTATTAATTGCATATTCTAAACAGCTTAATCCTTCTATAAATGGACTGATTTGATTAATTTTCTTTAAATCAACCACAATAATGTCTTTTTTCAATTTAAACTTTCCAACCGTTACATAATCATATGCACCGGCTCTGGTCTCATATATTGTAGTCTCGGCAGTATCTCCTAAGTATAAACATCTAATCCCTCTTGCATTTGCTCTACCATCTGTAGTCTTTTCAATAGGCGGGGCTCCCATTTCTTCAATGGGAATTCCTTCTTCCGTTGAAATTCTACATCGGTAAAACATCTCACCTGCCTTATAAGGTTTACGTATATATGAACAAAATCGTTCCAGTAAATCCAAATTTATATAATGAGTATGAAAGCGATTCTTTGTTTTTAACGCCTCCACAAAGTCATCCCAAGAATTTGTAGTTAAAAGAGAATGATTTAATAAATACTCTTGGTCATATAATTCCGGTATACCAACTGGTTGATCAAATAACTCTGCATTATATTCGTACTTCTCTTTGCATATGGCAGTAATAATATTATATACATCTGCTTCGCTCTTTTTATTAAAAATCTTCCAGTTATTAATCAATTCACCCTTCAATAGGCAAGTTTCCGATTTCGGATAGGAATCTGGCAACAAAGAAACTGGCGTATATATGCTTATCAAGTCATCAAACATCATACTCAGGTCCTCATACTTATCCGTATCATATATATGTACACTTTTACATTTACACAGAGGGCAATCCCCAATCTCTGCTTTGTTTCGAATAACAGAGATAACTTCTGTATCACAAAAACATCTTTCGCAGATTATCATAAGCTACTCCTTATCCAAATATCTTCCTATCAACTCTAAATGATGCATAATGGATAATTTTTTCACTGTCCCTAGACCTGGATAAGCTTCTCGATGATATAAATCTTCAAACTCTTTCATTGCAACAGTATCAAGGTGCTTTCCCTTATTCCATACCACAAGTTTCGATAATGCTTCTTGAAACTTTCCAGCCGGGTCACTTATATCATCATTCGAATCAGACACAAAATGCTTTACACGTAAACTATCATCTGTATCGAAGTATACAATATGTATTGCAACTGCATAAGGTGCAAATCCAGTTTCATTATATTCCTCACCAACTACAGAATAATCAGCAAACCCTACATATCCATCTTCCTGATAATACAAATGATCTTCTGAAAATGGCTCATCATCAATTTCAATATAATCATTATTTCTTTCTTGTTTGTTAAACTTATCCTCCAAAAGTACTCTGTTTTTTCTTATCTTCCGTCTAAACCCGCTTTCATCTGGTATTAAATTATATTTAACATCAGTTTCCGAAAAGTATTTTTCATAAACTGGAATAACATCTTTGTCATTGCATATCGTTCCCATATTATCCGCATGTCTATCAATGAACTTCTCTGGTTTCGAATTTGCTCTCAGTAAATTCATAAAAAGAATTTTATTGTTTTCTTTTAGACTGACAGATAGACCTTCCTTTAATTTCTGATTTTTTTCTTCCTTAGCATCACTATTGAAACTACCCACTTTTGGATTGGTAATAATAGCCAGCTGTTTACTATTTGCCCCATAGGTTTCTATGGTCTTAATAAGTGTAGAAGATAATTTTACAGGTTCAATAATAGGCGTAATTCTGCTACTCAAAACCCCTTTCTCTACCAATTCACGCAATGCAATTAATTCAAATTGGCGTCCTCTCAAATAAGGAAAATACATACTACTCACCTCCATATTGACATTCCAAAAATATTTCGAGCTTCCGATAATCATCATGTGTTAATTCCATAAAATATGCCAAAAACTTTAATTCATATGGAATCTTAACAAACTCCTCTTTTTCTAATTGCATCCTCTTTTTCAATATTTTCAATACAAGCAAATATGACTCTTCTACCGGTATCTGTAAAAACATTTTTTTACAAGCAGAATAATACTTAAACTGTGTAACTTCTGGCAAATATCCATATCGTTGAGTAATTATCTCTTCATATTCACTTTTCCGTAATAATTTAAAAATAACTTCCCTGTCCAAATCAACTGTGTATCTTTGCGGTTTCCGTACTGTACCCAACTTCCCATTTCTTCGTAATATGTAAATGCCTACAGGTTTATCAATACTCTTCAAGACTTTCTGTAACTGCGGCAGATTCTTCTCATAAGTGACTACAGCCACATGGTCAAATGCCTTGTAATAGTCATCTAACTGAGAACTTAGCCTCTCCAGATTATCTAATTCCGTTTTTATCTCATATACAACGGCCTTACCATTAATTAGTAGAAAATCCGCTTTAGATTTTGCAATCGCTATTTCTGTTAGAGCAGTTGTCGTATTAACGCTATGCACACCCAAGAGTAATTTATTCAACAAAGTATTCTTATAAAAATATTCATTTCGATACGTATTCTTTAATTCACAATAAATTTCACATATTAATTTCCGATTATTCTTTTGGTCAGCATCATGTGTATAACGTCTTACCACTGATGAATATACGTTATCTACTTTCCCATTTATAAAGTGGCGAAGCATATTGCGGGTAAATATTCTATTTAAATTACTCATTCTATTTGTTTTCATCAACTTCGCCTCCTTCCAATATAAATTATTGAATAATATTTTACCATATTTCCTTATAAATTCACAGAAAATTTTTAAATAAATTTAGAGAGATTTGTTTATTCCGTTTTTGATATTTCTTAATTACATTCCTATCATCCACTCAGCATAAGTTCATGCCTTGATATGCTTTCATCCGGCTCATTGTCGTCAGAATGCATCAATGTATACAAAAAATCATTAACATTCCATTCCGTGCCGAACTGGTTATAGGTCATGTTGAGCTCCACGGATATCTTGCAATCCACCGCTCTTTCCCGTCTGGCTCACTGTAACCTGCTACGCAGCACAATCCCGGTTTGTTTCCAGTTAACATTTTCTTGCCTACTATTTACTGGCATCTGCCTTTTTCCTGTTATTATTAGTCATTTCTTAGACAGTGAAAAACCCGCAAACACTGATGTTTACGGGCTTTGCCTAACTCCCCGAGTAGGGCTCGAACCTACAACAACTCGGTTAACAGCCGAGTGCTCTACCATTGAGCTATCGAGGATTATATTTTATACTTCTATCATATAACAAAAGATACGATACAGGATATCATATCTTCTATATCATATGCGAATCCTGCAAAAAATATACAGATCCCATACCCTCAAAACCGAACACTGAACTCTCTTACATCCTCTTCTGCTTCCTCTTCCCTACATCCTTCTTCCCTTACGCTCCTTCGGTTAAACTTTCGACCTATTAGTAAATGTCAGCTGAGCACATTGCTGTGCTTACACCTCATTCCTATCTACCTCATTCTCTCTAAGGGATCTTCTGAACTTCACTTGCGCTCCATTCTTAGATATCTCATCTCGGGGGGGGCTTCACGCTTAGATGCCTTCAGCGTTTATCCCTGCCGGGCTTGGCTACCCTGCCATGGGGTCGATCCCCAACAGGTACACCAGCGGCCCGTCCGTCCCGGTCCTCTCGTACTAAGGACGGCTCCCCTCAAATATCTTACGCCTGCGCCGGATAGGGACCGAACTGTCTCACGACGTTCTGAACCCAGCTCGCG
>OFGP01000075.1_pt1 | contig 97852 bp, 83 predicted proteins | sample 1521781 | NCBI WGS metagenome assembly OFGP01 (sample SAMEA3504113, study PRJEB24116) | mouse gut metagenome | biome: mouse gut; feature: mouse-associated habitat; material: faeces | place: Denmark | collected 2011
AGCGTGGGCGCTTCCTTCGGTCGTGCCGACGCCGAGGGCAAGGCGTATGTCACCATGGTGATGCAGGGCGTGCCCACCGAGAAGGCCAAGGACTGGGTGGCCGACCGCCTGGGCAGTGCCATCATGAACCTGAACGCCCTGGAGGAGAAGCTCCCCGCCGTTCTGTCCGGCATTGCCGCTCAGCGGGCCACCGTGATGGAGAACATCTCCGTCGCGGGCTAATCCCCAGCCACCGCCGGGGCGGGCTTCGGCCCGCCCCCGTTTTTTTATGGGACGCATGGGGAAGCTGTTGAAGTTCAGCGTTTTCTCCATACGCCCCAGCGTGAAAAGGAGAGATTTGCCATGTCAACCCCCCTGCTGTCCATCGGTATTATTTTTAAAAACGAAATTCGCTGTCTGGAGCGGTGCTTGAAGTCCCTCCAGCCCCTGCGGGACGCCCTGCCCTGCGAGGTGGTGATGGCGGACACCGGGGCCACGGACGGAAGCCGGGCCGTGGCGGAGCGGTACGCGGATATTTTGTTTGATTTTCCCTGGGTGAACGACTTTTCAGCCGCCCGCAACTCGGTGATGGAGCGCTGTTCCGGGAAGTGGTACATGACCATTGACTGCGACGAGTGGGTGGGTGCTGACATTCAGGGATTTGTCACATTCCTTACTGCGCAGCATGAATTTGATTTTGGCGGGGTTATCATTCGCAATTATAATACACTGGAGCTAGAAGCAGGCGGGAGCTACGCTGATTTTCTGGGGGTGCGTCTGCTGCGGCTGTCCACTGGTATGCGGTATGAAGGAGCCATTCATGAGCACTGGCCGTATGAGGGCGATTTAAAAACTTTGTTGATTTCTGGGGCGATTTTTCATCACGATGGATACGTGTTTCAGGATACCGCGAAAGAGAAGGAAAAGCAAAAAAGAAATATGAAGCTGTTGCAAGAGCAGCTGGGGCGGGACCCGAATAACCTGATTATCCTGACCCAATGTATTGAATCCGGTGACAATATGCCGGAGCAGGAGGACTACCTGCGCCGGGCCATGGCCGGGGTGGATGAAAAATGGAGGCAGTGGGAGCTGTTTGGTCCGCCGATTTACCGCTATGCGGTGCGTTACGCCATTTCCAAGCAGCGGCCGGAGCTGGAGGAGTGGATTGATAAGGCGGCGGCCCTGTTCCCTGAGTCCATCTTCGTCCGGGTGGAAATCGCCTATTTCGCGTTTGGAGTGGCCTGGAATAAGGACGACTACGCAGGGGCCATCTGCTGGGGAGAGCGGTATCTGCAAGGGGTCGCCGATTACGAGGCGGGGCGCTTCAACCGGGGCGATATTTTAGCCAGCTCCTTGAACAAGACCGACGTGCACAGCAAGCTCAGCGTGGCTACGGTGCTGGCCTCCGGCTATCTCCATGAAAATCAGCCGGAGAAGTGCCTACAGCTGATGGAATCGCTGAATGGCAGCGAGATGAACGCCAAACAGGTGGGGGACTGTGTGCGCAATCTCTGCAACGTGCACAGCCACTACAGCGCGGACACCGCTCCGCTGCTGCTGCGGCTTTGGGAGGAAATCGGCCGGCCGCGTCCCACCCAGGAGCAGGCGGACCAGCGCCGGGCCAAATTCCTCCAGGTGGGCGCGGAGATGTTTGAGGGGGCGTTCATTCGCCGCGAGGAAGCGGCGGAGGATGTCATCCGCCATGCGTATGCCGCATTCCTGCCATTGGGGGGCAAGTGTGAGCTGGGAATTGCGGCGGAAATGCTGCCGGTAGAGGATAGTTCCGCACTGGAAACGCTGCTGGGCGGGGTTGACAGGCTGGAAAACCTGCCGGCCCATGCGCTATACCATGCGCTGACGTGCGGGGTGCGCTTTCCGCTCCAGGGCCGCCCGCTGACCATTGAGCGGATGGATATTCTAATTGCGGGGATTGCCAGGGAGAAGGGCGAGCTGCTCGACCTGGTGAAGCGGGTTGTGGAAACGGATATCCCGGAAAACGGGCAGGCGCTGGGTTGGGCCCGGGGACTATGTATGGCGGCGCTGAAGATTTGCCCCTGGAAGGAGATCGACGCAGAGACGGGGATGCTTTTAACCCGCGCCTTTGTGAAGGTGGAGGAGGCCTATCTGCCGCTGTGCTACGCCCAGGAGGCGCTGACAGGGGAAAATCTGTTCCTGCTGCCGCCCCTTCACCGTTTTGGCGTTTATTGTGTCCAGGCGTTCCGCGCGCTGGACGCGGGAGACGCGGCGGGGTATTTGCGCCTGCTGCGGGAGGGCCTGACCATCTGTGAGAGTGCGAAAGCTATGGTGGAGTTTTTGGCGGAGAACACCGAGGCGCTAAAAAATCCGTCCGAGGAGTTGAACGCCATGGCGGAGCAGATCCGCACGATGCTGGAGCGCTTTTCGCCCAATGATCCAGCGGTGGCGGCGCTGAAGCAGAGCGAGGCGTATCAGCGGGTGGCGCATTTGATTGAAGGGGCCGCTCCCCCGGTGGTGGGCGGGCTCTCCCAATAATTCACAGTTATTTTAGAGGAGCGGGGACATGGAGCCGATTCAAACCTTAGAAAATCTGATTTCAACGGGCAGACTGCCCGAAGCGCTGGATTTCATTGAGGCCTTGCCTCTGGAGGAACGCCAGCGGTGGCAGGTCCAGAATCTGACGGGCGTGGTCTGCCTGTGCTGCGGCCAGCCCAAGGAGGCGCGCACCTTTTTTGAGGCCGCGTTGGAGCAGCAGCCGGACGACGCGGAGGTGCTGTATAACCTGGCGGAAACCTACGCCAGCCTGGGCATGAAGCGGCGGGCGGAGGAGATGCTGGAGCGGTGCCGGCAGTGCGCCGGAGATCGGGAGCTGGCGGACGATATCGCCTCCCTGCGGCAGCAGCTGGCGGAGCAGAAGGGCGGACGGGTGCTGATGGCGGCCTATTATTTCCCGCCTCTGTCCGGTTCCGGGGTGTTCCGCTCCATCAAGTTTGCCAAATACCTGCCGCAGTTTGATTGGCAGCCCACCGTAATCTCCACGGACTGTCCCCCCAACGGCTGGAAGTTTTCCGACGACAGCCAGCTGAACGAAATTCCAGAGGGGATGGAGGTGGTGCGCATTCCGGACGGGATCAGCACCGGGCGGGAAACCACGCTCAGCGGCAGCCGGGTCCAGGCCATCCTGAATTTTTTGCGGGATGTGCTGCGGTTCAGCCCAGAGGCGGACAAGATTTATGCCCAGCTGTCCCAGAGCCGGGAGGGCATCATGGAGCTGCTTACCTTTCCCTGTGGGGCGCTGTCCTGGGCTTATGACGCGGTGCAGTACATCGAAACGCACCTGGATGTGGAGCAGTTTCAGGCGGTCTATACCACCTCGGGGCCCAGCAGCGCCCACCTCATCGGTTTTTACCTGAAGCAGAAATACGGGATTCCATGGGTGGCGGACTACCGCGATCAGTGGACCTTTAATCCCTATGGCGCTGTCTACAATCCGGACAATCGGGACCACAGGCTTTTATTTGAATTGGAATCTGTACTGCTGCGCGGCGCGGATTGCAGCCTGACCATTGAGGACGGCATGGTAAGCTCCTATGAGCAGAACTTTGGCTTGGAGAGCGGAAAGGTCGTGAGCATTACCAACGGCTACGATGAGGAAGACTTTGTCAGCTTACAGACGCCGCAGAGCCGGACGGACAAGTTTACCATTAACTACAGCGGGCTTCTCTATACCGAGCAGAGAAGCATTGCGCCGGTGCTGACTGCAATCCGGCAGCTGCGAGACGAAAAAAAGGTGGATATATCGAAGCTGCGCTTTCGCATTGTAGGGGCGGCGGCGGAGGGAAATATTGAGGCGGCGGAGCGATATGGGCTGGGTCAAATCATAGAGCACACGGGCTATCTGACCCATAGGGAAGCGCTTCAGGCCAACGTGAACGCCGACCTGCTGCTGCTGCTGGTGGGGGATGAGCCCAAGTTTCAATCGGTCTATACCGGGAAGTTTTTCGAGTATCTGCGTAGCGGTCGGCCCATTCTGGCGCTGGCGCCCAAGGACGGCGCGGTGGACCGGGTGCTGCGGGAGAGCGGACACGGGGAGGCGTACCTCAGCACCCAGGTTCCCAGAATCAAGGCGATGATTCGCCGGGAGTATCAGAGATGGGAGCGGGGCGAGAGGATAGAGCCCCTTCACGCTTCCATGATTGAGCGCTTCGAGCGGAAGGCGCTGACGCGGCAGCTGGCGGATGTGCTGGAAAATGTCAAAAATGCCCCCCCCCACCAGCTTTTGGAAATTTCAAGCTCCCTGTATGACGATGCCTACAGGTCCGGCGGCGCGGGATCGAATTATCACAGAAGCTATACAGAAAGTTTTTATTATCCCTCCTGGCGGCAGGCCATGGGGTATTTGGAGTCCGTTAACCACAGTACCGCCATTTTGGAGATTGGTTGCGGCGCGGGACAGTTTGCCAATATGCTGTTTGACCATGGATTTCTCAACTATACCGGCTTTGATTATGCGGCGGAGGGAGTTGCGCTTTCAAAGAAAAATAACCCGGAGCATGAGGAGAAGTTTTCCGTTGCAGATGCGTTCGAGACGGAGCTGATGGAAAAGGAGTACGGTTTGGTGATCTGCTTCGAGGTTTTGGAGCACGTTCAAAAGGATCTTGCCCTGCTTCAGCGCATTCGCCCGGGAACGCAGATGTTGCTGTCTGTTCCCAACTTTGACGATCCATACCACGTGAGGTATTTTACCAGCGAGGAGCAGGTCCGGGAGCGGTATGGCAGGGTGATGCGCATTTCCAACATCTCTGTCTCTGCGCTGAACGAGAAAAATTGTCTGTATTATATTTGGGGAGAGAAGCTGTAACGCCTGGAGGAGAATGTTTTTATGCAGTTCATAGATCTGAGCGCGCAGTATCGTGCGCTGAAAACCGAAATTGACGCCAATATCCAGGCCGTTGTGGACCGGGCCCAGTTCATTGGGGGGCCGTTTGTGCGGGAGCTGGAGGAACGGCTGGCGGCCTTTGCGGGCCGTAAGCACTGCGTCTCCTGCGCCAACGGCACAGATGCGCTTCAGGCGGCCTATATGGCGCTGGGCGTAGGGCCGGGGGACGCGGTATTCTGCACGGATGTCACCATGGCGGCTTCGGCGGAGCCGGCGAAGCTGTTGGGCGCACAGATGGTTTTTTGCGACATTGACCCGCGCACTTACAACATCTCTCCGGAGAGCCTGGAGCGGCAGATCAAAGTTGTGCTTGCCGAAGGCAGGCTGACGCCCAAGGCGGTGGTGGCGGTGGATATTTTTGGAAACCCCTGTGACTATGACGCCATTGTGTCCGTCTGCGAGCGATACAATCTGCCTCTTGTTGAGGATGCCGCCCAAAGCTTTGGCGCGTCTTACAGCGGCCGGCGCTGCGGTAGCTTTGGGCGAATTGCCACCACCTCCTTTTTCCCGGCTAAGCCGCTGGGGTGCTATGGGGACGGCGGAGCGGTTTTCACGGATGACGACGGGCTGAACCAGCTCTGCCGCTCTGTGTGCGTGCATGGGAAGGGGCCGGGCGGCAAGTATGACAATGTGCGGGTGGGGATGAACTCCCGGCTGGACGCCATCCAGGCCGCGATTCTGCTTCCCAAGCTCAAGGCGTTGGCAGAATACGAGCTGGACGCCCGGCAGGCGGTGGCCCGCCGCTACAGCCAGGCCTTTGCGGGCAAGCTGGCGACGCCCTTTGTGGCGGAAGGCTGCTTGTCCGCCTACGCCCAGTATGTCCTGCTGGCGGAGGACCGCCGGCAGCGGGACGAAATCGTCTCCCACTTGAACGAGAAAAACATCCCCAATATGATCTATTATCCCACGCCTCAACACGTTTTGCCGGTATTTCAGGGCGAGCCGCGCTATGGAGAGCGCTATGAAAACGCGGAGAACTACTGTGCGCGGACATTCTCGCTGCCCATGCACCCCTATTTGGAGGAAAAGGAACAGCAGCTCGTGATTGACACAGTTTTGGAGGCGCTGTGATGGCGGAACAATTCTTTGCCCATGAGAGCTGCTGCATTGACGAGGGCTGCGCCATTGGGGCCCGAACGAGGATATGGCACTTCTCTCACATCATGAGGGGCTGCGCCATTGGGGAGCGGTGCAATATCGGCCAGAATGTGGTGATCTCCCCTGGCGTTGTTTTGGGGAACGGAGTAAAAGTGCAAAATAACGTGTCGGTTTACACCGGAGTGGTGTGCGAAGACGACGTATTTCTCGGTCCGTCCTGTGTGTTTACCAATGTTGTCAACCCAAGGGCGTTTATTTCACGGAAGGACGAGTTCCGGGAGACGCGGATAAAACGGGGCGCCAGCGTGGGGGCCAACGCCACCATCGTCTGCGGGCACACCGTGGGGCGGTACGCCATGGTGGGCGCGGGCTGCGTGGTGACGAAGGACGTGCCGGATTATGGGCTGGTGTGCGGCGTGCCGGGAAGGCTGGCTGGCTATGTGTGCCGGTGCGGCGTGGGAATCTCCTTTGAAGAAGGCCGGGCGGTCTGTCCAGCCTGTGGGGAGCGGTATGAGCAGGATGAAAAAACTCTTTGTGTGAAGGGACTGGCGGAAGCATGGGAATGAAAGATAGGCTGATTGAGAAAATTCAAAACAAGACTCTGCTCATGGGCGTCTGCGGTCTGGGCTATGTGGGTCTGCCTCTGGCGGTGGACAAGGCCAAGCACGGCTTTCGTACCATCGGCTTTGATGTCCAGCAGAAAAAGGTGGACATGGTGAACGCGGGGGAGAACTACATCGGGGACGTGGTGGACGCGGATTTGCGGGAGCTGGTAGCCTCCGGAATGCTCCGGGCCACGTCCGACTTTTCCTTCGTAAAGGACGTGGATTTTATCGCCATCTGCGTACCCACGCCGTTGGACGCCCATCAGCAGCCGGATATCAGCTACGTTCGGGATTCGGCCAGGGCCATTGCGCGCCATCTGAAGCCGGGAAGCGTTGTGGTGCTGGAGTCCACCACCTATCCCGGCACCACGGAGGAACTGCTCAAGCCTATTCTGGAGGAGGGCTCTGGCCTGAAGTGCGGCGAGGAGTTCTATTTGGGTTTCTCTCCCGAGCGGGTGGACCCGGGAAATCTGATTTATAAGACCAGCAACACCCCCAAGGTGGTGGGGGCTGTCGGTGCGGACGCCGCAGAGGTCATTGCCATGATCTACTCCGCTATTTTGGACGGAGAGGTTCACACCGTGTCCTCCCCTGCCGTGGCGGAAATGGAAAAAATTTTGGAAAATACATACCGCAACGTGAATATCGGCCTGGTGAATGAATTGTCCATGCTGTGCCATAAAATGGGCATCGACATCTGGGAAGTGATCGACGCGGCCAAGACCAAGCCCTATGGGTTCCAGCCGTTCTATCCCGGCCCCGGCCCGGGGGGTCACTGCATCCCGCTGGACCCCTACTATTTGAGCTGGAAGGCGCGGGAGTACGGCTTCCACACCTCCATGATTGAAAGCTCCATGATGATCAACGACCGTATGCCGGAGTATACGGTGGAGCGGGCGGGAAAGATTTTGAACCGGGCAAAAAAGGCCCTCAATGGAGCCAGGGTGCTTCTGCTGGGGGTGGCCTACAAGCAGGACATTGACGACTACCGGGAAAGCTCCGCGTTGCGGGTGATGGAGGAATTTCAGCGCAACGGATCGCTGGTGGATTATTATGACCCATTCATCCCCGCCTGCCGGTACAAGGGGCGGAAATATGAGAGCCTGACGGACATCGGCACAGAAATACTGCGGCAGTATGATCTGGCAGTGGTCACCACCGCGCACAGCGTGGTGGACTACGAGATGACGGCAAGGGCAGGCGTGCCGGTGTTTGATTGCAAAAACGCGATGAAGGCCGTGACGATGCGGGAAAATATCGAGGTGCTGTAGGTGAAGAAAATCTGTACTGTAGTAGGTGCACGGCCCCAGTTTATCAAGCTGGCGGCGGTGTCCCGGGTGCTGCGCAGGGGATTTCAAGAAGTGCTGATTCATACCGGGCAGCACTATGATCACAATATGTCCGAGATATTTTTTGAGGAGATGGATATTCCAAAGCCGGACTATAACCTGGGCATCTCCGGCGGCACGCACGGCCAGATGACGGGGCAGATGCTGATGGAGATTGAGGCGGTGCTGCACAAGGAGAATCCGGATATGCTGCTGGTGTTCGGTGATACCAACTCCACCCTGGCCGGGGCCCTGGCGGCGGTGAAGCTGCATATCCCCGTGTGCCATGTGGAGGCTGGCAACCGGCTGGGCACGCTTGAAAACCCGGAGGAGGTCAACCGCATCCTTACGGATCATGTGTCATCTCTGCACTTGGTATGTACAGCCTCCGGCGTGGACTTTCTAAAGCGGGAGGGATTTTCCTCCAGCATCCATTTGGTGGGCGACCCCATGTATGACGCATTCTGCTATTACAGCGCACAGTTGGACGGCAGTGAGCTGGACGAGCTGACCGGCTTGGACGGAATGAAAATCCTCCTGCCGGACAGCTTGTATTACATGACCTGTCACCGGCAGGAGAATACAGATACCGACGAAAAATTAGATCAGATTTTCCAAGCGGTGAACCAGTTGGAGGCCCCAGTGGTTTACCCTGTCCATCCCCGCAACCGCGAGCGGGCAGTCCGCCTGCGGGCAGCCGGCGGCTATGAAAATATCATCTTGACGTTGCCGGTGGGCTACAAGGCGTCAATTCTGCTGGTCCACCGGGCGAAAAAGATTGTCACGGATTCCGGCGGACTTCAGCGCGAGGCGTTTTTTGCGCAAAAGCCCTGTGTGACGGTTTTCGACTATGCGGTCTGGCCGGAGACCATGGTAAACCGCTGCAATCAGTTGGCAAGACGGGACAGAGGCGATATCTTGGACAAGCTGAGTGCGCCGGTTCAATTTGACCCAGACTACCGGCCGTTTGGAGACGGGCACGCAGCGGAAAAAATCGTGGAGAGTATTCAGACATTTCTAAACTGATGGGGGAGGCCACTATGAATTATGCACTGATCGGCTGCGGCCGCATCGCCACAAACCATATAAAAGCCGCAGCCCAAAATGGTCTGAATATTTCCGCCGTATGTGATGTGAAACCGGAGGCTATGGAGACTCTGTTGGCGCGGCACGGTCTGGAGTGCGACGGTTCCATTCAGCGGTACACAGACTACAAACGGATGCTGAGGGAGAATGGCATTCAGCTTGCGGCCATTGCCACGGAGAGCGGTCTCCACGCGCAGATTGCGCTGGACTGCATCGACGCGGGCGTGAACGTCATCATTGAAAAACCCATGGCCATGTCTATGGCGGACGCGGAGGAGATCATCCGCCGCAGCAGGGGAAAGGGTGTCAAAGTGTGCGCCTGCCATCAAAACCGCTTCAACACAGCGGTACAGGAAATGCGCAAGGCGCTGGAGCAGGGACGGTTTGGAAAGCTGTCCCACGGCTCCATTCACGTTCGCTGGAACCGAAACCGTGATTATTATGCCCAGGCCCCTTGGCGGGGAACCTGGGCCCAGGACGGCGGGTGCCTGATGAACCAGTGCATCCACGGCATCGACCTGCTGCGCTGGATGATGGGGGACGAGGTGGAGGAGGTCTACGGCGTGACACGGCGGCAGCTCCATGGCTACCTGGAGTGCGAGGACGTGGGGATGGCGGTGGTGAAGTTTAAAAACGGAGCCATTGGAAGCATAGAGGGGACTGCCAATGTCTACCCAAAGAACCTGGAGGAGACGTTGTACCTGTTCGGGGAGAGCGGGACGGTGAAGCTGGGAGGAAAATCCACCAACCACATTGACGTATGGGATTTCGCAGATGAGTGCGAGGCGGACAGCAGAAATAAAGGCTTTCAAGAGGCTGCCAGCAATGTCTATGGAAACGGGCATACGGCGCTTTACGCCGATATGATAGATGCAATTCTAAATGACCGAACGCCCTATGTAGACGCTGTGGCGGGCCGAAATGCGCTGGAGATGGTGCTGGCAGTTTATCAGTCGTCCTTTACGAAGGCGCCGGTGAGGCTGCCGGTGAAAAACGCATCCAGCATGGACTTCGCAGAGAGCTTTCTTCCGCCGCAGGAGCGGCTGACCGCGGAAACGGAATAATTGAGGGATACGATGACAAAAAGCATGGCGGAGGCTGACAGCCTCCGCCATGCTTTTCGATTGAACGCTCAGAAAAACAGATACGTATAATACATCCAACAGAAAAATGCACTACATACTGAGCACACAATGCTGACAATGAGGGCGAGATTCTTTTTCGCCCCTTTCACCTTGCCGACAATGCACATAATCAGGCCGATAAGGCACACAACCGCGCCGAAGGGTGGGAAGAACAAAGCGGCCACAGCACCGGCTGCGGACAGGATAGCGCCAAGAGTACCCAAGCCCTCCCGGGACTCCGCCGCTATTTTTTCGTCCACATCAGGGTTTTCCGCCGCCACCCGATGAGACAGGGCGGTGATGAAGTGCTGGAACGCATCGCACTGCTCCTGCTGGGCGATATTCACCGGGAACCAACGGTTTTTACGGAGATTCTCCGCGTCCACATACAGCTGGGCGATGGAGCGGCCCTCTTTGTCCCCCAGCCAGACCTCCACGCGGCTGGTGGAACCCTCTTTTTCTTTGGTCTGAACTGTCACCTTGCCCAACACCTCAGGGGTGAGAACGGCGGGCTGCCCTGCTTGAATCTGCCCGGTCTTTTTGTCGATGCCCAAGGGAAAAAGCAGAAGGGTCTGCTCCTGGAAGACCGCGGCATAGCGGAAGTAGGTGGTGCGCACGGTGCGCCCGTAGGATTCCTGCTCCTCCCAGTGGGCGTAAGCCAGCTTGTAGCCGCTGGCACCGTTCATCATCAAGCTCACCGCCTGCTTGACCCGCGCCAAGTCTTCCCCGGTCTGGGCCGCTTTGCGGTTATTGCCCTTTTTGATGACGAATGTGTACACAAGCCACCCGATAATCGCAACCCATAAAATAATGGAAAGCACATACTCCATACGTTTCTCTCCTTTTTACTGATGAGCTTGGCGGTCAGCTGCGCCGGCCGTTGACCTCTTGGGCAAATTCGACGATAAACTGTTGAAAGGCCTTGCTTTCCGCCTGCTGCTGAATATTGAAGGGTTCGTATTTGTCCTGACGGGTGCAGGAGAGGTGCACATCAAAGCGGCACAGCTCTTTTCCAGTCAAATCGTACAGCGCCGTGCCCATGTGGTCATGCTCCACCCGGCTCAGGTTTTCAGAGGTGAGCAGCGCTCCGCTGCCCTGCCAGCTCACCTCGCCGCCGCTGTATTGGATGGGGACCATGAACAGCGCCCCGGGCTTGAAGGCCACGGCGTAGTGGAAATAAGTAGTTCTCACGCTCCGCCCGGTGGAGCGGCGGATTTTATAGAAGGCGTATGCGGTGGTGTAGCTGCTGTAATCGGGCAGAAGCCGTTTGAGCACCTGACGAATTTTGGCGAGATCCTCGCCGGTCTCACCCTTTTTGGTGTTGATATGCTCGCGAATCATTACGACGATGAAGCATACGACGAAAAGGGCCACAGTCAAAATAATGGTTTTCGGCTCCAGCTTCTACTCCCACTTATAGTAAATCGCGTTGTGGTAGGCCCGGTTAAACAGCTTTTGGGCGTCCTTCATAAAGGATACGTCAATCCGGCCCGGACAGCCGTTGATACTCAGCCAGGTGGTGGGAAGGAAAAATCCGCGACCTCCCGTCCAGCTCACCGAAACGCCCGGCGCAATGGGGTAAAGCTTTCCCTGGTAGACCACGCCGTTCTGATAGAGCTCCATGTGGTCGCCCATGTGGAGCAGAGGCCAGGCGCACAAAACAGCCAGCACTGCGCCCAGGGCCAGACTCAGTCCCCCATTTCGGGACCAGGCCAGCGCCACCGCCAGCAGGGAGGCCCCCAGCCGGATGAGAACCTCAAGCCCGACACGTTTCCGATCTGTCTCCACGGAGAACAGATGCTTTCCCCAACCCGAAGCGCCGCCGCCCTTGGAGGCGGTCTGCCGCTCCACGTCGCTCTGATGCGTTTGGCCCATAAAAGTTACAGCTCCCAGTCCAGGTCAGGCCCCCGCCTTTGGCTGGTCTCAGCGGCCTGCCGCAGCTGGCGGCTCACCTTCCGCCAGTGGAGCGCCAGCACCGCGAGGCCGGCGACCAGCGCTGCCGCACCGGCGCCGCAGAATGCCTGGACGGTGCCGAAGGCACGGGGCTCCACAAGCAGCGGCGTGCCCAGCGCCTCAATGTCCGCAGCGGTGTAGCCGTAGTAATCCTGAAGGTCTTCCCGGAACATCTGGGCCAGCTCATCCTCCATCACGATCACACGGGCGTCGGCGGTAAGCTCCGCGGTGGGGATGCCGCCGCCGTCTAAAAGAAAGTCGTAGGTCTGATCCACCAACTTATCTGCCGCAGAGAAATTCTTAGAGGAGATGGCCATGCCTACATATCCGTCTCCCGCGGGGAGGACATAGTATTGGAAGGAGGTCTTCTTATTGGAGACAGAGTGGGTCTTGGTGTTTTCGCTCCAAGTCTCCAGAGTAGCGTAGACATCCAGCAGGTAAGGTACGCTGCCCTTCACATGGTCGCCGGGAGCCACGCCATATTCCAGCACGTCGTCAAAGCTTTTGGGGGCCTTGAGTGAGATGATGGCATCTCCCAGGGAGAACCATAACAGGGCGGCGCCGATTAAAACCAGCACCAGGCCGGCTCGGCTGATTTTCTGAAATAGATTGCTCATACTCTCTTTCCTCCTACATAATGTTGAAATGGTCTGGGTCAGGCCGGGTCCATGGGTTCAATTTCGGGCAGGTTCAGGGCGTATGCGTCGCTGAGCTCGGCCAGCAGCGCGGGGTACTCATCGTCTAACAGCTCCGGCTGATAGACAATGCACGAGGAGAGGTAGAAGCCATCGTCCTTGTAGTCCGCGTACAGCACCGCGATGCGCACCTTGGTGCGGTCTTCCTCAAAGTAGGCGATCTGCTTCACCGCCACATCATACTCGTCAAAGTAATAGGTGTCATATACGGCCTCGTCGTATAGGTCCGCTCCGGCGGAGACCAGGAGCTCATAGGCCAGATTGACCACGTTCTCCGCATTGCCGTCGGACTGGACCACCTTGACTGTTACCTCCATGCCGTGGGCACTGGAGCGGATGGCGTAGCCGTCCTCCAGATACTCCGGCGCCTCACTATAGGGAACATGGGCGTCAACATAAGGGTCCTCCGCGCCATACATTCCCTGGGGGGCCTTGATGTACCCAACGGCGGTATATTCATAGCCCAGCTCCTCCGCCACGTGGAACAGGTCGCGGGGGTCGGGGGTGGGCATGGGGGTGGGAGTGGGTTGTGCGGAGGGGGTGGAGACAGGGGCCGGGTCAGGGCTGTTGGACCTGTATCCGCCGCCGTCAATGACGTAGCCGACCCCTGCGCCCGCCGCGCCCAACAGCACCGCCAGCACCACCGCCAGCCCCAGCAGCCCCCAGCGGGCGGGGACGGGCTCTTGGGCCGTCTCCAGCCCGGGTGCGGGGGCAAAGCCCTGGTACGCCTTGGGAATGAGTACCTTTTTTTCCTTGCCGTTGGCCACAGAGTATACGCACGTCCAGGTCCAGTGGTTTTCCTTGACGACGCGCAGGTTGGTCAGCGGCAGCACCGCCAGGCTCAAGGCGCTGCCCGGCATCACCTGACCGCTGGACAGCAGGGCGATGGCCCGTTGAATGGAGGCTTTGGCCTGTGCCTGCTCCTCCGGGGTGAGGATATCCCATCGCAGGACCCGAATAGCTCCGTTTTTCTTTGTGAAGCGGTAAGTATCGGCGGCATTTAAGGCGGAGAGGTTCACCTTCCATATGGTGCTGCCGGCGCGGACCATCAGGGGCATGGCGTTGTTGCACAGCTGAATGGTGGGCAGGGCAATGCACATCATTATCACCGAGCTGATCAGGCAGCCCACCGCCGCCAGCAGAGGGGTGAAGGTGATGCCGCCGGCGGCGCTGGCGAACAAAAGAATCATGGCGGGAACCAAACCCAGCAGGATGGACAGGGAGGAGCACAGGCGCAGCGGCCGCATCCATGGGATGCTTCCGGGGTAAAAGACCGCCTCCGGCGCATCCCCGTTTTGGAAAACGGAGGCTGCCGTCCCTTGGGGCAGGTCGGGCATGGATGTGCTGCGCAGTCCGCCGATAATGGTGGGCACCGCGCCCAAGAGGGTGAACAGATACAGCATGGCCAAATCGCCCCAATAGGCGGTGCTCTCCAGCATTCCCGTTTTCACCATAGAGGGAATGACCTTAAAGCAATCAAATATGCCCATGTCCAGCTCAGAAGCCACCGCGATGGCCCAGCCCAGCCTGTGGGCCAGCCAGGTCATCACCACGATGAGCACGGAGGAGATCAGCGCCCCCTTCTTGCTGAGCCGGCCGGCCAGCAGCTCGTAGCCCTTCAGCGCGCCCACTGCCATGATCAGGCCGGAGATGGAAGCTACATACCCCAGCTGCCCGATGACCACGGTGCACACCACGCCCAGCAGGGACCCCAAAAATGCCCCCACCACGCCGGCCACGACATTTTCCGGTCGTGCCTTCTGTTTCGTCTCCATTTCTAAATACCTCCTAACTCTATCATGATCCCGCCGAATGCAGACAGCCTCCACAATCAGTGGAGGCTGTCGTTTCGGTCAAAGGACAATTCCAAGCCGAACTGTTCCGCTGCCGCGTCCTCCAACACCCGCAGCAGCCGCCGCCCGAAAGCAGACGCTTCCATGGCCTCCCGGCGGCTGATCTCCAGCCGCACCGGTCGGCCCAAATCCGTCAGGCAGTCATACAGCGCGTCCAGATTGCGCCCCCACCATTTCGGAAAGGCCAACGCTTGGCCCAGCAACTCCATGGCCTCCTTCCGGTTTTGCAGCTGTGCGCCGTCCAATCGGATGGTCTCCATGGCTATGGCTCCCCGTAGAGCAGCTCAAAGCTCTCGTAGTGGTCCTCGGTATAATAGATCAGTCCATCGTTGGAAAATACAATCCGCTTAGCGCCCCGGGAGGATGCGCCCACGGTGTCGATGTCGCACTCCGTATAGGTGCGGCCCTTGGCCTCGGGCAACAGGCCCTCGTAATTGCCGAAACGGCTGCCCCCCATGGCGGTGCCTTCTCCGGCATAGGGCTCTACGCTGCCGCCTGTCCAGCCCAGGTCCTGGGCTTCCCGCTTGGTGACGTAGTTGTCGGGCAGATGGCCGTATAGGTGGAGGTAGAGAGCTACCTCCTCCTTGGAATCATACCAGCCGTCCTCAGTGACGGACGCCGCGCCACTGCCCTCCTCCGACTCCTGGGGCGCGGGGGCCTCGGACGGAGCGGGGGCAGGCTCAGGGGAAGTGGAGTCGAGGGAGGGGGATTCCGGAAGAGTAGACTGCGCGGGTGCGGACGGTTCCTCTGGGGCGCTGGAGTGGCCTGACGCCGGGCCGCCGCAGGAGGACAGGCCCAGGACAAACACCAGGGCCAGGAAAAGGGCGGCAAGGCGTTTCATGATTATAATCACCTTCACAGCATTGAAAGATAAAAAGCTGTCACTATTCTACAATATGGTGTTTCAGATGTCAAGCTGCTCCTGGGCGGCGTACCAGCGCTGCACAAACTCCGCCACCGCCTGGGTGAGATCCTTCAGTTCCCAGTCGCTGGTGTTCACCGTCATGTGGTAGCTGTCCGCGTGGCCCCAGCGGCTGTCGGTGAGGATTTCCCGGCTGCGGGCGCGGGCCTTGTCGATGCGCCGCATCTGCTGTTCAATGGCCTTTTGGGAGAGGTTTTCGCCGTCCTTGGCACGGGCCATGCAGCGGCGCACCTTGGCCTGCGTGCTGGCGCACACAAAGATGGTGAACGGTTTTTGGGCGCTGAGAAGGATGTCCGCATCCCGCCCCACGATGACGCAGTCCTTGCCGGTTTTGGCGATGCCGTCCAGCACCCGCTTCTGCTCGATGAGCAGGTTGGTCTGGGTGGACTGCAGCATGGCGCCGCTGGTGAAGGACTGGCCGTAAGTGAGGGGGATGTGCTGCCAGGCGTGATCCTCCAGGGCCTTTTCCACATAGCCCTCGTCCATGCCCTGGGCCTGGGCGATGGCTGTGATGATCTCCCGGTCGTAGTAGTCGAAGCCCAGAGTGTCGGCCAGACGCTTGCCCAGCTCCCGGCCGCCGCTGCCAAATTCCCTGCTGATGGTGATGATTTTCATAAAAATACTCCCTTTCCTGTTGAAATCAAACCTGCCGCTACCGCAGCAGCGTGTTTTCTCCCGTCACGGTATTCAACGAGCTGTCGGTGGAAAAGTACTGGGCCAGAATGCCCGCGGCCAGCTCCGCCAGATTGCCGCCGGATGCGCCCTGCTCCGCCACCAGGCACAGGGCCACTTGAGGATCGTCATAGGGGGCGTAGCAGACAAAAACGGCGTTGGCGGTTTTGGTGGCCACCTGGGCAGTGCCCGTCTTACAGCCCACCTTTACCGGCAGGGAGGAGAAGTACCGGGACATACTGGCCGTCTCGGACAGGTTATACATCCCCTGGAGCACGGCGTCCAGCTCCTTTTCCCCGATGTCGATGGTGTGCAGCAGCTCCGGCTCATAGACCTGAGTAACCTGGCTGTAGTCGCTGGACTTGAACTCCTTGAGCAGATGGCAGGCGTAATGGTTGCCGCCGTTTACCAAGGTGGCCACATAGTTGGCCAGCTGGAGGGGGGTAAACTGGTTGTTTTCCTGGCCGATGGATGCGGACATGGTGCTGCCGTCGTACCACTGTTGATTGAAGTGGGCGGAGGTCTCCGGCCCGGCTACCCAGCCCTTGTACTCGGAAATCTCGATGCCGGTGTACTCGCCCAGGCCGAACTGCTGGGCGTATTTACGCAGGTTGGCGATGCCGGTGCGCAGGCCTGCCTCATAGAAGAAGATGTTGCAGGAGTCAGTGATGGCGCGGGTCACATCGTCCAGACCGTGGACCCCCCGCACGCTGTCCCAGATCCAGCAGTGGGGCTGGGAGTTCACATCGGAGAAGTGGCGGTAGATGCCGGTGCACTCGATGCGCTCGGTGGTGGTGATTTTGCCCTCAGACAGAGCGGCCACGGCGGTGAGCATTTTGAAGGTGGAGCCCGGCGCGTACAGGCCCTGAGTCGCCCGGTTGTTCAGGGGCTCGTTTTCATCGGCAGCCAGAGCGTCAAAGTTCTCCCGAAAGGTGGACAGATCGAAGGTGGGGTAGGAGGCCAAGGCCAGCACCCCTCCCGTCATATCCACCACGGCTGCGGCCATGGGGCCGGATTCGTCCTGGGCGGCGGCGTACTGGGCGAGCAGGTCTTCGGTGGTGGACTGTAGGGCGATGTCCAGGGTGAGCACCGCGTTATTCCCCGGTTCAGGCTCCTTCTGCCACTGCTGGCTGACGATGTTGCCGTTGTTGTCCAGCTCCATCACCCGGGTGCCGCTGACGCCGTGGAGGCTCTCCTCAAAGGCCAGCTCTACCCCGGCCACGCCTACGGTGGCGTTCATGGGATAGCCCAGTTCCTGATAGCGCTCCTTGGTGCTCCGGGTAATGGCCCCGGTATAGCCCAGCACGTGGGCGGCGTAGTTGGTCTCATATCTTCGAGAGGTGACCGTCTGAATGCGCACCCCGTCCAGGGCGTTTTCCTTCACCAGAGAGATGAAGGTGATGTCCACCCCCCGGGCGAACACATAGTTGTTGTTGTTTATCTCATACAGGCGCAGGTAGAGTTCGTACAGCACCCCGGCCATCTCCCGGTCCGCTTGGGTGGGCGCTTTCCCCTCCTCAATGAGACCAAAGGTCTCGCACATTTTGGCCAGCAGCTCGCCGGAGGTGAGCTTAGCCTTCTCTGCGCTGTCCACCCATTTGCACTCTTGGGCCAGGGAGCCCAGGGTGGTGAGGCGGGTGACGCTCTCCCCGTCGCCGTTCTGCGTTTGATAGGCGTAAGGGGTGTCGGTGGTGAAGGTCCAGGGGGCGGATTGGGTGATGGGCAGGCCGTCCGTCCACGTCACCCCCTGGGCCCGGCAGATGTCCAGCAGCTGGCGCAGGATGGCGTTGCGGTTGTCGCCCATGGCGTCGGTGTCCAGCTCCACGTTGTAGCTGATCTCGTTGGTGACCAGGGTGCGGCCGTAGCGGTCCAGAATGTCCCCCCGGACGCTGTTCACCTGCTCCGTCTGGACAATGGTGTAATTGATGCTGCTGCGGTAGTTGGCGCCGTTTACCACCTGAGCCTGGTATAGCGCGGCGAAAAAGCCGACCAGCACGGCGCAGAACAACGCGATGAGCAGGTTGGTGCGCAGCTTGAGCCGCCGGGCCTCCCGCTCCGCCCGCTCCTCCTGGATATGGGTGTGATCAAAGGGGTTATTCATGGTAAATCCTCCCGTAGTTGACGCAGCAAAACCGGGCCAGCCAGTAAACCGGCAGGGTAAAGGCCAGCGACCAGGCCAGCTCGGGCAGGGCCACCCGCAGCAGAACGTCCAGCGGGGCCGTGTGGGTTGCCAGGCGGCTGACCACCGCCCAGAGCTCCCAGCACAGCAAGGCGAAGCAGGAGCAGATGAGATGCCCCCATACGTCTCGACGGAGGACGTACTGGGCGCACAGCCCCGACACCCAGCCGAAGGCGGACAGGGCGGCGATGCTCCAGGGGCTCAGATGGCCCAAGCCGGACATCACCGCGCCGCAGGCTCCGCCGTAGATGGCGCCGAAGGGCGCGCCCTCCAGCGTTCCCCCCGCTACCGCCAGAATCGGCAGCAGAGCGGGCAGCGATATGGGCAGTGGCCCCAGAATATAGTAATTGATCACCGCTGCCGCCAGCAGGGCGAGGAGGTAGGCGATCCATTTTAAAGTTATGTCGTGTCTGGTCATGAGGTTTCCTTTTCAAAATTGATTGCGTTTCATCCGCGCTTTTTCTGGTGGCCCCGCAAAGCCGTCCACTCCGCTTCGTGTCTTAACCGCCTGCTCCCGGGTGCTCCACGCTCAGTTCTCCAAACAGCGCCCAGGTGGAGCAGTCCGTAATTTTGATGTCAACATATTGCCCGATGAGGGCGGGGTCTCCGCTCAGATGTACCAGGCGGCCTCCCGCCGTGCGGGCGGTGAGGTTGTTTCGGGGGTCCTGGCCCGCTCCGTCAATGAGGCAGCGCTGCACGGTGCCGACATAGGCTCGATGCTTTTCCAGGGAGATGCGGTTCTGAGCGTCAACCAGCCGGTCAAAGTTGGCGGATTTCTCCTCCTTTGGCATCGGGTCGGGTAGTTCCGCCGCCGGGGTGCCCTTCCGGGGGGAGTAGATGAAGGTGAACAGTGCGTCAAAGCGCACCTGCTCAATGAGAGAGAGGGTGTCCTCAAACTCCTCTGTGGTCTCCCCGGGGAAGCCTACGATCACGTCGCTGGTGAGCACCACGTTTGGAATGCGCCGGCGCAGTGCGTCCACCTTGTCCAGATACTGCTCCCGGCTGTAGCGGCGGTTCATGGCCGTCAGCACCCGGGTATTGCCCGATTGGAAGGGAAGGTGGATCACTGGGGCCACCTTTTCGCACCTGGCCATCACGTCGAACAGCTTTTCCGTGGCGTCCTTGGGGTGGGAGGTCATGAAGCGCAGCAGAAACTCCCCCGGTATGGCGGCGGCCCGTTCCAGCAGGCGGGGAAAATCCCAGCCGCCCTCTAAATCCTTGCCGTAGGAGTTCACGTTCTGGCCCAGCAGGGTGATGTCCTTGTACCCCTGGGCGGCCAGCTCTGCGATCTCGCCTAAAATCACCTCCGGCTCCCGGCTGCGCTCCCGGCCACGGGTGTAGGGCACGATGCAGTAGGAGCAGAAGTTGTTGCAGCCGTACATGATGGACACCCAGGCCTTCAGCCTGCCCGAACGGCGCACGGGCAGGCCTTCGGCAATGGCGCCGTCGTCGGGCTGATTTTCAAACACCCGGACCCGGCGCTGGACCACCCGGCGGAGCAGCTCCGGGAAACGCCAGAGCTGCTGGGGACCGAAGACCAGGTCCACATGGCGGTAGGTCTGGCGAATCCGGTCGGCCACGTGGGGCTCCTGAGCCATACAGCCGCACAGGCAGATGATCTGACTGGGATTGCGGCGCTTGCCGTGGACCAGGGCCCCCACGTTGCCGAATACCCGTTGCTCCGCGTGCTCCCGGATGGCGCAGGTGTTGATAACAATCACGTCCGCCCCCTGGTCGGTGTCGGTGATGTCATAGCCCATCTCGCACAGCATTCCCCGGATGAGCTCGGAGTCGGCCTCGTTCTGCTGGCAGCCGTAGGTATCCACATAGGCGCGGGGCGGGGCGGGCTTTTGGTCGTTGAGCTGGCGCAGCTGGGCGCAGTATTCTCTCTGGCGCTGAACATCCTCAGCGGGGATAACGGGGGTGGTTCGTTTCAAGGAAAGGCCCTCCAGGTAAAAATTTGTGAGATAAACCGGGGAAATTTTGCTTGACACGCGTTATGTCTACCGGTTGTGCTGTGTCGAAGCTGTGGAAATCTGTGTGGAAGCTGTTGAAAACTGTGGAACGGCGGGGGTTTGCGCTGGAGGGGCTTGGGAAAGGAGGACGAATTTTGTCACTTTTTCGGGGCGAAAAACTGGACAAATAAATTATTTTCCCTCTGCCTGACGTGCAAAGTAGGCGTCACACCACCCGTCCCACTTCTCCTCCTGCTCCTCATGGGAGAGGAGGGCCATGTCCCGGATGTGGAAGATGCCCCGCTTCCGGGCCTCCGCCGCGAAGTCCGCGATCCCTGCCGCCATGTCCTGGTCGGCGGCGCGGAACACCATGGCCCGCCGGATGCCTTTGCGCCACGCGGCGTACAGCCGGGTGTGTCCGTCCATGGTACACAGCGTCCCGTCTGCCAACTCCGTCACGGGAATCACCAGATCGGCGGCGGTGTGGAGGAAGCCGTCCACCGCGGCGCGTTTGTCCTCGTCCACCGAGAACTGGGAGGGCTGGAGGGAGTCGATGTCCACCTCCCACCGCTCCACCGGGGGCAGGGACAGCAGCAGCGTCCCGGCTTCGTCATAAAAGTCGGTGATGTGCCCGGCGTAGAAGCGGAAGCCCTCCGCCAGCTCCGCCAGAGCCTCCGGCGTAATGGGCTGGGCGGTTGTCACCACCGCTCCCCGGTCCAACACCACCCGGAAGGCCCAAGGCACGCCGTCCGCCAGGAAGGCCCCGTGCTGGTGGAGCACCTCCTGGGGGAAGCGGGGGTCGTCGTAGCCGTTGACGCGCTCAATCTCCATGGTCAACGCTCCGCCCCGTTGAGCCGCGCCGCCACAACCCTTGCCGCCTTGACGCCGGAGGCCCCCGCCTGGGCCAGCCCCCGGGTGACTCCCGCCCCGTCCCCCACGGCGAAGAAGCCGGGGAGGGCGGTCTCCAGCTCGTGAGACAGCTTGATCCGGGCGGAGTAGAACTTCACCTCCGCGCCATAGAGGAGGGTATCGTAGTTGGCGGTGCCGGGGGCCAGCTTGTCCAGGGCGTAGATCATCTCGATGATGTCGTCCAGCTGGCGCTTGGGCAGGGCCAGGGACAGGTCCCCCGGCACGGCGGCGGTGAGGGTGGGCCGGACAAAGGAGTGGCCCATCCGGTGTTCGTTGGTGCGGATGCCCGCGGCCAAATCCCCAAAGCGCTGCACCAGCACGCCTCCCGCCAGCATATTGGACAGGGACGCGATATGCTTGCCGTAGCGATAGGGCTCGTTGAAGGGGGAGGTGAAGCGGTTGGACACCAGCAGGGCGAAGTTGGTGTTCTCCGAGCGCAGGGCGGGGTCGGAGTAGGAGTGGCCGTTCACCGTGTTGATGCCCTCCACATTTTCCGCCACCACATGGCCGTAGGGGTTCATGCAGAAGGTGCGCACCTGGTCGCCATACTGCTTGGTGCGGTACACCAGCTTGGACTCGTACACCACGTCGGTGATGTGCTCAAACACGGTGGCGGGCAGCTCCACCCGCACGCCGATGTCCACCTGGTTGTTCAGCACCTCCAGACCAAGGCCCTTGCACTGGTTGGCGAACCACTCCGCCCCGGAGCGGCCGGGGCCCGCGATGAGGAAGGGGGCGGTGAAGCGTTCCCCGTTTTCCGTGACCAGGGTGTATGCGCCGCCCTTGGCCTCGATGGAGGTGACGGCGGTGTCAAATTTGAAGGTGTGCTGTTCCCGGATGGCCTCGTAGATGCTGGTGAGGATGTTCAGGTTGTTTTCCGTGCCCAAATGCTTGCATCGGGCTTGAAGGAGGTGGAGGTCGTACTTCAGCGCCTCCCGCTCCAGGGCCTTTGCCTCCGGGGTAGAGGTGGAGTAGGCCTGGGTAGTGGCCCCATGCTGTACGTTCAGCGCGTCCACGTAGTCGATGAGCTCCATGACCTCCTTCTGCTCCAGAAAGTCGGTGAGCCAGCCGCCGAAGGCGGTGGTGAAGTTGAATTTTCCGTCGGAAAAAGCTCCCGCGCCGCCGAAGCCGCACATGGTCCCGCACACCCTGCACTGGATGCAGGTTTTGACCTTGCCCGCCACAATAGGGCACTGGCGGCGGTAGATATCCGCCCCCTGGTCCACTACCAGCACCTTGGCGGAGGGGCATTTCAGGGTCAACTCATAGGCGGCGTAGATGCCCGCCTCGCCGGTGCCTAAAATCATCACGTCATATTGGTTGTTCATGGCGATCTCCCTTATGCTTCAATCAAATTGTATCTGGCCCAGGTACCAGCCGGTGATGCCGCCCTTTTTCACCAGGCAGCCCCGCTGGGTGCGGCGAACCAGGCTGAGTCGGTCCCCGGCGGCCACGGGAAGCCGGTAGTCGGTGGCGTCCTCCGTGTGGGTTTTGCCGTCCTGCCACACGCTTACGTAGTCTCGGGGCAGCCACATGGTCCGCCCCGAGGTGGGGTGGCGGATGAATACGCAGTCCCCGCCCTCCGCCAGCACCTCCACCACGCTGTCCGACCAGCGGATGTTTAGCGAGTTCTCACAGGGCTGCTGTGCCTCTAAGGCGGTGACAAGGGGAAAGTCGTCGTAGGACGCCGTCTCCAGCCGGTCCCCGTTGATGTCGGGGATGACGAGTGCGTTGAGCTGCCCGTCCAGCTTGAGCACACAGCCCCCGTCGATGGAGGCGATATGCCGCGCTTGGTGGAGGAGGGGGTTAGCGCACTGAATATGGGGGTCGTACAGGGTCACCGGCCAGTGGCCCACCACCACCCATTTTTGGAAGCTGTGCCCTTGGCCCAAAAAGTCGTCATTTTTCATGCAGGAGTAGGCGTCCAGATCCTCCAGCCGGTCCTCCCTGGGGATGCCGCCGTGGACGAAGATGAAATTCCCCGCCTCCAGGATGTGGGGAAGGGTGAGCAGGAACTGGGCCTCCCTGGGGTAGTAGTCCAGCAGGGCGGCGCGCAGGGCGGGCAGGTCGGAGGCGCGCTGGGGCATGGGGTGGCCCAGCTCCAGCCCCATTTGCAGCAGGGTGGAGCGCTCCCGCCAGTAGTTGAGGATGGGCCAAAGCGTCTCGTCCACGCCGGGGCGGCCCTCTAAAAATACTCTGTCGATATGGTCGCAGTTTCCGCACAGGGAATAGACGGTATGGTTTTTTTGCAGCTCCATCACATACCGCAGCACACCCAGGCTGTGCGTTCCCTTCTCCAGCAGATCGCCCACCAGAATAAGCACGTCGCCTGGAGAAAAGCGCAGCTTTTTCAACAGGCCTTGGAGGTAGAGCAGATTGCCGTGAATGTCGCTGATGGCAATGACCCGGCGGCCCGGTTCAATGCTGGGCCGGATTACGCAGGCAGATTGGTGCATGGCTTCCACATCCTTTGCATCATAACTTCATGCTGTGCCCTTTGCGCGGAACACATTCATATTGTATCACAAAGCGGGCGGGATGAGAAGTGAAAAACCCGCGAAGTTGGGGGCGGGAGAGGGAAAAATTTTCTGAAATTCGACAAGATTGATTTTGCGCTCTTGCCTTTAGCGCTTTTGTCTGCTAAAATACATCTACGAAATCAAACCAAGGGGGATGGACGCGATGCCCAAGGCAAGCGCAAAGGAGCGCAGCACAGCGCTCTACGAGAGTATTTTGGAGCTTTCCAGCATGGAGGAGTGCCGCGCCTTTTTCGATGATTTGTGCACTGTGGGCGAGCTGCGGGCCATGGAGCAGCGCTACGATGTGGCTCTGCTGCTGGACCAGGGGCTGGTGTACACCGAGATTCTGGAGCGGACGGGGGCCAGCTCAGCCACAATCAGCCGCGTGAACCGCATCTTTTCCTTCGGCACGGGGGGCTTTCGGAGGATGATTGAGCGCCGAAAGGAGAAAAAAGGGTGACGTGCGCCGGGCCTGCCGTGGGGCAGGTCCGGCTTTTTGCGCTGGACTCTACGGGACGTAGGTTGCCGGCGTTTTCGTCCTGTGATATGGTAGGAGAGAAAGGAAGTGACGCGAAATGGATCATTATGTCACAGGCGGAACCATCAAACGCCTGCGGGAAGGCCGGCGTTTGACACAGGCTCAGCTGGCGGAGAAAATCGGGGTGACAGACAAGGCGGTGTCCAAGTGGGAGAACGCCCGGGGCCTGCCTGATGTCACGCTGCTGGAGCCTCTGGCTGGAGCGCTGGGCATTTCTGTGCCTGAACTGCTCTCAGGCGAGCAGGTGATCAATTCCAACCGTTCGGCGAATATTCTGCGCTCTCCCCTGTACGTCTGCCCGGTGTGCGGAAATATCATCCACTCCGCCGGTCCGGCGGTGGTGTCCTGCTGCGGCGTGGCGCTGCCGCCTTTGGAGGCGGAGGAGCCGGACGAGGGGCACCGGCTCATTCGGGAGAGCTTTGACGGGGAACATTTTTTCTCCGTTTCCCATGAAATGCGCAAGGACCACTCGATTTCGTTTATGGCCTATGTGACCACCGGCCGGTTCGAGCTGGTGAAGCTCTACCCGGAGGGACAGCCCGCGGCCCGGTTCTACCCGCGGGGCGGAGGCTACCTATACTGGTACTGCAATCGCCATGGGCTGTTTCGGGAGAAGCTGTGATGGGTCCGGCTTGATTGCCGCCGCGGCGTATGGTATACTGGCCTCATCCCATTTCCGGCGAGGTGGTATGCGTGAAGCGCTGTATTGTCCTGAGCGGGATCGTCTTATGATGAAAACGATGCTCAGGAGGTATTTAGATGATCCCGCAATGGAAAATTTATCCCCGCTCCCAGGGGCACAGCACCGTCTATCTGCAAAATGTGGTGACAGATCCCTCCATTACCGTGGGGGCCTACACCACCTATGACGATTTTGTCCGCGACCCCAGGGACTTTCAAAAAAACAACGTGCTCTACCACTACGCCGTCAACCGCGAAAAGCTGGTTATTGGAAAGTTCTGTTCCATCGCCTGCGGCGCAAAATTTCTGTTCAACAGCGCAAACCACGCCTTGGGCAGTCTGTCCAGCTACCCCTTTCCCATCTTTTTTGAGGAGTGGGACCTGACGGTGGAGAATATTCCCCGGGCGTGGGACAACAAGGGGAATGTTGTGGTGGGCAATGACGTTTGGATCGGCTATGAGGCTGTTGTCTTGGCGGGCGTGACCATCGGCGACGGGGCCGTTATCGGCGCGCGCGCCGTAGTGACGCACGATGTGCCGCCCTATGCCATTATGGGCGGAGTTCCGGCAAAGCTCATCCGCAAGCGGTTTGACGATGATACCATTCAATCGCTGCTGTCGCTGCGCTGGTGGGACTGGCCGGAGGAGCGCATTGCCGCCAATTTAGAGGCAATTCAGTCCGGTTGCCTGGAGCGGCTGCGGTAAAGGAAAAGGAAGTACGGCATATGCCGTACTTCCTTTTTCATTAACGGAAGTACAATGCTCCAGAATCAAAAATGGGCTGGAGCTTGTCGCCGGAGATGTTTTTCGCCACGAACTCCCCCCGCCGCTCGGAGTGGCACATCTTGCCGAACACTCGCCCGTCGGGGGAGAAAATTCCTTCAATGGCCAGCATGGAGCCGTTGGGGTTCACCGCGATGTCCATGGAGGGCACGCCGTCCATATCCACGTACTGGGTGGCCACCTGTCCATTGGCGATGAGGCCGTTTAGCACGTCCTGCGGGGCCACAAACCGGCCCTCGCCGTGGGACACAGGGATGGCATGGAGGTCGCCCACGTGGCTGAGCAGCATCCAGGGGGATTTCACCGATGCTACGCGGGTGGTGACGTACCGGCTCTGATGGCGGCCAATCAGGTTGTAGGTCAGGGTGGGGCTGTTCTCGTCCGCCGGGGTAATCTCACCATGGGTCAGCAGCCCCAGCTTCAGAAGGGCCTGGAAGCCGTTGCAAATGCCCAGCATCAGCCCGTCCCGGTGTTGTAAGAGGTCGTGGACCGCGTCCGTCAGCCGGGGATTCCGGAAGAAGGAGACAATGAGCTTGGCGGAGCCCTCTGGCTCGTCGCCGCCGGAGAAGCCGCCGGGCAGGAACACGATCTGAGCGCTTTTGATAGCCTGCTCCAGCTCCAAGGCGGACTGGGCCAGGGCGTCGGGGGTGAGGTTGCGGATGACCACGGTTTCCGCGTCCATCCCCGCCCGCAGGCAGGCCCGCACGCTGTCGTATTCGCAGTTGGTGCCGGGGAACACGGGAATGACCACCCGGGGTCTTGCAATCTCGCCGTCGAACACCGCCGGGGAGCGGCGATCCCAGGTGATGGGCTCCACCTTCTCAGAGGTGCCCGCACGGGTGGGGTAGACCTCCTCCAGCACGCCCTCGTTGAGCTTCAGCAGCTCGTCGATGGGGGCGGAGTCGTCCCCAATGGCAACGGCAGGCTCCGGGATGGTGCGGCCGATCTTGGCCCACAGCCCGTCCGGGTGGCAGTTCCCCAAATCTTCCGCCAGTTCCGCCACAATGGCCCCCGGGCGTGGGACATACCACGCCGCGCCGCCCTTGTCCAGGGAGTGGAAGCCCACACGGTTGCCGAAGGACATTTTCATCACGGCCTCGGCCATACCGTTCTCCACCGCGTAAGCTGCCTTTACCTTCCCCGCCTTTGCCAGGGCGTGCAGCTGCGCCCACGCCGCCTTCCGTTTTTCCGGGCTTCCGTCCAGCCCGTCCTCCTGGAACAGGTAGACCGGGTGCCCCGCCTCCTTGAACTCGGGGGAGAGCACGTCCCCGGCCTTGACGGGGGCGATGGCGAAGGAAATCAGCGTGGGGGGCACGTCCAGCTCCAGGAAGGAGCCGGACATGGAGTCCTTGCCGCCGATGGCGGCGGCCCCGTAGTCCAGCTGGGCGTCCAGCGCGCCTAAGAGGGCGGCAAAGGGCTTGCCCCAGCGCTGGGGGTCGTTCCGCAGCTTCTCAAAGAACTCCTGCATGGTGAGGTAGGCGTCGTGGTAATTCGCCCCAGCCGCCACCAGCTTGGCGATGGAGGTGGTCACCGCCTCATAGGCGCCCTGATAGGGGTTGGCGCTCAGCGCCTCCGGGTCGCAGCCCCAGGCCATCACGCTGGCCTGGTCGGTCTCCTCCCCCGGCATGGTGGGCAGCAGGGCCGCCATGGCATGGGCGGGGGTGGTCTGGGTCATGCCGCCGAAGGGCATCAGCACACTGCCCGTGCCGATGGAGCCGTCGAAGCGCTCCACCAGCCCCCGGCGGGAGGCGCACTTCAGGCTGGCCGCCATCTCCCGCAGGTTGGAGAAATCGTGCCCCACTACGGGGTAATCCCGCTCAGGGACCGACACCCGAGCCCGCTTCACCGCGCCGTTGGTGTTCAAAAACTCCCGGCTCAGGTCCGCGATGGTCTGGCCCTTCCAGGTCATCACCATCCGGGGGCTCTCCGTCACCACGGCGACGCGGTAGGCCTCCAGGTTCTCGGCCTCCGCCATGGCAATGAACTGCTCCTCGTCCTCCGGGGCCACCACCACGGCCATGCGCTCCTGGCTCTCGGAGATCGCCAGCTCGGTGCCGTCCAGGCCGTCGTACTTTTTGCGCACCGCGTCCAGGTCGATGGCCAGCCCGTCGGCCAGCTCGCCGATGGCCACGGACACGCCGCCCGCACCAAAGTCGTTGCAGCGTTTAATCATCCGGGTGACGTTTTCGTCCCGGAACAGGCGCTGGAGCTTGCGCTCCTCGGGGGCGTTGCCCTTCTGCACCTCGCTGGCCATGGTCTGGAGGGATTTTTTGTTGTGGCTCTTGGAGGAGCCGGTGGCCCCGCCGATGCCGTCCCGGCCCGTGCGGCCGCCCAGCAGGATGACCACGTCCCCAGGGGCGGGGCGCTCCCGGCGGACATGGCTGGCCGGGGCGGCGGCCACCACCGCGCCGCACTCCAAGCGCTTGGCGACGTAGCCGGGGTGGTACAGCTCGGCCACGTGGCCGGTGGCCAGGCCGATTTGGTTTCCATAGGAGGAGTAGCCCGCCGCGGCGGTCTGGGCGATCTTCCGCTGGGGCAGCTTGCCCTCCAGGGTGTCGGACAGAGGGACGGTGGGGTCGCCGCCGCCAGTGACCCGCATGGCCTGGTGGACGTAGGCCCGGCCCGACAGAGGGTCCCGGATGCAGCCGCCGATGCAGGTGGCCGCGCCGCCGAAGGGCTCAATCTCGGTGGGGTGGTTGTGGGTCTCGTTCTTGAACATGAGCAGCCAGTCCTGCTCCTCCCCGTCCACGTCGGCGGTGACGTGGATGGAACAGGCGTTGATCTCCTCGCTCTCGTCCAGCTCGGGCAGGAGGCCCCGCTTTTTGAGGACCTTCGTGCCGATGGTGGCGATGTCCATCAGGGTCTGGGGCCGCTTTTTGGCCTTCTCCTCCCCGTATACCTCCTCCCGGGCGGCCAGATACCGCTCGTAGGCCCCCTGCACCCGGGGGTCCTGGATGTCCGCTCCATCCAGGTGGGTGGAGAAGGTGGTGTGGCGGCAGTGGTCGGACCAGTAGGTGTCCACCACCCGCACCTCGGTGATGGTGGGGTCCCGGCGCTCCCAGTCCCGGAAGTAGTTTTGCAGGAATTTCAGGTCGTCCAAATCCATGGCCAGCCCCAGCTTGTCCAGCAGGGCGGCCAATCCGTCTGCATTCAAGGTGGTGAAGCCGTCCAGCGTCTCCACTCGGTTAGGAGTGGCATAGCTGCGTTCCAGAGTGTCCGGCTTGTCCAGGGACGCCTCCCGGCTCTCCACTGGGTTGATGAGATAGCCCTTGATTGTGTCCGAATCGGACACAGACAGCTCCCCCTCCAGCAGATACACCTTGGCGTAGGCGATGAGGGGCCGGTCGCCGCCGGTCATGAGCTGAATGCACTGGGCGGCGGAGTCCGCCCGCTGGTCGAACTGCCCCGGCAGAGCCTCCACCGCCAGCACTTGATAGGCCCCGGCGGGGCGGGGGAAATCTTCGTCAAATACGTCGTCCACCTGGGGCTCGGAGAACACCGTTCTCTTGGCCTGCTCGTAGGTGGCGGCGGCAATGCCCTGCATATCGTAGCGGTTGAGAATGGTCAAACGGCTCAGATTCTCAATTCCCAGCTGCTCCCGCAGGTCGCGGCACAGGCCCTGGGCCTCCACATCAAAGCCGGGGCGCTTGTAGACGTAGCAGCGAAATACTTGGCTGTTCATGATCTATTTCTCCTTCATCCGGCGGGGAGACGCCGGAAATATTATGAATTTGCCGTGGTGGTCCACCCCTCCACCCGGTAAAAGGGGTTGGCCCGGGTGGGCTGGAGGTTGGACGCCAGTCCCCACCGCACCAGCAGGGAGCCTCGCTTGAAGCACAGGGGAGAAAAGGGCGCGCTCTGTACAAACTGTTCCCAGAGGACTTGGGCGGCCTGGCTTTTGTCCTCGCCCTGAGCGGCTCGCCAGGCGGCCAGGGCCTGGGTCAGCTCCCAGTTTTCGTATCTGCCATAGTTTAGGCTTCCGGTGAGCAGGGCGGAGGGGTCAAAATCGCCGGGAAGACGCACCTCGCCGATGTACAAATCAAACTGCCCCAGGCTGAGAGAGGAGACGTAGTCGTTCCAGGGCAGGCGGTTCACCGTCACCGTTACGCCCAACTGGGCGAGGGCTTCCGTCAGCTGGCCGGCTAAGGCCTGGCGGGTGTCGTTGTCGCTGTTCACCAGCAGGGTGACAGCCAGGGGCGTGCGCCGGTAGTAGAGCAGGCCGTCCTCCTCGTTTTTGGTGTATCCCGCCTCCTCCAGTAAGGCGGCGGCGCTCTCCAGGTCGAAATGGAGGGCCTGGGCGGCAGTTTCGTCGTATTGGTCGGACAGCGGGGAGATGGGAAGCGCAGCCGGGTCGGCGTGGCCGGATAGAAGCACCTCCGCCACTTCCGTCCGATCCAACACCTGGGAGAAGGCCCGGCGCACCAATGGAGATTGGCACGGCCCTCCCGCCGACTGAAAGCCCACGTACAGCAGAGAGGTGGTGGGGTAGTCGCAGGCTTCATAGCTGCTGGCGTAGCCCAGGGCGTAGGGGGAGGAGAAGTCGGTGGTGACGGCGGTGATGCTGCCGCTGTCAAAGGCGGCGATGCGCTGTGCCGCGTCGGACACCGCCGTGAGGGGGATGGTGGCGTAGGGCAGAGCTGCCGCCCCCTCGTGATAGGGGTTTGTCTGGAGGAACAGGCGGTCCCCGGCGCTCTCGTATCGGTAGCAGCCCGAGCCCAGGGGCGGGCCCTCCTCCTGCTCCAGCACCACCGGAATGTCCAGCAGGGCGGGAAGACTGCCGTTGGGGGCGGACAGGGCGACCACCAGGGTGAGCTCATCCGCTGCGGACACCGATGTCACCCCGGACAGCCGGGCGGCGTACAGCGTGGAGGTCCGAGCGGCGTTAAGGGAGGCGGCGGCGTGCTGGGCGGTGAGGGGGGACCCGTCGGAGAACAGCGCCCCGGCCCTCATGGTGAACGTCCAGCTGTATCCGTCTTCGCTGGGTGCGCCGGAGGCGGCCAGAACGGGCTGGGGCTGGAAGGCATTGTCCAGCTCGTACAGACCTTGGTACACCAGGCCGGTGAGCTCCTGATTCACCTGGCTGTCCCCGGTGATGGGGTGGAGCTGGGCGGCGGGGTCATAGCCCAGGCTGAAGCGCAGGGCTTGGGGAGTTTGGGTGGGGGTGGGCACAGGCGTGGCGGTAGGTACAGGGTCGGGCACGGGCTGGCCGCAGGCCGTCAGGGCCAGGGCCAGGCACACCGCCGCGCACAGCAGGCGCAGCGTCCGCCTCATCGCAACTGAATGACGGCGGCCATGGAACCTCGGTTGGTGCCCAGCTTGCGGTGGCTCCAGTATTTGGTTCCCATGCAGGACGTGCACTCCTGGCACACGGCGATGTGGTCCGCCGCCAGTCCGGCCTGCTCCAGACGCATGGCGTTGATGCCCTTCAGATCCACGGCAAATTTGCCGTTTTCCTTAATTTTAATGTGCTGAAGCACTGCCGTGGACAGGGCGGAGGTCATGGCGTTGGGGACGTCCTCGTGGGTCTCAAAGCAGTCGGGGCCAATGCCTGGGCCGATGGCGGCCAGGATATCCCCCCGGTGGCAGGCGTAGATGTCCTCCATGCGCTCCACCGCCGTGGTGGCGATGCCCGCAGCGGTGCCCCGCCAGCCCGCGTGGACGGCGGCGATCACTCGGCGCACCGGGTCGTAGAACAAAATGGGAATGCAGTCGGCGCAGTACACCACCAGGGCCGCCCCGGGCAGGTCGGTCATGAGGCCGTCCGCCTCGTAGCCCACCTTGTCGTAGGGGTCGTCCTTCAGGTCGGCGGTGGTGATGCAGCGCACCACGCCGCCGTGGACCTGATTGGTGGTGGCCAGATGGCGGCCGTCCGCGCCGATGGCGGCAAAAAAGCGGCGGTAATTTTCCCGCACGTGGTCGGGGTCATCCCCACGACTCACTCCCAGGTTCAGGGATTCCCACATCCCCAGGGACACGCCGCCCAGACGGGTGGAGAAGCCGTGGGCCGCGCCGCCCGCGGCGTCGATGCCGTCGGCGGAGAGAAAGGTCACACCGTTTTGGGTCTGCTCGATGATATTCATAGGCGCTCCTCATCAGACGTCCTTATGATATTCGGGACAGGTGCACTTTTTCCACTTCAAACCGCTGCCGCAGGGGCAGGGGTCGTTGCGGCCGATTTTCACGGTCTTCTTCACCGGCTGCTTCTTCACGGTGCCGTCGTTTCCGCCGGATTGGCCGGTGATCTTGGCCACCCGCTCCCGGCGCAGCTCCTCGTTGGTTTTGATGCGCACGGTAAACAGCCGCCGCAGCGTCTCCTCCTGGATGGCGGCGATCATCTGCTCGAACATATCGAAGCCTTCCCGCTTGTACTCCACCACGGGGTCAGACTGGCCGTAAGCCCGCAGGCCGATGCCCTGGCGCAGCTCAGTCATGGCGTCGATGTGGTCCATCCAGTACTCGTCCACCACTCGCAGCAGGATCACCCGCTCCAGCTCGCGCATGGCGGATTTGCCCGGCTCCATCCGTCCGGCCATGGCCTGCTCAATCACCTGCTCCCGCTTGGCGTAGTTGGCCTGGGCGGTCTCCAGCATCTCGTCGGACAGCTTGGCGGCGGGGGTGCTGGCGGCCTCAGCCTCGAATTGGGACAGCTGGTCGGGGGTGAACACCGACCCGGCCAGATGAGCGGTGGCGTTCTTAAAATCCTCGCCGTCCAGGTGAGACTGCTCCCCGGCGTGGCCGGCCACCAGACTGGTGACGGCGGAGGAGAGCATGTTTTCAACGGCGGTGTGGATATCCTCCCCATCCAGCACCTGGCGGCGCTGCTTGTAGATCACTTCGCGCTGGGTGTTCATCACGTCGTCGTATTCCAGCACGTTTTTACGGGTTTGGAAGTTCCGGGACTCCACCTGTCGCTGGGCGTTCTCAATGGCGCTGGACAGCATTTTCTGGTCCAGGGGGGTGTCCTCGTCCACGCCAAAGCGCTCCATCATATTCTGAATGCGCTCGGAGCCGAACAGGCGGAGGATGTCGTCCTCCAGGGAGAGGAAGAAGCGGCTCTCGCCGGGGTCGCCCTGGCGGCCGGCGCGGCCGCGCAGCTGGTTGTCGATGCGGCGGGACTCGTGGCGCTCAGTGCCCAGGATGTAGAGGCCGCCGGCCTGACGCACCCGCTCGGCCTCCTCCTGAATTTCCTCTTTATACTTGGCCTCCGCCTGGGCGAAGGCCTTTCGGGCGTCCAAAATCTCCTGGTTGTCGGTGTCGGCGTGGCCGGTGGCCTCGGCGATGAGCTCGTCGCTCATCCCCTGGCGGCGCAGCTCCGCCTTGGCCATAAACTCGGCGTTGCCGCCCAGCATGATATCCGTGCCGCGGCCCGCCATGTTGGTGGCCACGGTGACCGCCCCGAACTTGCCCGCCTGGGCCACGATCTCCGCTTCCTTCTCGTGGTGCTTGGCGTTGAGGACGTTGTGGGGGACGCCGGCCCGGGAGAGCAGCTTGCTCACCAGCTCGGAGATCTCGATGGACACGGTGCCCACCAGCACGGGCTGGCCCTTGGCATGGCACTGCTTGATCTGCTCCACCACGGCGCGGTACTTGCCCGCCTGGGTTTTATACACCACGTCGGGCTGGTCCACTCTGGCCAGGGGGCGGTTGGTGGGGATCTCCACAATGTCCAGGTTGTAGATGGTGCCGAACTCCTCCTCCTCGGTCATGGCGGTACCCGTCATGCCGGAGAGCTTGTCATACAGGCGGAAGTAGTTCTGGAAGGTGATGGTGGCCAGAGTCTTGGACTCCCGGGCCACGGTGACGTGCTCCTTGGCCTCGATGGCCTGGTGGAGTCCCTCGTTATACCGCCGGCCGTACATGAGGCGGCCGGTGAACTCGTCCACGATGATGACCTCGCCGTCCTTCACCACGTAGTCGATGTCCCGCTTCATCACGCCCCGGGCCTTGATGGCCTGGTTGATGTGGTGGGACAGGGTGGTGTTCTCCGGGTCGGACAGGTTTTCCACGTTGAAGGTCTGCTCCGCCTTGGCCACGCCCTGGGCGGTGAGGGTGGCGGTGCGGGCCTTTTCGTCCACCACGTAGTCCACGTCGGCGGTGGCGTCCTCCTCCTCCTTGGTGTCTACCGAGGCCACGCGCTTGCACTTGAGGCGGGCCACGAAGCTGTCCGCCAGCTGGTAGAGCTGGGTGGACTGCTCCCCCTGGCCGGAGATGATGAGGGGGGTGCGGGCCTCGTCGATGAGGATGGAGTCCACCTCGTCCACCACGGCGAAGGCATGGCCGCGCTGGACCAGCTCGCTGGAGTAGATGGCCATGTTGTCCCGCAGGTAGTCGAAGCCGAACTCGTTGTTGGTGCCGTAGGTGATATCGGCGTCATAAGCCCGCTTTTTGTCCGCCTTGTCCACCCCGTGGATGACCAGGCCTACGGTGAGGCCCAGGTAGCGGTAGACCTTGCCCATCCACTCCGAGTCGCGCTTGGCAAGATAGTCGTTGACGGTGATGATGTGCACCCCCCGGCCCGACAGGCCATTGAGGTAGGCGGGCAGGGTGGCCACCAGGGTTTTGCCTTCGCCCGTCTTCATCTCGGCGATGCGGCCCTGATGGAGGATGATGCCGCCGATGAGCTGAACCCGATAGGGGCGCATCCCCAGCACCCGGTCCGCCGCCTCGCGGCAGGTGGCGAAGGCCTCTGGGAGAATATCGTCCAGCGTCTCGCCGTCGGCCAGGCGGGACTTGAACTCATCGGTTTTGGCCCGCAGGTCGTGGTCGCTGAGGGCGCGGTATTCCTCCTCCAGCGCCTCGATCTTGTCCACCGTGGCGTTGAGCGCCTTGACCTCTCGCTGGGAGCGGGTGCCGAATACTTTAGAAAACAGACCCATAACGTTGTGTCCTTTCTCTTACGAATCGTTTTTATGTTAAAACGCAATCTACAGTCGTGTCGAACCAGTATATCATAAGCGCCGGGAAGAAAAAAGAGGAAATTGTGAATAAACCGCAGAAACGGCCGGGTAATTTTTCTTGCCTTTTGCCCGGAAGCCGGGTACAATGGTGTTGCCTAGGATTTTGCGGGTTTTGACAACGCCGGAGAAGGGGGGCGCCGCCCATGACACGGGACGAGGCATTTGAGTTTTTAGATCGGGCCGCCAGAGGGATTGCGGAGATGTTCGGCTCCTCCTGCGAGACGCTGGTGCACGACATGGGCGTGCCAAACCACCCTATTTTGTCCATTTATAACGGCCATGTGTCCGGCCGGGAGGTGGGCTCCACCATGGACATCATGGGCATCGGTCTGGAGCTGGACGAGCAGGCCGCCACCACCGACCAGGTGAATTTAGCCGCCGTCACCCCCGATGGCCGGCAGACCAAGTCCTCCACCTTCCATCTGATCGGGGAGGACTACAACCTGGCCCTGGGCATCAACTTTGACTACACCTCCCTGGTGTTTGCCAACCGGATTTTGGTGGACCTGATGAGCGCTCAGGCCGACCTGCGCTCCGCGCTGTGGCAGCCGGGGGACTTCCGCCAGCTGGAGGACCTGTTCGACCGGTGCGCGGCCAGCCTGGGCAAGCCGCTGGACGCATTGACCAAAGCGGACCGGCTGCGCATGATTGCCCTGCTGCGCCAGCGCAGCGCTTTTTCCTACCGCAAGTCGGTGCCCTATGTGGCCGGGCGGCTGGGGGTGTCCCGGTACACGGTGTATAAATACCTGGACGAGCTGGCCCAGGGGGAGGATGGGGGGTAAGCGTCCAGTTTCCCTTGTAATTGACAGGCGAGTGGTGTATACTGTGGGAAAACTGCCGTCTTTATATACCAATGACTGAGGAGTTGTTACATAATGATAAGAGAACAGATCGAAGCCTATTTCGCGGACAAGGAACCGCTGCTGGTGGAGGCGGTGAGCCGCCTGGTATCCATTGACAGCGTGGAGGGCGAGCCCGCCCCCGGGGCCCCCTTCGGCCCCGGCCCCGCCGCCGCGCTGGAGGAGGCGCTGGCCATCGCCGGAGAGTGGGGGCTGAGCGCCCAAAACCACGAGGGCTATGTGGGCACCGCCGATTTGAACGACGGGGAGGACGCCCTGCACATTCTGGGCCATCTGGACGTGGTGGCCCCCGGCGAGGGGTGGACAGTGACCAAGCCCTACGCGCCCAAGCTGGTGGACGGGCTGCTATACGGCCGGGGTACGGACGACGACAAGGGTCCGGTGATCGCCTCCCTGCTGGCCATGAAGGCGGTGAAGGATCTGGGGGTGCCCCTGAAAAAGAATTGCAGGATGATTATGGGGACCAATGAGGAGAGCGGGTCCGGCGACATTGCCTGGTACTTTGCCCGCCACCCCTACGCCCCGGCCACCTTCTCCCCAGACTCCGGCTTCCCTGTGATCAACACGGAGAAGGGGGGCTTCCGCCCCGCCTTTACCAAGAGCTGGGCGGCTCAGGAGGCGCTGCCCAAGGTGAAGTGGCTCCACGGCGGAATCCGGCTGAACATTCTGCCGGGAGACGCCTCCGCCGGGGTGGAGGGGCTGACCATGCACGATATACAGCCCCACGCCAGGAACATTACCGCCCGCACCGGCGTCAAGTTTACGTTCGCCCATGAGGATGGCGTCACGGTGATTCATGCCAAGGGAGAGGCCTCCCACGCCGCCTGGCCCGAGGGGGGCAACAACGCCGTCACGGGCTTGGTGGCCCTGCTGTGCGCCCTGCCTTTGGCGGAGGGCGGATGCACGGAGGCGCTGCACGATTTGAATGCCCTGCTCCCCCACGGGGACTGGCGGGGCAAGGCCCTGGGCATCGCCCAGGAGGAGCCGGTGGCCGGTCCGCTGACGGTGGCCTTCTCCCTGTTGGAAGTGACGGACACCGGCCTGAAGGGATTCTTCGACAGCCGGGTGCCCCTGTGCGCCACCGAGGAAAACTGCCTCGGCGTGGCCAGGGCCGCTTTTGAGGCCAGGGGCTTTGCCTTTGAGGCCAGTCAGGGCGCACCCCACCACGTCCCCGCCGACAGCCCGTTTATCAAGACCCTGCTCCGGCGGTATGAGGAATACACGGGGCTGAAGGGAGAGTGCCTGTCCACCGGCGGCGGGACCTATGTCCACGACATTCCCGGCGGCGTGGCCTTTGGCTGCACCCTACCCGGCTTTGATACCCGCCTGCACGGGGCGGATGAACGGGTTCGGATCAGCGATCTGATGCTCAGCGCCAAGCTATTTGCACACATCATTGTGGATTTGTGCGGGTGAGCAGAACCAAAGAAAGGCGCTCGTTCCAAAATTTGGGGCGGGCGCTTTTTTTGTGGAAAGCAGGCCGCCGGCGCGGGAGATTTGCGTTGCATTTTTCTCGCGCCTATTGTATAATGCATTGTGAAGTGTATCCGGCTCCGCCTTCGGCGGTTCCGGGCGAGCGGACGGGGCGGGGCGCACCGCTCTTGTTGTAGAAACGCTTTTTTGAGAAAACAGTGAAGGAGGCCCAACACCATGGGTAAAAGCATCAAAAGATCGGTCGGAATCCGCGTTGCGTGCGCCATTGTGGCGATTTTCCTGTTCAGCGGAATGACCACAATGAATATTTTGCGCATTGAGGGGACCCAGAACGACAGCGTCCGGGCTACCAATATGCTGGAGCAGGTTCAGCAGGCGGAGACGGCCCATTACAAGTGGTCGGCCAACCTGAGCAACGCGCTGTACTCCGGCACGGAGTTTACCGGCAGCAAGGACCATACGGGCTGTGTGCTGGGTAAGTGGCTTTACTCGGAGATGAGCCTGACGGACAGTGAGATTGAGGCCCTGCGCACCCAGATCGAGCCGCTGCACAAGGAGCTCCACGCTTCGGCCGACGTGGTGCTGGGGATGTATGAAAACAGCCACAGCCGGGCGCAGCAGTACTATCAGGAGACGATCCAGGTCAACCTCACCAATTTGGTGGGCCTGCTGGACAAGGTTGTGGAGCGGGGCGGGGCGCTGAGCGATGAGTACATCGCCCAGATGAACAACACCATCGCATTCATGCATATTTCCACCGTTGTCTGTTTGATATTGGCTCTGGTGGCGCTAATCAGCCTGGTTGTATACGTGTTGCGGTATGTGGTGAAGCCGCTGGTGGGCATTACGCACAGTGCCCAGCCGCTTCAGGAGGGACGCCTGTCCCTGCGCTTTGACTACCATTCCAAGAACGAACTGGGTCAGCTGGTCCAGACTCTGGAGGAGTCCATGGGCCGCATCCAGGAGTACGTGGAGGACATCGACCGGGTGATGGCCGAGTTGGCCCAGGGTAATTTTGACGTGTCGACCTCTGCCCGGTATATCGGCGACTTCCAGCCCATTGAGGAGGCGCTGGGCCGCTTTACCGTCTCCATCTCGGACGCTATGACCAGTATCGTTCAGGCGGAGCAGCGGGTATCCGGCCATGCCGAGCAGCTGTCCAGCGGAGCCCAGGCTCTGGCCCAGGGCGCCACGGAGCAGGCCAGCGCCGTGGAGGAGCTGTACGCTACGGTGGACGATCTGTCCAAGAGCGCGGCCCGCAATGTGGAGGCTGCCGCCAATGCCCAGCGCAGCGCTCAGCTCACCAGCGAGCAGGTCGCCCTGAGCAGCAATCAGATGGAGCAGATGGTGTCTGCCATGGACGATATTGCCGATGCGTCCCAGCAGATTGGCAAGATTATCGCTACCATTGAAAACATCGCCTTCCAGACCAATATCCTGGCGCTGAATGCGGCGGTGGAGGCTGCCCGGGCCGGCGCGGCGGGCAAGGGCTTTGCCGTGGTGGCCGACGAGGTGCGCAATCTGGCCTCCAAGTCCGATGAGGCGGCGAAGGCCACCAAGGGCCTCATTGAGAACTCCGTCCAGGTGACTCAGCGGGGCAGCCAGATCGTCAGTGAGGTGTCCGAGTCCCTGAAGCGGGCGCAGGAGATGGTGGTGGAGTCGGATAAGGCCATCGCCTCCATCACTGAGGCCGTCCACCAGGAGGCCGAGTCGCTGGCCCAGGTGTCCGAGGGAATCGGGCAGATTTCCTCGGTGGTGCAGACCAACTCCGCCAGCAGCGAGGAATCCGCCGCCGTCAGTTCCGAGCTGTTCGATCAGGTGCACGTGCTGGAGGACGAGACCCGCAAGTTCAAGCTGAAAAATGGAATGGCAGGCAGCGTGCGCTGAGCGCTGCTTGAACGCAAGGAAAAAGCGCCGCCCTTGTTGGGCGGCGCTTTTGTTATGGGTTACAGCCGGGTGTCCCACAGACCGCAGAAGCTGTCGATGGGATCAATGCCGGTAAAGGCCTCGGGGCCGGCCAGCAGCTTTTCCAGCAAGGCGTCCATGGTGCAGGGACGGGAATCATAGGCGTTGATATAGGTGCGCAGGGTGGGTACGTCGGCCAGCATCGTGGGGGCGTTGACGCTGACGCCGATGGTGGGCACATCGTGGACATACCAGGGGATCTCGCCGCCGCCCTTGCTGAAGCCGAAGGAGGGGCGGCCGTTGTCCACATTGAATACGGTGATGACCAGATCCTGCTGGGCGCAGAAATCGGCAATGGCAGCCTTGCCGGCTTTGTACAGGTCTCCAAATGAGGCCGCGCCGTGGCCCTCGGCGGCCAGCCGCTTGGCTTTGTCCGCGGGGCTCTCATACACGAAGGCGTCAAAGCCCTTTTCCTTCAGCTTTTCGCACAGAATCTCCGCCGGGGTTTTGGCCCCCGCGCCGCCGAAGGCCATGCGCATGAGCTGGGCCATGGCGTTGTCCGCGCCCTTGATGTTCACCAGCATGATCCGCTTATACTTGGTGGGGGTGAGGGGGAGCACCCCTTGGTCCTTATACTTCACCAGGGTGATGGCGTCCTTGGCGATTTCCGCCGCCTTGTCCTGGTACTTCTGGGCGCCCAGCACGGACTGGAGCGTCTCGGCGGAGGGAACGAGCTTCTCCTTGGGCGTTTTGTTCAGGCCCATGTGGGCCTTCAGACCCAAAATCCGGGTGAGGGCTTCGTTCATCCGCGCCTCGCTGATGGTGCCGTTGCGATAGGCCTCCAGCATCCAGCCGATGTCCTCGTCCGCATCGTTATAGAACAGGAACATATCGCAGCCGGCGTTGATGGAGGCGGACACCATTTCCTTGCGGGTCATGCGGTTGGTCATGCCCACCATATGGGTGGCGTCGGAGATGACCACGCCGTTGAAGCCCAGCTCATCCCGGAGGAGGCCGGTGAGAATCTCGGGGCACAGGGTGGCGGGGAGCATCTCATCATCGGTGATGCCGGGCTTGACCTCCCGCATATATTTGGGCAGCATGATGTGGCCGCCCATTATGCCGTCCAGACCCGCGTCGATGAGGGCCTTGTACACCTTGCCATAGGTGGCCATCCACTCCTCGCGGGTGAATTCATTTACGTTGCTGGACAGGTGGGCGTCCCGGAAGTCCTGGCCGTTTCCGGGGAAGTGCTTGGCCACGCTGGCATAGCCGGGCAGCTCGTGCACACCCTGCATATAGGCTATGCTCATGTCGATGACCCGCTGCACATCGTGGCCGAAGCAGCGCTGGACGATCTCGGTGTTCTCCCAGTTGTAGTGGATGTCGCACACGGGGGCGAAGGCCATGTTGTTACCCATGGCGGCGGCCTCCTCATTGGACAGGAAGCCGAGATCGTGGGCGTACTGCACCTTGTCGGTGGCGGCAATTTTTAGGCCGGTGCCGATGTAGGTGCCGTCGGTGCCCGAGCCGTTTCCGCCGCTCTCAGTGTTGCAGGCGATGAACAGAGGGATGGGGGAGGCGGTCTGAAGCACCTCAATGACCTCCCGCACCCGGGCGGATTTGATGCCGTTGTAGCGGAAGCCGCCCAGATGGTACTTGGCCACAATCTCCCGCAGCTCCTCGTCGGTGGCGCCGCCGTTGTTGTCAAAAAACAGCTGGCCCACCTTTTCCTCGTCGGTCATGCCGGCGATGGTGGCCTCCACCCAGGCGATATCCTCATCAGACAGGCAGTAGGGCTTTGCGCGCAGATCAACCATAGCAAAAACTCCCTTCCAAAATAAATGACGTGCAAACTACACAAAAAAATCATACCGCAGCCGCGTGTCCTTGTCAATGCGCCGATTTTTTGCAAAAGTATCACGGACTATAGGTGAGACGGCAAAGCGCCCCGCCTGACATGAGACGGGGCGCGGCGTTGTCTTCATTTCCCGCAGTGGAGGTTGCGCCACTCTCCGGCGGATACTCCCTCCAGCTTTTTGAACACCCGGGAGAAATGGGCGGTATCGGCATAGCCCACCCGCTCGGCCACCTCGCTGATGCGCAGGGCCGGGTCCTCCATGAGCTCCTTGGCCTGACGCACCCGCACGGAGTTGAGCAGGTCGTAAAAGGTTTGGCCCAGGTGGCGGTTGAGCAGCTTGGACAGGTGCCATTGGCTGACGTAGCAGTGGTCGGCTACGTCCTGAAGGGAGAGGCGGTCGGCGTAGTGCTCTGTGATATATCCCTGGGCCTGGCGGGCCACAAAGCTGTTGGCGGGCAGGTCGTCTTCCTCCTCCGGCAGTCCTTCTCCCTCCGGCTCAGGGGGCAGGCGGTCCAGCGTCTGGGTCATGTGGGCGACGGCTTCCTCCAGCTCATCCATTTTGGAGGGCTTGAGCAGGAAACGGGACACCCCCAAGCGGATGGCCCGCTGGGCGTACTCAAAATCCCGGTAGCCGGTGAGCACGGCGATTTGCATCCGGGGAAACTCCCCCTTGAGCCCAGCCAGCATGGTCAGGCCGTCCTCACCGGGCATTTTAATGTCGGTGAATAGGATGTGGGGGCGGTATTGCCGGATGGCCTGGGCGCCGGAGACGGCGTCGCTGGCCAGGGCGACCACCTGACAGTTGTAGGCCGGCCAGTCCACGACCCGCCGCAGGCCCTCGGTGATAATGGATTCATCATCCACCAGCACGACCTTATACATCTTCTTCACCTCCTAGAACCATCATATCAGGAACAACCGAGCTGCGCAAGAGGTGCGGGGCCGTGTTTCACGTGAAACGTCCGTTTCACGTGAAACACGTTTCTCATCCCTTAACCGCTCCCGCCGTGAGCCCCTTCACGATGTGCTTTTGCAGCAGGACGTAGACGATGAGCACCGGCACCACGATGAGCACCACCGAGGAGGCCATCAGGCCGTAGTCCACCCCCGCCTGGGAACTGATTTCGTTGAGCAGCAGGGTGATGGTTTTCTCCCGGGGGACCCGGAGGAAGAAGTTCTGGGTGAACAGGTCGTTATAGCTCCACAGGAAGGAGAAGATGGCCACCGTGGCAAAGGAGGATTTGGCCGCGGGGATGATGATATGGAAATACACCTGGAATACGTTGCAGCCGTCCACATAGGCGCTCTCCTCCAGCTCGATGGGCACCGACTCGATAAAGCCCATGAGCACGATGATGGCGAAGCACAGGTTGCCCGCAATCTGCGGCAGGATGACGGCCAGCAGGGAGAGCCAGCGGTTGCCGCTGCTGGCAATGCCCCAGGCGGCCTCCATGCGGAACACCGGAATGATGGTGGAGAATACGGGGAACATCATGCCGGCCATGATGAGGCTGTAGCACGCGCCCCGCAGCTTGAACTTGAAGCGCACCAGGCCGTAGGCCGCCAATCCCGCGATAATGACCACCGCAATGGTGACGGCGATGGAGATCAGCAGGCTGTTCAGGTAGGCGTTGGCAAAGTCGAAGCGGTCCATGGCCTTGGCGTAATTGTCCATGGTCAGGCCGCTGCCCGGCAGGGGGATGGAGAAGGAGTCCTTCCGAATCAGACCCTTCTCCCGGAAGGAGTTCAAAATGACCCACACAAAGGGATACAGGGTGGTGAGCGCCCAGAAGATGAGCACCACATAGGTACAAGCCTTGGCGGGCGTTATTTTTTTCCGCATGACGCTCCCCCCTTACAGATCGTTCCGGGGCTTGAACACCCGGTTGGCCACGTTGGACAGCACCACGCCCAGCACCACAATTAAAATGGCGATGGTGGAGCCATAGTCCACATTGCCTCGGTTAAAGGTCTGATCGTACATATAGGTGCCGGTGAGCCAGCCCTGATCCTGGGGCATTCCGGCCCCGAACATCACCCAGGGCAGGTCGAATACCTTCAGCGCGCCCGTGATGGCCAGCACCAGGCAGGTGCACAGCACATTGCGCAGCAGGGGCAGGGTGACGTATCGCACCCGCTTCAGCCCCGTGCAGCCGTCCAGGGCGGCGGCTTCGTAGAGATCGGCGGGGATGTTGTTCAGCCCGGTGACCAGGATGACGAAATAGAAGCCCACGTACTGCCACATCACCGGGGCCAGCATGGTGAAGCGGAAGTGACCGGCGTCCTTCCAGTCAATATTTTCTGAAATCACGCCCATGGCCTGGAGCAGCTGATTGATCATGCCGCCGTTATAGAGGAAAATTAGGTTGAACATCAGGCCCAGGGCGGTGGCGGAGATGACGATGGGGAAGAAGTACAAGGTGCGGAACAGCTGCGCGCCCACCTTGATGGAGTCCACCAGCAGGGCCAGCACCAGGGCGATGCCAACCTGGAAGACCACTGTGCAAACAGTGAGGATCACCGTATTGATCATCGCTGTGCGCAGCTTGGGGTCGGTGAACAGCGTGGCGTAGTTGGTCCACCAGGGGTCGTTCAGCCCCTTGGCGGGTGCGCCCAGGCCGGTGATATCGGAGAAGCTGTTCAAAATGTTCTGGATGAAGGGATAGTACAAAAATAGGATCAGAAACACGAAGGCGGGCAGCAAAAACACAATCAGCGGCCCCTTTTTGCGGTACAGCGACATGGATGCGCTCACTCCTCTCTGCGGTTTTGAGAAAAGGCCCCACCCACCGGGCGGGGCCTTTTTCAGATTGGGTTAGTTGAGGGCAATAGCGGAATTGACCGCATCCTCGGCGGACATGGAGCCAGTGACCACGTTCTGCACGTTGGCGAACAGGTCGGCCTTGCACTCGGGGGAGACGGCGTCCTGCACGGGGCCGATTACGCCGGTGATCTCTGCGTTGGCGTTGGCCGCAGCCTGCTGGAGGGGATTCAGGCCAGCGGGGGAGGCGCCGTTCTTCAGGGCGGTGACCTCGGTGGTGACGAAGGTGGACAGAACCTCGTCAGAGGTCATGTGCTCCACGAACTTCACGGCCGCTTCCCGCTTGGCGGGGTCGTCCCATGCCTTTTTGGTGATAAAGTAGCCCATGGAGATGCCGCCGATGGCCTCGCTGGCCTTGCGCTCGCCCTTGGCGGGGACGTAGGAAATGGCGAAGTTCTCCAGGTTCTCGGGGTAGTTATCCACAAAGTGGGTGACCTTCCAGGAGCCGTCGATGAGGAAGGCGGCCTCGCCGTCGCCAAAGATTTGAACGGTCTCGGCGTCGGTAGCGGTGAGCGTGTTGGCGGGGAAGAAGCCCTTTTCATACAGTTCCTTCATGTCGTTCAGGGCGGCGACCCACTTTTTGCCGACGGCGTCATCGGCGGAGGCGGGGATGTCAAGCTGGCCGGCCAGGGTGCCGTTGTTCATCACACAGAACTCGAACCAGTAGTGGGGCACCTCGAACAAGGAGCAGGCGATGGGAGTGTAGCCCTTGTCCTTGATGGTCTGGCAGTCCTTCAGGAACTGCTCCCAGGTGTAGTCCGGGCCGGGGACGGAGATGCCGCAGTCGGAGAGCACCTTGGTATTGACGAACATATTCTCCCAGAAGCCGGAGGAGGGGATGGCATAGTTCTTGCCGTCAGAGGCTACGGCCAGCATGGAGTCACGCATATTGGAGCCGTAGTCGGGATATTCCGCACGGATGGTGGCCACGTCCACGACCTTGCCGCCCTGGATGATGGGCTCGGCGTCGGCGCTGGTGAAGAAGAATAGCACGTCGGGCTCGGTGCCGGTTTCAAAATCGGTGAGCACCTTGGCCTTCCATTCCTCGTTGGAGGAGGCGGAGGCATCCAGCACCTTGTTGCCGGTGGCTTCCTCGTAGGACTTCACGGCGTTCTCGTAGTTCTTGCGGTTGCCGTCGTCGCCGCCGTAGGACGTGACCACGTTCAGCTCTACGGAGCTGTTGGCGGGCTTGTTTCCGACGTTGTCTGGATTGCCCGGCTTGTCATTGCTGTTCTTGTTGCCGCAGCCGGCCAGAAAGCCCAGCAGAAGGGCGGCGCTGAGTGTGATAGCAAGAAGTCTGTTCTTTTTCATGGTGTAACCTCCCTAATTAATGGTTGATTTCTCCTATTTCTTTTGTGCAATATCATCATACACCATTTTGGAAAGAGAACAAATAACCCAAATTGCCATTTATTGTCCGTCCTTGTTGGTAAAATCACAGCGGTGGACAAGCCTCGCTCCCGCCCTGGGACTTATCGCTCCGCGGCAATGGTGAGCCGGGCGGTGACCCGGCTGCCCTCCCCCCGGAAGATGGACAGGCCGCAATCCGGGCCATAGAGGATGCGCAGGCGAAGGTTCACGTTGGCGATGCCGATATTTCCCGACGGCTCCCCAGCCATGTCGTAGTCAGGGGAGAGCAGGCGGGCGATGTGGGCCTCGTCCTGGGGGGAGAGCCCGCCGTCGTTGTCGATTTCCAGGATGAGAAAATCCTCCCGCCGCAGGCCGCGCAGAGCCACCCGGCCCTGCCCTCCCGGGCCGATGCCGTGCTCCACCGCGTTTTCAATGACCGGCTGAAGGATGAGCCGGGGCACCATGCAGTCCATCAGCTCGTCGGGAAGGTCGAGGTCTACCGTGAGGCGCTTGCCGAAGCGCTGGCGGACGATATAGAGATAGGCGTTGACGTAGGTCATCTCCTCCGCCAAGCGCACCTCGGGCCGGCCCTTGCGGTCCAGGGCGGCGTCCAGCACGGTGGAGAGGGCCTCGATCATTTTGGACGCCTTCACATCTCCGCTCATCCGGGCCTGCCAGTTGATGCTCTCCAGGGTGTTGTTGAGAAAGTGGGGGTTGATATGGGCCTGAAGGGCCTTGATCTGAGCGTCCTTTCGGGCCAGCTCCTCCTGGTAAAGACAGTCGAACTGGTGCTGGAGCTGGCCGGACATCTGATTAAAGGAGTCCACTAAGTATTGAAATTCCCGGCTGCCCGTTTGGCAGTCCACCAGGCAGCCCAGATTTCCCTCCTGAATGCGGGCGGCGCCCTCCAGCAGCTTGTCGATGGGCCGGGACACCCGGCGGCGGAAAAACCGAAAGGTGAGCAGGAGCAGCAGCAGCAGCGACAGCCCCATGGCGGGCAGCAGCCAGCGGTAGCCCAGCAGACCGGACAGCAGCGTGTCATAGTCCAGCGCCGCGCAGCCCCGCAGGGTGAAGTCCCGCTCGGTTACGGTGCACTCCAGCACGCCCCTTCCCGGGGAGGGGGGCGCGTCCCCCTTCATGGTGAGCAGGGTGTTTTCCCCCAGCTCCACCGCCACTGATGACGCCCAGGGCAGCAGGGATAAGTCCTCAAAAAAGTAGGGCAGATTCAGCGCCAGAGCCAGCACACCGATGGGCTGGTACTCGGAATCCATCAGATTGCGCACCAGGTAGACCTCGCCGCCCTGCTCCAAAAACCCCACAGCGGTGTCCAGCCGCTGGGCCAGTTCCAATACGGCGGGCAGGTCCTCCTGCCAGCGCTCCCGCACCTGCCGGCTGGTGAGTAGGCCGGAGCTGCCGCTGACCACGGTGATAGACATCTCCTCCGGGTCTTCGGCAAAGCAGAACACCCCGTAGCGAAAACGGCTGTCCGACTGGTACAGCCGGCCGAACAACGCCGAACAGCGGCGGTACAGCTGGGCGTAGTTTTCATTTTGGCAGTATGCGCTCCATGCCTCCCGCAGCTCGGGGTCGTAGGAGGACAGACGGGAGGCCTCAACTGCGGTAGTCACCCGGTCGCCCCCCATGCGGAGGTTGAGCTGGAGCTGTTCGGCCATGGCCTGCTCCGTCTGCCGCCCCACTCCGGTGATCAAGTACCAGCCCGTGGCCGTGGCGGCGATGAGCATGGGCAGAAGCCAGCACAGCAGAATAATCAGCGACATCTGCCGGTGCAGAGAGGTTGTCTTCACCTGTCGGTCCATGATCCGCCCCCTCCCGAAAGCTGTCCGTTATTCCGCGCTGCGCCCCGTCAGGCCTAAAAACGCCTCCATCTGCGCGGCGATGTCCGCCGCCCGCTGGATGCTGTCCATCTCACAGAACACCCGCAGCAGCGGCTCTGTGCCGGAGAACCGGCTGACCACCCAGCCGCCGTCCTTGAAATAGACCTTGCAGCCGTCAGCGTAGCTCACCTTCTCAATTTCCACGCCGAACTGCGGCAGCAGCTTGTCCTCCATGAGCAGCTGGTTGATGCGCTCCTTCTCCGCCTGAGAGAAGCGGTAGCCCCGCTCCACCATCTCATAGGAGCCGCAATGCTTCACAATCTCCGCGTACAGCTCAGACAGGCTGCGCCCGGTGGTGGCCAGCATCTCCACCAGCAGAGAGGCGGCGTAGATGCCGTCCTTGCCCTGAATGTGGCCCCGGACGGTGAGGCCGCCGGAGCTCTCCCCGCCGATGACGGCGCCGGTCTCCAGCATCTTGCCGGACACGTGCTTGAAGCCCACCGGCACCTCGTAGCAGGTCTCGCCAAACTCCTTGGCGATGGCGTCCAGCAGGTGGGTGGTGGCGATATTGCGCACCGCCGCGCCGTGCCAGCCCTTGTATTTCAGCAGATAGTAGTACAGCAGCACCAAAATCTTATTGGGGTGGAGGAACTCCCCCCGGTCGTCGATGACGCCCAGGCGGTCGGCGTCGCCGTCGGTGGCGATGCCGATGTCGCAGCCGTTTTCCACCACGAAGGATTGCAGGCCGATGAGGGTTTTGCTGTTGGGAGCGGGCAGGCGGCCGCCGAATAGGGCGTCCCGACGCTCATGAATCACGTCCACATCGCACCGGGCGGTGATGAGAATGGTGCTCAGCGCGGTTTTGGACACGCCGTACATGGGATCCAGCACCACCTTCAGGCCACGGGCGCGGATGGCGTCCATATTCACCGCCCGGATTACCGAGTCGATGTAGGCGTTCATGGGGTCGATGACCTGAATCTGTCCGGTGCGCAGCCCCTCCTCATAGGGGACGAGGGGGATTTCCCCTTCGGGCAGGGCGGCGATATACTCCTCGATGCTGGCGGTGACGGTCTCGTCCGCGTCCCGCCCGCCCTGGGTAAACACCTTCACGCCGTTGTAGAGGGCGGGGTTGTGGCTGGCGGTGACGGCCATGCCGTAGGACAGCTCGTAATAGCGCACGGCGAACATGATGAGGGGGGTGGGGGCCTCCCGCTCCACCACCATGCAGGGCACGCCCGCCCCGGCCATTACCTCGGCGGCCCAGTGGGCGGCCTCGCGGGAGAGGAAGCGCCGGTCGTAGCCCACCAGGAAGCCACGCTGGGCCGCGCCCTCGTCCTTCATTTTCTGGGCCAGCGCGTAGGTGAGCCGCTGGACGTTGGCGCGGGTGAAGCCGTCGCCGATGACAGCCCGCCAGCCGCCGGTTCCAAATTCAATGTTCATAATCATTGACTCCTTCCCATAATGACGGTCACTTGATTGACGCTGCCTGCCGGTTGGGCGGGAATAAGGCCGGCTACCCGCTTGCCGTTGCAGAGAATGTCCGCCACGCCTTTTTCCACCCCGTTCGGATTCTGTACAGTGATGTTGTACTGCGCTCCCCGCCAGACGCGGTTGATGTGGAACTGCCTCCAGCTCGCCGGGACGCAGGGGTCGATGAGCAGGCCGCTGAATTGAGGACGAACGCCCAACAGATACCGGGTGGCGGCGAAGTAGCTCCACCCGCCGGAGCCGGTCATAAAGGGGTGGCGGGCCCGGCCGAAAGCGGAGTGGTCGGGGCCCATGACAAACTGGCAGTAGGAATAGGGTTCGCTCTGCCGCACCTCTATTTTATCATTTTGGGCGGCGGGACACAAGGCCCGGTAAAATTTCATGGCCCGCTCCCCCCGGCCCAGGGCTGCCTCGGCGCACCAGGCCCAGGGGTTGGGGTGGGAGAAGATGGAGCCGTTTTCCTTGATTCCGGGATACACCCGGGTGATAAAGCCGATGGCGTCGTCCGGCTTGGTGTAGCAGGGGGCGTTGAGGCGCAGTCCGTAGTCGGTGTACAGGTACTGGTCCACCGCGTCCATGGCCTTGACGGCCCGCTCTCCCTGGGCCGCGCCGGAGAGCACCGCCCACACATTGCTCTCCAGGTGGACCCGGCCCTCGGTGTCGGTGTGGGTGCCGATGCTGTGCCCGTCGGCGGTGATGCCCCGGAGGTACCACTCCCCGTCCCACAGCTCCCGCTCGCAGGTCGCGATGACGCCTTGGCGCATGGCCTCGTAGCGCTCCGCGTCCTCCTCCCGGCCCAGGGCGCGGGCGCAGTCCACGAAGTGGCCCAAGGCCCACACGTGGAGGAAGGACACCATGGCGCTCTCGCCGCCCCCCAGGTTCAGGCAGTCGTTCCAATCCGCCCGCAGGCCCTTGCAGATGCCGTGAGCTCCCACCTGCGCGGCGGAGAAGTTCAGAATTTTCTTCAGGTGGTCGTAAATAGTCCCCTCCCCGCCGTCGGCGTAGCCCACCGCCTCGTCAAAGAAGGAGAGCTCCCCCGTCTCCCGGACGTACTCCGCCACGGCGGCCACCAGCCACAGGGCGTCGTCCGCGCAGGCGTCGGCCAGGCCGTGGACGATGCTGGCCTTGTCCGGAGTGGGGATGACGGTGGGGGACTTGTAGGCGGGCTTTTCGGGCTGGTGCGTGAACCAGGCCGGGTCGAACAGGTGCAGGCCGTAGCCCGAGGAGGTCAGCCCCTGCATGAGCTGGAGAATGCGTTTCTTGCAGCCCTCGGGGTTGGAGTGGGGGATGGTCATGGCATCCTGGGCGGTGTCCCGGTAGCCCAGGCCGGTGCGCCCGCCCACCTCAATAAAAGAGGCGAAGCGGGAGAACATCACGTTTACCTCGCTCTGATACAGGGTCCAGGTGTTGAGCATCACGTCCAGGTCCGGGTCGGGGGTGGACACCTGGAGCTTGGCCAGCTTGTCTTGCCAGAACCGGGACAGGTCGGCGAAGGCCTCGTCCACCGCGACGAAGTCCCGGTACTTTTCCCGCAGACGGCGGCCCTCGTCCATGCCGCCCTCCCCCAACAGCCACAGCAGGCGGGTATGTTCCCCGGGGGCCAGGGTGAGGCGCTTTTGCAGTACGGCACAGTGGTTGCTCCCCTTTTCAAAGGAGGAAAAGCACTCCCCCCGCTCCACCGCCAGGGGGTTGGTTTCGGTGCGGTAGGGGCCGATGAAGGCGTCCCGCAGGCAGTCGAACCCGTCGGGGTCAAAGGTGGCGGCCATGAACTGGTGGGCGTGCTCATAGAACAGCTCGTAGTCGATGACGCCGTCCTCATAGCTGCTCCCGGCGCAGTACAGGGACATCTGGAAGTTCTGATTGTCGATGGGAATTTGATGATAGGAGAACTCGGCGTAGGAGTACACGCTCAGCCGCCGCTCCCGCCCCGAGACGTTTTCCAAGGACAGGTCCCACAGCTCCACATTCTCTCCCAGAGGGATGAACAGGGTCTGGGCGGCGTCAATTCCATCCCGGAGGCACTCGTAGACAGAGTAACTCAGCCCATGGCGGCAGCGGTAGTCCTTCAACTCCCCGCCGCAGGGCTGCCAGGACACGGACCAGTACTTCCCCGTGTCGTCGTCTCGGATATAGATATAGTGCCCCGGCCGGTCCATGGGCACGCCGTTGGGCCGGAAACGGGTGATGCGGTGGTGCTCCGGGCTCTTGTAAAAGAGATAACCCCCGGCGGTGTGGTTGACCACGGCGCACAGGTCCTCCACCCCCAGGTAGTTGGTCCAGGAAACCGGCACGTCCACCTGGTCGATGACGTATTCCCGGTGTTCTTGGTCAAAGTGCCCGTATTTCATAAGGCTCGCCCCCTATATTGAGATTTTTTCCACAAGATACTACTCTTATTATACCCGCCAAGGGGCGGCACGCCATGGCGGTCCATGCGTTCTTTTGCCGCTGATTGTTCATCGGCGGGAAAGGCCCTGCTGGGGGCAAAGCAAAGCGCCCGGTCATCTGACCGGGCGCCTGTGTGCGGTTTCTGTTGTCATGCTTGGATTGGACGCGCTGCCGGGTCGCGTTCCCTCCGCCTCGGGCAAAATCCGGCCCAGCTCCGCTGGCCCTGGGTTTTTGCCCTCGCTTCGGTCCAAGCTCCCCTGCGCGTCTATCTTCGCGCTTCTCTCAGGCCAGCTTGCCCTTGGCCAGCTCAGTGAGCTGGGTGAAGGCGGCCTTATCGTTGACGGCCAGCTCGGCCAGCATCTTGCGGTTGATCTCCACGCCGGCCAGCTTCAGGCCGTGCATAAAGGTGGAGTAGTTCATGCCGTTCATCTTGCACCCGGCGCTGATGCGGGCGATCCAAAGCTGGCGGAAGTCGCGCTTCTTCAGCCGGCGGCCCACGTAGGCGTACTGCAGGGACTTCATCACCTGCTCGTTGGCCATCTTGTAGTGCTTGCTCTTGGCGCCCCAGTAGCCCTTGGCCAGCTTGAGGATCTTATTCCGTCTCTTGCGCGTCATCATCGCGCCTTTCACTCTTGCCATTGTCGTTCAGCCTCCTATGTTGAGTAAAATTATAGTAATATCCCTGAATTATTTATAGGGGATCATGCGCTTGATGGTGGCCGCGTTGGTCACATCAGCGTAGCCGCCTTTGCGGAGGCTTCTCTTGAGCTTGCGGGTTTTGCCGTGGCCGTTGAGCAGGTGGCTCTTATTGGCATGGGCGCGTTTGACCTGGCCGTTCTTGGTCAGCTTGAAGCGCTTCTTGGCGCCGCTGTGGGTTTTGATCTTAGGCATGGCGGTTGTCTCCTTTTCGTGTTGTTGATGTCACGCTTCGCAGGCGGCTGGGCGCTTTTGCTTCGACCCGGATGAAATACGGACCTGCTGCGCAGTTCCCGGTTTTTCATCCTCGCTCCGCTCCGAGCTCCCTCGCGACTGTCCGCTCAGCGCTTCTTACTTGTTCGGTTTGGCGCTCTTGGCGGACAGGAAGATGCTCATGTGCCGGCCCTCCAGCTTGGGCTCCTTGTCCATCACGGCCAGCTCGGCGCACTGGGCGGCAAAGTCCAGCAGCAGCTTGCGGCCAATGTCGGTGTGAGCCATCTCACGGCCCCGGAAGCGCACTGTGACCTTTACCCGGTTGCCTTCGCTCAAAAACTTTTGAGCGTTGCGCAGCTTGGTGTTGAAGTCCCCGATATCAATGCCGGGGGACATCCGAACCTCTTTGACCTCCACCACGTGCTGGTTCTTTTTGGCCTCCTTCTCCCGCTTGGCCTGCTCGAACTTGAACTTGCCGTAGTCCATGAGCTTGCACACGGGAGGGGTGGCGGTGGGAGAGATCTTCACCAGGTCCAGACCGGCCTCGTCGGCGCGGGCCTGAGCCTCGTGAGCGGACATGACGCCCAGCTGGCCGCCGTCGGCACCGATGAGCCGCACCTCGCGGTCGCGGATTTCCTCGTTGATCTGATGAGCCGTATTAGCTATGGTCACGCACCTCCTAAAATACGTCAAAACGTGAGCGCAATAACGCCCACGTCCATAACAAGCCCCGCACCCGGACGGTGCGGTTCTCACCATGTTAACCCCTTCGCCGGAGGCGGGAGGTGAGGACGGCGGCGCCATTCCTGCTTTCTTTTGCCTTCGTATCATATCAGATGGTGGAAAATTTGTCAACAGCTTTTTTTCCAGGCCGAGTTCTGCTATACTGTAGAAAAACCGCGAAAGGGGGCCTGGATATGCTGAGGCTTCTCTACGCCCGGGCCGGGCAGGACATTCGGGGGGAGCTGCTGGAGCGCATGGGCCGCTCCAAGGCCCGGCGGAGGTTGCTGATGGTGCCCGAGCAGTACTCCCATGAGAGCGAGCGGGCCATGTGCGCCGCGCTGGGCGGCGCGTCCATGGAGTGCGAGGTGCTCTCCTTCACCCGTTTGGCCGGGCGGCTGGCCGACGCGGCGGGGGGCGGGGCCGCCCCCATGCTGGACGCGGGGGGACGGATGCTGCTGATGTACGCCGCGCTGCGCCAGGCCGCGGACGGCCTGACGGCCTACCGGGCGCCCTCCCGCAATCCGGCCTTTCTTACGGGGCTATTGGCCACGGTGGACGAGTGCCGCGCTTACCGGGTGGAGCCGGACAAGCTCATCGCCGCCGGGGAGGAGTTGGGCGGCAGGCAGGGGGACAAGCTGAGGGATCTGGGGCTGATTTACGCCGCCTATCAGCAGCTGGAGGGGGCGGGGCGCGCCGACCCCAGAAGCCGCCTGGACCGGCTGGCGGCGCAGCTGGAGCGCACCCGCTGGGCGGAGGGGATGGCCTTTTTTGTCTACGGCTTCACCGACTTTACCCCCCAGGAGGAGCGGGTGCTGTCCGCGCTGATGGCCCAGGGGGAGCTTACCGCCGCCTTTGTGTGCGACCCCGGGGAGGATGAGGACGGCATATTCCGCCCCGCGCTGCGGGCCGCCCGGCGGCTGGCGCGGCTGGCCAAAGGCGCCGGGGCGGGGGTGACGGAGGAGGCGCTGGACCGCCCCGCGCCCCGGCACCCCTGTCTGGCCTTTTTGGAACGGAACCTGTTCGGCTCCGGGCCGGAAGAGCCGTGGACGGGGGAGTGCGCCGTCACCCGCGTGGCCGCGTCCACCCCCCGGCAGGAGGCGGAATGGTGCGCTGGGGAGATTCTGCGTCTGCTGCGGGAGGAGGACTTCCGGTGCCGGGACATCGCCGTGTGCGTCCGGCGGATGGACGGGTACGGCGAATTGCTGGACAGCGTATTTGCCCAGTACGGGGTGCCGGTGTTCCGCTCGGCCATGGAGGATGTGCTGGAGAAGCCGGTGCTGGCCCTGGCCACCTCCGCCCTGGCGGCAGCGGCGGAGGATTACCCCTATGAGGAGCTGTTCCGCTATTTGAAAACCGGCCTGACCGGAATTTCCGAGGAGGAGCGGGACGAGCTGGAAAACTATGCCCTGACCTGGGACTTGAAGGGTTCGACCTGGAAGCGCAAAAAGCCCTGGGATATGCACCCGGAGGGCTACGGCCGGGAGTTCACCGACGGGGACCGGGCCTATGTGGCTTGGCTGGACCAGCTGCGCCGCCGGGTCATCGCGCCCTTGGAGAAGCTGCGCAGGGGAGCGGACAAGACGGGGAAGGGCCGGGCGCTGGCCCTTTATGAACTGCTGGAGGACATCGGGCTGCCCGCGCGGCTGGCGGAGCGGGCGGACAGCCTGGACCGGCGGGGGGAGCGCACCGCCGCGGCCCAGTACCGCCAGCTGTGGGACATTTTAGCGGGGGGGCTGGAGCAGTGCGCCCTGCTGCTGGAGAACGTCGAGCTGGAGCTGGACGAGTTCTCCCGGCTGTTTACCCTGGTGCTGGGGCAGTACGACGTGGGGGCCATCCCTGTGTCCCTGGACGCGGTGACGGTGGGGGACGCTCCCCGCATGGCCCACAAAGAGGTGAAGGTTCTATTTTTGCTGGGGGCGGATGGAGGCGCCATCCCCGATTGCGCACCGTCTCCGGGCCTGTTTTCCGACCAGGACCGGGATGCCTTATCCGCTATGGAGGTGGAGCTGGCCCCCAGGCAGGAGGATAAGCTGTGCCGGGAGATGACCATCGCCTATGAGACGTGCTGCCGCCCGTCGGAGCGGCTGTATGTCAGCTTTGCCAAAGGGACGGGGGACAATCAGAAGACCCCCTGCTTCGTATGGAAGCGGCTGGAGGCGCTGTTCCCGGACGAGGCGGCGCGGGACGGCGGGGACCCCATGGTCCGCCTGTCCGCCCCCGGCCCCGCGCTGGAGCTGGCGGGGGCGGACCCCCGGCTGGCCGCCGCGCTGAAGGAGCTGCCCGGTCTGGCCGGCCGGGCGGAGCGCATCCAAAACGCCGCCCGCTGGCGGCGGGGGCGGCTGTCCGCCCCGGCGGTGAAGGCGCTGTTCGGGCCGGTGGTGCCCATGTCCGCCACCAAGCTGGATTTGGTGAACTCCTGCCACTTCAGCTATTTCCTCCGTTTCGGCCTGGACGCCAAGCCGAGGCAGCGGGCGGCGCTGCGTCCCTCGGATTACGGCACCTTTGTCCATGCTGTGCTGGAGGATACCCTGCGGCAGGCCGGTGGGTCAGGGATTTCCTTGGATGACGGGGAGGCGGTGGGCCGGCTGGCCCAGGCCGCCGCCGACCGGTACGAGCGGGAGACGCTGGCGGGGCTGGAGGGGGAGAGCGCCCGGGTGCGTCACCTTTTCAGCCGGATGAAGCAGGCGGCCCTGGCAGTGGCTCAGAGCGTGGCGGCGGAGCTGGCGGTGTCCGACTTTACCCCCGCCGCCTTTGAGCTGGGCTTTGGCCGGGGGAAGGAGCTGCCCGCCGTGGAGGCGGAGCAGGGGGTTCGCCTGCGCCTGAGCGGCTTTGTGGACCGGGTGGACCAATGGGAGCACGAAGGCAGGCGCTACCTGCGGGTGGTGGACTATAAAACCGGAAAAAAGAGCTTCGACTTTGCCGATGTGGAGGACGGACGGGGGCTGCAAATGCTGCTGTACCTGTTTGCCCTGGCGCGGGAGGGGGAGCGGGTGTTCGGCCCTGGAGAGATTGTCCCGGCGGGGGTGCTGTACGTCCCCGCACGCACCCCCTTAGTGGACGGCGAGCGGGGCATGACGGACGGAGAAATTCAGGCTGTCCGGGACAAGCTGCTACGCCGCCAGGGGCTGGTGCTGGGCGAGCCGGCGGTGCTCTCCGCCATGGAGCGAACCCAGGAAGGATACCGCTTTCTGCCCGTGAGCAAGGGCCGGGGAGGGAGCGACAGCCTGGTGAGCGCGGAGCAAATGCAGGCTTTGGACGAGTTCATTGCCGACACCCTGCGCCGCTGCGCTGGGGAGCTGGCCAAGGGGAACATTGACGCGGACCCCTACTGGCACAATGCGGACAAGAATCCCTGCCGCTGGTGTGACTACCGGGCGGCATGCCACTTCGAGGAGGGCTGCGGGGATATGCGGCGGCTGCGCCGCGGAATCAGGGCGGCGGAATTTTGGGAGTGGATGGAGAAGCGGAAGGAGGAAGACGGCGATGGGCATTGAGCTGACGCAGGAGCAGCGCGCCGCAGTGGAGAACCGGGGAGGAGACCTGCTGGTGTCCGCCGCCGCCGGGTCGGGCAAGACCAGGGTGCTGGTGGAACGGCTGATGGGCTATGTGGAGCAGGGGGAGGACATCGACCGGTTTTTGGTCATCACCTTTACCAACGCCGCCGCCGCCGAGCTGCGCGAACGCATTGCCGCCGCCATCCACGCCCGGCTGGCCCAGCGGCCGGGAGACAGGGCGCTGCGGCGGTGCGCCACGCTGGTATACAAGGCGCCTATTTGCACCATCGATGCTTTTTGCCTGGATTTTCTGCGCCAGTGGGGACACTTGGTGGAGCTGGACCCGGATTTTCGCGTGTGCGACAAGGCGGAAGGGGAGGAGCTGCGCCAGCGGGCCTTGGAGGAGGTGCTGGAGGCGCGGTACGCCGGAATTGAGACGGACGCCCCTTTTGCCGCCTTGGTGGACGCAATGGCGGGGGAACGGGACGACCAAATGCTGGAGAAGGTGGTGCTGGACGTGCACCGCCGGGTGCAGGCTCAGGCCGACCCTATGGGCTGGCTGACCGGGCGCCAGGAGGATTATGCGCTGGCCCCCGGCGCGGTCCCGGAGGATACCCCTTGGGGCCGGGTGCTGCTGGCGGACGGCGCACAGCTGGTCCAAAGCTGGGCGGCAGCTATGACGGCGGTGCGCCGAGACGTGGCCTGGGACGAGCTGCTGGAAAAAAACTACGGGCCCAGCCTGGACGCTACGATTGAGGGACTGGAGCGTCTCTCCCAGGCTCTGGAGCGGGGATGGGACGAGGCGGCGGACTGCTTTCCCGTCCCCTTTCCCCGCCCCGGCATGAAGCGGGGAGAGTATAACGAGCTGCTGAAGGCCCGCATGGCGGCCCGGCGGGACCAGTGCAGGGAACAGATGAAAAAGCTGGGAGAGCGGTTTGATATCGGGGCGGAGCAGGCCATGGAGGATCTCCGGGCGGTGGGCCCGGCCATGACGGCATTGTTGGAGGTGACAGCGGAATTTGACGCGGCATTTACCCGCCTGAAGCGGCGGCGGCGCCTCATCGACTTTGCCGACGCAGAGCATTTGACCGCGCGGCTGCTGACCCAGCCGGACGGCGCCCCCACCGCGCTGGCCAAAGATGCGGGGGCGCGGTTCCGGGAGATTATGGTGGACGAGTACCAGGATACCAACGCGGTGCAGAACGCAATTTTCCGGGCGCTGTCGTCGGGGGACAACCTTTTTATGGTGGGGGACGTGAAGCAGTCCATCTACCGGTTTCGCCTGGCGGAGCCGGCCATTTTCCTGGAGAAATACCGCAGCTTTGACCCGGCGGAGGCCGCTGTCCCTGGCCGGGGGCGGAAGATTCTGCTGTCGGACAATTTCCGTTCCCGTCCGGAAGTGCTGGAAGGGGTCAATTTCATCTTCCGGAATGTGATGACTCAGGCCGCCGGTGAGCTGGACTACACCGATGCCGAGGCGCTGCGCCCCGGTCGGAGCGACCTGCACCCGGACGGACGGTACTGCGTGGAGCTGGATTGCGTGGACCTGTCCGCCCTGGGCGATGGTGAGGACGGGGAGCGGGCGGACAAGGACCTGGTGTGCGCACGGGCGGCGGCCAGGCGCATCTGGGAGCTTTTGGACAGCGGCCTGCCTGTGGGAGAGCGGCCCATACGGCTGGAGGACATCGTCATCCTACTGCGCTCCCCCAATCCCGTGCTGCGCCACTATGCCGCGGCCTTAGACGAGCTGGGCATCTCCTGGAGCGCGGAGGGCGGCCAGGAGTTTTTCGGAACCACAGAGATTGCGGTGGTCATCGCCTTGCTGCAGGTGATCGACAATCCCCGCCAGGACGTGGCCCTGCTCTCGGCGCTGCGTTCGCCCCTGTTCCACTTCACTCCCGACCGGCTGGTCGCCCTGCGGGCCGGCTCGGAGGGGACGGTGTATGACTGCCTGCGGGCTGGCGCGCAGCGGGGCGAGGAGGACTGCGCAGACTTTTTGGCGCTGCTGGCCGAACTGCGGGCACTGGCCGCGGAGGAGGGCAGCCACCGCCTGCTGTGGCGCATCTATGGCAGGCTGGACGTGAGCGCCGTGTTTTCCGCCATGCCGGAGGGCGCGCGCCGCCGGGCCAACCTGATGGCGCTGTACGACGAGGCCGCCCGGTTTGAGAGCGGCGGCCACCGGGGATTGATGGCCTTTCTGCTCCACCTCAGCCGCATGGCGGAAAATGGCGTGCCCGTTCCCGTGGAGGGAGAGGGGACAGGGGGCGTGCGCATCCTGTCCATCCACAAGTCCAAGGGGCTGGAGTTCCCGGTGGTGCTGGTATGCGGATTGGACCGGCAATTTAACGAGGCGGACAGCAAGGTCCCGATTTTATTCCACCCAGAGCTGGGCCTGGGCCCCAAGCGGGTGGACCGGGAGCGGGGGGTGCGCTACACCACCATCGCCCGGGACGCGGCGGCGCTGCGCCTGCGCCAGCAGTTGCGGGCGGAGGAGATGCGGCTTTTGTACGTGGCCATGACCCGGGCGGAGCACAAGCTGATTTTGCTCACTGCCGTGAATGGGCAGGGAGGACGCTTGGCCGCCCTGGCGGAACAGGCCCAGTGCCCGCCGCCCCCCCGGCAGATGGCGGAAGTCAAGTCCATGGCGGAGTGGGTGCTCACCCCGGCGCTGTGCCGAAGGGACAGCGCCGCGCTGTGGGAGGGCCTGGATCAGCCCCGGCCCTCAGCCCCGGCGGCGGAGGGGCCAGCGTGGGATATTCGGCTGCTGTCCGGGGCGGAGTTTGAGGGACCCCAGGGAGCGGGCGGGGGGTGGGTCCCGGCCCGCCCGCTGCCGGAGCTTCCCGACGGCTTGGCAGAGCGGCTTGGCTGGCGCTATTCCCACGGGGCGTCCGCCGCCATCCCCTCCAAGCTCACCGCCACCCAGCTCAAGGGCCGGGAGAAGGACGCCGAGGCGGCGGAAGACGCCGTGGAGCTGCGTCCTGCCGCCCCTCAAACCAGCCTGCGCCGCCCCGTGTTTGAGGGGGAGCGGCCCCTCACACCGGCGCAGCGGGGCACTGCCCTGCACATGGTAATGCAGTATCTGGACTACCGGCGCACAAACGATTTCGGCGAAATTGCGGAGGAGGTCACCCGGCTGGTGGAGGGGCAGTATATCACGCCTCAACAGGGAAACGCCGTCAATCCGGCGGATATCCTGGCCTTTTTCCGCTCGGAGCTGGGCCGGCGGGTGCGCCAATCGGCCCGGGTGGAGCGGGAGTTCAAATTTTCCCTGCTGGCGCCGGCCATGGACTATTACCCCCAGGCCGAACCGGGGGAGGAGGTGCTGCTCCAGGGCGTGGTGGATTGCTGGTTCATGGAGGAGGACGGCACGGCCACGGTGGTGGACTTCAAAACAGACCGGGTGGGGGAGGACGCTTTGGCGCGCCGGGCGGAGGACTACCGCCCTCAGCTGGACGCCTACACCCGGGCCTTGGCCCAGGCGGCGGGGGTGACGGTAGGCCGCCGGTGCCTGTGGTTTTTCAACGTGGGTCGGGCGGTGGAGCTGTGACGAGGGGAAAAAGATTTGGGAAAATAAAAAAAGCTCTTGCATTTTTTCCGCGAACATGATAAGATACGGTTTGCGTTTACAAGGAGCTGTTATGGCTTCTGGACTTTTGATCGACAGAAAGAGGTGAATCCCCGTGAAGGAAGGCATCCATCCCAACTACAACCACACCACCATTACGTGCGCGTGCGGCAACGTGATCGAGACTGGCTCGACCAAGAAGGACATCAAGGTGGAAGTCTGCTCCAAGTGTCACCCCTTCTACACCGGTAAGCAGAAGATGGTGGATACCGGCGGACGCGTCAGCCGCTTCAACAAGAAGTTCGGCTTGGGCTAAAACCAGACTGTTTTTCGAAGACCCGTTGCAGATACTGCGGCGGGTCTTTCTGTTTTTTACCGCTGAAATTTTTAGATAAGCGAGGGAATTAAGCCGAATATGTTTGAAAAAACCGAAGTAAAGCAAATCAACCGCGCTGTGCTGGCGGGCCTGTCCGCTCCCTGCCTGAGCGGGGAGGAGAACGCCTCGGACGAATCTCTGGAGGAGCTGGCCGCCCTGCTGGATACGGCGGGAGGAGTCTGCCTGGCCACAGTGCTCCAGAATCGGTCCGCTCCCGACCCGCGCACCTTTGTGGGGGAGGGCAAGGCGGCGGAAATTCGCGAGCTGGTCCAGAGCCTGGGGGCGGACATCGTCATCTTTGATAACCCCCTCTCCCCCTCTCAGCAGCGGGTGCTCACCGAGGAGCTGGGGGTGACGGTGATGGACCGCGCCGCCCTCATTTTAGATATTTTTGCCAAGCGGGCCCGCACCAGCGAGGGGCGCTTGCAGGTGGCCCTGGCCCAGTACAAGTACCTCTTGCCCCGGCTGACGGGAATGTGGAAGCACCTGGAGCGGCAGGAGGGCGCCATCGGCACCCGCGGCCCTGGCGAGACCCAGCTGGAGTCCGACCGGCGGCACATTCATCGGAAGATCGCCAAGCTGGAGGACGAGCTGAAGGAGGTGCGCCGGGTGCGCGCCACCCAGCGGGAGCGGCGGGAGAAGAACGAGGTGCCGGTGGCGGCCATTGTGGGCTATACCAACGCGGGCAAGTCCACCCTCTTAAACGCCCTCACGGGGTCGGACATCCCCGCCAACAACCGGCTGTTCGACACCCTGGACACCACCACCCGCACCCTGGAGCTGTCCGACACCTGCACCGTGCTGGTGTCGGACACGGTGGGCTTTATCTCCAAGCTGCCCCATCAGCTGGTGGACGCCTTCAAGGCCACGCTGGAGGAGCTCACCTTTGCCGATCTGCTCATCCACGTGATCGACGCTTCCGATCCCAACTGGCGGGAGCAGGCGGCGGTGGTGGACAGGCTCATCCAGGAGCTGGGGGCGGGGGAGACCCCCCGCCTGGAGGTCTTTAACAAATGTGACAGGTTTGTGGGGGATATTGTGCCCCACGGGGAGGACATGGTGTCCATCTCCGCCAAAACCGGGGCGGGGCTGGACAAGCTGCGCGCGGCCATGGAGCAGCGGCTGGACGCCGGGGTGCGCCGGGTGGAGCTGCGTCTGCCCTATGACAGGGGAGGAGTGCTGGATCAGCTCTACCGGGAGGCCAAGGTGGAGCTGGTGAACTATGGCGAGGTTATTGAGGTTACGGCCACGTGCACGGCCAAAACCATCGGGCGGCTGGCACACTATCTGGCAAACGGCGAGGAGTGACAGATCATGCGGGAGAATCAGTTGGCCGCCCAGGTGGTAGGCGAAGTGAAGAAGGCCGTGGTGGGCAAGGATGAGACGGTGGTCAAGGTGCTGCTGGCCATACTGGCCCGGGGGCACATTCTGCTGGAGGACATCCCCGGCGTGGGCAAGACCACCCTGGCCATCGCCTTTTCTAAGGCGTTGGGCCTTCAGTACAGCCGGGTGCAGTTTACCCCGGACGTGATGCCCTCCGACTTGACGGGCTTTTCTCTTTATAATAAGGACACCGGGCGGATGGAATATCAGCCCGGGGCCCTGCTGTGCAATCTGTTCCTGGCGGACGAGCTCAACCGGGCCACCAGCCGCACCCAGTCCGCTTTGCTGGAGGCCATGGAGGAGGGGCGGGTGACGGTGGACGGGGTGTCCCATCCGGTTCCAGATCCCTTTCTGGTCATCGCCACCCAGAACCCGGCGGGGGCTTCGGGCACCCAACTGCTGCCCGACTCCCAGCTGGACCGTTTTGCCCTGCGCCTCACCATGGGCTACCCCGCCCCGGCAGACGAGCTGGAGCTGCTGCAGCGCAAGCTCCGTGGGGAGCTGATGTCGGACGTGATCCAGGCGGCGGGGCGAGAGGAGCTGGCCCAGCTGCGCACCCAGGTGGACCGGGTATTTGTGGACGATGTGATTTTGCAGTATATTCTCCGCATGGTTCAGGCCACCCGGAATCACCCCAAGCTGGCCCAGGGGGCCAGCCCCCGGGTGGCGATTTCAGTGGCCGGGCTGGCCCGTGCCTGCGCCTTTCTCCATGGCCGGGACTATGTGGTGCCCGAGGACGTGCAGTATGTCTGGGTGGATGCCGTTGCTCACCGCCTGCTGCTCTCCGCCGGCGGGGCGGGAGAGGCCCGCCGCACTGTGGAAATCGCCGGGGAGATTCTCTCCTCCGTGCGTGCGCCCCGCCTTCGGTAAGCTATGGCAGGCCGGAGAATCCTGTACAGCGCGGTGCTGGCCGGGGCGCTGCTGTTTCAAATCACCAACGACAATTATCTGGCTCGGTTTCTGCTGATCCTGTGTATTGCCCTGCCCATTCTGTCCCTGGTCATGTCCCTGCCGGGGATGGTGAGGTGCCGGGTGGTTCTCTCCGCCCGCCCCGCCGCGCTCAGCCGGGGGGAGAAGGGGGAGTGGACGGTGGGGGTGGAGTCCTTCGCGGGCCTGCCCCTGTCCCGGGTGTCCCTGCGCCTCACCGTGCGGAACGGCCTCACGTCGGAGCGCACAGTCCGGCGTCTCAAGCTCACCGGAGTGGCCACGCATTGCCCGACACAGCTGCTCGCTCCTACGGGACACTGCGGCGTGCTGGAGCTTCGGGCGGACCGGGTGCGGGTGTGCGACTATCTGGGGCTGTTCACCTGGCGGCTGCCCCCGCCCGCCCCGGCGGCGCTGGTGTGCCGTCCGGCCGCTGTCCAAGTGGAGCCTCCCGTCATTCCGGAGGGGCGAGGCGTTCGGTCCGTTCCCCTGGGGAGTGGGCGCCGGGGGGCGGGGGAGACCTACGAGTTGCGGGAGTACCGCCCAGGGGACCCGATGCGCGATGTGCACTGGAAGCTGTCCTCAAAGTGGGACGAGCTCATTGTCCGGGAGCGGTCTCAAGACAACACGCCTCTCCCTCTGCTCACCCTGGACCTGTGGGGCCGACCGGAGCGGTTGGACGCTGTGCTGGACCAGCTGCTGGGGCTGAGCGATGCGCTTCTGCGCGTTCAGCAGTCCCACGCGGTGCTGTGGCTGGACGGGGATGGGGAACCCCAGTTCTACCCTGTGACCGACACGCGGGAGCAGGAGGTGTGCCTGCTGGCTCTGCTGAAGGGGGAAGCGGGGTCAAAGGAGCCGGGCTGCCGGCTGAATGACCATTTGGAGCTGCTGCCGGAGGGCGCGGTATTCCGCATTCACATTGCCCCGGAGGGAGGGGACGGCCATGGCTGAACAGGAGCGACGGTTTTCCTGGTGCGTCCTGCTGGGGGATGGAATTTTGATGCTGTGCGCCCTGTGCGGACTGACGGGGGCCTTCTTGTCTCTGTACGGTGGGAGACAGGCCGCTCCTTGGGCGGATACGACAGTGTTGGTCCGGTGCGCCCTTCAAACGGACTTCTTTTATGTCCTTTCAGCGCTGTTCGCCCTGACGGCGCTGGCGGCGTGGTCGCTGCCCCGGTTTCGGGGGCTGGCGGCTGGCGGACTGGCGGCGGCATGGGCGCTGGCCCTCTGGCGCAGCTGGCGGGCGGTGCGCTCCGGCGCTGTCTTTACCGCGAAAATCATTGCAGATTTGTTTGAGGCCCGTGTGTCCTGGGGCAGAACCTTCGACTACAGCCCAGGGGTGACGCTGAATCAGACTACCGCCGACGTGCGGCTGTTCCTGCTGTTCTCCATCGCCCTACTGGCCCTGGTTTTGGGTTGGGTGGTGGTGCGCTCGCGCCGGTGGTGGATGGCGGTTCTGCTCACCCTGCCGCCCCTGCTGCCAGGGCTGGTGGCCGACCTCTATCCCAGCTGGCCGGCCTTTTTAGCCCTTAGCCTGTGCTGGTGTGTGATGCTGCTCACCAGTTTGTGCAAATGGTCCGCCCCCTCTGCGCGGGGGCGGCTCACCCTGGCGGCGCTGGGCTGCACCGCCGCAGTGCTGTGGGGCGTGGCGCTGGCCTTTCCCGAGGAGGGGTATATCCGTCCGCCCTGGGCGCTGGAGGCGGAGAGGGAACTGCTTGACCTCACCAACCGGGCGGCGGACTTTTGGGCCCAGTGGGACGGGCCTTTTCAACGCACCGTCACTTATGTAGGCTCGGCGGGCGAGGCGGACTTGACCCAGGCCGGGCCGCTGAACTACTATGGTCGGACGGTGCTGCGTCTTACCTCCGATTACAGTGGGCGGCTGTACCTGCGGGGGTCATCTCTGGCCGTATATGAGGACGGGGTGTGGAAGGCCCTGCCCGAAGGGGCGTACCAGCGGTATCTGGACAGCCTGGAAAACCCCGACGACGCCCCCTCCCCCCTGCTGTTCCCCACAGGACAGGGGTTGGCGGCCGCTGCGGCGGCGGGCAGCGGGCGGTACACCGCCACGGTGGACAACGTGGGCGCGGTGGGCTCCTGTGTATACGCGCCCTATTTTCTGACGGAACAGGACTGGGAGGGGCGGGGCATTCTACCTGTGGAGGACGCCTATTTTGCGGGCCTTCAGGGACAGAGAAGCTTTACCGTGGAGTTCATTCAACAAGAGCCCCTCAACGTGGTCCCCGCGTCCAGCCGGTGGAGCGAGGCATATTGGGACCAAATGGAGATGGACTATCTGGCTGTGCCCAAGGAGATGCGGGAGGAGCTGAAGGAGCTGTGCTGGCGGATCAATGCAGTCAGCAGCATCTCATTGTACGGTGAGGATTCCACCTCCGGCGTGAACGTCCAGCTGGCGCGGCGGGTGGCGCAATACCTGGATGCACTGTGCGAGTATGACCCGGACGTTCCCGCCGTGCCGGAGGGGAAGGATCCGGTGCTCTACTTCCTCATGGAAAGCCACCGGGGCTACTGTATGCACTACGCCTCTGCCGCCACCCTGCTGCTGCGGGCCATGGGCGTCCCCGCCCGGTACGTCAGCGGCTTCACCGTCGAGAGCACCCCGGACCGAACGGTGGACGTGCCCGACCGGGCGGCCCATGCCTGGGTGGAGGTGTGGGTGGACGGGTTTGGCTGGTACCCCGTGGAGGTCACCCCCGCCGCGGCCTTCGACTGGGAGCAGGAGCGGGATATCACCTACGCCCCGGAGGAGGAGAGCGAGGAGCCGGAGGAGACGCAGACGCCCGCGCCCAGCCAGGAGCCGGAGATGGAGCCGGAGGAAACCCTCCCCGGCGGAGAGGACAGCCCGGAGGAGGGGAAGGATGCCATCTCCCTGCCCGGCTGGCTGAAGTGGCTGGCGGGCGCGGCGGGGGTATCCGCCCTGCTGTGGCTGGGTCAGTTTGGGATTAAGCGCCTGCGGGGGCGGCAGATGGATGGTCAGGACCCCAACCGGGCCGCGCTATACGTCTACGGCTGCCTGCTTCGCATGGAGCGCTGGGGCGGACGGGTGGACGAGCGGGCGGTGGAGCTGGCCCAGAAGGCGAAATTCAGCCAGCACACGCTCACGCGGGAGGAACTGGGAGAGCTGCGGACCATGGCGGACCGGGAACGGGGACGGCTGTGCGCTGCCCTGGGGCCCGTTAAACGGGGATTGTTCCGTTATTTCTGGGGAAAACCCTTGACAAGCAGGGAGAATCATGTATAATATTTTAGTCTGCCGCCTTTTATGAATGCGCGGCAACCATCCTTGCCTCCGGCGGAGACCGGAGGCCATAAGACCATAAGGAGGTGCAAAACCAATGGCAAAGGTAAATGGCAACTACGAGGTGCTCTACGTCCTGAACCCCACTCTGGGAGAGGAGGAGACCACCGCTATGGTGGCTCGCTTCAAGGAGCTGGCTGAGGGCCGGGGCACTGTCACCGAGGTGGACGAGTGGGGCAAGCGTCGGCTGGCCTACCCCATCAACGACATGGAGGAGGGGTACTACGTTCTGATGACCTTCTCCGCCGACCCCGCTTTCCCCGCCGAGCTGGACCGTCTGATGCGCATTAACGTGAGCGTGATGCGTTCCATGATCGTCAGCAAGGAAGGCTGAGAGGGAGGACGTCATGCTCAACCATATCGTTATCATGGGCCGGCTGGCCCGTGACCCCGAGCTGCGTCACACGCAGAGCGGAACTCCTGTGGCCACCTTCCGCTTGGCGGTGGACCGGGATTTCAAGGACAAGAACACCGGCGAGCGCGCCACCGACTGGATCGATGTGGTGGCTTGGCGCGGCACCGGCGAATTCGTCAGCCGCTACTTCTCCAAGGGCCGCATGGCCGTGGTGGAGGGCCGGCTGCAAATGCGGGACTGGACCGATAAGGACGGCAACCGGCGCACCTCCGCCGAGGTGGTGGCCGACAATATCTACTTCGGCGATTCCCGCCGGGACGGCGACGAGCGCGGCAGCTATGGCGAACGCGGCGCCGGCCCCAGCTATGGCGGCGGTTACGGCTCCGGCCGTCCCTCCGCTCCCGCCGCCGATTACGGCGTTCCGCCCGCTGGCGACCAGTTCGCCGAGCTGACGGACGACGACGGCGACCTGCCCTTCTAAGTGAAGCGGAAGGGCTATCTCACATAAAGGAGGTCTGCCAATATGGCTATGGATAATGTGAAGCCCCGCGGCAACCGCAAGCGCCGCAAGGTGTGCGCGTTCTGCGTGGACAAGGTGGAGCAAATCGACTACAAGGACGCCCAGAAGCTCAAGCGCTATCTGTCCGAACGGTCCAAGATTCTGCCCCGCCGCACCACCGGCACCTGCGCCATGCACCAGCGCCAGCTGACCGACGCTATCAAGCGCGCCCGTCACGTGGCCCTGTTGCCCTACGTCACCGACTAAATGACGATGAAACGCCCCCGGAGGCTTACTCCGGGGGCGTTTTTTAGGTGGGCCTTGACACAGAAGCGCCGTTTTGCTATGCTCTACTCAGAACGTAAGAGAGGAGCCGGAACCATGAAAACCAACGTAAAACGGACGGCACGGCCCTTTTAGCGGCGATTCTTCTGGCTGGAGCCGTTTTTGTCCACTCCCTGTGGGAAGGCCCGCCCTTGCCGGAGGGGACGGGGCAGACGTACCTGTACGGGGAGCTCCACTTTTCCGAGGCAATCCACGCCAGGGAGCTGGAGCTGTGGTCGGAGTGCTACCACCAGCGGGGAATGCGGCACCTGTTTCTGGAGCTGTCGTACTTCGATGCGCAGTGGCTCAACCGATGGATGCAGGAGGACAGCGACGAGCTGCTGGACGAGTACATTCAGGACATTGTGGAGCTGCGGCAAGCCGCCAACTCTCCCCTGCCCCCGGAGGCCTACGAGCTGGAGCGGGAATTTTACAAGCGGATTAAGGAGGACTGCCCGGACACCGTCTTCCACGGCACGGACGTGGGGCACGGACAGTGGTCCTTCGGGGAGCGGTACTTGAAGTACTTGGAGGACGCGGGGCAGGTGGACACGGAGCCGTACCGGCTGACCAAGGAAAATATGGAGCAGGGGAGGTATTTTTATGAGAGCGCCCCCGGCGGGAACCATACCTACCGGGAGGAAAAGATGGTGGAGAACTTTATCCGGGAGCGGGACAAGCTGGGCAATGCCGACATCATGGGCATCTACGGCGCAGGCCACGTGGAGCCGGGGGCCTAACCATATGGGCAAAGGAGTACGGGCCCAATATGGCCAGCCGGCTGCTGGAGCGGTACGGGGAGGATGTGCACTGTGAGGAGGTGAGAGACTCGGTTGAGCCCCTGGGGACCGAGGTAATCACCCTGGCGGGCAAGGACTATACCGCGCAGTGCTTTGGAAAGTGCTATATCCCCACCCCCTCCGGCGACGCCTATATGGAGTACTGGCGGCTGGAGGACGCCTACGAGGACTTCCGCTACGCGCAGCCTACCTTTGAATTCGTCTATGCGGACCAGTATTACCCCATGCCGGTGGAGGAGGGACAGATTTTTGTGGTGGACCAGGCGTGGGAGGGGATGGTAGAGCGCTCCTATTACCGCTGTACTGGTGCCGTCGGCTCCATCGGCAAGGGCGATTTGCGCGCTGACGGGTTTTTGGTGGAGTGAGCCCTTAGAACCTGTATTCACAACCTCAATTCACCGTCTGGCCGGGCCTTTTCCCGTCATGCCGCGTTAAATTTTCTTGCAATAAACCCAATTATTCCTGCGAAAATTTGCCTTGCCTGACGGGAAAATCTTTCGGCCATTCGGCGGTTTCGGCTGTGAATACAGGTTCTTAGAAAAAGCTAAAAGAATCTTCATGATTTTTGAAAGGAACCTTTGTTGCCATTTTCCAAATTAACGCTATAATAGCCGTAGACTAAGAACTGCGGAAGGCAGGGGCTGTTATGGAAAACAAATCGCTGAAAGTACTGCTCTGGGTTTTTACCATTGCCATTTTGGGCGGCAGCGTGTGGGCGCTGTACGCCACGGGCTTTTTCCAGGCGGTGGGCTCTCAGGAGGCGCTGGGGGAGTACATCGCCCGGTGCGCCCCTTGGTCCCACCTGGCCTACTTCGGCATTCAGCTGGCTTCGGTGGTGATCGCCCCCATCCCAAGCAACATCACCGCCGCCGCGGGGGCGTACCTGTTCGGGCTGTGGCCCTCCTTCCTGCTCACCTGGGGGGCGGTGACTCTGGGCTCTGTCATCGTATTCGCCCTGGCCAGGGTGCTGGGGCAACGGTTTGTGGGACAGTTCGTCAGCGACAAGCTTTCGGAGAAATACCTGGACGTAATCCGCCGGAAGCGGGACGTGTTCCTGGCCCTGGCCTTTCTGTTCCCCTTCTTTCCGGACGATATCCTATGCATTTTAGCGGGGCTGACCGATATCTCCTTCAAGCGGTTTTTCCTGCTGGCGGTGCTGGCCCGGCCCTGGGGGCTGCTGGTGGCCTGCATGGTGGGCAGCGCCACTCTGGCCATTCCCTGGTGGGGGATGGCCCTTTTGGGGGCGGCGGGGCTGGCGGTGTTTCTGCTGGCCATGAAGTATGGGGACAAAATCGAGGACGCCGTCATGGAACGGCTGAGCAAATGAATCACGGGCCGCTGCGGTATGCAGCGGCCCGTCTCTCATTTTTGGTTGCGCACAAATACCTGAGTGCCCTGGTACTTGGCGTTGTGCCGCTCGTCGATTTCAAAGCCGCCCAGGGCGGCGATGAACCGGGAGAGCTTGGCGTAGCCGTAATTTCGGGCGTCGAAGTCGGGCTGCTTTTTGATGAGCAGAGTGCCCAGGTCGCCCAGGTAGGCGTAGCCGTCCTCGTCAGCCAGGTCCTCGATGGACTGGGCGATGAGGTCCTTGACGGACAGGGCGGGGGACTCCGCCGGAGGCGTAGCCTTCTTTTTCGCGCTCTTGCCTACGGGGGCGGGGGTCTCCGGCTCGGCGGCCTTGAGGGACTCGATGTATACAAACTTGTCACAGGCCACGATGAAGGGCTTGGGCGTCTTCTTCTCGCCCATGCCGTACACCTTCATCCCCGCCTCCCGCAGACGGGTGGCCAGACGGGTGAAGTCGCTGTCGCTGCTCACCAGCACAAAGCCGCCGCAGTTGCCCGAATAGAGGATGTCCATGGCGTCGATAATCATGGCCGAGTCGGTGGCGTTTTTGCCGGTGGTGTAGCTGTACTGCTGGAAGGGGGTGATGGCGTGCTCCAGCAGCAGGGGCTTCCAGCTGCCCATGTTGGGAGCGGTCCAGTCGCCGTAGATGCGTTTGATGGTGGCTGAGCCGTACACCGCCACCTCCGCCATAATCTCCCGCAGGGCGGTGCGGGGGGCGTTGTCCGCGTCGATGAGGACGGCAAGGCGCAGTTCGTTTTCCATATTTGGGCCTCTCCTTTATGCTTCGTTGCGAGAACAGTGAAAATAGTATATCATAGGCGTCAAAGCATTTCCAGTAAAAATTTTTCCGCCGTCCGCAACAATCGGCGTGGCCGGGGCGTGTTATAAGCAGAAGGGACCTCCGCACAGCCCCCCTTCAGGTTCTGCGGAGGTGAAAGGAGGGATGGAATGGATCGCTCCAACCGGTTGGAAGAATTAGTAAACAAGTATGAAAACACCCTGCTCCGGGCGGCCCTGGCTATTTTGGGCAACGCGCAGGAGGCGGAGGACGCAGTACAGGAGACCTTCCTGCGCTACCTGGAAAAGCGCCCGGAGTTCCGGGACAGAGAGCACGAAAAAGCCTGGCTGTTGAGGGTGACAGCCAACCACTGCAAAAGCGTCCTGCGCCAGCGCAAGCGCCACCCGGCGGTGGAGCTGCTGGACATATACCCCGCCCCGGACCAGGGCAGCCGGGAGCTGGTAGAGGCCATTCTGGCCCTGCCCGCCAACCAGCGCTGGGCGGTGCACCTGCACTACTACGAGGGGTATTCCACCGAGGAGATCGCGTCCATTCTGGGCCAGCGGCCGGGGACGGTGCGCTCCCACCTGAGCAGGGCGCGGAAGGCCCTTAGAATCTATCTGACTGACAACGAAAAGGAGGATTGCTGTGAAACAATACCGTGAGTATATGGATGGCATCCAGGCATCCGATACGTTCCACTGGCGGTTGCTGAATCTGGAAGCGCATAAGTGTCGCCCGCATAGACTGGTCCGTGCTGTACTCGTCGCAGCCTGTCTGTGCACGACGTTGATTGGGGGCGCGTTTGCCATTCAGCTGATTGGCGGCGACTTTCGAACCATAAACTTTTATGAACACGAATGGTGTCCTCCTCCTCCTGGCAGGGAGGATGTCATCGGTGAATCGTTTAGCGGCTATGTTTTGCGAGGCGGCGCGATTACCTTCTTCCCCATTTCCTCCTTCTCGGAGGAGGTACAAGCGCTCACCTTCGAAAGCGGCGCAAATACCGCGTATCTGTATTTTGACAGCTTGGACGCGGCGGCAGAGTATTCCGGGATGGAACTGCCTGAAAACACCACGCTGCGCGACCTTCCGCCAGCCCGGTGCGAAGTCCAAATCGACAGCAGCGACGGCGGGCTTACCCGTCTTACCTTTAATGAGAGCTTTCGAGCTTTGAATGATTGCGATGAGTTGGACTTAAATGTTCGGATTGCCGTATTGAGCGAGCTGATGTACTCGCCCGATTTCGAGATATGGTTTGATTATGGCTATCCCGACAGCTATGTGTATACCACCGAGGAATTTCAGCAAAACGGCGTAACCGCCACAATCTCCCATGCGGTATATCAGTATGAGGATTCACCCTCCGGCCCTTACGGAGAAGAATATTACCGCGCAAACCTGATTCAGGATGGCCTGGTCTATGAAATCGGGGTGAAGTGCTCCGACCGTTCAGAGGATGGCAGGGCGCTTTTGGAAAAGGTTTTGGCGGGATTCTAAAGATTTTGACTATTACCAAGCATTTCAGAGGTTGTTTAAGTTTTACAAAAGGTATTTACAACAATGAAAAAATTTTTAAGCATACTGACTGCGCTTGTTATGATAACCATTTTGGTTATTCCCGCAGTTGCGCAGGAAGCCAGGGGAAATGCGTGCCCTATGTGCGGCGAGAACGGCATGGTAACCGAGTATTCCTATACCGGCTGGGTTATGTATAACAAGCCGACAGTTTGCGGACATGGTGATATGACGGCCACCGACCAACAATTTACCCGCGACGTTTCTGTCCGGTATATTTGCCAGCTTTGCAAATGGGGCGGTGGATTCAAGAAATATTGCAAGGAAACATATACCCATTGCAATAAAGATGGGAGAGACTACCCCATCACGAGAACCTATAATTGATGATCTATTTTTGACGCTGTAAGTTTCTTTCGCACTTAGTTTATCAAACCTCTGAAATGCGTTTGCCATTTATAAACAGCGCAAAAAGGAAGACTGCCTCGGCAGTCTTCCTTTTTGCTTCCACCCTCTGGGTTAAGAGGCGACGGAGCTGTTATACAGGTCGATACAGTCGGACAAGACCTCGCCCACAAAGAGGAGGCTGCCCAGGTAGACGTGGCCAGGTTCGCTGACCAGGGTCTGCTGCTCCACCTGGCCGATCATCCGCTCCAACGCGCTGGCCATGCGGTCCAGCTGGGTGCCGATGTGGTACGCGCCGTCGGCGGTCATGGACTCGGCCATGAGCTGGTTATTGTCCTCGGCGGCGGTCTTATAGGCGGCGATGGTGTCCAGCAGCTCCTGGTACAAGGGGCGGATGGGCGCCAGGTCCAGCTCCAGCAGGTTGTAGTCGTCCACCCCCTGGGCGCGGCACTCGGCGGTGATCTTCTTCACCACGGTGATGCAGTGGCTGAAGCCGTAGGCCAGCAGGCGGCCGTCGTCCTGCATCTGCTGCTCCTCCGCCTCCACCCGCTGAAGGCTGCGCTGCTCCACCGCGTCCATGTACTGGAAAGCCAGGTCTTCAAACAGGGCGGCGTTGGGCTGGATGGCCTTGTGGTACTCCTTGGGCCCGGCGTACTGGTCGGCGGCGTAGTCATAGTCATGGTAGATGTCGGAGAAGGCGTCCATCAGGGCCCGCATGGGGTCCAGGATTTCCAGGGTCAGGGCGTCCAGCTCCTCAAAAGCGGGCTCCAGCGTCGCCACGTATTCGGCATCCTCCAGCAAGTCGGTGTTGTAGGGGGAGATGTCATACTTATAGGTGTATTCGCTGTCGGTGCGCAGGGCGAACTCGTCGGCGTATTCCACCACCTCGTAGTAGCTGTACAGGGTGTCCAGCACGTCCACAATCTTGTTGTTCATCTCCACGTAGACATTGTACTTGATCTTGTCCACCACCTCCGGGTCCAGGGACTCCTCGGGTTCGTCGGGAGCGGGGGTGGGGGTGGGCTCTTGCGTGGGCTGAGCGCTGGCAGGGGGGGGGCTGTTGTCGTCGGTTCGGTCTGCAGGGTCGGACGTGGAGCAGCCGGCGCACAGCAGGAGGGCCAGCAGCAGGGCCGTGAGTTTGTGGGTCTTTTTCATCATCCATTGCCTCCCAAAATTTTTTCTCCGGCGGGGGCGCGACGGCCCGCCGCCTTTGCCGAAATGGAGAGTTTATATATAAAATCGGCAGCTTTGACAATAAAATAAGGGGCCGCGGGGGAAATCGGCGGAGATTTTAACCGAGCGCAAATCCTGCGGGGCAGGGAAAAATTCCGCCCGTCCCTATGTTCAAACGGAGAACGCTGTGATACAATAACTATGCCTATACCGGCCGCGGCGGCCGGCCTGAGATATGATTTTCACACCGCCCCGCGGAGAAAGGAACAGCCTATGAAGCTCATTGACGCCCATGCCCACGTGGTACAGTGCATTGCCGGAACCGGGTCACAGGGAGAGCTGCGCCCCTGCGGCGGGGGACGGGCGGCGTACGCCACAGGCCAGACCTTCCAGATTCTACCCTCGGAATTTGGGGAATATGACGCCACGCCGGAGGCCCTGTTGCGGGTGATGGACGAGCACGGGGTGGACAAGGCGGTGCTGCTTCAGGGGAACTATTTCGGCTTCCAGAACCTGTATACCTATGAGGCGGTGCGCGCCTACCCAGACCGCTTTGCGGGGGCGGCATCCTATGACCCCTTTTCCGCCCAGGCGGACAAGATCAAGGCCCATCTGTTTGACGAGCTGGGGTTCCGAATCGTCAAATTTGAGGTGAGCAGCGGCTCCGGCCTGATGGCCAACCACCCGCCCGTGGACCTGGACGGGGAGGTGATGCACCGGGAGTACCGCTACGCGGCCGACCGGGACCTGATTTTCGTCATCGACATCGGCAAGCCCCGCAGCGTGAGCTGGCAGGTGGAGGCCCTGAGCCGAGCGATTGCCCGCTACCCCTCCATGCGCTTTGTGGTGTGCCACCTGCTCTCCCCCCAGCTAGGGGACGCAGAGCTGCTCCGGCAGTCCCTGGGCAGGCTGGCCCTGCCCAACGTGTGGTTTGATCTGGCGGCGTTGTGCCTGAACTCCAGGCCGGAGACCTTTCCCTACCCCACCGCCCGGGGCTATGTCCGGGACGCGGTGGATCTTGTGGGGGCGGACCGCCTGCTGTGGGGCAGCGATATGCCCTCTGCCATGACCAGGGACAGCTACCGGCATTTTATCGACTTCATCGCTTTGCACCCGGATTTGAAGGAAAGGGACAAGGAAAAAATCCTCTGTCATAACGCCCAAGGTCTGTTTTTCCCGATGACCTGACTCCATGAAAGGCGGATAAACCATGCTTCTCAACAGTTTTCTTCTGTCGATTAACGCCATAGCCTCCATTTTTGTGATGATGGCGGTGGGCTATGGGGCCAAGCGGCTGCTCCATCTGGAAAAGGAGCACGTGGCCCGTTTCAACTCCCTGGTGTTCCACACCCTGCTGCCGCTGATGCTGTTTTATAACGTCTACAACTCCGACATCCGGGGCGGCGTGAATTTGCGCTGTCTGGGGCTGGCGCTGGGGGTGCTGGCGGCGCTGTTTGCGTTGACCTGGGCGCTGGTCAAGCGGGTGGAGGGAGAAAACAGCCAACGGGGGGTGATGATTCAGGCGGCCTTTCGCAGCAATTTCCTGCTGCTGGGAATGCCCCTCATCCGGGAGCTGTGCCCCGGCGCGGACCTGGCCACCGTATCCGTGATGCTGGCCATTGTGGTGCCCTGCTACAATGTGCTGGCGGTCATCACCCTGGAGACCTTCAGCCGCAAGCAGATCGACGTGAAGAAGATTTTGCTGGGCATCGCCAAGAATCCGCTGATTCTTGCCTCGGCGGCGGGGATTATCCTCAACATGTCCGGTCTGCGTTTGCCCACCTTCCTGGACAACCCCATCTCTCAGCTGGGCGCTTCCGCCTCGCCGGTAGCGCTGCTGCTGCTGGGGGCTCAGTTTGAGTTCCAGGATGTGCGCAGCCACCGGCGCAATCTGGCCATCTGCACGGCGCTGCGCCTGGTGGTCTTCCCCGGCGTGGCCCTGCCCCTGGCGGCGCTGACGGGGCTTCGGGGGCCGGAGTTTGCGGTGCTTATCTCCATGTTCGCCACCCCCACCGCCGTCAGCTCCTTCAGCATGGCGGCCCAGATGGGGGGCAGTCCGGAGCTGGCGGCCAGCGCGGTGACTGTGACCACGCTGTTGTCCGCCGTCACCATGTTTTTGTGGACATTTCTGTTCAAGTCCCTGGGGATGTTTTAGAGAATACATAGACGCAAAAAAAGGAGCGGCTGCGCCGCTCCCTTTTTGATGGTTACTCCTCGTACAGCCGCTGTAAAAGCTCCCGGGACTGCACTGCGTTATCATTGCTGGTGTTCTCTAAGGTGGCCTGGATGTAGGGTTTGCGGGCCTTCAGGAAGCGGAGAATGGGGGCGTAGTCCATCTCGCCCAGGCCGGCGGCCACGGCCCGCAGCTCCTTCCCCTCCCGCGTGAAGTCCTTCAGGTGGACCACCGCGATGTGCTCGGCCAGCGTGTCCATGGCGTGCTCAATCACCCGCTCCCGGTTGTCCGCGTTCCCGGCATACAGCAGGTTTACCGGGTCAAAGATAATGCGCAGATTGGGGCTCTGGATGGCGCGCAGCACCTCCATGGCCCGGTCCGCGTCGTACACGATGTGCTTCCACACCGGCTCGATGGCCAGCGACACGCCCAGGCGCTCGGCCCGCTCCACCACCGGGGCCAGGTTGCGGACAAAGGTGTCCAGCGCCCCCTGGGTGTGGGTGGCCGCGTCGGTTTTGTACTCGGGGTTGGGGGCCCCCGTCTCGGTGCCCACCACCCCTGCCCCCATGAGGGCGGCCACGCGCAGATGGCCGTAGTACCGGCTTTGGATGTTCCGCAGCTGGTCCGGGTCGGGATGGGCCAGGTTCAAGTAGCACCCCAGCACCGCCGTGTCCAGCTCGTTTTGGGCAAGAACCCGCCGGACGTGCATGGACAGCCCTTCGGTGAGGGCGCACTCGTCAAAGGTCACGCCCGGGATTACTTTGGAGAGGGCCAGATGAACGCAGGAAAAGCCCTCCTCCCGGGCGGTTTGCGCCCGGCGCTCCAGGGTTTGGGCCTGCGGGGGCAGGGCGCTGTTTACGTCGTGCAGTCTGATGCCAAGCTGCATGGTTTATTCCTCCCACTCTGCTTTGTGTTGTCTTTTGAAAATAAGGGATAAAAAAGAGGGCTTTCTGAATCGAAAGCCCTCCGGTGCCGTTTGATTGAGCCTATCAGGCGTTGCCGCCCAGATAGGGATAATACGCAAAGTAGACACACGCAAACCCGACTTCCTTCGGGCTATCGGAGACGCCTTCCGTCTGCTGCGCTCCGCCAAAGAGGTCCATAAGTTCCAGCATTTGGCCTACCTCCTTTCTGCGTCCAGTATATCATGGGAGCAGAGAAAAGAATAGAGCTGCATTGGACAATATAGCCAATTTGAGTGGTGCATTTTTGTGCATAAAGTCAGTCTTGGGCTGCGCCGCCCCTTCACGCAGTGAATTGGAATCTTCGGTTCAGCCAGGCTTTGCACAGCGCCAGCCATGGACGACAAATGTCGTCCGGCGTCTCAACCTCCTGGGTGCAGGTGGAGATGCCGTGGCCCCCGCTTCCAAATAGGTGGTACTCAAAGGGGACGGCGTGCTTTCGCAGCTCCACCGCCAGCAGCAGGCTGTTTTCCGGGGGCACGCAGTCGTCCTCTCCGCCGTGCCACAAGAATGTGGGAGGGAAGCCGGGCGTGACCCGCTGGAGCAGGTTGAGCTTGTCCCGGTACGCCTCGTCCCCGCCGGAAATGTTCTGCGCCGAACCCTCGTGGGCAAATTCCCGTGTGCTGATCACCGGGTAGCACAGCACCAGCGCGTCCGGCCGCGTTCCGTCCGGCAGGCCCACCGCGGGGTCGTTCCAGAACGCCCCCAGGCTGGCGGCCAGATGGCCTCCGGCGGAAAAACCCAGCACAGCGATTTTCCCTGGGTCGATATGCCATTGCTGACAGCGCTCCCGCACCAGGCGCACCGTCTCCCCCAGCTCACGCAGGGAGCGGAAGTTGGACATATCCTGGGGATAGCAGGTGTAGTCCAGGATAAACACCTGGTATCCCAGGGACAAAAACTCAAGGGCGGGCGCATCCTTCTCCCGGGGCGAGCACCAGTGGTAACCGCCGCCGGGACAGATGATGAGGGCAGGGCGTGTCTTGTGGGCGGCGAGGGTGTCGTAATCGTCCCAGAGATACCCCGTCACCAGGGCATCCAGCGCCTGAAACGTGACAGTTTCCATTACGGCTGCTTGCCGATATAGGCCAGAATGCCGCCGTCCACGTACAGAATATGGCCGTTGACAAAATCGGAGGCGGCGGAGGCCAGGAACACCGCAGGACCGCCCAGGTCGGAGGCCTCGCCCCAACGGTTGGCCGGCGTCTTGGCCAGGATGAACTGGTCGAAGGGGTGCTTGGAGCCGTCGGGCTGCACCTCGCGCAGCGGCGCGGTCTGAGGCGTGGCGATATAGCCGGGGCCGATGCCGTTGCACTGGATGTTATACTGGCCGTACTCGCTGGCGATGTTCTTCGTCAGCATCTTCAGCCCGCCCTTGGCGGCGGCGTAGGCGCTGACCGTCTCCCGGCCCAGCTCGCTCATCATGGAGCAGATGTTGATAATCTTGCCGCCGCCCTTTTTGATCATGGAGGGGATGACGGCCTTGGACACGATGAAGGGGGCGTTCAGGTCCACGTCGATGACCTGTCGGAAATCCTTGGCGGACATCTCCACCATGGGGATGCGCTTGATGATGCCGGCGTTGTTCACCAGTACGTCGATGACGCCCACCTCGGCCTCGATTTTGGACACCATGGCCTGGACCGCATCCTCGTCCGTCACGTCGCAGACGTAACCGTGGGCGGTGACGCCCTGCTCGGCGTAGGCGGCCACGCCCTTGTCCACCAGCTCCTGCTTGATGTCGTTGAATACGATGGTGGCTCCCGCCTCCGCCAAGGCAGAGGCGATGGCGAAGCCGATGCCGTAGGATGCGCCGGTGACAAGCGCCACCTTGCCCGTGAGGTCAAACTGATTATTCATAGTAGTGCTTCCTCCTTATTTCAAATCGGTGGTGGGGATGTTGTCCATATCGTCAAAGGCCTGGTTTTCCCCGCCCATGGCCCAGATAAAGGTGTAGTTTGCGGTGCCGCAGCCGCTGTGGATGGACCAGGAGGGGGAGATCACCGCGTCAAAGTTGTGCATGACGATGTGCCGGGTCTCATCGCCCTGCCCCATCATGTGGAAGACCACGTTGTCCTCGGGGATGTTGAAGTAGGTATAGATTTCCATCCGCCGCTCGTGGGTGTGGGCGGGCATGGTGTTCCACACGCTGCCGGGGGCCAGCTGGGTCAGGCCCATGGATAATTGGCAGGTGGGCAGCACGTCTGGGTGGATAAACTGGTTGATGACCCGGGCATTGGCGGTCTCCGCCGCGCCGCAGGGGCGCTTGTTGGCGTTTTCCATGGTGAGCAGGGTGGTCTGATAGGCCCTGTGGGCGGGGGCGGACACCAGGTAAAACCGGGCGGGATTGTCTACGTTGGCGCTGGAGAATACCACGTCCTTGGCCCCCATGGTGATATACAGGCAGTCCTCAAAGCTCAGGCTGTACTGAGTCCCGTCTACGGTGATGGAGCCGGGGCCGCCCAGGTTGAATACCCCGGCCTCCCGGCGCTCCAGGAAGAAGCTGGTGCCGAAGTTGTGCCAGATGTCGATGCCCTTGTCCATGGGCACGGCCTCGTGCACGGGCATGATGCCCAGCACCACCATGCGGTCTACATGGGAGTAGACGGCCTGAACTGTGTCGGGCTGGTAGAGGTTCTGAATCAGGAACTCGTTTCGAAGCTCCTGGGTGGTGTAGCGCTTGACATCGTTGGGGCCTGTGGAATAGCGAATATCCATTGCTTATACTCCTTTGCTCAGCGGCTTTTTTGAAGGGTCCTCTCAAGAACCATCTCCGTCTCCCCGTCAAAGAGGTACACGTCCTCATAGGGGATGGAGAAGGTGACGATGCTGTCAATCTCCGGGGTGTCGTGGGGATCCACTTTGAGGATGGCCTTGTCCTCTCCGGCGGTGATATAGACATTGGTGTTGTCGCCCAGCATCTCGGTGAGCTCCACCTGGGCATCCAGATGGCAGGCGTTGTCTGCCTTGCCCAGCTCGATGGCCTCGGGCCGGAAGCCGAAGACGATTTCCCTGCCCTCGTAGGCTGCGGCCTTGTCTCCCAGCCGGGCGGCCACGTCCAGCTTGTTGGGGCCGAAGGAGATTTTGCCCTCCTTCACAACAGCACGGATGAAATTCATGGGCGGCTCGCCGATGAAGCCCGCTACGAACACGTTTACCGGGTTGTGGTAGAGCTGGTAAGGGGTGCCTATCTGCTGAATATAGCCGTCCTTCATCACCACGATGCGGTCGGCCAGGGTCATGGCCTCCGTTTGGTCGTGGGTGACGTAAATGGTGGTGGCGCCGGTCTCCCGGTGAATCTGGGCGATCTCGGAACGCATGGTGACGCGCTGTTTGGCGTCCAGGTTGGAAAGCGGCTCGTCCATGAGGAACACGCCCACCTTGCGGATGATGGCCCGGCCGATGGCCACGCGTTGGCGCTGCCCGCCGGACAGCGCCCGGGGCAGCCGGTCCAGGTAATCCGTCAGGCCCAGAATGCGGGCGGTATTCTTCACCTTCTCCTCGATCACGTCCTCGTCCACCCCCTGGAGGGTGAGGCCGAAGGCGATGTTGTCAAACACCGTCATCTGGGGGTAGAGGGCGTAGCTCTGGAACACCATGGCTACCTCCCGCTCCCGGGGGCCCAGCTCGTTGGCCCGCTTGCCGTCGATGAGGAATTCGCCGTTGGAGATGTCCTCCAGTCCGGCGATCATCCGAAGGGTGGTGGATTTGCCGCAGCCAGACGGGCCGACAAAGACGATGAACTCCCCTTTGTCAATCTCCAGGTTGAAGTTGTGCACCGCATGGTAGCCGTTGGGGTAGATCTTATTGATGTCTTTCAGGGTTAAGTACGCCATAGTCTTTGTCTCCTTACACATGGATTTCCTTTGGGGAGGGGCAGGATTACGCGTCCAGCCGCTTGATCTCCGTGTAGGCCAGTACGAAGGGGGCCACGCCCTTGGCGTCGTTTTCCACCACCGGCTCGGAGATGTAGTATTCGTAGGAACCGTCCCGGCGGCGGTTATCCTCCGGACCCAGCCCCGCTACCAGGCAGATGCCGCCCAGGTTCAGTTTATTCTCCGTAAAGGTCAGGTATTTGTCCACAATGCCGTCAAAGGTTTTCTGTCCCAGGGCGGCATATTCCTCGCCCAGTGCCCCCAGCCGCGCTCCTTTGAGCATGGCGTAGGCCATCATGGCGCTGCCGCTGGTCTCCAGGTAGTTGCCGTCTCGGTTTCCCTGGTCGGGAACCTGCCAATACAGGCCGGTCTCCCCATCGGCATAGCGGGTCATGGAGGCCATCAGCTCGGTAAAGATGGCGCCCAGGCGGTTCCGTTCCTGTCCCAAGGGGAGAATGTCCAGCAGGTCGGCCAGAGCCACGGCAAACCAGCCCAGGGAGCGCAGCCAGAAGTTTTTGGAGCAGCCCGTTGCCGGATCCGCCCAGAAGGCGGTGCGGGAGGCGTCGTAACCGTGGAAATACAGACCCTTCTCTTGAGAGAACATATTGGCCCGGACGTTTTCAATCTGACCCGCGAGGTCGGAGTAGTTTCCGCCCCCGAAATGCTTTTCATACATCGCGTAAAAGGGTTGGGCCATGTAGATGCCGTCCAGCCACACCTGATTGGGGTAAATGGCCTTGTGCCAGAAATTGCCCTCGGAGGTGCGGGGCTGCGCGTCCAGCCGTCCCCGGAGGAAATCCGCCGCCCTGCGGTACTTTTCCTCCCCGGTGCGCGCGTAGAGGGAGAACAGCACCCGGCCCTCGTTGATGTCGTCCAGGTTATGGGCCTCGGGCCTGAAGGTGCGGATGGAGCCGTCTTCTCCTACAAAATGGTCCGCGCAGGATTTTACAAAGTCAAAATACTGCCGGTTCCCGGTGAGGCCCTCCATCTCCATCAGTGCTGTGAGCATACAGCCGTCGATATAGTTCCAGGAGGCGGGCTTGCCCTCCCGGATTTTCTCCAAGTTCCAGGCCGTGCGCCCCGGGATGGAGCGCCGGACCAGGCCCAGCACAAAATCGTCAATTTTTTGGTAGTCCATCAGTTCTCCTCAAGGCCGTCGGTTTCCACGTCCCCGCAGTGCTGCGTCACCAGGGGGCTGCCCTCCACGCCGGTCAGCTTCACGTTTTTCACCCGGACCCGGTTCACGTTGTCCAGATACAGTCCCAGGCGGCAGCGCTCCTCGTTGTGGTTGCGCATGGAGGGCATACCGGGTCTGGCGTTCTGAACAAAGGACACGGTGATGTTCTCCAGCGTCACCTCGTCGATAGGGCTTTCAGGCAGGCCGTCGATGTAGCAGGCCGCCACCTCCGCCCCGGTGCACTCCATGTTGCGGAAGGCGAAGCTGCCCAGATGGGGGGTCCGGTCGTCCACGGGCAGCGCGTCCCGGCACCAGACATATTCACTGAACCGATCCGGGTCGCAGCAGTTATACCACATATTGATGACGATGGGGGTGAGCACCTGGTCCATGCGGATGTTGTCGAACAGCACGTTGTCAATGACGCTGTCCCTTCCCCGGCCCCGGCGGGTTTTGATGCGCAGCCCCCGGTCGGTCTGGCGGAAATAGCAGCGGGTGACGCTGAGCTCCCGGATGCCCGCCGACAGCTCGCTGCCCAGGGTGACGGCCCCATGGCCGAATTCCATCAGGCAGTTGCGCACGGTATGGCGCTGGGCAGGGGTTTTGTACTTCAGGGCCAGGTCGATTTTGCCCGCCTTGACGGCGACGCAGTCGTCACCCACGGAGAACTTGCAGCCGATGATGTCCACGCCGTCGCAGCTCTCCGGGTCAATGCCATCGGTGTTGGGGCTGTCCTTTGGGGCGGTGACGAAGCAGTCCAGCATGGAGAAACCCTGGGAATAGAAGGGGTGGATGTGCCAGGAGGGGCCGTTTTTCACCGTGACGCCATGGAGGGTCACATCTTTGCAGCGGTTGAGAAAAATCACCCGGGGGCGGGAGGCGGGGAAGCTCTGAAAGTCCCGCCACCAGTCGCCGTTCTGGCCGTTTCCGTCAATGGCGCCCAGGCCCACAATGGAGATGTCTTCCGCGTAGGACGCATGGAGCAGGGACTGGTAGCTGTTCAGCTCCTGCCCCTCAAATCCCGCCTGGGGAATCTCCGCCCCGGTCGTCGGATCTACGGCGGCGGCGGGCACAATGGGATAGCGCTCCCGCTGGGTGGAGCCCAGGATAACCGCCCCCTGGTCCAAATCCAGGGTGATGTGGCTTTTCAGGTACAGGGGGAGGGTGAGGTATGTCCCCGCTGGGAACCAAAGCCGCCCGCCCCGGGGCAGGAAGCTGATGGCCGCCTGGATGGCGGCGGTGTCCTCGTGCACGCCGTCCCCCACCGCGCCGAAGTCCTTTACGCTGACGCAGCAGGTCTCCGTTTTCGTGGTGAATTGGACGGATTCCTCCGTACCGTCCTGAAAGCGGACGGTGACGGTGTACTGCGTGTCCGGCTGCAGGCCGAATAGGGAAAAGACGTTGGTGTCGCGGGAAAACCGCTCCGCTGCGTTCACCCAGACCGTGTAGTTCTGGCGGGCGTAATAGGGTGTGCTTCCATCCAGCTCGAAGCAGGCGCAGCTGCTCCCGCGGTAGATAATTTGTATCATCGTGAACACCTCATTTGGCGGTTTTTCGGGCCGTGCTGTGAAACGCCCGGCCCAGGGCGTGCTTGAGCTGAAGCAGCAGCAGGTCGAAGCCCAGGCAGAACAGGCCGAATAGAATGGGCTCCACCCCCAGGAATACCATGTCGGATATGCCGCTGATCTGGCTGGCAATCAGGTTGATGACATTATACAGCCCATAGACCAGCAGCAGTACCACATAGGCGTAGCCTACGTTGAGGAACAAGCCGGAATGGCTTTTCCGTGTGACCATCATCCAGCGGGCGTTTTCCCCGGGGGTCTTTTCAAAAAAGCGCAGCACGGGGTTGGCCATGAGATCGGTGACGACGCCCAGGGCCAGGCCGGTGACGAACAGAATGTCCAGCTCGCTGCTCAGCAGCCCGCCCAGTCCCCAGATAAAGAAGAAGCATACCGCTCCGGCAAACCAAGCCTTGATCAGCAGCATCTTCACCCAGGCGGCCAGCTTCATTTTTGGGCCCGAACGGTAGGCGCGCAGCTCCTCCACGGACACCTGTGGGGAGTTTTCCTCGTTGGCGGACACCAAATCGTCTACCGCCTGGGTTTTCAGCCGGTAATATTCCGACTGTTTTTCTATCTCGGGCTTTTCCGGCCTGTTTTTACGCTTATTGCTCATGGTTTCTCCTATTGGCAATGGGAGGCCCGGATGGCGGGCCTCCCAGATCCTGTCCATCCGTTGATCGGGGTTGAAGCTTATGCCTCGCCGGAGATGTCAATGGCCTCCATGCTGCCGTTGTCCCCCACGTCGATGGAGGTTTTGATTTTCCGCAGCCACTTGGAATACACCGGCAGCAGCGCAGTCAGCACCGCGCTCACCGCCAGGATAGCGATGTGGATGCGCAGGTCGTATTCGGCATAGGCGATATAGATGGTCTCGGTGCTGACCTTGATGGGGTTGTCCGGCCGGGTGATGGCGGTCCAGATGGCGTTGATATAGTATGCGTCCGCCAGGATGACAATACCCAGCAGCACGTACATCAGGATTAGCATGGGCACATTGGTCTTTTTGCGATAGGGGAAGGCGTTGAGGAAGCACATAAAGGACAGCATGGAGAACAGCATGGTGACAAAGCCGGCCAGCCCCATGCCGGGGCCCTGGATGCGGGCGGTGGTGTCCGAGATGTGCATCAGGTTCAGGGAATAGAACACGAAGGCGACCACCAGCGCCGCCAGAGGGATCATCTGGGGCCGGCGCTTGAGGGACACCAGAAACTTGCGCCAGACTTCTTTCAGGCCGCCGCTTTTTTTCTTAGTGGCTTCCATTATCCCTCGCCTCCCTTGATGGCATTTGTGGTCTCCTTGTCGAAGAAGTGCTTGCGGTTGAAGGTAAAGGACGCGGTGTCCCCCACCTTGTAGTCCCGCCAGCCCTTCAGCTTGGCGGAAATCTTCACCGCCTTGTTCCCGCCCACGTAGCCGTGGACCAGGGTGTTCATGCCCAGGTTCTCATTGGTGGTGACGGTGACGGGCACGTCTGCCCCCTCCACAATGTTCTCCGGCCGGACGCCCAGGGTGATCTCCTTGTTGTTGTAGCCGCGCAGGGTGTGCTGCTCCTCCGGGGTGAGAGAGACGGTGAAGCCCTCGCCCACCAGCTGGGTTCCGTTTACCCGCACGTCGTAGAAGTTCATGGGGGGCAGGCCGATGAAGCTGGCCACGAACACATTGGCCGGGCTGTCATACAGCTCCAGAGGGGTACCTACCTGCTGGACATGGCCCATGGACATACACACGATGCGGTCGGCCAAGGTCAGCGCCTCGGTCTGGTCATGGGTGACGTAGAGCATGGTGGCCTTCAGGCGTTTGTGGAGCAGCAGGATCTCCCGCCGGGTGGCGCCGCGCAGCTTGGCGTCCAGGTTGGACAGAGGCTCGTCAAACAAAAATACCTTGGGGTTGCGCACGATGGAGCGGCCCATGGCCACCCGCTGGCGCTGTCCGCCGGACAGCTGGGCAGGCTTTTTGTTGAGCTGGCTGGTGAGACCCAGAATCTCCGCCGCCGCCAGCACCTTCTTGTGAATAACGTTGGGGTTCTCTTTGCGCAGGGTGAGGGAGAACGCCATGTTTTCATAGATGGTCATGTGGCCATAGAGGGCGTAGCTTTGGAACACCATGGCCATATCCCGGTCTTTGGGCGGGGTGGCGGTGATGTCCCGGCCGTCCAGCAGCAGCTTGCCGGCGGAGATATCCTCCAGGCCGGCCACCATGCGCAGCGTAGTGGACTTGCCGCAGCCGGAGGGGCCCACCAGGACGATGAGCTCGCCATCCTTCACGTCCAGGTTGAAGTCGAAAACCGCCTGCACGTTATTGTCGTATATCTTGTCGATATGCTGCAAATTCAGTGTCGCCATGTCTTCGCCTCCTTATGCGCCCTGGCTGTCCAGGGCTTTGAGGTGCTCCGCCAGCTCCCGGCAGCGGATCAGATTCACCGCCGCCGATGCGATGAGGCATACCGCGGAGATGATCAGGTAGGTCGTCACCCGATAAAACTGACCGTCCTGCATTACCAGGGCGGTTTCGCCGTTAATGAGGGTTTCGGCGGCGTGAGCCCGGGCGGGGATGATGAAAATCCGCACAATCTGGAACACGCCCAGGGCGGCCAGCAGATAAGAATAGCCCTGCTTATAGTTTTTCACGCCTTCGGAGGACAGGAACACTGCCAGCATGAACACCAGGTTATACACGATGGACGCGCCAATCAGGATGGTGTAGTACCAGGTACCCACGTCGGACTTGCAGATGCTGATAAAGTAAAATACGTTGAACAGAATGCCCAGAAGGGCCAGATTCGCGGAGAGGGAGTTTTTGATAAACCGCATTCTGTCCCGCTGTATGGCGCGATCTTCCGCTGTCATCCGGCACTCCTCCTTCCCTCATTCAGCAGGTGCTGCTCGGTTTTCATAAGCCGGGCCTTCCACACGGCGTTGGCCGTCAACAGAGCGCACACGATGAGCACCAGGCCGAACACGGCATAGTGCAGGTCGAACCAAAAGGTGGACTCGGTGTACAGCGTGCCCCACATCTCAGCGTGTTCCTTGAGGGCGGCGAAGTCCACCTGGAGAAACTGAGCCTTGAAGATTTCGATGTACTGGTGGGCGAATACGGCGTTATACACGCCGCCCGCCACAAACAGGCCGGTGGCCACATAGTTGCCGATGTAGTACTTCCGGCGGCTGTGGGTGTTGGTGATGAACAGCAGTGCGCCCAGCAGAAGCTGGACAATGCTCAGCATCAAAAACATCCGATTGAATTCCTGCATATTGTAGTAGACAATGGAACCCTCCACATCGGTTTGGAACGGGTTGCTGGGGTTGCGCATGGTGTCATAGAGACTATCATACAAGTCGGTCATGATACCGAGCGAATAGAGGAAAAAGATCGCGCTTACGATGATAGCCGCCAGACAGAGAATTCTCTGCGCGGTCATTTGCTTTTTATACATGACGACCTCCTCCCGGGGGAATCATGCCTCCCCCCGCCCGGGCAGCCGTGCCTCCCGGGCGGGGCGGAGATCATTCAGATAGTTTCGTCGGCGGGGCCGAAGCCCGCCTTTACTTCAGGGTCTCGAAGTAGGCGATGTCCTTCTCCCAGGCGCCCTGCTTGATGGCCAGGTACTGCTTGCCGGACCAGGAGTTGGTTACGGTGTCGGCGGTGCTGGCGGCGTCCTGCATTCCGGTGTCGGTGTAGCCGTTGACGGCGATGTTCAGCAGCATATTGTCGCCGTCCTTCTGCTGGTTGAAGCGGTCGGTGAGCTCAGTGTAGCCGTTCACGGTGTCGTTTTCCACCTTGGTGGTGGGCAGCACGGTGGGCACGATGGTGTACCAGGGGTTGGAGGCCATGCCCAGCTCGGGGTGCTTGATGGTGCCCAGGCCGATGGCGGTGGAGATGTAGCCCGCGCCCTGCTGGCCCACCTCATGGGTGCACTGGTACTCGAAGGCCTGGCTCTTGAGGAAGGACAGGGTAGAGCCCAGATAGAACCGGGCGTAGTTGGTGTAGTTGCCGTTGGCCTTATCCCACAGCTCCTCACGGGTAGCGTCGGCGATCTCGGGCATCGGCTCGCCGTTGAAGCTGAAGGTGACGTAATTGCCGCTGGCATCGGTCTTGATGAAAGCGTCGGGGCCATAGCTCATGAGGATGCGGCCCTTTTCGGAGTAGGCGTAGTCGATGAGGGCCAGGCAGGCGTTGAGCTTGTCGGTGTCGTTGCCCACGCCGGCCTTGGAGATGCCCCAGCCGTCGGTCTTGACGGAGCGCCAGGACTCGGTAAAGCGCATATACACGCCGTTGTCATCGGTGCCGTCATACCAGCGGGCCACGGGCACCATGGCGGCCATGTACTTCTCGCCCTGGTCGGCCTGGAGGGCGGTGGCGTTCAGGATGGTCTGGGTCTGGTTGTAGTCATAGTGCATGAAGCCCAGGTCGTTCTCCAGGTAGGTCTTGGAGCTCTCCTCGGAGCCGTCTACGAAGGCCTTGGAAACCAGGCCCTCCTGAACCATGGCGTGCATCCGCTCCATGGCCTCGTAGGTGTCGGCCTCCTGGCGGGCATCGTGGAGCTGATTGTCGGCGCCAACATACAGGTAGTCCTGGCGGGACTCCAGGCCGCGCACACCAAACAGGGTGCCGGCGAAACGGAACAGGTCCACGCGGCGCTGGTTGTTGTTGTCCTCACGGGTGAACAGGCCCTGGATGGTATCGGTGCCGTTGAGGGTCTGGGCGTTGGCCACCACGCAGCGCAGCAGGGCCACCAGCTCGTCGGCGTCCCAGGCGGCGTTCTGGCCCACGAATAGGTCGGCGCGGTTGGTGCCGTAATAGCCGTTGTAGGCCTCGTCGATGTAGGTGCGCAGCATATTCACGGCGGTCACGCCGTCCATGGAGCCGGCCTCGTTCATTTTAGCCACGATGTTGCCAGCGGTGTCGTAGTCCTTGGTCACGGATTCCACGCCGGATCCGTCGGCCTTGACCACGTCGATCTCCACCTTGCCGGAGGTGGGCATATAGGGCTGATAGACAGGGGCGGCGGTCTTGCCGCTGGCGGTGGCGGTGAACTCGCCCTCGCCGTTGAGCAGCTTCTCCACCCAGTCGGTGCGCATCAGGGGCATACGCTCGATGTCGTCCACGCCGTCAAAGTAGGGGCTGAAGTAGATGGCGCCGGTGTCGGTGTTGCCGGTGATGGACAGGCGGACGATGGGGTTGGCCTCCAGATAGGCCTTGAAGTTGGGCATCAGGTCCAGGTACTCGGCGATGTTCACCATGTTGCCGGCCTCGCCGTTCTCGGTGAGCTTGATGGCGGTGCCGCTGACCATATCCACATCGCCCAGGCGCTCTTTCCAGAAGTCGAACTCCTTGGAGGCGCTGTTGCCCTGGTACTGGTCCTCAAAGACGATGTTCAGCTGGTTCTGCACCTCCACCCAGGTGGGCTTGAGCTCGCCGGTGTGGTAGGTGTTGCCGTCGGCCAGGGTCACGCCCTCGCCGGCGGTCTCCGGGTCGAAGAACAGTCCGGTCTTGGCGTTGTTATAGCCGGTGGCCATGCGCAGCTTGGTGCCGGGGGCATAGCTCAGGCCCTGCTCGGGGGCGTCGCTGGGGGTTTCGCTGCCGGACTGGGTGGGGGCGGCGGAGGGAGCGGTGCTCGGCTCCACTTGGATGCTGGGGCCGCAGCCGGCCAGCAGGGATGCGGTCATAACCACCGCGAGCAGCATTGCGGCAAAAGATTTTAGCTTTTTCATAATGTCCTCCTAACAAAATATGTCTTGTGTTGGTGCGGTTATCATCATCGGGGCGGGAGGAGTTACTCCTTGACGCCGCCCACGTTGACGCCCTTGGCAAAGTACTTCTGAATGAAGGGATAGATGATCAGGATGGGTACGATGGAGCACACGATCAGCGCGTAGATGACCGAGTCGGAGGCAAAGGTCTCGCTCCAGCCGGCGATAATCTCCGGATCGGTATACTGCTCCAGACGCAGCCGGATAAAGACCTGGAGGGGATGCTCGTTGGAGTTGGAGATCATCTGCCGGGCCCAGAAGTAGCCGTTCCAGCGGGAGATGGCGAAGAACAGGGCCACGGTGGCGATGGTGGACTTGCTCATGGGGATGTACACCTTGCTGAGCACCTGGAACTCGCTGGCCCCGTCCACGATGGCGGCCTCCTCAATCTCGGAGGGGACGCCCTCAAAGGCGTTTCTCAGCAGGATGATGTTCATGGCCGCCATGCCCATGGCGATGACCACCAGCCACTTGTCGTCCTGGATGCCCACCACGCGGAACACGTCCCGGGTGGCCAGGTAGTTCAGGTACTGGGGCACGATGCCCGCAGAGAACCACATGGTGAACACCAGGAAGAAGTTGAAGAATTTGCGGAACAGCAGCCGTCGCTTGGACAGGGCGTACGCGCCCAGAATGGCGGTGAGCATGGACCACAGGGTGCCGTACAGGGTGAGGAACAGGGTGTTGGAGTAGGCGTTCCAGAACATATTGTCCCCGAACATCCGGGCGAAGGCGTCGAACTGCACATCCTTGGGAAACAGCACGATGGAGCCGTACTCCACGGCGGAGCGGCCGCTGATGGAGGCGGACACCGCGTACACGAAGGGGTACAGACAGCACAGAGCGAACACCGTGAGCAGCGTGTAACTGATGATTTTGAAGATCAGCTCGGAGATTTCAAGTTTCCGTTTCATACGCGCCTCCCATTTAGTACAGCGAGGTGTTGGACGCCTTGCGGGCGATGGTATTGGCCCCAATCACCAGCAGCATTCCAATGACGTTGTTCATCATTTCCGCCGCGGCCGCCACCCCTGGGAGGGGGTTGTTCCCCATGCCCACCCGGTTAGCCAGGGTGGACACCACATCGGCGGTGACATAGGTGTTGGTGTTGTAAAGCAGCAACACCTTTTCGTAGCCAATATTCAGCAGCGAGCCGATTCGGGTGATGAGCATGATGACGATGGTGGACAGGATGCTGGGCAGCACCACGTATCGCATCTGGGCCATCTTGTCCGCGCCGTCGATCTGGGCGGCCTCATAGCTGGTGGGGGAGATGGCGATGATGGCGGCGAAAAACACGATGCTGTCATAGCCTGCGCTCTCCCAGATGCCGCTGATCTGATAGATGGAGCGGAAGAACGACGGGTTATTCAGCAGTCCCGCGTTGGCCACCTCATTGCTGATCAGCCCCAGGCTTGACAGACCCTGGTTGATGATGCCCATGCCGGTGGTGAGAGAGCCCTGCTTCACCAGCATAGTCACCAGCGAGGTCATGACCACGGTGGACATGAACTTGGGCAGGTACGTCAGCACCTGGTAGACGCTCCGGGCGGCGTTTGAGCGGATTTCATTGAAAAACAGCGCCAGGATGATGGGGATGGGGAAACCGAAACACAACCCGTAGAAGCTGAGGATAAAGGTGTTTCTCAGCGCCCGCCAGAAATCGGTGGAGAGCTGGTCGCCGCCGGCCAGCAGCCGTTTGAAATACGAAAAGCCGGAAAACAGCTGCTGCGAGACGGGCACAACATCGTCTGACACCTTGAAGCACCCCAGCAGCTCGTACATGGGGAAATAGCGCCAGAACAGGAACACCAGCAGCATGGGCACCAGCATGATGTAAAGCCGCCAATCCTTCAGGATGGTCACGCCTACATGACGCCAGTAATGCTTTTCCACATCGTCCCGGACGACCTGCTCGGGGCTGATCCGGTAGACCTGGGCTTCCCTGTCGAACTCAAGGAAATCCGCTGCCCTATCTTTCATAGTTTACCTCCTTTTTTACTCCTTCTCCGCGTGGACGCGGAGAAGGTAATGTTTTTGATCTTCATAGACACCGTCCAGCTTTCGCGCTATCCAGATGATCACAAAGGTAAATAAGAGGGAGAGGCTGTCCGTGGTGAAAAAGCCCGCCACGCTTGCCGGGCCGGAGCCCAGCGCCAGGGCGGTCAGCGCCCTCCCCGCCTGCATCAGCACCTGCACCAAAAGCGGGAAAATGAGGGACAGAGGGCCGGTGCGCACCCGCTCTTTTCCCACCCGCCGGAGCAAGAGCACGGCCAGAACCGAAAACAGGTTGCCCACACAGTATATAACATACTGCCGGGGGGTGGCTCCGGAGAAGAAACAGAATACAAGCCCCGCCTCCACGGCGTGAATGGCCCCCCAGAAGCCCCAGCGCATATAGACGATGGAGGCTATGGCCGCCGCCAGGGACACGGTAAAGGGCTGGCCGGGGAACCACCAGTTGGCGGCCCGGACAATGAGAAACTCAAACACTGCCAAAGCCAGCCCCATCATCGCCAGATCGATGGCCCGGTATTCCTTCCATGTGCGCTGCCGTTTCATTGGGCTCACCTGCCTTGCCGTTTGAGAGTTAGAGCGGATTTTTCCGTCTTGGGGATAGGCACGGGCCTTTCTATCGGATATAATAGGGGCGTTGGCCGCGGCGAGCCCGCCGCGGGGGCATTTGCAGGCAAATGCCCCGCTATGCCGTTTCTTATGTAAGGAGGAATTGATATGATTCAAGTTGATTCCAGCTGCAAGCTTCAGCAGGCGCTGGACCATGCCCGTCCCGGCGATGTGATTGAGTTGGCCGAGGGGGAGTACCGGGCCAAGGCCGTCATCACCACTCCGAACCTCACCCTGATTGGGGCGGGGGCGGAGCGCACACGCATTGTCTGGGACGACTATGCCAAAAAGCTGGACGAGAAAGGGGTGGAGTACAATACCTTCCGCACCTGGACGCTGGCGGTGTGCGCCGACGGAGTGAGTATGCGGGAGCTGTCTATTGTCAACGACTCCCTGCACCCTGAGGAAAAGGGGCAGGAGGTGGCCCTTACGGTGTACGGGGACAACTTCTCCATGGAGCGCTGCCGGCTGAGTTCCACCCAGGACACCCTGTTTCTGGGGCCGCTGCCTGCCGACCTCATCAAGCGGTACAACGGATTTCTGCCCGATAACCTGCGCCGGGACAAACCCTGCCGCCAGCGGTTTTCAGACTGTCTCATCGAGGGCACGGTGGACTTTATCTTCGGCTGCGGAGAGGCGCTGTTTGAGCGGTGTGAAATCCGCTCCCTGGCGGACGCGCGGGATATCGGCTATGCCGCCGCCCCTGCCCACGCGCTGGAGCAGACCGAAGGGTTCCGCTTCCTGAACTGCCGCTTTACGGCGCAGGAGGGGGTGAGTCCCGGCTCCATCTATCTGGCCCGGCCCTGGCGGGATTACGGGCTGTGCAGATTTGAAAACTGTACCTATGGCCCCCATATTTCTCCTCTGGGCTTTGACAAGTGGAACGATACAAATCGGGATGAGACCGCCCGCTTTTATGAGGAACCGCCGGTAACGGGCCGGGTGGAGTGGGTAAAGGCGATTGGATAGCCCGCCGCTGACCACTTCTTTGCGCTTTTTTCGGGGCCCCCACAAAGCCGTTCTTCAGGCTTTGTGGGGAAAGGAGGAGCAGCGCAGTGAGTGAGCTTTGCCGCTTGCGGCGAAGCGAGGGATACGAAGCTTGCTCCGACGCTGTCACGCTGCGCAGCCGGATGGACGCTCGGTCGCTTTCGCTGTGACTCGGGTAAAAAACAGATTTGTGTTGCAAATCTTGGTTTTTCAGCCTTACTACGCTCCAAGCTCCCTCGCAACCGCCTGCTCCGCGCTTCTCTTAAAAGTCCGTGGTTCCCCGGCGGATGAGATAGCCCTTCGCGTATACCCGTGTGCCACCCTGTCTGCCGCTGAGGTGGAGCTTCAGAAAATCAATGACGATCTGGCACAGGCGGTGCTCCCGGCTGTCGATGGTGGACAGCTCTGGGTCACAGCATACGGACAGCTCAGAGTTGTTGTAGCCAATGACACACAGGTCGCCAGGGACGGACAAGCCCTTGCGCTTGGCGTACTTCACCGCTCCGGCGGCCAGGGCGTCGTTGGCGGCGAAAATGCCGTCCACATCCAGGTCCGCCAGCTTGAGCAGATAGTCCCGGGTCTGGTTAATTTGATTGGACAAGCCCACGCTTACATCCGCCTGAAGCTCCAGCCCGGCCTGGGCCAGCGCGGCCTGACAGCCCTGGCGCTTCAGGTTGGTGCTAACGGTATCCGTGTCGGCCAGGAACAAAATTTTCCGATGGCCGGAGGCGATCATCTCGCCTACGGCGGAGCGGGAAGCGTCGAAATCGTCGCACACAGCGCAGTAGATGTTCTCACCCCGGACATAGCCGTTTACCATGAACACGGGGGTGTGGGCCGCGGCCTCCCGGATGTAATTCACCCGCTGGCCGTCCGGGTCATCGTCGGCGTACACCGAGCCGATGAGCACCAGCGCGTCCACCCGGCAGCGCAGCAGGGCGTTTACTGCAATTTGGCAGTCCTCATAGCCGTAGCCGCTGCAACATAGGATGCAGTCATATCCGTAGTCCCGGAGGCTGCGCTCCAGAAAGGCCACGGCTTTGGCCATGTAGTCGTCCGCAGCGTCGGGGCACACCAGGCCGATGGTTTTCATGGCGTTTTGCCCCAGCCCGCGGGAGAAGCCGCTGGGGACATAGCCCTGCGCCGCCATGATTTCCCGCACCCGCAGCTTGGTCTTTTCCGCCACGTTGGGGCTGTCGTTGAGCACCCGGGATACAGTGGCGATGGAGACGCCGGCCAGCTCTGCAATATCGTAGATGTTCATGGCGTGCCCCCATTCCAAATCGCTGTGTAAATGCTTACATAGCTTTATGATAAACCGCTGAGCCGTCCATTTCAAGATGTTTTTTCTCACAAGCTCGCAACCACATTTTTGTGCAAAACGACAAAAATGCGATGAGAATCCCAGAAAAATTTCGAGGCCGTTGACATTTTGGGGAGCGTGTTTTATGATGAATTCGATGTAAGAACTTACATTTGATGGCAGACAGCATACGCGGACCGCAAATTGCTTCAAGCAATTTGACCGCAGGCCTGCCTATTTGGGAATGAGAGGGTGAGGCGTTTTTTATGAAAACCTTTATCAAAATCCATCCCAGCGATTCGGTGGCCGTGGCCCTGGCCCCGTTGCCCGCAGGGACTGCGCTTCAGGTGGCCGGACAGACGGTGACGCTGCTGGAGGATATCCCCCAAGGGCACAAGTTTGCCCTGACGGACATTCCGAGGGGCGAGGCAGTGATCAAGTACGGCGCGCCCATCGGAGCCGCCCAGGCGGACATTCCCGCCGGCGGATGGGTGCACACCCACAACGTGAAAACCGGCCTGGGCGATGTGTTGGACTACTCGTACCAGCCGGACAGCGTTCCCCTGGTGCCCACTGACGACGCGCTGTTTCAGGGCTACCGCCGGGAGGACGGCCGGGCGGCGGTGCGCAACGAGGTGTGGATCATCCCCACCGTGGGCTGCGTCAACGATGTGGCCAGAGCCATCGAGCGGCTGTCCCAGGGGTTCAAAACCGGGACGGTGGATGGCATTTACGCCTTTCCCCACCCGTATGGCTGCTCCCAGATGGGGGAGGACCAGGAGAACACCCGGAAAATCCTGGCCGGGCTTATCCACCACCCCAACGCCGGGGGGGTATTGGTGCTGGGGCTGGGGTGCGAGAACAGCAATATCGACGTGTTGAAGCCTTACATCGGCCAATACAATGAGAACCGGGTGAAGTTCCTGGTGTGCCAGGACTCGGAGGACGAGATCGCCGATGGCGTGGCCTTGGTGGAAGAACTGGCCGCCTACGCGGGCCGTTTTCGCCGGGAGCCTATCAGCTGCGGCGAGTTGGTGGTGGGCATGAAGTGCGGCGGGTCGGATGGGCTGTCCGGCATCACGGCCAACCCCACTGTGGGAGCTTTTTCCGATCTGCTCATCTCGAAGGGAGGCACCACGGTGCTCACCGAGGTGCCTGAGATGTTCGGCGCGGAGACCCTGCTGATGAACCGCTGTGAAAACGAGCGGATTTTTGCCGATACGGTGAAGCTGGTGAACGGGTTTAAGGACTATTTCACCCGCCACGGCCAGACCATCTATGAAAATCCATCCCCCGGCAACAAGAAGGGGGGGATCTCCACCCTGGAGGACAAGTCCCTGGGCTGCACGCAGAAGTCGGGCAGCGCTCCGGTGTCCGGCGTGCTCGCCTACGGCGAGCCGGTGGAGCGGCGGGGGCTGAATCTGCTCAGCGCCCCCGGCAATGACCTGGTGGCGTCCACCGCCCTGGCGGCGGCGGGGGCCCATATTGTGCTGTTCACCACCGGACGGGGTACGCCCTTTGCCTCGCCGGTGCCCACGGTGAAGATCGCCAGCAACTCCGCCCTGGCGGAGAGGAAGGGGAACTGGATCGACTTCAACTGCGGCGTGCTGGTGGAGGAGGGCTCGGTGGACCAGCTGGGGGAGAAGCTGTTTGATTTTGTGCTGGAGGTGGCGTCCGGCAGGCAGGTCAAGGCGGAGCTGGCTGGGTTCCACGACATGGCAATTTTCAAACAAGGCGTAACATTATAAGAAAGGCGGGCAATCACCATGAAACAGCTCAACTATCAAACCCTGAAGGAGACCGGCTATCAGGGCTATGTGTTGGAATGTGCGCCGGAGAAGGTGCTTCAGTTCGGGGAGGGCAATTTCCTGCGGGCCTTTGTCAACTACTGGTTCGATGTGGCCAACGAGAAGGCGGGCTGGAACGGCAAATGTGTGCTGGTGCAGCCCATCGCCCAGGGCCTGTCCAAGCTCATCAACCAGCAGCAGGGGCTTTATACGCTGTATCTCCGTGGGCGGGAGAACGGGGAGAAGGTGGACGCCAAGCGGGTGATCTCCTCCGTGTCCCGCTGCCTCAACCCCTATGAGCGGGAAGGATTTGACGCGATGCTGGAGGTGGCGGTCTCCGACGATTTGGAGTACGTGGTATCCAACACCACCGAGGCGGGCATTGTGTACGATCCGGCCTGCCAGCTGGGCGATATCCCCGCGTCCTCCTTCCCGGGCAAGCTCACCCAGGTGCTCTACAAGCGCTGGCAGGCGGGCAAAGAGGGACTGGTGATTTTGTCTTGTGAGCTCATCGACAACAATGGCAAGGAGCTGCTCAAGTGCGTGAACCAGTACGTGGACCAGTGGGGGCTGGAAGACGGCTTCAGGAAGTATGTGAACGAGGACTGCACCTTCTGCTCCACCCTGGTGGACCGCATCGTGCCCGGCCGGGTGAAGGACGCGGACGAGGCGGCCCGAATGGAACAGGCCAACGGCTATCACGACGAGCTCATGGACGTGGGCGAGGTGTTCGGCGTGTGGAACATCGAGGGGCCGGCCTGGCTGGAGGAAAAGCTGCCCTTCAAGGCGGCTGGGGTGAACTGCCCCGTGGTGCCCGACGTGACCCCCTATAAAAAGCGGAAGGTGCGCATTTTGAACGGCGCCCACACCGGCTTTGTGCTGGGGGCATACCTGGCGGGCTTTGACATTGTGCGAGACTGTATGCAGGACGACACGGTGCGCGGCTTTATGAACAAAATGCTCTATAAGGAGGTCATTCCCACCCTGCCTCTGGACAAAAAAGACTTGGAGGATTTCGCCGGGGCGGTACAGGACCGGTTCAACAATCCCTTTGTGGACCACGAGCTGATGAGCATCTCTCTGAACTCCACTTCCAAATGGCGGGCGCGGAATATGCCCTCCCTCCTGGAGTATGTGGAGGCCAAGGGAGAGCTGCCCGCCTGCCTCACTGCCAGCTTCGCCGCCTATATCGCTTTCTTCTCCAGCGATATCCAGGCGCTGAACGAAAATGGATTGGTGTGCCGCCGCCCGAAGGGGAATGAGTACGTGTGCTCCGACGACCGCTGGGCCCTGGAGTTTTACTATCAGCACCGGGGGGATAGTGTGGAGGAGCTGGTCCATGCCGTGATGACGAATGAGCGGATGTGGGGCCAGGACCTGACGCAGATTGCCGGGTTTGAGCAGGCTGTGGCCGCTGATCTGAAGCTTATCCGGGGACAGGGCGCGGCCGCCGCTTTTGCGGCCTGCCTGTAAGGTATGGCACAGGTTTCCAAGCGGGACGAGGAATTTCGCCAGTATGCCCTTACCGCCCCGCCCATGCGCACATTGTTGACGGTGTGCGCTCCTCTGGCGCTCTATCAGGCATTACAGTCCATTTTCAAGATGCTGGACGCACTGATGGCCGCCCATATCAGCTCCAGCGCGGTGTCGGCGGTGGCCTGCCTGAGCCAGATCACCCTGATGATTACCGCGCTGAGCTCCGGTCTGGCCGTGGGCGGAAGCATCAAGATCTCGGAAGCCTACGGCCAAGGGGAGTATGAACTGGTGCACCAGCGCACGGCCACCCTCTATGCCATGGCCACGCTGGTCAGTCTGATGGTGGCGGTCATCCTGATTCCCTTTGCCCAGCCCTTTTTGCGTCTGCTTCAGACGCCGGAGGAGCTGATTGCCGCCGGGGCGGGGTACTTTCGGGTGGAAATTCTATGCCTGGTGGTAAATTTCTTCAACACCGTATATATCGCCATTGAGCGCAGCCGAGGCCACGCCAAGAAAATACTGGTCATCAATGGGTCAGTCATTGTGGTCAAGCTGGGTTTGTCCGCCCTGTTCATTTACGGTTTGAATGGGGACGTGACGGCGATTGCGGCGGCCACCCTCATCAGCCAGCTGGCCCTTTTGGGCTACGCCCTATTCAGCATGGCCCGGGACAGCGGAGTTTTTCGTTTTAGCGTTGGGAGCATCCACCTGAAGGGGGCCACTATGCTGCCCATTTTGAACCTGTCCTATCCGGTGGCGATGGAAAAGATGTTCTTTGCTGCGGGCAAGGTAATGGTCAACTCCATGTCTGGCCGGTATGGGGAGCTGACTGTGGGGGCGCTGGGCATCTCTAACAACATCGGCGGGCTGACCACCGGCTGGCACGCGGGAATGCTGGATGGGGCCTGCGCTCTCATCAGCCAGAACCGGGGTGCGGGGAAGTACCGGCGCACCTTGCAGCTGTATGGCTGCCTGCTGCTGGTGGATGTGGCCATCGGCGCTTTGGGGCTGGCTATAATGTCCTGGGCGCTGCCCTGGATGGCCCAGGTGTTCGCCCAGTCCAAGCAGCAGTTTGACCCAGGGTTTTGTGAGATGATTGTCTCCATCCACCGCTGGGAGATGCTGGGCTATCTCACCCTGGGGGTGAACTCGGCCACCCTGGCCCTGCTGCTGGGGTACGGCTACACGAAGCTGACCTTGGCGCTGAATGTGGCGCGGGTATTCCTGTTTCGGGTGCCCGTGCTGTGGGTGCTACAAAGCTTTACCGCTCTGGGGACGGAGGCTGTGGGGCTGACAATGATGATCAGCAACATCTGCGCGGGGCTGTCCGCCGCAGCGGCGGCCGTCCCAGTGGTGCGCAGCATCCGCCGCCGGGAGGCGGAATCCCAAAGCGAATCCATGCCGGAAGGCAGATAAATTATTATGAAGGAGTGAATCCCATGACTGCTTTTATGGACCGGGACTTCCTGCTGAAAACCGAGACCGGCAAGAGGCTGTACCACGAGTACGGGGCGAAGATGCCGATCATCGACTACCACTGCCACATCAATCCGATGGAGATCTATGAGGACAAGCGGTACGACAGCA
>OFGP01000083.1_pt1 | contig 93144 bp, 75 predicted proteins | sample 1521781 | NCBI WGS metagenome assembly OFGP01 (sample SAMEA3504113, study PRJEB24116) | mouse gut metagenome | biome: mouse gut; feature: mouse-associated habitat; material: faeces | place: Denmark | collected 2011
CCTTCTGTGCAACATACAATTTGAGTCCAGGGGAAAACCTATTTCACTTCTGGGAAACAAACTAACAAAAAAAAACTTTAAATTTATTTTTTATTTATAAATTTTTCGTTGTGAAAGCGGCGGAAATGTGATACTTTGATTAAGTAATACCGCATTTCTGACCGCTTTTTCAGTATTACAATTCCGGCGTTTCGCCAAATGTTCAGAAAAAATATAAAATTAAGGAGGAATTTGCCTTTGAGGGAGGTTTATTGGACACATAGTGATGTATAATGGTTTTTAGATAAAGATATTATTGACAAAGGAGAACATTTGTTTTATGGTATATAAGAACGGATGTTCCCCGGAAAAAGGAACCTGAAACAGCAGGCGGCCGGACGGGCGCGTCTGCGGAACTGAAAATGGAGAGAGAATTTTATGGAAAAAGATGACAAGTTAAAAGCGTTGGACGCGGCCCTCGGGCAGATTGAGAAGCAGTTTGGAAAGGGCGCGGTTATGAAGCTGGGCGATTCTTCCGCAAAGATGAACGTGGAGACGACTCCCACCGGTTCATTAAGCCTTGACATTGCCCTTGGACTGGGCGGTATCCCCAAGGGAAGAATCATTGAAATATACGGTCCTGAATCCAGTGGTAAGACCACAGTTACCTTACATATGATAGCCGAGGTTCAAAAGCGCGGGGGAATTGCGGGCTTTATTGATGCGGAGCATGCGCTTGACCCTGTTTATGCCAGAAATATCGGCGTGGATGTGGATAATCTGTACATTTCCCAGCCGGATAACGGGGAGCAGGCTCTTGAGATTACGGAAACCATGGTCCGTTCCGGCGCGATTGATATTATTGTTGTTGACTCTGTGGCGGCTCTTGTTCCCAAGGCTGAGATTGACGGCGATATGGGGGATTCCCACGTAGGGCTTCAGGCCAGGCTGATGTCCCAGGCGCTGCGCAAGCTGACGGCGGTAATCAGCAAATCCAATTGCAGCGTTATCTTCATCAACCAGCTCAGAGAGAAGGTGGGAGTGATGTTCGGCAGCCCGGAGACCACAACAGGCGGACGGGCGCTGAAATTCTATTCTTCTGTGAGAATGGATGTGAGGAGAATCGAGACATTAAAGCAGAGCGGAGAGAATATCGGTAACAGAACCAGAGTCAAGGTGGTTAAAAATAAAATTGCGCCGCCTTTTAAAGAAGCTGAATTTGACATTATTTTCGGAAAGGGCATTTCGGTAGAGGGAGATATCCTGGATTTGGCGGCCGAAGCAAATATTGTAAACAAGAGCGGGGCATGGTATGCCTACGGCGGAAGCAAAATCGGACAGGGACGTGAAAACACCAAGCAGTATCTGCGTGACAATCCCCAGATACTAGAGGAAATATCCGGGAAGGTGAGAGTCCATTTCGGCCTGCAGGAGGGCGCCCCCACAGAAGGCGCCGAGGCGGCGGAAAGCGGCGCGGAAAAAGAAGCCGGGAAGGAAGCTCCCGCAAAGAATACTTCCGCTTCCGCTAAAAAATCAGGAAAGTCAAGTGAAGCATGACGGTAACAAAAATTACAGAAATATCAAAGTCCAGAATGAAAATAGAAATAGACGGCGAGACGGCCTTTGTACTCTATAAAGGGGAAATCAGGAACGGCAAAATCAAAGAGGGAGAGGAGCTTGAGGAAAAAGCCTATGAGGAAATCATGACAAAAATCCTTCCCAGGCGCGCGAAAATGCGGGCGCTTAATCTGCTGAAAGGCCGTTCCTATACAGAGGCGCAGCTGTCTGATAAGCTGAAAGCCGGCGGCTATCCGGCGGCAGTCATAGAGGAGGCGATGGCATATGTCCAATCCTTCGGATATATAAATGACAGCCGTTATGCATTGGATTTCATAGAGTATAACAAGGAATCGAAAAGCAAAAAAAGAATTTTTACGGATTTATACCGGAAAGGGATTTCAGGGGATATTATAGAAGAAGCATGGGAAAAAACCGTAGGCGGTGATTGCGGCGAGACGGCCGGAGAGCTTGAGAGGGAGCAGATTCTGCGATGGATAGCAAAAAAAAATTTTTGCGCCCGGACGGCAACTTTTCAGGAAAAGCAGAAAATGTCGGCCTTTTTGTACCGTAAGGGCTTTGGAACTGACGCAATAAGAAGTGCACTTTTGCTTGACATTACTTCTATTTAAGTTTAAAATCAAAGTATTGTAAATTTCTTTTAGAATGTTAAACTTGCAAGAAACTGATTGGATTTTTTATCGGTGTTTGTTACATACATTCTATATAGATTAGGGTACAATGAAAACTAAATAAGGAGGTGCTCCTGTAAAATGGTGCAGGTTTTGATTGCAGTCATCGTCACGGCGGTGGTGACAGCTCCTGTTGCATGGTATCTGGCGACGACATATTACAAAAAGATGTCGGACACCAAAATAGGAAATGCGGAGGAGAAAGCCCGTGAAATTATTGATGAAGCTCTGAAAACTGCCGAAACGAAGAAGCGCGAGTCTTTGCTTGAAGTCAAGGAAGAGTCCATCCGTACAAAGAACGAATTGGACAAGGAGATTAAAGAGCGTCGTGCGGAAGCGCAGCGTTATGAGCGCAGAGTTCAGCAGAAGGAAGAGAATATTGATAAGAAGTCGGAGGCGATTGAACGTAAGGAAGCAAATCTGGCGGCCAAGGAGAATGAACTGGCCAGACAGAAAGCTGAAATTTCAAAGCTGAATGAGGAAAGATTACAGGAACTGGAACGAATCTCAGGATTAACCTCCGAGCAGGCAAAAGAATATTTGTTAAAAATTGTTGAAGGCGAAGTAAAGCATGAAACGGCTGTGATGATTAAGGAATTAGAAAGTCGCGCCAAAGAGGAAGCAAACAAGAGAGCAAGGGAATATGTGGTTACTGCCATACAGAAATGTGCGGCCGACCATGTATCAGAAACAACCATTTCTGTTGTTCAGCTTCCAAATGATGAAATGAAAGGCAGAATCATCGGCAGAGAGGGCAGAAACATCAGAACCCTGGAGACACTGACAGGCGTTGACCTTATCATCGATGATACGCCGGAAGCCGTAATTTTATCCGGCTTCGACCCTATTCGCAGGGAAGTGGCAAGAATTGCGCTTGAAAAATTGATTGTGGACGGACGTATTCACCCGGCCAGAATCGAGGAAATGGTTGAAAAGGCGCAAAAAGAAGTTGAAATCATGATTAAAGAGGAAGGTGAGGCTGCTACCTTAGAGGTGGGTGTTCATGGAATTCACCCTGAACTCGTAAGATTGCTGGGAAAGATGAAATTCAGAACCAGCTATGGTCAAAATGCATTAAAGCATTCCATAGAAGTGGCACAGCTTTCAGGTTTACTGGCTGCAGAGCTTGGGCTTGATGTAAGGATGGCGAAAAGAGCCGGTCTTTTGCATGATATAGGCAAGGCTGTAGACCATGAAATGGAAGGCTCTCATATTCAGCTGGGTGTTGAACTGTGCAGAAAGTATAAGGAATCACCTACTGTTATTAACGCCGTGGAATCTCATCATGGCGACGTAGAGCCTCAGTCATTGATTGCATGTATTGTACAGGCTTCTGATACAATATCAGCCGCCAGACCGGGTGCGAGACGGGAAACGCTTGAAACATACACAAGCAGACTAAAACAGCTAGAAGATATTTCAAACAATTTTAAAGGTGTAGACAAATCTTTTGCAATTCAGGCAGGTAGAGAGATTCGGGTAATGGTAGTTCCGGAACAAATTTCTGATTCTGATATGGTGCTTTTAGCCAGAGATATTTCAAAACAGATTGAATCTGAGCTGGAATATCCAGGACAGATAAAAGTGAATGTAATTAGAGAATCCAGAGTCATTGACTATGCGAAGTAACTGGAAAATGACATGAAAACAGAGAAAGTATTGAAGACGAAAAGTTTTCAATACTTTCTTTTTTTGCAAAAAGGCGGCCTTAGAATAGCTATACGGCGTATCCTTTTGGGATTGCATTGAAAAAAATACAAAATTGATAAAAAAAATCTTGTTTGGGAAAACATGTTATAGTAGAATAGTATCGGCGTTGGATTGTATACAATTATCCAATCATACTATTGCAGAATATACATGGAGGAAGATATGATATGAAGGCGTACAGGGAGCTTAACCGGGAAGAATTGCTTACACTCAAAGAGAAGCTGGAAAAGGAATATGAGAAGGAAAAGGCGAAAGGCTTGAAGCTGGATATGTCCAGAGGAAAAGCTTCGGTAGCCCAGCTCGATATGGAAATGGACTTTCTTGATGTGATTACCTCAAAGTCTGATGTCAGGACACGGTCGGGCGTGGACTGCAGAAATTACGGTCTGCTGGACGGTATTGAAGGAGCAAAGTGCCTGCTGGGCGACATGATTGGCGTTTCGAAGGATATGATTATTGTGTTTGGAAATTCCAGCCTGAATATCATGTACGACACGGTAGCCCGCTGTATGCTGTTCGGCGTGCTGGGGAGCACCCCCTGGTGCAAGCTGGATAAGGTAAAGTTTTTATGCCCGGTTCCGGGGTATGACAGGCATTTTGCGATAACTGAGCAGTTTGGTATAGAGATGATTAACATTCCCATGACGGAAGACGGGCCGGATATGGATTTGGTGGAGAAGTATGTGAACAATGATTCGGCGGTGAAGGGAATCTGGTGCGTGCCGAAATATTCCAACCCTCAGGGCTACACCTATTCAGACGAGACAGTAAAGAGATTTGCCGCTTTGAAACCGGCGGCGGCGGATTTCAGGATTTTCTGGGATAACGCCTATTCTATCCATGATTTGTACGAGGAGGGGGATGAGCTGCTGGATATTTTTGCCGAATGCGAAAAGACGGGAAATATCGATATGGTTTATGAGTTCTGCTCGACCTCGAAGGTAACTTTCCCGGGCTCGGGAATTTCGGCAATCGCCGCGTCCAAAGCCAATCTGGATTCCATTAAGAGCATTATGACCATACAGACCATCGGGCCTGACAAGCTGAATCAGCTCCGGCATACGAGATATTTCGAGGATATGAACGGATTGAAGGCTCACATGAAGAAACATGCGGCGATTATCCGCCCGAAATTTGAGGCGGTTCTGGAGGTGCTTGAAAGAGAGCTCGGCGGCCTCGGCATTGGTTCATGGACGAATCCGAAAGGCGGTTATTTTATCTCCTTTGAGTCCATGGAGGGCTGTGCAAAAGCAATTGTTGAGAAGTGTAAGGAGGCAGGCGTTGTTTTAACCGGCGCCGGCGCAACCTATCCGTACAAGAAGGACCCGGCTGACAGCAATATCCGTATTGCGCCGACCTTCCCTTCCGAGGAAGAACTGGCGAAGGCAACGGATTTATTTGTGCTTTGCGTGAAGCTGGCGAGTGTGGAGAAGCTGCTTTCCAAGACGGCATAAAAGAAATCGGCGGGTGTGGAGAAGCTGCTCTCTGAGGCAGAATAAAAGAAATGGGGAAGAAAATGGAAGAGATAAAGAGATTATCCAGGCAGCTGGTTGCCCACGGGGCAATTCTGGACTATTATCAGGACACGATGCAGATACCTAACGGAAATGTGGTGAAGTGGGATTTTATTAAGCATAACGGAGCGGCGGCGGTGGTCCCAGTGGATGAAAAAGGACGTCTGATTATGGTAAGGCAGTACCGCAACGCCTTAGAGCGTTATACCCTGGAGATTCCGGCGGGGGGACTTAAGACGCCGGAGGAACCCACAATGGATGCGGCGGCAAGGGAGCTGGAGGAGGAAACCGGGTATAAGGCGGGAGAGATAGAGCTGCTCCTTACCATTCGCACAACTGTGGCTTTCTGCAATGAAAAAATTGATATCTATCTGGCCAGGAACCTGACGCCGGGCAGCCAGCATCTGGACGAGGACGAGTATGTCCAGGTAAAAGCTTATACGGTGGGTGAGCTTACGGAAAAGATTTATGCGGGAGAAATTCAGGATTCCAAGACAGTTGCGGCCGTTCTGGCTTATAAAGACAGGTATTGCACTAATAATTAAATCTTAATTTAATATAGTGATTTGAACAGGCAGGGCATATGTACTGCCTGTTTTTCATATATTGGAGGGAGAGAAATTAAGGCGGTATGCTGTGAACAGGGCGGAAAAGAATCGTATTTATACTTTCTGGCTGTATTTGTTTTTCGGAAGTTTTTTGTTAGGCGTGATTGTCATGAATATGGGAAACGAAACGCTTCTTTCAGAGGACGGCATTTTCAGCATGTCATCGATTAACAGGTTAAAGTATATTGAGATTGACAGCGGGAGATTCCTGCGGTATGTGCTGAAACACCGGATAGGGGAGGGACTGGCGCTTGTTCTGTTGTCCACAACCAGTTTTGGGGCGGTATCTGTTTATATCTGTATTCTCTGGCAGGGGCTGCTGGCAGGGATGACCATTACGGCGGCCATTATCCGGTTTGGAATAAGAGGGTTTCTCCTTTTATTGGGGGGAATGTTTCCGCATCAGCTTCTTCTGATACCGGCGGAAATTATGCTCCTTGGCTGGTGCTATGAAAGGTGCGGCAAAGAACGTCTGCCGGAAAGCTACATGAGTTCCTACACAGGCAGCCGCAAGCAGCGCTTCCTCCGTCAGGGAATCATGCTTATGTGGATAAGCATTGTAATTTTAATCGGCTGTATTCTGGAAAGCTATGTGAATCCTATTCTGATTTCGGATGTCGTGAAGATATTTTAAAGAAGAAAAAATATCCGGCAAAAACCGTTGCCATACGCGGCTGGCGGATTGACTTTAAATGCTTCCTTCCATATAATTAATTTATTCCGACAGAATTTCGGACAGGACTTTGCAGAAAGGAAGGGTGGCAAGGGTGGAGTTACAGGATATTTTAAAGGAATTTCAGGGCGAGGAAAGCGAAGCGACAAATAACCCAGAGTGGCAGGCGCTTTTTCATGAGCTTTGTCAGGAAGCAATTCAAACTGGCATGGAGCTGAATAATCAGTATCATACGCCGGAGGAAATCTGTGAGATAATGGGGCGGCTGACCGGAAAGAAAATAGATGAGAGCTTTCGTCTGTTCCCTCCGTTTTATACGGATTTCGGAAAAAATATTACCATCGGTAAAGATGTATTTATTAATTCAGGATGTCATTTTCAGGACCAGGGAGGAATCTTTATCGGCGACGGCGCTTTGATTGGCCATAATGTGGTGCTTGCCACTGTCAATCATGATTTGAATCCGGCAAAGAACCGGAGGAATCACTTTGCCCCTGTCAAAATCGGCGCCCACGCATGGATTGGCTCTAACGCTACAATTCTGTCCGGCGTGACCGTGGGAGACTGGGCCGTGGTGGCGGCCGGCGCTGTAGTGACCCGCGACGTTCCGGCTATGACGGTGGTTGGAGGCGTGCCTGCAAAGGTGATTAAGGTACTCGAGGATAAAGAGGAGAGGGCGGTGCCGGAAAATACTGTGAAATTTAATTAATAACGGGGGTACACACAAATGGGAAAAGAGAAGGAAAGAAGGATGGAACATGCCAATCCATTATTAAGAGAAGCGGATAAAACAAACCGCTTTATCACAATTGGGGAAATTATGCTTCGGCTGACCCCTCCAAACTATGAGAAAATCCGTATGGCAACCAGCTTTGAAGCCAGTTACGGGGGAAGCGAGGCCAATATTGCCCTGGCCCTTGCAAACTTAGGCATTGACAGCACCTTTTTTACGGTTGTTCCCAACAACAGCCTTGGCAAAAGCGCGGTGCGTATGCTAAGGAGCAGCGATGTTCACTGTACGCCGGTGATATTGAGCACGCCGGAGCAGACGCCCACCCACCGTATGGGAAGCTATTATCTGGAAACCGGTTTCGGAATCCGCGCAAGCAAGGTGACCTACGACAGGAAGCACAGCGCGATTTCGGAATTTGATTTTGACACCGTTGATTTGGACAGCCTCCTTGAAGGGTATACCTGGCTTCATTTAAGCGGAATTACCCCGGCGCTTTCGCCCGGCTGCCAAAAACTGGTTTTAAACAGCCTGAAAACGGCGCAGAAAAAAGGAATAACGGTGAGCTTCGACGGAAATTTCCGAAGCAGTCTCTGGACATGGGAGGAAGCGAGGGACTTTTGCACACAATGTCTTCCTTATGTAAATGTGCTGATGGGTATTGAGCCTTATCATCTCTGGCGGGATGAAGGAGACCACAGCAAGGGCGACGTGAAGGACAAGGTGCCGCTGCAGCCCAGCTATGAGCAGCAGGATGAAATTTTCGGGGCGTTCATAGAAAGATATCCGAATATTTCATGTATTGCAAGGCATGTGCGTTACGCCCACAGCGGGAGCGAAAACAGCCTGAAAGCCTTTATGTGGTACGAGGGTCATACTTTTGAAAGCAAGCTTTTTACTTTTAATATTCTGGACAGGGTAGGGGGCGGGGACGCCTTTGCCAGCGGACTGATTTACGCCATTATGAACGGTTACCGTCCCATGGATATTGTAAACTTTGCGGTGGCAAGCAGCGCCATCAAGCATACCATCCGCGGGGACGCCAATATCACGGATGATGTGGCGGCTATCCGCAATCTGATGAATATGAATTATGACATAAAAAGATAGATATAAGGCAGAGCCGACGCCCATACAGGGCGCCGGCTCTTAATTATGGCAGGGGCGCACAGCGGAAATTGCCGCCGGGGAAACGTGCGTCCAGCGCGGCGGGCAGGGGAGGGGAAACTTTCCTCTGCCCGATTGGATTGTTATTCATATTCTGCAATATCATAAATCAGCCGTTTGGAGTCCTCCCAGCCAAGACAGGGGTCGGTGATGGATTTGCCGTAAATACCTCCGCCGATTTTCTGGCAGCCTTCTTCAATGTAGCTTTCAATCATAACGCCCTTTACCAGATTATGGATGTCGGGATTCAGCTTGCGGCTGTGCATGACTTCCTTTACAATACGGATTTGCTGTTCAAACTGCTTGTTGGAATTGCTGTGGTTGGTATCAATCACGGCGGCCGGATTTTTTAATTCTCTCTCATTGTAAAGCTCAAGAAGGAGGTTCAAATCCTCGTAGTGGTAGTTGGGAAGATTCCCGCCGTGCTTGTTGGTGGCGCCCCGCAGAACCGTGTGAGCCAGGTCGTTTCCGTTTGTTTTGGATTCCCATCCTCTGTAAATAAAGGAATGGGGATGCTGGGCAGCGTACACGGAGTTGAGCATAACGGTTAAATTCCCGCTGGTGGGGTTTTTCATACCGGCAGGCACATCAAAACCGCTGGCAACGATTCTGTGCTGCTGGTCCTCCACGGAGCGGGCCCCGATTGCAACATAGGATAAAATATCCGATACATAGCCCCAGTTGTCTGGATAAAGCATTTCGTCGGCGGCGGTAAGGCCGGATTCCTCAATTGCCCTGATATGCATTTTCCGCATGGCGATAAGGCCGGTTAAGAAATCGGCTTTCTGTTCGGGATTGGGCTGATGGACGATTCCCTTGTACCCTTCCCCGGTGGTGCGCGGTTTATTGGTGTAAATGCGGGGAATCAGTATCAGCTTGTCTTTTACTTTTTCGTTTACCTTTGCAAGCCGGGACACATAATCGCAGACAGCGTCCTCGTTGTCCGCCGAACAGGGACCAATAATTACAAGGAATTTCCTGCTCTGCCCGGTGATAACGCTGCGAATTTCCGCATCCCTTTTTGCTTTCAGCTCAATCAGCTTTGGCGGAACGGGATGAAGGGTTCTTATTTTTTCCGGTGTCGGAAGTAATTTCGTTAATTCAATTGGCATAATGTACTCCTCCTTAGGTAATAACCTCGTACATTATAATACACAGGAGCGGCAGGCGCAAGAAAAAGACATATGCGGGCTTGTATTATCCCCGGAAAAAGTGTAAAATTTACAAAGTATAAATCTGCGGAACAGGAATCAGCAGATGTGTGGACAGTGCACGGAAGGATTTGCGGATGAAAAGCAGCCGAAAATCTTTCCAGACCAGGGTGTACTGGAAGCACATCTGCGGAACTTAAATGGAGGAACGATATGGGACTGAGTAAAAAACCGGTAACCGGTATGAAGGATATTCTCCCGGAGGAGATGAAACTCCGGGATTACGTGATTGGCGTGATTAAGGAAACTTATGGGAAATTCGGGTTTCTGCCTATTGAAACGCCCTGCGTGGAAAATATAGAAAATTTAAGCAATAAGCAGGGCGGTGAAAATGAAAAGCTGATTTTCAAGATTTTAAAGCGGGGGGAAAAGCTGAATCTGGAAACCGCGCAAAGCGAAAAGGATTTGGTGGACGGCGGGCTGCGGTACGATTTGACGGTGCCTCTTGTGCGCTTTTACTCCAATCATGCGAACGAGCTGCCAAGCCCTTTCAAGGCGCTTCAAATGGGAAATGTATGGCGGGCGGACAGGCCACAGAGGGGACGTTACCGTCAGTTTATGCAGTGCGACATCGATATTCTGGGAGAGCCCTCCAATTTGGCGGAAATCGAGCTGATTCTCGCCACTACCACCACTCTCGGGAAGCTGGGTTTTAAAAACTTCCAGATTAGGATTAACGAGAGGCGGATTTTAAAGGCCATGGCGGCCTACAGCGGCTTTTCGGAAGAAGACTATGACAGTGTGTTTATCACATTGGATAAGATGGATAAAATCGGACTTTCCGGCGTGGAGGCGGAGCTTTTTTCAAACGGCTTTGAAAAGGAATGTGTGGATAAATATCTTGCGCTGTTTCAGGGAATGGAGCAGGCGCCGGACGGCCTTACCTATCTTGCAGATGCGCTGGGGGATTTTCTGGACGCTGAGGTGAAGGAAAGCTTACAGGAGATTATGGACAGCGTAGGGGCGACGAAGAGCTCGGATTTTGCCCTTGTTTTTGACCCTACGCTGGTAAGAGGAATGTCCTATTACACGGGAACGATTTTTGAGGTCGCCATGCCTGAATTTGGCGGGAGCTGCGGTGGCGGCGGAAGGTACGATAAGATGGTGGGCAAGTTTACGGGAAACGATGTCCCGGCCTGCGGCTTTTCCATCGGCTTCGAGAGGATTATACTGCTTCTTATGGAAAGCGGCTTCCAGATTCCGGCGCAGCCCAAGGTTGCCTATCTTCTGGAAAAGGGGCTACCGGGGGACGAGCTCTGCCGGGTGATTGCGAGGGCCCAGGAGGAGAGAGCAAAGGGCAGTCAGGTTCTTGTGGTTCGGATGAACAAGAACAAAAAGTTCCAGAAGGAGCAGCTGCAAAAGGAAGGCTATGGGGAGTTCCGGGAGTTTTACAAAAATCCCCTTAAATGAGGCGGCAAATGATTACGGTATACTACAGAAAGGTGTTTCCCTTGCAAAAGGAAGACACCTTTTCGCGGATAAGCCCCTGCGGGGGCATGGGGGCGGCGGATATTCCCCTGACAGAAAAACTGGATGAGGGCAGGAGGCAAAAGCTTCTCCGGCTCAGGAATGAAAAAGCCCGGGCAAGAGAGCTTACGGCAGGCATTCTTCTTCACGACGCTCTGTGCAGCCGGCTTGGGCTTTCTTCGGCGGATACGCCGCCCTTTGCCATAGCGTATGAGGAAAAGGGCAAGCCTTATCTGTCAGGGCGGGAGGATATTTGCTTTAATATTTCCCATTCAGGGGATTATGTGTGCGTCGCCGTTTCGTCGCTGCCGGTCGGGATAGATATACAGGAAAATCCGGGGAAACAGAGCGCGGCTGTTTATGGTGAATGTCCGACCGGGGACAGCCGGTATACGACCGGCGGCCAGGAAGAAATATATAGAAAGGAAAGGAAAATCGCAGAGCGTTTTTATACAGCTTCTGATAGAAAGTACCTTGCCTTATGCGGGAAGGAGTACGGGGATTTATTTTACCGGATGTGGAGCATCAAGGAAAGCTATATCAAGCTTACCGGCGAGGGAATGAGCAAAGGGCTTTCCGGCTTTGAAATTGACTGGAATGAGCGGAGAATTCTGGACACGGAAAGCCGGCAGACAGCCGCTTATTTTTGGGAATGGCGGGGGATAGAAAATTACAGCCTCTGCGTCAGCGCGTGCACTCCTCAAAGGGTTGTGTGGGAGAAAATGGAAACGTAAATCTGCTGAAAAACCGCTTTCCGGGCAAAATACTACTGAAAATACTTCCTTTTTACCTGAAAGTAGTATTTCTTTCCAGATGCTTTGACACTACAATACAGGTGAACCAAAAAACAGCGGAGCCAAATGTACTGGGAAAGGCGAAGCGGAATTTGAGATAAGGAGGGAAAATATGTATCTATTATCAATTGCATGCGTTATTTTAATGACCGGGGTTCTGGGATTTGTATCGGGAATGGATGTGGGAAACTTATTTGACGGTATATCCCTGCTGCTTCTGTTACTGTTTTTGATTCCCATGCTGGTTTCGGGAGGGCTTCTTAAGGATTTCAACAATGCCTTCCGACTTGGAATCGGGAAACGGCAGCCTGCCAGTCTGATGGAATTAAAACGGGCAAAGGAGGCGGTGAGCCTGGCGATTAAGGTGTCAATGGCCGCATCGACTTTCATCGGAGTCATGTCGTCGGCGCTTGTCCTGTTTGTGGTGGATGATTTGGCGAGCCTTGGCCCCAGCATGGCGGTGTCGTTGATTGTACTGATTTACGGTATGGGGCTGGTTTTGATTTTGCTGCCGCTAAAGTCCAGACTCAATTTAAAAATCCAGGAATTTATCAATGAAAAGGAATAGGGGGATTCCCTGTGAAAAAGGTGGTAAAGAGTCTGACGGCAGTCGGTATTTATCTGCTTGCGCTTTGTGTTATATTAAATACGAAAGCCGCTTTGCTGTTCAGCCCAAAGCATATCGGGATGTTCCTTTTAGGCTGTCTGATTTTATGTCTGCCTTATTTTGAAAAGAAAAACAGTCCCTCCGACTGGCGGGCGATTTTCAAAAATAATGCCATGATGGCCGGAGGACTGGAAACCTTTATGCTTATATTTGTAGGCATGAGCCGGAATGGGCTTATGCCTGCGGATGCCTTTTCAGAGATAGCGCTCGGCATGCGCCCTTTGTTTTACGGTTTTATCTGTTATGCGGTTTTGAGAGACGGGGAAGGGCGCAGAGTCGGAGAGGGGCAGAAGGAACGGAAGGCGGCAGGCGATAAGACGCAGGGGGCGGCAGCCGGAGGGGTGCAGAGGGCGGAAGGCGACGAGGCGCTCAGGGAAGAAGGCGAAACGCTTAAGGAGGCGGAAGCAGTCCCGAAGCATGATTTTTCGAGTCTGACGCGTCAGGAGAAATGTGTGGCGGAGCTCATTGCAAGGGGCCTCACCAACCGGGAAATCGGAGAGGAGCTTTGTATATCCGAGACTACTGTCAAAAAGCATGTGTCCAATATTTTTGAAAAGCTTGGTATCAGCAGCCGGAAAGAGCTGCGGTGAAAGGGGACGGAACGCATTGAAGACAATCTTAATCATTGACGATGATGTGAATATAGGAAACATGCTTGAAGAAATACTGAAAAAGGAGGGCTTCGGCGTCCTGAGGGCCTATTCCGGGACGGAAGCCCTGCTTCTGCTTTCACAAATCCGGCCGGATTTGATTTTGCTCGATTTGATGCTGCCGGGGTTAAACGGGGAAGAGCTTTTGCCTCAGATTAAGGAAATTCCGGTGATTGTGGTCAGCGCAAAGGTGGGAATTGATGAAAAGGTGGAGCTTTTAACGGGCGGGGCGGTGGATTATGTCACGAAGCCCTTTGACACCAGAGAGCTTGTTGCCAGAATCCGCGTCCATTTGCGGGAAAATGTATCCGGCTCCGGCGTGCGCCTTTCTTTTGCGGATATTGTGATGGAGACGGATATCCGCAGAGTTTGCGTAAGGGGCAGTCAGATAAGGCTTACGCGCACGGAATACGCGATTTTAAAGCTTCTTTTGCTGAATCCCTCCCGGGTGGTTACCAAATCGGCAATACTGGATAAAATCAGCGAGGACACGCCGGACTGCATGGAAAGTTCCTTAAAGGTACACATCAGCAATCTTCGTAAAAAGCTCCGGGAGGCGTCGGGGAAAGATTATATTGAGGCGGTGTGGGGAATCGGTTTTAAGCTGAAGGAGGAATAATCATCTTTACCGTATCTTAACCCTTTCCTTAACCGCTTTCTTAACTTTTTTCTCTTATAATGTGAGCACAAAGGAGGTTAGAGTGATGGAATATGTTCTTACAACCAATGCTTTGTGTAAGCATTATAAAAATTTTAAAGCCCTGAACGGACTTTCCATGCATGTGCCCAAGGGGGCGATTTATGGATTCGTGGGGAAAAACGGCGCCGGAAAAACCACCCTTATCCGGCTGATATGCGGGCTGCAGCCGGCCACCGGCGGCGAGTTTACCCTGTACGGCGTAAAGGGGACGGACAGGGAGATAGGAAAAGCCAGGCGCAGGATGGGAGCCGTGGTGGAGACGCCGTCGTTGTATCTGGATATGACGGCAAGGGATAATTTAAGGCAGCAGTACCGGATTTTGGAGCTTCCCTCCTGTGAGGGGATGGAGGAGCTTTTAAATCTGGTGGGACTCGGCGATGTGGGAAGGAAGAAGGTAAGGCATTTTTCCCTTGGAATGCGCCAGCGGCTGGGAATTGCCGTAGCCCTTGCGGGAGACCCGGATTTTCTGGTGCTGGACGAGCCGGTGAACGGCCTTGACCCTCAGGGGATTATTGAAATCAGGGAGCTGATTTTAAAGCTGAACAGGGAGCGGCAGATAACCGTGCTTGTTTCCAGCCATATTCTGGGCGAGCTTTCGAAAATCGCCACCTGCTACGGATTCATTGACAGAGGCGTGCTGGTAAAAGAAATCAGCGCCGGGGAGCTTTTGCGGGAATGCCGCAAGTGTCTTTGCCTTGAGGTCAGCGACACAAGGGCGCTTGCGCGGGTTTTGGACGGCATGGGAATGGAATATACAGTTCTTTCGGATAACAGGGCGGATATTTACGGCGAACCGGAGATTACCGCACTGGTGATGGCGCTGAATGAGCAGGGATGCCGGATGATTTCTGCAAAGGAGCGGGAAGAAAGCCTGGAGAGCTATTATATGAGTATCGTGGGAGGTGGGGAGAATGAATAATCTGTTTTGGGCAAATATCATCCGGCTGTGGAAAAGCAGGCTGATGGGTCTTGGAATCGCGGTTTTTGCAGGTCTTGCACTGGCTTTATGTATTGACCAGTATACCTATTTCGGGGAGTTTATGATTCTGGACGGCATTTTTTGGGGATATGTCTATATTGCGGGGATTCCCGTATCGGTGCTTGCGGGGCTTTTTCTGGGGGTGGAATACGGGGACGGGACCATCCGCAACAAGCTCATTGCCGGGCATAAGCGGAGCACTGTTTATCTTGCGAATTTTTTGGCGGTTTTTGCAGCTTCCCTTATGATGTCCCTTGCCTATATCGGGGTGATTTGCGCTGTTGGGATTCCCATGTCCGGGGGCCTTACGTCAGACTGGCAGATAATTGTTATCATGCTGTTTGAAAGTGTGCTGACCCTCGGTGCGGTTTCAGCGATTTTTACCATGGTGGGTATGCTCTGGCAGAATAAGGCGGTCTCGGCGGCGGTATGTATTCTTTTAGCCTTCGGACTGCAGATGCTTACGATTTCCGTCCATTCAAAGCTGGCGGCTAAGGAATTTTATGAAGGGAATGTCTATACAAGCGATGTGAATAGTGATGGCGAGATAGAGATGGTTTCCCTTGAGGGGCAGCGAAACCCCGAGTATGTGGGCGGGACAAAGAGAGTCGTGTATGAATTTATCTACGATTTTAATCCGGTGAGCCAGGGGCTTCAGATTGCCGATATGTATGCGGAGCATCCGAAGCATATGGGGCTTCTTCCGCTGTATTCCCTGATAATCATATTCGGGGTGACCGGGGAGGGAATCTGGCTTTTCGGGCGGAAGGATTTAAAGTAAGGCGGAAAGCATATTGTACGGGTGTTGTGGCATGGAAGGGAGTTCACTATGGCTGGCTTGGCGCTGTTTAGTCTGATACTTATGGCAGTAATCGGTTTCCTTGCGGGGAAGATTCTTCTTTTGCACCGGGCGGCGGACGAAATCGGAAGCAGGCTTAAGGAAAGACTTACTGTGGATACCAATACGCTGATTACGCTGTCCTCCCGGGATAAGCATATGCGCAGGCTTGCGGAGGAGATGAACAGCCAGCTCCGCATCCTGCGGAAGGAGAAGCAGCGCTTCCGTCAGGGGGATTTGGAAATGAAGGAGAGAATTACCAACGTTTCCCATGACCTGCGGACGCCCCTTACTGCCATCTGCGGTTATCTGGATTTGCTGAAAGAGGAGGAAAAACCGGAAAACGCACAGCGCTATATCCGGGTGATTGCAGAGCGGGTGGAGGTCTTAAAGCAGCTGACGGAAGAACTGTTCCGGTATACGGTGGTAAGCTCCGCCGGGGAGGCGCTTCCCCTGGAGGAGATAAATCTGGGGAGCGTGCTGGAGGAGAGCATTTCCGCTTATTACGCGGCGCTTACAGGGTGCCGTATTATTCCTGAAATTAGTATTTCCGAAAGGAAGCCGGTGAGGAAGCTGAACAGAAACGCGCTGCTCCGGGTCTTTGGAAACGTCATCGGCAATGCCATCAAATACAGCGGCGGCGATTTGAAAATCGAACTTACAGACAGCGGGGAGGTTATCTTTTCCAACAAGGCTCCGGGGCTTGACGAGGTGCAGACCTCTCAGCTTTTTAACCGCTTTTATACAGTGGAAACGGCAGGTCATTCCACGGGAATCGGCCTGTCGATTGCGCGCCTTTTGGTGGAGCAGATGAACGGGGAGATTACGGCCGTATACAGGGAGGGGAGGCTGTGGGTGCGGATTTACTTTCCAAAGTAACGGAAGTCAATTTTCAGATTCCGGTGAGCGCATGTGGAGTCAAGAGGATGTCACCCCTGAATAAGGAAAATCCTTTGCCGTAACCGGCGTTATGTGCTAGAATAAAATCAGACATATGAAAATACTGGCAGGTTACGGTGATGAAGGGTGAAAACGGAGTGATGAAAAAGCAAAGATACGGTAAGGAAAATGTTCATTCGGCAATCGGGATGGCGTGGCCGGCGATTGTGGAATCTTTTTTTACGGCTTTTGCGGGGCTGGTGGATTCTCTGATGGTGAGTTCCTTAGGCTCCTATGCCGTGGCGGCGGTAGGGCTCACCACGCAGCCTAAATTCGTCGGCATGTCGGTTTTCTTTGCCGTTAACGTGTCAATTTCCGCACTGGTTGCCAGACGGCGGGGAGAAAACAAGAAGGAGGATGCCAACAGAATTTCCTATACGGCGCTGGTTTTTATTGTAATAGCGGCTGTTATTTTAAGCATTCTTCTGGTGCTTTTTGCCGGGCCGATTATCAGGCTGTGCGGTTCCACTTCCGACACCCATGAGAGCGCGGTGGTCTATTTTCAGATTATCATGGGAGGCATGATATTTAACGGCATCCAGATGGGCATTAATTCCGCCCAGCGGGGGGCCGGGAACACGAAGATTACCATGCGAACAAACGTCACCTCCAATACCATCAATATCATTGCAAATTATCTTCTGATTAACGGCCATTTCGGTTTTCCGGCTCTGGGAATCCGGGGGGCGGCGCTTGCAACCGTGCTGGGAACGGTGGTTGCCAGCATTATGAGCGTGCTGTCCGTATTAAATAAGGACGGATTTATCAGTATCCCTTATATTGTACAAAATAAAATCAAACCGGCCTTCTCCTCCTTTGTCAATCTGGTGAAGGTGGGATACAGTGTGTTTTTCGAGCAGATTTTAATGAGGGTCGGTTTTATGATGACGGCTGTGATGGCGGCAAATCAGGGGACGGACGCCATGGCGGCTCATCAGGTGGGCATGAACATTATGGGGCTTTCTTTTTCCTTCGGGGACGGACTGCAGGCCGCCGCCGTGGCGCTTATCGGACGGAGCCTTGGAGCGGGGGATAAAGAGCTGGCAAAGGAATTCGGGCGGATATGCAGAATGATGGGCGCCGTGATTGCGGTGTGTCTTTCCGCAATGTATTTTTTTGGCGCCAGACCTTTGTTCTCCCTCTTTTTTGCGGAGGAGCACATTGTCGCTATCGGCGTGAATATTATGATGGTAATTATATTTGTGGTGGTGTTCCAAATCAGTCAGGTCATTTATATGGGGTGCCTGCGGGGGGCGGGAGATACCTTTTATACGGCGGTGGCTTCCACCATCAGCGTCACAATTATCCGTACCCTGGGCTCTTATCTGGGCGGATATGTGTTCGGGCTTGGAATCGTGGGAATCTGGCTGGGGGTGCTGGCCGACCAGATTTCAAGGTTTATCTTTGCAACCGTCCGTTTCAGGGCCGGGAAGTGGACGGAGATTAAGATTTAGGAATATTTATCCAGCCTTGTCCATATACTATAGAAATACTATTTTCAGGAGGTAGTTATGGCAAGAGGGCAGAGGAGGACAATCGAGGAGAAAATTGCGGAGAAGGAGGAGCTGATTGCGGCTCTTCGGACAAGGCTCAAATCGGAGCAAAGCGAGCTGGACGCGCTGAACAGGGAAAAAAAGAACCGGGATTTGGACAGCCTGAATCAGCTTCTTGAATCAACAGGGCTTGACATCAGCGAAGCGTCCGATATTCTTCAGGATTATATTCAAAACCGTGCCTCCCAGTCATAAGCTGGGGGGCATTGCTTTAGGAAGCATTGCTTTCTTAAGCATAGCTTTTTCAAAAAACTTTATATTTTTGATAAAAATTGTATTTTACTATGGAAATTATACCCTGATATTGTGTATAATGTTTACAGAAATACAGATACAGAAATATGTCGTCAAACGGCTGCAGGGGAAGGCAGTATCTTCCGTCCGCCGGATGGCGACAGATTGTAAGAGGGACATGAAATATGCTGGTGACATTAATTCCATTATTTGACGAAAAAATGAGCGTGCGCGCGTATTCTTTGTTTACGCGGAAAAAGAACTTTTTCCTGCTTCCAAGCCTGCTTGGCACAGGGGCGAACGACGGTGCGTCCCACATTGCCGGAGTAGAGGTGATTCAGAGCATAGGGCTTGAAACGATTTTAACCGACAAGGAAATATTTGTGCCTATCAATAATATCGCCATTTTTTCGGATGTTCTGGAGCAGAACGAAATTCCCTGCGGACAGGTGGTCCTACTTATGGATACGTCCATCGAGCCGGAGAAAATGTACATAAGCCGGCTGCAGGAATTAAAAAAGCTGGGATATAAGCTGGCGATACGCAAGCTTGAGGTGGCGGATTTTGAGAGGTACCGCGAGATACTTCTTCTGATGGATTATATTCTGATTGACGATAAGAAGGTTGAGGTCAGAAAAGTCAGGCTTTATTTTTCAAAGGTATACCCCGGCTTAAAGGTATGCGTGGGGAATATCCAGAATCAGGAGATTTATGACGCGCTGGTTAGGGAAGGCGGTTTTCAGCTTTATGAGGGAGAGTTCTACCGGATGCCCGTGACAAAGGGGGAAACGGAGATAACTCCTATCAAGACAAACTATATTGAACTGCTCAATATGGTAAATGCGGACGACTTTGAGCTTACCAAAGCGGCGGATATTATCGGAAGGGATACCGCGCTTGTGATTTCCCTCCTTAAGATGGTAAACAGGATGGCGGTAAATTCCGAAATCACTTCTATCAGACATGCGGCTGCCATGCTGGGACAGCGGGAGCTGCGCAAGTGGATTAACACGGCGCTGGCAGGAGAGCTTTATGCGGACAAACCCAATGAAATCACCAGACTCTCGCTCCTTCGTGCTAAGTTTGCGGAAAATCTGGCTCCTACGTTTTCACTGGCGCTGCAGGCATCGGAGCTGTTCTTGATGGGACTGTTCTCGGTACTTGATTTGGCGTTCAGCGAGCCTATGGCGGATGCTCTAAAGCGGGTGAAGGTATCAAAGGAGATTGAAGACGCCCTGGTAAATGATAAAGGTATTTTTGCACCGGTGATGGAGTTCATTCATTATTATGAAAGAGCAGACTGGCAGGAAGTATCCAGGCTGATGGTGCTGAAAAACATCGATATAGAGAAAGTATATCAGGCCTATATCCAGACGTTACAATGGTATCGTGATTTGTTCTCGGAATAAAAACAGTAAGCACCATGCGGAAAGAAAATTCTGCATGGTGTTGTTGAGTGCGGGCGAAGATAAGGACATGCCGCGGCTATAGTAAAAAGAGGAAAATGAGGAGACGGCCGCGGGACATGTCGGTCAGGAGGGGAACACAATGCCGCAGATTCACGTAATGATAAAGCCGGTCTCAGGATTGTGTAATATGCGATGCCGCTACTGCTTTTATGCGGACGAGATGGAAAAGCGGGAGCAGGCCTCCTATGGGATTATGAGCATAGAAACTCTGGAGTGCGTCATAAGGGAAATATTCAGCTTCGCGCAGGAGGGATGCACGATTGCCTTTCAGGGGGGAGAACCGACGCTGGCAGGTCTTGATTTCTACAGACAGTGTCTTGAGCTGGAGAAAAAGTACAACACAAAAAATATAACAGTTTCCCATGCCCTGCAGACCAACGGGTATGCCCTGGACGGGCAATGGTATTCCTTTTTTGCCCGGAACCGCTTTCTTATAGGGCTGTCGATTGACGGCATTAAGGCAACGCATGACGCATACAGGAAGGATGTCCATGGGCAGGATACCTATTTCCATGTCCTTGAGAAGGCCCGGGAATTGGACAGGGCGGGAGTAGAATTCAATATTCTTACGGTGGTGAACGGAAAAACGGCCCCCGCCATACGGAAAATATATGAGAAGTACAGGAAGCTGGGATTCTCCTGGCAGCAGTATATTGCCTGTCTGGACCCCATCTACGAGAAGCCGGGGCAGCAGGAATACTCTCTGACACCTCAAATGTACGGGAGATTTCTGATTGAACTGTTTGAACTGTGGGACCTGGATTTGCGGCAGGGAAAGCAGCCGTATATCCGCCAGTTTGAAAATTATATCGGGATTCTTCTGGGGCATCTCCCGGAATCCTGCGAGCAGAGGGGAATCTGCAGCTTTCAAAATATTGTGGAAGCGGACGGAAGCGTGTACCCCTGCGATTTTTATGTGCTGGATGGTTATTGCCTTGGCAATCTGAGGGAAGATGGCTTTACTGAAATTGAACGGAAAAGAAAGGAAAAAGGGTTTGTGGAAAGCTCTGTGAACCACACGGAGAAATGCAGAACCTGCCCGTATTTCGCGGTATGCCGCGGAGGATGCCGCAGGCACCGGGAGCAGCCGGGAAAAGAAGCGGGGGAAAATTATTTCTGCGAGTCCTACAGAATGTTTTTCGATGCCTGTCTGCCAAGGATGAAGGAAATAGCGGCCTGCCTGAGACGATTCTGAAAGCTGGCCGATATAACAGATATGAAAAATCCCGACTGCCCGGCCGGGATTTTTTGTTGTATTCAGAGAGAAAAAGTATACAACATATACAAAAAGTAACAGAAAATTAAAAAAGTATATTTCAAAAGAGACAAAAATAAGAATGCCGAAAAAAGGAAATCCTAATCAGAAAATTGTAGATTCAAAAGGGGGAGGTCTTTTGATAAATTAAATACAACAAGTTATTGAAAAGTTCGAGACAGGAGGAATTTATCATGAAAAGAAGAAAAATTATCGGGTTGCTGATGGCGGGAGCTATGGTATTCGGTACGCTGACAGCCTGTGGGAACACAGCTTCACAGGGCGGGGAAAGCACGGATGGAGCGGAGCAGACCGCACAGACAGACAAGGCTTCGGAAGCGGAAGGCGGGAGCAAAGCGCCGGAGGGCGTGCAGGAATTATCCGTAACCACATGGGACAATGAATCCAGCCCGCAGTTCCAGGCAATTATCGACGCTTACGAGGAAAAGAACCCGGACGTGAAGATTAAGATTATCGACACATCGGCAGACGAGTACAACAACTCTCTGGGAATCAGCCTCTCTGCGGCGCAGCCTGACCCGGACGTGATTTGGGTCAAGGATATGGGCTCCATGCTTCAAATGGCAGACAAGGAGCAGCTTCTTCCCATCGATGATTTTATTGCAGGGGACAGCCTTGATTTGTCCATCTATAAGGGAGCGGCGGAACAGCTGATGTACAATGGAAAATCCTATGCCCTTCCCTACAGAAATGACTGGTATGTTCTTTATTACAATAAGGATTTGTTTGACGCAGCCGGTGTGGAGTATCCCTCCAACGACATGACATGGGATGAATATTACGAGCTGGCCGCTAAAATGACAAGCGGAGAAGGAAGCAGCAAGGTGTACGGCTCCCACAATCATACGTGGCAGGCGCTGGTGACAAACTGGGCGGTTCAGGACGGAAAGCATACGGTTGTGGAGAAGGATTACGGCTTTATGAAATCCTGGTATGAGGAAGGTCTTGCCCTTCAGGACAACGGTTACATACAGGACTATTCCACTTTAAAGACGGCAAACATCCACTATTCGTCGGTATTCAAAAACCAGCAATGCGCAATGATGCCCATGGGAACCTGGTTTATCGCAACCATGATGCAGTCCCAGGAGGAAGGGGAAACCGACTTTAACTGGGGAATTGCAACGATTCCGCATCCGAAGGACACGGAAGCAGGCTACACCGTAGGCGCCCTTACCCCTATCGCTATCAGCGCCTACACGGATAAGGCGGATTTGGCGTGGGATTTTGTGAAATTTGCATCCTCCGAGGAGGCGGCGGAAATCCTTGCAAAGCAGGGCGTATTTACAGGGATTCCCTCAGAGGCTGCCTTCCAGACGATTGCGGCTGCCGAGCGCTTCCCCGAAGGCGAAAGCAATGTCGAGGCGCTTAATTATACCCACTATTCCTTTGACCGTCCTTTAGACCCTCAGATTGAAGAGATTCGTACGGTAATGAATGAGGTGCATGAGATGATTATGATTCACTCCTACAGTGTGGACGACGGAATTGCGGAGCTGACAGAAAGAGTTGCGGAGATTAAGGGCTGGAATTAAACCAGCCCCTTTCATGGAGGGCATGCATATGGACAGCAGGAAAATAATTCATCTCACTTCCGGCCAGAAAAGAAAGCTTCGCAGCAATGTGACGGGGTTTGCCTTTATCCTCCCCAATTTAATCGGCTATACGGTATTTGTATTCGTACCGGTTATTTTTTCCTTTGTGCTGAGCGTCATGAGCTGGGACGGCTCTAAAAAGCCCATGGAGTTTGTGGGATTGGCTAATTTTGCGGATATTTTCGGAGACAAAATATTCAGAGGCACGCTGGTACATACGGTCAGCTACGCATTGATGACGGTTATTCCGACGCTGATACTGGCGCTTTTGCTTGCGGTGCTTTTAAACAACAAGTTAAGAGGGGTGGCAATTTTCAGAACCGCCTTTTACTTTCCGTACATTGCCTCTATCGTTGCGGTAGGCGCTGTTTGGAATATGCTGTTTCAGCCGGACTTCGGGCCCGTCAACGAAATCCTTAAGTTTATCGGCATCAGCAATCCCCCCAGATGGGTGGTGGATAAGGACTGGGCCATGATAGCCGTTTCCATTGTAAGCGTATGGAAATACATGGGGTATTACATGATTGTATACCTGGCGGCGCTGCAGGGAATATCCAATTCTTTATACGAGGCGGCAAGCATAGACGGGGCCAACGGATGGCAGAAGCTCTGGCACATTACGGTGCCCATGCTGACGCCGACCACATTTTTCGTAATGATAATGCTGACGATTCAGTGCTTTAAGGTCTTTGACCTGGTTTATGTAATGACGGGAGGCGGCCCCGGGAACGCCACCAAGACGCTGGTCAACTATATTTATGAGAAAGCCTTTACCAGCTGGGAGTTCGGTCCTGCCAGCGCGGGGGCAATCGTTCTGTTTGTAATTGTTCTGGTTATCACTTTGCTCCAGTTCCGCGGAGAAAAGAAATGGTTCAAAGACTTATAGGAGGGGAAGGTAATGAATACAAAGAGAAAAGTGACAAAAATAATCCTGTATGTTCTTTTGATTTGCCTGTCGGTGGCGATGCTGATTCCCTTTTACTGGATGGTAATCTCGTCTTTGAAGATGAATAAGGACGTATTTTCCATACCCATGCGGTGGTGGCCGGAAACGCTGCACCCGGAAAATTACAGGGTCATCTGGGAAAAGCTTCCTCTGGTTACCTTCTTTAAAAACACCGCCAAGCTGACCCTGATTACCACAGCCATTCAGCTGTGTACCAGCTGCTTTGCCGCATATGGATTTACAAAGTGTAAATTTGTGGGAAGAGATACGATTTTCCTCATGTACGTCACTACCATAGCGGTTCCCTGGCAGGTATATATGGTTCCGCAGTTTATCCTTGTCTCCAAAATGGGACTCAACGATACCCATATCGGACTGATACTGATGCAGGCGTTCTCGGCCTTCGGCGTATTTCTGATGAGGCAGTTTTATATCAGCATTCCCGACGAACTGTGCGAGGCGGCAAGAATCGACGGACTCAATGAGTTCGGTATTTTCAGAAAAATTGTTTTTCCGCTGGGGAAACCGGCGATGGCGACGTTAACCATCTTTACCTTCACCAATGTGTGGAATGACTTTATGGGCCCGCTTATCTATTTGAAGACCAAAGAACTTAAGACGGTACAGCTTGGTATCAGAATGTTTATTTCTCAGTACGGAGCGGATTACGCATGGATTATGGCCGCCTCCGTATGCTCCCTGATACCTATTGTGATAGTATTTTTAAGCTGCCAGCGGTTCTTTGTGGAAGGCGTGGCTGCCAGCGGCATCAAGGGATAGAAAGGAACAGGGAAGATTATGGCTCAGACTTTTGAAACGATTATGAAATACCCGGCAGCGGACGAAAAGCTGGCCGGAAAAGCGCTGGAAGCTGCCGCGGGGATTGCCCGGGAAGATTTGGCAAGATTCACGGATTGCTTTCCGTCCTCCAACAGTATCAACGGTTTTTATGAGGCCACGGAAAATGTGGAGTGGACCACGGGGTTTTGGACGGGAGTCCTCTGGCTGGCCTATGAATATACGAAGGACAATATATTCAGGGAAGCGGCGCAGATACAGGTGGAAAGCTTCTATGAGAGGATAAAGAATAAGATTGATGTGAATCATCACGACATGGGTTTTCTGTTCAGCCTTTCCTGTGTGGCCTCGTATAAGCTGACGGGAAACGGGAGAGCCAGAGAGGCGGCGCTGATGGCGGCGGAGAACTTGGCGGGGCGGTATCGGGAAAAAGGAAGCTTTCTCCAGGCCTGGGGCAATGTGGGCGAGGCTTCCGAGTACAGGCTGATTATTGACTGTCTTTTAAACCTCCCTATTTTGTACTGGGCAAGCGAGACGACAGGAGAGGCACGTTATGCCAAAATGGCGGAAAATCATATCAGAACCGCAATGAAATGCATCCTGAGGGAGGATGATTCCACGTACCATACCTATTTTATCGACAGGGAGACGGGAAACCCGGCCTACGGCGTGACTCATCAGGGGAACAGGAACAATTCCGCGTGGGCCAGAGGGCAGGCCTGGGGAATTTATGGAATAGCGTTAAGCTTCCACTATCTTAAGGACGAATCCTATATCCGGCTGTTTGAGAGGGTGACGGACTTCTTTCTCCGCCATCTACCGGAGGATTTGATTCCTTACTGGGATTTTGATTTTGATACGGGAAGTACGGAGCCGAGGGATTCCTCCGCAGCGGCGATTGCGGTGTGCGGAATGCTGGAAATGTCAAAATATCTGGATAAGGAGCGGGCGGAGAAATATACGGAGGCGGCGAAAAGAATCCTGTACGCCCTGATTGAAAAATGCGGCAACAGGGATATCGCGCAGTCTGACGGTCTCCTCCTTCACGGAACCTATGCGAGAGGGTCCGAGGAAAACACCTGTAAGAACCGGGGCGTGGACGAATGCAATACCTGGGGGGATTACTTCTATATGGAGGCTTTGACAAGGGTTGTTTCGGACTGGAAGATGTACTGGTAGGCAGCGAAAGGAGCCGGGATGAAGACAAATCTGATATATATTTTTGCAGACCAGTGGAGATATCACGCCATGGGATGCGCGGAGGGGGACCAGGTTCTCACGCCCAACATGGACGCTTTTGCAAAGGAAAGCCTTTGCTTTGAGAACGCGTACAGCACCTTTCCCCTCTGCACGCCCCACCGCGGGAGCCTGATGACCGGAAAGTATCCCTTTTCCATTGGCCTGTGGACTAACTGCAAGACGGGGCTGGAGGAAAAGCTGATGTTAAAGCCCCAGGAAGTCTGTATCGGAAATGTGCTGCAGGAGAACGGATATGATACCGGGTACATTGGAAAGTGGCACCTGGACGCGTCGGAACAGAATTTTACGCAAAATCCAAAATCAGGGGCAAAGAACTGGGATGCCTATACGCCGCCGGGAGAGAGAAGGCAGGGCTTTGATTACTGGCTTTCCTACGGGGCCTGCGACGACCATTTAAATCCTCACTACTGGGCGGACTCGCCCCGGCAGATTTGTCCGGGGAAATGGTCGGCGGAATATGAGACGGACAAAGCCCTTGAATATCTGGAAGGCCACGGGAAGGGCGATAAACCCTTTGCGCTTTTCGTGTCCTATAATCCCCCGCACCTGCCCTATGAGCTGGTGCCGGAACACTATTATGAGAGATTTCGGAATCTGGAGATAAGATGGCGTCCCAATGTGCCGGAAGAAATGCGCACGCCAGAGATGGAGACCATAGCCAGACAGTATTTTGCCGCGGTGTACGGAATTGACGGGCAGTTCGGGCGGATACTCCGTTATCTTCGGGAGAAGAAGATGGAGGAGAATACGCTGGTTGTGCTCTCGTCGGACCACGGGGAGATGCTGGGCTCCCACGGGCTTATGAGCAAGAATGTCTGGTATGAGGAGGCTATCCATATTCCGCTGCTGATGCGGCAGAAGAACCGGATATGCCCCGGAAAGAGCAGCGTGCTTTTTGCAAGTCCCGACCACATGCCTACCCTTTTGGAGCTCCTTCATCTGCCTGTACCGGAAACCTGTCAGGGAAAAAGCCACGGAAAGACCGTGCTGGGAATGGAGGAGAAGGCGGCGGAGCATATGTTTTTATGTTCCTATCCGGGAGCCCCGGAAAGCGTTTCGGCCTTTGCAGCGCTGGGGCAGACCCACAAGTCTCACGGGTGGCGGGGGATAAAGACGCGGGAGAATACCTATGTGATTACCAACGGCTATATGCCCCGGGAGGCGCAGGCGGAATATCTTTACGATGATAAGCGCGACCCGTGGCAGCTTCATCCGCGCGTAATTGAAAGAGGCTGTCAGGAGCCGGAGGTTTTAAAGCTCAGGAAGCTTTTGAAGGAATATCTGGATATGCTGGGCGACCCCTTTTTGTGGGAGAAGGAACGGGAAAGCGAAGGATAAGGAACAGGAAGGAGAGAAAAAGATGAAAAGAAAACCGGTACTTGTGATTATGGCGGCGGGAATGGGAAGCCGCTACGGAGGATTAAAGCAGATTGACCCCGTGGACGAGTATGGAAATCTGATGATTGATTTTTCCATTTACGACGCGGCGGAGGCAGGCTTTGAAAAAGTAATCTTTATTATCAAAAAGGAAATAGAGGAGGAATTTAAGGAGCATATCGGCAGGCGGATGGAAAAGCATGTGGAAACGGCGTATGTCTATCAGGAGCTGGACAGTCTGCCAGAGGGCTATGAGGTTCCGGCGGGCCGGGTAAAGCCATGGGGAACAGGCCATGCGGTGCTTTGCTGCGCGCAGGAGCTGAAGGACGCGCCTTTTGCCGTAATCAACGCGGACGACTACTACGGGAAGTCAGCGTTTAAAACCATCTTTGAGCAGCTTTCCCGGATGGAGGACGACGACAGGTATCACTATACCATGGTGGGATACGCCCTTGATAAAACGCTGACGGACCACGGCCATGTGGCAAGAGGGGTGTGCACTGTGGACGGGGACGGCATGCTGCGGGAGATTGTGGAAAGAACGCGGATTGAGCGGCATGAAGGCCGGGCGGAGTTTACGGAGGACGACGGGGCGAGCTGGACGCCGCTGCCGGAGCAGACCACAGTATCCATGAACCTGTGGGGCTTTACGCCGGGGATTTTAAAGGAGCTGGAAAACCGCTTCCCGCCGTTCCTTGATAACTGCCTGAAAAGCAATCCGCAAAAGGGCGAGTATTTCCTGCCCTTTGTGGTGGATAAGCTGATTCGGGAGCAGCGGGCCGACGTCAAGGTGCTTTGCAGCGCCGACAACTGGTACGGTGTTACCTATAAGGAGGACAGGGAAAGAGTTGTGAAGGCGATTCGCGGATTAAAGGAAAAGGGGTTGTACCCGGAAAGATTGTGGGAGGAAGAATAGTGAATTATCAGACAGTCGCCACAGGCGCATGCGAAAGGATAGAGGAGGCTGCCAGCCAGTTCTGTGTGAAAGGGGAACCGTCAGAGTGCAGCCGTTATGGAAACGGACATATCAACGACACCTTTTTACTCTGTACGGTGGACGACAGGGAAAGGAATCATCGGTATATTTTACAGCGGATGAATACCCATGTGTTTCAGAATCCGAAGGGGCTGATGCAGAATATAACCGGAGTTACCGGCTATTTAAGGGAGCAGATTCTGAAAACGGGGGGCGATGCGGAAAGGGAGACTCTCACCCTCATAAAGACCGGAGCGGGAGAGGATTATTATGTGGACTCTCTGGGGTACTGGTGGAGAATGTATCTGTTTATCACGGACGCCACAGGGTATGACGCGGTGGAAAGGGAGGAGGATTTTTACCAGAGCGCAAAGGCTTTCGGCCATTTTCAGAGACTTTTAAACCGGTATCCGGTGGAGCTCCTGACAGAAACGATTCCCGATTTCCATCATACGCCGAAACGCTTCGGGGCGTTTTGCGAAGCGGTCGAGAAGGATGTCTGCGGCAGGGCAAAGGGCGCTGTGAGGGAGATTGCGTTTGTCATGGACAGAAAGGAAGAATTATCCGTTTTGACAGATAAGCTTGGCAGCGGTGAAATTCCTTACAGAGTCACGCATAATGACACAAAGCTGAACAATGTCCTGATAGACGACCGCTCGGGACAGGCGGTGTGCGTTATCGATTTGGATACGGTGATGCCGGGAACCGCGCTGTTTGATTTTGGAGACTCCATCCGCTTTGGCGCAAATACGGCGGCGGAGGACGAAAAGAATCTGGAAAAGGTATCGCTCTCCCTCCCCTTGTTTGAAGCCTATACGAGAGGCTTTATCGAGGGCTGTGCGGGAAGCCTGACCGATGAGGAGGTAAGGCTCCTTCCCTGGGGAGCAAAGCTTATGACCATGGAATGCGGTATGCGTTTCCTCACCGATTATCTGGAGGGAGACAAGTATTTCCGTATTCACAGGCCGGAGCACAATCTGGACAGAGCCAGGACGCAGTTTGCACTGGCCGCCGATATGGAGAGAAAATGGGATGAGATGATGCGGCTGGCAGAAAAAAAGTATATTTAGGATAATTTACTCTCAGAGCATCTGAGAATGCGCCCCCGGATTTTCCGGGGGCGCCTTGCTATTCTTCTATTTTTATCTGGGAGGTGCACTCGCCTTTTTTCCGTACAGCCTCTTTTACAGGGAGTCCGGTGCCGTAATCCAGCTGCCGGGGCTCATACTCTTCATTTTCTCTCTGCCTAGTCATAAGACGGCTGTCCCAGGTTTTGTCCATGGGGTAGTTGTTCCACGGGCGGTTTTCCCAGTAGTATCCCCGGAAGGGGTCGCGGGTGTCATACATATTATCGAGAAGCGCTTTGTGCAGGCGTTTCTTTTCTTCATCCAAAGCCGGGTTAAGAATCAGATTATCCATTTCGTCAGGGTCTTTTTCAAGGTCATAAAGCTCGTCAGACGTCATCAGATTGATAACCAATTTATACCGCCCGTCAAAGACGCAGCGGACAGGCTGATAACCGCCGAAGCCGTCGTGGTCAACCTCGTAGCGTCCAAATTCCATAAAGATGTAATCATTGGTTCTGTTCCCTGTTTTCAATTCCTCATAGATGCTTTTCCCTTCAAAGAGCTTTGGCTTTGGCACCTGGAAAATGTCAAAGATGGTGGGAGCCAGATTGATGTGGGAAACGGGATTTGAATCAACCTGATTTTTGCCAAATCCCCTCACAATAAATGGTATATGGGTGATTTCCTCATACATGGCAGGCCCCTTCTGGGTGAGGGAATGGGAATAAAGCATATCGCCGTGGTCGGAGGTATAGATGACGACGGCATCCTGCGCATATTCGTCTGCTGCCTCTAGCACGCGGCCAATCTCGTAGTCCGCAAAGCTGTTACAGCCCAGAAAATATTTGAAATTCATTGGAAAGTCAGGGGAGGCGGCTTTCATATAACTATTTCCCGCCCAGATTCTGTGATGCTCCGGTTTGTTCTCAAGGGTGTCGCCCAGATTCTTCCGGCGGTTAAATTCAACATGCTCGTATCTGGACCAGAACTCCTTCGGGCACAGGCAGGGGTCGTGGGGCTCGTCGTAGGAGACTACCAGGAAATAGTCTTCCTCCGAATCCCGATGCTTCCTTAAAAAATCCACGGCTCTGTCGGAGCACCGGTGCCCGTATGTAAATTCCGCCCTGATATCGCAGGATTCCATACTTTGGGACTGGCGGGAGAGATAACGTTCATCCGGGGTCAGCTCATCCAGATAATTGCGCATATCGTACCAGTAATCAGGGTCCCATCCGTCGGGGCATCTGCCAAGACCAAAGTAATCGCCCCCGTCCAGATGCCATTTCCCGATATAAGCGCTGTGAATCCCGCAGTCCTTTAGACGGCGTCCGATATTCTGCACATTGTCGGACAATCCCATACAGTTGGACCAGCCGGCGCAGGAATGGGGGTAGGAGCCGGTGAAGATGGCGGAGCGGGCAGGCTGGCACACCGGCTGTGTGGTGTAGGCCCGGTCAAAGCGGATGCCCGCCGCCGCCATTTTATCCAGGTTTGGGGTATACATATCAGGATTGCCGTAACAGCCCAACATGTCGGCCCGTGTGGTGTCGGTCATAATAAGAATTACTTTTTGGCTCATAGAAGTACATCTCCTTTCAAAAGAATAAAATCACGGTTTTCAGTTCCGGCTTAATTTATGCCGGCATTCATAATTTTTAGGCGACATGCCCGTCACTTTTTTAAATACCTTGCTGAAATAGTAGGCGTTTTCAAAGCCCAGCTGATTGGCAATCTCATAAATCAGATATTCCCCGGAATCAATCAGCTCCTTGGCATGTTCGATTTTCACCTCGGCAATATAGTCGGAAACCGTCCGGTTCATATAGTTGCTGAACGAGGTGCTGAGGTATCCGGGGCTTATTTTCAGATGGTCCGCAATATCGGACAGCGTCATTTTTTCCGTATAGTGCTCGTGAATATATCGTTTGGCCATGTGGACAAATTTATCGGAGCGCTTTTCTTTCCGCTCTGTCAGCAGCGTGCATATTTTTTCACAGAAGCTTTCAAGCCACAGCAGGATATCGTCAAGGCTGCCAAGTCCCGAAAGCTGCCCGGCGATATCAATGCTGTACGGAAAGGCATTGTCCTCGAAGCTTTCGCTTTGCAGCAGGTCGTGCAGATAGGAGTATATGTTAATGCAGGCGCTGACCGCCTGCGTCTTGTCCGGCTTATACTGCGTAAACAGCTCGGAGAGTTCGCGGAAGATTTCTCTTAAATCCTGGCTTTCATTCTCCAGTACTGCGGCGGACATTGATTTTTTGAGGAAATTGATATTAAATTCTCTCTGCGCGGGCGGCCGGAGGCGGGAGTCATGATTTTTATAAAAGGCAATGCGAAGCGCCGAATCATAGTAACAGTGGTCAAGGGCGGACTGCGCCTCCACGAAGGCGTCGGGGAGCATGGAAAGCCGGCTCTTTTTCCGGCTGACGCCAAACAGGGCGGTCAGTGCAAAATAGGTGCCAATGGCGGTGTTAACCTTTGCGCAAAAGTCGGAAAGAGATTTCTCGTTATCGCTTTCAGGCTTGGGACACACCACCAGAAGCAGGGTATCCTTGTGCGGCGTCAGTATGTTGTGGCTGGAAAAATAACGCGCGCCTATTCCCGAGACAATATCCAGAAGCTGGCTGGAGATAAACTGAAAATCATAATCCATCGTCTGTCCGAAAAGAATCTGCTCCGGCTTCATCTGCAATAAAATCAGATAAGCTCCGGGATAACGGGCCGAGATTTCCGCGTCGGGCGGAAGCTCTTTGTCCGGCGAAGACAGAAGCAGCCGGGAAAAATAATTCTGTTCCTGCTGCTTTTGCGTGTCCTTTAGCAGCAGCGTATAAAGCTCCCTGTTGTGATGGCTCTCCATGCGGGAGCAGTACTCCTTGGCCCGCTCCAGCGCCTGAATCAGCGCCTTTGGCTGAAGGTCCAGCTTCACCAGATAATCAATGGCGCCCAGATGCACGGCCTGCTTTGCAAGCTGGAAATCCTCAAGGTTGGTAAGGAAAATAAAAGCAAATTCGCAGTCCCTTTTCTGGCAGGCTTCAATCAGCTCCAGACCGTTCATCACCGGCATACGGATATCCGTGATGACAATATCCGGCCGGGTGTCCATAATTAAATCAATCGCGTCGTTGCCGTTGGTGGCCTTTCCCACGATACAGCAGTCATGCTCCTCCCAGCAGATTAGGGATGCAATACCGGCAAGAATTAAAGGTTCATCGTCAATCAAAATGATTCGGTACATAAAAAACTCCTTTAATTTTAAATTTCCAGCGGAATGGATACGGTGACACAGGTGTAGAGGCCGACTTTGCTGTCAATTTCAAGTCCGTATTCCGGGCCGTACACCAGCTTGATTCGGCGGTCAACATTGGGGAGACCGATTCCGCTCATGTAATTTTTGGCTACCCGGGAGGTATCGGTCAGCATCCGGGCAATATTTTCCTCCGATATCCCGACGCCGTTATCCCGGATGCTGATGTACAGAACCTGCTCTTTGGAAAAAATGTGGATTTGGATTAATCCCGGCTTTCCGCTGGGCTCGATGCCTGAAAAGATGCTGTTTTCCACCAGAGGCTGCAAAGTCAGCTTGATGATGCGGGCGTCATACAGGGAGGGCTCGTCAACGGAAATTTCAACGTCGAAAAGTTCTATGTAGCGTATTTTTTCAATGGTGATGTAATTATCTAAAAAGTCCAGTTCCTGCCGGACAGTCACTTTTTCATTAAAGCCCTTTGCCATGTTTTTCAGCAGGGAGGAGAGGGCGGAAACCACCTTCACAATCCCGGCATTGTGCTGCATCGTGGCAATCCATTTGATAGAATCCAGCGTATTGTAGAGAAAGTGGGGATTAATCTGGGCCTGAAGCATTTTGATTTCCAGGTTCATTTTTTCCTGCTCGTCCCGAATCCGGTTTTCCATGAGGTCGGAAACATGGGAGGACATTTCGTTAATCTGCCGCCCGATAATTCCCAGCTCGTCGTTGGATTCAATATCGGGATTACGGGCAAAATTGCCGGAGGATATGGAATCCATGTGCGCAATCAGACGCATAATGGGGCGCGTCAGGTAGCGGATAAACAAGAGGGACAGGGAAAGCCCAATCACAATGCTCGAAACAAAAACCAGCCCCAGGGTGGCGCGTATGGCGTCGGGGTTCAGGGAGATGTTCTTTAGGGGCAGTACTTCACAGAGAATCAGTCCGCTGACAGACAGGCGCTCCCAGATTAAAATACAGTCCATGTCGGACAGCTGTACCCTTAAATTGCCCGTCTGTTCCGGGTGGGAGCCAAGAAACGCCGTTATTTCCGCCAGGGAAAAGGCTTCCATATTCATGCTTCCCACCGGAGAAAAATCATCGGTCATGATAAGGATTGAGCTGTCCTGGGATAAAAGCTCCAGCGTGTCCTGGAACAGCCTTGGAGAAAGCGTAAGGCAGACCCAGGCATCCTTTGGGGATTCCTTTCTGGAATACTGCAGCGGGCGGATAAGGGGAAGAAGCTGAGGTATGGTTTTGGCGTTTAAGGGAAAGGGATTATCCCGGAGGGTCAGCGTATATTCCCGCATATTTTTATTCAGAAGCTCGTCAAACCAGGCTGCCGCCATAATAGATTCGGCGTCGTTGGAGCTGCCGTAGGCGGTTCCGGCCTGTATGAAAAGAGAGTCCTTTTCATACACCGTGATTTTATGGATGTATTCATTGTAACCGGAGATAGCGCAGAGGTCGCGGAGAACATTGGCGGCATAAATGCCGGATTCCTCGCTGGAACGGCTGTCGCGGCCGGAGAGGATGGAGGCCAGAAACAAGGACTTTCTCCCGGCGCAGTTCTGGACAATATTTATGAGCTCGTTGCAGGCGATTTCAAGCCGGGACGCAACCAGATGCAGGCGGTTGGCTGAATTTCCCGCCTCGCTGGCAATGACGTCTTTTTTATAGAAAGAATAGGTAAAAATGCTGATTAGGAATGCAATGCATACGATTACCAGAAGATTATACAATATGATGCGCTTGCGAAAGGTCACAGGTATTTTATTCTCATTCATCAGATACGCCCCCCGATAGTATAGGCACAAAGCCACAGTTCTGATTTATCACTTATTATACAAAACGAGAGGGGGATTTACAATATAATTATGCAAGATATACAAAAAGTAACAGAATATGAAAAAAGTATATTTTTTCCGGCGCCGGATATAGAAATCCGAAAATAGGAAATCTGATTCTGAAGATTGTGGATTCAGAAGCGGAAAGACGGACGCTAAACTAAAGCAGAAGGAGGCGGAGTTATGAATCTGAATCTGTACATAATTTTCTCAATCGTAAGTTTTCTGGCATCCCTTGTGGGTGCTGTCTGCGGAATCGGGGGCGGCGTGCTGATAAAGCCTGTCCTGGACGCATTCGGCGTTCTTGACGTGGCCTCTATCAGTTTTCTGTCGGGCTGCACCGTGCTTTCCATGTCCTGTTACTCCGTGGTCAGAGCAAAAACAAACGGCTCAAGCCTTGTGGACAAAAAAAGGGGGACTCCGCTGGCCGTCGGGGCGGCTTTGGGCGGCGTCGCCGGGAAAATGATGTTTCAGTACATTTCCGGGATGACGGAAAACAAAAACCTTGTGGGCGCGGTGCAGTCGGCGTGCCTTTTCCTCATTACGCTGGGAACCTTTCTGTACACGATAAAAAAAGATAAGATTAAGACCTGTGAGATATCGGGTATTCCAATCTGTATCGCTGTGGGTATGACTTTGGGAATCCTCTCCTCCTTCCTGGGAATCGGGGGAGGCCCCATCAATCTGGTGGTGCTGTTTTTCTTTTTTTCCATGGACACCAAAACAGCGGCGCAGAATTCGCTGTACATCATTTTGTTTTCACAGATTGCAAGCCTCATAAACACGCTGGTAACCCGCACCGTGCCGACGTTTGATATCATGCTGCTGGTCCTTATGGTTTCCGTGGGGATTCTGGGCGGCGCAGCGGGAAGAGTCGCAAACAGGCACATGGACGAGAAAACGGTCAGCAGACTGTTTATGGGGCTTATGGTCATGATTATGCTCATCAGTGTCCGTAATATGGTTCGCTTTATGTAAAATCCCCGCCGCTGCGAACCGAAATCCCGTTCACCTCCACGTTCTGGCTCAGCTCAATGACAAGACAGGGCTTTCCGTCAAGGGTTCTGGTGGTTACCAGGTCTGTCCGTCCGGGGTTGACCTTCACCACCACATCCGGCGTTTTCACCTCAAAGGTTTTCGTGTTTGCCACATTGTCTACAAGAAGAGCGGTCTTTTCCCCGGCGGCGGCGTCGTAAATCTGTTCAAAATCCTCCAGCTTTTCTTCGGCAACGCCGCTTTTTTCAAGAAGACGTTTTACCTCCTGCCTGTCCAGGGTAAGAGGCTCGGGGATTTCCTTATGCTCGTCTATCATTTCCGTGAGGTTTTCATGGATGCTTTTTACCACCTCATACTCCGCGTCGTCCCCTAAGGTTTCTTCTATCAGGGAATGGAAGGTCTCCTTCTGGCTCGCCGCGGAAAGGGGAAGCCCGGCTCCCAAAACGGAATCCACGAATTCGGAATGAGCCTCCTCGGGATTTTTCGTGTAATATAAAGTGCCGTGTATATCGGAACCCCTGTCGTTAAAGCTGGGGAAAAGGAAACCGGTTTGCGGCATTTCCACAATCCAGTCGCGAATCCGGTTGTGAAATTCATTTGCCTCCGCGTCATAGGAAAGTCCCGGCTTTGAAAGGTTTACCGGGCAGATACAGCACATAATATACTCGTAAACGGTGTCGGAGGCGTCGTCCATGGTAAGGCCGTCGCTGGTCTTGCCGGGAACGTCGTAGGCATCGTGAATCAGGAGAATCAGATAATTCCCCACATATTCATAGCTTGCGATTACCCTGTCGTAAAATTCCTCCAAAAGGGCGTCGTCCTTAAGAGCGCTGTTCCGAAGGCGCAGAAGAAATTCCTGGGTTCCCCCTTCCTCCTCGCTGGCAAGGGGAAATTCCAGATTCAGAAGGTTTTTCCCGATTGTGCCGGAGAGGGTCTTGCGCAGCAATTCAAAATATTTAAAGATTTCCTCCTCCGGCAGGGAGAGAAAGGCTTCTTTGAATTCCGTTTTTTTATTTTTTTCCCCGTCCACATAGCAGCCGCAGATGCGGGTGATGGAACAGCGGTTCGGGGTATACAGCCGCTTGATTTCATTGACTTCCTGTTTTATCATGATATTTATTTCTCCATTTCCGGTTTAAAGCCGGCGTTATGCCTGCTGCTCCTTCAGATTTTTCTGGGCGGTGGAAAGCATCAGTTTAATCCGGTTTAACTGATTCACTTCGCTTGCCCCCGGGTCATAATCGATGGCCACGATATTGCTTAAGGGATACTGCCTGCGCAGCTCCTTGATGACGCCTTTGCCTACCACATGGTTTGGCAGGCATGCAAAGGGCTGGGTGCACACGATATTGTTAACCCCGCTGTGAATCAGTTCCACCATTTCTCCGGTCAAAAACCATCCCTCGCCGGTCTGGTTCCCGATTGAAACAATGGGCTTTGCGTATTCCACCGTCTGGTAAATGCTGGTGGGCGGCGTAAAGTTTTTGCTTTTCGCAAGGGCCTTTGCGGCGGCGCCCCGCAGAAACTCCAGAGCGTCGATACCGAGCTTTGAGATGAAAGCGGCCTTTTTGCTGGTGCCAAGTTCGTCCGCCTTGTATATCTGATTGTAAAAGCAGTAGAGCATAAAATCAAGTAAATCAGGAACCACGGCTTCGGCGCCCTCAGACTCTAAGAGGGCTACCAGATGGTTATTGGCGGCAGGGGCGAATTTTACCAGAATTTCCCCCACAATTCCCACTCTGGGCTTTATCTCTCCGGTTACGGGAACCGCGTCAAAGTCCTCCACTATCTGACGGCACATTTTGCGGAAGGTAAAAAAGCTCATATGCTTTGCACAGACAAAAGCCTGGCATCGTTTCAGCCATTTCTGATGAAGGGCTTCCACGCTTCCCTTTTCCTTTTCGTAGGGGCGCATACGGTAAATACAGCGCATGAAAATGTCGCCGAATACTGCGCCGTAGGCGGCGCGGATTAAAAGGCCGGCATTTAAATGGAAGCCGGGATTCTTTTCGATGCCCGCCATATTTAAAGAGATGACAGGTATCTTTTCCATTCCGGCTTTTTCCAGCGCCCGGCGGATAAAGCCTATGTAGTTGGTTGCACGGCAGCCGCCCCCGGTCTGGGTGATAATGACTGCCACCTTGTTTAAGTCATATTTTCCCGACAGGAGCGCGTCCATAATCTGTCCCACCACCATAAGGGAAGGATAACAGGCGTCATTGTTTACATATTTTAATCCCACGTCCACCGCCTGCCTGTTGTCGTTGGGCAGCACCTCAAAATTATAGCCGCAGGCGCGGAAAGCGGGCTCGAGTATCTCAAAATGAATGGGCGACATTTGCGGGCACAAAATTGTGTAGTTTTTCCGCATTTCCTCCGTGAATTTCACCTTGTCAATGGCGCTGGAACGGATGGTTCTCTGCTTGTTTTGCTTTTCCCTGACGGAAATTGCCGAGAGCAGGGAGCGGATTCTGATGCGGGCGGCCCCTAAATTGTTCACCTCGTCGATTTTGAGGCAGGTATAGATTTTATCGGAGCCGGTTAAAATATCGTTTACCTGGTCGGTGGTCACGGCGTCCAGTCCGCAGCCGAAGGAATTCAACTGAATCAGGTCCAGATTATCCGCGGTTTTCACGTAGCTGGCGGCAGCGTAGAGCCTTGAATGGTACATCCACTGGTCGGAAACGATTAAGGGACGCTCCGGCGCGGCCAGATGGGAGATGGAATCCTCCGTAAGAACCGCTATATCATAGGAAGTAATCAGTTCCGGTATGCCGTGATTGATTTCCGGGTCGATATGGTAGGGGCGTCCCGCAAGGACAATTCCCCGTTTGCCCTTTTCTTTAAGCCAGGCAAGAACCTCCTCGCCCTTATCGGAAATATCTTTTCTTGCCTGCGCCATTTCCTCCCAGCCAAGGCGGGCGGCTTCCATCACTTCTTCGGGGGGAAGCTCCTTAAATTCCTTCACCAGCGCTTCCGTGGCGGGCTTCAAATCGGCAAAGGACATAAAGGGATTGCGCAGTTTCATCTCTCCCCGGCCGATTTCCTCCACGTTATTTTTGATGTTTTCGGAATAGGAGGTCACAATCGGGCAGTTGTAATGGTTGTTTGCCTTGTCAAATTCATTCCGCTCATAAAAGAGGGCGGGATAAAAAATAAAGTCAACCTTCTGGTGAATCAGCCAGCTCACATGGCCGTGGGCCAGCTTGGCGGGGTAGCATTCCGACTCGCTGGGGATGGATTCAATGCCCAGCTCGTAGATTTTCCGGTTGGAAGGGGGAGAGAGGATTACCCGGTACCCCAGCTTTGTAAAAAAGGTGAACCAGAAGGGATAATTTTCATACATATTAAGAACCCGGGGGATACCCACCGTGCCTCTTTTTGCCTCGTCGGCGGCAAGGGGTTCATAGCCGAAAATCCGCTTTAGCTTGTAATCAAAAAGATTGGGAACAGTGCTTGCCAGCTTTTGTTTCCCAAGTCCTCTTTCGCAGCGGTTGCCGGAGATATACTGACGCCCGCCTGTAAATTTGTTGATGGTCAGGCGGCAGTTGTTGGTACAGCCCCTGCATTTTGCCATGCTGGTTTCGAATTGAAGGGTATCGATTTTTTCAAAAGGGAGCATGGAGGTTACAAAGCCTTCGCTGTAGCGCTCTCTGGCAATCAGGGCAGCGCCGAAAGCCCCCATAATACCGGCAATATCAGGACGGATGGCCTCGCAGCCCGCAATCTTTTCAAAGCTTCGGAGAACGGCGTCATTGTAGAAGGTTCCGCCCTGGACCACAATGTTTTTTCCGAGGGAGGAGACGTCCGCCACCTTGATTACCTTAAATAAGGCGTTTTTGATGACGGAATAGGCAAGTCCCGAGGAAATGTCGGGAACGGAAGCGCCTTCCTTCTGCGCCTGCTTTACCTTGGAATTCATAAATACGGTGCAGCGGGTGCCCAGGTCGATGGGATGCTCCGCAAAAAGAGCGGCTCCGGCAAAATCCTCCACTGAGTAATTTAATGATTTTGCGAAGGTTTCTATAAAGGAACCGCAGCCGGAGGAGCACGCCTCGTTGAGCTGTACGCTGTCCACTGTCTGGTTTTTGATTTTGATGCACTTCATATCCTGTCCGCCGATGTCCAAAATACAGTCCACATCGGGGTCAAAGAAAGCGGCCGCATAGTAATGGGCAACTGTTTCCACCTCTCCGTCGTCCAGAAGAAAAGCAGCTTTCATGAGGGCTTCTCCGTAGCCGGTGGAGCAGGAGCGGACGATTCTTGCGCCCGCCGGCATGAGGGCATAGATTTCCCTGATGGCGCGGATGGCGGTCTTTAAAGGACTTCCGTCATTGTTGCTGTAAAAGGAATAAAGCAAAGTTCCGTCTTCCCCCACCAGAGCGGCCTTTGTGGTGGTACTGCCGGCGTCGATGCCCAGGAAGCAGCTGCCTTTGTAGGAGGCGAGGCTGCCGGCTTTTACATGGTGGCCGGCGTGCCGCTTTTTAAAAGCCTCATATTCTTCCTTAGAAGAAAATAAGGGCTCCATGCGTTCCACCTCAAATTCCATTTTAATATCGGAAGAAAGCTTGCCGAGCATTTCTTCCATTGTATAAGTTACGTCCTCTTTTGCATTCATGGCGGAGCCGATTGCCGCAAAGAGATGGGAATGCTCCGTTTCGATGATATGTTCCTTATCCAGCTTTAAGGTGCGGATAAAAGCGGTTTTCAGCTCGGAGAGGAAATGCAGGGGACCGCCTAAAAAGGCCACGTGGCCCCGGATAGGCTTTCCGCAGGCAAGTCCGCTGATGGTCTGGTTGACCACGGCCTGGAAGATGGACGCCGACAAATCCTCCTTTGTGGCTCCGTCGTTAATCAGGGGCTGGATGTCGGATTTTGCGAACACGCCGCATCTGGCGGCAATGGTGTAAAGGGAGCGGTAATCCTTCGCGTATTCGTTAAGGCCGGAGGCGTCGGTCTGTAAAAGAGAGGCCATCTGGTCGATAAAGGAGCCTGTTCCGCCGGCGCAGATGCCGTTCATGCGCTGCTCCACGTTGCCGCCCTCAAAATAAATAATCTTGGCGTCCTCTCCGCCAAGCTCGATGGCAACGTCCGTTTTCGGGGCAAGCTCTTTCAAAGCCGTGGCCACGCTGATTACCTCCTGTACAAAGGGAATCTTTAAGTGGTTGGCAAGCGTAAGGCCGCCGGAGCCGGTTATCATGGGGTGAAGTTTTAAGTTTCCAAGCTGATTGTAAGATTCGTCAAGTAAATCGGAAAGCGTTTCTCTTATATTTGCGAAATGTCTCTTATAATCGGAAAAAAGTATCTTATGTGAATCATCTAGTATGGCAATTTTGACAGTGGTAGAACCGATGTCAATGCCAAGGGTATAATACCTGTTGTCCATAATGGGCCACCTTTCTGATAATGTGAAATACGTTCTGCGCGGCGCGCAGGCATGCCGGCCGGGCTTTGGCCTTGCGGCAAAAGCGGCAAAAAATTTACAAAACATATGGTTTTATGACATGCGTTGTAATTATACGACAGGAAAATTTAAAATGCAATGCGGGAGGAGTTAATATTTTGTAAATAAAAAATATTATATTTCTAAAAAATTATGACAATTGGCATGCCTTTATTTACAATTGAATGCGGGAATGATAGAATATATGAAGTTTCATGCAAAGTAATGAGTTGATATTTTTTGTGCGCACCCTGTGCACAGACGGGAGTAAATTTTATGAAATCCTCAGGCAGTTTTGAAAGAAGATTTGGAAAATATGCAATAAAAAATCTGTCGCTGGTACTGATTATCTGCTATGGAGTAGGGTATATTTTCCAGTGGATGTATCCGGCTTTTTTATCCTATCTGTATTTAAATCCCTATGAGATTGTCTATCACGGGCAGATATGGAGGCTTGTTACCTGGCTGATTGTGCCGCCCTCAGGCTTTGACTTTTTTACGCTGCTGATGCTGTACTTTTATTATTCCCTGGGAACTACGCTGGAGCGGACCTGGGGAACCTACCGATATAATGTGTATATCTTTTCGGGCGTTCTGTTTACCATACTTGGGGCGTTTCTGCTGTTTGCCTATACGCTGATTTTCAAGGAAAGCTCGCAGACGGCGGCGCAGCTCTGGGTTTTGTGGGGAGGTTTCGGAACGTTTCCTTTCCTGGCGGCCATGTTCAGCACCTTTTATGTGAATATGTCCATTTTCCTGGCTTTTGCCAGCACTTACCCCAATATGCAGGTGATGCTGTTTTTCCTGATTCCCATCAAAATCAAGATACTGGGGATTATTTACGGGGCCCTTCTGGTATTCCAGTTCCTTACGGGGACGATTGCGGATAAGATTATCATTGCCGCGTCCCTGATGAACTTTATCGTGTTTTTTATCACCAGCCGGGGAAAGGTTCATATGTCGCCGAAGCAGGCGAAGCGCAGGCAGGAGTTCCGCCGGGAAGTGAAGAAGACGACAAAGAGCACGAGACACAAATGCGCTATCTGCGGAAGAACGGACGAAACCAATCCTGAGCTGCAGTTTCGGTTCTGCTCCAAGTGCGCCGGGAATTATGAGTACTGTGAGGACCATATTTTTACCCATACCCATGTGAAGACGAACGATAATCAACAGTTCTGATTCTCATGGACGTCCTATGTGAAATAAGCCGCCAGGTTGCGTATGAGCTGCTGCCGTGTGCAGAAATGAGGGGAATATTAATTATGGAAGAAAATCAGGAAATATTGTTTGCGCAGACCCTTGAGAGCGTGAGGAAGCTTGCGAGAAGGCAGGGGAACAGAGTAACCGGGCAGCAGGTGCGGGAGGCTTTCGGGGCGCTTAAGCTGTCGGAAGAACAGCTCGGGATGGTGCTTGATTATCTGAGGCAGCGAAAGGTGGCGGTCGTGGAGGGAGATGGCGGAGACGCTCTGTCCGAGGGCGGTGCCGCCCTGCAGGGCTTATCAGACGGCGGCGCAGCTTCGGGAGCCTGGACGGAAGATGCTTTATCCCTTAATCAGCTGTCAGAGGATGAGGAGCTGTCGGAGGCGGAGACCGATTATCTGGAGGAGTATAAAAGGCAGCTTGCCGGGAGCGATGAGATAAGCGAGGGGGAGAAGGAGGCGCTCACCCTTTCCGCCATGGCAGGGGAGAGCGATGCGCAGCAGAGATTGATTCACCTGTATCTGCCGAAGGTGGTGGATATTGCAAGGCTTTACGCCGGGCAGGGGGTTTTTCTTGAAGATTTGATTGGCGAGGGAAACGTGGCGCTTTCCATGGGAGTTACCATGCTGGGATGCCTGGAAAACGCGAGGGAAGCGGAAGGGACGCTGATGAAGATGGTGATGGACGCCATGGAGGAGTACATTACCGAAAACGAGCAGGAGCAGGACAAGGACAGGAAAATCCTTGATAAGGTAAATAAGGTGGCGGAGAAGGCAAAAGAGCTTGCAAAGGAGCTTCGCCGGAAGGTTACGGTGGAAGAGCTGGCCGCAGAGAGCGGAATGTCGGAAAAGGCCATAAGGGACGCCATGCGGATGAGCGGCTTTGCCATAGAGGATTTGGAAGGACGGTAAGCGGCATTCCGGCGCGGTTTAAATGCGGCAGAATTGAGGAGAAAATGAAAGGGAAAGCGGAGAAAAACGCCACAAGATACGAGGATTTTAAATATGTGCTTCAGGATACCGGGAACCTTTATCTGGGGGCGGGTTTTTCCTATGAAGAACTGCTGGAAGCGGAGATGGTTCCTTTCAAGTTAAAGGCAATTCTTTCCCATTATATATTGAAGGAATCTTCGCCCGATACCACGCTGGAAAGCGAGTTCTATTATCTTAAGGAGGATACCTTTCTTTATGAAACCTACAGACAGCTAAAGGTAAAGGTGAAGGGACAGGTTCAGGCAGAAAAGAGGAGCCTTTTGGGAAAAACCTCGCTGGTTTATCAGGAAAAGGTTTTTACGCTGCCGGAGCTTACGGCGATGAACCTTGCCCGGAAAAAGGCTTCCGGGATGCTCATCCGGGAGATTATCATCTCGAAGCTGGGCATGATGACTTTCAGTGTCTGAGCAGGTTTTTTGTAATCCATCTTGCTTTACCAACAATTTCCATAAAAAAATTGCAAAAACTTTTATTTTTTGCTTGCAAAAATATTAATGTTTTGTTAATATAAATATATGTCAGATGGAAATCATCAGACAACATTAAATTTTGGTAAAATTCCCCTTTTACACTGAACGGGTTGGAGACTTGTTTTCCGCCCGTTCTTTTATTATGTGCAGAGAGTGCATAATAGAGATTATTGCTTACACAAGGCACACCAATGCGCGGCAGGCAGGGGAGAAAAAACTTTCCCCTACTTGATTACAGGAAAATGTGGTAGAATCTTTTTAAGGTAACAGAAAAAGTGCGGGATGAACAAAGAGGGGAGCTTATTTTGAAGAAGCGTTTTAATGTGACAGGCTTATGCTATCCGAATGAAAATTATATGGTGGATATTGAAAATCGGCTAAGGGAAATAAAGGAGCTTGTAGCAGAAGGAAAATATTTTGTCATAAACAGGGCAAGGCAATATGGAAAAACCACCACATTGTGGGCGCTGCAGCAATATCTTCAGCCGGAATTTGTATCCGTTTTGTTAAGCTTTCAGAAATTAAGTTCATTGGATTTTTCTGATGAATTTACATTTACGTCCGCCTTTGCGGATATATTCGTGCAGTCGGTAAGAAGGAAAAATATTGCAGGTCTTGATGAGGGAAGCATGGCTGAGCTGGAGAAGCTTTCCGAGGGAAAAGATACTCCGGCAGGCTTGAGAAAGCTGTTTAAAATTTTCGGGGATTTATGCGACCGGGCGCCCAAACCTCTGGTGCTTATGATTGACGAGGTTAACAACGCATCCAATAATCAGGTTTTTCTGGACTTCCTCGCCATGCTCAGGGATTATTATCTTGACAGAAAGTCGATTCCGGTATTTCAGTCGGTGATACTTGCCGGGGTATACGATATTAAAAATCTCAAGCTGAAAATCAGACCGGAAGAAGAACATAAGTATAACAGTCCATGGAACATTGCGGCGGATTTTTCGGTTGATATGAGCTTTTCGACAGATGATATTGCGGGAATGCTGAAAGATTATGAGAGCGATTACCGGACAGGAATGGAGATAGAAAAAATAGCGGATGATATTTACGGGTATACCTCCGGTTATCCTTATCTGGTTTCTGCTATCTGTAAATTGATTGACGAACGGCTCGGGAACAAAGGAGCATTTAAAGGGGATTCCGCCTGGTCTGCGGCAGGCGTAAAGGAGGCTGTCAGAATCTTTTTAAAAGAGCCGAATACTTTATTTGACGATATGATAAAAAAACTGACAGATTACCCGGAGCTTAATCTGATGCTGAGGGAGATTTTGTTTTCAGGCCAGACCTTTTCATTCAATCCTTATAATTATGTGATAAATATGGGGAGGATGCTGGGCTTTCTCAGGGAGAGAAATGATTCCGTGGAAATTGCAAACCGGATTTTTGAGATGCATCTTTATAATTATTTTCTTTCGGAGGAAATGACAGGGAGTATCACCTACAAAACGGCATTGCAGGAGAAAAATCAGTTTGTGGAAAATGAAAACCTTAATATGGATAAGGTTATGGAGAAATTCCAGGAACATTATTCGGAAATTTACGGCGATAATGATATCAGATTTCTGGAAGAGAACGGTCGTCGTTTGTTTTTACTATATTTAAAGCCAATCATTAACGGGAGTGGAAATTATTATGTGGAAGCCAGAACGAGAGATATGAACCGGACGGATGTGGTGATTGATTATCACGGCAGCCAATATATTGTTGAGATGAAGATACACCGTGGGGAGGTATATGAAAGAAAAGGAATGGAACAGTTGGCCGGGTATCTTAAAGAATATCATCTTTCTAAAGGTTATCTGCTTGTATTTAATTTTAATAAGAACAAAAGGACAGGGATAAAAACTGTGCAATATGGCGGAAAAGAGATTTTGGAAGTTATTGTTTAAGTTGTCGTGACATTTCCCCCAATATGGGGTATACTAATCAAAACAACAACGGAAAGGTGAAAAGATGTCTATGAAACAGCAAATCAAGAGCTTGGCCGCCTATGAAATCATTGAAAAGAGAGCCATCAGTGATTTAAACTCCGACGGTTATATTTTAAAGCATAAAAAAACAGGGGCGATGGTAACGCTCCTTTTAAACGACAATGAAAACAAGGTGTTTTACATCGGTTTCCGCACGCCGCCGAAGGACAGCACGGGAGTCGCCCACATTCTCGAGCACTCGGTGCTCTGCGGCTCTTTAAATTTCCCTGTAAAGGACCCTTTTGTGGAGCTGGTCAAGGGCTCTTTGAATACCTTTTTAAATGCAATGACATATCCTGACAAGACCGTGTACCCCGTGGCAAGCTGCAACGATAAGGATTTTAAGAATCTGGTGCACGTGTATCTCGACGCGGTTTTCCACCCCAATATTTACAGGCAGGAAAATATTTTCCTGCAGGAGGGCTGGCACTATGAGATGGAAAGCCCGGAGAGCGAGCTTACCATAAACGGCGTGGTCTACAATGAGATGAAGGGCGCTTTTTCCTCGCCGGACGATGTGGTGGAGAGGGAAATCATGAATTCCCTTTACCCGGATATTACTTACGGACTGGAATCTGGGGGCGACCCGGAGGTGATTCCGTCCCTTACCTATGAGGAATTTCTGGAATTTCATAAAAAGTATTATCATCCGTCAAACAGTTATATTTATCTGTACGGAAATCTGGATGCGGAGGAGTATCTTGACTTTCTGGACAGGGAATACCTCTCCGGTTACGACGCCCTTAAGGTGGATTCGAAGGTGGGGCTGCAAAAGCCTTTTAAGGAGCCGAAGGAGCTTATAAGGGAGTATCCGGTGATGGAGGACGAGCCTGCGGAGAATAATACCTATCTGACTTACAATATTTCCATGGGAACCAGCCTTGACAAAAAGCTTTATATCGCAATGGATGTGCTGGATTATGTCCTTTGCTCCGCGCCGGGAGCGCTGATAAAGCAGACTTTGATTGACAAGGGGATTGGCAAGGACGTATACAGCTCCATGGAAAACGGCATTTACCAGCCTTATTTTTCCATAATTGCCAAGAATGCCGGGGAAGGCCAGAAGGAAGAATTTGTAAGAACCATTGAGGAAACGCTCCATAAGGCGGTGCAGGAGGGCCTTGACAAAAAGGCGCTTACGGCTGCAATCAACTATTTTGAATTTAAATACAGGGAGGCGGACTTCGGCTCTTATCCCAGAGGGCTTCTTTTGGGGCTGCAGGCTCTTGACAGCTGGCTTTACGACGACAGGGAGCCTTTCATGCATATCGAGGCCAATAAAACCTTTGAGGAGCTGAAAAAGTCCATTGACACAGGATATTTTGAGGAACTGATTCAGAGCCTCATGTTGGAAAATCCCCACAAGACCATTCTCACGGTGCGCCCTGTGCCCGGTCTTGCCACCAGGAGGGACGCCGCCCTTGCGCAGAAGCTGAAAGCCTACAGGGAAGGGCTCTCCGATGAGGAAATCCGGGAAATTATGGAGAAAACGGAAAAGCTTCACGAATGGCAGGAGGAGCCGGATACGGAGGAGAACCTTAAGAAGATTCCCATGCTCACGCGGGCGGATTTGAAAAAGGAAGCCGCGCCTTTTGTCAATGAGGAGAAAAAGGCAGGGGATACCACCATTCTTTTCCATGATATTTTTACCAACGGAATCGGTTATTTGAATCTGGTTTTCAATCTGAAGGATGTGCCTAAGCGGCTTTTCCCGTATGTGGGGATTCTGAAATCCGCGCTGATGATGGTGGATACGGAGCATTTCGGCTACGGGGAGCTGTTTAACGAGGTGAATATTCATACCGGCGGTATCCGGGCGGTGGCGAACACTTACACCAATGCGGAGCGGATGAAGGAGTACACGGTCACTTTGGAACTGCGTTCCAAGGCTCTTTATGAAAAGCAGGGAAAGGCCCTGGAGCTTTTGAAAGAAATTATTTTAACCTCAAGGTTTGACGATACCAAGCGTCTTTATGAAATTATTGCGGAGGCGCAGTCCAGGATGCAGGCGGCGATGATAAATGCGGGCCATTCTCTGGCGTCTTTGCGCGCCCTCGGCTATTTTTCACCGACTGCCGCCGTTTCGGAGCAGATAAGCGGCCTTGCGTTTTACCGGTTCATAGAGGAGCTGGAAAGAGATTTTGACAGTCGCAAAGAGGAATTGTCGGCAAGCCTTAAGGAGCTGTCCCGGTATATTTTCAGACCGGAAAATCTGCTGGTGGACTATACGGCTACAAAAGAAGGCTATGCGGGGATGAAAGAGGCGGTGCTTGATTTGAAGAACAGCCTTTTTACCACCCCTGTGGAAAAGGGAAGCTTTGCGCCGGAGCCTGTGAAGAAAAACGAGGGCTTTCTGACCGCCGGGCAGGTGCAGTATGTGTGCCGCGCCGGGAATTTCATTGACAGAGGGCTTTCCTATACAGGCGCGCTCAAGGTGCTCAAGGTGATGATGGGATATGATTATCTCTGGAGCCAGATAAGGGTGAAGGGCGGCGCTTACGGCTGTATGTGCAATTTTTTCAAAAACGGGGACGCCTATTTCGTATCCTACAGGGACCCGAATCTTGATAGAACCATAGAGGTTTACGAGGCGGCTGCGGATTATATTAAAAATGCCGGACTGGACGAGCGGACGGTGACGCAGTTCATTATCGGGGCGGTGAGCGAGCTGGATACGCCTATGACGCCGGCGTCGAGAGGCTTATATTCTCTCAGTGGATATCTGACCGGACTGTCCATGGAGCGTGTGCAGAGGGAGAGAGACGAGCTTTTAGCCACCACGCCCGAAACGATAAGAGAGCTTTACCGGTATGTGGAAGCCTTTATGGAAGAAAACTGCCTGTGCGTGGTCGGGAACGGCGATAAGATAAGAGAGAGGGAAGAACTCTTTATGAAGGTGGAGCAGCTGTTTTTGAGCTGAGGGAAAGAAAAACGGAGGCTGCGCAAAAATAACATGCGGGAACAGAAAAAATCAGGAAAACCCCATAAATCCCGGCGGTTTGATACGTATCAGATATACCATCAAATTTACAGGGAGGAATTGTTATGAAAAAGAAAAAAGGGAAATGGAAACTGTTAGTATTGTCACTGATATCAGGGCTTTTGTTTACCGGCTGCGGCTCTTCCAAGCAGTATGCGGAGACTGCCGCGGCTGACACGGCCGCCTATGAAAGCGCCTACGACGCAGGGGGAACGGGTTACCTCTCCGACGGCGTCTACAGCGCCGGAAGCTATGATGCGGCGGTCACTGAGGAAGCTGCCGCGGAGGAAAACGGTGCGGCGCCTGCGGAGGGGGCCGGGGAGGGCGCGTCCGGGGATACTCCGGCAGTACAGGATACCAGCCGCAAGCTGATTCGGAACGTGAACCTTGACGTGGAAACGGAAACCTTTGACGAGCTGCTTTCTTCCGTTCAGAATAAAATCGACCGGCTGGGCGGGGACATAGAGGAGAGCTTTACCTACAACGGCAGCAGCTATTACGGACAGGATTCCAGAAACGCCAACCTTACAATCAGGATTCCCGCCGATAAGCTGAACGAATTTTTGTCCGATGTGGCGGAGATTTCCAACGTTATCAGAAGAAATGAAAGCGTAACAGATGTTACATTGCAGTATGTGGATATGGAGAGCCATAAAAAGGTTCTCTTAACGGAGCAGGAGCGTCTCATCGAGCTTTTGGGGCGCGCGGAAACCATTGAGGACATCATTTCCCTGGAGAGCCGCCTTTCCGAGGTGCGTTACCAGATTGAAAGCATGGAGGCACAGCTGCGAACACTGGATAATCAGGTAAGCTACAGCACCGTTTATCTGTATATCGACGAGGTGAAAAAGCTCACGCCTGTAAAGGAGCAGACCGTCTGGGAGAGAATCGCCACCGGTTTTATCAACAGCCTCTATGACGTGGGCAACGGACTTGAGAATTTCGTAGTGGGCGTACTTATCGACCTGCCTTATATTGTACTTTGGATAGTGGTAATTCTGCTGGCAGTCCTTGTTCTCCGCTTTGTGATAAGGCGCATAAGAAGAAAAAGGGGGCAGAATGGGGCAGAGCGGAAGAAAGGGCTTTTCCGTAAAGGTATTTTCAGGAAAAAGAAACAGGAAGCGGCTGAGGCACCAGAGTCCTCTGACACTGATAATATGGAATAAAACTCAATGAATCGGCGGGGCGGGGAAGCCTGCCCCGAAGCCGCGAAAAGGCGGTGGAATGGAGAATAAATGAACGAACAGTATAAATCCGGTTTTGCGGCGATTATTGGAAGGCCGAACGTAGGAAAATCTACGCTGATGAACTGTCTGATAGGACAGAAAATCGCCATCACATCCAATAAGCCCCAGACCACAAGGAACCGTATCCAGACCGTATATACCTCGAAGGAGGGGCAGATTGTGTTCGTGGATACCCCGGGAATCCACAAGGCAAAGAACCGGCTCGGGGATTATATGGTAAATATTGCACAGAGGAGCCTTAACGAGGTAGATGTGATTTTGTGGCTGGTGGAGCCTTCCAGTTTCATAGGCGCCGGGGAGCGGCATATCATAGAGCAGCTTGGAAAGGTATCCGTACCGGTGATACTGGTCATCAATAAGATTGACACGGTAAAGAGAGAGGAGCTTCTCGGCTTTATTGACACCTACAGGAAGGAAATGGATTTTGCGGAAATCGTCCCGGTATCGGCGCTGAAAAATGATAATACGGAAGAATTAATTAAGTGTATCATGGCGTATCTGCCTTATGGGCCGGCCTTTTTTGACGAGGATACCATCACGGACCAGCCGGAGAGGCAGCTTGTGGCGGAGCTTGTCAGGGAAAAGGCGCTACGCGCCCTGGACGAGGAGGTTCCCCACGGCATTGCCGTCACCATTGAGCGGATGAAATACCGGAAGGGGATTGTGGATATCGACGCCAACATCGTCTGTGAAAAGGATTCCCACAAGGGAATTATCATTGGAAAACAGGGCAGTATGCTGAAAAAAATCGGAACCGGAGCAAGAAGGGATATCGAAAATCTTCTGGGTATCCGGGTAAATCTGCAGTTGTGGGTGAAGGTGAAAAAGGACTGGCGGGACAGCGATTTCCTTCTCAAAAATTTTGGCTATAATCCAAAGGACGGCGAATAGAAAAACGAAAAAAGTAAACCCTAGTATTAATACATTTTAATACCAGGGGGCATAAGATGAAAGTGATAAATTACTGGGAGCATTTTTTAACGACTGGAAGTGTAAGCGATTATCTGAATTACCTGGGTGAGCGCCGGCAGAATGGACCGGGGGCTCTGACCGGGAGCGGGAGCCTCTCCGGTACAGAAGATGGGGAAGCGTCAGTGGATGGAAAGTTTGCAAAAGCTTCGGAATGGAAATGTGCCGGAGGCGTTCAAAGTGACGGGGGAGCGGGAAAGGTTGAGGGAACAGGTAAGCGTTACAGGAATGATATTGAAAGCGGAACCCATCGGGGAATATGACAGACGGGTGATGATATTAACAAGGGAGAGGGGAAAGATAGCAGCCTTTGCCAGAGGCGCCAGGAAACAGGGCAGCAGGCTGCTTGCTTCCACCAATCCCTTTTGCTTTGGGAAATTTCTTCTTTATGAGGGCAGGACGTCCTATAATATTACGGAAAGCGTTATCAGCAACTATTTTGAAGGATTCCGGGAGGATTTTGAGGCGGCCTGCTACGGGATGTACTTTCTGGAAATGACGGATTATTATACGAGGGAAAACAGCGATGAAAAGGAAATGCTGAAGCTTTTGTATCAGTCGCTTCGGGCGCTTTTGCATAACGGGCTTTCCAATAAGCTGGTGCGGTACATATTTGAAATAAAGGCGCTTAAGATAAACGGCGAGTACCCGGGAATACCCGAAAGGGAGGAGGGCTTTTTGCCTTCCACGGTTTATGCAGTGAACTATATCGCGGCCACGGCGGTTGAAAAGCTCTACACTTTTACGGTGACGGAGCAGGTGCTTTTGGAGCTTTCGTGGATTGCGGACAATTACAGAAACCGCTTTATTGATAAAAAAATGAAAAGTCTGGAAATATTATGCGAATTTCCATGTTGAAAAACGCTTAATAGTCATATATAATGAACCTTATGATTTGAAAGAGGCAGGGGAATGAAATGAAAAGCAGCGGAAAATTTTCGTACAATGTGATAATGGGCGCATTTGCAATGGCAACTGTGCTGGGACTTACAGCCTGTGGAAATGAGAAAGAAGAAGACGGCGGCACCTTTATTACCGTGAACAAAGACGGAAGCATCCAGTCGGAGATTGTGGAAAGCTTCGGGGAGGAACGCTACGATAAAGACGAGCTGCAGTCGGTGATTTTAGGGGAGCTGGCCGTTTACAATAAAAAATCCGAGAATAACATTACCGTGGAAAAGGTGGATATGGACGGCGACAACGTTGTGGTAAAGATGACCTACGAAGGAAGCGGGGATTACGCCGCTTTTAACAAGGTGAATTTTTATGCGGGAACCCCGGCGGGAGCCGAGGCGGCAGGCTTTGAGCTGAACGTGGTATTAAGCGGGGTGAAGGACCCGAATGAGACGGTGGGGAAGTCGGACATTCTGGCAATGGAAAATGCGGGAATCCTCATCACGGACGTTGACGAGAGCATTGTCCTTGGCGGAAAGGCTCTTTATGTCAGCGAAGGCGTGGAGACCTTCTCTAACGGAAAGGCGGTGCGCCGTCTGGGAGAGGACAAAAAGCTGATGTATGTAATTTACAGTATGAAATAGAGAAAGAGGTGTATTATGGAAAAAACAATGGAAAAAATTGTGGCACTGGCGAAGGCAAGAGGATTTGTGTATCCCGGCTCCGAAATTTACGGCGGGCTTGCCAACACATGGGATTACGGAAATCTCGGCGTGGAATTAAAGAATAATGTAAAGCGGGCCTGGTGGCAGAAATTTATCATGGAAAACCCCTATAACGTGGGCGTTGACTGCGCGATTCTGATGAACCCGCAGACCTGGGTGGCTTCCGGGCATCTGGGCGGTTTCTCCGACCCGCTGATGGACTGTAAGGAATGCCATGAGCGTTTCCGTGCAGACAAGCTGATTGAGGATTATGCGGCGGAGAAAGGGCTTGAGCTGGACGGCTCCATCGACGGCTGGAGCCAGGAAAAGATGAAAGCGTTTATTGCGGAACATAACATTCCCTGTCCCACCTGCGGCAAACATAATTTCACAGATATCCGTCAGTTTAACCTGATGTTCAAGACTTTCCAGGGCGTTACAGAGGACGCGAAGAACACGGTGTATCTGCGCCCCGAGACAGCGCAGGGTATTTTTGTAAACTTTAAGAATGTGCAGAGAACCTCCAGAAAGAAGATTCCTTTCGGAATCGGCCAGGTGGGTAAATCCTTCCGTAATGAGATTACTCCCGGAAACTTTACCTTCCGTACCCGGGAATTTGAGCAGATGGAGCTGGAGTTCTTCTGCGAGCCGGATACGGACCTCGAGTGGTTTGCCTACTGGAAACAGTTCTGTATCGACTGGCTTAAGAGCCTTGGCATGAAAGAGGACGAAATGCGCGTCCGCGACCACGAAAAGGAGGAGCTGTCCTTCTATTCCAAAGCAACCACGGATATTGAATTCCTGTTCCCCTTCGGCTGGGGCGAGCTGTGGGGCATTGCCGACAGGACGGACTACGATTTGACCCAGCACCAGAACACCTCCGGCGAGGATTTGTCCTACTTTGACGACCAGAAGAACGAGAGATATATTCCTTATGTGATTGAGCCGTCTCTTGGCGCGGACAGAGTGGTGCTTGCATTTTTGTGCTCCGCTTACGACGAGGAGGAGATTGGCGAGGGCGATGTGCGCACCGTGCTTCACTTCCATCCGGCTCTTGCCCCTGTAAAAATCGGCGTTCTGCCTCTTTCCAAGAAATTAAGCGAGGGAGCGGAGAAGATTTACGCACAGCTTTCAAAAAAATATAACTGCGAGTTCGACGACAGAGGCAATATCGGAAAGCGTTACCGCCGTCAGGATGAAATCGGAACGCCTTTCTGCGTCACCTACGACTTTGATTCTGAGACGGACGGCTGCGTGACCGTCAGATTCAGGGATTCCATGGAGCAGGAGCGCGTGAAAATCGCAGACCTGGACGCTTACTTTGCAGATAAGATGAATTTTTAATAACTTGAAACAGGAGATGACTATGAAACCATATGGCGTAAACGAATTGCGCAAAATGTTTTTGGAATTTTTTGAGAGCAAGGGGCATCTTGCAATGAAAAGCTTTTCCCTTGTCCCCCACAATGACAACAGCCTGCTTTTGATTAATTCAGGCATGGCGCCCTTAAAGCCTTATTTTACGGGGCAGGAGATTCCACCCAGAAGGAGGGTGACCACCTGCCAGAAGTGTATCCGTACCGGAGATATCGAGAACATCGGCAAAACCGCCCGTCACGGCACCTTTTTTGAAATGCTGGGAAACTTTTCTTTCGGCGATTATTTTAAGAGAGAGGCCATTAACTGGACCTGGGAATTCTTAACGGAAGTAGTGGGCCTTGACGCAGAGCGGCTTTATCCGTCTGTCTATCTGGAGGATGACGAGGCCTTTGACATCTGGAATAAGGAAATCGGGATTCCGAAGGAGAGGATTTTCCGCTTCGGCAAGGAGGATAATTTCTGGGAGCATGGCTCAGGCCCCTGTGGTCCCTGCTCGGAGGTTTACTATGACAGAGGCGAGAAGTACGGCTGCGGCAAGCCGGGCTGTACCGTGGGCTGTGACTGCGACAGATATATTGAAGTGTGGAACGACGTATTTACCCAGTTTGACAATGACGGCAAGGGGAATTATTCGGAGCTTGAGCAGAAAAACATCGATACCGGTATGGGGCTGGAGCGTCTTGCGGCGGTGGTTCAGGATGTGGATTCCATTTTTGACGTGGATACCATTCGCGCGCTCCGCGACAGAGTATGCGAGATTTCCGGCAAGGAATATAAGAAAGAATATAAATGGGATGTTTCCATCCGTATCGTGACGGACCATGTGCGTTCCGCAACCTTCATGATTTCCGACGGCATTATGCCCACAAACGAGGGCAGAGGCTATGTCCTGCGGAGAATTATCCGCCGTGCGGCCCGCCATGGAAGACTGCTGGGCATTGAGGGCACATTCCTTGCAGGGCTTAGCAACACCGTGATTGAGGGAAGTAAGGACGGCTATCCCGAGCTGGAGGAAAAGAAGGATTTTATTTTCAATGTCCTTACCCAGGAGGAAAATAAATTCAACAAGACCATCGACCAGGGCCTTGGTATTTTGAGCGATATGGAGGAGGCAATGGCAAAGGAGGGCAAAAACACGCTTTCCGGCGAGGACGCTTTCCGCTTGTATGACACGTACGGATTCCCTCTTGACCTTACCATGGAAATTCTGGAGGAAAAGGGCATCGGCGTGGACGAGGAAGGCTTCAAGGCGGCCATGCAGAAGCAGAAGGATACGGCGAGGGCGGCCCGCAAGGTTACCAATTACATGGGCGCGGACGTGACTATCTATGAGTCCATTGACCCGGCCATCACCACGGAATTCGTGGGCTATGACCATTTAAATTATGATTCGGAAATTACGGTGCTCACCACGGAAACGGAGCTGGTCAGTGCATTGACCGACGGCGAGACGGGCACGATTATCGTGAAGGAGACGCCTTTTTACGCCACCATGGGCGGACAAAGCGGCGACAATGGAATCATTACCTGCCCGGACGGCGAATTTCAGGTGGAGGACACCATTAAGCTTCTCGGCGGCAAGGTGGGCCATATCGGACGCATGGTAAAAGGGATGCTGAAGGTCGGAGATAAGGTGACGCTTAAGGTAAATGAGGAAAACAGAAGCGATACCTGTAAAAATCACAGCGCCACCCATCTTCTCCAGAAAGCCCTGCGCAGCGTGCTTGGCACCCATGTGGAGCAGAAAGGCTCCTTTGTAAACGGAGACGGACTGCGTTTCGATTTCAGCCATTTCTCCGCCATGACGCCTGAGGAAATTGGCAGAGTTGAAAGGATGGTCAATGAAAAGATTGCCGAAGCCGTCTGTGTGGAGACAAAGGTGATGAGCCTTGACGAGGCCAAAAAGACAGGAGCAATGGCGCTTTTCGGCGAAAAATACGGAGAGTCCGTGCGGGTGGTTTCCATGGGAGACTTTTCCACGGAGCTTTGCGGCGGCACTCACGTTGCAAATACTTCGTCCATTATGCTGTTTAAAATTGTTTCCGAGAGCGGAATCGCGGCGGGCGTCCGCAGAATAGAAGCCCTTACGGGAAAAGGCGTGCTTGCCTGGTATGCCGGCCTTGAAAAAACGCTTGCAGAGGCGGCGGCTTTAGTGAAAGCGCAGCCCTCGGAGCTTCCGGCGAAAGTCGGACATCTGCTTTCCGAGATGAAAGCCCTTCGGAGCGAAAACGAGGCGTTAAAGAGCAAGGCGGCCAAGGATGCCCTGGGAGACGTGATGAATCAGGTGTCGGAGGTCAGGGGAGTAAAGCTCCTTGCCGCCAGAGTGGCGGGCGTGGATATGAACGGCCTGCGCGATTTGGGCGACCAGTTAAAGTCAAAGCTTGGCGAGGGCGTGATTTTGCTTGTCTCCGATAAGGACGGAAAGGTTAACATGGTAGCCATGGCAACGCAGGAAGCCATGGACAGAGGAGCCCATGCCGGCAATTTGATTAAGGGCGTTGCCGGAAAGGTCGGCGGAGGAGGAGGCGGAAGACCGAACATGGCCCAGGCCGGCGGGAAGAATCCGGAGGGCATCGACGACGCCATAGCGGAGGCCGCGGGGGTGCTTGAAGGGCAGATTAAGTAAGAAAATTCAAAGAAATAATCGGGAGAACGCCGTTTGCAAAAGCAGTGACAGGGAACGGCGTTCTCTTTTTGGATTTGGTCGGATATTGCAGAAGAATATTTTTTATGATATGCTTGTTATAACAGAGAAAAGAGCCGGATTTTAGAGATACGTAAGAAACGCATAACGCAACCTATGATAAGGCGGTGGTTCCCATGGGGATAAAAGATACGGCAACTGCAAAATATATGAGGCAGAATGAAATATTTGCCGATGCATTTAATTATTTTGTGTATAACGGAAGGCAGGTTATTACACCGGACAGTCTGGAGGAACTGGATACAAGAGAGATAGATGTTCCTTATGGCGGTAAAGACGGTGCTCAGTTGCCGGTTCAGCGAACAAGAGATGTAATCAGAAGCGTTACCGCAATGACGGACAGGAAAAGGGCGTATCTGGTACTGGCAATTGAAAATCAGTCCAATATTCATTATGCGATGGCGGTGAAGAATATGGTTTATGACGCCCTGCAATATGCAAAGCAGGTAGAAAGGGCGGTCTTTTCCCATAAGCAGTCGGGAGATTACAAAAATGCCGGAAGCGATGATTATCTTTCAGGATTTATGAAAGAAGACAGACTTATGCCGGTTGTGACTCTGGTTATTTACTTTGGTTCTAAAGAGTGGGATGGACCGGTGTCCATCCATGAAATGTTTGAGGAACAGGATGCGGATATTCTTACATTTGTACCCGATTATAAGATTAATCTGATTGCTCCGGCGGCAATAAAGGATGATGAGTTTGATAAATTCCACACTACTTTGAAGGAAGTTTTAAGTTTTATCAAATATTCCCAAAATGCAGATAAACTGACGGAGATTGTGGAAAATAATGAGGGCTTCCGGCATCTGAAAAGAAATGAAGTTAATGTACTGAACGCCTGTGTAAATGCGAAACTGACAATAAATAGGAAGAAGGAGGAATGTGACGTGTGTCTTGCAATGCAGACGATTGCTGACAGAGCTGCAGAAAAAGCGGCGGCGGAGGCAGCGGCGAAAGCAGCGGATGAGCAGAATATCAGAACCTTACAAAACAGCATCAGAAACTTAATGGAAAGGATGGGGTGGAGCGCGGAGCAGAGTATGGAGGCCATCGGTGTTTCCGACAGCGACAAAAAGCGGCTGGCTCTCTATTTCTAGCGCTTTGTATAAGTATAGAAGAAAAATGCGATTTATTTCCTTAAATTTCAAAGAAATAATTGACGCATAAAAAATTTGTGGTATAATGACAAGTGTGTATCAGGATACACAATAAAAACCCGTATCAGTCGTTGTTACCGGAAGGGGACTGAAGGGAGGGCAGAGTGTAGGATGTCAAATGTAATCGTTAAAGAAAATGAAACTTTAGATAGCGCTTTACGACGCTTTAAAAGAAGTTGTGCGAAAGCTGGTATTCAGCAGGAGATTCGTAAGAGAGAGCATTACGAGAAACCCAGCGTAAGACGTAAAAAGAAATCTGAAGCGGCAAGAAAACGCAAATACAATTAATGATTATGAGCAAAGTAAAGTCCTTGAATTTCCAAGGACTTTATTGTCTTTATAGGGAGTCTTAGGAAATTCTTAAGAAAGGGCTGATATTATGTGGACGAGGGAAATATTTGACACGGACGTATATCACCTGATTGCAGCGTTTATTATCTATAGCATGATAGGATGGCTGGTAGAATCCATATATATGTCGTTTTGCAATAAAAAATTAACCAACCGGGGCTTCGGGCGCGGACCGTTCTGCCCGATTTACGGCTTTGGAGGGGTAATCGGCTATCTGGTGCTGCGTCCTTTAAGTGAAAATCCGGTGCAGTTATATCTGGCAGGCGCATTTCTTGCCACTTTGTTTGAGTTCCTTGTGGGAAAGCTGATGCTGCGGCTTTTCGGGGAAGTGTGGTGGGATTATAACGAAAAGCCCTGTAATTACAAGGGGATTATCTGCCTTGAGAGTACGATTGCCTGGGGCTTTTATGCGATTATCATTGTAACCTTCCTGCATAAGAGAGTGCTGGGACTGGTGGACAGGTATGACATGAGAGTGGGAATCTGGGTATGCAGAATCGTATTCCTTATAGTGACGGCGGATTACCTGATAAAGCTGATGCAGATATTCAATATCAGCTTAAAGGAGCAGAAAGACAGGCTGATGGACGCCTATGAGGCGTTTCGCGCCAGATGGTATTAAGGCGGACGTGCATTTTATAATTAAATAAAACATATCCATAGTAATAGAATACATAAGGGAGAGCGATTACGTGAGTAAATATTTTAAAGTAACCCTGTGCTATGTGATATGTTTTATTTTTTTGCTGATGACGCCGGTAAATGCGTTTGCGGCGCCGGCTCTGGAAGCACCGTCTTATATACTGATGGAGGCTTCCACAGGGCAGATTATCTGCGAGCAGAATGCAGGAGAGAGGCGGAGCCCGGCAAGTATTACGAAAATCATGACATTGATTGTGATTTTCGACCATCTGGGTACGGGAAGGGTGCGGCTTGACAGCGAGGTTATGACCAGCGCCTATGCGAAGTCCATGGGAGGTTCCCAGGTATTTCTGGAGGAAGGCGAGGTTCAGAGTCTGGAGACCATTATTAAATGTATCGCCGTGGCCTCCGGGAATGACGCCAGCGTGGCGGCGGCGGAATTTATTGCAGGCAGCGAGCAGGAGTTTGTAGCGCTGATGAACAAGAGGGCGGAGGAGCTTGGTCTTACCGACACACATTTTGAGGACTGTTGCGGGCTTAGCGAGTCCGACAATCACTACACTTCCGCAAAAGACGTGGCGATTATGTCCCGTGAGCTGATTACAAAGTATCCCCAGATTCTGGATTACACAAAAATCTGGATGGAGGACATTACCCATGTAACGACTCAGGGAACCAGCAACTTTACCCTTTCAAGCACCAATAAGCTGCTGAAAATGTACGAGTGGACGACAGGGCTTAAGACCGGCTCCACCAGCAAGGCGCTTTACTGCCTTTCAGCCACCGCAAGCAAGGACAACATTGATTTGATTGCAGTAGTAATGGGCTCGCCCAGCAATAAGACGCGCTTTCAGGACGCCATGTCGCTTTTAAATTACGGCTACAGCGTCAGCGCCCTTTATGAGGATGCCAATACGGAGCAGCTTCCCTCCATACCCGTCAAGGGAGGAGTTACGGACGAGGCGGCGCTTGTTTACAAGGGGCCTTTCCGTTATCTGGATATTGCGGGGAGCGACCTTGGCAGCATTGAAAAGACCATTTCCCTGCCTGCGGAGATAACGGCTCCCATAGCGAGAGGCGACGCCGTGGGAGAGGCTGTTTACAAGCTGAACGGACAGAGAATCGGAAGCGTTTCCATTTTGTCGGACGTGACTATCGATAAAGCGGGATATAAGGACTATCTGATGAAGGTCTGGAGGCTGTATTGCGGGCTGTGAATGTATGGTTGAATGGTGCCAGGCATAAAAATACAGGCTGTGAAGTTATAATAGACGGCGAACTTTGGTTATGATATACTTGATATGATTTAAACAGCAGACAAATAAGGACGCAAGTCTACCGTATATGGCTTACGTCCTTATTTATTCGCAGGAAGGAAAACATTTTTGTAAATGTATACGTTATGATGGTTATTACTTTATTGTCGGTTATTGCGGCTTTCTTTCTGGCTGTGATGGCTGTGGACTGCAATCGTTTCGTGATAAGAAATTATAGCTGCAGGGTGGAGAAGCTGAAAAAAAGCGGCAGGATTATTCTGCTATCCGACCTGCACAATAAATCCTTCGGGGAGAAAAATGAAAAGCTGCTATCGGCTGTCCGCAGGCTTTCCCCGGATATGATTCTAATTGCGGGAGATATGTATACCGCTGAAAAAAACGGTGACACTGACACGGCGGCGGAGCTTGTGTGCGCCCTTGCGGCGGATTACCCGGTTTATTACGGCAACGGGAACCATGAACAGAAGACTGCCTTTGACACTGAAAAGTTCGGGGATATGTATCAAAAATTTTCGAAAAAAATAGAAAAGGCAGGCGTTTGCCATCTTGTCAATGAGAAGGTGTATCTTCCGGCATTTAATATGGATATTTACGGCGCTGAAATCGGGTGGGATTATTACGGTAAATTTCAGCATGGGAAAATGGAGACTTCTTATCTGGACAGGCTTATCGGAAAACCGGACAAAACAAGGGCAACGGTTCTGATTGCCCATAATCCCAAATACTTTGAGGTGTATGCCGGATGGGGAGCCGGGCTAGTGGTGTCCGGCCATGTCCATGGCGGGCTGATGCGCCTCCCGTTTCTTGGAGGAGTGATTTCACCGGCTTTGAAGCTGTTCCCGAAATATGACGGCGGGGAATTTCATGAGGGAAGGTCTGCGCTTATTCTGGGGCGGGGGCTGGGAACCCATACCCTTCCCATAAGGATATTCAATCCGGGAGAAGTGGTGGTAATTGATATAGCGCCGGGTTGACTGGAATTTTTATACATGATAAAATCATTCCTGCGGGCATTTTGCGGGGGTGCCGAGATTTCAGAGAAGAAAAGGCGTCCTGCAAACTTTTGCATGTGCGAACGGGGAAATGAAGTTATGCGCACGGCCTCGGCAAAGCTGGGTCCAAAAAGCAGCGCAGAAATGAGGAAAACATGAATACAAAATTATTTGACCATACAATATTGAAAGCGGAAGCCACTAAAGAAGCGGTAAAGAAGATTTGCGACGAGGCGAAGGAGTACGGTTTTATGTCTGTCTGCGTCAACGGCTATTATACCGCATATGCTGCCGGGGAGCTTAAGGGGACGGACGTGAAGGTCTGCACGGTTGTGGGATTTCCTTTAGGACAGATGGCAACACAGGCCAAAGCGGCGGAGACTGCCATCGCCGTGAAGGACGGAGCGGACGAGATTGATATGGTGATTAATGTGGGGGCGCTTAAAGACGGATTATATGATGTGGTGAGAGATGATATCCGTGAGGTGAAAAAGGCCTGCAGCGGCGCGCTTCTTAAAGTGATTATTGAGACCTGCCTTCTGACAGACGAGGAAAAGGTGAAGGCCTGCGAGCTTGCAAAGGAGGCCGGCGCTGATTTTGTAAAGACCTCCACCGGATTTTCCACAGGAGGGGCAAAAGCGGAGGACGTGGCGCTGATGCGTAAGACTGTGGGCAGCAAGATGGGAGTGAAGGCTTCCGGGGGCATCCGGGATAAGGAAACGGCTATGGCGATGGAGAAGGCCGGGGCGAGCAGATTAGGGACGAGCCAGACGGTGGCGATTTGCAGATAGAAAGAGACGGAAAATGGCAATATCGGTAAAGCTGCAGGCTTTTGAAGGCCCCCTTGATTTGCTTTTGCATCTGATAGAGAAGAACAAAGTGGATATCTATGACATTCCGATTGTGGAGATAACCGCCCAGTATCTGGATTACATAAAGGCCATGGAAACGGAAGACATGAATATCATGAGCGAATTTCTCGTCATGGCAGCCACTTTGCTGGAAATCAAGTGCAAAATGCTCCTTCCAAGGGAAGTGAACGAGGAGGGGGAGGAGGAAGACCCCCGGGCGGAGCTTGTTCAAAAGCTGCTGGAATATAAAATGTATAAGTATATGTCCTATGAGCTGAAGGACAGGCAGATGGATGCTGCGCTGACTCTGTTCAAGGGGAAGACCCTCCCGAAGGAGGTGGAGGATTACAATCCGCCAGTGGATATGGAAACGCTTATCGGGGACGCCAGCCTTGCAAAGCTTCAGGAGCTGTTTAAAATGGTGATGAAGCGGCAGGAGGACAAAATCGACCCTGTAAGGAGTAAGTTCGGCCAGATTGAAAAGGACGAGGTGGATATGGATATCAAGACCTCCTATGTGGAGGACTATATTCTTTCCCACAGGACGTTCAGCTTCCGGGAGCTTCTGGAAAAACAAAAAAGCAAAATGGAAATCATCGTCACTTTTCTTGTGATACTGGAAATGATGAAGGTGGGGAAGATTTCCATCACTCAGGAAGATATTTTCGAGGATATTATCATTACGTCGTGCATTTAAAACGAAGGGGTGCGCGGCAGGAGAAGAAAGATTTCCTGCTTGATTCAAATGCACGGAAAAGGGGAGTAAGATGGACAGGGAAAGGGAAAAGGCGGTTCTTGAGGCGATTCTTTTTACAATGGGGGAATCGGTGGAGACAGACAGGCTTGCGTCCGTGATAGAAAGAGACGGGCAGTACACGAAAGAGCTGCTTACGGAATTGAAAGAAGGTTATGACGGGCGGGAGTGCGGCGTCACCCTCATAGAGCTTGAGGATTCCTGGCAGATGTGTACGAAAGCGGAGATGTACGAGTATCTGATTAAAATTGCAAAGACGCCCCGGAAGTATGTGCTCACGGACACCCTTCTGGAAACCTTATCCATCGTTGCCTATAAACAGCCTGTCACCCGGGCGGAAATTGAAAAAATCCGGGGGGTAAGCTGCGACCACGCGGTGAACAGGCTGATTGAATTCGGGCTTATTATGGAGGTGGGGCGTATGGACGCACCCGGCCGTCCGCTGCTTTTCGGCACAACGGAGGAGTTTTTGCGTTCCTTCGGAGTAAAATCCTTAGAGGAGCTTCCGAAGCTTTCATCGGTGCAGTTGGAGGAATTTAAAATCCAGGCCGAGCAGGAGGCCAGCGTACAGCTTGACATTTAACCTCGCGTTCCGGCGGCGTGAAAGGTCAGTGAGCCGCCGCCCGGTTCGCTCTGCCCGTTGAACCTGCGGATTTTGCACCAGATTCTTACAGGCTGTATCTTGAAAGAATCTGCTTAAGGCACCACTGATAGTCGATTGCAGGAATATCGTCCGTGGTGACGATGGATTCTAACTTATAGACGTCGCCGTCTATCAGATATTTTATGGTGCCCACTTCGGTTCCGGCGGCTATGGGGGCGGTGAGTTCCTCCGCCTGCTGGAAATCCACCTGTATCTGTTCATCTTTTTTGAGAAGAATTCCTATTTCTTCCTCGTCCGCAGCGGAGGCATTCTCTGCGGCTTTGTCTATTTTTACTTCGGCCAGCGCAACGTCCCCAAGCCCTTTTGTCTGCCCGTTTATAACGCTGACAGGCTTTAAACGGCTTTCGTCAAAGGCTGCTTCCGAGAGGGTATGGTATTCAAAATTTTCAAGGCCGTAATTCATAAGCTGTTTCGTGTCGCTCCACTTATAGGTTTTGTTGTTCGGCCAGCCGCAGGCTAAAAGGGCGACCACAAAGGTTCTGTTGTCCCGGCGCAGCGACCCGACATAGCAATATCCGGCAGTACCCGTAAAGCCTGTTTTCCCGGAAAGCGCCCCGTCCATCATGGAGAGAAAGGCGTTATGGTTGTTGCAGGAAAAGGTGCGGCCGCTGCCTGTATAGCTTCCGTCCTTTTCCTTATAGCTTTCAAAGGAGTAGGAGGGCGTGCGGGTGATTTCCAGAAAATCTTCCTTTTTCGGGGAATCCATTATGCAGTAGGACATGATTCTGGCAAGGTCCGCAGCGGTGGTGGAATGGGTCTTTACGGTTCCGTCGCTTCCCGTGGCGGTGGCGTCGAGACCGTTGGGCGTGATAAAATAAGTATCAAAGCATCCGATGTCCCTGGCTTTCTGGTTCATCATCCTGGCAAAGGCTTCCACGCTTCCCGCAACGTGTTCTGCAATGACAACGGCTGAATCATTGTGGGATTCCAGCATGAGGGAGTAAAGCAAATCTTCCACTTTATAATATTCGTTCGTGGTGACGTTGAGTTTGACCTTCGGCATACTCGCCGCATAGGAGCTGGCCTGCGCATAATCCTCCATATGGCCGTATTCCAGCGCAAGGATGCAGGTCATGATTTTGGTGGTGCTTGCCATGGGGAGAATCTTTTCTCCCTCCTTTTCATAGAGGATGCGCCCGGAATCCGCATCCATCAAAACCGCAGACTGGGCGTACAGCTTTAAGGAATCGTCGGCGGAAGCATTTGTCTGTAATGCAGTTTCCGTCAAGGCAGCAGCTTCGGGGGAAGGAAAGGCCCGGGAGCCAAGTGCATGGGAAGGCGCAAAAGGAAGAGCAGACAAAAGGAGGGCGGTGAGAAGGAAGGCGGATAGTTTTTGCATATATTTCATAGAATTCCGTTCAGGTAGTCAGCTTCTTTAAATTTATATGTAAGGAAAACGGAAAAATATGCTATACTGATAAACAGGAAGCGGATACTTTTGGCGCCGCGGATTGCGGAAGCTTCAAATGTTATGGTAGAATATAAAAAATATGTAGAAGAAGAAAGGCAGGATAGTTATGGAACTGACGAATATCAAGGATATATTCCGGGAAAAGGAAAAGTATGCGGACGTCGAAGTGACGGTAGGCGGCTGGGTGAGAAGCAACAGGGATTCTAAAACCTTCGGATTTCTGGTGGTGAACGACGGAAGCTTTTTTGAACCGCTGCAGGTGGTATACTCCGACGCACTTTCGGATTTTGACGAGATTGCCAGAATCGGCGTGGGCGCGGCGGTAACGGTGAGAGGAAAAATTGTGGTGACGCCGGGGGCGAAGCAGCCGCTGGAAATGCAGGCCATAGAGGTAGTGCTTGAGGGCGCTTCCCCTTCCGATTATCCTTTGCAGAAGAAACGTCACAGCTTTGAATATCTGCGGACCATCTCCCATCTGCGGGCGAGAACCAATACCTTCCAGGCGGTTTTCCGGGTTCGTTCCATGGCAGCCTATGCAATTCACCGCTTTTTCCAGGAGAGGGGATTTGTTTATGTGCACACGCCGCTGATTACCGGAAGCGACTGCGAGGGTGCGGGGGAAATGTTTAAGGTGACCACGCTGGATTTGGATAACGTGCCAAAGACGGCGGATGGAGCGGTGGACTACAGTCAGGATTTCTTCGGGAAGCCCACCAATCTGACGGTGAGCGGCCAGCTGGACGTGGAGACCTATGCCTTTGCCTTTAAGAATGTATATACCTTCGGCCCTACCTTCCGGGCGGAAAATTCCAACACCTCCCGTCACGCGGCGGAGTTCTGGATGATTGAGCCGGAAATGTGCTTTGCGGATTTGAAGGACGACATGATGCTTGCGGAGGCCATGCTCAAATACGTGATTCGCTATGTGCTGGAAAATGCGCCGGAGGAGATGGCGTTTTTCAACCAGTTCGTGGACAAGGGGCTGATTGAGCGTCTGAAACATGTGCTGGAGTCCGAGTTCGGCCATGTGACCTATACGGAAACCATTGAAATTCTGGAGAAGCACAACGATGAATTTGAGTACAAGGTACACTGGGGAAGCGATTTGCAGACCGAGCACGAAAGATATCTGACGGAAAAGGAATTCAAACGCCCCGTGTTTGTGACGGATTACCCGAAGGAAATCAAGGCTTTTTATATGAAGCTGAACGATGACGGAAAGACCGTGGCGGCCATGGACTGTCTGGTTCCGGGCATCGGCGAGATTATCGGAGGGAGCCAGAGGGAGGACGACCTTGCGCTCCTTGTGCAGCGGATGGAAGAGATGAACCTGAACAGGGCGGATTATGAGTTTTATCTCGATTTGCGCCGCTACGGTTCCGTGCGCCACGCCGGTTTTGGACTGGGATTTGAAAGGTGCGTGATGTACCTGACAGGCATGGGAAATATCAGGGATGTGGTTCCTTTCCCCAGAACGGTGAAGAACTGCGAGCTGTGAAAAAAGTGTAAATTTTGAAAACTTTGCTCTATCCTATTTGAAATATTTATGATATACTGCTATACGACGAAATTATGTGGACGGGTGCGTCCCCGGGCACATTGTGTCCAATGGATACCTGTATCCTGCGGTGCCTGTGTACCCGTGAATAATGTTATTATTTTTTTAATATAAAATGGAGGGCTGAAACATGAGTACTAATTCACAGGCGAGTCAAAGAATAGCATCTTTACTCGATGAAAACAGTTTCGTTGAAATTGGTGCCGGAGTAACTGCCAGAAGCACTGATTTTAATCTGAAACAGACAGAAACTCCTTCTGACGGTGTGATTACCGGCTATGGAGTCATAGGCGGCAGCCTTGTGTATGTATACAGCCAGGACGTTTCTGTTTTAAACGGCAGCGTTGGCGAAATGCATGCGAAAAAAATTGCAAACCTCTATGACCTTGCTTTGAAAACGGGAGCGCCTGTAATCGGGCTGATTGAATCCGCAGGCTTACGTCTCCAGGAGGCGACGGACGCGCTTAACGGCTTTGGAGAGATTTATAAAAAGCAGGTGTTAAGTTCCGGCGTGATTCCGCAGATTACGGCTATTTTCGGTACATGCGGCGGCGGTCTTGCGCTTATTCCCACATTGACGGATTTTACTTTCATGGAAGAAAAGAAAGCAAAGCTGTTCGTGAATGCGCCCAATGCGCTTGACGGAAATGAAATCAGCAGATGCGATACGTCCGCGGCGGCATTCCAGAGCGAAGAGGCCGGCATTGTGGACGTGGTTGCCGACGAGGCAGGGGTTCTTGCAAAAATCAGAGAGCTTGTATGCATGCTTCCCGCCAACAATCAGGACGATATGCTTTATGAGGACTGCACAGACGATTTGAACCGCGAATGCGCGGAAATCGCAGGCTGCGTGGGAGATACCTCCATTGCGCTGTCCCAGCTTGCCGACAACGGCGAAGTGTTTGAAGTAAAGGCCGGATACGCAAAGGAAATGGTTACGGCATTCATCAGATTAAACGGCGAAACCGTAGGCGCTGTTGCAAACCGCAGCGAGGTTTACGGCGACGAGGGAACGGTGACGGATAAGTTTGATGCTGTTTTAACGCCCGCAGGGTGCGACAAGGCGGCGGATTTCATTGAGTTCTGCGACGCCTTTAATATCCCGGTTCTTTCCCTTACCAATGTAAAGGGATTCAAGGCTGACAAATGTTCCGAAAAGAGAATTGCCAAAGCGGCTGCAAAGCTTACATACGCCTTTGCAAATGCGACTGTTCCCAAGGTGAACGTCATCATCGGACAGGCATTCGGAAGCGCTTATGTGGCGATGAACTCCAAGGCAATCGGAGCGGATATCACCATGGCATGGCCCGACGCTCAGATTGGAACCATGGATGCGAAGCTGGCAGCCAAGATTATCTGCGACGGACAGGGCGCGGAAGCAATTGAAGCCTGCGCAAAAGAATATGCTTCGCTGCAGACCAGCGCTCAGGGCGCGGCCAGAAGAGGGTATGTAGACCAGATAATTGAACCGGCGGCCACAAGAAAGTATGTGATTGGCGCTTTCGAGATGCTGCTTTCCAAGAAAGAAGACCGTCCTGCAAAAAAACACGGTACAGTTTAGAAAGGATGCTTACTTAATATGAAAAAATGGTTATTGATATTAGGTATGATTACCTGTATGCTCGGTTTGACAGCGTGCGGCCAGGCGGAGGAAGCCGATGAGCCTCTGCTTACGGCGGAGGAGGCGGAGACAGTGGGCCAGGGCATTGTGGAAAGCATTAACCAGTGTGTGGTTATGAATATGCAGGCACAGTACACTTCCCCGGTTGACGTCAGCGCCATTGCAAGCTGGGAATCCGCAACGGAGGATATGGGTGATTATGTAGAAGTTATCAGCACGGAGTCTGAATTTGACGGAGAAGACGGTGTGATTGACGTCAGGGTGAAAGGCTCTCTGCGTGAGGCGATAGTAGAAATTGTTTATGAAAAGGGTGATATTACCAGTATTGCAACCAATGTGGAATATACCTTTGGTGAAAAGATGGAAAAGGCGGCGCTCAATACGCTCCTTGGAATGGGAACCGTTTTCTGCGTTCTTATCCTGATTTCCCTTATCATCGGTCTGTTTGGATTTATTCCGAAACTCCAGGATAAGCTTTCAAAGAAGCCTGCGGCGGCCGAGGCTTCAAAGCCTGCTGCGGCAGTTGCAGCACCCGCGGCGGCAGAAGAAGAGCTGTCCGACGATTTGGAACTGGTTGCCGTTATTTCAGCGGCGATTGCGGCATATGAAGGGACTTCTTCCGCAGACGGTTTTGTAGTGAGAAGCATTAAGCGCTCGGGCAAAAAGTGGCAGAGCGCGCGTATTTAGAGAATACATGCACTTGAATATGTAAGCTTTGAAGAAGAAAGAAAACATTGAATTCAGGAGGATTTTCGTAATGAAAAATTATACAATTACTGTGAATGGAAACGTATATGACGTAGTAGTGGAAGAAGGGGCATCCACAGGAGCAGCAGCTCCCGCGGCGCCCAAGGCTGCTCCGAAGGCAGCGCCCAAAGCAGCTCCCGCAGCGCCCAAGGCTGCTGCAGGTGCAGGAAGCATTAAAGTGGAAGCAGGCGCAGCCGGCAAGGTATTTAAGATTGAAGCAAGCGTAGGTCAGTCTCTCAAGGCTGGTGACACGGTGGTAATCGTGGAAGCGATGAAGATGGAAATTCCCGTTGTTGCACCTCAGGATGGTACCGTGGCAAGTATCGACGTGGCTGTTGGCGATGCTGTAGAAGCCGGCGCTTTACTGGCAACGTTGAACTAGTTATGGAATCTGTCTGTCCCCTGATTGAACAGGTGTATGCGTTCCGCTTCGGACAGACGTTTTCCGGGAAAACAACAGGAGGTAAAAGAAATGGATTATATCGTGAATACACTGTCCAACCTGATTCATCAGACAGCGTTCTTTAATCTGACCTGGGGCAATTATCTGATGATTCTTGTGGCTTGTGTTTTTCTTTATCTTGCGATTGCCAAGGGCTTTGAACCATTGCTTTTGACGCCTATCGCATTTGGTATGCTGCTGGTTAATATTTATCCCGACATTATGATAAGCATTGAGGATTCGGCGAATGGCAGCGGCGGCTTACTGTATTATTTTTATCTCTTAGACGAATGGGCAATCCTTCCCTCCCTCATTTTCATGGGCGTGGGCGCTATGACCGACTTCGGTCCCCTGATTGCCAATCCTAAGAGTTTCCTGCTTGGCGCTGCGGCGCAGTTTGGTATTTTCGCAGCATATTTCGGAGCAATTGCCATGGGCTTTAACGACAAAGCGGCGGCGGCAATCTCCATCATCGGCGGCGCGGACGGCCCGACCTCCATTTTCCTTGCCGGAAAGCTGGGGCAGACCGCCTTGCTGGGACCTATTGCGGTGGCGGCATATTCCTATATGTCACTGGTTCCCATTATCCAGCCGCCTATCATGAAATTACTTACAACGGAAAAAGAAAGAAAAATCAAGATGGGACAGCTTCGTCCTGTATCCAAGCTTGAAAAGATTCTTTTCCCTATTGTGGTTACCATCGTTGTCTGCATGATTCTTCCTACCACAGCGCCCCTTGTTGGTATGCTGATGTTAGGTAACCTGTTCAGAGAGTCCGGCGTGGTAAGACAGCTTACCGATACGGCGTCTAACGCGCTTATGTATATCGTAGTTATCCTGCTTGGCACTTCCGTAGGAGCCACCACAAGCGCAGAGGCGTTCTTAAATGTGGATACCTTAAAGATTGTTGCGCTGGGACTGATTGCCTTTGCATTCGGAACGGCGGCAGGCGTGCTTTTCGGCAAGCTTATGTGCATTGCCACAAAAGGCAAGGTCAATCCCCTTATCGGCTCTGCAGGCGTGTCGGCAGTTCCTATGGCTGCCAGAGTTTCCCAGAAGGTGGGCGCGGAGGCAGACCCTACCAACTTCCTGCTGATGCATGCAATGGGACCGAACGTTGCAGGCGTTATCGGTACGGCGGTAGCGGCCGGTACATTCATGGCGGTATTTGGAGTATTTTAATTGATTATAACTGAAATTAGGAGGATGTAAAAATGGCAGAACAGGTTAAAAAACCGGTTGGAATTATGGAAACCGTTCTTCGTGACGCACATCAGTCGTTGATTGCGACAAGAATGCCTACCGATATGATGCTTCCAATCGTTGAAAAAATGGATAAAGTTGGTTACCATGCAGTTGAGTGCTGGGGCGGCGCTACTTTCGACGCTTCCCTTCGTTTCCTGAAGGAAGACCCCTGGGACAGACTGAGAAAGCTTCGCGACGGCTTTAAGAACACCAAGCTGCAGATGCTTTTCAGAGGACAGAACATCCTGGGATACAGACCCTACGCGGACGACGTTGTAGATAACTTCGTTGAAAAGTCCATTGCAAACGGTATCGATATCATCCGTATCTTTGACTGCTTAAACGATTTGAGAAACCTTCAGGCGGCAGTAAACGCCACCAACAAGGTAAAGGCAAGAGAGGGCAGAGGCCATGCGCAGGTTGCTCTTTCCTATACATTGGGCGATGCCTACACAATGGAATACTGGACAGATATGGCAAGAAAGATTGAGGAGATGGGCGCCGACTCCATCTGTATCAAGGATATGGCAGGACTCCTTGTTCCCTACAAGGCGTCTGAAATGATTGCGGCCATGAAGTCCGTGACAAAGCTGCCGATTCAGCTTCATACCCATTACACCTCAGGCGTTGCCAGCATGACCTATCTGAAAGCCGTTGAGGCGGGCGTTGACGTAATCGACTGCGCAATTTCACCCTTTGCAATGGGTACTTCACAGCCGGCTACAGAGGTTATGGTTGAAACCTTCAAGGGAACTCCTTACGATACCGGTTACGACCAGAATCTCCTCTCTGAAATTGCAGACTATTTCAGACCCTACAGAGACGAGTGCCTTGCAAGTGGGCTTCTCAATCCCAAGGTTATGGGCGTTGATATCAAGACTCTGCTGTATCAGGTTCCCGGCGGTATGCTTTCCAACATGGTGAGCCAGCTCAAGGAGCAGAATGCGGAAGATAAATACTATGACGTGCTGAAAGAAATCCCGGCAGTCAGAAAAGACTTAGGCGAGCCGCCTCTTGTTACACCTTCGTCCCAGATTGTAGGTACACAGGCAGTATTTAATGTACTTATGGGAGAGAGATACAAGATGGCAACCAAGGAGACCAAGGCGGTTCTCCGCGGCGAGTACGGCCAGACCGTTAAGCCTATGAATCAGGAAATTATCGACAAGGTTATTCCCGGCGAAAAGAGAATCACCTGCCGTCCCGCTGATTTGATTGAAAACGAGATGGATAAGTTAGAGGCAGAGATGAAGGAATGGAAACAGCAGGACGAGGACGTATTGTCCTACGCATTGTTCCCTCAGGTTGCCACAGACTTCTTCAAGTATCGTCAGGCACAGCAGGAAAAAGTGGATATGACCCAGGCGGACACCAAAAACGCGGCATATCCGGTATAGTTTTAACTGTTTTGTAATTTACCCCCCCCATGCAAAGTGATTGTGTGGGGGGATTTGTCTTAAATGAAATTGAAGGGGAGTGAAAACAGCTTTTTCACTCTGTCAGGTTTGCGCGGCGCTGCATTCACAGATTTAAGGTAACAAAGGCAGCGCAGAAGAAAGGAATGGAATGGAAAATAAACGTTTTGCCCTGCTTATTGATGCAGATAATATTTCGGCAAAATATATCGGTGATATCCTGGAGGAGCTTTCCACCTACGGAATCACCACCTACAAAAGAATCTACGGGGACTGGACCAGTACCCAGGCAACAAAGTGGAAAGGGGAGCTTCTGGAAAATTCCGTAATTCCGGTGCAGCAGTTCAGCAACACTGTGGGGAAGAATGCCACGGATTCCACACTGATAATAGATGCAATGGATATCCTTTATACCGGTAACGTGGACGGCTTCTGCATCGTATCGAGCGACAGCGATTTTACCCGTCTGGCGAGCCGGCTTCGGGAGTCCGGCATGGAAGTGATTGGGATGGGGGAGGAAAAGACGCCCCGCTCATTTAGGGTGGCGTGTACCAGATTTGTAAATCTTGAGAATCTCGGCAATCAGGATGAAGATACGGACAATAAGGACAATCAGGACAATACCATCAGCCGGGAAGTCATATACAGCGCGATTACAAATATCATTAACGAGAATGAAAATAAAGGAAAGAGCGTGGAGCTTGCAGCAGTAGGGAACAGGCTGGTGAATATGTACCCTGACTTTGACGTGAGAAATTACGGCTACAGCCTTCTGTCAAAGTTTGTGGAGGACGCCGGGCTTTTCCTTCTGGAAAAGAGACAGAATGTCATTACAATTTACCTGAAGGACGATGAACAGTCCCGGGAGGAAATCATAGACTTTGTGAGGGAGATTATTCACAAGGCAGGGAAAAGAGGTATTGGCATCAGCGAGCTCGGCAACCATGTGTATAATAAGTTTGATAATTTTAACGTGAAAGATTTCGGCTACAGCCAGTTCTCCAAGTTTGTTCAGGGGATTGGGAATGTGGAGCTGTATCAGGATAAAGGCGGGAGAAAGAGAGCAAGGGAGAAGTAGATTTCCTCAGGAACCAATTTAACAGACATTGACAGAATAAAGGCATAACGGATTAAAAAAGCTCAGAAAAGACCGTCCCGCATAAAACAGCGGAGCGGTCTTTTTTCATGGATTTTTCCCCCAATCCATGTTACAATAAATTTCATTAGAAAGGAGCACATATGAAATCACTGGTTTCTTTATTCCTGTCCCAGTCCTATCAGGACGCATGGGATGATTATATACGTTCGCTGAACCGGGCGGATTTTGCAAGGTGGGATTATGTCATTCTCACGGCCTCCAACGAGCAGCAGGCGGAAGGCTTCCGGGCGCAGCTCCGGCAGCGGGAAGGTTTTCTGCCGGAACAGACGCGCTTTGCGGTGCTGCCGGACCCGGAGGGGAAGCGGGTAGGAAGTGGCGGAGCTACCTTAAACGTAATCCGCTATATTTCGCAGCAGGAGAAAACCACGGATTTTCGGGGACTTCGGATTCTTGTGATTCACAGCGGCGGAGACAGCAAGCGGGTGCCGCAGTATTCGGCGCTGGGCAAGCTTTTTTCTCCGGTGCCCCATGATTTGCCGGACGGGCGTTCCTCCACGCTGTTTGATGAGTTTATGATTGCCATGTCCAGCGTTCCGGCGAGAATCCGTGAGGGAATGCTGCTTTTGTCCGGCGATGTATTGTTATTATTTAATCCTTTGCAGATTGATTACAATGGAAACGGAGCGGCGGCCATATCCTTTAAAGAGCATGTTGAGACGGGCAAGAATCACGGCGTTTATTTAAGAGGAGAGGACGGAAATGTGGCGGCCTGTCTGCAAAAGCAGCCTGCGCAGGTGCTGCGGGACGCCGGGGCGGTGAACGCCCGAGAATGTGTGGATATCGACACGGGAGCCGTTATTTTTTCCTCGGCAATGCTGTCCTCTCTGTATCAGTTAATCAGTACCGACGGCTGCTTTGACGATGAAAAGTACGGCCGTTTTGTGAATGAAAAGGTACGCCTTTCCCTCTATGCGGATTTTCTCTACCCTCTGGGAAGTCAGGCGACTTTGGAGCAGTTTTATAAGGAAAAGCCGGAGGGGGATTTTTCAGAGGAGCTTGCGGTATGCCGGAGGGCGGTGTGGGAGGCGCTTCATTCCTACCGCATGAAGCTGCTGCGTCTGGCGCCGGCGAAGTTTATTCATTTCGGAACCACAAAAGAGATTATGAGCCTGATGGCGAAGGAGATTAAAGAGTACAGCCATCTGGGATGGAATAACAGGGTCAACAGCAGCATCACCCAGCAGGGCGTTTCCGGCTATAACAGCGTTTTGTCTCAGCAGGCGGTTTGCGGCGAAAACATTTATCTGGAGGTTTCCTACGTTCACCATAAGGCAAGGATTGGCAACAATGTTTTGCTCTCTTACGTGGATATCCACGATGAGGCGATTCCTGACGACGTGGTGATTCACGGGCTGAAATTAAAGGACGGCCGCTTTGTGGTGCGTATTTTCGGAACGGAGGATAATCCGAAAGCCGGAAAAGAGGGCTCTTTTTTAGGGACGACTCTGGGAAATTTCCTCGAGAAAAATAAGATTGCACCGGAGGAGCTCTGGGACGCAGGGGAGGAGAAGTTCTGGCAGGCCAGGCTTTATCCGGTCTGTGAAAATGTATCTGACGGCGTGGCGGCGGCGCTTAATATTTATGCCATGGCTTGCGGCGGCGGGGACGTGGAAAGCTGGAGAGGGGCCAGGCGGCAGAGTCTCTGCGAAGGTTTTAATGAGGCGGATTCGGAGGCGCTGATTGCCTGGGACAGGCGGATGCTGGAGCTTGTTATGATGGACAGGCTGGCAAAGGATATTCAGGCAGGCAGGCCTGCGGGAGAGATATGCACCCAGATAAGCCCGGACGGTCTTACCAAAATTCAGCAGAACTGGCTGGAAAAACGCTTAAAAAGAGCGGATTACAGTGAGCAGATGCGCCTGCATTACTATATTGGCAAAATCTTAAAGGGGCGCGAGGGGGAGCGGCATATCTCCGAGTGCTTCCGAACCATTCAGCAGTCGGTGCTTTCCGGTAATCAGGAGATGATTCGGGAAAATAAAGACTGCCGGATTGTCAAAGACCGTCACACAGTAAGGCTTCCTCTGCGGGTGAACTGGGGAGGCGGCTGGAGCGACACGCCCCCTTACTGCATTGAAAACGGAGGAACGGTGTTGAATGCGGCGATTCTTCTCAAAGGGAAAATGCCTGTGGAGGTTTCTCTGGAAAAGCTGTCCGAGCATAAGATAGTGTTTGACAGCAGGGACATGGATACCCATGGAGAATTTACAGATATCAGGGAGCTGCAGTCGGTAGGCGACCCTTACGACCCTTTTGTGCTTCAAAAGGCGGCGTTGATTGCCTGCGGTATCATTCCGGCGAAGGGCGGAAAGCTGGAGGAAATCCTTTCCCGGCTCGGGGGCGGCATTCTGATGCGCTCGGAAGTGACGGATGTTCCTCAGGGAAGCGGCCTTGGCACCAGCAGTATACTTGCCGGAGGCTGTGTGAAAGCGCTGCTTGAGTTTATGGGAATTTCCTATGGGGAAAACGAGCTGTACAGTCATGTATCGGTGATGGAGCAGATTATGTCAACAGGCGGCGGCTGGCAGGACCAGGTGGGAGGACTCAGCAGCGGAATCAAGTACATTACCACCATGCCGGGGCTTGTGCAGGATATCCGGGTGGAGCATATACGGATTCCCGAGGATGCATGGAAAGAGCTGAAAGAACGCTTTGTGCTGATTTATACAGGACAGAGAAGGCTTGCGCGCAATCTTCTGCGGGATGTGGTGGGGCGCTATATCGGAAACGAACCGGATTCCCTTTATGCCTTAGGTGAGATTCAAAGACTTGCGGCGCTGATGCGTTTTGAACTGGAGCGGGGGCATGTGGATGATTTTGCACGGCTCCTTGACAGTCACTGGGAGCTGTCCAAAAAGATAGATGCAGGCAGCACCAACACGTTGATTGACCAGATTTTTGCGGCGATAGATGCATTGATTGACGGACGCCTTGTGTGCGGCGCGGGCGGCGGCGGCTTTCTGCAGGTTATGCTGAAAAAGGGAGTGACAAGGGCGGACGTGGATAAGCGGCTTGGCGAGGTCTTTCAGGACAGCGACGTGGGCGTCTATGACGCGGAGCTTATGTGATACGGAAAACAGCAAAGATGTACTGGAAGGCGTCTGTTCATAAGAAAAGGAGGGCGAAATGAAGTATTTAATTGTAGTGGATATGCAAAATGATTTTATCACAGGAAGCCTTGGCACGAAGGAAGCGGAGGCAATTCTTCCCGGCGTAATCGAAAAGGTGGGGAACTATGAGGGAAAAGTAATTTTTACAAAGGACACCCACACCCCGGAATATTTAAGCACCCAGGAGGGCAGGAATCTTCCGGTAAAACACTGCATTTCGGGCGAGGAAGGCTGGTATCTGGACAAAGCGCTTGAGAATCTGGCGAAGTCCGGGGGCTGGCGGATTTACAATAAGCCCACCTTTGGCTGTGTGGAGCTTGCCGCAGATTTGCAGAAGGAAAATGAAAAGGAGGCTATCGAAGAAATAGAGCTGTGCGGCCTGTGTACAGATATCTGCGTAATTTCAAACGCGCTGATGCTGAAAGCCTTTATGCCGGAGGTACCCGTTGCCGTGGACGCAAAGTGCTGCGCGGGAGTTACCCCAAAAAGCCATGAAAATGCGCTGGAAGCAATGAAAATGTGCCAGATTTCCATCAGAAACTAAAAAATGCGGAAGTCTTAAATAGGAGAAAAATGAAAACACAATTTAACGAAAGAAATATTTCCATGGTAATGGACATGTACGAGCTGACCATGTCCAACGGGTATTTTAACAGAGAATACCAGAACACATTAGGGGCCTTCGATGTGTTTTACAGAAACAATCCCGACAATGCGGGCTACGCCATTTTCGCCGGTTTGGAGCAGGTGGTGGAATATATTCAAAATTTGCATTTTGACGAGGAGGATGTGGCATATCTGCGCTCAAAAAATCTGTTTACAGAAGAATTTCTTGACTATCTTCTGCACTTCAAATTCAGAGGCGACATTTACGCGATGCCGGAGGGGACGATTATGTATCCCAACGAGCCGGTGATGACGGTGGTTGCGCCTCTTATTGACGCCCAGCTTATTGAAACCACCGTTTTGCTGGAAATCAATCATCAGTCGTTGATTGCAACAAAGACCAACAGGATTGTGCAGGCGGCCAGCGGAAAGCCGGTATCGGATTTCGGGGCAAGGCGCGCCCACAATGTGGATGCGGCGGTGTATGGGGCGCGAGCAGCCTATATCGGCGGCGCCGTGGGGACGGCGACAGTCCTTGCAGGGAAAATGTTCGGCATTCCGATTTCGGGAACCATGGCTCACAGCTGGGTAATGTGCTTTGACAGTGAATTTGAGGCGTTTAAGGCTTATGCGGAAAGCTATCCCGACGCCACGGTTCTGCTTGTAGATACCTATGATGTGTTAAAGAGCGGCGTGCCAAATGCCATACGGACGGCAAAAGAGGTCTTAGAGCCGATGGGAAAGAGGCTGAAAGGAATTCGCCTGGATTCGGGCGACCTTGCCTATCTGTCAAAGGAGGCGCGGAAGATGCTGGACGCCGCCGGTCTCTCTGACTGCATTATTGTTGCCTCCAACAGTCTTGATGAGTACACGATTACTTCTCTGAACCGTCAGGAAGCAAAAATCGACAGCTACGGTGTGGGTGAAAAGCTGATTACCTCATCCACCACGCCGGTGTTCGGCGCTGTATATAAGTTGGTGGCAATCAATAAGGACGGTGATTTTGTCCCGAAAATCAAGATTTCCGAGACCCTTGAAAAGATTACAAATCCGGGAATCAAAGAAATCTACCGGGTGTATGACAAGGCCGGGAAGGCTGTTGCGGACTATCTGACAATCAAAGGGGAGGTTCCTGATACCAGCCGCCCGGTCCGTTATGTGGACCCGGTAAAATACTGGAAGGACAGAAGCTTTGTAGATTGTAGCTTTAAGCCTCTGCAGCAGCAGATATTCAAAGACGGCGAGCTGGTATATGAGCTGCCCGCACTGGAGGACATTAAAAAATATGTGAGGAATCAGCTTGACAGTGAAATCTGGAAGGAGGAGCAGAGATTTGAAAACTGCCACCCTCATTATCTGGATATGAGCCCGGCCATGTTTGAACTGAAGATGAGCCTTCTCCACGACGGAAGCTGCGGCTTACAGCCGTCGCAGGCAGATTCGTAACAGGAGGAAGGCCTTCCGGCAAAGGCTCTGCAACGACGCTTTTTCCGGGGAGGTATGACGGATAGCCTGTGCAAAGTAATCTGTGGTGAAGAAAGGACGGAGGGTATAATGGGAAAGACGGAATTTTATCTGGTATCTTCTCTGGAAAAGGTATTTCCATGTAAGCGGCCCGAACCCATGAAAAATACGACATTGTCGGTATGGGCGGGAATGCGGGGAGCGGTGCAGCTTGTTCTTCATGGGTCTGAGAAAGATAAGGGCAGCCTTTGGCACAGCTACAGGATTTCCGTGAAAGGTGCGCCGGTGCCCGCCGAACTGTATAAGGTGGAATTACTGCCGTCGGACTTTCCGTCCTGGGAGGCTGCGGCGGAGGATGAAAATTACCTGACCCATGAGCCGGGGCTTTTTCCTGATTTGCTTATGCCTTTGGAGGACGGGCTTATCCGTCCGATTCCCCGGCAGTACCGGAGTGTGTGGATTTCTTTTCCCGTGACGGAAGAAACATTGCCGGGAACCTATGAAGTGACAATTGAGGCGAGGCCGGAAGGCGCCGGGAATGCCGGAAACGGAGCGCAGCAGGCGGAGGCTGACGGCTGCCAGGAAAGCGGGAAGCAGGAGACAGCGGCAGACGGTCGGGAAAGAGAAACGTCGGAAAGGGCGGCGGACGACTGTGCTGAAAGCGCCAGATTGTCTTTTTTTCTGCGCGTGGGAAATGTGAAGCCGGACAAACAAGAGATGATTCACACGGAATGGTTTCACGGGGACTGCCTTGCGGATTATTACCATGTAGAGCCGTTAAGCGAGGCTCATTGGGCGATAATGGAAAGGTTTATCCGGCAGGCGGGACGGCGTCACGGCGTCAATATGCTGCTGACACCGGTCTTTACGCCGCCTCTTGACACGGAAGTGGGCGGGGAGCGTCCGACGGTTCAGCTTGTGGGCGTTACAGTGACAAAGGGAAAGTATTCCTTTGATTTTTCGGCATTGGCGCGCTGGACTGCCATCTGCCGGGAAAACGGAATAGAATACTTGGAAATTGCGCATCTTTTTACACAATGGGGAGCCCGTGCAACGCCTAAAATTATTGCATGTATTGACGGAGAAAATCGAAGGATTTTCGGCTGGGACATTCCGGCGGACAGTCCGAAATACCGTGAATTTCTGGAGTGCTTCCTTCCGGCGCTGCAGACGGAGCTTCAAAAGCTGGGATATGACAGGGAGCATGTTTATTTTCATATTTCGGATGAGCCCTCGGAAGAAAACAAAAGCAGTTATCTGACGGCAAAAAAACAGGCGGCGGATTTGCTTTCCGGGTATCCTGTGATTGATGCGCTCAGCAGCTTTTCCCTGTACCGGACGGGTATTGTGGAGCGTCCGATTCCATCCAACGACCATATCCAGCCCTTCATCGATGCGCAGGTTCCCGACCTGTGGGTTTATTACTGCTGTTCTCAGGGGATTGACGTCCCCAACCGTTTTTATGCAATGCCCAGCGCAAGGAACAGGATTATGGGCGTATTGATGTATTTATATCAGATAAAAGGATTTTTGCATTGGGGATATAATTTTTATTTTACCCAATATTCCCGAAAATCGGCGGACCCTTACAGAATGACGCACAGCGATTATGCGTTCCCTTCCGGCGACTCTTATCTTGTCTATCCCGGCGAAGGCGGGGAGCCTCTGACGTCTGTCAGGGCGGAGGTTCAAAACGAAGCGCTGGCTGATATCCGCATTCTAAATGCTCTTGAGAAAAGGAAGGGGCGCGGCGAAGTGGAAAAAATTATCTACGGGGAAGAAACAGAGCCGTTTACCTTTAAGAAATACCCTCACAGCGCAGAGTATTTGCTGTCCCTGCGGGAAAAGCTTTTTGATGCGCTTGAGAACGGATGAAAAGCGAAAAAATATATTTCACCATATTGACAACGACAAAAAGATTGGCTAAAATGAAAACCAATTGAAAAGCAAAGCAACAAATCAAAGGCTGTGAACGTGCAAAGTAGCAGATTATTTTCCGTCAGAGAGAGGAAGTCGGCGGCTGAAAGCTTCCTCAGGTTCAGATAATTTGTGAATTTCCCACGGAAGCTTTCAGGCTGAAAACAGAGTTATCTGTAAAGTAGGTCTGGACGTGACACGCGTTAAGTGAAAGAGCGCCTGCCAACCGGCAGGAACTTGGGTGGTACCGCGGAAATTTTTCGTCCCTTGCGCCATGCGCAGGGGACTTTTTGCGCGAGCAATGAGCCGGGCGCGGGTGCTTGCACCCGCATCCGGCGAATGCCGCGGCAGCCGAGCGGCGCAACCAATGTAAGGAAAGGAAAGAGCGATGAAAGAGAAATTAGAGCAGATTAAGGCGGAAGCCTTAAAGCAGATTCAAAACAGTGACGCCCTGGATAAATTAAACGATATCAGGGTCAATTATCTGGGCAAAAAAGGCGAGCTTACCGCTGTCTTAAAGAGCATGAAGGATGTGGCGGCGGAAGACCGTCCCAAAATCGGGCAGATGGTAAACGAGACAAGGCAGGAAATCGAGGCAGTTTTAGAGGAAGCCAGGACGAAAATGGAGAGGGCTGTTCTGGAAGCCAGAATGAAAAATGAAACCATTGATGTGACGCTTCCGGCAAAAAGGAGTAAAATGGGTCACCGCCATCCCAGCACCATTGCGCTGGAAGAGGTGGAGAGAATTTTTATCGGCATGGGCTATGAGGTGGTAGAAGGCCCGGAGGTGGAGACCGATTATTATAATTTTGAAGCCCTGAACATTCCCGCCGACCATCCGGCAAAGGACGAGCAGGACACCTTTTTCCTTAACGGAGACTTCCTGCTTCGCACCCAGACCTCAAGCACTCAGGTTCATGAGATGGAAAAGGGAAAGCTTCCCATTCGCATGATTGCCCCCGGCAGAGTGTTCCGCTCCGACGAAGTGGACGCAACCCATTCCCCCTCCTTCCATCAGGTAGAGGGGCTGGTAATCGACAAACACATTACCCTTGCGGATTTGAAAGGGACTCTGGCGGAATTTGCAAGAGAGCTTTTCGGAGAGGAGACGAAAGTAAAATTCCGTCCCCATCATTTCAATTTCACAGAGCCCAGCGCGGAAATGGACGTTTCCTGCTTCAAGTGCGGCGGCAAGGGCTGCCGTTTCTGCAAAGGCTCAGGCTGGATTGAGATTTTGGGCTGCGGCGTGGTTCACCCCAACGTGCTTTCCATGAGCGGCATAGACCCGGAGAAATATACCGGCTTTGCATTCGGAATCGGGCTTGAGAGAATCGCCCTCCTTAAATATGAAATAGACGACATGAGACTGCTCTACGAAAACGATATCCGGTTTTTGAAACAGTTTTAGCGCTGTCAATGAGTAGCGCCAAAATACAGAATGGCAAACCGGCTGCCTGCAGACGGATTTGTCAGACTGTATTTTGACAGGGCGAAGCCCGTAAAATGAGGAGAATCTCTGATTTTCCGAATGTAGCGCTGCGGGATGAAATGCTTTCAGAGGCGCTGCGAATGAAGATTTCAGATAGCGACAGCGCTACGGATGAAATAAATTCAGACAGAAAGGAAAAATCAAAATGAACACTGCATTGTCATGGATAAAGGCTTACGTGCCTGACCTTACATGTACAGACCAGGAATACAGCGACGCAATGACCTTAAGCGGAACAAAGGTGGAGACCTTTGAAAGGCTGGACAAAAATCTGGAAAAAATAGTGATTGGACAGATTTTAAAAATTGAAAAGCACCCGGACGCCGACAAGCTGATTGTCTGTCAGGTAGATATCGGAGACAAGACCATTCAGATAGTGACGGGCGCTCCCAACGTAAAGGAAGGGGACAAAGTGCCCGTGGTGCTTGACGGAGGAAAGGTGGCGGGAGGCCACGACGGCGGGCCGATGCCGGAGGAAGGGATTCAAATCAAGGCCGGAAAGCTCCGCGGAGTGGAGTCAAACGGAATGATGTGCTCCATTGAGGAGCTTGGCTCCGACAGAAATATGTACCCGGAAGCCCCTGAAATCGGCATTTATATTTTCCCGGAGGATGCGCAGCCAGGCGCCGACGCCGTTGAAGCCCTTGGCATGAGAGATTCTGTATTTGAATATGAAATCACCTCCAACAGAGTGGATTGCTACAGTGTGCTGGGAATTGCAAGAGAGGCGGCGGCAACCTTCCGCAAGCCCTTTATCGCTCCGGCGGTGGAGGTAAAGGAGAACGGAGAGGATGTCAACGATTATATTTCAGTGGAAGTAAAAGACCCGGATTTGTGCAGCAGATACTGTGCAAGGGTCTGCACCAATATCAAAATCGCCCCTTCACCGGAATGGATGCAAAGGAGACTGCGCGCCAGCGGTATCCGTCCCATCAACAATCTGGTGGACATTACCAATTATGTGATGGAGGAGTACGGCCAGCCAATGCACGCTTTTGACCTGGATACTGTTGCAGGGCATAAGATTATTGTCCGCCGCGCCAAGGACGGGGATGAGTTCCAGACACTGGACGAACAGGTGCGGAAGCTGGACGGAAATATTCTCATGATTTGCGATGCGGAGAAGGAAATCGGCATTGCAGGCATTATGGGAGGGGAAAACAGTAAGATAACCGACGACGTCAAAACCGTGCTTTTTGAAGCGGCAACCTTTAACGGCCCCAATATCCGTAAATCCGCCAAGCGTCTGGGACTGCGCACAGATGCCTCCGGCAAATTTGAAAAGGGACTGGACCCCCACAATGCGGAGGCGGCAATCAACCGTGCCTGTCAGCTGATTCAGGAGTTAGGCTGCGGAGAAGTGGTGAGCGGAATGGTGGACGTCTGCCAGCCCATGAAAGACAAGGTCAGGATTCCTTTTTGCCCCGACAGGGTAAACGCCCTTCTAGGTACGGAAATATCCGAAAATGATATGCTGGATATTTTCAAAATGCTGGAAATCGAATATGATGAAAGTGCAAACGAGCTGGTTGCCCCTACCTGGCGGCAGGATTTGGAATGTCAGGCGGACATTGCGGAGGAAGTGGCAAGATTTTACGGTTATGACAAAATCCCTTCCACCCTTCCTACAGGGGAAGCCACCTCTGGAAAGCTTTCCTATAAGCTCCGCATTGAGCAGAAAGCAAGGGATATTGCCGAATACTGCGGCTTTTCACAGGGGATGTGCTATTCCTTTGAAAGCCCCAAGGTGTTTGACAGGCTTTTGCTGCCGGAGGACTCGCCTTTGCGGAAGGCAATCGTGATTTCCAATCCCTTAGGAGAGGATTTCTCCATCATGAGAACGATTTCCTTAAACGGAATGTTGACCTCGCTGGCTACCAATTATAATAGAAGAAACAAAGATGTGCGCCTCTATGAGCTGGGAAATATTTATTTGCCCTATGAATTGCCGCTGACGAGGCTTCCTGACGAGAGGATGCAGTTCACCCTCGGAATGTACGGCGACGGGGATTTCTATACCATGAAAGGCGTGGTGGAGGAATTTTTTGAGGCTGTGGGAATGAACAGGAAAATTACGTATATTCCCGGGGCGGAAAAGCCTTTCCTTCATCCGGGACGTCAGGCAAAGATGGAATATGACGGCGATGCGGTGGGTTATCTGGGCGAGGTGCATCCGCTTGTATGCAGGAATTACGATATCGGCACAAAGGCTTATGTGGCGGTTCTGGATATGCCCGTGATATTGGGAAAGACTACCTTTGACAGAAAATACGAAGGAGTCGCAAAATACCCGGCTGTCACAAGAGATATCAGCATGGTGGTTCCAAAGGATATTATGGCGGGACAGATTGAGGATATGCTCGTCACAAGAGGCGGCAAAATGCTGGAATCCTGTCAGCTGTTTGATATTTATGAAGGCGAGCAGATTAAGGAAGGCTTTAAGTCAATGGCCTACACACTCACCTTCCGCGCGAAGGACCGCACGCTGGATGAAAATGACGTGACCGCCGCCATGAAGAAAATATTAAACGGACTTGAAGGCATGGGAATTGAATTGAGACAGTAATTGTGGTAAGGAGGGACCCACGTAGTGGGAGGATTCCTTATCACCAGGCAGACGCTGGCGAACTTTAGTTCGCATTGAATGCGTCTGCTCCAAAAATCAGGAGGCAGAGATGGAAACAAAAAACACATGGAAAACTTATGATGACGAGCAGTTAAAGGCAGTTGACGCTTTTGCGGATGAATACAGAAGCTTTCTGGACGAGGGAAAGACAGAGCGCGAGTGCGTTGACCTCATTGTGAACATGGCGGAGCAGCAGGGGTATCAGGAACTTGAAAAGGTGATGAAAGAAGGCGCCAGCCTTAAGAAGGGCGACAAGGTGTACGCTGTCTGCATGAATAAATCGGTAGCAATGTTCCGCATCGGGGAGCGTCCCCTGGCGGAGGGAATGAACATTCTCGGTGCCCATATCGACTCTCCCAGGCTGGATATCAAGCAGAATCCGCTTTATGAGGACGGCGGCTTTGCCTATCTTGATACCCATTATTACGGCGGCGTCAAGAAATATCAGTGGGTGGCAATTCCTCTTGCCCTTCACGGGGTGATTGTGAAAAAGGACGGAACCACTGTGGAAATCAATATCGGAGAAAACGAAGACGACCCTGTATTTTTCATTTCCGATTTGCTGATTCATCTGGCGACAGAGCAGCTTGAAAAGAAAGCCTCCAAGGTAATCGAGGGGGAGGCTCTCGACCTGATTATCGGAAACAGGCCCTTTGTATTCGGCAAGGAGCAGGACGGGGAAGAAAAAGAGGAAAATGCCGCAGAGGGGAAGGACGACAAAAAGGATGCCGCCGATGCGGTTAAAAAAGGAATTCTGAATATTTTGAAGGAAAATTATGACGTGGAGGAGGAAGACTTCCTTTCCGCAGAGCTGGAAGTGGTGCCTGCCGGAAAGGCAAGGGAAGCCGGTTTTGACCGCAGCATGATTCTGGCGTACGGTCAGGACGACAGGGTGTGCGCCTTTACCTCCCTGAAAGCCATGCTCGAGGTGGAGGACACCGACAGGACGGCATGCTGCCTGCTTGTGGATAAAGAGGAAATCGGCAGCGTGGGCGCAACAGGAATGCAGTCCAGATTTTTCGAAAACGTTGTGGCGGAGGTGATGAACCTGACGGGGGAATATTCGGAGCTGAATGTGAGAAGATGCCTTTCTTCCTCCTGTATGCTTTCCTCCGATGTGAGTAGCGCCTTTGACCCTGCCTTTGCTGCCAGCTTTGATAAGAAAAACGTTGCTTATTTAGGCGGCGGAATGGTGCTCAATAAATTTACGGGAGCCAGAGGAAAATCCGGTTCCAACGATGCAAATGCGGAGTATCTGGCATATCTGCGCCGGATTTTTGCGGAAGGAGAAGTGAATTTCCAGACGGCGGAGCTTGGCAGAGTTGACCTTGGCGGCGGCGGAACCATCGCTTATATCCTTGCGCTGTACGGCATGAACGTCATCGACAGCGGCGTGGCGGTGCTCAGTATGCATGCGCCCTGGGAAGCCACCAGCAAGGCCGATGTGTTTGAGGCAAAAAGAGGCTATGAGGCATTCTTAAGGGGAGTCGGTTTTTGATGAAAACGTCGGATTTTTATTTTGAACTGCCACAGGAGCTGATTGCCCAGGACCCTTTGGAGGAACGGAGCGCGTCTCGCATGCTTGTCCTTGACAAAAATACCGGGGCGACAAGGCATGAAGCCTTTAAAAATATTATAAACTATCTGGAGCCGGGGGACTGTCTGGTGTTAAATAATACCAAGGTTCTTCCGGCCAGGCTCCTTGGCGTCAAGGAGGATACCGGCGCGGCGGTAGAGGTGCTTTTGCTTAAGCGGCGGTCGGGAGACGTCTGGGAGACGCTGGTAAAGCCCGGAAAGAAGCTCCGCCCTGGAGCGAAGGTAAGCTTTGGCGGCGGGCTTTTGCGGGCGGAGATTCTGGAAATAGAGGCGGAAGGCAATCGTCTGGTACGGTTTTTCTATGACGGGATTTTCGAGGAGGTTTTGGACAGCCTGGGCGAAATGCCGCTGCCGCCTTATATTACCCATAAACTGCAGGATAAAAACCGTTACCAGACCGTCTATGCCAGATACGATGGCTCGGCGGCTGCGCCTACGGCAGGGCTTCACTTTACGGAAGAACTTTTACATGAGATAGAGGAAAAGGGAGTAAAGCTGGCCTATGTGACCCTTCATGTGGGCCTTGGCACTTTCCGCCCGGTAAAGGCGGAGAATATTCTCGAGCATCACATGCATTCCGAGTATTATCAGATAACCGCCGGGGCGGCGGAGACGATTAATGAAGCGAAAAGAAGCGGCCGCAGGGTGATTTGCGTGGGAACCACAAGCTGCCGCACGGTGGAAAGCGCGGCGGATGAAAACGGGTTTCTGCAGGAGTGCAGCGGAAATACGGAAATATTCATTTATCCCGGATACCGTTTCAAAGTGCTGGACTGCCTGATTACCAATTTCCACCTGCCGGAGTCTACGCTGGTGATGCTGGTCAGCGCCCTTGCAGGCCGGGAGCATGTGCTTGAGGCTTACCGGAAGGCTGTGGAGGAAAGATACCGATTTTTTTCATTTGGCGACGTAATGCTTGTGAAATGACGGTATTTTGGATAAAAACAGGGCTTGCATTTTAACATTCAATTTATTATAATAAAATTGAACAGGGGATAGTAAAGGTTTCGACAGGGGTCTTGCAGCTGGAGAAGCTATCCGCAGGCGATGCGTCAAATCGCAAAACTAAATATAAACGCTGAAGATAATTTAGCATACGCTGCCTAATGGCAGCTGTTCGCCCTGATGCACCTGCACATCAGGATGCGGGCATCGACTATGCAGGAAACGACACGGGCTAAGCTTTGTCCCCGTGGGCGTATCATGAAGCTACCAAATAAACCGGGGTGTCGATTTCCTGGTTTAGGAGGGAATGAGGGTTTCCCGAAATAATCGACTATGATAGTAGAAGGACAGGGAATAGGTCTTTGGACGCGGGTTCGACTCCCGCCTATTCCATTTTTTGTGGTAAGGAGGAATGTTTATATGTCATTAGAAGAACAAAAAGAAGTGGCAATTAACAGATATGTAGATTTGATGCGTATCAAAGCACATGAGACGGGTGAAAATAAAGAACTCGAGTACCAAATTAAAGTGGCAAAAGTAAAGCTTTCCAGTTTTGGTATTGACTATTCGGAACTTGAATTTTAAGCGGTATAGCTGCTATTAATGACAATAAGGTGTAAAGTCTCTCAAATTATCAGGGCTTTGCACTTTTTGTTTTGAGTCCTCCCGGCACAATAGGATATAGCGTGTCGGAGGAATAACAGATAATAACCGGAAAGGAAGAAGTTTGTGGCGGACAGAAGTGATTTATTGGTAGAAGGCTATTGCTTTGGCTCTCAGGCAGATGCGCAGAGAGCGCAGGCGGAACTTAAAAAGGCGGAATTTTTTGAATCCAGGCTTGCAGGGCGGAACGCGCAGAATGTGCTTGCGGTATACAATAAAATTTTGGATGAAAAAATATTTGTCACTCCCGCAGGCTGGGAATATTTGAGAAAGCTGCAGGCGCAGCTCAAGGAGATGGGAGTGGAGGATGAAAAAATAAGGCCGGTTCCGCTTTTCGTAACCTTTGCCCATGAAGAGGAAAAGCCAGTGGCAAGGGAGAGAATTATTCCCAAAAAGAAAAAAGACACAGCAAGGAGCGCGCTGAGGGTATCGGTGCTTATCAATATTGCGCTGGCAATCCTTGTGGGGGTTATGTTTTCCATTGCAATAACCAGCGATAATCCCAACATTATTAATTACAGAAATGCGGTTCTTGACGAATATGCCTCATGGGAGCAGGAGCTGACGGAAAGAGAGAAGGAAGTGCGGAGAAAGGAAATAGAGCTTCGAATAGGAAGCGGCACAGAAGAAGCGCCGGAAGACGACGGGATTTCAGAGGAGGATAAAATTCCGGCGGGAGAATAGTACATTTCACATTTTCAACATATTTACAGGGTACAATAAAATCAGGAGATGAAGGTGAAATGGAGAGACTGAAAATTCTTGTGGTAGATGACGAAGCCAGAATGCGAAAGCTGGTAAAAGATTTTCTGGTGAAAAGCAGTTATGATGTGGTGGAAGCCGAGGACGGAAGTCAGGCGTTGGATATTTTTTATGAGCAAAAGGATATTGCGCTGATTATCCTTGACGTCATGATGCCGAAATTAGACGGCTGGGAGGTTTGCAGGGAAATCAGGCAGTATTCCAGGGTTCCTGTCATCATGCTGACCGCCAAGTCGGATGAGAGAGATGAGCTTTTAGGCTTTCAGCTTGGGGTGGACGAGTACATTTCCAAGCCGTTCAGTCCTAAAATTCTGGTAGCCCGAGTGGAAGCCATCCTGCGCAGAACCAATCAGCTTGGAAGCGGGCAGACTCTTGCGGCGGGGGGGATTGTCATTGATAAGGCAGCTCACAGCGTTGCCATTGACGGAAAATCCATAGACCTCAGTTATAAGGAGTTTGAGCTTCTGGCTTATTTCCTTGAAAATAAGGGAATCGCATTGTCACGTGAAAAAATATTAAATAATGTGTGGAATTATGACTATTTTGGAGACGCCAGAACCATAGATACCCATGTGAAGAAGCTGCGCAGCAAAATGGAAGGAAAGGGTGAGCTTATTAAAACCATATGGGGGATGGGCTATAAATTTGATGTGGAATAGAGAACTGAATTTCATACAAAAGCTGGAGGTATGGTCAGAGGGGTTATGAAATATTCTATTCGGAGGCAGTTTGCCTTTGTTTTCGGCCTGTTGATGGCCGGAACGATTTTGTTGTGCTGGTTCATAAACAACACTTTTTTAGAGAAGTATTATCTGAATAATAAAAAGAAGGCAATGCTCAGCGCCTACGATATCATAAATGAAGCGTCAAATGAGGGAACCATTAATGCGGAGGATTTTGATATTGAGTTTCAGCAAATCTGCGGAAAAAACAATATCAATATTATTGTTTTGGATACTCAGACAAGAACCATTAAGACGTCCGTAAATGACTATGAGATGCTCAGCAGGCAGCTTCTGGATTATCTGTTCAAAAAAAATGAAGCACAGTATGACAGAGTTCTGGCGAAAGAAGAAAATTACGAGATGTATATCGAGCTGGATATGAGGACCCGGTATGAGTATGTGGACATGTGGGGCGTTCTGGATAACGGAAATTTATTTTTGTTTCGAAGCCCTTTGGAAAGCATCCGGGAGAGCGTGGCCCTTGCCAACCGTTTTCTTGCTTATGTGGGAATAGGCGCGGCGATATTTTCCGCGCTGATTATCCTTCTGGTTTCCCGCAAAATAACGGAGCCGATTATGGAGCTTACCCGGATATCGGAGCGGATGAAGCATCTGGACTTTGACGCCAAATATACGGGGAACAGCAGGACGGAAATTTCACTTTTAGGACAGAATATCAACGAACTTTCAGAGGCGTTGGAGTCAACGATATCTGAGCTCAAGAGCGCTAACAATGAATTAAAAAGGGATATTGAAAGAAAAAATGAAGTGGATGAGATGCGGAAGGATTTCCTGTCCAATGTGTCCCATGAGCTGAAAACTCCCATCGCATTAATTCAGGGCTATGCGGAGGGGCTGAAGGAGGGAATTAACGACGATGCGGAGAGCCGGGAATTCTACTGCGAAGTCATTATGGATGAAGCGTCCAAAATGAATCATATGGTGAAGAAGCTTCTCACCTTAAATCAGCTCGAATTCGGGAATAATGCAGTTACCATGGAGAGATTTGACATTATGGCGCTGATTCGCAATTATCTGCAGTCCGCGGCGATTTTGTGCAGACAAAAGGAAATTAAAGTGCAGATGGAGGAGTATCCTCCGACTTATGTCTGGGCTGACGAGTTTATGATAGAGGAGGTTTTCGGCAATTATTTCAGTAATGCAATAAATCATGTTGCAGGAAACCGGGTAATTGATGTAAAATTAACTCCAGGAGATGACAATGTCAGAGTCTCGGTTTTTAATACAGGCAATCCCATACCGGACGAAAGCATCCCCCATATCTGGGAAAAATTTTATAAGGTTGATAAAGCCAGAACAAGGCAGTATGGAGGAAGCGGAGTGGGTCTTTCTATCGTGAAGGCAACGATGGAGGCTATGAATCAGGCGTATGGAGTCATCAATTATGATAACGGTGTGGAATTTTGGTTTGAATTGGAAAATGTAAAAAATGAGCGGATGGAATCAGGAAAATAATCAAAATATAAATAATCCGGACCAGGCAAGGATGCTCCGCCAGGAAGCCATGTTTTTGGAGCAGAAGGAAAGAGTCGGGTCGAGGCTTGCATATCTGTTGAGCATATCGGAGGATGAATACTACAATAAGTATTTAGAGCAGATGCAAAGGGATTTGGAGAGCGGAAAAGCTTCGCCGGCACAGGTGGAGCAGGAAGCGCAGAGAAGCTATAACAGATACAGGCAGAAAATGGCGCAGGCAAAAAGCGCAGCGGCAGTCCCGCCGGCGGACATAATCAGGCGGCCCCCTGTTCCGGGAAATGAGAAGATACCTTCGGCGTCCCGGGACGTTTTCGGGGAAAGTCAGCCACAGAAGAACACAATTGAGTTTAAAATCGGGATGCACGTTTTCAGTATTATCGGCGCAATATTTGTATTGGCTGCTTTTGCAATCACGGGTTTTTATTTCTGGGGCGGAATAGGGACGATGGCGGTGACGATGCTGATTGCGCTCGGCATCATATTTGTAAGCAGAAAGAAGGAGTCGGCGGTACTGCGGATTATCAGTCTGGCGAGCTGTTACGTCTGTTTTTTCTCCATGCGGGAATTCGGGACGGAGTTGAATTTTCTGGTAATTGCCGGAATGCTGTTTGTTGTCAACGGAATCAGTTTGTTTTTTCAAAATCAGAAAAACCGGAATTTTATCAATGTGATGCATATATTGATTCTGGTACTTGGCACGTCAATGTTTACCGGAATTGCGCTGTCGGAGGAAATCCATTCCCTTTATCTTATTTTTTATGTAATCACTTCTTTTCTGCTGGTTAATATACTCAGCCTGAAGGAGTGTGCGGGTAAGGCGGAGTCTGTTTTTCCGGCATGCTGTATCGGAAATGCGGTTTTTCTCATCCTGCTCTTTTTCATCGAACATTTCAGCCCGGAAGTGTCAGAGCCGGATACGGCGTTGTTCCTGCATCTGACGGTAGAGTCGCTGATACTTGTATTGTGTCTGGTTACATTTTTTCTTTGGGAAAAATCAGACGGTAAAAGGTGGGTGCAGTTGTATTATGCGGCTGCCACGGTGCTTTTGTCCGGCTCGTTTTCCGAATATCCTCTGGAAATCCTCCTGTCCGGCCTGGGAGCTTTTCTTGTTGTCAAACTGGCGTCTTCCTATAAGGAAAACATTGTGCTTGACTGCCTTGTAACCATATGGGCGGGAATTCTTGGACTTCGGCTTGCGAACGGCTGGTATTGCTGGGTGCTGGCTGTAGCGCTGGTTTTGTCGGCGGTACGGATAAGATATATGCATATTTTTCATGAACTGGCGACCACTTTAAGCCTTTTGGCGATATGGACTGCCGGATATCAGAAGTACCTGCAAATCAGGTTTGGACTGGATAGCGGGTGGTATTATCTGGTGAGCGTCGGGGGTTTGTTGCTGTTGTTTTTACTGTTCAACCATTTGCCCTGGACGGGCCGGAAAGAGCAGCTTGGCTACAATATTATCAATGTGATAATTATGACGTTTTATTATCTCGGCGTCTGGTTTTGCAAAAGCAGTATCTTCAGCTCTGTCATGATGGTGCTTGGAGCCGTGTCGATTCTTGTGATTTTCCGCGCCAGGTACGGGATGGGGATTCGTGGAAAATATTTGGTTCTGGCTGGATTTTTAACATGGTTTTCCCTGACGGGGCATTATGAATCGCCTGTGATTATAAGTATCCTTCTGATGGTGATTGCCCTTGGCTGTGTGGGAATCGGTTTTAAAATCCGCAGCAGGGCGGAACGGGTCTGCGGTCTGACGATGGCGGCTTTTGTTTGCCTTAAGCTTGTGCTGTATGATTTCAGAGAAGTGGAAATCATGTACAGAGTGCTGGTATTTCTGGTGGTAGGCATTATAGCGCTGCTGATTTCTTTTATATATGTCCGGCTGGAAAAAAACACGGAGCGGCAGAAGGAAGAGACGGGCGGCGTAAAGCAGGGGCAGGCAGCAGATGAAGATTGGGAAAAATAAATTATAAAATTTATGAAAGGCATGGGGACGGAAATGAGGAAAAAATTGACAGGCGGAATCGCGGCAGCTTTAATTGCGGTAGTTATGACGGGCTGCGGGAATACCATACCGGAGATGACCGAAGCGGAGCAGGAACTGGTGGTGGAATATGCGGCAAATACTTTGCTTAAGTATGATAAGTATTATGAAAGGAAATTGATTGAGCTTACTTTGGAGCAGGAACTGGCTGATGACACGGCTGTGCCCGCAGTTGAGGATACTGCCGGGGAAACAGAGGATAAGCCCGAGGAGGAATCTACCTTAAAGCCGGATTCCGAAGTGACAATTATTGACAATACCGGCGAAGCGGTGAGCCAGAATATTTCTGTACAAAAATTTCTGGGGCTGGATTCGGTGGAAATCACCTATGCCGGAAACGAGGTCTGTGACACTTATCCCGAACAGGGAGAAGAGTTGTTTTTTATTATGAATGCAACGGAAGGGAATAAGCTTCTGGTTCTGAATTTCCAGGTTAAGAATGTGTCCGGGGCGGAGACAGAGCTGGATATTGCAAAAAGCGACACCAGATTTAAAATTGTGGTGGACGGGAAGCAGACAAACGCGCTGACCACAATGCTGTTAAATGATTTGGCATATTATAAGGGAACGTTGGCGCCGGACGAAGAGACGGAGCTGGTTCTGGTCTGTGAAGTGCCGGAAGCGGAATCAGGAAATATCTCATCTTTAGAGCTTATGATGAAAAATGTAGAAAATACTGCTACAATTTCATTGGATTAAAGTGCTAAAATGTTTTAGTGACACCGGAAATGCTTATTTTACAGGCATTTCCGGTGTTTTAAAAGTGTTTGGAAAATTTCTACAATTTTTTTAATTTTAGTGTTGACATTATGAGATTGGCATGATATAGTAATCTTCGTTGCTGGAGATAACAGGCAACAGAAGATAAAAGAAGCACCTTGACAACAAAACAGCAATGCGACCCTGAAAATTCAAGAAGAGAGAATT
>OFGP01000085.1_pt1 | contig 92546 bp, 96 predicted proteins | sample 1521781 | NCBI WGS metagenome assembly OFGP01 (sample SAMEA3504113, study PRJEB24116) | mouse gut metagenome | biome: mouse gut; feature: mouse-associated habitat; material: faeces | place: Denmark | collected 2011
TTCTTGTTCATCGGTGCAGTACTTTGCCTTAGACTTCCTTCAGATTCCACCTCACAGTGGACACCCTTGTCCTCAGCTCATGGTTCCGACTACTACGGCCCATAGCGGACTCTCACCGCCTAGCTAATACCCATGCCGGGCGCACACAAAACAAACGGCCAACTTCCTCTTTGTGAAGCTGACCGTTTATTTATTCTATTTTTTTTCGCGATCTCTATAATCGTCAATGCCATTCATAAAGTCTTCTTCGACCCGCTTAAAATCAGCTGAAGTTGTAATCGCATCTTCTGGAATCTCATCCAAGTTAGCAATTACTTCTAGGTGCTGTTTAAGGTTATGGAATTTCATTGGCGCATCGCCACCGTATTCCCCGTCCAGATTAACCATCAAGCGGTCATCCTTGTTTAGCGGAATAACTTCAATATCGGTTGCCTTAGCATAAATAATGCGCGGATCATCAAGGTGCTTTCCTTGAAGTGCCTTTGCCATTAAGCTGAGCATATCGATTACACTACTTTTCTTGACGATGATCATCGTAAACTTTCCATCATCAAGTGATGCATCCGGCACAATTTGTTCAAAACCGCCGACCGAATTAGTCAAGGCAATCATAAACATGGAAGCACTGCCCCGGTATTCCTGATTATCATACTTGATTAGCATGTCGACTGGCTTAATCCGCGGCATTAACTCTGCTCCCTTGGCGAAGTATGCCGCATAACCAAAGAGGGATTTCATTTGCGAAGGGACCTCATAGGTTAATTCGGTCATCGTTCCACCGGCAGCAATGTTCATGAAGTAATTTTCACCAGCACGACCAATATCAATCTTAAATTTCTTATTCTTCTTTAAGATTAACTTAGCCGCGGCGATCGGATCATCACGAGGAATCCGTAATGCCCGTGCATAGTCATTAGTCGTCCCTGCTGGAATAATCGCTAATGTTGGCCGATGTTCTAACCCAGCAATTCCATTAACCACTTCATTCAGGGTACCGTCTCCACCAGCAGCTACAATCAAATCAAAACCGTCTTCAGCAGCACGAGTGGCTTCGTTCTTAGCCGAGTTAGGCGCAGGAGTAGTCGCAAAAGCACTAGTTTCATATCCAGCTTTCTCATAAATTGCGAGAATATCAACTAAATCACTTCGCAATGTTTCACGGCCTGAGGTAGGATTATAAATTATCCGAGCACGTTTTCGCACGGTCATCCCTCCCTACTCTATTTAGCCTTCAAAGACTTCATCAATAATTGAGTAACAACTTGTGGGTTAGCCTTACCACGCGTTTGCTTCATGATTTGACCCATTAAGTAGCCGACAGCCCGGTCTTTACCATTCTTAAAGTCTTCAATTGATTGTTCGTTGTTATCAAGAACTTCATCAACGATTGGCTGTAGTTGCGCAGGATCAGATAACTGAACAAGACCGTGTTCCTTTGCGTAAGCATTTGGTTCTTCACCATCTAAGATTCCCTTGAAGACCTTCTTAGCCATCTTAGAAGAAATTGTTCCGTCTTCAATCAACTTCACCATACCGGCAAGGTTAGCTGGAGTAAGCTTGGTATCTTGTAAGTCAACTTGCTTATCGTTCAAGTATGAGTTTACATCGTTCATTAAGTAGTTGGCTACCCGCTTAGGATCGCCACCGTCCTTAACAGCCTCTTCAAAGAAATCAGACATTTCCTTAGTCTGGGTAAGAACCATGGCATCGTAATCAGTTAAGCCAAGGTCCTTAACATAGTGCTCACGACGCTCACCGGGCATTTCTGGCATTTCGCTTTCAATTTCACTAATCCATTCATCGCTAACGTTTACTGGTGGCAAGTCTGGTTCTGGGAAGTAACGGTAATCATCAGAACCTTCCTTTGTCCGCATCAGAATAGTCTCACCAGTCGCTTCATCATAACGACGCGTTTCCTGACCAATGTGTCCACCAGCCATCAATACTTTTTGATGCCGTTTTTCTTCAAATGCGAGGGCCTTCCGAACATAGTTAAAGGAGTTGATGTTCTTCATTTCTGTCTTGGTCCCAAACTTGTCAGAACCGATTGGCCGAATTGAGATGTTGGTATCAACCCGCATGGACCCTTCTTCCATCTTCACATCAGAGATCCCTGTAAATTGGATCCGTTGACGCAATGCTTCCAAGTAAGCCACTGCTTCTTCAGGCGAGGCAATATCTGGCTTAGAAACAATTTCAATTAGCGGTGTTCCTTGTCGGTTCAAGTCAACGTATGAATACTTGCTGGTGTGAGTGTTCTTACCAGCATCTTCTTCAATATGCATTTCCTTGATACCGATCTTTTTCTTCTTACCGTTTACTTCAATTTCAATCCAACCATCATGAGCAATTGGAGTATCTGATTGAGTAATCTGGTAAGCTTTCGGGTTATCAGGATAGAAGTAGTTCTTCCGATCAAAGTGCATGTGGTGGGCAATTTGAGCATGAAGAGCAAGCCCAGCCATGATTCCGTCACGAACGACACCCTTATTTAAGCTTGGTAATACACCAGGGTAACCCCAGTCAATGACATTGGTGTTTGCGTTAGGCTGGTCACCGTATTCAACGGGGGATGGACTGTAAATCTTTGAATTAGTCTTTAATTCAACGTGGACTTCTAGACCGATTGTTGTTTGAAAGTTCATCTTAGTTTTGACCTCCTAACTTTGGTGTCTTCTTGTGGAAATCAGTTGTCTGTTCAAAGACATATCCAGTGTTATAAACTGTTTGTTCGTCAAATGCTTTTCCGATGATTTGCAGACCAACTGGCATACCATTTTTAGCAGAGAAACCAGCAGGAATGGACATTGCAGGAAGACCGGCCATATTAACAGGAACAGTTAATACGTCGTTCATGTACATAGTTTGTGGATCATCAATCTCCGCACCAATCTTAAATGCTGTTGAAGCACCAGTAGCACCAACAATTACATCATGATCCTTAAATACGTCTTCAAAATCTTGAGCAATAAGCCGGCGAACTTTAGCAGCCTTATTAAAGTAAGCATCGTAGAAACCAGCAGAGAGAGAGAATGTCCCTAACATAATCCGCCGCTTAACTTCTTCACCGAAACCTTCCGAACGAGAACGAACATAAACGTCTTCCAGGTTCTTAACATCAGCAGCTCGGAAGCCATAACGAATACCGTCGTAACGTTGGAGGTTAGAAGATGCTTCAGATGAGGCTAAAATGTAGTAAGCAGGAACCCCATATTGGGTGTGTGGCAAACTTACTTCATCAACAATTGCGCCGAGGGATTCTAAGTGGTCCAAAGCAGCCTTGATTACTTCTTGAACATCTTCGTCTAAGCCATCAAAGTATTCCTTTGGTACAGCAATCCGTAAGCCTTTAACATTCGTATTTTCGTTTAATTGGGCTGCCCAGTCTGGAACTTCTTTAAGTGAGGATGTCATATCCCGTTCATCATTTCCACTGATGAGGGCGGTCAACAAGGCATTATCCTTAACATTTTGAGTCAACCAGCCGACTTGGTCAAAACTTGAACCAAAAGCAATGATTCCCCACCGTGATACACGACCGTATGTAGGCTTCATCCCAACGACACCGTTAAAGGAAGCAGGCATCCGAATAGAACCACCAGTATCAGTACCAAGCGCACCTAAAACATCTCCGGCCGCAACAGCAGCAGCAGAACCACCGGAAGAACCACCAGGAACCCGTGTAAGATCCCATGGGTTATGAGTTGTAAAGAATGCTGAATTTTCAGTAGATGACCCCATGGCAAATTCATCAAGGTTAGTCTTACCAACGTTGATGTAATCAGCAGCATTTAACTTTTCAACCACTGTCGCGTCATATACAGGGTTAAAGTTTTCAAGCATCTTAGAAGCAGCTGTAGTTGTGAGACCCTTAGTTAAGATATTATCCTTAACTGCAAGCGGAACCCCTGCAGTTAATTGATCAGCACTAATGCCCTTTGTATCAATCTCAGCTGCCCGCTTCAGTGCTTGGTCTTCATTTAAGCTGATGAAGGCTTTAACTTGGTCTTCGTTACCCCTAATGTGGTCAAAAGTTTCCTTTGTTAATTCAGTTGCACTGATTTTCTTATTTACCAAGTCATCGTGCAATTGACTCAAGCTTGTTTGGTAAAAATCCATTATTCGCCGTCCTCACTTTCGTCAAGAATTGCTGGAACCTTGATGTAGCCACCATCAGTTTCAGGAGCATTGTTAAGCAAGGCTTCTTGTTCTTCTTTAGAACTCTTAACTGCCTTATCTTCACGCATTACATTTACCCGATCGGTTGCTGATGTCATTGGTTCAACGCCATCGGTATCAACCGCTTCGAGGTCTTCAAACATATCAATAATGTTTCCTAGTTGAGTGGTAAACTTACTAAGTTCATCCTTAGGGAACTCAAGCTTAGCAAGTTCAGCAACGTGTTCTACTTGTTGCTCAGTGATTTTACTGGCCATTCTCTCTACCTCTTTTCCAGTAATTTAAAATCTACATATACATTTAACAATTTTAGCACAGAATAGGCTCCTATTTCATCCATGTAGAAATAAAAAAGGAGTTATCGGTTCGCATTTTCTAGTAACGAATCGATATTCTCCTTTTTCACCTTTAATAAGAATCAAAAATATGCGACTGGAAGTTATCAGAACCAGCATTCCGATAAACAACCGCTTGAATTTCTGAATCAGATTGAATCTTAATATCAATCGGAATTCCATTAGGCAAGTACTTCTTCGCTGCCCGGGTAATATATTGGGTAAAACTAGTAATTTCACTTTGACTATAGAACTGAGTAGTAACAGTAATGTGCATCCCCGACAAAGTTCCATTTTCATATTGTGCTTGTGCTGTAACTCCGCTCAAGTTAGGGAAGAAACTTTGAATCTGGCTCTTAAAGTTTGAGAAACTATCATCATCAGTTTGATCAGAACTATTAGTTGTTGATGCACTAGCCTTTGGAAGGACTACATTCTTGTAATTTAACTTCCGCCAGCTACTAATCGTATTACCACTATTCTTGCTATAGGCAAAGAATGTACCACCAACTAAACTATCATCTGGTGCTTGTTTGTATAGTGCAATCACGATTGGAACATTTCCAACGCCTGACTTTTTCCGTACTCGTTGAAGAACCTTTTGTGCCGCGATTTCACCTTGACGACGAACCTCACTATCACTAATCTTCTTAGTTAAAGTGGGGCCTCCTGTCTTAGTTTGGTAATTATATTCGGAATTTATTCCAATCCCAATCGTAATCCCCCGCAATTTCATGGAATTACCACTTTCTTGCATATAATCTTGCTCTTCAATTTGTTGAATATAGACTGGGTTAGGATTGCTCTTCTTTCCTTGAGCCGGGTTTAGCCCTTCAGGATTACTCTTTGTTTTTCGACCAAGCCAGTTTTCAATCGTCCCACTACTAAGATATTGACCTTCTTGGAAAATATAGCTTTTTGTTGAAAAGACTCGTTTTGAAACCTGAGTCAAACCACTTTCAAAGCTTTTAAGGTTATATTGATTATCATTTTGTGAGACATTTATCCCCCGAGCTTTACTTGTTCGGTAACGACCATTTTTAATCACACCTTGATAAGTACCATTACTTGAACCAGTCGTTGAATAGTTTTTCGATGACGACTTTCCGCCAAAACCACATGATGCAAGCAAGACAGTGCACATCAAAACGGCAGCACTAACGGCTATTTTTTTTGCCTTTCGCTTCACGATTTACTGTTCCTCCTTCATTGCTTGGCTGAATTGCTGTTCATTCCATATATCAATACCCAAGTCTTGAGCTTTTGTTAGCTTACTACCAGCGTCAGCCCCAGCAATGACAATATCTGTTTTCTTTGAGACGCTTCCGGTTACCTTAGCTCCGTGGTTTTCAAGCCATGATTTTGCTTCCCCACGAGTCATTTCAGTTAGCTTACCAGTCAGTACTACTCGCCGACCATTCCATTCGCTATCAGGATTAGCATTTGACCGTGAGCCAAGATAAGCAAAGTTTACCCCAACTTCTCGCAGTTCGTCAATTAATTTAACAACCTGTTGATTAGCAAAATAAGTTACGATACTTTCGCCGATTGTTGGCCCAATTCCACTAATCGCAGAAATTTCATCGGCATCGGCCTTCATTAAGCTATCAAGGTCTCCGAAATGTTCCATGATAATTCGAGCAGCCTTTGCACCTACATGACGAATTCCAAGACCAAATAATAAGCGCTCGACAGAATTATTACGACTATTATTGATCGATGTCAATAGGTTAGCGGTCGATTTCTCGCCAAATTTATCTAAAGTTAATAATTGGTCATGATTAAGTCGATATAAACCAGCAACATCATGAATCAATTCTTTATCCCATAGCTGTTCAATAATTCTAGGCCCAAGCCCATCAATATTCATTGCATTCCGGGAAGCGAAATGTGCTAAACCTTCTTTAATTTGCGCTGGACACATTGGATTAATACAGCGTAATGCTACTTCCCCATCAAGATGAACTAATTCTGAGCCACAGACCGGACACTTCGTTGGAATTTCATATTTAACTGAATCTGCGGGACGTTTAGTTAGGTTTACTTTTGAAATTTCAGGAATAATGTCACCTGCTTTATGCAGATAAACAGTATCACCAATCCGAATATCTTTTTCACTCAAGTAATCAGGATTATGCAAAGAAGCTCGGCTAACCGTTGTGCCCGCCAATTGAACTGGATCCATAACTGCTGTTGGCGTTACATTGCCGGTCCGTCCGACAGTCCAGACAATATCACGGACAATCGTGGCTTGCTCTTCGGGAGGGAATTTATAGGCAATTTCCCAGCGTGGCACCTTAACTGTATTCCCAAGGGCAACTTCCGTATCAAGGTCGTTTACTTTTTCAACAATTCCATCGATCCCGTAAGTGAGCTTGTCTCGTTGAGAAGTATATTCTTCAATATACTCCTCAATCTCTCCACGGTTATGAACAACCCGATTATTAGGATTAACATTAAAACCTAATTCCCGCATACGATCAAGTGCTTCTGCTTGGGTCTTAACGCCTAGCTTTTGATATTCAGGAACATAGTACATAAATGTATCTAGTCCACGTTGCGCTGTTACTTTTGGATCTAGTTGCCGCAAACTTCCGGCTGCCGCATTCCGAGGATTAGCAAAAACTGGCAATCCTTCTGCTTCGCGTTTAGCATTTAACTTCACAAAAGCTGCTTTGGGCATATAACATTCGCCCCGAACCTCGATCGATAATGGTTCTGGCAATTCTGCGGGAACTGACTTGATAGTTCGGACATTAGCAGTAACATCTTCACCAATCGTTCCATTGCCACGCGTAGAACCTTGAACTAACTTTCCATTCTCGTAAACAAGTGAAAGAGAAAGACCATCGATTTTTAGTTCAAGATTATATTCGGGCTCAACTTCGACCTCCCGATTTTCCTGTTGTCGTTGGTTAAAGTCCATCAATTCTTCAATCGAAAAGACATCCCCCATCGATAACATCGGAATTTCATGCCGAACTTTTGTTAATTGGCTTTCTGTTGCTCCTCCTACTCGTTGGGTTGGCGAATCAGCAGAAACCAATTGGGGAAATTGTTCTTCCAGTTGTACTAATCGCTGATAAGCACGATCATACACATGATCCTCTACAGTTGGATTGTCTTGTTCATAATATTCTTTTCCCCACTTGGTCAATTTTGCTCGTAATGGCTTAATCTCATCTTGAGCTTCTTGAAGGGTTAATTCTTTTACTGGCGTCTGTTTTTCACTCATCTCATCCGCCTCATTTCATTATTTTTGTACTTTCGTAATTGGGGCAAAACTTGCCAATAACCGCTTTACACCCTGACTTGGAAAGGCAATATCTAATTCCATATCATTGCCACTACCGTTTACTTTGACCACTGTTCCTTGACCCCACTTTTTGTGCTCAACTTTATCACCAGTTTTCCAGCCAACTTTATCGGCTCCAGTTCCGGTGTTAGTAATTGGTTTAACCCGCTTGCCAGCACTGCGATATGTCCGCTTTTGCTGGTCACGGTAGGTAGTAGCGGTCGCGGCAGCACGATCAAATGGCAGTTTACTATCTTTAATGCTATTACCTGATGGGCTATTTTCAAACTGTAACAACTCAGAATCAATTTCCTCTACAAAGCGTGATGGTTGGTTGCGCTGGATGCGACCATAAAGTAACCGTGAAAAGGCATTAGTAAGATAAAGCTTCTTCTTTGCCCGTGTAATTCCAACATAGGCTAAGCGACGTTCTTCTTCCAATTCGTCATCCTCCATTAAAGCCCGCGATAATGGGAAAATACCTTCTTCCATCCCGACAAGGAAAACAACTGGAAATTCAAGTCCCTTAGCTGCATGTAACGTCATTAAAGTTACAGCTGGCGCTTGTTCATCAACATCATCTTGATCTGAGACAAGGGCCAAATCAGCTAAAAAGTTAATAATTTTTTGCAAGTTAGGATCATCATCGTCTTTATGCTGCTCATCATATTCTTGTGTAACCGACTTAAATTCATCAAGGTTTTCACGACGAGCTTGTGCTTCAAGGCTTCGATCATCACTTAGCATTTTATTGTAGCCACTTAACTCTAAAATCTGTTCAGTTAAATCAGTTAATGTTAGATATTCTGCTTGTTTAGTCAAGTTAGCCATTAATTGACCAAATTCATCAATTTTATTTCGTGTTCGTGCAGTAATTTTACTAGCAGTATCAACATTTTGAGCTGCCTTTAATAATGTCCAGCCATTTTCATTAGCGAAATTGCGAAGATGTTCCACACTAGTTAAACCAATTCCTCGTTTGGGCGTATTAACAACTCGTTCAAAGCTCATTGAATCGGCAGGATTAACGATTAAGGTCAAATATGCTAAAATATCACGAATTTCACGCCGGTCATAGAATTTATGGCCACCAACCATCGTATAGGGAATACTACTCTTCAAGAAAGTTTCTTCAACCATCCGTGACTGTGCATTAGTCCGATAAAGAATTGCAAAGTCATTAAAGTGATACCCATGCTTTTCTTGTTCTTCTTTAATCTTTGAAACAATAAACTGCGCTTCATCATGTTCATTTTGCGCGCGGTAATACGAAATTTTATCCCCTTGACCATTTTCTGTCCACAGATTCTTCTTTTTTCGATAAAGGTTATTAGCAATAACTTCATTTGCCGCATTTAAAATTGTTTGCGTTGACCGATAATTTTGCTCAAGCATTACTGTTTTGGCTTGGGGATAATCATGTTCAAAATTCAAAATATTGTTCATATTAGCTCCACGCCAACCATAAATACTCTGATCTGCATCCCCCACCACACACAAATTTTGATACTTTTGCGCTAATAAATTAACTAACCGGTATTGGGCATCGTTTGTATCCTGGTACTCGTCAACATGGATGTAGTGGAACTTATCTTGATAAAATTCAAGCGTCTCTTGATCACTTTCCAATAACTCAATCGTCTTCATGATCAAGTCATCAAAATCTAATGCCTGATTAGCTTCTAGCTCTTGTTGGTAAAGCTTATAAGCACGCGCAACCATGTTTTCAAACATACTATTAGCTTCTTTGCTATAGTCATCTGGTGTCAATAAAGCATTTTTAGCATTAGAAATCGCGCTTAAGATACTGCGGGGATCAAATTTTTTAGTATCAATATTTAATTCTGCGCAAATCCGCTTCATTAACGTCCGTTGCTCACTTGTATCAGCAATCGTAAAGGCGCGATTATAGCCGATTTTTTCAATATCACGACGGAGGATTCGAACACATAATGCGTGAAAAGTCGATACCCAAATCTCATTAGCACTTTCACCAAGTAATTTGCCGACCCGCTCTTTCATTTCGCGCGCAGCCTTGTTGGTAAAAGTAATCGCTAAAATATTCCATGGTAATACACCATTTTCTTCAATTAAGTAAGCAACCCGGTGTGTAAGAACCCGCGTCTTTCCTGATCCAGCACCGGCCATTACTAATAATGGTCCCTCTGTCGTTAATACTGCTTCGGATTGCTTATCATTCATTCCTTCTAATAATGCTTGCCCGTTATTCACGCTGTTCCATCCTCTCTAAATTTTCATCGGCTAATATTATACCAAATTAGGATCTCATTTGGTGCTAAAATCGAACATATGTTAGGAAAAATAAAGAGACTGCGATTTCATCCCCAGTCCCTCGTAATCTTGTACGCTTAATTTATAATTTCATGATCAAGCTTGGTCGTTCCAAACTTCAGTATCGTCAACCTGATTCTTTAAGGCTGCTAAGTTATCGCCGCCAGTTACCCAGACAAAGCCTAGAATTGCTTGATCGTCATCCCCAACATCATTAAAGAACCTAAATTGCCAGTTATTCTTCAGCAACCATTGCCGTTGAATTGCCCGTGATTGATAATTACGAACGACCATCAACAAACCAATTTGTAATGGCGTAATAACATGCAGGGGCATTCCAACAGCGCTTCTTAATTGTTCTTCATACTGGTCAACATTTGCCGTGACATCATAAATATTAGCAATCGACGTTAACCCTGGTTCAATATTCTTTACATAAAGGGTACCAGTAGAAGTAACATAAAAGTTAACCGAAAATACACCCCGATACTCCAGAGATGCTGCAACACTTTTTACAATCCGTTGCATCTCTTTTAACATATCATCGTGAATATTTGCTGGTGTCGCAACAGAAATCAACTGACGCTTGTCATTGTAATGAAGCTGAGCAAGGGGAAAAATCTCTGTATCTTTTCCATCAGTTGCCGCTGTCATCGTATATTCATTTATATGTTCAATCCACGATTCTAGTAAATATGTACCAGTATCAATAAAATCAGCGGCGCGAGTAATATCCGATTGGCGCTCAATCAGCATTGAATTTTCCCCAATTCCTCGTTGAATGGGTTTTAACAGCGCAGGATAGCCAATGGAATCAATTGATTGGTAAACATCATCTAAACTAACCACCGTCACATATGGAGCAATATTAATATTTACTTGATCTAAGAAAGCCCGTTCCATTAACCGGTCTTGAACAATTTCAAGAGCATTAATCCCCTGGGGAATCACCGCATATTGACTCAAAAAGTGCAGGACGCGAGAATCGACATTAGGGGTTTGATAAATAATTGCATCACACGCTTCTCCAAACTGAGTTAGTTTTGCCCGATCGTTCATTGCCCCTACAATTGTAAAGTCAGCCATTTTAGTTACTGATGGCTGAGAACGATCCACATACACCCCAACATTAAAGCCTGCCTTTTTCGCTGCCGCAATAAGTGCAGCCCCATTGCGATTAATTCCAATAATTCCTAAAGTACTACCTGGATAAATAGCATCTCTGCCCATTTTATCACTTCCCTTATTAGTCTTTTACGAATTCAACTTTATTATCACTCAATGATTGAATTTGTGCCAATGATTCGACACGAATTCCACGTTCTTTTAGTTCACCAGCTCCAGGTTGAAAGCTCTTTTCAATAACTATTCCTGCACCAGCTACTTGAACCCCTGCTTGATCGGCAATTTCTAATAAACCTTCTACTGCTTGACCATTAGCCAAGAAATCATCAATCATTAAAATTTTATCGTCAGCATCTACATACTTTTTAGAAATTGAAATCCGATTGGTTGTTTTCTTAGTATATGAATATACATCAGCAGTATACATATTTTGGTTAAGAGTAAGACTCTTATGCTTACGAGCGAAAATAACTGGGAGGTTCATTTCTAACCCGGTCATTACAGCTGGCGCAATTCCTGATGATTCAACTGTCCAAATTTTAGTAATACCTTCATTAGCGAAAAGTTTGGCAAATTCTTGACCGATATGCAACATTAATTGAGGATCAACTTGATGGTTCAAAAAGGCATCTACTTTTAAAACATTACCCGGTAAAACAGTCCCATATTCCTTAATTTTTTCTTCTAGCTCTTTCATTTTCGTACCCCTCTATATTACTTATCATAATTATATAATTTATATGCCTTAATCACAGAAATTAATTTTTGTGCATAATCAGGATCAGTCGCATACCCTGCTTCTTGTAATCCACGAGCTGCTTCTTGATAATTAGTCGCCTGAACAACTCGATCATAATTTTGTTGATTGGTGTCTGTCCCATTTAACATCAATCGCGTATGATCCTTAATAGAGTCGCTCCAACTATCATAAACGCGGAACCGCCCCTTAGTAACGATCCACTTACCATTAATGTATTCTTTGGTTGTCATTACTCGTGAATTTGTTCCCGTTCCCTTAATTCCAAATAAATTATGGTATTGCGATGCTAACTGACTCGTTCCCCATTGAGATTCAAGAATCGCTTGGGCAATCGTAATTGATGCATAGACATGATAAGTATTTTGCATTGCCTGGGCTTCAGGAGCAACTTGCTGAATAAATAATTGCTTCGCTCGGCGATCCTTTTCACGTGCCTCTTGTTCAATTCGTTGCTGATTCCAGATTCGGTAAAAATGGTGCCCAACGTAAACACCAAAAAAAATAACAATAACAGCAAGAATGCTAATAATCCAATTTCTACCCGTATGGCGGTTTTTGCTTCTCCGCTTCCGTTTTGCCACAAGCCTAGCCTCCTCATTTCTACTAGTTATTAATTGTAGCAAAATCCATCTCGTTTGGGTTAATTTATCGTAATATTTTTAGAAGAAGTTAAAAAAGCGCAGCTGAAAAATTCTTTTCCAGTTGCGCTTGCTGCTACTAACATTAAATATTAATGGAATTGCATTCCACCATCAACAATAATTGTCTGTCCAGTAACGTAATTTGAATCAGGACCAGCTAAGAAACTTACCACATTAGCAACATCTTCTGGTTCAGAAAGACGCTTCATTGCAATGTTCTTGGCAAAAGTTTCCATTCCCCATTCATCACTCTTACCAGCGTTTTGGCCAACTTGATGTGCAATATCATACATCATCGGTGTCTTAACGATTCCTGGTGCAAAAGCATTTACCGTAATATCTTCGGTTGCCAAATCTTGAGCTACTACCTGCGTAATGCCTCGAATAGCAAATTTTGTTCCAGAATAAAGTGCAAGATTAGGATTACCAACAACACCAGCTTGAGATGTAGCATTGATAATCTTACCACCATGGCCAAGCTCCTTAAATGCCTTGTGGGCAGCTTGAATTCCCCATAAAACTCCGGCAACATTTACGCCATATACTTTTTCAAACTGTTCTGGTGTAATTGAATCGATTGGAGTCGTAGGACCTAATCCAGCATTATTAACGATTACATTAAGATCTCCAAAATGTTCGACTGTTTTCTCAACAGCTGCAAATACGTCTTCCCTATTTGCTACATCAGCTACAAGTGGTAGTGCTTCTCCACCATTATTATTAATTTCATCAGCAACTTGTTGGAGCTTTGCCTCGTTTAATGCTACAAGAGCAACTGCAAAACCATCCTTAACCAATCTTTCTACAATTGCCTTACCAATTCCTTGACTTGCTCCAGTTACTAATGCTACCTTTTTAGTCATTAGTAATCCCTCCTTTATATTAGTTATCATTTATTATATCGTATATTTAATTCTCTTTAAATATAAAAAAGACACCAGCAAAATACTGATGTCTCTGGAAGCGATAATCGAAATATTAACGCTTACTGAATTGAGCAGCCTTACGAGCTTTCTTAAGACCTGGCTTACGACGTTCCTTCATACGAGGGTCACGAGTTAAGAGACCAGCCTTCTTTAAAGCGTCACGGAAGTCTGGATCAACAGCGAGAAGTGCACGGGCGATACCGTGACGTACTGCACCTGCTTGACCAGAGAATCCACCACCATTAACGTTAGCTAAAACGTCGTATTGACCTTCTGTTTTAGTAACAGCAAATGGTTGGTTAACGATAGCACGTAAGTTGGCAAATGGAATGTAGTCTTCAATTGCCTTGCCGTTCATCGTAATCTTACCTGAACCTGGTACTAAGCGAACACGTGCGGTTGCATCCTTACGCCGACCAGTACCACTGTATTGTACTTGTTGAGCCAATTCCATTCCCTCCTTAGATTAAGTTAGTAATGTCTAAAACTTCTGGGTTTTGTGCAGCATGTTTGTGGTCTTCACCAGCATAAACATGTAACTTCAAACCTTGCTTGTGACCAAGAGAGTTGTGTGGAAGCATACCCTTGATAGCAGTTTCCAATAACTTCTCTGGTTCCTTTGCAAGGAAGTCACCAGCAGTCCGTTGCTTCAAACCACCAGGGTAGTTTGAGTGACGGTAGTACATCTTTTGAGATGCTTTCTTACCAGTTAACTTAACTTGCGCAGCGTTGATAACGATAACGTAATCACCAGTATCAACGTGTGGAGTAAATGTTGGTTTGTTCTTACCGCGCAAAATTGATGCTACTGCAGATGCTAAACGACCCATTGGGACATTCTTAGCATCGACAACGTACCATTTGCGTTCAACTTCACCAGGTTTTGCGATGTATGTCGTTCTCACGATTAAGTCCTCCAATTTTGTTTTTCTTTTACATATAATAGTGTACCGAGTTATTAGATGGAAAAGAAATACCAATGGCTAGTATACCTTCTTCTAGTACTTTCGTCAATCCTTTTCATCATTTGTTCCATAATCTACATTAACTAAATATAAACCACTTGCTGGAGCCGTCATCCGTGCCAATGTCCGATCCTTTGCTGTAAGGACTCGAGACACGTCATCCACTGGCCGCTGATTGCTCCCGATTTCTAAGAGAAAAGCGACCATTATTCGAACTTGATTATAAAGAAAACCATTACCAGTAAAATCAAAGACGACTTCATTTCTTAATTCATCTCGTTTAATCGTGATATTCTCAATCGTCCGAACATTGCTTTTTGCTTGACTCCCCGACGCAACAAAACTTGTAAAGTCATGAGTTCCAACTAAATCATTAGCTGCTTTTCTCATCTTTTCTAAGTTAAGAGGATATTTAAAATGAGAAGTATAGTTGCGTTTAAATGGGTTCACAAATTCCCCCTGAGCAACCCGGTAACGATAAGTCTTACGATGAGCACTGTATCGCGCATGGAAATCATTATCCACTAATTCGGCCTTCTTAATTAAAATATCCAGTGGCAAAATGCTATTGAGGGCCTTTCTCATAGATTCATTACTTAAATGATAGGGAATATCAAAGTGCGCAACCTGATTAAGAGCATGCACCCCTGCATCTGTTCTTCCTGAGCCGATAACGGGAATAGCAGGAGTTGGGTGCTTAGCAATTTTATTTACTGCATTCTTTAATGTTTGTTCTACTGTCCGCTTATTTGGTTGAATTTGAAAACCGGAAAAATTGGTTCCATCATAAGCAAAGGTTATTTTATAACGATACATTGTTTACTTCCTTATTAATTTAGAAAAATATTCGAATACAAACTAGACCAACTGTCACAATCAATAGTGCCAAGCCAGCCCAAGCATCATTTTTATGCCAAACTAATTGGCGATAATGAGTCCGTGGTGCATTAGGATCATACCCTCGTGCTTCCATTGCTGTTGCTAATTCTTCTGCTCGCTTAAACGAGTTGACAAACAATGGGATAAGAATCGGAACTAAATGTTTAATCCGTGTCAAAAGATTTCCAGCGTTAAAATTAATCCCGCGGGCCCGCTGAGCTTTCATAATTTTATTAGTTTCATCCATAATAGTTGGAACAAAGCGCAACGCAATGGAAAGCATTAACGTAATCTGATTGACAGGGACCTTAATTAGTTGTAATGGTTTCATTAACCATGCCAAGGCATCCGCAATCTGAAAAGTTTGCGTGGTGGCAGTTAAGACCGTTGAGGCGGTGATAATCACAATAAAACGATAGAAAATAATCAATGAATTAATAAGACCGTCACGGGTTATTGCCATAATTCCCCAATGCCAATACATCTTTCCGCCACTACTAAATAAAATTTGAAACGCTACTGTTATCAAAATAATTAAAAATAACGGCTTAATTCCTTGCCAATACTGTCTTAATCCAACATTACTTAACTTAATTGCCGCAAGGAGCGCTAATAAAAGCCATATAGCAGCTAAAAAATTATTCACGAAGAAAATTAAAATAACGTAAATAATACACATGATTAGTTTTATTCGTGGATCAAGACGATGAAGGATCGATTTTACTGGTACATAACTACCAAATACGATTTTACTATTCATTTTCTTTTCTCCTCATCGCTTCTGCTATTTCATCTGCTAATGCATCAAGTGTAAGCGGTTCTGTATTTTTTAAAGTTATCCCATCTTTACTAAGGAATTGCGCAACTTCGACGGAAACAGGCAACGTCAATGATAGTTTTTTTAATCGTTGAGCATCCCTAAATAATTGCTGAGGAGTAGTATCCGCAACAACCTGCCCATTGCTCATTGCAATTACGTGGTTAGCATAGTAGGCTACCTGCTCCATTTGGTGAGTAACCATTATAATCGTTGTTCCCTTTTTATTAAGTTCTTTAATAAGTTTAAATAAATCATTAGTTGCTTGAGTATCCAGTCCCGCTGTTGGTTCATCAAGAATTAAAATTTTAGGATTCATTGCTAAAACGCCAGCAATCGCTACTCGCCTCATCTGTCCTCCAGAAAGCGCAAAAGGGGAGTGTGACTTTAATTCTAACGGCAAATCCACCATTTTTAATGCTTCATCAACTGCTTTTTCAATTCTTTTTGCAGACCACCCTAAATTATGAGGCCCAAAAGCAATATCCTCCGCAACTGTTTCTGCAAATAGTTGCTGTTCAGGAAATTGGAATACAAAACCGACTTGATGGTGGATTTTACTTAAATATTCAGCTTTTATCGTTGCATTAATTTCTAAACCTGCTACATTAAGTTCCCCACTACTGGGCTTTATTAATCCATCAATTAATGAAACCAATGTCGACTTTCCACTTCCGGTTTGTCCAATAATAGCAACAAATTCTTGCTCTTTAATTGTTAATGAGACATTATGTAAGGCTTCATTAGTAGAATTAGGATATGTATAGTGGAGTTTTTTTACTGTAATTGCTGCTTTAGCCAATTTTTTAGCTCCTCTAAATTTAAATATCTATTTGGAATATTAATTCCTCGTTCAACCAATAATTTCTGCAGTTGCTGACTCGCAGGAACTCCTACTCCAATTTCAAGTAATAATTCTTTATCTTTAAGAATTTCGGATGGAGTACCTTGCTTTACAACTTGCGAATCATTTAATACAACTATTTTATCCGCTAGCTCAATTTCTTTAAGATCATGCGTAATCGAAATGATTGAAAGATTATATTCATTTTTTAATCTTTGCAATAAAGACAAAATTTCTTGTCGTGCTAAAGGATCAAGCATACTAGTGGCCTCATCAAGGATTATTATCTTAGGCATTAATGCAAGGATTCCTGCAAGTGCTATCCGTTGCTTTTGTCCTCCTGAGAGATTAATAGGAGCTGTGTTTTTATAATCACTCATTCCCACCATCGTTAAAGCTTTATCAATCTTTTCCTCCATTTCATTTCGAGCTACTTGTCGGTTTTCAAGTCCGAATGCAACATCGTCAGCAACAGTTGCTCCAACAAATTGATTTTCAGGATTTTGAAAAACAAATCCGATTTGCTGGTGAATCTGACCTAAAGAACTTTCTTTAACTTGAATTCCGTCAACTTCAATCGATCCCGCAGTAGGACTGAGTAATCCATCAATTAATCGGGCTAATGTACTCTTTCCGCTACCATTATGACCAATAATTGCTGTCCAAGAAAATGGTTCAAAATCTAGATTGATATTGTTTAAAACGGGGTATTTACTGTCTGGATATGTAAATACAAGCTTTCGAATTTTTATTCCAGTCACAGTATTTCCTCTTTTCAATTTTAGTTAATAAGTATATTTTAGCAAAGTCCACAGAATTATCTATCAAAATTAAATTTAAAATAAAAAATCACTTACCATTGAAGTGCGCGAGGGTTTCCCGCATTCAAGCTAGACTAGGGTTTCCCCACCATCGTAACGCTCTATACTATCAATGATAGTGATTCTTTATTACGTATTTAGTTTATGTGAACAAATCAATTAGTCCACTAATTCAAGAATAACCATTGGTGCACCGTCACCACGACGAGGCATAGTCTTCAAGATGCGTGTGTAACCACCGTTACGATCTGCATACTTTGGAGCAAGTTCTTCAAAAAGGTTTTGAAGAGCAGATTGTACACGAATATCATCGCCATCTTCCTTAACATCAGCAACAACATTACGTACAAAAGCGGCAGCCTTACGACGAGAAGCTAAATCACCATGCTTAGCAAGTGTAATCATCTTATCAGCAGTCTTACGAACTTCCTTAGCACGTGCTTCAGTAGTGGTAATACGACCATTAACGATTAAATCTGTAGTTAAATCACGTAATAAAGCCTTACGTTGTGAACTTGTACGTCCTAATTTACGGTAACTCATAAAGTGGTTCCCTCCTTTGCAATTGGTATACTAATTAGTCGTCTTGGCGAAATGAAACACCAAGATCATTTAATTTAAGTTTAATTTCTTCTAACGACTTTTGTCCTAAGTTCCGAACCTTCATCATATCAGACACTGTTCGATCAGTTAATTCCTTAACAGTATTGATACCAGCTCGCTTCAAACAATTGTAAGAACGTACAGAGAGATCAAGCTCTTCAATAGTCATTTCAAGCATCTTCTCTTTGTGTGTTTCTTCTTTTTCAACCATCACTTGAGCATTTTGAGCTGTTTCTGTTAAATCAACAAACATAGCTAAGTGTTCAGTCAAAATCTTCGCACCTAGACTAACTGCTTCAGTTGGTGTTAATGAACCATCAGTCCAAACATCCAGCGTCAACTTGTCATAATCGTTACGCTGACCAACCCGTGCATTTTCAACAGTGTAATTTACACGTTCAATTGGGGTATAAATGGAATCAATCGGTAAAACACCAATTGCTAAATCATCCATCCGGGCCTTATTATCGTTAGCAGAAAGGTAACCGCGACCCTTATCAGCAGTTAACTTGATGTGTAATTCTGCGCCATCAGCAACAGTTGCAATATGCAGATCAGGATTTAAGATTGTAACTTCATTATCACCCTGGATATCACTTGCAGTTACTTCAGCAGGTCCTTTAACATCTAATTCAAGATTCTTTTGATCCTCAGAATCAAGCTTCAAAGAAACTTTCTTTAGATTTAGGATAATCTGCGTAACATCCTCAGTTACACCTTCAACAGTGCTAAATTCATGTAAAACACCATCAATTTGCATACTCGTAATCGCTGCACCTGGCAAAGATGCAATTAATACACGTCTTAACGAGTTACCGAGAGTGGTTCCATAACCGCGCTCAAGTGGTTCTACGACAAATTTACCGTAGTTATCTGTTTCTTCAACTTTGTGAATATTTGGCTTTTCAAATTCGATCATTCTATCCTTGTACCCCTTTCAAAACGTGGTTCGTATTTGAGACAAAAAGGCAATTGATGGAAATAATTGTCTCCAGCAATGTCAATTAAACACGACGACGCTTTGGAGGACGAGAACCATTGTGAGGAACAGGTGTTACATCACGAATAGCAGTAACTTCCAATCCAGTTGCTTGAAGTGCACGGATAGCAGCTTCACGACCTGAACCTGGACCCTTAACTTCAACTTCAACAGTCTTCATACCATGTTCCATAGCTTGCTTAGCAGCAGCTTCTGAAGCCATTTGAGCAGCAAATGGAGTGGATTTCCGACTTCCCTTAAAGCCTAAAACACCAGCTGAGGACCATGCTACAGCGTTACCTTGAACGTCAGTAATCATGATCAAAGTGTTATTAAATGTTGAGTGAATGTGTGCAACACCAGTTTCAACATTCTTTTTTGCACGACGCTTACGCGTACCTTTTTTGGTTGCCATATCTAGTACTAACCTCCTTTTTTTATAAAGTTAAATTACTTCTTCTTATTAGCGATAGCTACAGCCTTACCCTTACGAGTACGAGCATTGTTCTTAGTATGTTGACCACGAACAGGTAGGCCACGACGGTGACGCATACCACGGTATGATCCAATTTCTTGAAGACGCTTGATGTTCATTGAAACTTCACGCCGTAAATCACCTTCAACTTGAATTTGATCTACTTGTGCACGAATCTTTTCTTCTTGATCTGGAGTCAAATCACGAACACGGATATCTTCTGATACACCAGCATTTTCAAGAATCTTCTTAGCAGTAGAATCACCAATACCAAAAATATATGTTAAGCCGATTACGATTCGCTTGTCACGAGGTAAATCGACACCTGCAATACGAGCCATGAGCTACACCTCCATTTCTCTATAAAATAAATTACTTACCTTGACGTTGCTTATGCTTTGGGTTAGCAGAGCAAATAACCATAACACGACCATTACGCTTAACGATCTTGCAGTGCTCACACATCTTTTTAACAGATGGTCTTACTTTCATTCTAAAATCCTCCTATTGAGAGTAAATGATCAATAACTACTTGAACCGGAAAGTAATCCGACCCTTTGTAAGGTCATATGGAGACATTTCTACTTTAACACGGTCTCCTGGTAAAATTTTAATGTAGTGCATCCGAATTTTGCCAGAAACATGTGCTAAAATTTCTGCTCCATTTTCCAATTCAACTTTAAACATTGCATTAGGCAAAGTTTCAGTTACTTTACCTTCTACTTCAATTACATCGGCTTTTGCCACGAAATAGTACCTCCTTACCTATTCTAGATATTACGTAAAAATGGTGGAAAGTATAAAACTTCCCACTACTCAGATAGATAAACCTTGCATAGTTTAGCATATGTTTACAAACTTCGCAAGAGATAACTATTATCTAGTTTAGGTTTGTTAATACTTTCTTGATATCTTCGTAAACTTTATCGATATCTTGTTCACCATTAATTTCGTGCAAAACACCTTTCTTTTGGTAATAGTCTACCAGTGGTGTGTTCAACTTAATATTAACATCTAGACGATTCTTAACCGTTTCAGGTTTATCATCATCACGCTGATAAAATTCATGATGACCACAAACGTCACATGTGCCTTCAACTTTAGGAGCATTATAAAGTTTATGATATGTTGCTCCACAGTTACGACAAATAAAACGTCCACTTAAACGTTCTACCAATACATCCGGTTCAACGTGAATATTGATCACAGCATCAAGATGCCGATTACTCTCTGCTAACATCTCATCCAAAGCTGCTGCTTGGTTAAGATTACGAGGAAATCCATCCAGCATAAAGCCATCTTTAGTATCATCTTGAGCTAACCGTTCCTTAACGATACCGTTAGTAACTTCGTCCGGAACAAGTTCACCTTTATCAATATATTTCTTAGCTTCAATTCCCATGGGAGTTTCATTCTTCATGGCTGCCCGAAAAATATCTCCAGTTGAGATATGAGGAATTGGAAAATCTTCAACGATCTTTTGAGCTTGAGTACCTTTACCGGCACCTGGTAGACCCATTAATACAAGATTCATACTCATTAGTCATTTCCTCCTTTAGGTTCTCGAATAAATCCAATATATTCGCGCTTCATTGTTAGTCCGTTTAACTGTCGAACAACATCTAAAGCAATTTGTACGATAATCAGTAAGCTTGTACCACCTAAACCAATTGACTGACTTAGGTTCCATACGTTACTTGCAATTAACGGAATTAAGGAGATTAATCCTAAGAATAATGAACCTACTGTACTCAATCGCATTAACAATGAAGAAATATAGTCTTGTGTACCCTTTCCAGGACGTACTCCAGAAATATAACTTCCTTGCTTTTGTAAATTCTCAGCAAGTTTTTCTGGATTAACCTGAACAAAGGCATAGAAAAAGGTAAATACAACAATCAAAAATACATACAGTGCGATCCCAGGACCAGATTGCATGTTAAAAATGGTCGTCATGATTTGATACCAACTATCCCCACCATGGTTTTGCTGGAAAGCCATAAGAATAGTTTGCGGGGTTGAAATAAAAGAACCAGCAAAAATAACAGGAATAACACCTGATACGTTAATCTTCAAGGGAAGATAACTACTGGATGGTGAAGTAGTGGTTCGTCTTGTGTATTGAATTGGTAGACGTCTTTCCGCCTGTTGGACCCATGTAACAAACGCTACAATAATTAAAATTGCAACAATAACAAGAGTAACAAATCCAATTCCCATCCACAAAGCAGAACCAGATTCACCGGCAATTTGGTCATCCCATAACTGACGAATTCCACCTGGCATTTGCGCAACAATACCAGCAAAAATTAACATGGAAACACCATTACCCAAGCCACGTTCAGTAATCATGTCTCCCATCCAAGTAGCAAACATTGTACCTGCAGTTAAAATTAAACCGATTGTTAAATACGTTTGAACACCAGGGTGATTAACCAAACGAATAGTACTCAATGCATTAAACCCGGCGGTAATACCGATTGATTGAATAAATCCAAGTACAATCGTTAACCATCGGGTTGCTTGATTAAGTTTTCGCCGTCCTACTTCTCCTTGTTTACTCCATTCAACAAAACGCGGAACAATATCCATTTGTAATAGTTGAACAACAATTTGCGCGGTAATATATGGAGACACTCCCATTGCAAATAAAGAGTAATTCTCCAATCCACCACCACTAAAGGTATTGAGGATTGATGCTAAACCGGTTGAGGAGATTTCCTGCAAAGCAGCAGCGTTAACTCCAGGAACGGTAATCGCTGCCCCAATCCGATAGACAATCAATACAAACAATGTAAAGAAAATCTTTTTACGGATATCTTTTACCTTGAATGCATTTTTGACGGCTGTGAACAAACTACATCACCTCAGTTTTACCACCGGCAGCTTCAATTGCAGAAACTGCAGAAGCAGAAAACTTATTAGCCTTAACAGTTAATTTCTTTTCAAGCTTACCGCTACCAAGAATCTTGATGCCGCTCTTCAAGTTCTTAACTAAGCCACTTTCCATCAATAATTGTGGAGTAACTTCTGTACCATCATCAAATTTGTTTAATGATGCCAAGTTAACAATTGCGTATTCTTTCCGGTTAATGTTGGTAAATCCACGCTTTGGAATTTGCCGGTAAAGTGGCATTTGACCCCCTTCAAATCCTAAACGGGTCTTTCCATGAGCCTTTTGCCCCTTAGTACCACGTCCAGATGTAAAACCGTGTCCTGATGAAAGTCCACGACCTTTACGAAGACGCTTAGAACGAGAACCAGCTGCTGGCTTCAATTCGTTTAACTTCATTAGTAGGCACCTCCTTATTATTTAATTTTAATTACTTAACTTCTTCAACAGAAACCAAGTGAGCGATCTTAAAAATTTGACCGCGTGTTGCCGCATTATCTGGTAAGATAACTGAGCTATTAATCTTACCTAATCCCAATGCCTTAACAGTACGACGTTGAGTAGGTTGTCGGTGGGCAACACTGTGAATTAAGGTAACTTTTACTTGAGCCATAATTTAGTGCCCTCCTTATTCTGCTAAGTGGTCTACTGAAACACCACGTAACTTTGCAACTTCTTCAGCGTTCTTTAATTGCTTCAAACCTTCAAACGTTGCACGAACAACGTTAACAGGTGTGTTAGAGCCAAGACGTTTAGAAGTAACGTCCGCAACCCCGGCAAGGTCCATAACATTACGAACCGCACCACCGGCAGCAACTCCAGAACCTTCAACAGCTGGCTTTAACATGATCTTTCCACCGCCATATACACCAATAACTTCGTGTGGAATAGTAGTTCCAACGATAGGAACAGTAATCAAGTTCTTTTCAGCAGCTGCTTGAGCTTTACGAATAGCTTCTGGAACTTCTTGAGCCTTACCAGTACCAAAACCAACATGACCTTTACGGTCACCAACAATTACTAAAGCAGCGAAACGCATACGACGTCCACCCTTTACAACCTTAGTAATCCGGTTGATGGCTACAACTTGATCGTCTAAATCCAACTTTGCTGGATCAATGAATTCTGATGATGCCATTGCAGGTTATTCCTCCTTTTTTAGAATTTAAGTCCGTTTTCACGAGCAGCTTCAGCCAAGGCTTGAACACGTCCATGGTAAAGGTATCCACCACGATCAAACACAACTTCAGTAATGTTCTTTTCGTTAGCGCGTTTAGCAATTAATGCTCCTACACCACTAGCTTGTTCAGTCTTAGTCTTTCCACTTACTTCACTATCATTTGTGGAGGCACTTGCGAGCGTCACACCCTTTACGTCATCAATTAATTGAGCGTAAATGTTTTTGTTTGAACGGTAAACACTTAAGCGTGGGCGCTCCGCAGTACCAGAAATCTTACCGCGAACGCGTAAATGACGACGTTGACGGATCTTGTTCTTGTCTGGTTTAGAAATCACAACAGTCACCTCTTATTATATTAATTATATTAAATAAAAGAATGTTAAATAATCTTTTCAGATTACTTACCAGTCTTACCTTCCTTACGGATAATGTGTTCGTTTTCGTAACGAATACCCTTACCTTTGTATGGTTCAGGTGAACGTACAGCACGAACTTCAGCAGCAAAATTACCAAGGTGTTCCTTGTTAATTGAGCTTAATTCGATAGTAGTATTGTCAGGTACGTTAATTTCAACATCTTCTGGCTTATCCATTTCAACTGGGTTTGAGTAACCAACAGTTAAAATCAACTTGTTACCTTTGAATTGAGCACGGTACCCAACACCAACAAGCTTAAGAACCTTCTTGTAACCATTAACAACACCTTCAACCATGTTGTTAACATTAGCACGAGTAGTTCCGTGTAACATCTTTAACTTATTAGTATCAGCATCACGATCAAACTTTACAACGTTACCATCAATAGTCATTTTGATTAATGGTGAAATTTCACGAGATAAAGTACCTTTAGGACCTTTAACAGTAACTACATTACCATCTTGAGAAATTTCAACACCACTTGGCAAATCAATTTCTTTGTAACCAATACGACTCATCTTTGCACCTCCTATCTAATATTCGTTTTTTACCAAACGTAAGCGATAACTTCGCCACCAATTTTCTTGGCACGAGCAACTTTATCAGTAACAACACCTTCAGATGTTGAAATGATAGCAATACCTAATCCATTAAGAACCTTAGGCACAGCATCTGACTTAACGTATGTACGTAAACCAGGCTTAGAAATGCGCTTTAAGCCAGAAATAACACGTTGACCGTCATTACCGTACTTTAAGAACACACGGATGATGCCTTGCTTGTTATCATCAACGTATTCAACATCGCGAATGAAACCTTCGTTTTTTAAGATTTCAGCGATGTCCTTCTTCATCTTTGATGCAGGTGCTTCTACTGATTCGTGTTGAGCCATGTTAGCATTACGAATACGAGTTAAGAAATCTGCAATTGGATCACTCATAGACATCGATGTTTTCCTCCTTTTGTCGGTTTTTTTGTTTACCAGCTAGCCTTCTTCAAACCAGGAATTTGTCCTTTGTGGGCAAGTTCTCGTAAGCAAATCCGGCATAGGTGGAATTTACGGTAAACAGAGTGCGGACGTCCACAACGTGCACAACGCGTGTATTCACGACTTGAGAACTTAGCTGGACGGTTGCACTTAGCAATCATTGATTTTTTAGCCAATTTGTGGAACCTCCTTTATTTAGCAAACGGCATACCGAGTTGAGCAAGTAATTCGCGGGATTCTTCGTCAGTTTGTGCAGTTGTTACAATAACAACATCTAAACCACGAACTCGGTTAACTTTATCATAATCAATTTCTGGGAAAATTAATTGTTCATGGATACCAAGAGTGTAATTACCACGACCATCAAATGCCTTGTTACTTACACCATGGAAATCACGAACTCGTGGCAATGCCACATTAACTAATTTATCTAAGAAATCATACATACGTTCACCACGTAAGGTTACCTTAGCACCAATTGACATACCTTCACGAAGACGGAAACCAGCAATTGATTTCTTAGCCTTAGTAATTAAAGGCTTTTGACCAGAAATCAAGCCAAGTTCTTCAACAGCTTCATCAAGATTCTTGGAGTTAGTAGTTGCATCACCAACACCCATGTTTAAAACGATTTTGTCAATCTTTGGTGCTTGCATAACTGAAGAGTAGTTAAACTTTTCAATTAATGCTGGACGAATTTCATTTTCGTATTTAGCTTTCAAACGGTTTTCCATTAGAAGTTATTCCTCCCTTCCTTAAAAATTAGTCAAGTGTCTTACCTGACTTCTTCGCAACACGAACCTTCTTACCATCAACGAACTTGTAACCTACACGAGTTGGTTCATTTGTTGAAGGATCAATCAGCATTACGTTTGAAGCATTAATTGCAGCTTCTGTATCAATAACGCCACCATTAGGGTTTGAGTTGCTTGGTTTTTGGTGTTTCTTAACGATATTTACACCTTCAACGATAACGCGGTTTTGAGAAGCAAGTACCTTTTTAATAGTACCTTCTTTGCCTTTATCCTTACCAGCGATTACGCGAACCTTATCACCTGTTTTAATGAACATGTTGATTGTGCACCTCCTTATTTTCGGTAAAATCTTTAGAGAACTTCTGGAGCTAATGAAACGATCTTCATGAAGTCGTCTCCACGAAGCTCACGAGCGATTGGGCCAAAAATACGGGTACCCTTAGGGCTCTTGTCGTTGTTAATTAAAACAGCGGCATTTTCATCAAACTTAATGTATGAACCATCCTTACGGTGAATACCATGTTTAGTCCGTACAACAACGGCCTTAACAACGTCACCCTTTTTGACAACGCCACCTGGTGTTGCCTGCTTTACAGTAGCAACAATGATGTCACCAATATTACCTGTTTTAACTCGGGAACCACCTAAAATCTTAATAACTAAGATTTCACGAGCACCGGAGTTATCAGCGACCTTCAACCGACTTTCTTGTTGAATCACGGTTAATGTCCTCCTTCCATTTACAAATAAGAATTAGAATACGAATAATTTTTAGAGTTATCTGCTAAATTAAAGGGTAGCAGCTTTTTCGACAATCTTTACAAGACGGAAACGCTTCTTAGCTGATAATGGCCGAGTTTCCATAATTTGTACAGTGTCGCCGGTCTTAGCTTCGTTGTTTTCATCGTGAGCATAGTACTTCTTTGAGTACTTAACACGCTTACCATAGATAGGCGCACTCTTGTAAGTATCAATTACAACAGTGATAGTCTTATCCATTTTATCAGAAACAACGTGGCCTTGGTAAACCTTACGTGCATTACGTTCTTCACTCATGCGCTAATCCTCCTTTTCGTATTCTTATTTGTTTAATTCTTGTTGACGAAGAACTGTCTTAACCCGTGCAATATCTTTGCGTACTTGCTTAAGACTTGCAGTATTTTCCAACTGGCCGGTTGCTAATTGGAAACGTAAGTTAAACAATTGTTCCTTCAGTTCCTTTTCACGGTCAAGTAGCTTATCAGTGGTTAATCCATTCAGTTCTTGTACATAATCTTTACTTTTCATTAGATTGTCCACCTACTTCCTCACGTTGTACGATCTTAGTGCGAACTGGCAACTTGTGACCGGCAAGACGTAAAGCTTCACGAGCGACTTCTTCAGAAACGCCCCCTACTTCAAACATTACCTTGCCACGTTTTACTGGAGCAACCCATCCTTCAGGAGCACCTTTACCGTTACCCATCCGGACCCCAACACCTTTACTAGTGTATGAGAGTTGTGGGAAGATTTTAATCCAAACTTTCCCACCACGCTTCATGTAACGCGTCATAGCGATACGAGCAGCTTCAATTTGACGGTTGCTAATCCAATGTGAATCAAGAGCTTGTAAACCAAATTCACCAAAAGTAACAGTTTTACCACCCTTAGCTTCACCGCGCATATGACCACGTTGAACCTTACGGTGCTTTACACGTTTTGGTACTAACATGTGTTACTTCCCTCCTTGTTCATCATTGTTTGAGTTCTTCTTAGTAGGAAGTACTTCACCACGGTAAATCCAAGTCTTTACACCAAGAACACCGTATGTAGTGTTAGCTTCGTCCCAAGAATAATCGATATCAGCACGGAGTGTATGCAATGGAACAGTACCATCTGAGTATGATTCGATCCGTGACATATCTGCACCGTTCAAACGACCAGCAACTTGAGTCTTAATACCCTTAGCCCCAGCACGCATAGCACGTTGCATAGCTCCACGCATAGCACGACGGAAAGCAATACGAGCTTCTAATTGCCGTGCAATACTCTCACCAACAAGGTGAGCATCTAAATCTGGCTTCTTGATTTCCACAATGTTAATGTGAACACGTTTACCAGTTAATTTGTTAAGTTCTTTACGAAGTGCTTCAACTTCTGAACCACCTTTACCAATAACCATTCCTGGCTTGGCAGTATGAATTGATACGTTTACGCGGTTAGCTGCACGTTCAATTTCAACGGTTGATACAGAGGCATCAGCAAGTCGCTTTTCAATATACTTACGGATTCGAAGGTCTTCGTTAAGGTAATCAGCAAAGTCCTTGTCAGCGTACCACTTTGCAGTCCAATCACGAATGACCCCAACACGAAAACCATTAGGATTGATCTTTTGACCCACTATTCATTCCTCCTATCGTTCTGTAACAACCACTGTAATATGACTAGTCCGCTTGTTAATTGGAGAAGCAGAACCCTTTGCACGAGGACGGAACCGTTTAAGAGTTGGTCCTTCGTTAGCAAAGGCTTCACTTACAACCAATGAAGCACGATCTAAGTCGAAATTGTTTTCAGCGTTTGCAACAGCAGATTTTAATACTTTTTCAACATCTGAAGCGGCACCACGAGGGGTGAACTTCAAAATAGCAAATGCTTCGGCAACACTCTTGCCACGAATGGCATCTAATACAAGACGAACCTTACGAGCAGAAACCCGTACCATCTTGGCAGTAGCCTTAGCTGACGTAATGTTTTCAGCCATATGTTATTTCACCCTCCTTACTTACCTGTCTTCTTGTCATCAGAAGCATGACCATGGAAAGTCCGAGTAGGAACAAATTCACCTAACTTGTGACCAACCATGTCTTCTTGTACGTAAACTGGCACGTGCTTCCGACCATCATATACTGCAAATGTGTAACCAATAAAACTTGGGAAAATGGTAGAACGACGTGACCATGTCTTGATGACAGTCTTCTTTTCAGAACCTTCTTGCTCCTTAACCTTCTTCAGTAATGAAGCATCAGCGAAAGGTCCTTTTTTCAAACTACGACCCATTTAGTGTACCTCCTCTCGGGTATTAGAACGTATATAAATATTAACGAGTATGTGGACCGCGCTTCCGACCACGAACAATGAACTTGTTTGAACGAGCTTTGTGTGAACGGGTCTTCTTACCAACAGTCTTCTTACCCCATGGAGAAAGAGGAGATGGTAAACCAACTGGTTGCTTACCTTCACCACCACCATGTGGGTGATCGTTAGGGTTCATAACAGAACCACGAACGTGTGGACGTTGACCAGCATAACGAGTACGACCAGCCTTACCTTTAATAATCAAGGCGTGTTCATCATTACCAACAGTACCGATAGTAGCACGGCAAGTAGCAAGAACCATACGAACTTCACCAGAAGAAAGACGTACTAATACGTATTTTTCTTCCTTACCAAGCAATTGAGCTGAGGCACCAGCTGAACGAGCAAGTTGACCACCCTTACCTGGTTTTAATTCAATGTTGTGAATAACAGTACCAACTGGAATGTTCTTTAAAGGAAGAGCATTACCAACCTTGATATCAGCATCAGGACCAGATTGAACGGTCATGCCAATCTTCAAGCCCTTAGGTGCGATGATGTATGATTTAGTACCATCAGCGTAAACAAGTAAAGCAATATTTGCAGTACGATTTGGATCGTATTCAATTGCCTTAACAGTTGCTGGAACATCATCTTTAATTCGCTTAAAGTCAATAATACGGTATTGACGCTTTGTACCACCACCACGGTGACGAACAGTAATGTGACCATAGCTGTTACGACCAGCAGTGTGCTTTAACGGAGCCAATAATGACTTTTCAGGCGTTGTCTTCGTGATTTCAGCGAAGTCGTAACCGTTCATGTTACGGCGACCGTTAGTGGTTGCTTTATATTTACGAATTCCCACTGTTTTTTCCTCCTTTTTTTAATGATTAGTTTTCGTTGTTGTCGTTAAACAACTTAATTTCATTTGAGTCGGTAGATAAAGTAACAATAGCCTTACGACGACGCTTAGTGTATCCTTCGTAACGACCTTGGCGCTTTAACTTACCTTTTACATTCATAATGTTAACTTTTACAACTTTAACGCCAAAAATTTCTTCAACAGCATTTTTAACTTGTGTCTTAGTTGCTCGTAAATCAACATCAAAAGTGTAACGCTTGTTGTCCATACCAGCCATTGAAGCTTCAGTAACTACTGGACGTAAAATAATGTCGCGTGCTTCCATTATGCGAGCACCTCCTCTACTTGAGAAAGAGCTGACTTAGTGATAACAATCTTTTGATTATCAACAACGTTCAAGATGTTAACACCTGCTGGAGTAACAACTGTAGCATTAGCTAAGTTACGTGCTGATAAAGCAGCATTCTTGTCGTCATCAGTAACAACAACTAATGTCTTTTCAGCAACGTTTAAGTTACCCATAACATCAGCGAATTCCTTTGTCTTTGGTGCATCAAAGTTTAATGCATCAACTACTACAAAGCTGTTATCAAGAACCTTTTGAGAAAGGGCAGACTTGATTGCAAGTTGACGAACCTTACGAGGAAGGCTGTACTTATATGAACGTGGAGTAGGTCCAAAAACAATACCACCACCACGGAATTGTGGAGAACGGATAGAACCTTGACGAGCACGACCAGTACCCTTTTGACGCCATGGCTTCTTACCACCACCGCTAACTGCAGAACGATTCTTTACAGCATGTGTACCTTGACGTAATGAAGCACGTTGACGCAAAATTGCATCAAATACAACATTTTCATTTGGTTCAACACCAAATACTGCATCGTTTAATTCAACAGTACCGTTTTGGCTACCATCTTGTTTATACAAATTAACGCTAGTCATTATTTACTTCCTCCTTTCTTATTATTTATTGTGTTGTTTGCTAAGACTCTTCTTAGTATTAGCCTTAACTGAGTTCTTAATAGTTACGTAAGACTTGTTTGCACCAGGAACATTACCCTTGATGAGTAATACGTTGTTGTCAAGATCAACCTTAACAACTTGTAAGTGTTGCATGGTAACAGTCTTGCCACCCATACGACCAGGGAGCTTCATACCCTTGAAAACCCGGTTGATAATGGCACCCAATGAACCAGGACGACGGTGGTAACGAGAACCGTGTGCCATAGGTCCACGAGATTGGTTATCCTTATGGATGTTACCTTGGTAACCATGACCCTTGGTAGTACCCGTAACGTCGACAGTTTCACCTTCTGCGAAAACGTCAGCCTTAACTTCGTCTCCGACTTTAATGTCCCCTAATTCAGCGTCGCGGATTTCACCGATGAAGCGCTTAGGGGTCGTGTTTGCTTTTGCTGCATGACCTTGTTCAGGTTTGTTGCTCAAAACTTCCCGCTTGTCATCAAAACCAAGTTGTACAGCACTGTAACCATCGTTTTCAACGGTCTTAATTTGCATTACAACGTTTGGTGTAACATCGATAACAGTAACTGGAACTAATTCACCATTGTCAGTGAATACTTGAGTCATTCCAACCTTTTTACCTAAGATTCCTTTGGTCATGAGTACACCTCCAATTTTATGTTTTATGTATTATTCTTATTCTAACAATTAAAGCTTAATTTCAATATCAACACCACTAGGAAGATCGAGCTTCATTAATGAATCAACGGTCTTAGGTGTTGGGTCAACAATATCGATTAAACGCTTGTGTGTGCGCATTTCGAATTGCTCCCGTGACTTCTTAAATTTGTGTGGTGAACGGATAACAGTGTAGATAGTCCGTTCAGTTGGTAACGGAATAGGACCTGAAATTTGAGCACCTGTCCGCTTAGCGGTTTCAACAATCTTATCAGCAGATTGATCTAAAATACGGTGTTCATAAGCCTTTAACCGAATACGAATCTTTTGTTTTGCCATTATGTTCCCTCCTTCGTCAGATTTAAAATTTGACTAGCTCCGCGGAAATTACCGCCACATCCTGTGGCAAAGCGGCCGGGTGTGTCGCAACCTTCCGCATCAACGCTTCGCAGCTTTCACTTAATAGGGGGTAAGGCAAATCTACCTCCAAAGCTCAAGCACCTATCCATAATACTAAAGAAATGTAATTAGATCAAGGGAAATTTTAGAATATTTTCAATTGAAATATTTTTGTAAAATTTTCTTCCTAAGTTAGTTAAAAATTAGCGATACTAAAACACCATTAATTTTTCTAATGTACTAAAAATTTTTTATTTCTTTTGCCGAAACTCGTTAAACATATTCTACCCGCTATGGGTTTATTTTTTTAATCTGTTGCACTTAGATTGTAAATACTCACTTAAACAAAAAAGAACTACAGTAATCAAACTGTAGCTCTTTGATGGATTTGAGATCACAATGTCAATAATTAGTTATTGCCACCGTTTTTCTTAATAATATCTTCTTGAACAGACTTAGGAACAGCTGAGTAGTGATCGAAAGTCATAGTGAAGGTACCACGACCTTGTGTTGCTGAACGCAATGCAGTAGCGTATCCAAACATTTCAGAAAGTGGAACAAATGAGTGGATTAATTGAGCATTACCACGTTCTTCCATACCATCAATGGTACCACGACGAGCTGTTACTTGACCCATAACATCACCCATGTTGTCTTGTGGTACAACAATGTCAACCTTCATAATTGGTTCAAGGATAACAGGATCAGCTTTCTTAGCAGCATTCTTAAGTGCTAATGATGCAGCAACCTTAAAGGCAGCTTCACTAGAATCGACTTCGTGGTAACTACCATCATAAAGCTTAGCATGCATATCAACAAGTGGGTAACCAGCAAGAACACCATTTTGCATAGCTTCCTTCAAACCTTGTTCAACAGCAGGGATAAATTCACGAGGAACAACACCACCAACGATGGCATCTTCAAATTCGAATCCTTCCCCTTCTTTAAGTGGTGTAAATTCGATCCATACATCACCGTATTGACCTTTACCACCAGATTGACGAACAAACTTACCTTGAGCACTTGCAGTCTTAGTAAATGCTTCACGGTATGAAACTTGTGGCTTACCAACAGTAACTTCAGCGTGGAATTCCCGACGAAGACGTTCAACAATAATGTCCAAGTGAAGCTCACCCATACCAGCAATTAAAGTTTCACCAGTTTCAGGATTAGTTTCAGCCTTGAATGTTGGATCTTCTTCAGCAAGCTTTTGAAGACCCTTGTCCATCTTATCTTGGTCCGCCTTAGACTTAGGTTCTACAGAAACTTGGATAACAGGTTCTGGGAAGTCCATTGATTCAAGTTGAAGTGGATGGTCAGGATCAGTTAATGAATCACCAGTAGTAGTATTCTTCAAACCGATAGCGGCAGCGATATCACCAGAGAACACTTCTGGAATTTCTTGTTGTTGGTTAGAGTGCATTTGAAGCAAACGACCGATACGTTCACGCTTGTCCTTAGTAGCATTAAGAACGTATGAACCTGATTGAAGTGAACCAGTGTAAACACGTAAGAATGTCAAACGACCAACGAATGGGTCAGTAGCAATCTTAAATGCTAAGGCAGCAAATGGCTTATCATCACCAGCTGTTAATTCAATTTCATTTCCATCAGCATCATGAGCAACGAATGGCTTAACATCAATTGGTGATGGAAGATAATCAATAACAGCATCAAGCATCATTTGAATACCTTTATCCTTGTAAGCTGAACCAGCTAATACAGGGAAAATTTGTTCTTCCAAAGTACCCTTACGAATAGCAGCCTTAATTTCATCAACTGAAATTTCTTCACCTTCAAGGTACTTTTCCATAATACTGTCATCAATATCTGCCAAAGTTTCAATCATTTCGTCATGACGCTTTTGGGCTTCTTCCTTCATATCATCAGGAATATCAACAGTATCCCAGTTAGTACCTAATTTATCTTCATCGTAAACATAAGCAACCATCTTTACAAGGTCAACTAAACCGATAAAGCTATCTTCAGCACCAATTGGCATTTGAATAGGAAGTGGTGTAACATTCAAACGGTCTTTAATAGTTTGAACTGAGTAATCAAAGTTAGCACCAATCTTATCCATCTTGTTCGCAAAAACGATCCGTGGAACGTTAAATTGGTCAGCTTGACGCCAAACAGTTTCTGTTTGTGGTTCAACACCAGCTTGAGCATCAAGAACTGTTACAGCACCATCAAGAACACGTAATGCACGTTCAACTTCGACAGTAAAGTCCACGTGTCCTGGAGTATCAATGATGTTGATCCGGTTATCTTTCCAAACAGCAGTAGTAGCTGCTGACGTGATAGTAATACCACGTTCCTTTTCTTCATCCATCCAGTCCATTTGTGAAGCACCATCATGGGTTTCACCAATTTTGTGAATCTTACCAGTGTAATATAGAATCCGCTCAGTTGCAGTCGTCTTACCGGCATCAATATGTGCCATGATACCGATGTTACGAGTCTTAGCAAGTGGGTATTCACGTTTATTAGCCATCTTAAAAGAGTATCTCCTTCCAAAATATGGTTATATTTATTTTATCATTATTTTCAAAAAGGGGGTGACGCCAAAACCTAATTTACGTCACCCCTTTACTGAAACTAGTTAAATAACCAGCATCAATCGACAGTGATTATTACCAGCGGTAGTGTGCGAAAGCACGGTTGGCTTCTGCCATACGGTGCGTATCTTCACGCTTCTTAACTGAAGCTCCAGTATTATTTGAAGCATCAATGATTTCACGTGCAAGACGTTCAACCATTGTATGTTCACCGCGCAAACGAGCGTATTGAACAATCCAACGAAGACCTAATGTAGTCCGACGATCTGGACGAACTTCAATTGGAACTTGGTAGTTAGAACCACCAACACGACGAGCCTTAACTTCCAATACAGGCATAACGTTTTCCATAGCTTCTTGGAATACTTCAACTGGATCATTACCAGTTTCATTCTTAATTTCATCAAAAGCTGCGTATAAAATCTTAGTTGCAGTTCCACGCTTACCATCGATCATTAAGTGATCAATTAAGCTAGTAACCAACTTTGAGTTGTAAATTGGATCTGGTAAAATTTCACGCTTTTGTACATGTCCTTTACGTGGCATTACTTAACTCCTCCTTAAAATTACTTCTTATCCTTAGGCTTCTTAGCACCGTACTTAGAACGTGATTGCATACGGCCTTCAACACCAGCAGTATCAAGAGTACCACGGATGATGTGGTAACGAACCCCAGGTAAATCCTTAACACGACCACCACGAATTAAAACAACTGAGTGTTCTTGGAGGTTGTGACCAATACCAGGAATGTAAGCAGTAACTTCGATTAAGTTTGAAAGACGTACACGGGCGTACTTCCGCAAAGCTGAGTTAGGCTTCTTAGGAGTCATAGTACCCACACGAGTAGCAACTCCACGCTTTTGTGGTGATGGAGTCTTAATTTCTTCTTTCTTGAAAGTGTTGTAAACATAACCAAGAGCTGGTGACTTTGACTTGCCCTTGTGGCTCTTACGGCCTTTACGTACCAATTGGTTAATGGTTGGCATTATTTTTTCCCCTTCCTTAATTTAAGTCCACACATCCAGGCGGTTCTTTTTTATGAATAAAAAAAGTCCTGTATGTATTTATACAATTTTTGTGCCTTCGTTGACGCATCTGCCCAACGACAGACACTCCGTTGCTAAAAAAGCACCTTAAATAGACTATCATGCTCACAAATGAATGTCAACGTATCCTCATCGATTTCTTTTAAATCGTTAATTTAAAAGTGAATTTTATTAAAAATCACGTATTTATTTATTGGGAGGTTTTTTATGTTATTTTTATCATTTTTATTTGGTGCTTCTGTTGCTTCATTTATTACTTCTTGTTGCTATCGTCTTGGTAATAACCACTCTTTAACCATTCCTCAGCGATCATATTGTGATAATTGCCATTCTATTTTACGATGGTGGCATCTTATCCCTATTTTTAGTTTTATCATCCTTCGCGGTCAATGTTATTATTGTAAACAAAAAATTAGTTTATATTTGCCAGTAATTGAATTTTTATCTGGTATTGCTTTTACTACTTTCCTCATTTATGAACCTATTCATGACTTAATCATTCTTCTCTTTCTCACTAGCTTAATCTTTTTAACTTCTACTGATTTTTTTAGTCATGTAATCTATTCTTATTCACTATTGGGAATGTTTCCGATTACCTTACTATCTATTCCACAAAATTATTTTTACAATTTGATTTTTGCCTGCATTCTAGTAGTCAGTTTACTATTATTTGCTACTTTTACTAAGACACTAGGAATTGGTGATATTGAATTTTTGTTTGTAACATGTCTGATATGGGGATGGTATCAAACACTTTTAATTATCCAATGGAGCTCTTTAATCATGCTATTTATCTTTGTATTTACAAGAAAAAAGAAACTACCATTTATCCCCGCCCTATCCCTTGTTACTATTCTGTGTCTTTTTATACAAGGCTGTTAAAAAATAAAAGACCAGGATACCCTAGTCTTTTACAATGTTTAATTAGTATCATCTTTTACCGGTTTGAGTTTTACTACAAATAAGTTTTGCCCAAATTGAGCGAGGTTTTCAATATTTTGTAGTAATAAAAGCAGCCAAGAAAAGGCTAAGCCAAATTCAAACAATTCGAATGCTGTTAAGGAAAGATAGTTTGTTAACTTAAAAACAATATATTCGATACTCATTACGGCTCCAATCGTATAAGAAATCACCAAAAATTGTTTAGTAACTTCAGGTAGAACCCACCTAATAACTACAATCAGAATTAGCATAATATAAACAAGCCACATTGAAATTCGGTCATGTAAAACATGAAATTCTGGATTATTGGGAAAAAGACCAATAGAAGCAATACAGATGGCTAACATTATTAACAGCCACCGTAATACTTGAATTTTATAACCGTGATACCGACGTTGAATATTTACAAATAAGTAATCAACTAAAGCAATCATTAACAATCCGGTAAAAATCAAAGTTATATTAAATTGCAGACTTGTGGAATTTTTCGCTGTTCCTAAAAAACTGAAATTATAACGCCACCAGTCTCGTTTAGAATTCGTCAACATTGAAAAAAGCATTCCACCAATAATCATTATTGTTAATAAATTGGTGATAACTCCTGATGATAATGTTAACGCCAAATTAATCATAATATAGTTTATTGCCGCAATAATTACAAATATAAAAGCAGTTGCGGTATAAATATCAAACCGCGCATCCTTAAACATCTGACCGAACAGCCAAAAAATTGCCGATAGCGAAAATGCAATGATTAGTCCACATGCAATCGTAATTGTTGGCAAACTCCGCCAATGAAAATCCTTGCTGGGCCCTTTTCCGAGAATTTTAGTAATAATAAAAGTTATCAAAAACGATAGGATTCCACTACATACTCCTAAGATTAATGCACCATTAGCAATGGAATAATCATCACCTGTTATCGGGACCGTGTTAATTTTTCTGGCGCTAAAAAAAGCTAAAAATATTGCAGCTAAAATAATTGAAGGAATCACATACCAGAAAATGTTAATTTTAGGTAGTTGATCACTCACATTTATTGGACGGATGTTAATTTGTTTATGATTAACACTAAGAGAGAGCTCTTCGTTCGTAGAGAAGTCTGTCTTTTTAAATGCTGAGTCAGGAATTTCTATCTGATATTTTTTTGCCAAGTAATCACCTCATTTTAAACTAAAAAGGCAATGGCCCCTTCACAGGTTAACCATTGCCTTTTTTATAAATTAGTTTTGCTTATCTTCTTCTTTTAACTTAGCCTCAATATCTTTAATTGAGTAAGCAGCTACACTAACTTCTTTTGGCTTGATGTTCCGGTAAGCACTCATACCAGTACCTGCAGGAATAATCTTACCAATAATAACATTTTCTTTCAATCCAACCAACGGATCGTTCTTACCACGAATAGCAGCATCAGTTAATACACGTGTAGTTTCTTGGAATGAAGCAGCTGACAAGAAACTGTTTGTCTCTAAGGCAGCCTTAGTAATACCAAGAATAACAGGACGAGCTGTTGCAGGAATATTTCCAGCAACTAAGGTATCCTTGTTAGCGTCACGGAATTGACTGATATCCATCAATTGACCCGGTAGAAGGTCGGTATCACCTGGATCCATGACACGAACTTTCCGCATCATTTGACGAATCATAATTTCAACGTGCTTATCTAACAAGTCAATACCCTGCATCCGGTAAACACCTTGAACTTGCGATAAGAGGTAAGTTTCAGTAGAAAGAACATCACGAACTTGGATTAATTCCTTAGGATCAATCGAACCTTCATTTAGTGGTGCCCCACGGTGAATGAAATCACCTTCAGCAACTTTCATCCGTGCTGTAATTGGAAGGGTGTAAGTTCGGGTATCAGTCTCACCCTTAATCGTAATATCCTTCGTCCGTTCAGCAGGGTTTTCTTCGATAGACACAACTTCACCAGTAACCTCTGTAATTGTTGCACGACCTTTAGGATTACGTGCTTCAACAATTTCTTGGATACGTGGAAGACCTTGAGTAATATCATCGTTACCAGCAACCCCACCAGTATGGAAGTTACGAAGAGTTAACTGAGTACCTGGTTCACCAATTGATTGAGCGGCAACAGTTCCGACAGCTTCACCAGCTTCTACACGGTCACCAGTAGCTGCATTTCGTCCATAACAACGTTCACATACACCATGTTCAGTGTTGCAAGTAAATGCTGAACGAATAGTTACTTTCTTTACGCCGGCATCAACAATCTTTTGAGCCATTTCTTCGTCGATAAGGACATTCTTACCAACAATCTTTTCACCAGTCTTAGGATCAAAGACAGACTTCATAGTGTAACGGCCCATGATTCGATCATAAAGCGGTTCAATCATTTCGTTACCGTTTGTAATAGCAGTAACTTCAAGTCCACGATCAGTACCACAGTCTTTTTCACGAACAACCACATCCTGCGCAACATCAACCAGACGACGAGTTAAGTAACCTGAGTTGGCAGTCTTCAAGGCTGTATCAGTCATACCTTTACGAGCACCGTGTGATGAAATAAACATTTCCAACACTGAAAGTCCTTCATAGAAGTTTGACTTAACAGGTAATTCCATAATCTTACCGTTTGGTGATGCCATCAATCCACGCATTCCGGCTAACTGAGTAAAGTTTGAAATGTTACCCCGCGCACCAGAGTCGGACATCATGTTAATTGGGTTATGGATATCCATGTGTTCAATTAACTTGTTTTGAACTTCATCCTTAGCATCGTTCCATGCACCGATTACTCGTTCATAACGTTCATCGTCTGTAATTAAACCACGACGGAATTGCTTAGTAATTAAAGCAACTTGCTTTTGTGCCTTATCAAGAATTTCTGGTTTTTCTGGCAAATCATGAATATCAGACATAGCAGTCGTTAAACCAGAAATAGTTGATTCGTAGTAACCTAAGTCCTTAATACGGTCCAAGAATTGAGAAGTCTTCGTAACTTTGTAACGCTTATATACTTCAGCGATCAAGTCAGATAAGAAGCCCTTCTTAAATGGTGGAACTAATGGTGCATTTTCAAGGTATTCATGAATATCTTGACCAGGTTCAAGGAAGAAACGATCATCAACACCATTTTGAATATTTGCATCTGTTGGTTCGTTAATATAAGCAAAATCTTTTGGCATAATTCGATTGAAAAGAAGCTTACCAACAGTTGTCACCATGATCTTGCCTCGTTGTTCATCAGTAAATGGCTTTTCAGGGAATGCAGATACTTGAACTCCAACACGGGTTTGTAATGAAACATAGTCATTGCGGTAAGCAAGTTCAGCTTCATCAGTATCCTTGAAGATCATTCCTTCACCTTCACGACCCTTATCTTCAGTAGTCATGTAGTAGTTACCAATAACCATATCCTGTGATGGTGAAACAATAGGTTCTCCGTCACGAGGACTAAGAATATGGTGAGCAGCAAGCATTAACAAACGTGCCTCCGCTTGAGCTTCATCAGATAATGGAACGTGAATAGCCATCTGATCCCCATCAAAGTCAGCGTTATATGCTGAACATACTAATGGGTGAAGACGCATTGACTTACCAGAAACCAAGATTGGTTCAAACGCTTGGATACCTAACCGGTGAAGAGTAGGTGCCCGGTTTAATAGAACTGGGTGTTCCTTAATAACGTCTTCCAATACATCAAAGACATCATCATCACTGCGATCAATCTTACGCTTAGCAGCTTTAACGTTAGCAGAAAGACCACGCTTTACCAATTCATGCATAATAAATGGCTTAAATAATTCAAGTGCCATTGGAACTGGTAATCCCATTTGGTTCAACTTCAATGATGGACCAACATCAATAACGGAACGGCCAGAGTAGTCAACACGCTTACCAAGTAAGTTTTGACGGAAACGTCCTTGCTTACCCTTAAGTAAGTGAGAAAGTGACTTCAATGGACGATTACCTGGTCCAGCTACTGGACGTCCACGGCGCCCGTTATCAATTAATGCATCAACAGCTTCTTGTAGCATCCGTTTTTCATTTTGAACAATAATTCCAGGTGCTTGCAATTTAAGAAGTCGCTTTAACCGGTTATTACGGTTAATAACCCGCCGATATAAATCATTCAAATCGGAGGTAGCAAAACGTCCCCCTTCAAGTTGAACCATTGGCCGCAAGTCAGGTGGCATAACTGGAATTACATCCATAACCATCCATTCAGGCTTGTTTCCTGACTTAATGAAAGCTTCAAGAATATCAAGACGACGAATAGCACGAGTCCGTTTTTGACCAGTAGCTTCTTTCAATTCTTCTTTTAATTCAGCAGCTTCCTTTTCTAAGTCAACATCAGCTAAAAGTTTTTGAATAGCAGCAGCTCCCATTTCAGCTTTGAAACGGTCACCATATTCTGCTTTTTTATCACGATATTCAGCTTCAGTTAAAAGTTGTTTCTTTTCAAGTGGAGTATCACCTGGGTCAAGAACAACATATGAAGCAAAGTAAATAACTTCTTCAAGCGAACGTGGACTCATATCTAATACAAGCCCCATTCGACTTGGAATTCCTTTAAAGTACCAAATGTGAGATACAGGAGCAGCTAATTCAATGTGCCCCATCCGTTCACGACGAACTTTTGCACTAGTAACCTCAACACCACAACGGTCACAAACACGACCTTTGTAACGGATACGCTTGTACTTTCCACACGCACATTCGTAATCCTTGGTTGGGCCAAAGATTCGTTCGTCAAACAGACCTTGCTTTTCTGGCTTTAATGTCCGGTAGTTAATAGTCTCGGGCTTTTTAACTTCCCCATATGACCAACTACGGATCTTATCTGGAGATGCCAGACCGATCTGCATACTTTCAAATTTATTGACATCAATCAAAGGATGTTCCTCCTTCTTTCAGTAAACCGTAGCAACCTAAATATTAATTTTGATTAGTTTTGTCATCGGTAGTTGTTGAAGTTGCTTCAGACTTGTTTTCTTCTTCGTTCTTCTTATCGTCTGTTTTATGTTCTTCTGCATATTTAGCTAATGCATCAACATTTACAACTTCATCATCATCTTCGTCCATGTTCTTTAACTGAATTTCCTTGTTGTTACCATCAAGAACCTTCATATCAAGACCTAATGCTTGTAATTCCTTAACAAGAACACGGAATGATTCTGGAACACCTGGCTTAGGAATTGGTTGACCATTGATGATTGCATCATAAGTCCGAACACGACCAACAGTATCATCTGACTTGTAAGTAAGGATTTCTTGAAGAGTGTAGGCAGCACCATAAGCTTCAAGAGCCCAAACTTCCATTTCACCGAAACGCTGTCCACCAAATTGTGCCTTACCACCTAATGGCTGTTGAGTAACAAGTGAGTAAGGACCAGTTGAACGAGCGTGAATCTTATCATCAACCATGTGAGCTAACTTAAGATAGTGCATTGAACCAACAGCAATCCGGTTTTCAAATGGTTCACCGGTACGACCGTCATAAAGAATTGTCTTACCGTCTTCTGGGAATCCAGATTCACGAACAGCATCCCAAACATCTTTATCAGATGCACCATCGAATACTGGAGTAGCCATATGAATCCCAAGACGACGAGCAGCCATTCCTAGGTGCAATTCAAGAAGCTGACCAATGTTCATACGACTTGGCACACCCATCGGACTAAGCATAATATCAATCGGAGTTCCATCTGGCATGTATGGCATATCTTCTTCTGGCACAACGATAGAAACAGTACCCTTGTTACCATGACGTCCAGACATCTTATCCCCAACTTGGATCTTCCGCTTTTGTGCAATGTAAACACGAACCATTGTATTTACACCTGGTGATAATTCATCCCCATTTTCACGAGTGAAGACTTTAACATCTTGGATGATTCCGCCACCACCATGAGGAACACGTAATGAAGTATCACGAACTTCACGTGATTTTTCACCAAAGATAGCGTGAAGAAGACGTTCTTCGGCAGATAATTCAGTCATTCCCTTTGGAGTAACCTTACCTACTAAAATATCTCCATCATGAACTTCGGCACCGACACGAACAATTCCGTTTTCATCAAGATCTTTCAAAGCATCGTCACCAACGTTTGGAATTTCCCGCGTCATTTCTTCAGGTCCAAGCTTAGTTTCACGTGCTTCAGATTCGTATGATTCGATGTGGATAGAAGTATAAACATCGTCTTTAACTAATCGTTCATTAATGGCGATAGCATCTTCGAAGTTATATCCTTGCCAAGTCATGAAGGCAATTAATGGGTTTTGTCCAAGAGCTAATTCACCTTGTTCCATTGATGGACCATCAGCTAATACGTCATCAGCATCAACATGTTCGCCAACCTTAACAATTGGGCGTTGGTTGTAGTTCTTACCACCGTTTGAACGACGGAACTTCATTAACTTGTAAGTATCAAGTGTTCCATCTTCTTCACGAACCCGTACTTCACGAGCATCTACATATTCAACCGTTCCTGGCTTCTTAGCAATCATTGCAACCCCAGAGTCATGGGCAGCCTTGTAGTCAATACCAGTACTTACCAATGGAGCATGAGGATTGATCAACGGAACAGCCTGCCGTTGCATGTTAGCACCCATCAATGCACGGTTGGAGTCATCGTTTTCAAGGAATGGGATACATGCAGAGGCAACAGAAACAACTTGCTTAGGAGAAACATCCATGTAATCAATGTTTTCAACACTGGTTTCGATGTAGTCATCTTTATCACGAGCCATTACTTGATCGTCAACAAATGAACCATCATCATTTAATGGCGTGTTAGCCTGAGCAATGATGAAGTTATCTTCTTCGTCAGCAGTTAAGTAATCAATCTTATCAGTTACCTTGTGATCCTTCCAGGAAACACGACGGTATGGAGTTTCGATGAATCCATATTTATTTACCCGTGCGTAAGATGAAAGACTGTTAATAAGACCAATGTTAGGACCTTCTGGTGTTTCAATAGGGCACATCCGGCCATAGTGAGTATAGTGAACGTCCCGCACTTCATATCCAGCCCGGTCACGAGTCAAACCACCAGGACCAAGAGCTGAAAGACGACGCTTATGAGTTAATTCACCTAATGGGTTAGTTTGGTCCATGAACTGGGAAAGTTGGGATGAACCAAAGAATTCTTTAATAGAAGCAACCACTGGACGAATATTGATTAATTGCTGTGGGGTAACAGTGTCAGGATCTTGAATTGACATCCGTTCACGAACAACCCGTTCCATCCGTGCGAGACCAATCCGAAATTGATTTTGAAGTAATTCACCAACTGAACGAATACGACGGTTACCTAAGTGGTCGATATCGTCTGTACTACCAATACCTTCTTGTAAGTTAAAGAAGTAGTTTAAGGAAGCAAGAATATCAGCTGGTTCAATGTGCTTGTATTCTAATGGGATATGACCGTTACCAATAATAGGTACAACTCGATCAGGATCAGTCTTAGAATATACTAAAATCTTTTGTAACTTAACTGGTTCAGTTACAACCGCTTCATCTGATGGAGTGTAAGTAATAGTCTTAAAGTCATCACGGTCTAAGTAAGGTTCAAGCTTATTAAGCAATTCCTTGGTTACCGTATCACCCTTTTGTGCTAATACTTCACCAGTATCAGGATCTGCTAAAGTTTCAGCTAAAGTTTGTCCAAGTAAACGGTACTTAAGCATCAACTTCTTGTTTGTCTTGTAACGACCAACTGGTGCCATATCATAACGCTTTGGATCAAAGAAACGAGCTGTTAATAAGCTCCGTGCTGAATCAGCAGTCTTTGGTTCACCAGGACGAAGCCGTTCATAAATGTCCTTTAAGGCTTCTTCAACCCGAGAATCTTCAGCGTTCTTGTGAACATCTTTATCCAAGGTTAATGATAATGTCTCACTATCGCCACCGAACATGTCGATAATTTCATCGTCAGATCCAAAGCCCAATGCACGAATCAATTCAGTCATTGGCAACTTACGGGTCCGGTCGATTCGAACATATGAAACATTCTTAGCATCAGTTTCGTATTCTAACCATGCACCACGGTTTGGAATAAAGGTAGCACCGTAGTTTGGCCGACCATTTTTATCATTTTCTTCACTATAGTAGACACCCGGTGAACGAACTAATTGTGAAACAATAACCCGTTCGGCACCATTAATAATGAATGTACCTTGGTCAGTCATTAGTGGGAAGTCACCAAAGAATACATCTTGAGACTTAATCTCACCAGTTTCATGGTTAGTTAACCGTAACGTAACATGAAGTGGTGCTGAGTAATTAGCATCGTGTTCACGAGCTTCGTCAACAGTATACTTAGGTTCTAAAAGTTGATAGTCAACGAATTCCAAAGAAAGCTTTCCTTGAAAATCATCAATTGGCATAATATCATCAAACATTTCCCGTAAACCTTTTTCCATAAACCAATTGTAAGAATCGGTTTGGATTTCAATAAGGTTTGGCAATTCGAGAACTTCTTTAATTCGCGAGTAGCTACGACGGGTACGGTGTTTACCGTATTTAACTAAATGTCCAGCCAAACTGTTCACCTCTCTAATTTATTCCGCGAGCTCATTTAAATGTTACAATTTGATTACAATTTGCCTAAAATGCGACTTTTGGGCAAAAAAAATCCAAAAACAGTTCAACGACTGTCTTTGGCTTTTATGCAGAATCTGATGGACAATAGATCACCAGGTTCAAATGAACTCACAATTACATACTATTAAAGTGTACAAGTTCTATTAAATTTTGTCAACAATTATTTTTATATTTTTTAATTTTTTCCGCCCCAATTTGATAAACCGTTAATAATGCAGTCTAGGATTAATTGGTCACGTTGTTCTGGTGTAATTGAATGGCCACCAATTAATTGAGAAGTACCAAAAATTGGAGTTAGTCCAGCAATAAATAATTCAGCAGCTTCTTTAGGAAGAATATCAGGACGCAACCCTACATCTGGTTGACGGAAGAATGCTGCAATCGGTTCTAGATAATCCATTGTAAAAATCATATTAAGCTTTTGCTGTGCACTTTTCGATAATAGGCGCATCGCTTGATTGTATTGGTCATAAATACTTAATGGATGATGTTTTTTTAATGCCTTGGTGATTTGCCATAATTGTTCATTCGGTGACAAATCATGTTTACGCATTACTTTATTAATATCTTGGCGAACTTTTCCACATAAATTTGTCATTACATCCAAATATAAAACTTCTTTATCGCTGAAGTGGTGATATAAAGCCGGTTGAGTAATTCCAATCTGTTTGGCAATATCCCGTGTTGAAGTTTCACCAAATCCCTTTTGTAAAAATAATTTTGTAGCGGTTTTTAAGATTGCTTGTCTTGTCTTTTCTAATTGTTCCGCTCGCTTCATTTATTGTTCATCCCCTATTTTTAATCATTAATTATCTGATAAACACATTATAAGACTATAACTTATCTTTTGACAACCGTTTTAGAAAAATAATCATCAAATGTGATAAATGAATGCAATTTGGCAGCTCCTTTTTCTATTATCATCAGAGAACAACGTTGGCGATTATAGTTGATTTTAAGCGATATAAAATGCGAAATATTTATTTGTGTACTTCAAATTTAACGAAGCTAGAATGCAAAAACGGTAAATTACTCTGCATTTTCAGAATAATTTACCGTTTCTTTTATTTATTCAATTTTAATTCAACAGCTTTATCTTCATCCGGCTTCTTTACTTTAAAAGTAATTTTACCTTGATGCGCACCTACTGTTACGTCATCCCCAACATTGATTTCACCACTAAGCAGGCCAGTACTCAAATCATCTTCAACATGATCTTGTAAAGCACGACGAAGTGGACGAGCTCCATAAGCTGGATTGTAACCAAGCTTTGCGATTACATCAATTGCAGCAGGCGTAACTTTCAAGTTAATCCCTTGCTCACTTACCCGCTTATTTAAATCATTAACCATGAGTTTAACAATTTGATGAAGTTCTTTCTTTTGTAATGAATGGAAGATAATCGTTTCATCAATCCGATTAAGAAATTCTGGGCGGAAGTATAACCTCATTTGTTGCTTAATCGCCGCCGCCATCGCATTATAGTCTTGTGACATATCTTTTGCCCCAAAACCAACCTCTTTCTCATCCTGAAGCTGAGTTGCTCCAAGGTTAGAAGTCATAATAATAATGGTATTTCTAAAATCAACGCGCCGACCTTTTGCATCAGTTAAGTAACCATCATCTAAAACTTGAAGTAATAAATTAAATACATCTGGATGTGCCTTTTCAGCTTCATCTAATAAAACAACTGAATATGGATGTTGTCGTACTTTTTCAGTTAATTGGCCACCCTCGTCATAACCGACATATCCTGGAGCGGCACCAATCAAGCGACTAGTACTATATTTTTCCATATATTCTGACATATCAATCCGGATCATATTATCTTCCGAGCCAAACATTGCAGCGGCTAATGCCTTGGCAAGCTCTGTTTTTCCTACCCCAGTCGGTCCTAAAAACATAAAGGAACCAATCGGCCGACTAGGATCCTTAAGCCCGCTTCGTGCACGCCGAATTGCCTTAGCGACTACGGTAACTGCTTCATCTTGACCAATTACTCGTTGGTGCAGAACCTTTTCCAAGTTAACCAATCGTTCACTCTCACTCTTCTTCAATTGAGTTAAAGGAACTCCTGTCCATTCAGCAACAACTTGTGCAATGTTTTCACCAGTTACTTTCAATTTATAGTTATGAGAATCCTTTTGTTGAGTACGTTGCTTTTTGCGATCAATCTTATCTTTTAGTGCTAATTCTTGTTGACGAAGAGTAGCCGCACGATCAAAGTCTTGATTATCAATTGCTTCTTCTTTTTGGGTTCGCAAATCTTCTAACTGACTTTCTAATGAAGGCTGATGATTTTTCTTATCTTCAGCATCAATTCGAACCATAGCTGCCGATTCATCAATAAGATCAATTGCTTTATCTGGCAAGAACCGATCCGAAATATAACGATCTGACAATTTAATTGCTTCTTCTAGCGCTTCATCAGTAATCTTAGCATGATGGTGCTCCTCATACTTTGGTCGTAGTCCTCGCAGGATTTGTAGAGTTTGGTCAGTAGTCGGCTCATCAACTTGAACAGTGGCAAAGCGTCGTTCAAGTGCTGCATCCGATTCTATATATTTCTGATATTCATCAAGCGTAGTAGCACCAATTGTTTGCAACTCGCCTCGAGCTAAGGCTGGTTTCAAAATATTGGAGGCATCAATTGCCCCTTCAGCGCCACCAGCACCAATTAAGGTATGGAGTTCATCAATAAAAAGAATCACATGCCCGTCGTTTTGAATCTCATCAATTACTTTTTTAAGACGATCTTCAAATTCTCCTCGATACTTGGTACCCGCAACTAATGATCCCATATCAAGCATCATCAAACGTTTATTAGTCAATTCAGCTGGAACCTTACCATCAACCATCCGCTGAGCAAGTCCTTCAGCAATCGCTGTCTTTCCTACACCAGGTTCGCCGATCAGCACAGGATTGTTCTTGGTACGACGACTAAGAATCTGCTCCACACGTTTAACTTCCTTATTTCGACCAATTACAGGATCAAGCTGGCCATTCCGAGCAAGTTCTGTCATATCACGAGCTAATTTATCTAATGTTGGTGTACCAGTTTGCTGAATCCGTCGACGAGATGATTGACGATTAGGATTGCGTTGCTGACTATCAGCAATCCCTAACCGCCGTAAAATTACTTTTCTCATCTGCCGCGGAACAACATCTAAACTATACAAGATTCGTGAAGATAGGACACTTTCATCTGCAATTAATGCTAGTAATAAGTGTTCAGTGCCGATTTTTAAGGCATGTATTTGTTGAGCTTCTCGACCAGCTAATGATAATACCTGCTTTGCTTTTGGTGAATATGGAAGATAATCTGAAGCTCCCAGATTTTCTAGCGTTCCATAGCCAATTAAGCGTTCAATTTCTTCACGAATATCATCGCTTGTAATAGAAAATTGTTCAAATATTTTGTTAGCAATCCCATCTTTATCCATTGAGAGGGCAAGCAAAAGGTGTTCAGTCCCTACTGCTTGGTGTTTAAAGTATTTTGCTTGTTCTTGTGCAATTGCTAGAACATGCTTTGCACTTGGCGTGAACATATTATCCATGTACAATCCCCCTTTTAACTTTCATAGCGAAGTCGATTCAAGAATGATACTAATATACGAGCGCGAAGTTGATCTTCAATCTTACTATCATTAACTGCTAGTGCTTGTTTAGATAATGCAACTAGCATTAGGTCTCCTTCACGTCTCGTAATCACGTCTTCTTCATATAACGTTCGAACAATATCAAAAGCATCACGTTCACGAACCGAGTCGCCAATTGCTTGAATAAGTGAGTTTAGCACATTTACGTCATCAAGTAAATTAACTCGCTCGATTCGAATGTATCCGCCGCCTCCACGCTTACTCTTTACTAAATAACCATTTTGAATGGTAAACCTCGTTTTAATAACATAATTAATTTGTGACGGTACCACATCAAACTGGTTGGCAATCTCAGAACGACGAATTTCGACCTGAGCTGAGTCACCAAGTATTTCTTTTAAGTATGCTTCGATAATATCTGAAATACTTTTATTCTCCATTATATCACCTCGGCTCTTTTGACTAATCTTGACCATTATTTTAACACACTTTTAGAGCGATAGCCTACTTCTATACCCATACATTTAAGGAAATAATAAAGACTAGTGAAGCATTCAAGTGCAACACTAGTCTTTTAGAGAATTAAATATGAACTAACTTTTTTAATTAATCGTTATCGTTGTGAACAAAATCAACAACATTACGACCAACAACCTTGTTATCCTTAAGCTCTTGGATCATATCATTAATTTCGCTTAACTTACGAGTCTTAACGATTGGGTGAACCTTACCTTCTGCACCAAATTGGAAACATTCAGCTAAGTCTTGACGGGTACCAACTAATGAACCAGCAACGATGATACCATCAAGAACAGTCTTAGCAATGTTAAGCTTCATATCACCTTGTGGAAGAGCAACGGCAACAAGCTTACCATCTGGACGAAGTGAATCAACAGCTTGATCAAATGCAGATGCAGAAACAGCTGTTACTACAGCAGCGTGAACACCGCCAACCTTTTCTTGAATTTGCTTATCAACGTCACCGTCATGACGGTTAATTAAAATTTCAGCACCATTCTTCTTAGCAGCTTCAAGCTTATCAGGGTTACCATCAACGGCGATAACATGAGCACCAAATACGTTGTGAGCAAATTGAATACCCAAGTTACCTAAACCACCAGCACCAACGATTGATACCCATTGACCTGGCTTGATGTCAGCAACCTTTAATGCCTTGTACATCGTAACACCAGCACAAGTTAATGAAGTAGCTTCAACAGGATCAAGACCTTCTGGAACCTTAACAGCGTAGTCAGCTGGTACGATACATTGTTCAGCCATTGCACCGTCAGCAGTGTAACCCGAATTAAGAACGTTCCGACAAAGAGTTTCACGACCTGTTAAACAATATTCACAGTGTCCACAGCCCTTGAAGAACCATGCAATTGATACACGATCGCCAACTTTTAATGAAGTAACCCCAGGGGCAACCTTAGATACACGGCCAACCCCTTCATGACCGATAATACGACCTGGCTTCTTACCAAAGTCTCCAGCAGCAACGTGTAAATCAGTGTGACAAAGACCACAATATTCCATGTCAACTAAAGCTTCACCGGGCTTTAAATCCCGAAGTTGAACATCTTTAACAGTAACAAAACCGTCTACTGGATCGTTAATAACAGCAGCTTTCATAAGGTAAGATCTCCTTTATTAATAAACAAATTACTTTTTACAATGCTTATAGTACCACAACTCCTAGACAAATTTAAAGTGAAAATTTGCACATTTAACGAAATTAATAATTTTATTTTTTGTTTAAAACACTGATATAACAATGATCACGCCCGGAAAATTAATTCTTTTAATATTGTATAGTAAATCACTTACTAATTATCACTAAAACTTTACTGTTACAATTTTAGACGCTCCCTATTAATATGGATGTTATAATTTAATCAATTAGACAAAGGAGTGAGTATAATAATGTCTTATGGATATATCACCAAGCTAAGTGAAAATGTAGAGCGGCAACATATTCGTTACAATAATCGTTATGGAACGGCAATTGCTGCTGATATCTACACCCCTAAGAATCTAGAAGAAGACAGATTGTTACCAGCCATCGTAATCGGGGCACCTTACGGAAGCACAAAGGAACAGGCAGCAGCAATTTATGCAAATACGTTTGCTCAATTAGGTTTTGTTACCCTTGCATTTGATCAAGTATACATGGGCGAATCAGCTGGCGAACCTCGTCATGTTGCTTCTCCAGACTTATATGCGGAATCTTTTAGTGCCGCAGTTGATTATCTAGGTACAAAAGCAAAGCATGTCAATCGCGAACAAATAAGTGTTATCGGTATCAGTGGAGGGGCAGGCTTTGCTCTTAGCGCTGCGGCTGTTGATACACGAATTAAATCTGTTGTAACAATTTCAATGTATGATATGACAGATATTCGTGAGATGGCTAATCTTGCTCCTGAACAATTATTCCAACTTAAAGATCAATTATCAAAGCAACGATGGAATGATTTTGAAAACGGGCAGCCTGACTATCACCCTTCCTTCCCAGAAGAACCATATGATAGTATTGACGATTTACCAAATCATGATGAATTAACAAATGAGTGGCTTCGTTTTTACGCTCTTAAACGCGGCTTCCATCCCAATGCACGTGGAACTGCAACAACCACTTCTAATTTAGCAATGCTTGAATTTTCTGCGTTAGACTATATTAAAGAAATTTCACCACGACCAATCCTATTTATTTATGGAGACAATGCTCACTCCCGTTCTTATTCCGAGAGAGCTTATTACCTTGCTAACCAACCAAAGCAAAGATTGATCGTAGAAAACTGCGAACATATTGATCTTTATGATAATATGGAAAAAATTCCAGTAGATCAAATTGCAAAGTTTATAAAAGACAGTTTCAACGCATAATCAAACGACAAATGCCAATCAGCGTCTCAATTATGGAGCACTGGTTGGCATTTTCCTTTTAAATGTTTTCGGAAATTAATAATAAAAAAACTGCTATCTCTTCTACTATAGAAATGATAACAGTCTTTTTAACTTATCGGAATTACAAGATTTGAACTTGCGACCTCTGCGTCCCGAACGCAGCGCTCTACCAAGCTGAGCTAAATTCCGAAAAAATAAGCGCAACAGTCAAAAACTGTCACGCTTATCATAATTAGTGCACCCAGAAGGAGTCGAACCTTCAACCTTCTGATTCGTAGTCAGACACTCTATCCAATTGCGCTATGGGTGCATATAAGCGGAAGACGGGATTCGAACCCGCGACCCCCACCATGGCAAGGTGATGTTCTACCACTGAACTACTTCCGCATGTCTTTGATAAGTTATTCCCTATCAACGATTATTAATATTACACGAAAACCTCATCAATGTCAACAAGAATTTTCAAAAAATATTAAATGCGGATGAAGGGACTTGAACCCTTACATCAAAATGATACAAGATCCTAAATCTTGCGCGTCTGCCAATTCCGCCACATCCGCAAATTAATGGAGGATACAGGGCTCGAACCTGTGACCCCCTGCTTGTAAGGCAGATGCTCTCCCAACTGAGCTAATCCTCCATAAATAGGCTTGCTATATAAATCAGCCTATTTAATATATCATCTATATACTTTTTTGTCAAATCCTATTTAAGATTTAATTCAATTAATTTTTCATCAATCATGGCTAAGACCTTCTTAGCTGCAGCCGGATCTTCAACAAAATCATATTTATCGCCATCAATAACCATCTTAGGGCTTTCATTATAATCCTCATACCATTGAACATAACGTTCGTTTAAATTTTTATAATATGAATATAAGGAAGGATCATTAGTAATTTGTTCAAATGAACGTCCCCGTTTCTTAATCCGTTCAAGCATTGTTTCAAACGAAACCCTAATTGTAATTAAAAGGTTAGGAGCTTTTTGGTGTGGTTGCTCTGGCAATTCTTCCATCATATTACCTAATAATGAAGAATAAATATTTGACTCCGTTTCCGTAGCCCGGCCCATATCCGCGTTTAACTTGAACAATAAAGCATCTTCAAAGATTGAACGGTCCAAAACATTTAAGTCATTTGAGTATGAATCTTTAATCTCAGCAAGACGTTTGTTTAAAAAGTAAATCTGTAATAAGAAGCCATATTTTTTAGGATCTTTATAAAAAAGCGGCAAAATTTTATTATCGTCGACGGACTCATAAAAGGCCTGGCTATTAAGATGGTCGGCTAATAACTTTGTCAAACTGGTCTTTCCTGCACCGATTGTCCCGGCTAAAGCAATCATTAGTTATTTCCCCCTATTTCAAATTCAAAAAGTAACGAAAACAATTCTAACATTTAAAATAAAAAGGAGTGAGTATTTTCTCGTTCCTTTTTCACTTGCTAATCATCTTCTGGTTCGTATGATTCACCCTTTGTTCGCCGTGATAAATCAACCTTATCAAGCGGAATCAAGTGTGTCTTATAACGAATCTTGTAGTAGAAGAAAAGAATTAAGAATAATGGAATTCCCATGTAAGTAATCAAGATGTTTTGCCAATCCATTTTTACAAAAGCATCGATGTTTTGACCACAAATAACGATAATACACAAAGCAAGTGCGAATACTGGACCAAATGGGAATCCGGTTGCGTGATACTTCAATTCGGAAAGCGTATGTCCCTGCTTAAGGAATGCCTTTCTAAATCGATAGTGGGAAACTGCAATTCCCAACCATGCAATAAATCCACACAATCCCGATGCACCAATTAAGTAGTTATAAGCTTTTGGACCAATAAATTGGGTTGCATAAGCTGCTAATGAGACAACCATTGTTCCTAGTAAAGCATAAATCGGAATACCACGCCGGTTTACATAACCAAAAATCCGCCATGCATACCCTTCACGCGCTTGTGAATAAAGCATCCGGGTTGAGGCATATAAACCAGAGTTAGCAGCAGAAATGACGGCAGTTAAGATAACCGTATTCATTGCACTAGCTGCAAAGGCTAATCCCGCCCGCTTAAACACAATTGTAAATGGACTCATTGTAATGTTTGAAACATCTTGATTCAATAAGTTCTTATCTGTGTAAGGCAGGATACAAGCAATAACAAAAATAGCAAAAATATAAAAAAGTAAAATTCGCCAGAAAGTTGAATGGATTGCCTTGGAGACAGACTTTTCTGGTGTAGCGGCTTCACCAGCAGTAATTCCAACTAATTCTGTTCCTTGGAATGAGAAACCAGCAACCAAGAAAACACTAATAATCGCTGGCACTCCCCCAACAAACGGTGCTTGCTTGTAGTGGAAGTTGCTTAATCCAACAGGCTTACCGCCCATAATTCCAAAAATAATTGCAACACCAACAATTAAAAATACGATAACTGTGACCACTTTGATTAAAGCAAGCCAAAATTCAGTTTCACCATAAGACCGTACCGATAGATAATTGATTAAGAAAATTAGTGCCATCACTGTTACACTAAAAATCCAGCCTGGAACATTGGGAAGCCAATAATTCATTACAATTCCCGCAGTTGTAACATCAACGGGGATTGTAATTGCCCAGTTAAACCAATAATTCCAGCCAAGCGCAAAACCTAGTGCTGGATCAACAAATTTCGTCGAATAAGCTGAAAACGAGCCAGTCAATGGCATATACGTTGCCATTTCACCCAGACTCGTCATTAGGAAATAAACCATAATTCCCATGATTCCATATGCAACTAACGCTCCACCAGGTCCCGCAGTTGAAATAGCGGATCCACTGGCAATAAAAAGTCCAGTACCGATTGTTCCACCAAGAGCAATCATGGACAAGTGACGTGTCTGTAATGTCCGTTCCATATGACCCGTCGACTTAGATTCATCTGCCATAAATATATTTCCTCCAAATTTGTGTGCCTTAACGTCAACATTTTCGAAGAGGATAAATTAAAAGGGTCTTCTGATCGGCAACCCCACCAGAAGACCCAACTTAATACCTATAATTAATCGTTGAATCAATTTAGGAAGCGCCCCGCAATTATTGCGACAGTCTATAGCCTATTGTGACTATAGCCCAACATCTACCAGAAATAAGCTAAGTAGTGTTTCGGCATATTTCCCTTTCACTAATACTCCGGTGCTTATTCACCTAATACTAGTTACTGATAAAATATGCAACCTCTTCATCGAATGAAATTATACCCCACTCAAATAAAAATGCAAGTCCGATTATTTAATAATGCGTTGCCATAAGTCATCCTTGTCATAAGTAAAACCACATTTAACAAGTACTCGCTGGGAACGATAATTACTTTGTTTGCACTCCGCATGAATCGTAATTTTAGATGGCAAAATAGAAATAAATTTTTGAAGTGCAGTTGTCATTATGCCTTTATTCCATTGGTCTTGTTGTAAAAGATAACCTACTTCATAATGATGAGCAATTCTTTTTCCTTCATCCCCATACCAAGCACTTAACACAATCATTCCCACTACATCTTCATTTAGCTTTACTACCATCACATGATTATGGCGAATAAACATCTTAATAGCTTGCGTACGTTTTTCTTCTTGAAGCGGTAAAAGCAATCCCACTGCTTGTGTTAAGTTTTCATTATCCAACAATTTAACTATTGCTCCTAAATTGTTATTAGTTTTTGCTGGTTCAATTATAATTTCACTCATTTTTCTCCTATTTCCCGGGAAATAAAAAAAGAGAAGCAACCAAAAAGATTGCCCTCCATCAATTTCGATTATTAAATTTCAACACTATGGAAGAACGGAATTCGTTGCAATCGTGGTGCCCAAGCGACATAGAGCCATTCTGCTACTTGTAACCATGCATAAGCTAATAACATTGCACCAATCGTATCAAATGGCCAGTGAGCATAAAGATATACCCGCGATACCGCCAAAAAGAAGACTGCGAATATTAATAAGATTTGCAAAATTGTGCGGACAGATGCTTTTTGAATAAGCGGAATTACAATTAAGAATAAAATTGCTACTACCAAGAAGAATCCTAAAGTGTGACCACTAGGGAAACTATAGCCATCATCTGCTGCCAAGTGTTGTGCAGGACGGACCCGCTTAACGATGTGTTTAATAATTGTTCCAAGCACATCACCACCAAAAATCGTTCCTAATGACCATAAAGCCGGGATGCGATAGCCCTTCAACCATAAAACACCTGCAATAATAAATACCCATACTAAATCTAAGACCGGTTTAGCTAAAAATGAAAGCAAGCTCATCAAAGCATGGAACCAACCAATTCCTTCCAAGCGCTGACTAGTAAATAACGACTGCAGAACAGCATCAATCATTGTTAGCACTGATGAATTAAACATAATTAATAGCATCAATGCGATAAAGAAACCACCGCTTAAGGCAAAGCGCCACCACCGATGATCATCACGTTCAATAAACATAATCAAGGATTCTCCTAACTTAAATTAATTAATCAAAAATGAGTATACCACAGTGTCAAAAATTCCATCGTGACTTTTTGATTAAATATTTATGAAGATAGTTCAAAACACGATTTAAAAGCTCTCCCAAACCAAAGCCAAGCGTAATTGCACCAACAATGACAACTACCTGGTAGAAATAAACATTAACAAGATGATAATTACCAATAGCAAAATTACGAACCATTTTATAAGCCTGTCCTCCAGGCACGAATGGAACTAGCGCGGGCACATTAAAAACAATAATTGGCATTCGTTTTCGACGAGCTGCTGCCTGGCTTAATACCGAAATTAAGATTGCAGCAACTAAATTACTAAACGCAAGGCCAATGCCACTGCAATAATACATTATCCAATAGATTACCCATACGCCTCCGCCAATCATCCCCGCAGTATTGTAGGCACGTTTAGGAATGTTTAAGAGGATCCCAAAACAAACTGTCGAAACATAGCATAAGAAAAATTGTAATAATAGGGTGCTCCAATTCATCTCCTACCCTCCTAATTAAAGTGCAGAACAATTACAATTGCACTACCAATCGAAACGGCAGTTAGGATCGCCTCAATCCCTCTTGTGGGTCCGCTAATTAAATTTCCTGAAACTAAATCCCGTGCCGCATTAGTTAAGGGCACCCCAGGAACCAGAGGCATAATCGCACCAATAATAATATCATTAATATTATTAGCAAGGTGCATTTTAACAAAGATCACCGCCAAAATACCTATAATTAAGGAAGAACAAAACTCTCCTAAATATTGAATCTTAAACTTTCGTAAAAGGTATGAAAATGCTCCGTAACCTACGCCACCTGCAAGAAAGCCAGCCCAAGAATCAGAAACATTACCTGTAAAGACAATCATTAATGCACCACTTAAAATCGCAGCAGCAAATGATTCATACCAGTTTTGCCATATTGACATCTTTTGGCGATCAATCTTTTTTAATTTGGCAAACGCTTGTGGAACATCAATTTTGCGCCGTGCTAGTTCACGAGAAACTTCATTGACATCCGCAATTTTACTTAAATTGTTTTTTCGATGACGAATAGTAATTACTTGGGCATGGGGATCATTAATTGTTCCGACTACAATTCCGGTCACAGTTGTAAATGCCTGAAAGTCATGTAAGCCAGCACTTTGGGCCATTCGAGATAAGGTATCGTTAACTCGTTCCATATTTGATCCATTTTCAATTAAAAGTCTCCCAGCTAGCAAACAAGTCTTTAGTGCTAGTGCTTGTCGTCGTTTTGTTAACATCTTTTCGCCTTCTCTGTTCAAAGATATTTATTATTATCCTCTGTTTAGATAAGGAGCTCAATACAAAAAAACGGCCGGAAAAATCCAGTCGTTTTTTGTATTTAGTCTTTAACTACATTTGCAGCTTGAAGGCCACGTTCGCCTTCTTCAACTTCAAACGTAACATGTTGTCCTTCGCTCAATGACTTAAAGCCATCCCCTTGAATAGCAGAAAAATGAACAAACACGTCATCGCCGCTTTCACGAGTAATGAAGCCATACCCCTTATCGTCATTAAACCATTTAACAGTTCCTTGTTCCATGTTGGAAATCCTCCTGTGCATTAAGCACTAATATAATTTGTAATTCGTCTCAGGTGAAGAGATCCATTTGCAATGAAACAATCGAACCAACCGCACTTAAAAAAACTACAAAAACCATTGTATCACATAAGCAATCATTTACATAATTAATCTTTATTTTCTTGAGCTGTGTCCGGTTCAATAAAAATATTATGTGATGCCTTATATGAAACATTAATTTCTTGGTCGTTATCCTCTTTTTGAATCACAATTGGTCCTTCAAAAGGCTCATGGCGAATTACAGTAACTTGTTCTTGAGGTCGTAATCCCAACTCTTCTAAGTAAGTGAGCAACTCATGATTATCTAAGAATCGTTCTAGTTCAACTTTTTCCCCATCATCAGCATCTGCCAATAAACGATGCGTTACATCTGGAAACTTGCCATTAGCTGATGGAATTACTCCACCATGCGGACAATGATCAGGGTGTTGAAGAAAAGAATCTAAGGCCGTTGCTAGTCGATCACTTGTCTGATGTTCAAGAATTTCCGCTTCTGAATGAACATCTGCAAAATTATAGTGAAGCTTATCCACTAAAAATGTTTCCCATAAACGATGCTTCCGAACTAATTCCGCAGCATACTTTTGTCCTTTTTCCGTTAAAGAAATACCGGCATAGGGTTCATGAACAACCAGCCCTTCGTCAGCCAACTTAGAAATCATCTCGGTTACTGATCCAGCGGCAATTCCTAGTCCAAGGGAAATCTCTTTATTAGAAACTTTTTTATGACTACCACCTAATTCAAAAATAATTTTTAGATAGTCTTCCTTCATTGGAGTCAAATTGTTTCACCTCTGGGTATTAAAATTTGGCCTACGATCGGTCATTGTGTGTTTTTATATATTAACATTGAACCCAAATTGATTATAGCATATTATTAAAAGTGTAGTTTGGAAAGCCTAACTTTTTTGTTATAAGCTTTTTACAAACCCGCAATCGATCTTTACGGAGGAGTAGGTAAATCATGGACGAAAAAGTAACAGGGAAACGCTTTTTAGCAGTTACCCTCCTAAATGTATTAATTACAATTGTTGAAATTCTTGGAGGTATTCTCTCTGGAAGTTTAGCCTTACTATCAGACGCTTTTCATAACTTGGGAGATTCGCTTTCCATTGTACTAGGCTATTTTGCCCAGCATATTGGGGGTCAGCCAGAGAATCGGCAGCGAACCTATGGCTACCGGCGAGCTGAAATCCTCTCAGCATTAACTAATAGTATCTTTCTAATTGTTATCTCTGTCTTTTTAATTATTGAAGCTATCAAACGGTTAGAGCATCCTCAGCATATTAACGGAGGCATTATGTTAACCGTAGCCGTGATTGGTCTTCTTGCAAACTTTATTTCCGCAGCTCTTTTACATGCTGGTAGCGAAGACAGCTTAAATGTCAAAGCAACTTATCTTCATATTCTAAGTGACGCGCTCTCTTCTGTCGCCGTTATCATTGGAGGAATCATTCTTACCTTTGTCAATGTGCCATGGCTTGACCCTGCCTTGACAATCGGGGTTGCCCTCTATATTGCTTATGAAGCTTGGCCAATTATTAATCAAACCATTAAAATTCTCATGCAGTCTTCCCCTGATCTTGATTATGATTCCATCGAAAATGATTTAAAACAGATTGATGGCGTTACGGCTGTTCATCACGTTCATGCATGGATGATGGATGAACACCGAATTATTTTCTCTGCCCATCTGAATTGTGATGACTTGCCACTAAGCCAGGTTGAGCGGATTTATAGTCAAGTAGAAAAGATCTTACATGAAAAATACGGAATTTGCCATGTTACTATTCAAGCAGAATATCACCGTGGGAAAGATGAAGAACTATTCAATACTCCCGTTGATGAAAAAAATGTTATTAGTAACGACTTCAAACAGGACTAAAATTAAAGGAAGCAAAAAGTTGAGCGAAAACTCAGCCTCTTGCTTCCTAATTTTTTATATAAATTAAAATAATTTTCCAACTCCGTAGTGAATCGTAATCGTAATCAAACCAATAATAATATTTCGAATAACTGCAACTTTTACAAGCCCGTTACCAAGCTTAGAACTGATATAACCGGTTAGAGCGCTCGTAAAAGCAACCGCTAAAATCACGGCATACCACTTATATGCTTCGGGAGCAAAAGTCATCGCCATCAACGGAATCAAGCCTCCAGCAGCTGCTGAAAAAAGAGAAGAAAATGCCGCATCCCAAGGGTTAAGATAGTGACCAAGCTCAATATCATACTTAATCCGAACAACCGTCTCAAGGGGCTTTTTATTAAGAAGGTCTTTAGCAATTTTGATTGATGTTTCAGGAGTAACTCCTTTATTTACATAATAGTCTTTTACTGCTGCAAGTTCCCCTTCATAATCGGTTTTTAAGAGCTGTTCTTCTTGAGCAACGGCCGCTTTTTCCGTATCCTTTTGGGTAGATACAGAGGCATATTCGCCAGAAGCCATTGAAAATGCACAAGCAAGCAAATCAGACAAGCCAGCAATGAAGATAGTGAAACGGTCACTTGTCGCTGCTGCTACCGATACCAGGACACCGACAACAGTTAGAATGCCATCATTTGAACCTAGTACCCCGGCTCGTAACGTATTTAGTTTCTCTTCCATTGTCTGCTTTTGCTGCTTCTTTACCTTAATACTCATTTAATCTCATCTCCCTACCGTGCAAATAATTGTCCAATCAGGTATGTAACCCCCATTGTTAACAATCCAGCAACTGCATTTCTGATCATTGACTTAATCCGGTTAGATTTTCCTAAAACTGCCGCAAAATAGCCAGTAATTAACAAGGCAATCAGAACTGCAATTGCGGTTGCTAAGATTCGAACATTTGCAGGGGAAACGGTAACCGCCACCATCGGTAAAATTGAACCGGTTGGAAAAGATATAAAAGAAGCAATCGCCGCAGCATATGGGCTTGTAAACTCATTAGGATTAAAGCCATAGCGTTCTTGAACAGCTGTCCCTAAAGCATCTTTTTCCATTAATTCTTTCGTCGCTTGCTTAGCTAGTTGTGGATCGATGTCTTGAGCTTCATATTTCTTTTGAACATAGTCAAATTCATGCTGGTATTGATTCTGAAGCCGCTGCTTTTCACTAATCAAAGCCATTTTTTGTGAGTCCTTTTGGGTCGAAACTGAGACGTACTCCCCCATACACATTGAAATCATACCGGCAAGTGTTCCGGACAAACCCGCGATTAAGATGGAACGGGCATTACTCGTTGCCGCTGCCACCCCGATAACAATTCCGGCAATTGAAATAATCCCATCATTAGCCCCCATCACACTCGCACGCAGAACGTTTACCTTTTGTGCTAGTGACATCTTTTTCTTGGACACATTTATCCCTCCCCTCTTTCAGTTTAGAATCATTATAACATAGGGATAAATAAAAACAACCAAATAATCTTCAAATGATATTCTATCTTAGAATCATTAAAAAATATATTTTTATGTAAAAAGAGGCTGGGAAAATCCAACCTCTTTACTATTTTAAATTATAAACTGCCAAAACGCAGTAGCTCAAAAAATTAAATTATTTATTCATAAGCCTGAACAGTATTAGTCCGAATAACAAATACTGATGTTCCAGCATGACGAGCCATGTATGATGCCTGGGAACCAACTGCCTTACGGTTACCCTTCTTGCCAATTGAACCAACAACTAATAAATCCGGTTGGAAGGCAGGGATAACGTGATTACAAATCCGCTCAGCCGGCCGTTCACCACGATCAACAATTGCCGTAATCTTTTCTGGATCAACACCGTAATCAATCGCTGCTTGGACATATTCATTTACTCGTTGACGTAATTCGTCTTCACTGCTATGAACATAATCCTTATCTAAGATCTGATATACATTTACCCGGTCAGTTTCAAGAATTGAGACAATTCCTAGCGTTGAGCCATCACGTTTCGCCTTGTCAACCGCATATGAAAAAGCGGCACGGGCATCTGGTGCATCGTCAACACCAACGAGGATCTTTTTGAACTTCTTTGGCTTTATTTCGAACATTAGTATTCTCCTCCCTATGTTCTACACTTTAACGGTGAAGCATTACTCGCTCCTCTTCGTTAAATCATATTCTTCACTCCTTATGTTACTACTTATCTCGATTTTGTAAATAATTATTTCGGTCTTCCTAAAATAAAAGTGATTTATTAAAGAATTTTATAATTATTTTTTCAAATTCACTTCTACACAATTCTCATTTTGACGACTTATAGAACAATCGATATAATAAAAGTTACTTACTTCTTGATAATATAACGAAACGAGGTTAATTATTTCATGTCGATGATTGAATTTCATAATGTACAAAAATATTATGGCAAGTTTCATGCATTAAAAGATATTAATTTAACAATCGATGCTGGTGAAACAGTTGTTTTAATTGGGCCATCTGGCTCGGGAAAAAGTAGTTTAATCCGGACTGTTAATGGTTTAGATCCTATTAGAGACGGTCAATTAATCGTTAATGGCTTTGACCTTGCTGATAAGAAGACCAATGTTAATTTAATTCGAAAAGATGTTGGGATGGTCTTTCAACACTTTAACTTATATAACAATAAGAGTGTTATCGAAAACATCATGCTCGCACCACGAATCGTATTAAAGCGCCCAGAAGATGAAAACCGTGAGTTAGCAATGAAACTGCTTGATAAAGTTGGCCTTGCAAATAAGGCTGAAAGTATGCCTGCTCAGCTATCTGGAGGGCAAAAACAACGAATTGCGATTGCCCGCAGTCTGGCTATGAAGCCTAAATGCCTCCTGTTCGATGAACCAACAAGTGCGCTCGATCCGGAAATGATTGATGATGTTTTAGACGTTATGAAAGATATCGCTAAAAACTCCAACATGACAATGTTAGTAGTAACCCACGAAATGGGCTTTGCACGGGCAGTTGCTGACCGGGTTATTTTTATGGCAGATGGACGAATCTTAGAAGATGATTCAACCGAAAAATTCTTTGGTGATCAGCCTTCTACAGAGCGTGCTCGTGAATTCATGAGTAAAATCAGTGGGCACTAAGGAGGTATAACAATGAAAAAGTATTGGCGATTACTTAGTCTTAGCGCCCTCCTCTTTATCACCCTCCTTACCCTTTCTGCCTGTGGTACTTCAATTGCAAAAAAGGATGTCCTGACTGAGGATATGCGTAGTCAACGAATTACCTGGGGAGTAAAAGCAGATACTCGTCTCTTTGGACTGGAAAATATCCGGACAGGGAAGCTAGAAGGATTTGAAATTGACCTCGCAACAGCTATTACAAAAAAGATCCTCGGCCCACAGGGAAAACCAATTTTTGTTCCTGTAACTAGCGGAACCCGGGTACCACTCCTAAAAAACGGTAATATTGATGCGATTATGGCAACCATGACGATCACTCCTGAGCGAGAAAAGCAAGTTGATTTTACCCATTCTTACTTTGATGCTGGTCAATCTCTCCTAGTTAAAAAGGGAAGTCCGATCAAAAACATCAACGATTTAAATCGCCGAGGCGCTGTAATTCTTGGTGTTTCTGGATCAAATTCAGTTAAAAACGTTGCGAAGTTTGCTCCTAAAGCACGCGTCCTTCAATTATCTGACTACGCTCAAGCAATGACTGCCCTTAAATCCAAGCAGGGAGATGCCCTTACCACTGATAATGGTATTCTCTATGGGATGGCAGCTGAAAATCCAGGCTATGAAGTTGTCGGTGGTAACTTTACTAAAGAACCTTATGGAATCGCCGTTAACAAAAACCAAGCGCGCTTCCGTAATAAATTAAACTGGGCGTTAAGAGAAGTTGAAAAGGATGGTACTTACAACCGTCTTCTTCTTAAATGGTTTGGGAATGTTAAAGGATTTAATTATCAGGAGATGAAACGCTAATGTTAAATTTAATTATAAATGAGTGGCATCCCCTTTTAACCGGCCTCTGGAATACTATTCTGTGTAGCCTTATCGCATTAATTGGGAGCCTCATTATCGGAACCTTTTTTGCTCTTCTTGAGATTTCGCAACACCGTGTTGTTAAAATAATTGGTCATGTCTATGTAGAGGTCTTTCGTAATATCCCATTATTGGTAATTACAATGGCTTTTTTCCTGATCATTCCAATGTATATTGTTAAAATTAATGGATTTACTGCGGGAACAATTGGCTTAACGCTTTATACGTCCGCCTTTATTGCTGAGACCGTACGCGCTGGAATTAATTCAATTGATCCTGGTCAAATGGAAGGAGCCCTTGCTAATGGACTTACTTATGGACAAGCGATGCGCTACATTGTTTTACCACAAGCATTTCGCGTTGTTATTCCACCACTCGGTAATCAATTTATCAATTTGGTTAAAAACTCATCGGTTCTTGCCTTTGTTGCTGGCTTTGATCTTATGTACCAAGGAAATTTAATTGCAAACGATACCTTAGCAACTATGCCCACGTATTTCATTGTCGGTATCATGTACCTCATCATCACGCTTCCGTTGAGTTATTATATGCGACACCTTGAAAAGAAATTGGCCTAGGAGGGATGATCAATGCAAAATTTTATTGACGCTTATTCATGGATTAATATCCGTTTCCTTCTAGAAGGGCTTTGGATTACGATTGAAGTTTCCGTAATTTCAATTATAATCAGTTTTATTTCGGGAACTTTTCTCGGGATTATTCGTTATGCTAACATCAAATACTTATCAGCAATTGTAGGATTCATTATCGATATTATCCGTAATCTTCCTCTCCTGCTAATAATTTTCTTCACCTACTTTGGCCTCCCCAATATCGGAATTAAACCAGAAATTATTCCTGCCGCAATTATGGCGCTTTCAATTTTCGAATCGGCAATGGTTGCTGAAATCGTTCGCTCAGGGATAAATTCGATTGATTACGGTCAAACGGAAGGGGCATTAGCTAATGGATTAACTAAGTGGCAAGCATTACGAATTATTGTCTTACCACAAGCAATTAAGAATATGATGCCGGCCCTTGTTAGTCAGTTCATTTCATTAGTTAAGGATACATCACTAGCAACAATCATCGTCTTGCCAGAGTTAATGTACCACGCCCAGATCATCTATGGTCAAAACACAAATTATATTATTCCGATGTTCGTTGCGTTAGCAGTCCTCTACTTTATTGTCTGCTACTCATTATCATTGTTTGCACGTTATTTGCATAAACACATTGCCTAAGCATTAAAAATGGCGAGACTAGAAATTTTTTCTAATCTCGCCATTTTTTAATACTGAATCATAAAGTCAAACCGTTGGTGCTCTCCGGTCAAGCGATTAACATGCCGTTCCATCACTTGACGTCGTTGTCCAAACATCATCCAAACGGCGATTCCAATAAATACTACTAATTCAATTCCCGTCCCAATCCAATCTTGAACTGTTACTTTGCCAGTCATCAATGTTGAATCAGAAGCAATAAATGCTGTCCAATCTAATAGGAAGTGCATTACCATTGCTAGCCATAATTGACCAGTGTAAACATAAACTGTTGCAAAAAATAGTCCAATTCCTGCTGCGCTAACTGCTTGTAAAACAGTCATCGACCATTCTTGAGGACCATAGTTGGTAAGATGAACAATTCCAAATAAAATTGAACTAGTTGCTAATGCTAACGGAAGTCGTTGTTTTACATTACGCCAAGCATAGAATAAGATGCCAAGAATAGCAAAACGGAACAACGTCTCTTCCATTACCGCAGCCTCAAATGCTGAAAGGGTAAAATCCCAATTAGCACGGTGGAGTCTCGGCATTTCTCCCGTATTTAAGGCCATAAAGATAATATCAACAACAACTAATCCAGCAAATATCCCCCAATTAAAATCACCGCTCCAATGTGGTTTTAATCCTGGCCATGATAAGTGCCACGTCCGCATGACAGTTGTCGTAAGAATAAAAAAGGCAACTGCGCCAACTGCACCAGTGGATAATGCCAATAATAAAAAGTGATTATCTACTAAGTCTGTTGGCAAGGCAATCAATGGCGTGAAAACTACCTGAGCTAACCAGGCAATAAAGATTAATCGTTCGATGCTCCAATGCATGAGTTCACCAATTACGCTTGCAAATGGTGCAAACATAATAAAGTAATAAAAAATCATCATTGTCACGACGCCCCGGGATGGTAAATGTAATAAAACAATAATTTCTCGAACCATTACATCCCAAGCAAACACTAAAATTATCGGCTGAGTAATCACTTGTAGCCATGCATTCAGCTTTTTAACTAGCAAGGATACATTAGGTAAGAGTTCAAAGACTAAACCAATTCCTAAAATAATAACCATGATCAATAATGCTAATGCAACGGTCTGACGATTAAATTCGTAATTACGAATCATCATCATTGCCAAAATGACCAGGGTCGCCCCAATTTGAACCCGGTACCAGATCCTAAGATAATCGTTTCCGGTCATTTTTCCTCATCCTCTCTGGGAAATCTAAAATAATTGCTAAATATGATCATACCAAACAATCTCCTTAGTTTTAAGAACAAATCTTCTTTTTTTAGTTTAAACCACAAAAGAACTTGCAGGCAAAAAAACCGCAAGTTCTTTTATTGTTTATTTTGTGTTTCCAGTTGCAACTGGTTGTTTCTCTTTACCATTCTTCTTTTTAGAATGTTGCTGAGATTTCCGGTGGGAATGATTATTTTGTCGTTCGTTTTTATGTGCTTGATTATTTTTATTGTTTGGTCGACGATAGTGTTGATTTTCTGAACGATTATTGCCGTTCAAGATTGTCACCATCGGAATAATCACAGGACGACGACCAGTGCGATCATAAAGCAATTTTTGCAAACGACTGATAATTGTCCGGTTTAATACCCGTTGATCAATGTGTTTGTGATTCTTAAATGTATTAAGGATTGCCCAGAATACTTCATGATTGGCTGCCTTAATCAGCTCTTGTGACTCATGCATATAAACAAAGCCACGCGAAACAATATCAGGCCCCGCAACAATTTGGTAATCCTTTAAGTCGACAACCGCAATCGCTGTTACGACACCTTCTTCCGAAAGTAAGCGCCGTTCGCGAATTTCTGGATTTCCAACTGTATCTCCCGCATCACGACCATCAATATAAACATCACTAACACTATCAATATGGTCCGCTACTCGACAAGAATTTTTCGTAAGAGCTAAAACATCTCCATTTGCAAGGACAAAGCTATTTTCCTTTGGTACACCAGTCATTTCAGCTAACTTAGTGTGAATTTTTTGCATTCGGTATTCACCGTGAACTGGAGCGAAGAACTTAGGCTTCATTAACCGTAGCATAAATTCTTCATCGACTTGCCCACCATGTCCTGATGTGTGGATATTATTAACATATCCATGAATTACGTTAGCCCCGCTTTCTTCAAGCTTATTGATAAGGGCATTAACACTAGTAGTATTTCCTGGAATTGGGTTACTAGAGAAGACGACTGTATCTTCTGGCTGAATAGTAATTTGACGGTGAGTACCATTAGCAATCCTACTAAGGGCTGCCATTGGTTCACCCTGCGACCCCGTACACATAATCAATACTTTCTCTGGTGGATAATTGTTAATTTCATTTTGGTCAATAAGCGAATCTTTAGGAATGTTAAGGTAACCTAATTCTTGACCAGCAGTGATTGCATTTTCCATACTGCGACCAAAAACCGCAATCTTTCGGCCTTGTGCAATCGCAGCATCAGATGCTTCACGCAACCGATAAACATTAGATGCAAATGAAGCAAAGATAATGCGTCCCTTAATTCGTTCAAAGATCCGGCGAATATGGATATCAACCCAGCGTTCAGACTTTGTAAATTCTGGTCGTTCAGCGTTTGTACTATCTGACGTTAAGAGGAGAACCCCATCATCCCCTAATTTAGCCATCTGTTGAAGATTAGGGCCGGGTAAATTACCAACTGGTGTTAAATCAAACTTAAAGTCACCAGTCTGGACAATTGTTCCTTGAGGAGTATGAACGGCAATCCCCAGAGTATCAGGAATTGAGTGGGTTGTTCGGAAGAAGCTCACCCATAACTTCTTAAAATGAACTTCATCAAATTCATTCATTTCATGCAATTCAGCATTTCTTAGCAAGTGTTTTTCTTCCAGTTTTCCTTTAATTAGTGACATTGCAAATGGTCCAGCATAAATAGGCGCATTGACCTTTTGTAAGAAGAATGGTAATCCTCCAATGTGGTCTTCGTGACCGTGTGTGATAAAGATTCCCTTAATCTTATCTTTATTTTCAATGAGGTAATCATAGTTTTGAATTACATAATCTACCCCTAGCAATTCATCTTCGGGGAATAAAACTCCACAGTCAATAACAATAATTTCATCTTGGAATTGTACACAATACATATTTTTACCAATTTCACCAAGACCACCCATGGCGTAAAAGGCAACTTCATTGTTTTTAATCTTTAATTTTGTCATAATACCTTTCCTTTTATAGATTTTTTATCATGTTAATTAACGGAATTTAAGTAAACCAAAAGAACCGCTTTGTTTTGGCAAGGTCGGTTATTAATATTCATTTTATTATTGGCACTTAATCTTAATTATTTAATCCGTACGTAAAACTAACTATTATTTTACCACATCTACAAAATTGAAGGTAGTAATTGCCTAATTCTTTGATTAAAAAAGAAGGTTGTGAGTGGGAATTAACTTCCTCGACAAGGCGGTGGGCTAAGGATAGAACGGTGATTAGCACGGCACGGGCTGATTATCGTTCGAACTTATCCTCGAGCCTTGTAGTTACGACGCGAAGCTAGCCTACGAGGATTTCCACGATATCTTACTACTGTTCATAAAAGCAGTTGAGGCTGAGAGAAAACAAAAGTTTTCTCCCAGCCACCTTCCTTTTTTAATCCCACTCGTTGCTTGTCTAATCTTCTTCTGGTAACTGTTCCTCTTTTTGTTCCCAAGCCTTCATCCAATCAACAACCGGTTCCCCATCTTCATGAAATTTAACATTAGTCAATGCGGTTAAAATTTTTTGATAAGCTGGCTTACTTAGCCGCGTGCTTACATTAACTAATTCTTGATGACCCATAAAAGCATTATCGCGCAAGATTTGATTAATTGTAGCCATTAGTTCATTAGATACTTGTGAGCTAAGGATCTCTAAACTACCCCTACGATATTGATCAACATAAAAATTAATAAAGGAATTAAGGGCGACTTCTTTAGCATCCTCGCTTAACTCACTATAACTTAAACCTGTTGTAGCCAATTGTTATTCTTCCTTTCTCAAGTTAATTTACTTTGGTTATCCTCTACATTTTAACCTTAACACAAAGTTTATTATCCGTTAATTTTCTTTATGATCTCGAATATGAAGACTGGTCTTATCACCATCAATCACTGCATATACTTCTTTTGTGGAATCTTCAGCTAATGGGCCCAGCTTAACTTCTCCACTATCTTCCCCAGTTTGTTCTACTTCTTTGATGCCATCAGTAATAAAACGAGTAAAAATCTTATGAAGCTCGCGCCGTTTACGTTCCTTTTTTACAGCCATCGCTAAAGTAAAACCTTGATCTAAAAATACTTTAATCGTTAATACCTGAAAAATTGTTGGAAAACTAAAATAGTGATTTTTATTCTGCTCATCTTGTTCTGATTTAATATAACCCTTTTTCTCCCAGTATCTTAGTTGACTAGTAGAGACACCAGTTACACGTGCCACTTCACTCATACTAATTTTTAATTGTTTACTAGCGATCATTTTTCTAATTTTTTCAGAAAGTGGATCCATTATTTTCCTCCAAAGTGTATATTTTAATCATAAATTACCAAAAATTTGATATCTTTGTCAAATAATTTGACAAAGATATCAAATCGTATTATATTTTTCACATTGTAAAAAACGTAAAGGAGGATTCTATTAGTGAATCAAGAGCAACAACCTGTTGATATTAATGGTCAAACTTATAATCGTTCCTTAATGATCTTTGTCTTATTAATTGGAGCTTTTTGTACCATTTTAAACCAAACTATTCTTTCAACAGCCTTTCCCGCATTAATGGATGCTTTTAATATTAGTACCGCCACCGTTCAGTGGTTAACTACTGGTTTCTTAATGGTTAATGGGATTATGATCCCCGTAAGTGCCTATTTAACCAGTCGTTTTAATACTAAGAGTCTTTTTATCATTGCTATGTCAACCTTTGAAGTTGGGACAATTCTAGCATGGATCGCTCCATCATTTGCCGTTTTATTAGCCGGTCGTCTTATTCAAGCAGTCGGAGTAGGAATCAACATGCCTTTAATGCAGAATATCATGCTGACTGTTTATCCTCCTGAGAAGCGTGGGGCTGCGATGGGAGTGAATGGCCTAGTTATCGGATTAGCCCCAGCAATCGGACCCGCTCTATCTGGATGGGTTATCGATAGTTATAGCTGGCGGTGGCTTTTCGGAATGATTGCCCCCATTACTGCTTTAGTCATCATTGTTAGTCTTTTTGCAGTTAAGAATGTTATTCCTAATAAAAAGCCGCATCTTGACTGGCTTTCTGTTGTTATTTCAACATTAGGATTTGGGAGCATGCTTTATGGATTCTCAAGTGTCGGTGATAAGGGGTGGACAGATCCAGTTGTCCTTTCAACCATTATCAGTGGGGTGATTTTAGTTGGAATTCTAATCATGCGTCAAAACAAGCTAGACGATCCGTTCCTTGAATTCAAGGTCTTCGAAAGTAAAGAATTCTCCCTTGCGACCATCCTTAGTTCAATTGTAATGATGGCAATGGTTGGGGTGGAATTCGTCATTCCTCTTTACCTTCAAATCATTCATGGAATGTCTGCCTTCCATTCAGGTCTTACCCTTTTATTTGGGGCTCTTTTCATGGGAATCATGAGCCCAATCACCGGGAATTTATTTGACCGTCATGGTGCTAAACGCTTAGCCTTTACGGGAATGTTTATCTTAACTGTTGGAACAATTCCTTTTGCCTTTATTACTCGTGATACCCCAACTATTTATATTGTCTTCTTATATGCAGTCCGGATGTTTGGTATTTCGATGGTAATGATGCCAGTTACTACGGCGGGAATGAATTCTCTTCCTTACAATTTAATCTCGCATGGTACAGCCGTTAACAACACCATTCGTCAAGTTGCTACTTCTGTGGGAACAGCAATCATGATCTCTGTTTTGACAAATATTACTAATAGCAATCGACCTGCTCATTCATTGCTGACACAATCCCCATTGCAATATAAAGCAAAGATGTTTGATGCTACTTTGATGGGATACCATGCAGCATTCTGGTTTGCAATCGCCTTCTCACTCATTGGTTTATTTCTTACATTCTTTGTTACAAGTGGTAATGGAATTCACCTCCGCCTTGATAGCGAAGACATTGCAGAACCAACTGATAAAGGAGGGATGAAGTAATGGTTATTATTCTAACTTTTCTAGGAGCACTTGCCTTTTTTGCTTGCATGATGTTTATTCAGCAAAAAAACCTGCGAATTATTTTAGCTACACTCACGGGAATTATTTTTGTGGGCTCAACTCTTTTGATGACACTAAATTACAGTCATCATTTTGGAATGCAAAAAGTTACGACAACAACCACCAAGCGGATTTACTCTGCTTCAAATTCCTCAATGCCCCTGGCAATTTACCAACCGGTTGGTAAAAGCGGCCGTGATGATGTTTATATTTATAACACCAAAGTTAAACAAAAAACGCCTAACCATACCCAAGCAAACGAATATACCACTAGTCGGATTAAATGGACTAATGGTTCTACCCCTCAGCTCGTAACAACTGAGACACGTTGGCAATATCGTAATGATTTTTATAAAGTCCTATATGCATGGTCAGGAATGGACAATACATTGGTTAAGCGAACTAACGTGTTAGAATATCCACGAATGTATGTTAAACTCACAACGAGTCAGGCAGATAAACTTGCCAGAGTTGCTAAATCTGCTACGGGAGCCAAATTACAAACACAAGCAGCAGAACAAGGACGCGCTTTTGTTACGTCAAAGGTTCAAGCAGCAATGGCCAAGAATCCTAACATGACTGCTAAGCAAATCCAAGAAGTATCGGCACAAGCAGAGCAAGAATTTCAAGCCCAAAGCGTTAAACAAATTTTAAAATAAGTTAAGTAAAAATAGAGACTAAGGGAAAAATAATCTCTCCTAGTCTCTATTTTATATTTAAACTAATTCCAAAAATGCTGCGGGCAATTCTGAGGTAAATGTCATTTGTTTAAGGGTGAAGGGATCGTTAAAGCTAATTTTACTTGCATGAAGCAACTGATGATCATACTTACTAGTATCGCCGCCATAAAGATGGTCACCAATTAGGGGATGACCAATAGCGGCAAAGTGAACCCTGATCTGGTGTGTGCGTCCAGTGTGGAGTCTTACCCGCACTCTTGTCCACTTTGCACCTCGTTCTTCCACCCAATACTCGGTCAAAGCACGTTGCCCATTCTCGTCAATTACCCGTGCGGCCTGCCCATCCTTTCTTCCAATCGGCTTGTTAATCTCGCCATGCTCGTCCATAATTTGTCCTTCTACTAAGGCAGTATACTCCTTCAGCATTTGATGTTGCTGCACTTGCTGACTGATCATACTGGAGGCAATGTGATGCTTAGCGATAAGAAGTAATCCTCCCGTAAAGCGATCCAGTCGTGTAATTAAATGAGGGCGGAGATCTGCAGAATTATTTGCGATTAAGTATCCCTTTACCCGATTTAAAACTGTATCATTCTGAACAGTTGGTCCTGGGATAGAAGTCACACCTGCTGGCTTATCTACTACCAGCCAATTATCATCTTCATAAACAATATTTAAGGGCTCATTACTAATTTCAACAGTATCATCAGCTAATTCTGGCTGAGCCTTAATGGTTAAAGGTTGATTAGGAAGAATCTGGGTTGTTGGCCGTACCTTCCGATGATCAACAAGGAATTCCCCTTCACCGTTTTTAAGATCGTTAAATAAACGATGCCCCATCCCCAATGACTGAAGATACTTCTTTATTTTAATCGGTTCGGTCCCTTGGTATATCCACGTATTTTCCATCTTAATTTCCTCCATCAACATTGCAAAAGATACAAAAAAAGAGCTGATGACCTAAATCACAGCTCTTTAATATTGAACGGTCCGTACGAGACTCGAACTCGTGATCTCATCCGTGACAGGGATGCGTCCTAAACCAACTAGACCAACGGACCAACTTGACAACAAATAAAAGTATACGAGATTTCTCGAAATTAGTCAATAAAAATTTGTGATTTATTTTTGATTTTTCGTTTTTCCTATCTATACCGCAAAAATTCCCAATAGTTTATAATGAAAGTACTAGCTATTATTAAGGAGGAGTTTTTAATGCAGCAGTTGGGCAAGCGCCTATTAAACTGGTGGTCTAAGTATTCAAAAATCATAAAAGTAGTGTTTGTAACCTCAGTCCTAGTCTTTGTTATTCTCGCGTTAGGTAACTTTTTTAAAACAGTTAAATGGCATGAAGTAGGGGTTGGTTTAGCAAACCTGTCTTGGGAAAGCATCATCCTGCTCCTAATTACCGGATGCATCGCAGTCATCCCTATGTTGGGGTATGATTTTGCAATCACCCATTTATTACCCGGGAAATTTAAGAAATCATATATTATTCGCTGTGGATGGATTACTAACACTTTAACAAACATTGCCGGATTTGGTGGAATTCTTGGTTCTACTTTACGAGCATACTTCTATCGAAAGAACGCAACTAAGAAAGAGATTCTGCTTGCTATCTCTAAAATTGCCGTCTTTTTACTCTCTGGTTTATCTGTTCTTTGTTGGGTAGCTTTGATCATCATGTTTGTGTTTCACGATGGTGGGCACTTCAATCAATACGCACTTTGGCTTGTGGGGGGCGGATTATATTTCCCAATCGTTTTTTATTTTACTGTTATTCATAATAGTAAAATATTTAAGGATATCACGCCAAAAGTAGGAACCTTTTTAGTTACTAGTTCAACTTGTGAATGGCTATTTGTCGCACTTTTCTTCTTATTGGTCGGTTGGTGCTTAGGCGTTCGGCATAACCTTATTAGCGTTCTGCCGTTATACGTTGTTGCCCAGGTTCTCGGGGTTCTTTCAATGATTCCGGGGGCGCTTGGTTCGTTTGACCTTTTAATGATGTTAGAACTGTCATTACTTGGCGTTTCCCAAACCACCTCTGTTATCTGGTTATTACTATTCCGAATTTTTTACTACATCGTTCCATTAATTATTGCTGGATTCATGTTCTTGCATTCGCTGGCATCACAAGTTAACCAGTTCTTTGACGGATTGCCATTACTAATGGTCCGTAAACTTGCTTACTATTTAATTACAACATTTATGTATGTTTCTGGAATTTTAATGCTTATCACTGCCTCAATTCCAGACATCACAGCACAAAATAAGATTATCGCGCACCTTTATCCCTATACCTTCTTCTTCCTCCATCAATTGACAACCATCTTATTTGCACTGGCTATGCTTGCCTGTGCTCGCGGTCTTCAATCAAAGGTGAAAAAGGCATACCTTCCTACTTTAATATTATTGGTAATTGGAATTGCTAATACCATTTGGAATCTGGGAACATTGAGTTTAACAATTTACCTCGTCATTGTTTTGATACTTGTTTTACTCTCTCGCCATGTGTTATATCGGAAGAAATTGGAATACTCAATTGGGAAATTCGCAATTGATAGTCTTATCTTTGCTGGGGCTTGTATCCTCTATGTAATTGTCGGCGTTATTAATGCTCCTCAATATTCCAGCAAGCACCACATCCCTGATTTCCTATTTTTCCCTGGTGAAAAGATTTGGATTTCTGGACTCTTCGGATTAATCCTCGGCCTCTTATTAATTTTCATCATTCTGCGTTACTTTATGGCCGGGACTGATCCGTTCAATATTCCAAACGTATTTGATGCTGAACGGATCCGCAATGTTATTAAAGAATATGGGGGAAATGAAACTAGTCACCTCGCTTTCTTAAAAGATAAAAGTATCTACTATTACAGTGTTGACGATCATGATAAGCTCTTTTTCATGTATCGCCGTAAATATGATCGCCTGGTCGTAATGGGCGATCCAGTTGGAGATAAGGATAGTTGGCGACCGGCTCTTCGACAATTTGTCTTAGAAGCTGATAAGTATGGCTATCAGCTTGTCTTTTATGAAGTCTCCAGCGATATGACAATGCTTCTTCATGAATTTGGCTTCGACTTTATTAAAACCGGTGAAACTGGCCTCGTTAAGCTGGCAGACTTTACGCTTGCTGGTAAGCGACAACGATCACAACGAGCATTGATGCATAAATTTGATCGTGAAGGTTATACTTTCTCTGTTGAAAAGCCACCATTTAGTAAAGAATTAATGCAAGAGATGAAACAAGTCTCCGATAGCTGGTTAGGAAACGAAACAGAAAAAGGATTCTCTCTCGGTTTCTTTGACTCCTACTATATTAATCAAGCACCTGTTGGTATTATCCGTGATAAAGAAGGCAAAATGGTCGCCTTTGCAACGTTTATGCCGACAGGGGGTAAAAAGATTTTAACAATTGACCTCATGCGTCATAGCAAAGATGCCCCTTCTGGAATAATGGATAAAATTTTCATCAGTATGTTCCAGTATGGTCAGGAAAACGGCTATACCTACTTTGATCTCGGAATGGCACCTCTTTCGAATGTCGGGGAGTATCAATTTAGCTTTATTGAAGAAAAAGCTGCGCACTTCATTTATGAATATGGATATCATTTGTATGGCTTTCAAGGATTACGGCGATACAAAGATAAATATGCGACAGTTTGGTATTCACGTTATACTGCCTTTCGCAAGAAGAATTCAATTATTGCCACAATGATGATTTTAGTTAGCGTTGTTAACCAACGTGTTGATCAGCAAAACCACCGTTCAATCTTCTGGTGGTTGATTAAATAATGTTAAGAGGGTGAGGAAAAACTTTTCCGTTTTTCCTCACCCTCTTTACTTTTATCGCCTATTTTTGATCCATTAAATAATCATATAGCATCTCATGCTTAATCTTATCAGTGTTGTATCCTAATACCTCTGCAATCTGATAAGCAAAGGCTAAGGCAGTTGCGGGACCACGACTGGTAATGATTTTTCCATCATTATCAACAACCGTAATATCCTCTTCAAAATTTGCTGTTGGGGCAACCTTAGCAATTTCCTCGTTAATTCCCGGGAAGCAAGTATAGTTGTGATTATCAAGTAAGCCATACCGAGCCAAGGCAATCGGAGCAGCACACATTGCAGCATCCCATTTGTCTTCCGCATTACGTTTTTGCATCAATTTCATCAACTTATCATTATCGCGAAGCTTTTGGGCACCCCCGCGACCACCAGGAAAGGCCACCACATCATAATCGAGGAGCCGATCACTCATTACCTCGTCACAAGTTAATTCAATTCCGTGAGCGCCAGGAACATGAAGATCCTCTAATCCGACCATTGTGGTTTCAATCCCCATTCGCCGGAGAACGTCCACAATTGTAAGTCCTTCTACTTCTTCACAACCTGGTGCAAACACTACAGCAACTTTAGCCAAAATATCACCCCATCAATTATTGATTATTGCAACTACCCGTTTCATTACACCCTTTGCTTCTGGAATTTGATAAAGCGGGTAAATATGAAACAGTCCACGACCAGTATATGAGTTTACAGTGATCCCAGCGTTACGCAATTTTTGAACAAACAAGGTCACATCAGGATATAGTATTTCCCTTGTCCCTACAAAAATGGTCACATCGCGCAACTGATCAAGATTCCCATATAAGGGACTTAAGCGATAGTCTTGATGATCTGTATCACCGGCCCACATCGTACCAATTTTTCGTAAACCGTTCACTGCTAGTGTAACATCTTTATCCTCATATTTGCTAATGAGGGGATTTGTGAGGTCAAGGTCAAGCCAAGGAGAAAATAGAATGAGATGACCAGGCTGTGGAAGCCCCTTTTTACCAAGATATTCACAAAAGCCAGCTGCTAACCCTCCACCAGCTGAATCGCCCATAATAGTTACTTTACTAGCAGGCATAAGGGTATAAATTTTACTATAAAGACTAGCAATTTCTTGGTAGGCGGTACGATAAGTAGCATGCGGAACTAACGAATAAATTGGGACATAAATCTTCGCATCCGTGGCGATTGCCAACCGATTTAAATATTGCCAATGTGTCTTATCAGGACGCTGAATATAGGCCCCACCTGTTAAATACATGATTACTCGCTGATTATTTCCGTGATCATTTAAGACATATGTTGTTACTTCCTGTTCTTGACGCTGAACATCAACCGTCATCTCAGCAGGTAAGTAGTAATCAGCTTCATTGTCAATCCATGCATTACCCACTAAGGCATTAAATTTATTATTTTCTGCAAGATCATTTTTAAACCCGCTTAATTGAATTCCCATTTCAGTAAAGGTTGCTTTACTAGAACGATGAGCACCACATCGCCGTAACTCTCGCAAACTATTCTCAAGATTATTAGCCAAATGACTAGCAATTTGAGTATTAAATTTTTTTATTTTCTCCACTGAAACGATCGCTCCTCATTTAAAATCTTACTATTATCCTATCATGATTTAAGATTTTGTGTCTTTAAGATTACCTAAAGCCATTAGTTCGCGTTGGTGACAATGATTTTGCCAACCTAAAATCACAACCAAAACTAAGGCAATAACAATTAAAATTACTGCCGCAATGATAATATCGCGATACCCATTATAAAGTATCGTACGCATGGTTGGTAAAAGTTTATCTGGAAGACTACTAGCAGTTTGGGCATTTGATAATTTATTTAGCATTCTTAAGGTAATTCCGTGGTACGTTTGAACACCCTGGAATAGCTCTTGATTAAGAATAACGCCATAAACCGCGGACATAAGGGTCTGACTCAAAATTCGTAATAAGTATCCGAGTGAAGTAGCAATTGGCACATCCCGTAATTCAGCATCTGTTTGAACATTAATCTGTAAAATATTAAAGACAAGACCAACACCGAATCCTTCAAAAGCACCCATGAATAAAATAAGCCAAAATGGTGTTTTTTGTCCCCCAATCATTATTCCTAAATAAGCAATAAAAATTGAGGCTGCCCCACAGGTAACAATCCAGTATTTTCCCCACCGTTCCTGCAATACCGGTACTAATTCTGAACCAATAAAGTTAGTAACCGCACCTGGAATTTGCGTCATTCCGCCAAGCAGCGCACTTAAACCTAAAATTCCCTGAGCCCACATTGGAATATAAGTGACAAATGCAATAAATGAACCCCAGATTATAACGAACAAAGTAAAATCAATTACCAGTTCGCGATTTTTAAACAGACGGCTAGGAACAATTGGGTCTACCGCCTTACTGTCAACTTTTATCATTCCGCCAAGCAATAAGAGACCAACAACTAATAAACAGCCCACTACTAAGCCAGAAGCTGAACCAATCAATTGAACAGCTACTAAAATAATTACTAAACTGACTACCAGTAAAGTCGCTCCAAGATAATCAACTGGCTTACCGGCAGCTTGCTTTTTCACATTCTTATAGAACAAGCTAATGATCGTAATCGCAATTAAAGCAATCGGTACATTAACATAGAAAACCCAGTGCCAGCTCAACGCGTCAACAATCCATCCACCGAGGAGGGGACCAATAATCGAAGCAGTTCCAAAACAAGCACTGGCAATTCCCAATACTTGAGCTCGTTTTTTTAGGTTGTCGTACAATTCAGCAAAAACGATAAACGGGATTGTATTCATTCCTCCAGCACCAATTCCCATTACAGTTCGCGCAATAATAAACCATAAAATATTAGGGGCTAATCCTTGAAAGATGGCTCCGACTAAAAACATGGAGGTAGCAGTAATATAGGCTTGCTTGTTTCCCTTATGCTCACCAAACTTACTCCATAATGGGGTTGCAACAGCCATTCCCAAAAGAAAAGTTGCGATGATCCACCCCATATATTGCAACCCATGAAGGTCACTGGTAATAGCTGGCAAGGCCGTATTTACAATCGTACCATCCATCCCCGCCATGATGTTAGATAGTAACAACGCACCAGTAACAATTGTTCGTCGTTGTTGTAATTCCACTTTTTCATCTCCCTTAATTCTCTCCGTACTAAAGAGGATGGAACAGAGCATCAAAGTGCGTTGTCCCATCCTCTTGAATTACAAACTGTTTCCCATTATACGACCTTTGTCACAAAAAGTATAATGGTTATTTTTTCATTTTCTTAATGTCCTGCCCTAACTGTTGCCAGTCAGCTTTAATAGTAGGCTCCAATCGGCGGGCATAGAGTACTGCGGCCGGATGATACATCGGCATAATCCAATGCTTGTCAGTCGTCAACTCATAACCATCATGCGCATTATTAGTCCGTTGAATTTTTTCGTGGAGAAGTTGCCCATGAAGCTTACCAATATTAGCCTGACTACCAAGCAGCCGTTGTAAAGCCGTATTGCCAAGCGTAACAATAATTTTCGGCTTAACTTGAGCTAATTCCCAATCAAACAAAGGAGCAAATGCTAAGACTTCTTTTTTAGTTGGCGTTCGGTTAGGGTGTTTTTCAATTACTTTACCTGTCTTCTTATCGACTGCCTTCTTAATACTATAAGGCCGTTGACGAACTACACTGGTAATATAAACGGTTGAACGTGAATATCCGATTGATTCAATTAATTTCATCAGTTCTTGACCGGAAGCACCAGAAAAAGGAATATTTACCTTTTCTTCGTGACGACCAGGAGCCTCTCCTACTAACATCAAATCTGGATTAAGTGGCCCTTGACCTGGAGTAAAACCTGTTAATTGTCGATCCTTTGTTTTTTCTTTTACCTCTGCCAGGAGTGTTGGCGGATATTCTGCAATCATGTTCTCAATCTCCTATCCATTATGTCGCCACTTAGAATCTGTAAGAATACGGGCAGCGATCAATCCCATTGGCAAGAATACAACAATCATAAGCGCCTTGGTCATCCAAAGCGTTCCTACACTAATCGAAGTCAAACCGATATTATACATTGCCCGATACATATAAAGTCCTGGGACCATAATAACAATCGATGGAACCGTGATTGAAATTTGCGGATATTGAATCTTACGTTTAACAATCGATGCCAATAATCCGGCAACTAACGCCCCTAAAAACGCGGCTGCTCCTGCCGGTATTCCGGTCAAGTCCGTTAATTCTAAGCGTAAGGTATTAGCAATCGCACCAATACAACCGGCAATAGCTGCCATTTTAGGCGTACTGTTAAACATTATTGAGAAGCCAAATACCCCACAAAAACTGGCGGGCAGTCGGAGTAAAAAGAGCATTAATGCCGATAGGGGCAATGCTTGAAAATTCTCAGGACGTAAATTAACCATCAACGCCACAATCCATCCGACCAAGGTAGCAACTGTAATAATTGCGATTGCATAAGTCATCCGTTCAAGCCCGGACCGCATATCAAGTTTTGAAATATCAAGGCCACTAGTAATAAATGGAAATCCTGGAATAATAAACAGCATTGCGCCGATATACCCGGCTTCATGACGCGAACTCACATTAAACGTTAATTGCATCAAACTTAAAGCCAGCAGGTAAGAAAGGCACGCAACTGCAACCGCAACCGCTACTCCCGCAAATAAGGTAATGTGATGGTCAATCATCTTACGGCGGACATAGTTTCCGAGACCGGCCCCAATAAAACTGCAAAACATTTCAACAGGTCCACCACCGAGTAAAAAGACGAAGGCGCTACATGCCAGAGCAGCTGCTAGTCCTACTTGGTAAGGAGCGTAATTCCCTTTTGAGTGGGCAATTTCCTCCAAACGGGAGTGGATTTCTCCAATCGTCATCTCACTCCCACTCTGGTCAAATTCTTTAATAAATCGTTCCATCTGCGAAAGTTTTGTCGTATTTACGCTTGTGCTTGGCAAAGATATTGCCTGCGTATAACTATGGTGGGCATCCATACAAGTATATTCGAGGGAAACTAACCCAATATCGACCGAACAAGTCATTTTCAACGTCCGGGCAACTGTATTCATTGAATCCCGGACTCGCCATGCCCCCGTTCCATAAGAAAGCATCATTAATCCAATTCGCCCGACAATCGCTGCTCGTTCTACTAAATTAGCCTCATACGCAGGGGTGAAATTATCATTTGTAAAAAAGTCATGCCATGGAATCGCCATATGATGCTTATCAGACAAATGTTCAGTCGGCTCAAAATCATTCGCTGAGATCTCTTTATCCTTACTCAAAACCCATCAAGCTCCTCTTATCAATTCTCTTAACTATTTAATTATACGGCGGCTGTCAAGCGACGGGAGTAATTTCTTTTAATTTAGTGATTAATTGCTGTTCATCATCGCTTAAAATGTAATCCTCCCGTGTGGCAAGCGAAATAAAAAATTTTTCGGGAATCGGGTCTTCAATATCGAGGGCAACAATTCCTGGTTCATCCTTTACCGCATCTTTAACCATCAAACTAATTCCCTTATTTTGTCGTACTAATTCTTTAATCCAGGAAACATTTGGCACCTTATAAATTGCCGTTTGTGGATTAATTTGGGCATAGGTAGAATAGGCTTGGAAGGCAGCTTTATGCACATATTGCTGGTCATAATTAATAAAGATTTCGTTCGTTAAGTCTTGAAAACTAACCGCCTTTTTCTTTGCAAGCGGATGATCAGCACTTACGATGATACTAAATGGTCGCGCAGTTATTAATTCCGCAAAAATACCGGTTTGATCAATTGGTGCAATTGAACCCAGCATGGCAATATCGATCTTTCCCGCTTGTAATTCACTTAGCAATTCATGAGACCCCACAGAAACGATTTTTATTCGTTGAAGAAGCTGCTTAGAAAGATTGCCGATAATGTGTGAAATATACATTTTTCCAATGATTGGCGGAAGGCCGAATTTTATTTGTCGTTGATTGGACCGTGCTATTTCTTGATGGGCAATGTCTATTTTTTTGTTTATCGCCAACGCTTTTTCATATAGTAACTGCCCACTGCGCGTAATCATTTCATCCCGATGAACACGATCTTTGCGCACTAATTTTGTGTCAAATTCTTGCTCAAGGCGACGAATTGCCTGGGTAATACTAGGTTGAGAAACATTAAAATACTTTGCTACTTGCGTATAATTTTTTAATTTAACTAGCATGGCAAAGTATTGTAAATCACGAGTATTCATCGTCTTAACCCTTTCTATGTCGAAATAATATCTTTATCTTACGTCAATTAAGTATTCATTTGCAATTAAGATTCTGAATATTCTTATAATACTTGTATTCATCTTTGGCCTAACGAAAAAAACTACTTGGCAAATTTCACCAAGTAGTTTTCTTTTAAGATAAATTTTTACCACATACCAATAACTTTCATCCAAAGACTACCAATACCGATCCATACGACAAGGTAGAAAATACCAAGGACAAAGTTTAATGACCACCACTTCGATTGTGGAACATAACCTGAACCAAAGAGAACAGGAGCTGGACCAGAAGCGTAGTGAGTAGTAGATGCCATTAAGTTACCGAAGAAACCAAGCATCAAAGCTGCAAGCATTGGTGGAACATGAGCTGAAATAGCAACAGCCAAGAATGCACTATACATTGCAGTTACGTGAGCAGTAGAACTAGCAAATAGGTAATGTGAGTAGAAGTAAGCAATAATTAAGATCACTAATACCAAAATCCAGTTCATACCGTGAAGCGAGTTACCAACAGTCTTACTTAACCATGGAATAAATCCTAAAGTCGTTAATTGACCGGCCATCATAACAAGAACAGAGAACCATGTCAAAGTGTTCCAAGCTCCCGTTTCATGAAGAACATCTTGCCAACTTAACACACCGCATAAGAGTAACAACCCTAATGCGATAAATGCAGCAAGTGTTGCATCGATCCCGATAAAACTTCCGACAATCCAGAGAACTAAAGCAATAACAAAGATAACAGCCATTAATTTTTCTGGTAAAGTCATTGCTCCCATTTTAGAGAGTTCGTCTTCTGCCCATTGCTTAGCATTAGGAGTTTCCTTAATTTCAGGTGGATACATTTTGTAGATCAACCATGGAACAATGATTAAGGAAATAATCCCCGGTACCAAGGCAGCTAAGAACCAACCAACCCAAGTAATGTTTACACCATTACTCTTGGCAAGTGTTTGAACCAGTGGGTTAGCTGCCATGGCTGTCATAAACATTGCCGCAGTAATCATATCACCATGATATTCAGCAAAGATCAAGAAAGAACCAATTTTACGTTCTGTTCCTTTTTTAGGATCTGAACCAAACGATTGAGACAATGATTCAATGATTGGGTATAAAACACCACCAGCACGCGCAGTGTTACTTGGTGTAGCTGGTGCTAAAATCAAATCAACACCGATCAAGGAGTAAGCAAGTCCTAAAGTCCGCTTACCAAATGCCTTAACAAAGTTCAATGCAATCCGCCGACCAAGTCCGGTCTTAATGAATCCCCGAGCAATGAAGAAGGCCATTGCGATCATCCAAATCGATGCATTCCCAAAACCAACAATTGCTTTTTCCATTGGAACTGTCTTTGTTAAAACAGTTAAAGCAAAAGCAATAATTGAAACACCACCAATTGGAAGTGGACGAGTAATACATGCAATGATTGTAGCAACAAACAAAGCAAACATATGCCAACCAGCAACTGGAACGGCAGCCGGTTTAATAGGAGTCATAAACCATAAAATCAAGCCAATAATAACAGGCCAAATGAACCCCTTATAATTTACACTTTCTAATTTTTTCATTTCCTTATCCCTTATATAGTTAAGTAATTAATTGATAATTGCTCTAGGCAGTTTCTCACTGCCCATTATTTTTTACTTTAAGCCACGGGCGTAAACAGTTACTTGTTGACCTGCTTGACGTCCAAAGACAATTGTTTCTGCAATTGAGTTACCACCAACACGGTTATTACCATGCAAACCACCAGCAACTTCACCTGCAGCATATAATCCCTTGATTACATCCCCATTGCCATCAAGCACTTGAGTCTTTGTATTAATATGAATACCACCCATAGTGTAGTGAATTGCAGGTGCAATATGAATTGCGAAGAATCCTGGCTTAGTAATTCCACGATCCATTCCTGTTGTCCGATGAAATTCTTTATCGTCATGATTTTCAACAGCTTCATTCCATGTTGCGACTGTCTTCTTTAAGTTCTCAGGATCCATGTTGAGGTTCTTTGCAAGATCCTCAATCGTATCGCCATGAACAACAAGACCAACTTTATCGTAAAATTCAATTGCCTTAGCATGGTCACGAATACCTTGGTCAAAAATTAAGTAAGCACTGTGTTCTGGAAGGGCAGTAATCGTATTAGAAACAATCTTTCGAGTGTTTAATTCGTTAACAAACCGATTACCTTCAGCATTAACTAAGATTGCACCTTCACCACGGACAGCTTCACCAATAAGGTAAACATGAGGATTATCTTGTTGAACAGTTGGGTGAACTTGTACAAGATCCATTTGCATTAATTCACCGCCAACGCCTTCAGCAAGCTTCAAGCCATCACCAGTTGCTCCTGGTTGATTGGTAGTCTTGTAATCAGCAAGGTCAGGGCGGAAACGTTTCATGTATTCTTTAGAAGCACCGAATCCACCAGTAGCTAAGATAACAGCCTTTGCGTGGATGGTTTTAATCAGGCCATCAGCATTAGCTTCAACACCGATTACCTTGCCTTCATCATCTTGTAAGAGCTTGTTAACTCTAACCTTGTTGAATACTGGAATGTTTTCCTTTTGAACAACTTCCAATAAACTCTTTACTAAGAAACCACCAATTGGCGCCATACTTGCTGGACGGTGAGTACGCTTGCGAGACATTCCACCAGTAATTGTAATGTCATCAAGCTTAATCCCATGATCAGCTAACCAGTCGATTGCTGGGGCTGTGTGATATACAAAGTAACCTAGCATATCCTTGTCGTTTAGACGTCCACCATCTTGGTATGTTTCGTGGTAGAAATCGGCAACGTTATCAATTACTCCATGTTGTAATTGCACGTTGGTTTCAGCGGCGTTCATTCCTGAAGAAGCCCGGTTAGTATTTCCACCAAGTTCTTCTTCCTTTTCAAGAACGACCGTCTTCATTCCCAATTCGTTTGCTTGAATTGCTGCGGAAAGACCAGTTCCACCAGAACCAATTACAATAACATCGTAATCATTATCTAACTTGCTTACAGATAATGGTTGGAATTTTTCAGCCATGATATTACTCTCCTTTTAATTATATTTAAATGTATTAACAGTCAAAAAGAGTGGAACAAGTTCTTTTTATTGCTTATTTCCACTCTTGCCAAAATTGGCATTACTTTTAACTCAGTTCTTATTTGTCACGATCAACGTTGGTCATCTTAAGCATGTCCATCCATTCATCGTATTGTTCTTCAGTAAGCTTACCAGACTTCAAAGCAGCTTCTTTTAATGTGCTACCAGCTTTATCGGCAGCTTGAGCAATCTTAGCACTGTCATGGTAACCAATGTGTGGTGACAAGGCAGTAACAGTCATTAATGAATTATCAACTAATTCTTCCATCCGCTTTTCATTAACTGTCATTCCGTGGATCATCTTGTCAGCAAATCCAGTAATTGTTCCAGTTAATAAGTCAGCTGATTCGAGGAATGCATCAATCAATACTGGCTTGTAAACGTTCATTTCGAAGTTACCTTGTGATGAAGCCATTGTTACTACAGTATCGTTACCGAATACCCGTAAAGCAGCCATTGTTACAGCTTCTGCTTGAGTTGGGTTAACCTTACCTGGCATGATTGATGAACCTGGTTCGTTAGCTGGGATATTTAATTCACCGTAACCAGCACGTGGACCAGAAGCTAAGAAACGAATATCTTGAGCAAGCTTGAACATGTCAGCTGCTAATGTCTTCAAAGCACCGTGAACAACATCTAAACCAGAGTGGTTAGCTAAACCGTAGAACTTGTTTGAATCAGCAGTTAAGTTTAAGCCGTAAACTTCGCTAAGCTTTTCAGCAATCTTTTCAGGCATTCCTTCTGCAGCATTCAAACCAGTACCAACAGCAGTACCACCAATTGCTAATTCATCTAATGTTGGTTCCAAAGTCTTAATGTAATCAAGGTCATGTTCTAAGGAAGCAATGTAACCAGAAAGTTCTTGCCCAAATGTCAATGGAACAGCATCTTGCAAGTGAGTACGTCCAACTTTAACAGTCTTCATGTACTTCTCTTCCTTAACCTTTAATTCATCAATTAAGTGTTGAACAGCTGGCTTCAACTTATCAAGCGCTTCTAAAGCAACTACATTCATCGCAGTTGGGAATGTATCGTTTGAACTTTGACCCTTGTTAACATCATCATTTGGTAAGATTTCAATGTCAGGGTTAATTTCATGAGCCTTGTGCGCAACAACTTCATTAGTGTTCATGTTGGTTTGAGTACCAGAACCAGTTTGGTAAACCTTTAATGGGAAGTCCTTCCGCAATTCTTCATCACTTAATGCGAGTAATTCATCAATCGCCTTAACGATTAAATTACCCTTTTCTTCAGAGATAGCTTTAGTTTCCATATTAGCTTGGGCCGCTGCCTTTTTAATGTTCAATAAAGCACGGATGATTGCTAATGGCATGTATTGACCGGTTGGGAAGTTATTCCGACTCCGTTCTGTTTGTGGTCCCCATAATGCTTCAGCAGGGATTTTAACAGGACCTAACGTATCTTCTTCAGTACGGTATTCTGACATCTCAAAAACCTCCAATATATTAATTGAGCAATTTTGTCTTGTGAAATGTTACACATCATTTACACGTATATCCTACCTTGTAAGTAAAGCTATAGTCAAATCTTTAATTTTTAATAAATTTCACTTATAGCTATTGCCTTACCAACTGTTATAATAGCTTTTTTCAATTGCGCTTGCAAAAGTTTCACAAACTTCTATACAAAAAAACACCTAAGATTTTTTAATTTCTTAGATGCTTTTCTATTTTTGTCTAATAATCTGGTTTTATTATTCACAAAGATGAAAGCTGCTTGATTAATATCGCGGCCTCCAAATTTTCTCTTCTACCGCTTTCTTCGCATCCGTAATTCCATCGCCTGCTAAGCCTTGGTCGATAGCAGATTCGGCTACTCGTTCAGCCACTCGCTTAGAAAATTCTGTTAACTTAGAAACAGGAGGTAATACAGCTGCTCCTGGCTTTTCCGGATCAACTAAGCCACTTAAAGCATGAGCAGCTGCTGCTAACATATTATCATTTAGCACTTTAGCTTCAGCAGCCAAGGCCCCAAAACCAACTCCAGGATAAATTAACGCATTGTTAGCTTGCCCAATTTGGTAAACAGTTCCATTATACTCGATATCTTTAACCGGAATTCCCGTCGCAACTAATGCCTTTCCATCAGTCCATTTGAGAAGGTCGGCTGCTTTTGCCTCTGCTAACTTAGTTGGGTTAGAGAGTGGGAAGATAACAGGCCGTGGAGTATGGGCTGCCATTTCTTTTACAACCGCTTCATCAAAACTTCCTGGCTGAGTGGACGTACCAATCATTACTGTTGGATGAACAGCCTTAACAACTGCAAGTAAATTAGTTAATTCATCTGCATTAGCAAATTCGCTTCGTTGATGGGTAAATGGCTTTTGCTTTGGTGTTAAGCCGGGCGTATCGTCAAATAACAATCCTTGCTTGTCAACAAGGTAGAAGTGCTTCTTTGCTTCTTCGGGTGTGAGGCCTTGACGGATCAATTCGTCATAAAGCATCTTAGCAATTCCCATTCCAGCGGTCCCTGCACCGAATGTTAAAAATGTTTGGTCTGTTAACTTTTCTTTTGAGATATTCATGGCTCCTAGCACACCAGCTAAGGCAATAATCCCGGTTCCTTGAATATCATCATTAAAGGTCAAAATCTTATCCTGGTACTTATCAAGAATCCGTGCAGCCGTTCCTCGACCAAAATCTTCAAAGTGTAATAAACTCTTAGGGAACAATCCTTCAACTGCATCAACAAACTTATCGATAAAGTCAAAGTAAAGTTGTCCTTCAACCCGCTTCATCCGATTGCCAAGATAGTGCGGATCCTTAAGTAATTTTTCATTATTCGTCCCAGCATCAATAGAAACCGGGAGCACTTGGGATGGATCAATCCCAGCCGCTGCTGTGTAAACCATTAATTTCCCAACAGAAATGTCAACCCCATTTACACCCCAGTCACCAATACCAAGGATTCCTTCAGCATCTGTAACAACGATGAGGCGAATATCACGACCATCAGCGGCATCAGCAAGTTCCTCTTTAATTAAGTCAGGATGCTCAATGCTCAAATATGCAGCATCTTGCGGCTTAATGTAACGTTCATTATATTGCTCAATCGCCTCAGCAATTACGGGATCATACACAACCGGCATAAACTCCGCAATATGTTTTTCCATCAAGTAGAAGAAAAGCGTACGGTTAGTATCGAATACTTCCATCAATAGGTGACGTTGTTCAATCCGTGAGTTCTTAGATTGATATAACCGGTAGATTTCGTCTGCCTGTTCCTCAATCGTTCTTACACAAGATGGTAACAAGCCTAATAAACCATACTTTTTTCGTTCTTCAATTGTAAAAGCAGTTCCCTTATTCTTAAAGGGATCATTTAATATTTGCATTCCTTTACGCAACATTATCGCCTATCCTTTACCTTTTTTCTGTTTCAACATTCTTAGAGTAATTCCAGCGCTAGTTTATAGTCAAATATATGCTATGATATAAATAAAATTGATAATACCCCTTATAATCACTGACAGAGAGGCATTTACTATGAAATTAAACGACCTAAAATATTATCAAGCACTGGTAAAATATAAAAATTTTTCGCAAGTTGCAGCAAAATTTAATGTCAGTCAACCTACTATTACAATGGCTATCCAACGACTAGAAAAAGATTTTGGGACGTCATTTTTTATTCGTGACCATGTCCATAAACAATTGCATATCACGCCGACTGGTAAGCAATTCGCCATTCACGTTGACGTTATTTTAAACGAATTAAAGATTGCTCACCAAGAAATTAATCAAGCTGAATCATCCAGTATTCGCTTTGGGTTGCCGCCTATTATCGGCAATTACTACTTTCCCCCATTGACCCCGCTATTAATGCGAGAAGGCCTTTTAAGCCACTTGGAAACCTCCGAGCATGGTTCTAAGGAAATTCTCAAGATGCTTAAACACGGTCACCTTGATTTGGCATTGCTTGGATCGCTTAACCCCCTTAAGGAAGTGGGGCTAAAAACTACTGAACTAGCTGAGTATCCCTTTAAGATTATCGTTAGCAAGCGTCATCCCCTCGCTGCTAAAAAGGAGATTGATTTTGCTACTCTCAAAAATGAACGCTTTATTGTTCCTGATACTGAATTCTTTCATGAGCAAGCCTTTAAGCAAATCTCTCATTTGGCTCATTTTCGTCCTCAAGTCATCTACCGAACCGCTGACATTCACGTTATCAAAACCATGGTTGCAGAAAATCTTGGAATTGCTTATTTAACAAGTTTGGCGATTACTCCAGAAGATAACATCCATTCCATAAATATTACTAGCCCGTTAAAACAATCATTTCGCCTGTCAGCTGTTACCCGTTCAACCGAATTATTAACAGCCCCCAAGCAAAAACTATGGGATCTCTTAACTGCAAAAAAGGAATGACAAATAACCGTCTAATACGGTGGCTATTTGTCATTCCTTTTTATTATTTCTCTTTTTCAATCTTAATTGTTTTTATAATAACGTCTTTTTCAGGCTTATCCATCGCATCCCGCTTAACCTTGCTGATCTTTTCGACAACATCCATTCCGGATAATACTTGGCCAAATACGGTGTGATGGAAGTCAAGCCACGGTGTACCACCATGTTTTTCGTAATAATCAATAATCTCCTGCGGGTATCCAACAGCCTTCATTTGATCAATCATATTTTCTGGAACATGTTCATTAGTGACAATAAAGAATTGACTGCCATTTGTGTTCGGACCAGCATTAGCCATTGAAAGAGCACCAGTAAAGTTAAATAGTTCTTCAGAAAACTCGTCTTCAAACGGGTGACCATAAATACTTTCGCCACCACGGCCGGTTCCAGTTGGGTCGCCACCTTGAATCATAAAATCCGGAATAACCCGGTGAAAAATTACATCGTCATAATAATTTTTCTCTGCTAATTTAACAAAGTTTTCAACTGTTTTAGGTGCGTATTTTGGAAAAAGCTGGGCCGTAATTGTTCCCATTGTAGTTTCAATTACTGCTTTTGGTCCTTCAACTTCATCCAATGATAATTGGGGATATTTCATAAATAAAGCCTCCTCTTTTCTCTTCTAAACCTCTCTAACCATCTTAGCAGGAATCAGAAGGAAAAGACAATTATTAGTCCTCACTAACACGTAATACACAAGCTCCCTTAATATCACCGTGCTTAACATAGCGTAATGCTTCGTCAGCCTTTGCTAGTGGATATTCGTGTACTTCAGGATGGATATTGAGACGGTCAGCTAATGTTAAGAATTCTTCCCCATCACGACGGGTATTGCTCTCAACACTCGTTAATGTCTTCTCGTGGAATATTTCTTTTTGGTAATTCATCGTTGGAATATCAGTCATATGAATGCCAGCTAAGGCCAAAGTCCCACCTGGAACTAAACTAGCTAAGGCTGGTAATACCATATCACCAACTGGCGCAAAAATGATTGACGAATCCAAAGGAACTGGCGCGGGGTCATAGGAGCCTTGAACAGAAGCACAACCTAATTCTAGGGCGAATTTCTTTGCGGCCTCACCACGTGTAAAGACATGCACTTCAATTCCCTGGGCAAGTGCAATCTGGGCCGTAATGTGCGCTGAGCCACCGAAGCCATATAACCCTAAGCGGCCACCAGCGGGAACATTGGCACGTTCAAAGGCCCGATAACCAATAATCCCTGCACATAATAATGGAGCTGCCTCTAAAGAATCAAACTTTTCCGGAAGCCGATATGCAAATCCTTCTGGAACCGTGACATATTCTGCATAACCGCCATCATGATCCCAACCGGTATAAAGTGAATGAGGACAAAGATTCTCATGACCTGACCGGCAAAACTTGCATACACCACAAGCATGCCGAAACCATGGAATCCCAATTCGCTCACCAAGCTTAAATCGTTGTGTCTCTGGTCCAAAGCCGACAACCTTACCAACAATCTCATGACCAGGAGTAACGTGTTCGTGGTGAACCGGCAAGTCTCCTTCAGTCACGTGCAAATCCGTATGACATACTCCACACGTCAATACCTTAACAAGGACTTCTCCCCGTTTAGGAGTCGGCACGGGCTTTTCGGTAAATTCGATTGGTGATTCCTTACCATCAATCGGCCCAGGAGTTGTGACTGCCCAAGCCTTCATTGTTTTCGGAATAGCATTTTCGCGTTTTTCCATCCTTAAAGACCTCGATTAATTAAATATTTCATTCTCTATTGTAGTGCTTTTTATTCATAAGAGCGGCGTATTTTTTCAATTTGACGAGACCATTGATCCTTAAATTTTGGAATGTTTAACGGCTCATTAATAGCTGGATCATCTTTTGCCGCTTGACTCAGTCCTTCTACTCCTCCGATATCATCCAAGATTCCAGTTCCAAACCCGCCGACAATTTTGGGACTAGTATGAGCTGGAAGTCGTTTCGGCTTTACTTCCTCAAACTTAATTTTAAAGTTCCACATATCACCAAAGTCATATATTAGGTTATATTCATGGTCAAGATTACAATCGCCTACCCAACTTTGAGTAATATCTTTTGATTGACCAAAGCCGCTATCAAGAATCGGCAACTGATAGTGAGTATTTCCCTGATGCAATTCAAATAAGTGGTGCCCGTCCGCGTTAAATGCTGCTAAAATTGCAAAGCACAACATATCCAGACGCGTATCACCACTGACAGTAAATCGCCGCCACATTTTAGGATGATAATCACTAAGCTCAACATAAATAGTATATTGCTTATTAACATATTGGATTGCATGCTCGCGTTGATTCCTTACTTGCCGCTGCATATCACGAATTATACGTTGCAGGTGGTACATCCGCTGTTTAGAACCAAGATCTTTTATCCCCTGACTAATTGCTTGAACAAACAAATCGTAATCTTCACTAGAGAAGAGATCTTCTGCCCGTAAAAACTTCCCAAATTCGCGAAAGGCATCACTTTTAGAATGAAAGCCGGTATCACTAGGACGATCATTATGTAGTTTTTCATAGTTAATTAAATAGTGATAGACCAAGGTAATATCATCAAGAACAGATTCGCCCAGAGCTTCACAGTAACCGATGTAATCTGCGGCACAATCCAAATCCCGATCAACGATGCTCTCGCTTTTTCCACGACTTTCTAAATAACCTTGATAATCATCTAAAATCTTTTCTCCCACCGCTGTTGCATTCATGATATCGTTAATTGAAAGTGAGCGGTAAAGATAGCGACGGTTATGTTCATTAAGTTTAGGATGAGTAGCCACCTTAAAGTCCGTAATTGAATAGTCTTCAAAAATATCCATTACAACATATTCTTCGTCCGTTGTCTTATTAGTAATCCGTGTCGTATCTGTCAAGTTTTCATAGGTAGCCTTTAAATATGCAGTTTTAGTGGGTTAGT